>OJUE01000102.1_pt1 | contig 6949 bp, 5 predicted proteins | sample 1599861 | NCBI WGS metagenome assembly OJUE01 (sample SAMN04436936, study PRJEB24849) | human gut metagenome | biome: human gut; feature: NICU; material: stool | host: Homo sapiens | place: USA: Saint Louis, MO | collected 2012-07-01 | reverse complement strand
TGCGTGATCTGATCCTTCAACTCAGCAAAAGTTCGATTTATTCAACAAAGCCCCAAATCAGCTGGGGAGGCACTAGCTGAGGCTGGTTATTCTCTGGCATATCCTCCTGCCAGCGATATATGGGAGGATTAAGCTTTGGCTGAACTTCACTTTGCTCCTGAAAAAAAGCGTCTTGTGACATCGTTTTATCCTTAATTGCCTTAAGCGCTGGTTGTTAGCTGCAGACTTTCTTCCGGTTTGTGCTTATCTGGCCAGTAGGTCACGTTGAGCTCCACATTGCTGAATTTCATGCGGTTAAACGCAAACTCTCCCTGCAGCAGTAACCCATTTGTCTCCCAGCTTTCTTTCATTACTGAATCAGCAGACAAGGTGGCCGATCCCATTCCCATCGGGGTGATATCAAAACTCTGCTTAGCCGCAGTTTCCACGTTTGTCACCTTCCCTGAACACGCCGACTGAGCCAGCAGTTGACTGCCACCGTTTCCTTTGGCCGTCAGTTCAATCAGCCAGTCCGAACCCATCTTACTGCACCCCGGCAGCTTCACCTGCACGGCAATCAGCCCCGTCCCGGCAGAATTGAGCACCACTTCGGCCATTCTTTCACGCCGGATTTCTGCAGAGACGCCGCTAGCAATGGTGTAGTATGCTTTCATCGCGGCCTGAAGATCCGTAAGACTGTTAGCATCCCAGTGTTTTTCATGTTCGGCTCGCTTGAGGCCGAAACAGGTGTCACTGAGCCATACTTCCAGCGGTGAACGAACTTCATCTGCCGCCATGGTTGCCAGTACCGCGCCTAAGATGGCCAAACCAATACAAATACCTACAGGCCCCAAAAGAGCAAAATCACCGGCCAAACCAGCATAAATACCAAGAACACCAGCGCTAAAAGTGCTGAATGCACTGATTGAGTATTCAGCTGAAGCTGTAGAATCACCTGATTTAGCTGCATCCCAGGCTTTCACACCCAGAGCAATCCCATCCACAATCGACGCCACTCCTCCAATCACCCCGGCAACCCGGATCAGCGGATGGGCGTAGATTTCAGCACCACGCACTATCATATTGGGCTTGACGTCCCAGGGATTGGTGCCCCAGCGGGCGATCATATGACCAAAACCGACCATTTCCACCGCCGAAGCTGTCACCATCAGCGCGCTGGAGGCCAGCTTCATTTCCGCCTGCGCATCCCCCGGCACAGCCTCCTTCAGCGCTTTAAGGTTGGCGTCCAGGGCACTTTTCTGCAGACCCAGCATAGCGGCCCCCAGCACCAGACCCAGGCCGCTGCTGCTGAATACCCGTCGCGAAAGCTGGTACTGCTGACGGGCTATTTTCAGCGTATCCCCCAGCGTCATACTCATGCTACCCGTTGTAAGAGAAGCGTCTACGGCATCCTGCGCGAGGATCAGATTCGGGAATCCGGAAAGATGGCTACCGTCTTTCAGCATCGTGCCTTTACTCAGGGCCGCCGAACTGGAACCCGCCTTGCGTGCTGCCTGCTTATAGACCGGTGATTCAATATCTTTCAGTAAGGAGGCATAGCGTACGTGAATTTTTCGCTCAAGTATGACGGGATCAGTTACCTGCAGCCAGGTACCGGCATGGGAGGTCGTGATGCCTCCCCGCATGGTCCCCCAAACGGGACGACCGTGCCCATCCAGCTGCTTAAGCATGATATTCTGAAATTCACGAACGGTGATTTCACCCGAAAAAATAGTAACAGCAGGTTCACCTTCTGCAGCATAGGCCATTGCCTGAAGTACCCGCCCGAATCCTGCGTTCGCTTTGGCGGAAATCTTCTCGCCAATCATGCTGAATGCGCCGTTCATCGACATCGTCAGGCTGCTTACGGGCTGGCTGAAGTTGATGCTGTCCACAAAGTCACAGACTTCCTGACTGTTCAGCAGGGTCTTCATATTGGTGTAGTTTGCTGAACCGTTGTAGACCGCCGCGATTAGCCCAGACTGTTTGCCAAGGAGAGACAAAAATGGCGGACTGTCCGGACTTTCCATCCAGTCATGCCAGGCCGATTTGTCCTTATCCATTCCTGCCATCGCCCCCTGCAAACTGGCGGCCAGCATGTTAAGCTGAGCCGCCCAGCTGATTACACTGGTTACCGGGGAATAGTCCTGTTTGATCACCGTCAGCCATAAAGCCGAGTGATACCAGGCATCCAGATCCTTCGCCACCGCCGTTATTTTTTGCTGATAGCCGTCCACCACGGCTTTAAATTCCCGGGCAAATTTAGCGCGACTGGGTTCGCTGTAATATTCCTGCATCCTCTCCAGCGCAGAACGTTTGGTGGCGGCAACCATATCTTCACGGCTGAAGGTTATTCCCTGATCGAAGGGGGAATCAGTAAAAGGCGGGATAGTGACAGGCTTAATGCTTTTATCCGCATCCACCTGCTTTGTCATCAGTTCCTGAATTGACAAAATCGTGTCGGAAATGGTGCCCTGATGAAGATTCGCGGGTTTAGAACGATATTTCGCCAGCGCATCCACCACATCCAGGCGGGCGTGATTAAGTTCCTGAACAATCCCGATGGCATCATCCAGCACAATGGCATGCACTGCACCGTACAGCTCCTGTAACTCCGCGACCTTATTACCCAGCGCCGTCTGCTTCCTGATATCCCTTCGGGGATAAAAACCATACGCGCCATCGGGCTGCCCTTCTTTTCCGACAATACCCGGAAATTTTTCTGTCGCAAACTCCAGCACGTTCTTTGTCAGAGTTGAGAGCGTGGGGTCAAGCTCCAGGCTGCGCCCCGCACCTTCAATTGTCACTGTTTTCCCATCAGCAATAGTCACTTGCGTAAAACGCGGTGCCGAAGCACCGGCTTGTTTATATTTCGCCAGCACTTCACGGGGCCACGGGTCATTGCTGAAGGCCACGGCTGCATGAGTATGCTTCGGATCGATATTGATAAAGCTGCTGCGGATATCATGATTCTGCTGCAGGCAGGCGGCACTCAGAGGCTCCACTTTCCCTCCTTCCGGCATTTCGTTCGCATTGAACATGCGCAAAAAGCCCTGCGGGGTGACCTGGTAGGCATACCAGACCTGTTTATCAGCCAGAACATACACATAACCCTCGCGCAGTGTACGCAGGGCGTATTTGAACTCGCCCCCCTTAAGCTCTATGTCCTGGTGAGGGACGGCAGGATGCCAGCCGGTATTTACCAGAGAAGCCGGGACTGCAGCCACACGTAACGGGTATATCGCAACTCCTTTACGCTCACACGACTTACAGCCTGAAGGTGTGGATGCTGCCTGCTGAATTGCCGCTGCGTTTTTATTTACCTGTGCTTTCATATCCATTATCAAATTCCTTTCTCAGTCGCGTCATGCCTGACGCAGCTCCTGCCAGACAAAGTCCGGGAGGGTCTGAAGCAGTTGGGTAAAGTGCAGTGCCGGGTTTTCCGCGGCTTCCTGCAGTCGGGCCTGTACGACTGCATGTGTAGTGATATCAACGGGCAAGGTCAGGGTATTGAGCGCCAGGCATAGCCGGTCACTGAGATGATGCAGCCCCGATTTATCAGCGGCAAACCAGGCATCAGCCGCAAGACGCACAGCCTCTGGAGGTAAAGCGTCATTTGATTCATGCCAGGCAGACAGCAAACGCCAGATATTACGGACTTCAGCTTGTGCGTGTTCAGCTCCCCAGTTCAGCATCCAGGCATCACCACCGGATTTACCACTCAGTGTCCTCAGTTCACCCGTACAGGACATCCAGTGCCACTGAGTCGTTGCGGCAAGCAGACCTGCCAGCAACTCAGGGTCAGCAGTCGCCTGCAACAGTTCAAGGCGCAGGGGTTCGAACGCAGGGATACTGACGCCCGGTTTGATGTGTTTGCACAAATCAGCCAGCCAGACAGCCATTTCATCAGGCGAAAGTGCTGAATTCAGCCAGCCGCAGACATAGCGCTTCTCGTACAGTGCTTCTCCGAATGCATAGGTTTCACTGCTTCGGACCAGATCTTCATCCAGAGACCCGCCCGGAGAAGCAAGCAACAGCAGAATCGGACAATGCTCCGGCGACCAGGCTAAATCCGGACGCAATATCCTGCGCAGGGCATCGCTACCGTGGCTATTCCTGAGCATGTCTGCGTGCAGAGGATCCCAGCTCGCCACCTTTTTTAGCGGATCAAGCACCAGGTAGCGGTATTCATTCTGTCTGGCATTCAGGGCATCAGTTAAGTTAGTGAGGGTATCCATCAGAGCGCACTCTCCACACAACTGGCCGCCGGTGGCAGTTCAGGTTGTGCCGGGCTGAAGCTCTGTGATGCCAGATGGTTCAGGCTGGCTGATTTGGCATTCACATCACCAGGCGTCAGAATATTGACGCCAGACGGGTCGATGACCACAGCGGTTTTACCGCAACATAAAGTAATTTTCTTGCTTGCCTGAATCACCACCTCATCGTCTTTACTGATGATGGTCATGCTTTTCAGGGAGGTCAGCATCATTGCATCCCCTTGTGCCTGAATATCAACCTTACCCTTATTGGCATACATCTTGATGCCCAGCGTTTTGGCAAACAGGCTGATGATCTCGCCTGCCGCAACGGTGAATTTTTTGAAGACGCTAAAGTCACTGTTCTCGCCGGAGGTCTGAATAAAGTTCTGTCCGCTGCTGATTTGGATGCTTTGCGGTGATACCTGAGCTATCCCGTCCGGGGCGCTCATCAGCAACGCGGACTGCTGCAGATCCTTGAGAGAGGATCCCAGCAATGTTTTTTGCGCCTGGATCTGCGCGAGTTCAGCCTGTGCAGTGGCTACAGCATCGCCCAGTGATTTCGCTAACTGCTGCGCCTGATTGAGTGTCCCCAGCGCCGCATCCATCGCCAGAACCTGTCCCTGACCTTTGATTTGTGCATCTGCGGTGATGAAAATACCCTGCTGTGCACGAATAGCCCCCCAGCTGTCCGTCCTGAGTTCAAAACCTTCCCCGCGCTGTTGTTTCTTGCTGTCGACCAGATGTCCGAGATTCAGCTGGCTCTTGCCGCCGTACTCCGTCGACACCTTGATATGCTCTTTCCCGCGCTCGTCATCAAGGCGGATTTTGTTGTTCGCCGGAGTGCGCAGGACGTTACGTTTGTAGTTTCGGATAGTGACATGGTCACCGTGCGCCGAGTCGTGAAGTACGCCAGAAATGTACGGTCTGTCCGGGTTACCGTCCTCAAAACCAATCGCCACTTCGGTGCCTGCCAGCAGCGGCAAGTGCAGACCGTAGGTGTCACCGGCATACGGGCGTGACTGGCGCACCCACAGGCTCTCGAACCCGGTTTCCCAGTTATCACGGTCAAACAGCATGTTGACGCGATAGCGGCCGTCTTTATCGATGTGACCGTAGGTGTCGTTCTCGGTGGTGCTCGTGACGCGTGCCGGCAATGTACCGGCCATCGCCGGGCGTGAGCCAGGCTCAGGACGGAAACTAAAATCAGTGCTGTCCGGGATACCGTCAAACCTGATGCCAAAGTCCTCATCACGTCGCGCATGGCTGTGCATCGCCGTGATGACCACGCCCTGCGCAAACACCTCAGCCACTTCGTACCCGCCGGTGACTTTCAGCAGCATCCCCGGAGAGAGGGTCGGGCAGCTGGTGACGGCCCGGGTCTGCGTCTGGCCATTCAGGTAGCGTTCGTGACGAATGCGGGCATAGAACGCCCCGGACTCCGGTGCCGGATTACGGTCATGGGAGTTTCCCGCCGTCAGGTAGTTATCCGCCCAGTGATAGGCCTCTCCGTAAGTGGTGGCATCTCCCCTGGTCGCATCAACGAGGGTGTTCATGTCTTCCGTGGCCTGGCGGTAGTTGTAATCGCGGGTGCTGACCTGCTTCTGCACCACGTTATGATGGCTCTCCATCTCCCACACCGAGTCCACCCCCTGCGAATGCTGCCCGGATGGCGGCACCGACGGCAGCGTCAGGCCTTTCTCATACCCCTGCTGGCTGTCGTAAAACTCCACCACGTCGATGTTCAGCCGCGTGTCGGTGGTAAAACGAAACCAGAGACCGACCTCACCCAGCAGGCGGGTGATAAAGTGCAGGTCGTTCTCACCGTACTGCATCACCTGTTCACGGCGCGGATACTCTTTTGAGAGCGAGAACAGAAAATCCTGACCGCGCATGTTGTGACGCTCGCGCAGAATTTTTTCCACGATTTGTGGGACCGACATGTCCTGATAAATGGCGTTCTGGTGCGAACGGTCAAGCAGCGCCAGGCGTGGCTCAAGCGTCAGGGCGTAGCGGGTTTCGTCCTTTGAGGTGCCAAGGCGTTCAAAACCCGTCACCACTCCCTGAATCACCCGCACCGGCTGCTGGATTTTGATGCCGTAGCCCTGGTCAACCGGGGCCTGCAGCGTCAGGGAAGCCGCTTTCATCAGCATCATCTCTTTGCTGATGGTATGGTCAGCGCTGGTGAACTCAATACGGTAGCGGAAGGGTTTGCTCAGGGCTTCATCGCCTTCAAACGCCAGTACATCGGGCTCGGCGTCACAGCCTTTCACCGAAAGCAGATGATGGCTGTGGCTGAATCTTAACGGAGGATTATTGCTCATGCGTGCACTCCTTCTGTGAGGTCAAACTCCAGTCCGATACCCTGAGCCAGTTCGATTTCCGGCTGCAGATCCGGCCGCTCGTCAGATTGCGCATCCAGTAACGGGCGCAGGCGCTCCAGTTGGCTCTGGCCAAGCGTCAGTAAGGGCCACAGCCCATCACAGCGAGCCAGGTTAGGTTTCCCGCCCAGCGCCATCAGCAGATGAACGCTGCGGATGCTCAGCTCTCCGGCAAGCGAGGCCAGCAGCCAGTGCCCCGGCAAAATTTTCGCATGGGTGCGGGTCTGACAGAGCGAAGCCGCCCCTTCCATCGCACGGGCACAGTAAGGGTTCAGACATCGCAACAGGCTGGCTGGATTTTCCATGAATCTCTCTCTTTGTCAGTTCCTGGAC
>OJUE01000085.1_pt1 | contig 13826 bp, 18 predicted proteins | sample 1599861 | NCBI WGS metagenome assembly OJUE01 (sample SAMN04436936, study PRJEB24849) | human gut metagenome | biome: human gut; feature: NICU; material: stool | host: Homo sapiens | place: USA: Saint Louis, MO | collected 2012-07-01 | reverse complement strand
CTGGATGAAACTCTTGTCTTCTTTTCAAAAAGGTCAACGAGGGTTCTTTTGAACGCCATTGCATTAATTACTTCAGAAGATTTTGTATCTTCTAAATATTCGACTGTTTTGCCTAAAAGGTGTGCGTCGTAGTCCAAAAGACTGAGATTAGATGTTTTGAATTTGAGAGATGATAAATCTGGAGAACCAAATCCCGGCAACTGGGTTTTCACAGCATCTAATATTTTATCTTTTTCTGACACCTTTAGCTCATCTGCATTAAATTCATACTTATCAAAAAACTTAAACACAGCATTAGTAATGAATGTTAAATCAGTTTTATAAGAAGAAAAATCGTATTTATGTTTAAACAACTTACTTATGAAAGATAACTTACCTTCACCATCAGACTTTATTAACGGAGTGATTGTCCAGTGTGTATCTCTTGTTTTGACTTGTGCAAACGTTGCCATAGTGGGCGATTCAGAGGAATTAAGAATTAAAACATCATCATGATACTCAGGTATAAATACGTATGATTCGTTTTTTTTATGACGATTCAACAATTCATCTATTGCCCAGCATCGTTGATACTCAAATCCTCGAATCGCAATTTCTCCCCCACGTTCGTCTTGGGGAACGTGTATTAATGCATCAGCAAGGTTCACGACAGTTCCTTATCAAGTATTGACCTCATATGAGCTTTTAATCATAACATGTGTACAAACCATACTTACAAGTAAATGATTATCCATTAGAAATGATTGTTAAGTCTTATATTTACAAATGTGAGCAAGATCCCCCTTCATGCGCTCAGGTGTATAAAAGAGCATATAGACTGTCCAGGTATCCATAACCAAACAAGAGGGCATGTAAGCCACGATATCCCCGTAGCGCGCACTCGTAGCCCCGCCACGCCTGCCCGCTTTAGGGAGTGATTTTCATGCAGTTGCATGATAGGCTCTAAACTGGGTAATGGTGCCAACTTACTGATTTAGTGTATGATGGTGTTTTTGAGGTGCTCCAGTGGCTTCTGTTTCTATCAGCTGTCCCTCCTGTTCAGCTACTGGATTTGCCCCTATATTTCCAGACACCTGTTATCACTTAACTCATTACTGGCCCGCTGCCGCAGATATTCCCGTGGCGAGCGATAACCCAGCGCACTATGCGGATGCCATTCGTTATAATGCTCGAACGCCTCTGCAAGGTTCTTTGCTGCCGTTAACCCGTGTGGTTTGGGCATGATACTTATGTAGTCACGCTTTATCGTTTTCACGAAGCTCTCTGCTATTCCGTTACTCTCCGGACTCCGCACTGCCGTGTTCTTCGGTTCAAGTCCCAACATCCTGGCGAACTGACGTGTTTCATTCGCCCGGTAGCATGAACCATTATCCGTCAGCCACTCCACTGGAGACGCCGGAAGCTCGCTGCCAAAGCGGCGTTCCACTGCTCCCAGCATGACGTCCTGTACTGTTTCACTGTCGAAGCCACCCGTTGTGACCGCCCAGTGCAGTGCCTCACGGTCACAGCAGTCCAGCGCGAACGTGACCCGCAGTTTTTCTCCGTTATCACAGCGGAACTCAAACCCGTCAGAGCACCATCGCTGATTACTTTCTTTCACAGCCACTCTGCCGGTATGTGCCCGTTTCGATGGCGGTACAGCGGGTTTTCGCTCAAGCACAGCGCATTCTGGCGCATGATCCGGTAAACACGTTTGGCATTGATCGCAGGCATACCATCAGGTTCTGTTTGTCTGCGAAGCAGCGCCCATACCCGACGATAACCATATGTGGGCAGCTCTCCGATAACATGGTGTATACGGCGAAGCACATCCGTATCATCCGTGTGACGGCTGCGGCGGCCGTCCTTCCAGTCATCGGTTCGTCTGAGAATGACGTGCAACTGCGCACGCGACACCCGGAGACAACGGCTGACGAAGCTTACTCCCCATCCCCGGGCAATAAGGGCGCGTGCGCTATCCACTTTTTTGCTCGCCCATATTCAACGGCTTCTTTAAGGAGTTCATTTTCCATCGTTTTTTTGCCGAGCAGGCGCTGGAGTTCTTTAATCTGCTTCATGGCGGCAGCAAGTTCAGAGGCAGGAACGACCTGTTCTCCGGCAGCCACAGCAGTAAGACTTCCCTCCTGGTATTGCTTACGCCAGAAAAATAGCTGGCTGGCTGCCACACCATGTTGCCGGGCAACAAGGGAGACCGTCATTCCCGGTTCAAAACTCTGCTGAACGATAGCGATCTTTTCCTGTGTAGTACGCCGTCTGCGTTTCTCCAGCCCTAAGACATCAATCATCTGTTCTCCAATGACTAGTCTAAAAACTAGTATTAAGACTATCACTTATTTAAGTGATATTGGTTGTCTGGAGATTCAGGGGGCCAGTCTAACGTTACTTAACCCAGTCTTCCAGAACCAGACCCGGCACCCGCTCAAACTCTCTCACATTGTTTGTCACCAGGACGGCGCCCGCCGCGATGGCGTGTCCGGCAATGGCCGTGTCGTTCGGGCCGATCGGCGTCCCGGCGAGGCGCAGCGCCACCCGGATGTCCGTCGTGGCGTCCACCGCAGCCCGGTCCCACGGCAGGATGGCATCGAGGCGCGCGCAGAACGCGTCGACCAGCTGAATATGGCGCGGCGAGGCCTTCGGGCCGGTGGCGCCGAAGCGCATCTCGGCATACGTCACGGCCGAGACCACAATGCGATCACCGCGCAGCACCGCCTGCTCCAGGCGCTTCAGCACCGCTGCCGGCTGCTCGCGCATGATGAACGAGCAGATGTTGGTGTCGAGCATCAAGGTTTTCTTCATGGCTCAAAGCGTCCTTCATCGCTGACCACATCCTCACGCTCCGCCATAAAGTCCGGATCGGCCCTGTCCAGCTGCGCGAACGAGCCCCAGGTCGGCCGGACGGGACGCAGAATGATGCTGTCCCCTTCCCGGACGATCTCCAGCTCGCTGACGCCATCAAAATCCAGGTCCCGGGGCAGACGGATGGCGCGGTTATTGCCGTTTTTAAATATCGAAACTGTGCGCATGGTTTTTCCTCATATGCTGAGTGTGCCAGGGAGTATTCCCGCATAGGTGAAGTATATGCCTGCAAGCCCGGCTTGTATAGGTGTTACATATGCAGATGGTAGGTATATGCGTATGCTTTGCCTATGCAGATGCCCGGCATATGGATATGTTACACCTATGTTGGTTTCTCACTTTTCCCGCTCAGATCCGAAAAAAGGCAGTTCCGGATCTGCCGGAGCCCTACCGGCGCTCAGTGGCCAAGAAACACAATATGCAGCGGTGTTATTAGCTTCTTTTACGCTATATGTTGTATCCCTCCCCTGCCCAGAGATCGGTCGCTCAGCACCAGAAAAGGGCGGTGTGGTTATTCCCTGACCGTGGTACACTTCCGGAAACTTCGTAAAGCGCGAAAAGTCGGATCAGGACGGAACGGCCGTCCGGTAATTTAACGGCGTGGCTGTATGGCTGCTTGTTATCTCTAAGGTGATTATTTTGTATGTGAATTTCACGGTGTGAAATGAATGGCGACATAACAGTATGTTTCAGGCGGGCGTGAGTCAGCTGCATCCTTACGCTATACTGATATGCATATCATCAGTATGTATTCCGGAGTGCATTATGAAGCAGCGCATCACCGTCACCATAGACAGCGACAGTTATCAGTTACTGAAATCCGCAGACGTCAATATCTCCGCCCTGGTGAACAGGGCCATGCAGAATGAGGCCCGTCGTCTGCGTGCCGAACGCTGGCAGGCTGAAAATCAGGAAGGAATGGCCGAGGTTGCCCGCTTTATTGAGATGAACGGTTCATTCGCCGACGAAAACAGGGACTGGTGAGATGCAGTTTAAGGTTTATGCCTATAAAAGAGAGAGCCGCTATCGTCTGTTCGTGGATGTGCAGAGTGACATCATCGATACCCCCGGGCGACGGATGGTGATCCCGCTGGCCAGCGCCCGGCTGCTGTCGGATAAGGTTTCCTGTGAACTCTATCCGGTGGTGCACATCGGGGACGACAGCTACCGCCTGATGACCACGGACATGGCCAGCGTCACGTCCTCCGTCACCGGGGAGGAAGTGGCCGATCTCAGCCACCGGGAAAATGACATCAAAAATGCGATAAACCTGATGTTCTGGGGAATTTGACAGCCTCCCCGCCCTGAAAGACATCGAGGATGTCAAAACGAAGTATTGCCGCAGAGCTTAACCCTCAGCATGAACTGCTCTCCGGAGCGGATGCCCTGCAGGCTTTCGCGGGGTCAGCTTAAACGAACGGTTCACGCAAAAACCCTAAGGAACAAATATGGCGGACGGAATTTCAGTCTGGGTACCGGTGATCTCCACGTTATCGGGAGGGATACTGACCGGAAGCATTGCCCTTCTGGTGAGCCGGTTGAATCATCGTTACGCTGGCGAACGTGAGGCTTTAGCGGCTGCAGAACGGCATCGCCACGAGCTAAAGATTGCTCAGGAATTACTGGATAAAGAACGTTTATTCATAGCAACTGAGTTGATTTTCTTACTGGAACAATTCGCGGAAGGCTGCGCTCGTATGGCCACAGACTGCGGCGAGCCTGATCCGCAGGGTGTATACACTCCAACGGAAAATCTTCCGGAGCTGATAATCAAGAATATTTCGGGTGACTGGCGGGCACTCCCCCCCCCGATTATGTACCGGATCCATGAACTTCCGGTACTTCAGAATGAAGTCCGGAGACATCTCGCGGCTTATTATGAGCAGTACTGGGAGCCTCCCTATCTCTCCCCATATTATCGGGAACGTCAGTTCCATTATGCCCGTCTGGGGATAAAGGCCGTTATTCTGGCCCAGAGACTGCGAAAACTCGTCGGTCTGCCTGGAACCCGCCTCGATGCAACGGAATGGTCTGCACAACTCGTCCTCTCTAGGGTGTGGCGGAAAAAACGTAAAGAAAGAACCGAAGCTAAAATTCGTCGTCTGCGTAAAAAGACTGGGGAGAATTCATGATAATGCCTACCATTCAGGGGCAGAGAGTCACACATACCTCTGCTCAGTTGCCGGTGGCCATTGATTATCCGGCGGCACTGGCGTTGCGTCAGATGGCGCTCGTACAGGATGAACTGCCGAAATACCTGCTGGCGCCGGAAGTCAGCGCCCTGCTCCATTACGTGCCGGATCTTCACCGCAAGATGTTGCTTGCGACGCTGTGGAACACCGGTGCGCGTATTAATGAAGCGCTGGCGCTAACTCGTGGGGATTTTTCGCTGGCACCGCCGTATCCGTTTGTGCAGCTGGCCACACTCAAACAACGAACGGAGAAAGCGACCAGAACGGCCGGCCGTTCACCCGCCGGTAGTCAGGCGCATCGCCTGGTTCCGCTCTCCGATCACCACTACGTCAGCCAGCTGCAGATGATGGTGGCCACCCTGAAAATACCTTTGGAAAGACGCAACAAGCGTACCGGCAGAACAGAGAAAGCCCGCATCTGGGACATCACCGACCGGACAGTACGGACCTGGATTGGCGAAGCGGTTGAAGCGGCCGCCGTCGACGGGGTGACATTCTCGGTGCCGGTCACCCCGCATACGTTCCGCCACTCCTACGCGATGCATATGCTGTATGCCGGCATACCACTGAAGGTTTTGCAGAGCCTGATGGGCCACAAATCGATTAGCTCGACGGAAGTCTATACGAAGGTGTTCGCACTTGATGTTGCTGCGCGGCATCGAGTTCAGTTTCAGATGCCCGAAGCGGATGCGGTAGCCATGCTGAAAGGGAATATTTAAGTACTTAGGAGAATGATGCTGGCGAACGTCCTGCTCGCCGGGGAGGTCTGTCAGACGTTATCTGGACCAGCTGACGGGAATATCTGCTCTGTATTCCTCATACTGCTCATAGATCGCATGCTGAAGCATCGTAATACGTTCTGACAACCTGTTGGCGTCCGACATATGCCGCCATTCCCCCTCAATAGTGGTTTTCTGTCCATCCGGGAGATTGAGCGTGATCAATACCTTTGTATCACGAATAATCACCCCGTCAGTGAAAGAATTAAGACCACTCCTTACGGTATTATCTATCTGTATAGTTTCAAGTTTCATCTTGTTACCTCCTGTTGACCGGATCCCAAGCATAGATATCTGAATTCAAATTGCCTAGTGAAATGTCTGGATATGCCGCATTTTTCCCCTTATACAGCGAAGCTGGCCAAAGGCCAGCCCGCTTGGATTTATCGCTTTTGCCAGTAGATCAGCATGGCAAGGAACAGGATTGTTGCCCCCTGAGAAGCGGTCAGGAAAGTTTCCAGCAATGACATTATCGTAAAACTCCGCATTATTAATTTCAGGTGTGTGATTCAGGGGCCTTAGTCCCCCTTTTACAGGACGTAGTGTTCTGTCACGACGGAAGCCAGGGTTAATAAAAACGATTCGAATATGTCTGCAGGGACGATAGAAATCTTCGTGCGGGTTGTCTCGCTGTAGCCGGCTCTGGAGAGCGACTCGGGGGAGGAGTAGTATCTTCCGGCCACGGATATGATCGAGCCAGCAGTGCTCGCCGCAGTCGAGCGACAGGGCGAAGCCCCGAGTGAGCGAGGAAGCACCAGGGAACAAAACTTATAAATTCTGCTTACGCTCAATGCCTGAAAAATCACCTCCCCTCGGGGTTATCCACTTATCCACGGGCATATTTTTATAAAGTACTTTTTTATTCTTTTTCTTTATTTTACATCTTTTAGGGAGCCTGAAAGCCGCGTACAGTGCGGCCTGAGAGGGGGCCTGTATGGGCAACTGGTAAACATAATATGGGAAATTAATCACGTATCAGTGGGTTTTGTGTCAACAAGCTATGGGATACGCATCAACAAGCTATGGGAAAGAGGTCAAGTTCAGTTCTCAATTATCCACTTGTGGATAAAGTGCAGATTTTTCCGGTGGATAAGTATCGCGATAGCTTGCAATTTCTGTTTTCACTGTCATTATGGGTGGGTAAAAATTTACCCATAGGCATTGAAATGGATACTCAAGCACTCTTGCCAGCTACTAAAACGTTTAAAAAACGCGCCAGTATAAAGCAATCTAACGAATTGACCGAAGCTGCATATTACCTGCCTCTTCAGGCAAAACGTGTGCTGTGGTTATGCCTCATGCAGGCCTATTTTAATGACAGCCAGGAAGATGACTCTGACGTATTGCCGCTCTTCAAAATCAGCGTTTCCGATTACGTCAAATACTTCAATGTCGCTACGTCTGTCGCCAGTCGTGATGTGAAGGCTGGGGTAAATGCTCTGGGCGAATCAACGGTTACCTTTTATCCAAAAGAAGGTGAGTTTGAAGAAGTTAAACGTCCGTGGCTGGCTGAAGCAGGAATGAAGCGAGGCCGGGGTTCCTGGCAGATTGAATTTAACTACAAGGTCATGCCATTCCTGGTCGGCTTAACCTCCCAGTTCACTACCTATTCTCTCTATGACTGTGGCCAGCTTAATAGTGTTCGTGTCATCCGGCTTTATGAAAGCCTGTGTCAGTTCCGGAGCACTGGTGTCTGGATCACCACACATGACTGGTTATGTGAAAGGTTTATGCTCCCTGCCTCGCAGAAAAACAATATTGCTGAAATGAAGCGTACCTTCCTGGAACCTGCTCTGAAGAAAATTAATGAGAAGACGCCATTAAAGGTAACATATACCACTGAAGAAGATGGTCGCTTGCTGTTTAATTTTCTTGATAAAAAACAATAGTCTGTAATTTTTATTTCCTCCCCCCTTAGTTTGTTGCTGACATATGGGGGGATACTGAACTTGCTGTGTTTCCCATAGTGCTTGCCTAACTTGACCTGTTTCCCGCAATCGCGGCTGTCTGCGTAGTTGACCTGTTTCCCACAGTCCGGGCCGTCTGCGGAGTTGACCTGTTTCCCACAGTCCCGGTCGTCTGCAAAGTTGACCTGTTTCCCACAGTCCCGGTCGTCTGCAAAGTTGACCTGTTTCCCACAGTCCGGGCCGTACGCGGAGTTGACCTGTTTCCCACACTCCCGACCGTCCGAGAAGTTGACCTGTTTCCCATAGTCCGGGCCGTCCGAGAAGCTGACCTGTTTCCCTTAGTCCGGGCCGTCCGCGAAGTTGACCTGTTCCCCACACTCCCGGCCGCCCGCGAAGTTGACCTGTTTCCCACAGTCCGGGCCGTCTGCAAAGTTGACCTGTTTCCCACAGTCCCGGCCGCCCGCGAAGTTGACCTGTTTCCCATAATCCGGGCCGTCCGCGAAGTTGACCTGTTCCCCACACTCCCGGCCGCCCGTGAAGTTGACCTGTTTCCCATAGTCCGGGCCGTCCGCGAAGTTGACCTGTTTCCCATAGTCCGGAGCGTCCATTAAAGTTGACCTGTTTCCCACAGAGGATGGAAAACTCTTCTTGTGCTGAGCGTAAGAGCTATCTGCCGGAACGGTTCCTCTTCGCTTCCTCGCCAGTTCGCTCGCTACGCTCGGTTACATGGCTGCGGCGAGCGCTGATACATAAGGCTCAGCATTGCACTGGTCGTAACTAAAATCAGAATCCTTCTGAATGACTCTCCTGTCTTGCAAGTTGAATACCTTTCTCAAAGCCCTTTTGTATGAGTTGCTGTTGATGGTCAAAAGTGCGTCTGCGTGTTGCTGCAGTGTGATTTAGTAGCACGCCCGTCGAGCTTCATCCCCCTTCTGTTGAGAGCGAAATCAAAACAATATGATTTTTTTCTTGCAACATGACACTTTTTGTTCAAAATGACAAAAAACGTCATGAGGTGATAAATGGACAATATTGAGCAGTTACGGAAAGTCGCTACACGTGCAGGTAAGCTTCTGACATCTTTGAGCGAAAGTATCCGACAGCAAAAAGAGGAATTGAAGCTTACCGAGTTCTATCAGGAATACAGCAAAGCCGCTCTGTATAAGCTGCCTAAGCTCAGTAAAGGCAGTGTTGAGTATGCTGTGTCCGAAATGGAAGCCGGTGGCTACATTTTTAAAAAGAAACCTTCTGGTAATACGATGAAATACGCGATGACGATTCAGAATGTCATCGATCTGTATAACCATCGTAAAGTACCGAAGTACAGGGATCGCTTCGATAAAGCCTTTACGATTTTTGTATGTAATCTTAAAGGTGGTGGTTCCAAGACAGTTTCTACCGCTTCATTATCACATGCTTTTCGAGCTCATCCTCAGCTTCTGTTCGAAGACCTGCGTATTCTGGCCATCGATTTCGATCCGCAGGCATCTCTGACAATGTTCCTGAGCCATGAGAATTCAGTGGGCTTGGTTGAAAATACGGCTGCTCAGGCCATGCTCCAGAACGTGTCTCGTGAAGAATTACTTTCCGATTTTATAGTACCGTCTATTATCCCTGGTGTTGATGTAATCCCCGCTTCCATTGACGATGCATTCCTTGCTGAAGGCTGGAAGGGATTGTGTGAAGAACATCTGCCAGGGAAAAATATTCATGCGGTGCTTAAAGAGAACATTATCGACAAGCTCCAGCATGACTACGACTTTATTTTCCTTGATAGTGGTCCTCACCTTGATGCGTTCCTGAAAAACTGCATTGGGGCGGCAGACCTGATGTTGACCCCTCTTCCACCGGCGACGGTTGATTTTCATTCTTCCCTGAAGTTTGTGGCCAGCCTCCCTGCCCTCATAGATTCCATCGAAATGGATGGGCACACCTGCAATCTCATCGGTAATGTCGGCTTCATGTCCAAGATCCTGAACAAGTCTGATCACAAAATTTGCCATAGTCAGGCCAAAGAGGTTTTCGGTGCCGATATGCTAGACATGGTTCTGCCAAGACTGGATGGTTTCGAACGTTGTGGGGAGACTTTTGACACAGTTATTTCAGCAAATCCAGCAACCTATGATGGAAGTACAGAGGCACTAAAAAGCGCAAAATCAGCAGCGGAAGACTTTGCGAAGGCAGTCTTTGATCGCATCGAGTTCATTCGTACTAACGGAGGTATGTGATGTCGAATGAGAAAAGAAAAACCATCGGCAGACAGTTAAATACTCAGGCGTCAATGCTCGAAATGGCTGACACCGGTAGAAGTCAGGTATTTACCTTAAAAACCGGCAGGAAGGTAACGTTCAGGTTTGTTCGGGTGCCTGCATCTGAAGTTGAAAGTAAGACCTTCGTAAACCAGGAAAACAATGGAAGAGATCAACTTGCACTGACCAGGGAGTCTCTGAAATCCATTATCCAGACGATTAAGTTTCAGCAGTTCTTTCCCTGTATTGGTATTAAGCAAAGTGAAAGGATTGAGATACTGGATGGTTCAAGACGGCGAGCCTCAGCAATTTTTGTCCGTACAGGCCTTGATGTAATGGTTACCGAAGAACATTTATCAGCTGATGAAGCTCGCCAACTGGCTAAAGATATCCAGACAGCTAAAGAACATAATCTTCGGGAGATTGGTCTGAGATTGATCGCTCTTAAAGAGTCCGGATTTAATCAAAAGGAAATTGCTGAACTGGAGGGATTATCTCAGGCTAAAGTTACCAGGGCGCTGCAGGCGGCGGCCGTACCGCAAGACTTAATTTCTCTGTTCCCGGTTCAGTCGGAGCTATCGTTTAGTGATTATAAACTTCTTTTAGAAGTTAATGAAAAACTCGGTGAAAAGGGATTAACGCCTGAAGAACTCATTCAGTCTGTATCAGCTCAGCTCGATGCAATTTTGAGTGATGGCGAGCGACCAGAAGACGAACAGAAAGCCAGTATTCTGAAGCTGATTTCTCAGGCATCTCAGGCATTGATAGATCCATCTCCCAAGGAAAAGTCAGTGGTTTCCCCACTCTGGTCTTTTGAAGAAAAGGACAAGTTCGCGCGTAAGCGTGTGAAAGGGCGCACGCTGACTTATGAGTTTAGCCGTATGTCAAAAGTGATTCAGGATGAACTGGACAAGGCTATCAACGAAGTCCTTGACAGAAATTTGAGTCAATAATTTCGCCATGGCGATTTCACATCTAACTTATTGTAATTAGGCAGTTTAGGTTGAGAATTTCACGGTGAAATCGCCATAGTTTCACGCCAGTTTCGCTGCAGGAATATCTGACCATCGTGTCGTATAAGCAGGAGAAAGCATCTCCCGTTTCATCTGCCATTCCGGGGCCATACCCCGCCCCGCAAACCATACTTTACCCAGCCCTGAGTTGTTGATCCCGTCCAGAACCCTCATCAGCTCAGCACTGTGAGGGCGTGGCGGGCGTTCGTCGAACAGTTGCAGCTGCGAAACTCCGGAGCCGGTGAAGTCATTCAGCATAACTCCGGCTTTGGCATACCGGTGCCCATCCCTCCAGATACGCTCCAGAGCCGTTGTAGCGGCTGCAATGATGTCCCTGGTGTCCTGAGTGGGTGTAAGAAGTTTTTCCGTAGCCACGTTGCCGTAGTAAGGCTCTTTAATGGCGAACGGAGACGTTTTGATGAAAACGGAAATATGCCGGCAATACTGGTGCTCTTTACGCAGTTTTTCAGAGGCTCGCTCTGCGTGCTGACAGATAGCCTGACGGAGTGACTCGTACTCCGTGATCTTCACGCCAAAACTGCGGCTGCAGACAATTTGCTGTTTCGTCGGAGGGGCTTCCTCAAGCGAAAGGCAGCTTTCCCCGTTCAGTTCCCGTACCGTTCGCTCAAGGACGACAGAAAAATTTTTGCGGATGAAGGCCGGGTTCGTCAGAGCCAGATCGAGCGCGGTTTTTATGCCCAGCACATTTAGCTTGCGTGCAATACGGTTACCCACCCCCCAGATTTCTTCAACCGGCTGCAGTGAAAGCAGTTTCCGCGTCCTTTGCGGATTTCCCCTGGTCAGAGCGAGTACGCCATGAAACTGTTTCCACTCTTTTGAGGCCCACTGGGCTGATTTTGCGAGGGTTTTCGTTGGTCCGGCGCCCACGCCAATGGTCAGGCGGGTACAGTCATACACCTGCTGACGCAGCTGCCGGGCGAAGTCCTCAAGCCCCATACAGTGCTCCACGCCGGTCAGGTCGAGGAACATCTCATCAATTGAATACTGTTCCACCCTGGGGGCCAGTTCCTCCAGGCAGTTCATCACGCGCGCCGATATCGAGGCGTAAAGTTCATAATTACTTGAAAACGCATATATTTTTTCCGGGTATCTTTCGTTTTTTATCTGAAACCACGGAGTTCCCATTTTGATCCAGGGCTTCGCCTCGGCACTGCGAGCGATTACATTCCCGTCGTTGTTGCTCAGGACGACTATCGGCTTTCCTTTCAAATCCGGGCGGAAAACACGTTCACAGCTGGCATAGAAGCTGTTCACATCGGCCAGGGCAAACATCAGTACATCTCCCTCGGGCGGTGGATGATATGCGTGACGACGCCAAAGATATCCAGCTCGTCGGGATCAGGATAAATCGGCGACCAGGAGGCATTCATGGGCTGCAGCGTCAGTCGCGGCGTCAGCAGAAGCCGTTTCACCGTAAACTCCCCCTGCATGCTGGCGACAACGATATCGCCGTGCCGCGGCTTTTCAGCACTGTCCACAACCAGCAGATCGCCATTGTACAGACTGCCGTCGGCCATGCTGTCTCCGCTGGCACGCAGGTAGTACGTCGCGCTCGGATGCCGTATGCAGTAATCATGGAGATCCAGATCGGACTCGACATAGTCAGCAGCAGGGCTGGGAAAACCGCAGCTGGCCAGATCGGCAAACAATGGATGGGCCTGTGGCGGGAGTTCTTTCCCGGTGCTGAAAAGTTGTAGTTTCATCTTTCCTCCTGACACTCTAATTTTACTGGTTATACATACAGTGTTCGCCGGGAGACCGGTAGAGATCAAGGGGTGAAAGTCCCCGACCATTGAAGGACCAGCAATCCACAAGGTCCCCGAGTCATGCGTTGCATACCGCGAGGTATGGGGCGAAGCGTTGACAGGGGTGTTGACAGGCCAGCCATTGAGCCACGAAATGTATATTAAATTACCGGGTGCCGACGTTGTACTGTTAACGGAAGGCAACATCATAGGGTGCGATACTGCGAGTGCCACATGGACCCGGCGGGGTCTGAGACCCTGGCATGTCAATACGATCTCTACGCGGGAACCGGGAGATCTCCCCTCTGACCATCTGCCAGTGTCGGAGACGGCCCGCACCGGGAAGACGAGGAGTCATAGCCGGTGATGTACGGAGAGGAGAAGTCGGACTCGCTCATAGTAGCGGCGAAGCAGGCGAACAACCCGAAAGGAGCGGAGTCAGTGGAGCGAAGGAGCGGGGCCAAGGGGAACGCGGAACAGCCACACATGCGCCGGACACAGAGCCGGGAAAGCATGTCACAGAGGCTGTCACGCGTGCGGGAAGCTGCGAAGCAGCGGAAGAAAGAACGGTTTACAGCATTGTTCCACCTGCTGACAGTCGAAGCACTGGAAGCCGCATTCCTCTCCCTGAGCAGGAAAGCGGCCGCCGGAGTGGATGGCATCAGGTGGATGGACTACGCCGGAAACATGAAGAACAACATAACAGATCTGCACCGGAGGCTACATCAGGGCAGCTACAGGGCGCAGCCCGGCAGGCGTCACTACATCCCAAAAGCGGATGGAAAACAACGCCCGCTCGGCATCGCCTCGCTGGAGGACAAGATCGTCCAGTATGCGCTGGTGAAAATCCTGAACGCAGTCTATGAAAACGACTTTATGGGGTTCTCATACGGGTTCAGACCCGGGCGAAGCCAGCACGATGCACTGGACGCACTGGCCACAGGGCTGGTACGCACTAACGTAAACTGGGTACTGGATGCCGACATCAGTCAGTTCTTCGACAGGGTGAGCTGAATCGCCACGGGTTTAACAGACACCTCAGAGTCATTTAAGATGGCTTAAAG
>OJUE01000075.1_pt1 | contig 19954 bp, 19 predicted proteins | sample 1599861 | NCBI WGS metagenome assembly OJUE01 (sample SAMN04436936, study PRJEB24849) | human gut metagenome | biome: human gut; feature: NICU; material: stool | host: Homo sapiens | place: USA: Saint Louis, MO | collected 2012-07-01 | reverse complement strand
TCTGAGGTGAGCATATCACCTCTGTTCAGGTGGCCAAATTCAGTAAACCACTTCAGTCTCTGGAGGCAAAGGAGAAATGGTCAGCAAAAGGGGGGATCCATACAGCATACTGAGAAGGCGACAAGAATCGGATACCGTCAATTTCGAGGTGCATTACACCATGCGAGACATAGTTTAGCTGACCCCAGGGGTGCGCATGCGTCTTCCATTCCATTGCTGGCAGGCGATCGTGCCTGAAATAGAGGTCACCAGGAAACTCCTGCAAATGGGGTATCTCACCTTCGATCATCATATGTCTTCTCCTGTGTACAATATGTCTATAAATGATTATATCAACATTTAAGGACGCCTGTTATGTTGTATACGTTATTTTGAATACAGGCAAGAAAGACCATGGATTACATATTTCCACTACTCGCTGCCATTCTATGGGGCGCGAACATTGTTATTACAAAAATGGCCACAGGCCTAATTTCCCCAAATGAAATAAGTTTTCTTCGTTGGTTCCTTGCTACGATTGTACTGACTCCTTTTGTCATTCGACCTTTAATTAGTCATGCATCAATAGTACGCCAGAACCTTGGGAAGATCTTTATATTAGGTGTCTTAGGTGGTGTTATTTTCCAATGCCTCGCCTATTACGCTGCAGCCTACACATCAGCGATGAACATGGGCATCATCCAGGCTCTAATGCCATTAATGGCGATCATCCTGGCCAGCATGCTTTTCCGTACCATGCCGGGAATTAATACAGTCGCGGGGGCGGTCATTTCTCTTGCAGGAGTGCTGATCGTAATTTCTGGTGGCCATATCAGCCAGCTGATAAGCCGCGGTCTGAATATGGGTGACGGGATGATGCTGCTCGGTGCCTTTGCTATGGCAGTGTATAATGTATTGCTTAAACGTTGGCACATTGAAGTTCCGTTATCGGTGTCTTTATATCTTCAGGCTGTCGCTGCGTGTATTGTTTTACTGCCGGACTATCTGCTTTCTGAAAAGCATGCACTGACAATGGCGACCTCCGGTATGGTGCTTTATTCTGCTATCGGCGCCTCTGTTCTGGCACCGCTGACATGGATGGCAGGTTCGCGTCGCCTGGGCCCATCACGGGTATCATTATTTTTCAATCTGATACCCGTATTCACGGCAATCATGGCGGCTGTGTTTTTATCAGAAAAGTTCACGTGGTCACTGATTTCAGGGGGTGTACTAGCGTTGGGCGGTGTTATTTACGTTGAGATAACAAGGAAATTCTCGACCGCTAATAAAGATCAAAGTGAAGTCATTGAAGATAAGGATAATAAAAAAGCGCACAAATTTTCATAATCCTTTGTTGCGTTAATCTGTTGTGATGTATTTATGCCAACTGTCCGGGTGGCTTTTTTATTTTCTTTAAGCTTCAATTATTCAAATTTATATCGCACCATTACCGTTCACCAACATGATGCAAATATATTAAAACGCACCACAATGGTGAGTTAGCCATTCCAAATGAGAACCTATCCACCTGATTTAATTTATGAAAAATAAAATGGAACATTTGATATTTTTGAGGTGACATCGAAAGATTATTATGATTATATTCATCATGCAGATGGCCAGAATTAATTTACATAACCTCATTTAAAATGTAGTCGTTATATTCTTGCCGGTTGTTAACGTTAGAATAAAATTGCTGCATGCAGAACTATGATTTCTGAATGCTGTTTTCACCGTTGTTTAGGAGTTTCGACTCCACAGAGGAAAGATGATGACAAATTCTTCTCGTCAGGAATTTAAGAAAATACGCGTTGCCGGCGTGCAGGCTGCTCCTGTTTTTCTCGATCTGAATGGAACGACAGAGAAAGCCTGTGAACTGATCCTCGAAGCTGGGCGTAAAGGAGCCGAACTTATCGCGTTTCCTGAAGCTTTTATACCCACATTTCCGAACTGGTATGAAACGCTGGCAGAGTCACCAAAAGCACGTGAACTAGACAAGCGTCTTTTCCTCGAATCTGTGGAGATGGATGGCGAACATATGAAAGCCATCGCTGAGGCATGTGCCAAAGCGAATATCAATGCTGTAGTCGGTATTAATGAACGTAGTCCGATGACAAACGGCAGTATGCATAACACGCAGGTACACATCACCCGTGATGGTATCATTGCAGGGAAACATCAAAAATACGTACCTACAACTGGAGAACGTCAGGTCCATACGCCAGGAAAAACTGGTCACTACAACACCTTCAGAACAAATTTCGGTGTAGTGTCAGGCCTGATCTGTGGAGAAAACTCCAACATGCTGGGAATGTATGCAGCCGCAGTTAATTACCCGGTCGTACATGTTGGATCATGGCCAATGTACTTCCATCCTTACTTCCATATGCAACACGCCATTTTAACCGCTACTGCGGGGCTTGCTTACTCACTGAAATGCTTCGTCGTGAATGCAGTGTCAAGAATCACCCCTGAATACATAGATGCTGTGGCTGAAACGGAAGAGCAACGCGTTTTCCTGGAAGAGCAACGCGCATATCTTCCCGGGGCCTCAATTCTTGACCCTTCAGGAAATTTAATTATTGATGGTACAGGTATGGAAGAAGAACTTCTCTTCGCGGATATTAACCTGGAAGACGTTATCATTCCTAAGCTCATCATTGATACCGCAGGTCATTATAATCGCCCAGAATTATTTGCACCTCTCTTCCAGAAATGATTTCTTAAGGCACCCAAGGGTGCCTTTTTTATTCCCCTCGCGTCACACCCTTCAAGTAAAAACTTCTCAACAAAGTTTTCAGTTTAAGTTAATTGCGTTTTACGCTTTAATTTAGTGCTTAACTGCACAACTTCATCGCAAAAAATAAACATAAAAAACATGTAGTTATTGTTGCTATGAAATTATCGCACCAATTTAATGCACTTAATCAATCATCTTGAAAAATCACCATTGACTTCATTGGTAACGACCATTTAAACGTCCTAAAAAAAACATCAAACTGTCGCAATTTAAATATTATAAACCTCACTTTCTTTCTAAACTTGGCACAGGCATTGCAAAATATAATCCATTCACTCTCTGCTAATGACATCCAATGGCTTTCTCTGATCTTGGTTTATTGGCAAAAAGTAAATTAAACGTTGTAACGAACTAACTTTAATACTGGGGTTTAGATATGAACGGAAAAAGATTACTTGCCTGTGCCGCTCTGGTTGGTTCAATCCTTTGTTTTAGTGGCAATTTTATGCTGGGTGGTGTCGCTGCTGCATCTATGCCATTAATGAGTCTGATGTTTATTAAATGGGGCACTGCCGCGCTCCCAATGCTCATCCTTGCCAATTTCATCGAAAAACCAGACTGGCGCGTGGTACTTAAAAGCTGGTTCAAAATCCTGCTTCTGAGCGCACTGGGAATTGCAGGTTACAGCTTCATGTTTTACGAGGCCTTAGGTAGTACCACCCCGATCAACGCATCGCTGATTAATGCATTTAATCCAGCCCTGATCATTATTGCATCAGTGTTTTTCCTGAAGGAAAAATTAACCACGAAAAAAGTGGCCGGGATCGCCATCGCATTCTGTGGAGTGCTCTGGGTATTAACCGGAGGAAACCCTGCTGTTATTTTCTCACAAAAGCTCAACCCGGGTGATATCTGGATGCTAGGTGTTATTTGTTGCTGGACCGGATATAACATCGTCGCGCACAAGGGCCCTTCACTACCGCCACTAACTAGTTGTGCTCTGCAGATGACATTCTTCACTCTGGCCATGGCGCCTTACATGCTTGTTCATGGCGTGACTCTTCCTTCAACCACCGCTGCCTCATGGTCCATGGCCTACATTGCCATCTTCCCTTCTGCCGTGGCTTATGCGCTGTGGAACTACGGATCAAAATATATTGAACCCGGTGTAGCGGGCCAGTCACTCAATCTGGTCGTGCCTTTTACAGCAATCATGACGCTGTTGTCCGGTGGCAGTGTCAGTTCAGTTGACCTGGTTGGGGGCGTTCTAGTTCTGGGCGGTGTCTATCTCTCATTGCAGGCCACTAAACCTAAAAATATTCCAGCAGCCTCGGCCGATCTGGCCTGATTAAGGAAATACTCGATGACCCGCTATTATGTCTATGAAGAAGAAAAAACCATGCCGGATACGCCTGAATTTATGGCATATCTGGACCGTAAAACCACAGCTATCGTTTCTATTGATATGCATGAAGGGCATCTGAGTGAAAGGGCGGATTGTCCTTGCCCCGCCCCCCGTGGGCGAAATGTTGTCAGTGCTATTGATGCTTTTCACGCGCAGGCACGAAATTTAGGCGTTCCTGTCATCCATGTTGTATCAACAATTCGTCCCTCTGGGATCGATGATTCGAAGGGTATTCCTGCCGCGTGGCGTTTAACAATGCCAGAATACTTTGGTCCTATCCCCGGAGCCCCTCTCCATGGGATTGAGGGATCGGAATGGACCAAGTTGCGAACTCACTTCGACCCCCACGACGAAATTGTTGACACCAAGAAGAGGCTCTCAGCCTTTTACCCCACTGATCTGGATTTCATGCTCAGGCAAATGAAGGTGGAGACGGTTGTGTTTACTGGAGTGAACAATGATTGCTGTATTTTGAACAGCGCATTTGATGCATCAAATCGAAATTACAGGGTCGTTGTGCTTAAGGACGCTACGGCGGGTACAAATGAACACCTCGAAGCGGCCGGCCGTACAATTGTATCGCTTTTCCTTGGTGTAGTAATGGACTCGGCAGAACTGCTGAGGGCCTGGGACACTGAACTGTACTGGAATTAACCTGAAGTGCTGAGAGTTATTCTCAGCACTTTCTAACCCTCACCAGTTGCTAATCCCCTCTGCCAGCCCTGGCAATAAGTCGAATCGTTGAATTGAAATCGTCGTCACAGGCGAGATTTCCGGTCAACAACCTGTACCAGGACCATCCATACAGTAAATCCAGTAATGCAGATATTTTGGTTTCAAGATCAATTTCACCCCGTATTTTGGCGCGCTCAAAGATCTTAGTCGATTCAATACGGCGTGGTATCAGAGCTTCTGTTCTGAACCGCTCGATTGCTTCAGGTGTTGATTGCATTTCAATGAGTAGACCGGTAAAGACCTTGCCGGCTGGAGTATCTCTCCACACATGAAATAGGTAGGTCATACGGTGAGTCAGTTCCTCCTCCAGTGATGCTGCCCCTGAGAAATCCGGCCCCTTTATATACTCTCATTCTAACAGTTCGAGCAGCAATTCCGTTCTGTCTGCCCACCATCTGTATACGGTGGGTTTCCCTACCCCAGCTTTTTTGGCTACAGCTTCCATTGCAAGCCCTGCCGGCCCCCTTTCAATGAGCAGATCTTTTGCCGCATCGAGAATCGCTTCATGCGCATTTTTGTCTCTTTTATTTCCCGTACTAACGCGGTAATGACTCCACCTTACTGATAGTCTTTTATGTTCAGATAATGCCCGATGACCTTGTCATGCAGCTCCACCGATTTTGAGAACGACAGTGACTTCCGTCCCAGCCTTGCCAGATGTTGTCTCAGATTCAGGTTATGCCGCTCAATTCGCTGAGTGTAACGCTTGCTGATTACGTGCAGCTTTCCCTTCAGGCGGGATTCATACAGCGGCCAGCCATCCGTCATCCATACCACGACCTCAAAGGCCGACAGCAGGCTCAGAAGACGCTCCAGTGTGGCCAGAGTGCGTTCACCGAAGACGTGCGCCACAACCGTCCTCCGTATCCTGTCATACGCGTAAAACAGCCAGCGCTGACGTGATTTAGCACCGACGTAGCCCCACTGTTCGTCCATTTCAGCGCAGACAATCACATCACTGCCCGGCTGTATGCGCGAGGTTACCGACTGCGGCCTGAGTTTTTTAAGTGACGTAAAATCGTGTTGAGGCCAGCGCCCATAATGCGGGCGGTTGCCCGGCATCCAACACCATTCATGGCCATATCAATGATTTTCTGGTGCGTACCGGGTTGAGAAGCGGTGTAAGTGAACTGCAGTTGCCATGTTTTACGGCAGTGAGAGCAGAGATAGCGCTGATGTCCGGCAGTGCTTTTGCCGTTACGCACCACCCCGTCAGTAGCTGAACAGGAGGGACAGCTGATAGAAACAGAAGCCACTGGAGCACCTCAAAAACACCATCATATACTAAATCAGTAAGTTGGCAGCATCACCTAAAAATGAGTATTAATACTATCAATAACTTAAGTGATACCAACTGTCTGAAGATTCCAGGGGCCAGTCTATTCATGTACGAGAATCTGGTGAAGCCATAATCAACTCCGATTGACTTCTGAAGTATTACTCACGTCGCCGCCATGATTGTGCTGATGGTAATGTAACGTAAACATAACCCCACCAATTAACAGCGTAATAGCGGCACTTTCCTGGAGATCCGGAATGCGCTGTGAATAGATAAAACCATATAGCAGCGCGAAAAGGGTTTCAAAAACCACCATCTGCCCTGTCAGTGATACCGGAAGACGCCGGGAACAGAGATTCCACGCCAGATATCCCAGCCATGAGGAGACCACGGCTAACATCATGTTCGTTATCCAAAAGAGCGTTTGAGTGTGTTCCGGTAACGACAAGTCAACTGCAGAAAACCTGAATATCCTGGCGATGAGCCATAGCAGTACCGAAATACATCCCGTACACAGGCCTATCAGGAGAGACCACTGGTTACTGGTGTAAGGGAGGTTTTTCAGACAGCGGGAGTTCTCGACAGCGTAACGGCTCCAGCACAGTAATGCAGCGAAGGCACAAAGGATCCCCAGCATCTGCCGTTTTCCTTCTGTAACTTGGTGCGAGGATGTTTGTATCGCATGCAGATTAATCAGCACCACACCAGCAATGATAGCCGTCATCGGCAGCAATAATTGCCTGAAGGGCGGAGCATGCTGGTCCCTGCGACCAAGCACCGGAACCATCACCGGAATTAAACCTATCACTAACGATGTCGCGGCAATACCGACCTGCTGTACGGCCACCGCGACGAGCAGAAAATAGAAAACATTGCTCATCAGCGAAAGACGGATTAGCGTCAGCAGATCGCGATGATGCCATACACGGGCAATGTTGCGCCATTGAGGTATAAGTAATATTGCCGCCAGTATCCCATAGGTAGCAAAGCGACCGCAGGTTAACAGCAGTGGTGAGATCTCGGGTAGCAGTACCGGTGGCAGGAAGATGAATCCCCAGCATGCGCCAGCGAGTACGCCAAATGTAATCCCTTGCTTCATGCTGACTCCTTCAATGCCGTTTCAGGTAATCTAGCCCCCGACTGGCGCTCACTCCACGACGACAAAAAATACTGCAGCCGCGGGCTTTTCGGCTGATGGAACAGTTGCGCCGGTGCTCCCTGCTCTTCAATGCAGCCATCGGCAAGAAACAGCACCCGATCGGAGACTTTAGCGGCAAACCCCATCTCATGGGTCACAATCATCATGGTCATACCATCATCGGCAAGATTACGGATGACCTTTAGCACCTCCCCGACCAGCTCCGGATCAAGCGCTGAAGTCGGTTCATCGAACAGCATAATGGCGGGTTTCATGGTCAATGCCCGGGCGATGGCAACGCGCTGCTGCTGACCACCGGATAACATCGCGGGCCAGCTATCGGCTTTGTCTGCCAGACCAACCCGTGCCAGTTGCGTTTTCGCTTCGGCGTAGGCTGCTTCACGGGAGACCTTTTTAACCCGCCGCAACGGCGTGGCTACGTTATCGAGTACCGTCATATGCGGCCACAGATTAAACTGCTGAAAGACCATACAGACGTCGCGTAAAGCCTGACGGTTTTCCTTGTCGCTTAAACGCCGGCGTTTTTCCCCGTCGAGAGGTTCATAGCCGACGTTCTCGCCATTCACCACAATGCTGCCGGAGCTATAATCTTCCAAAAAGTTAATACAGCGTAACAGCGTGGATTTACCCGACCCTGAGCCACCAATCACGCAGATGACTTCTCCGGGAGAAATGCTTACATCGATGCCACGTAGAACATGGTTTTCGCCATAATGTTTATTGAGGTTGTTAATCTCAATAGCATAATCACGCATAGTATTAACCTCGGCTTAATTGAGAATAAGAATAATGGCGCTCTATTTTATTACCCAGACGGGATATACCGATCGCGATCCCCCAATAGACAATGGCCATTAAGGCGTAGATTTCAACCATCGCATAGGTCTGGTTAGCAATGGTCATGGCGGTATTGGTGAGTTCACCGACCGTAATAATGGATAGCACCGACGACTCTTTTACCAAAATGACGCTCTGGCCAATCAATGGCTGGATAATGCGCGCGAGCATTTGCGGCCAGACAATGAAAGTAAATATTTGCCATGGACTTAACCCCAGGTCTGCCGCCGCTTCAACTTGCCCACCTGAGACAGCATTGCGACCCGCACGAAATATTTCCGCAAAATAAGCGGAACCATAACATCCCAGGCACAGTACCCCGACCTGTTGCGCCTCGAGATTAATACCTATATAGGGTCCACCATAAAAGACTAAAAAGAGCTGCACCAGTAACGGCGTGCCGCGAAACACATTAATCCATGTATGATATATCACATTAAATAAAGCCGGTTTTTGTCTTTCGAGAAGAAAAAAACACAGCCCGATCGCCAGCCCCAGCAGGATACCGCCGAGACTCATTTTTAGGGTCATTAAAATACCGGCGGCAATGGCATCTTTATAGGTAAAAAGTATTTCAACATTCATTGTGCTAATACCCTTTGAGCCGAAGATGAGCGGTTTTTCTCTAACCTGGTGCCAACAATACTCAGCCCCCACGAGGTCAGAAAATAAAGGAGACCGCATGCCGTATAAAACTCCAGCGGCCGATAGGTGGTTGAGGCCAGCGTTTGAGTCACTCTCATCAACTCATGGACCGCCACCACCGAGACCAATGCCGAGTTTTTGATAATATCGATAGTTTCATTAATCAAAGCCGGCATCATGGCGCGCAACACCTGCGGCATCTGAATATAAAACAGCGTTTGCGCCGCTGAAAAACCAAAATCTCGTGCCGCCTCCAGTTGGCCTTTGGGCAACATTTTAAAGCCAGCCCGAAGAATCTCTCCTTGAAAGGCTGCGGTATTTAATGAGAGAGCCACAACCGCCGCCAGCAATGGTGAAAGCGTGATCCCTACGGCTGGCAAAGCATAAAATATTAATATCAACTGGACCAGTAACGGCGTTCCACGATAAAAACTGACATAGGTTTTGCAAAAACAACGCACGAGACGCCGCGGAGAGTTTAACCCCAGGCAAATTAACCAACCGAGGATCAATCCTATGACAATCGCGCTCAGCGATACAGCCAGAGTACTGAGCACGCCAATTAATAGCTGAGGGAAATAGGGAAACACCACTGAAATATCAAACATATTGCCCTCCTGTATCCATCAAATTAGTTTGCCGAGGTCGGAACTTGCTCAGGAACGGCCATAGAAAAACCCAGCCACTTCGTTTGTAGTTGCGCCAGTTTTCCCGATTTATTCAACTGCACAATGCCGTCGCTGATAAATTTGACCAGTGAGGCGCTATCCGCATCCTTTCTTCCGGCCCATGCGTACCAGGTGGCCGGGCCAAACGGTGGGCGTACAATTTCAAACGTATCACCACGGGTCTTTACCAACGGCGCGAGGTTCGGCAGCGATTGCACAACCGCATCAACACGGTGCGCCGCTAATGCCGCATAGGCTTCGTTATAATCAATAAAGGCTTTTATTTCTTTAACGCCGTGACCGGTGGTGGGTTTAAGTACCGATGCTTCATATTCTTTTAGCACCGCAATTTGCGGCGCCCCGGCCTGGCTGGCGACAATCATGCCCTGGAGATCTTTGGCGCTATTAATGCGGCTATCCCCTTTGCGTTTCAGAATGGCCACGCTGGCGTCAGAAAAGGGAGCGGTAAAAGCAAATTTTGCTTCACGATCGCGAGTGATGGTTAAAGAAGTTGCCACAAAGTCAAATCGTTTGCTTTCCAGGCCGGGTAAAATCCCTTGAAATGGAATATCCAGCTGAACCACTTTCACCCCGGGTAATCCTTTCATCACTTCCGTGAGAATATCTTTTCCCAGACCGACTATTTTGCCATCTTCAAGCATTTCAAAAGGAGCATAGCGCGCTTCGGTGGCAATCACTATTTCTTTTTTTTGCTTAATATCATCCAGTAAATCAGCCTGGGCCGTAGATATCAATAATGGTGAAAGTTGTAAGGCAGACATTGAAAGTAATAGCCACAGTTTATTTTTCATCAGTGTTTCTCCGCGAGTTTGAATGACGCTGATAATATTTATTCATTCGCTGAGCGGCGACAAACGGTGGTTTCTAACTGATAACTATTAGCACGGCTAATGGTGATTTTGGCATGAATAGTGCTTATTACAGGTTATTTAGCAACAGAGAAACCGATGATGCAACGAAAACCAGGTTTGCCGTCTCTCGACGGTTTACGCTACTTTGATGCCGCAGCGCGCAATCTCAGTTTTACCCGTGCCGCGCAGGATCTTTTTCTTACTCAGAGTGCAGTAAGCCAAAAAATTCAATCGCTTGAGCAGCAGCTTGGCTATCTGGTCTTTCACCGCACTCCCGCGGGACTACGCTTAACCCCGCAGGGTGAACAACTGTTTATCGGAGTGCGCCAGGCCTTTGCCATCCTCGAAACTACGTTGCACCAAACCGGTGAAGAAACCCTTGAGGGCACCATAAAGATTCGGGTTATGCCGTCCTTTGCCACCAAATGGCTGCTTCCCCGATTGCATCAGTTTTATGAGCAGTACCCTATCAGCCTGGAAATTGATGCCGATATGACGCCCGCCAATTTTAAATCTGACGCGGTCGATATCGCCATCACTCCTTTTTGGGTTGATGATAAAAATCTAATTCAACGGCATCTGTTCAACGATGTGATCTATCCCGTGATCAGTCCGGATTTGTTGAAAACACGGCATCTGCGCAGTTACAGCGAACTCTGTGGTTTGCGCTTACTGCATGATTCCATGCCGCAAAATGCCTATAGCACCCATTGGCGCTCCTATTTTGCCCGCCTCGGGCTCTATGACCTGAATGTCGAGGCGGGAACCGGATTTTCCCGCGCCGACCTCGTACTCCAGGCCGCCTGCGCCGGCCAAGGAATCGCCTTAAGCCGTCACTCTTTGTGTGCGACGGAAGTGAGCAATGGCGCACTGATTCGCCCTTTTACCGATATCGTCGAAGACGGACAGGTGTGGTTAACCTGCCCGCGTAATAATGAGAAACGGCCACGCGTTCAGGCGTTGATTAACTGGCTGACAGAAGAAACCGCACGTCATATTGCAGAGCGAACGCAACTTCTCGGTGAATATACGCTGCATAAGGCCGGCTAATGACGGCAAATTAATAATCTCCGTTTGTAGCAAGATATCATTTTCCAGATGATGGCATCACGCCATTATCAACGACGGAGTTTATTATGAGCATGCCAGATATTATTGAATTAGCTAATGGGCAAAAAGTTAAAGGAACGTTCAGCTCCCATGAAATGCAGCGCCGACTGTCGGGATTACGCGCCACCATGGAAGCAGACAGCATTGATGCAGTTATTTTAACCTCGATTCATAATATTAATTACTACGGCGATTTTTTATATTGTAGTTTTGGTCGCCAGTATGCCCTGGTGGTGACACCGAGCCAGTCATTTTTAATTACCACCAATATCGATGGAGGTCAGGGATGGCGCCGCAGCTACGGTGCAAATATCGTTTACACGGACTGGCAGCGCGATAATTACTACCGTGCAGTACGTAAAGTGGTTCCTGATAATAGCCGGCGAATTGCACTGGAAGGCGATCATGTAACGATCGAACAGCGCGCTAAATTTTGCTATTACCTTTCTCAGACACAGTTTATTGATATTGCACCGGCGACGATGCGTATGCGCATGATAAAGTCTGCCGAAGAGATTGCGCTGATTAAAATTGGTGCTCAGGTCGCCGACCTTGGCGGCGCGGCATGCGTCGCAGTGATTGCCGAAGATGTTCCGGAATATGACGTTGCCCTGGAAGCCACCTCGGCGATGACCCGGGAAATCGCGAAACGCTTGCCGCATGTTGAATTACGCGATACCTGGACGTGGTTTCAGTCTGGCCTGAATACCGACGGTGCTCACCATCCAGTGACGACCCGTCGCCTCAAGCAAGGGGATATTTTATCACTGAACTGTTTTCCCATGATTGCCGGCTACTATACCGCGCTGGAGCGTACGCTGTTCCTCGGTCAGCCTAGCGATGAGCAATTGCGTCACTGGGAGATCAACTGTGAGGTGCACCGCCGTGGGCAGGCGCTGATCCGCCCTGGCGCCCGTTGTTGCGATATCGCCGCCTCGCTCAATGAAATTTATCGCGAGCATGACCTGCTGCAGTATCGGACTTTTGGCTATGGTCACTCCTTCGGCGTACTGAGCCACTATTATGGCCGCGAAGCCGGTTTAGAATTACGCGAGGATATTGAAACCGTTTTAGCGCCGGGAATGGTAGTCTCAATGGAACCGATGATCATGCTGCCAGAGAACATGCCGGGACACGGCGGTTATCGCGAACACGATATCCTGGTTGTCACCGAAAATGCAGCAGAGAACATTACCCATTTCCCTTATGGTCCTGAGCATAACATTATAGAAAAATAGCAGATAAGCATGCCTAATGTAGAATGCATCAATATATCAGCACCTTCTGGTGCTGATTATTTTGGCCGGCTTTGTAATATGAGCGTCATGATCTAAATTCAACAGGAAATAATGTGATGCTCTATCTTCCTCAGATCAGTTCAGTGGAAATGACTCTAAATCATTGATAGTGGTTTATTGTCATGTAGTACTCAATGTGACCTACGCAGCGTTTATTAACATACACCAATATTAGTAATGTATTCATAAGCCACATGAGGACATCCCCATGAAGAAGCGATTTTCCGATGAACAGATCATCAGTATTCTCCGTTAGGCAGAAGCCGGGGTTTCGGCCCGGGAACTCTGCCGCAAGCATGCCATTTCAGACGCCACCTTTTACTCCTGTCGCAAGAGGTTCGGCGGCATGGAAGTAGCCGAAGTGAAGCGGCTCAAGTCGCTTGAAGAGGAGAACGCTCGGCTCAAGAAGCTGCTTGCCGAAGCAAGGCTGGATAAGGAGGCGCTTCAGGTGGCTCTGGGCCGAAAGTTCTGAGGACAGACCAGAAGTGGAAAGCCGTGGAGGTCATGTGTGAGTCAATGGGTCGTGCCTGAAGTCTGGCCGGTCTGTCACTTTCAACCTGCCGTTATTCGGCCCAGCGTCCGGCTGCTGACCCGCAACTGTCTCTACGGATCACAGAGGTGGCAATTGAACGCCGGCGATTTGGTTACCGGCGCATTTTGCAGTTATTGCGCCGGGAGGGCCTTCATGACAACCACAAGCGGGTTTACCGCATCTATCTGTTATCAACGGTGCAAAACTGGGTCTTCCGCAACCTAGGTGGAAGAAAATCAATGAAACTTTTTAGTTAACAAGGATCTAAGCTGTTTTAAGTTATGGATAACGCTATGCCTTCACTTAAGACGCTTTTGCAACTGCCTTGCGGGTGGCAACCCAGCCGACAAGTTGTTAGTCCTGATGGGATAACCATCCATCTTCGTGCTACACGTAAAACAGCATTATGCCCTGAATGCCTTAAGCGCAGCCGCTCTGTCCATAGTTGTCGGCGGCGCCGGATACAACACCTCCCATGCTCCGGCCGGACGATCTGGTTAATCTTTGCTGTCCGGCACTGGTACTGCCGTAATCCGTCCTGTTCACGCAAAATCTTTGCGGAATCACTGGCTCCTTTTGCTGGTCCGCAGCAGCAGTCTTCAGCGTAACTTCAAAATTTACAGCATCAACTGGGACTCATTGCTGGGGGAGAGGCTGGAAGACGGGCCGCGGTAGCCTCAGGAATGCAGACAAGCCCGGATACGTTGCTGCGCAGAGTAGTTCAGGCTCCGGAGCAGACAGAGAACCGGCCCCGGCATGTCGGTATCGACGAGTGGGCATGGCATCGGGGCCACAGATACGGAACGCTTATTGTTAACCTCGATACGCATCGCCCTCTGGTACTACTGCCCGGTCGGGAGCAGCGCACTCTGGTTGCATGGTTTAAAAAATACCCGGAGATACAGGTTGTTTCACGAGATCGTGGCGGTATCTATGCTTTAGCCGCTCGCGATGGTGCACCGCAGGCAATACAGGTGGCCGATCGCTGGCATCTGTTGAAGAACATCGGCGATGCGCTGGAACGCATGATATACAGGCATATGCCATTGATACGACAGGTTACTACTGAGATGTCACCCAAAAAACAGGACGCAGAAGTGTCTCTGGCACCTGTCTCAACACTACGTCGCCCTGAGCGCATTAAACGGCAGAGGCGTGACAAACGGTATCAACGCTGGGCTGAGGTCGACTCTCTTCATAAAAAAGCTCACGGGATCAGAGAAATATCACGCATCACCGGGCTATCCCGCGTGACAGTTCGTCGGTGGATGCAGTCGAAGGCGTTCCCTGAAATATCAACAAAACCGCCAAGGCCCGGACTTCTTGACACGTGGCATGAATGGCTGGAAAGACAACGTATAAATGGTAACCATAATGCCCGGCAACTATGGCAGGAGATGGTTGACGCTGGTTTTGCCGGGAGTGAAACGACTGTTAGAGATGCTGTGTCTAAGTGGCGTAAGCAGTCTAATGCTCCGTCTGTCTCCCCGGGTCGACTTCCCTCTGCATCCCGGGTCAGTCGCTGGTTAATGCCCTGGCGAATGATCAGAGGTGAAGAAAACTATGCGTCCCGCTTTATTGAGTCAATGTGCCAGAAAGAACCTCAACTGAAAATGGCACAACAGCTGTCCCTCGACTTCTACCGGATGCTGAAAACGAAAAATAAATCACAGTTAAATCAATGGTTCTCTGACGTCAGTCAGAGTGGGCTCGTTGATCTTCAGCGCGTTGCTGCCGGGATGGAAGCCGATGCAACAGCAATACACGAAGCCATAATCAGCAGATGGAGCAACGGTGTTGTCGAGGGCCATGTAAATCGCCTGAAGATGCTGAAACGGCAAATGTATGGTCGGGCAGGATTCGAGTTACTGAGGCGTCGGGTGATGTGTCCTCTGGCATGAAAATCTCCACCCAAGTTGCGGAAGACCCAATATTAGACCGTTGGTGTTGACGGTTAGTGGATCACTTTTTACTCATTGTTGACACTTGACCGAGGCATCCATAGTGCTATTTTTACGGTAAGCGACACAGCGCTTGGGCTACACTCCTGAGGGACCATGACAGTTGAGGACGATGCCTGTCTGCTATGTCAGGTTGGTCAAACCCTTCGCCCCGCAAGCGAGACAATCAGCACGGAAGATTAATAGTATTGGCAATCTGTAGCGAAGAGTTGCAGTACTGCCCCTTCTATCATCCACAATGATAGTTATCAGTCAGTTAACGAAAATGAGAGGGCATCGGAAATGCTCGAAGTTGAATTTCAGGAATGGTTGAAGAGCAAAGACGCCAAAACGCAAGCAAGCCTCAATTCCCGTATTTATGCTGTCAAAACTATTGAAAAAAATCTTGCAGCGCTTGACTCTCCTCATGCAGATCTAGACGCAGCCTACAAGGCGGATGGATTTGCGCAATTGCGGCAGCGGATCAAAGAGATTCGCCGTGATGCCAAAGACAACGGCAATGACTATCGGTTACTAATGCCTGAATCAGAGCAACCGCTTAACCGATTGTCCAACTGGAATAGCTGGCTCGGACAATATGGACGTTTTCTGAGCGGTGATGACTCTCAGGCCGACGAAATTCGGGATTATGTCCTTGAAAACTACATCACCCCAGCCAGAGAGCGAGGTGACGCAAGTGTCACCCTGGTAGTTGGTCCTCTGAATACTGAAATGGGTCTCGACAAGGGATGGCCAAACATCTGTCAGGCTCTTGATGGTCAAAAATTTCAGGAACTAGCGGATGTTCCCCCTCCGGTGACGGAAGGGCCTAAAAAGAGCACAACCCGAAAATATACGTTCATCCTTACGGAAGGAAGCGAACTGGTGGCCCAGACTAAACCAACTCCGACTAACCTTATTTTTTACGGTCCTCCAGGTACCGGAAAGACCTATCACACGGCGAGGGAAGCCGTAGCGCTCTGCGATTGCAAAGATGCCTATCCGAACTCAAAAGATGGGCGTTCGGCCCTGATGGCGCGCTATAACGAACTGATGGCAGAAAAGAGAATCTCTTTCGTCACATTCCACCAGAGCTATGACTACGAAACCTTCGTTGAGGGCCTTCGTCCAGAAATCGGTGAAGATGAGTCTTCGTCTGCTGGATTCAGACTCATCCCTACGCCGGGGCTCTTCAGAGAAATTTGTGCCCTTGCCGATCAGGCCAGAACACAACCCCGTGCACAGACAGATCCCTCGGCACTGCAACTATCCCAAAAACGCTTCTGGAAAATGGGGCAAGGGACAATTGGCACCGAAGACGATGTGTATGAAGATGCCCGCGACAATGGGTATATCGCTCTGGGTTGGGGTGGGACCATAGACTGGAGCGCGGATAGATTCTCATCGTTCAACGCGATTCATGATGAATGGATCAAGCAAAATCCAGGGAATCTGACGCCTAGTAACTGGACGCAAACCTATCCCTTCCGTTGCGAAATGAAGCCTGGTGATATCGTGATTGTCCCTTACGGGAACACTGCGTTTCGCGCTATCGCTGAAATAACTGGTGATTACTATTTCGTTCCTGAAGCCGAAGGTTACTATGCCCACCGCCGCCCAGTTCGCTGGCTACTGACCCTTGATGAACCACTGCCACTCGATACAATTATCGATGGTAACTTCACCATGCGGACGCTCTATTCCATTGCCACCAGTCGTGTGAATATCCCGGCGCTAGGCAGACTGCTCTCAAGTACAGAGAACCTGGATAATAGTTCCGATGTTAAAGGACAACCAGAACAATTCGTCCTCATTATTGATGAGATCAACCGGGCAAATATCTCGAAAGTGTTCGGTGAACTGATTACGTTAATTGAGCCGGATAAACGTCTTGGAATGCCTGATGCACTCACCGTAACTCTGCCTTATTCGAAAAAGAAAGATTTTGGCATCCCCGCCAACCTTCATATCATAGGCACCATGAATACCGCCGATCGATCCATCGCATTGCTCGACACAGCATTAAGGCGGCGATTCAACTTCCGGGAAATGGCTCCCGACGCGACCCTGCTAAGTGAAGTAGAGGGGATCGATCTCAAAGCCGTTCTTACCACCATCAACCAGCGTATTGAATATCTTATAGGCCGGGAATATCGCATTGGACACGCCTTCTTTATCAATTGTGAATCCAGGGAACAAGTTGAAGATGCAGTACGCAATAAGGTCATACCGCTGTTACAAGAGTATTTCTTCGAGGACTGGAGCCGAATTGCGGCAGTGCTGGGCGATGGTTTTATGCAGGAAGAGCATATTTTACCGCCACCAGGAATAGAGGGGGAACTATTATCAAGCTGGTCGGTACGTGCACAGTTCAGAAATGACGCCTTTGATCGACTGATAGGCAAAACCAGAACGTTAAATGTCACCGCTCTTGAGGTGGCTGGTGAACTGAAAGAATGACGCACCTCACGGTTCGCGAATGGGGTAGTGTTTGTGTGAACACAGAAAGCAGCATAAACGCTCCTCATGCTTTTACCCGCCCTCAGGCTAACGCGCTGCTAACGGCGGCGCGCGAGCATCCGCTGGCAAATCAGCACGGCACCAATATCTTAATCGATCACCATAACAAAATTATTGCCGGGCAAATGGTCGGGGTTATTGCCGCTCCGGGATGTAGCCTTGAGATCCTGCCCAAATTCGACTACGAGACGATAGAACCGGACGCCACAATACGCAGTCGCCTGATACGTATGCTTGATGTCGCCCTCGGCCTTAAACTCGGCAATGGACAGGCTGCAACAATGGCGAGACAAGCTGAAAGTTTGCTAGAGATACTCATCCGCTTGTTCGCCGAGCGACTCTTATCTGAAGTACATCGGGGATTACCGCGCACCTATTTGGCACAGAAAGACGATTTGCCCTCATTGCACGGAAGGCTCAATATCAAACGACAATTCACTACGCTTGCCGCCCGCCCCGACCGCCTTGCCTGTCGTTACGATGAACTGTCGGCTGATACCGCCCTGCTTCGAATTATGAAGGCGTGTGTAGTTCTGCTTCACCATTATGCCCGCGCTGCTGATACGCTCCGTCGTCTGAATGAATTGCGCATCCTGCTGTCGGGTGTTAGCGACACTCCCCTGAGTCACCTGCCTTGGTCACAGGTACGGATCGACCGAACCAATCATCGCTGGGAAGCACTCTACAATCTGGCGCGTCTTCTCCTGCGACGCGACTGGCAAGCTACACACCACGATAAACGAGCGCAGAACGGGATTACACTGCTTTTCCCGATGAACGACCTGTTCGAGGCATATATAGCGGCGCTGACGAAGCGTGCTGTACGCGGTACGGAATGGACGGTTCGTGCACAGGCAGGCAGGTTATACTGTCTGATCGAGGACGTAAAAGAAGGCAAACCACGCTTCCAGACCCGGCCGGATCTGCTTATCGAGCGGGAGCAGCAGATTGTTATAATCATAGACACTAAATGGAAGCGTATTGGGCGTCATCCCGAAGATGCCAGTCATGGTGTATCGCAGTCTGATGTCTACCAGATGATGGCCTATGCACGGATTTATCACTGCCCACAAGTTATGCTTCTCTATCCACATCATGCAGGTCTGGGAACGCAACCTCTGAATGCTGGCTATAGAATTCTAGCTGGCGAGGAACAATTACAGGTGGCGAGTGTGGATCTGATTCTCGAGGAAAACAAGATTGTCGAGCAGTTAATTAGCCTTATCGACATCAACACGCAGTGAGGTTAAAAGGCGAGGCCGGTTTGAATCGCCGCGGGTTTAACAGACACCTCGGAGTCATTTAAGATGACTTAAAAGTACGAGAGCAGTCATTGTCTGGTTCATGTGTATTCCTGTTATGTAATTGGGGACGGACAGAAGATAACAGGAACCAGTCATCCATTTAATGGCACAGTGTGGATTTTATAATTCCAAAATTAACACCAATCAGATATGTCGTTGGGATAGCCTGACGTGTTTTCAGTTAATGTAGGTTTGTGAAAATGGAATGCAGGTCGACAGGGATAAATGCAGGTTCATTTGCAGGTATTGTGGGTTTGAGAGCTGCGCTGGTTGCAGCTAATGTGGGCTGATAATCAGCGGTAAATGCAGGTCGTACCTATTTCAAATGCAGGTCGCTACACCTATAGACATGATCAGCGCAAGCACGTCTTAGATGTCCAAATGGTACGGATTTATATATGTTGACCAGGATGATAAGGGGGCGGAACACTAAAACGCTCCCGTAAGAAAAGCTTCCACTGGTATAAAAAAGTCATCGCCACGAACGGAAAAGACCTCAGTAGTTAACACAGCACAGCCCTGGCAGTACTGTGCTGTCAGGGCGTCTCATAATTCCGCGCGGATACCTCCCGGCCCTACTGTGCATTATTCCCGGGTACGGTCTTTCACCCAACGGCGGTATAATGCCGGATTCATACCGGTCATCCGGCTGAAGACCCTCCTGAAACTGCCTTCATCCGCGTAACCTGCATCAGCTGCGATCTGCTTTATGGTTTTAGCGGATGTTTCAAGTGCCAGCCTTGCCATTTCACACCTGATCCTGTCGATAAACTGTTTCGGTGACTCGCCTGTTTCCGCCTTTATACGCCTGTGAAAGGTTCGCTCCGAAATGGCAAGGCGCCGGCACAGCTCTCTTGTGGTAAGCAGCGTTGATGCGTAAGCGTACAGCGAGAACCGTATTGACGGGGATGTGTTATTCAGTTGGCAGTGT
>OJUE01000040.1_pt1 | contig 48191 bp, 48 predicted proteins | sample 1599861 | NCBI WGS metagenome assembly OJUE01 (sample SAMN04436936, study PRJEB24849) | human gut metagenome | biome: human gut; feature: NICU; material: stool | host: Homo sapiens | place: USA: Saint Louis, MO | collected 2012-07-01 | reverse complement strand
TTAGTGTTAGACATATATTCAAGCCTATCTCTTATCTGGAGATACAGCTACTGTCTGGTGTTTCAGGGGGCTACATCATTGAAAGATTTCATAAATTAAAAGTCAGGCATACCCGTCAAGCGTAGAAGATGAAATCTACATAAAAAACAGAACCATAGTATGATGTAGCACCATATCATCCATCAAGATTTCGGAGGATATAAGAACAGAATTTATTAAGATATGGAAATATCGAGGTTCCTGTATTTTCTGTCTACTACAGTAGACCACCGGGAAAAGAGATAACATGTATACGCCCGGATTTCAGAAATCGGATTAACTGAGTACCGTAACACAAAAGCTATAATTCAAAAGAGACAGCCACATGCACTAAATCAGATCGGTTTCCTGATTTTTGTTTAACCTGATACTTAATGCTAATGTATGCGTACATTAGCTTTGGCTGAGGACAAGATTCGTGAGAGCTGAAACGAAAGAAGCTATGCGGATGTTTTTGGGGGGACGTTGCTACACGGCTAAACAACTCGAGAAGGACTATCTCTCTGAAGTGGCAGGTTACAGCGACGACCGCTGGGAAGCGCCGCAAAGAGCGGCCCGGCTGGCGGCAGCGGTAAAACGCTACAAAACCTCTGAGATGCTGCGTTTTATTTTTGCCACCATCGCGTATGATCCCGACCCGGATCTGACCCCGCTTGCCGTGAGGCGGCTGTGTCAGGCCTTGTTCGGCAGAACCGGTAGCCAGTGGCTTATAGTGGAAATTTTCGGGGTGAAGGGACGGCAGCACCGCAGCGATGACAGCACTCCGGATGCCGTTGAAAAAATGGCAACCAGATATCGTCACGCCGCAGGGCTGCACTGGGCGGCAACTCTGGCGGAAATTGAGCGGGTAAAGCACAACTATCAGACCCAGGTTAAGGCATCCAGGAAGGGAGAAGGGTAAATAACATAAATTTAATGCTAATGTACGCATACATTAGCATTAAGATAAAATGGCTATACCACCAGTTTTTGTATCCAGATGGCTTACTGACATGTTTCCTTGCACGGTAATTCAGGTCTGAATGCGACAGGGGCCTACAGCACAGAACGGGATTGAGAACTGGAATGCGCTGGTCTGTTTTGCACCAGCGCTACGGGGTTTTTTATACCACACACAGGTTTCAGCTGGTGGGCATCACGGCAGCTACCTGAGCTTACTGTAGTGTTTTTGCCCAGCCCGATACTGTTTTATTGCAGCCTGTTGGCAGGCTACAGAGTCAGCCGGGGCGATGTCTGGATTTTCTTTCAGTGCGTCAATTGTGGCCTGCACCATGCCCTTGTCCAAACCCCATGTGGGGGAGGAGGGATTATTGGCTTCTAAAGGGACTTTCAGTTCCAGTACATCTCGTTTAGCACACGTTTTATTTGCCTGGTTAGTAAGGTCTGGCTCTGCAAGGATTTTAGCGGATACACCAAAACTCGCCAAAACCAGACACAGGGTGATACTTGTCGTTCGCATGTTTTATCCTTATTAATCGTCACTGATAATCAGAGTGGTCTGGGATGCTTCTTTCTCCACGCCATCCACATTCTGTGTTCTGTCCTGATGTTTCCTTCAGAAGTTACTTTATTGTGCTTCGTGGTCGGTGGAGAGGCTAAAACGCTTTCAAGCGTTTCACCAGCATCGAATCGCGCGTACAGCTTGTAATCGGCGGCATTCGTGTTTGTCGGCTCACATTTGCCATGGCTCATTTTTATCATCCTTTGCGATAAGAACTTAACTCTGCCAGGTACCAGCTGCTGGCGCCATAAACGAATTTTTACTCCCGGTGGTAAATCACCTCAGGCATCGTCATCCCGGTGTTCCAGGTTTTAATACGTAGTGAAGGTCTTGCTCAATACTCGCCGGACGGAATTATTCATCATCACCGGCAGGGGCTGGAGTGCTGGTATGCACTTTATAGCAGTCCACCCGGCGGGACAATTCATGAAAGCTGGTGGGAGCGGACCATCACACTCAAAACGTAAGACAACATGCCTTATAGCCCTGCAAAGCCTTTGCCCCGGAGCGCCACGCTCTGCGTGGGTCGCGACTGTGCACATTTTCGGCATATTCTTTTTTTCTTTTTTTTTATTTTTTCTCTTTTTTTCGTCCGCGCGGCGGGGGCCGGGTCGGGCACGTTGAAGGTCAGGACCGTCAAGGGTATGTTGTCTTACGTCTGCTCTTTTGCTACCTGGGACGCTTGCCGGCGATCAGAATCAGGAGAATGGCCATCGCCAGTTTTCCCTCATTTATGGCATACAGTAGACATCAATCCGGTGTAAGGTACCGGTTCTGACCGGACTATTTCCCCTGGGGCTGCTGTTCGTTACAGCTCTGAGCTGATACCGTGGATACGCGGTTTGTTCTTACGCTTATCACCGAAAGTGGCGAACGGGCCTTACGGGCGAACGCTTTAACAGAATTAACACCAGCTTTGTTAGGGAGATAATAAGTGAACATCGAAGCGAAGCAGTTTCTTACCGGCAGCGGCAGAAGAGTACTGACAAATGAGGGCAGACAGGGTATGGGGGGAGTTGCTGGTGTAGGCTCTTCAACCGAGAAAATGGTGGGCTACGTCGCTGAAGCTGTTTTTGAAAACTGCGGCCAACTGGATAACCAACAGCTCGATGACATTATCAGCTGGATACAACTTTATAAGTCCTGAATGATGCATGAGTGTACAATGCAGCTCGTGTTTCTAACCGACGAAGCGTGCCAGAGTTGAATTGTATATAAATCTGCTACACATGGGGTATCTATGAAACCTGACGTTCGTGAAGCTCCGATTAGTATCCGAGCCAGAAAATCACAGCGTGACCTGATCGACATGGCCGCAAGCCTGGTCTCAAAATCACTGACTGATTTTATGCTTGAGGTCACCTGCAGGGAAGCACAGAACATTCTGCTTGATCGACGCCTGTTTCTCCTCAATCACAACCAGTTTAAGGCGTTTATAGAGGAGCTTGACGCCCCAATAACGCCGGAGCGCAAGACGCGAATCGATAACCTGATGAACCGCAAATCACAATGGGAATGAGAGCGCCTGAATCCCTGACGGCTGAACATAACATCGCTGATGTTCTGTTGCCAGGTGCCTGCCCTTAATGGGCTCCGTTTGGAAAACGGAAAATATCCTACGCTAAGCCTATTTCTTAAACAGCATAGCAGACAGTTCAGAGCTAAAAGCGGATGTTAATGTCTGCCTCTATGAAACGCGCCATTGCGAATTTACCGCTGTTCAATACTCTTTTGACATACTGCCAGCTCTTAAACATACCACGTCAGCAGATTTTTCAATCATGAGCTAAAAGGTGAATTCTTTTAACATTTGCAAATCAAATAAGATACACTAACGCCCATATAGTCATGACCGGGTAACATTTTGTACGGGCGCAATCGTTTCTTCTTCATTGCAGCATGTATGGCATTGCTCTCAGTAGCCATGTTGTTCATTGCGCCTGTCATATCTAAATCTTTAGTTCACCATTCCGACTGTGTGAGTTCAGCGATTACGACTGCCATGCCTGAGCATCATGGTATGGCTATGTCAGGAATGCACCACGACATGGCTATGCCGGAACACTGCGAACAAAACCTCACCATGGTTCATCCCATGATGGCGGGACACGCTATGTCCCCGATGGAAGAAATTGCCTGTGGGTACTGTCATTTACTGATTCATCTGCCTTTCGTCCAGTTCGTGCTGACGATAATGCTCTGGCTGATGTTACTCTGCGTTCATCTGTCTCTTCCTCTACAGGCCATTTTCTCACCGATTTTCCGCGCCTGGGCACCTCAGCGTGCCCGCGCCCCTCCTGCTGCTTTTCTTTCTGCGAATTAATTACTCACAAAAACAGACGTAATCTGCTGGCTGTCTCGGGACAGGCAAGCTTGCTTACGCCAGAAAAACAGTAAGGCAAATAATGAAAACTCAACGCTTTGTACGTACCCCTCTTGCAGTTCTGATTATGGCATTCCAGACGAATGCCGTTAATGCTCAGGAGAGTCACGATCACGCAACGATGGAGGATGATTCCGTTATGGTTGTTACGGCTCCTGCCTCATCGCCGCTGGAAGTTGTCACGTCCCCAAAAAGACCTCGTCAGCCTGTCCCGGCAAGTGATGGTTCCGATTACCTGAAAACCATCCCCGGTTTTTCACAGATACGGGCCGGTGGCACGAATGGCGACCCGGTTTTACGCGGTATGTTCGGATCGCGTCTGCGTATCCTGACCAATAATGGCGAAATGCTGGGGGCCTGCCCGGCCCGAATGGATGCCCCCAGCTCTTATATCTCCCCGGAAAGTTTTGACCTTCTGACGTTGACCAAAGGACCGCAAACGGTCCTTTGGGGGCCGGGTAACTCTGCAGGGACAATTCGTTTCGATCGCGAGCAGCCGCGTTTTGATAAACCCGGCGTACAGGGAAATGCCAGCCTGCTTGCTGCCTCGAACAATCGCTGGGATGAGAATGCGGATATCAGCCTGGGTAGCGAAGATGGATATTTGCGCCTCATGGGTAACAAATCACGTTCCGATGACTATAAGGATGGTAATGGCGATCGCGTCCCCTCAAAATGGGATAAATGGAACGGCGATATGGCGCTCGGCTGGACGCCTGATAAAGATACCCTGATTGAACTGACGGCAGGGAAAGGGGACGGGGAATCGCGTTATGCGGGTCGCAGTATGGACGGCTCCCAGTTCAGGCGAGAAAGCCTGGGTGCCCGGTTCGAAAAATCAAATATCGGGGAGGTATTCCAGAAATTTGAAGCGAATGTCTATTACAACTACGCCGACCACATTATGGATAACTATTCACTTCGTTCACCCGACGGTGGTATGTCAGGAGGTATGTCGGAAGAAATGACAGACAGCGGCATGGGTGACTCAATGGATGCAGGCATGTCAATGGATATGAATATGCCAATGGCGATGGAAGTCGACAGACGTACTGTTGGCGGTCGTATGATGGGCACATGGGAGTGGGCGGATGTGGAGCTGAGAAGCGGCGCCGATACCCAGCTGAATACCCATCGTAATAAAATGGATAACAGCTGGGTCAAAGATGCCCGTTTCCATGATTATGGTCTCTTCAGTGAACTCACCTGGAATACCTCTGATTCAAGCAAGTTAGTGGGGGGCGCTCGCCTTGATCGTGTCCTCGTGGATAATTTTTCCGGGAAAGGCTCCTCAGAGCGAACGGACACCCTTCCTGCCGGGTTTGTACGTTTCGAGCATACCCTCGCAGAAATGCCGCTAATGCTGTATGCCGGGCTTGGGTATACAGAACGTTTCCCGGACTACTGGGAACTGTTTTCCCCCACCTACGGGCCTGACGGCACCTCAGACGCGTTTGATAAAGTGAAAACTGAAAAAACGACCCAGCTTGATATTGGCGCACAGTATTCCGGCAAACGTACAAACGCCTGGGTTTCTGCTTATGTCGGTCACGTAAATGATTTTATCCTTTTCCGCTACGATCCCAACGATGCATATATCAGCCAGGTCGATAACATCAACGCCACCATCATGGGAGGCGAAGCCGGTGTCAGCTATAAGCTGACCGACAGCTGGAAAACCGACGCCAGTCTGGCCTATTCCTGGGGCAGGAACATGGAAGATGGTAAACCCCTTCCGCAAATGCCTCCTCTCGAAGCCCGTCTGGGATTATCCTGGGAAAGTGGTAACTGGAGCAGTACCGGGCTGGTACGTCTGGTCAGTAGCCAGCATCGGGTGGCGATTAATGAAGGTAATGTGGTGGGCAAAGATTTTGACAGCAGCGCCGGTTTTGCCGTGGTTTCCGCCAATGCCGCTTACCGCGTGAACAAGTACTTTAAAGTGAGCGCCGGTGTCGATAATCTTCTGGACAAAGATTACAGCGAGCATCTCAACCTGGCGGGTAACAGTAGCTTTGGCTACTCCGCCAATACCTCCGTTAACGAACCAGGAAGAACATTCTGGGGCAAAATTAATGTGACATTCTGACCGGTCCCGGTTCGAAAGGGCCGGGTTGTTTATTCAGAAAATATGAGGAAATTGTTATGTTGAAAATTCTCAAAACTCCGGAAGGGAAAAAGTTTCTTATTGCTGTGGCTTGTGTGTTTATCGTTGCGGTATGCGTGGTGTCAAAAGCCGCATTCCAGGGCGTGGAAGACCAGTACAATCTGCCGATGGATACCTGGGACACATCCCTGTTTATCATCCAGGGCGCATGGGTGGCCATTTACAGCTTTATGTTCACCATTGTGGGGGCGCTGCCTTTCGGGTTTTACTTTCTCGGCCCTAAAGATGATTCAGAATAACTGAATGCGCGTTTGTTGTTCACAACCGGAACGTAAGCGCATTCAAAAATGTATCGTGTCATTTACACTGGCACGATACATGTCTACTTCGGCCTTTTACTTAACAGTAAAGGTATATTTTCCCTGTGTTTTAGGTGATGCTGCCAACTTACTGATTTAGTGTATGATGGTGTTTTTGAGGTGCTCCAGTGGCTTCTGTTTCTATCAGCTGTCCCTCCTGTTCAGCTACTGACGGCGTGGTGCGTAACGGCAAAAGCACTGCCGGACATCAGCGCTATCTCTGCTCTCACTGCCGTAAAACATGGCAACTGCAGTTCACTTACACCGCTTCTCAACCCGGTACGCACCAGAAAATCATTGATATGGCCATGAATGGCGTTGGATGCCGGGCAACTGCCCGCATTATGGGCGCTGGCCTCAACACGATTTTACGTCACTTAAAAAACTCAGGCCGCAGTCGGTAACCTCGCGCATACAGCCGGGCAGTGACGTCATTGTTTGCGCGGAAATGGACGAACAGTGGGGCTATGTCGGGGCTAAATCGCGCCAGCGCTGGCTGTTTTACGCGTAAGACAGGCTCCGGAGACGGTTTGCGCACGTATTCGGTGAACGCACTATGGCGACGCTGGGGCGTCTTATGAGCCTGCTGTCACCCTTTGACGTGGTGATATGGATGACGGATGGCTGGCCGCTGTATGAATCCCGCCTGAAGGGAAAGCTGCACGTAATCAGCAAGCGTTACACTCAGCGAATTGAGCGGCATAACCTGAATCTGAGGCAGCACCTGGCACGGCTGGGACGGAAGTCGCTGTCGCTCTCAAAATCGGTGGAGCTGCATGACAAAGTCATTGGGCATTATCTGAACATAAAACACTATCAATAAGTTGGAGTCATTACCCTTTTTTCAACTTCTGATGGATGCGAGTGATTGAACTCATACATTAATGTTTTCCCACGAAGTCTTTTTTCAGGTAAGCCTTCGCACATATCGGTAAATAGCTTGCCTGCTTTTATTTTTTCTGTCATCGACATGTTCATTTTTAACATTCCGTCCTGATAAGTTGGTCGGATAAGGCGCTCGCGCCGTATCCGACATTAATTTCTTAAGCGACTTCATTCACCTGGCGACGCAGCAGGGAAAGTGGGTCGGGGCCGCTAAGCGTGAACACGGAAATTAAGGTGAAGCCCAGCGCCACCAGACCCAGCACCAGGTAAGCGCCCTGGAAACCGATGCTTTCATACATATTGCCCGCCAGAATAGACATAAAAATCATCGTCAGTTGCTTAAAGAAGCAGAAACAGACCAGATAAATCGTCGCTGAAAAACGCACTTCAAACTGGCTGGTAATATATTTAAAGCTGCCCACCAGCAGGAACGGTACTTCAAACATATGCAGCGTTTTCAGAATAACCACTTCCAGTGCTGAGGTAGCGAACGATGAGCCAATAATACGTACTGACATAATAGTGCCAGCCAGCAGCAGGGCGTTTTTCCCACCGATGCGATTAATGATCAGTGGCGCAAAAAACATAATCGAGGCGTTAAGTAATTCGCCCATTGTCGTTACGTAGCCAAATACCCGCGTACCCTGTTCACCGGTAGCAAAGAACGAAGTAAAGAAATTAGCAAACTGTTGGTCAAAAACATCGTAGGTGCAGGAAACGCCAATAACATACAGTGACAAAAACCACAGTTTTGGCTGTCTGAACAGTTCCAGCGCCAGCTTAAGGCTAAATGCCGAATGGTTGGCACCTACCGCATTGGCAACCGTGGCAGAAGAGGGCGCATCCGTTTTGGCGAAAAAGAGTAAAACGGCGAGGAGGAGTGCACAGCCAGAACCCAGCCAGAAAACAAACTGATTATTGATGGTGAACATGATGCCGACAATCGAGGCACACAGCGCCCAGCCAACACAGCCAAACATCCGCGCGCGACCAAATTCGAAATTACTGCGACGGCTGACTTTCTCGATAAATACCTCTACTGCTGGCGCACCGGCGGTAAAACAAAAGCCAAGATAAATACCACCAACAATCGCTCCTACTAAAATGTTGTATTGTAACAGTGGCCCGAAGATAAAAATAAAGAACGGCGCAAACATCACTAACATGCCGGTAATAATCCACAGCAGGTATTTGCGCAGCCCGAGTTTGTCAGAAAGCAGACCAAACAGCGGTTGGAATAATAGCGAGAACAGAGAAATAGCGGCAAAAATAATACCCGTATCACTTTTGCTGATATGGTTGATGTCATGTAGCCAAATCGGGAAAAACGGGAAGTAGGATCCCTTGATAAAAAAGTAAAAGAAAAAGAATAAACCGAACATCCAAAAGTTTGTGTTTTTTAAATAGTACATAATGGATTTCCTTACGCGAAATACGGGCAGACATGGTCTGCCCGGTTATTATTATTTTTGACACCAGAGCAACTGGTAATGGTAGCGACCGGCGCTCAGCTGGAATTCCGCCGACACTGACGGGCTCCAGGAGTCGTCGCCACCAATTCCCATATGGAAACCGTCGATATTCAGCCATGTGCCTTCTTCCGCGTGCAGCAGATGGCGATGACTGGTTTCCATCAGTTGTTGTTGGCTGTAGCGGCTGATGTTGAACTGGAAGTCGCCGCGCCACTGGTGTGGGCCATAACTCAATTCGCGCGTCCCGCAGCGCAGACCGTTTTCGCTCGGGAAAACGTACGGAGTATACATGTCTGACAATGGCAAGTCCCAGCGGTCAAAACAGGCCGCAGTAAGACGGTCGGGATAATTTTCTTGCGGCCCTAATCCGAGCCAGTTTACCCGCTCTGCTACCTGCGCCAGCTGGCAGGTCAGGCCAATCCGCGCCGGATGTGGCGTATTGCTCGCCACTTCAACATCAACGGTAATCGCCATTTGACCACTTCCATCAATCCGGTAGGTTTTCCGGCTGATAAATAAGGTTTTCCCCTGATGCTGCCACGCGTGGACCGTGGTAATCAGCACCGCGTCGGCAAGCGTATCTGCCGTGCACTGCAACAACGCTGCTTCGGCCTGGTAATGGCCCGCCGCCTTCCAGCGTTCGACCCAGGCGTTAGGGTCAATGCGGCCAATGTCATTATCCAGCGGTGCACGGGTGAACTGATCGCGCAGCGGCGTCAGCAGTTGTTTTTCATCGCCAATCCACATCTGTGAAAGAAAGCCTGACTGGCGGTTAAATTGCCAACGCTTATTACCAAGTTCGATGCAAAAATCCGTTTCGCTGGTGGTCAGTTGCGGGATGGCGTGGGGCGCGGAGGGGAGTGTCACGCTGAGGTTTTCCGCCAGACGCCACTGCTGCCAGGCGCTGATGTGCCCGGCTGCTGACCATGTGGTCGCGTTCGGTTGCACTACGTGAACCGTTAGCCAGAGTTGCCCGGTGCTCTCCGGCTGCGGTAGTTCAGGCAGTTCAATCAACTGTTTTCCTTGTGGAGCGACATCCAGAGGCACTTCACCGCTTGTCAGCAGCTTGCCATCCAGCGCCACCATCCAGCGCAGGAGCTCGTTATCGCTATGACGGAACAGGTATTCGCTGGTCACTTCGATGGTTTGCCCGGATAAACGGAACTGGAAAAACTGCTGCTGGTGTTTTGCTTCTGTCAGCGCCGGATGCGGCGTGCGGTCGGCAAAGACCAGACCGTTCATGCAGAACTGGCGATCGTTCGGCGTATCGCCAAAATCACCGCCGTAAGCCGACCACGGGTTGCCGTTTTCATCATATTTAATCAGCGATTGATCGACCCAGTCCCAGACGAAGCCGCCCTGTAAACGGGGGTACTGACGAAACGCCTGCCAGTATTTAGCGAAGCCACCAAGACTGTTACCCATTGCGTGGGCATATTCGCAAAGGATCAGCGGACGCAGTTCTCCAGGCAGCGAAAGCCATTTTTTGATGGACCATTTCGGCACAGCCGGGAAGGGCTGGTCTTCATCCACACGCGCGTACATCGGGCAAATAATATCGGTTGCGGAGGTGTCGGCTCCGCCGCCTTCATACTGTACCGGGCGGGAAGGATCGACAGATTTAATCCAGCGATAGAGCGCATCGTGATTAGCACCGTGGCCTGATTCATTCCCCAGCGACCAGATGATCACACTCGGGTGATTACGATCGCGCTGCACCATTCGCGTTACGCGTTCGCTCATCGCGGGTAGCCAGCGCGGATCATCGGTCAGACGATTCATTGGCACCATGCCGTGGGTTTCAATGTTGGCTTCATCCACCACATACAGGCCGTAGTGGTCGCACAGCGTGTACCACAGCGGATGGTTCGGATAATGCGAACAGCGCACGGCGTTAAAGTTGTTCTGCTTCATCAGCAGGATATCCTGCACCATCGTCTGCTCATCCATGACCTGACCATGCAGAGGATGATGCTCGTGACGGTTAACGCCGCGAATCAGCAACGGCTTGCCGTTCAGCAGCAGCAGACCATTTTCAATCCGCACCTCGCGGAAACCGACATCGCAGGCTTCTGCTTCAATCAGCGTGCCGTCGGCGGTGTGCAGTTCAATCACCGCACGGTAGAGATTCGGGATTTCGGCGCTCCACAGTTTCGGGTTTTCGACGTTCAGACGTAGCGTGACGCGATTGGCATAACCGCCACGCTCATCGATAATTTCACCGCCGAAAGGCGCGGTGCCGCTGGCGACCTGTGTTTCACCCTGCCACAAAGAAACCGTCACCCGCAGCTCATCGCGCAGCTCGCCGTACATCTGAACGTCTGCCTCCAGTACAGCGCGGCTGAAATCATCATTAAAGTGAGTGGCTACATGGAAATCGCTGATTTGCGTGCTCGGTTTATGCAGCAACGAGACGTCACGGAAAATGCCGCTCATCCGCCACATATCCTGATCTTCCAGATAACTGCCGTCACTCCAGCGCAGCACCATCACCGCGAGGCGGTTTTCTCCGGCGTGTAAAAATGCGCTCAGGTCAAATTCAGACGGCAAACGACTGTCCTGTCCGTAACCGACCCAGCGCCCGTTGCACCACAAATGAAACGCCGAGTTAACACCATCAAAAATAATTCGCGTCTGGCCTTCCTGTAGCCAGCTTTCATCAACATTAAATGTGAGCGAGTAACAACCTGTCGGATTCTCCGTGGGAACATACGGCGGATTGACCGCAATGGGATAGGTCACGTTGGTGTAGATAGGCGCATCGTAACCGTGCATCTGCCAGTTTGAGGGGACGATGACAGTATCGGCGTCAGGAAGATCGCGCTCCAGCCAGCTTTCTGGTACCGCTTCTGGTGCCGGAAACCAGGCAAAGCGCCATTCACCATTCAGGCTGCGCGACTCTTGGGAAGGGCGATCGGTGCGAGCCTCTTCGCTATTACGCCAGCTGGCGAAAGGGGGATGTGCCGCAAGGCGATTAAGTTGGGTAACGCCAGGGTTTTCCCAGTCACGACGTTGTAATACGACGGCCAGTGAATCCGTAATCATTGTCATAGTTGTATCCTGTGTGAATTGTTATCGGTAACATACGAGCCAGACACATAGAGTGTAAAGCCTGGGGTGCCTAATAAGTGAGCTGACTCACAGTAATTGCGTTGCGCTCACTGCCCGCTTTCAAGTCGGGAAACTTGTCGTGCCAGCTGCATTAAGGAATCGGCCAACGTGCGGGGAGAGGTGGTTTGCGTATTGGGCGCCAGGGTGGTTTTTCTTTTCACCAGTGAGACGGGCAACAGCTGATTGCTCTTCACCGCCTGGCCCTGAGAGAGTTTCAGCAAGCGGTCCACGCTGGTTTTCCCCAGCAGGCGAAAATCCTGTTTGATGGTGGTTAACGGCGGGATATAACACGAGCTGTCTTCGGTATCGTCGTATCCCACTACCGAGATATCCGCACCAACGCGCAGCCCGGACTCGGTAATGGCGCGCATTACGCCCAGCGCCATCTGATCGTTGGCAACCAGCATCGCAGTGGGAACGATGCCCTCATTCAGCATTTGCATGGTTTGTTGAAAACCGGACATGGCACTCCAGTCGCCTTCCCGTTCCGCTATCGGCTGAATTTGATTGCGAGTGAGATATTTATGCCAGCCCGCCAGACGCAGACGCGCCGAGACAGAACTTAATGGGCCCGCTAACAGCGCGATTTGCTGGTGACCCAATGCGACCAGATGCTCCACGCCCAGTCGCGTACCGTCTTCATGGGAGAAAATAATACTGTTGATGGGAGTCTGGTCAGAGACATCAAGAAATAACGCCGGAACATTAGCGCAGGCAGCTTCCACAGCAATGGCATCCTGGTCATCCAGCGGATAGTTAATGATCAGCCCACTGACGCGTTGCGCGAGAAGATTGTGCACCGCCGCTTTACAGGCTTCGACGCCGCTTCGTTCTACCATCGACACCACCACGCTGGCACCCAGTTGATCGGCGCGAGATTTAATCGCCGCGACAATTTGCGACGGCGCGTGCAGGGCCAGACTGGAGGTGGCAACGCCAATCAGCAACGACTGTTTCCCCGCCAGTTGTTGTGCCACGCGGTTGGGAATGTAGTTCAGCTGCGCCATCGCCGCTTCCACCTTTTCCCGCGTTTTCGCAGAGACGTGGCTGGCCTGGTTCACCACGCGGGAAACGGTCTGATAAGAGACACCGGCATACTCTGCGACATCGTATAGCGTTACTGGTTTCACATTTACCACCCTGAATTGACTCTCTTCGGGTGCTATCATGCCATACCACGAAATGTTTTGCGCCATTCGGAGGGGGCACGCCGAAGTGAGATTCAAAATGCCGACGTCAGTTCACAGGTGGGTAATGATACCAACGTGTTGATTTCGTATTTTCACTGACACCAGGATCATCCTGATGTTACAAAGATTGAATGACTACAGATTAAAATAGTCATCAACAGGTTGACAGCATTACCCAGCGCCCGCTTTCCGCGTATTTTTCGATTTGCACTGCCGGGGGCACTGGCGGGTATCGCGTTCCGCACACTTTTACATTTATTTATCTGGTGACTGACCTTTTTAAGGAGACAGAATGAAAGCCGTTGGTTTCTGGCAACCCGGGAAAGTACATCCGTTATTGAAGATTTGTCGCTTCCCCACCCATCCATGCCCAAGGGCCGTGATCTTTTGATCAGAGTCAGGGCGGTCGCGGTTAACCCACGGGACCTGAAAAGCCGGCGAAACATCAGTCCCTCTGCAGGCAATCCGGTAGTTATGGGATACGACGCTTCCGGTGTTGTTGAAGCAACCGGACCAGATGTGACGCTGTTCAGGCCAGGTGACCACGTTTTCTATGCCGGTGTGCTCGATCGCCAGGGAGCCAACGCAGAGTTTCAGCTGGTTGACGAACGCATTACGGGGATAAAGCCGGCAGCACTAAGTTTTGAAGCTGCAGCGTCGGTTCCTCTGACCGGTCTGACAGCCTGGGAAATGTTATTTGATCGTCTGCAGTTGTCAGTGAACGGAGATGCTGATCAGACCCTGTTGATGCTTGGCGGTGCGGGCGGAGTCCCTTGTATGGCTATACAGCTTGCCCGCACTCTGAGTCGGGTGAACATCATCGGGACTGCCTCCCGGCAGGAGAGTGTCAGAGCGGTTCGCGGGTTTGGTGCGCATTATGTCCTGGATCATTCATGTGCGCTTGCGCCACAGGTTGCCAGCCTTGCTGGACTCCCTCCCATTACCCGGATTTTCTCAACGTACACCACGCCATCTGCCTGGGAAAATATGGCCGAAATTATTGCCCCACAAGGCCGTATCGGACTCATCGACGACCCTGAACCACTGGATCTGCGTTTGATCAAATTTAAGAGCGTTTCTGTTCACTGGGAGGCAATGTTTACCCGCCCCATGCATGCTACTGCGGACATGTCTAAACAGCATGATATTCTTAACAAACTCTCATGCATGCTGGATTCCGGTAAGCTCAAACCTCCGTTGCTGGCAGAGTATGGCAGGCTGAATGCTAAAGCACTTCGCCGGGCTCATGAGGACATGGAAAATAAAAATGTGAACGGGAAAATTGTTTTTTCAGGGTTCTGATGAACAGGCCTGTCAGAGTAAAAAAAGATTCGGGTTCAGCACAATGCTGAATTCTGTCTGGCTATAGAGTAAGAATCGTACCGGAATTGAGCATTTACCCTCAGTACCTGCCGATGAAAAAGCAGTCTGCCCTGACATACTGAACAATCCCTTCTCATAAGATGCCTCTCTTTTGCTGTTTAAAGAGCTGAGCAGTCCGGGCGGAGACTGACCTCGTTCCGCTTTCCAAGCGACCCCCTTGTTGAAAGTGCGACAAAAGAGATAGGGCGAATGACTATACTTCGCTCATAGCTGCCCGTCATGCCAGCTCAAAAAACAGGCTTAACGTAGGATATTTTCCGTTTTCCAAGCGGCCCCCTTAATAAGTGGTTAAAGACAAAGGCTCTCAGAAACCACAGTACCGGCATTTCCCGTGTCTATGCCGTTTGCGCAGAAAACACGAACCGGATCATCGGTTATTATTGTTTATCTTCGGGTAGCTTCCGCCATAAGACAGTGCCTGGGACAAACCGACGCAACGCACCTGATGTCATTCCGATCATTGTCCTGGGACGGCTTGCCATCGACCACTCCTGCTCCTGTGCTTATCCTCCCGGGTAGATCGGGCTTTTATGAAAACAGTGACATGTATAGGGAAGAGGGATGCCGGAAAGCGGGTTGGACGTCCTTCAGTACTGAATGAAGAACAGAAACTACGGTGATTGCACAGATTAAGCGGGATCAGCATCTGCGTCATCGCTTGGAATTTAATACAAACAGGCAAACCATTCTCTGCGTAAAGCCCGGACAGTATTGACACTGTGTTCTCAGCTGGACTGTATGCTTTGTACCAGATGCAGACTTTTATAAAATAGTCGTTTTTCAACAAAATGCCTGCAGGTCAGGGGGGAATTCATCGCAGGGATGTTATGGTAGATTGCTTGCCAGTTTGAAAGTAGCCTTATCAAACATTCAGGGAAAGGAGAGTCATCGGTATGACAATTTTAGTGACGCTACAGGCTCAGCTCATTGTGGGAGAAGAGCAGGTGATAAAAAGCCTGGCACCGGAGGGGATGCTGGCGGCCGTATTTGAAGACGACGGCCGGACCGGGTATTTCTATGCGCTCGATGAGTCCCTTGAAGGAAACCCGATTCTTGATGCAGTGCATATCTACAATGTCGAGGATATATCAGACGCCCACATTCCTTCTGACGTTAAAATCGGCTGGTCTGAAGACAGTCAGAAGTGCGTGCTCCTTATCAACGGATATCCGCATGCAGCGTTCGATTTCGTGGGGAAAAATGGGTACTGCAGAAGCGGATACCCACCCCCGATTAACAAGGTTTGGTCTGTGTCCGGCCATGAATGGAGCGATTCGGTGGATGACTTTTTCCGGTGAGTTACGGTGGGCTTAACGCCTGCCGCTTTTCTTTATCAAAAGTGAAAATGTCGCCCTGAAGAGACCGGACGATTTCATGGACTTTCAAATGATAAACCAGGTATCCAAATGCCCGCTTCTCTTTCATGCCTTAAATGACGAAGTCGTGGCGTTTTACACAAAGTTTGGATTCGAGACCTCTGCAGTCAATGCACTGACATTATTGTTCCCGGTCAAAGTATGAAAACTGCTCGGCGCTGATGGAAGGCTCGTCCGGGGCAGGATAGCAGGTGATGTTACTCATACTTCCCTGGGACTGGCTCCCCCATATAAGTGTGGGTACAGCAACGGCAAATTACCTTAACGTCCTTTCCCGTAATCGAAGGGTTTACCTGTTGTAAGATTCCATTTCCATCAACAAACAGGCCCGGATAAAAGCTGCTGTCACCGATACGTACCAAATCTCTTTTCTGATGCTCATGCAGCGCGACCAACCAGAAAACAGGCTCTGTTGTATCAAGACGACCACATACTTCGCTGAATACCTTATCCCACGGTTGGCCAATCTGTTTGACGAGAAAGTAAAACAATGGGGTATAGTCACGGCCTCTCTTTTGCCTGCCATGCATTGTCTCGCGCTTTGCCAGCAGCTCGTCTTCGGCTTTTTTACGGTTTCGCCCCCAGCGATACTCCCCCCCCGGATTAATTGAATAATGCCGCGTAGTTGTATTGTCACTGCGATATAGTTTACGTGACTTGTTCAGTTTATGAGTACGCATAGCCTGGTCTTCTATATGCTTCTTTCTTATGTGAGCCAGAGCGCTCACCGGATCCGGGTTCAGTAGCCTGTGATGGCTAAAATTAAGGTCATGTTTAAAGGTGATTGTCTCATTCTGCAGAGGTATCTTTCGCCAGACAACCACCAAAATTCCGTTTCTGGCCCAGAGTGGCCTGTCAGGTGAAGTTGAGCTCTGCGCTGCAACAATGTCAGGTCAGGGTTAATGTAAAGCTAAATTTCATACCAACAAAGACATCCATTACCCCACAAATACTCCTGGAATAAGCCCCGCTCGTGCAGCAGGGCTTATCTGATTTACATACCAAAACGCCTGATAACGTTTTACCTCCCTCCACCTTTTGCTGGTGATGAATATCAGTTAATTCACCACGAGTTGTACCACTACCAGCCGCCCACCATCCTCTGAAGAAAGGATGAACTGGGTGTTGTCCTCTAGCAGCAACTTTTCACCAATGCCGACCGTTTTCCGATCGGGAAGTGATATGAGCCCGCTAAGCCCCTCGTTAACCAGCCACCACTGGTCATTATGGAAGACGAAATAACCAACCCTTTTCTTCTGCTCATCGGTGGTTCGTTCGTTAGGAGCAATCAGTCGGTTGATGTGCCATGCATATAATGACTGACCGCTCCACACCATAAGCCGGTGATCATCTGGCCTGAAAGTTCCAGCTTTTCTCGACGAATACAGATTCAGGATGGGGAGTTTGCCTTTGTACGGTGTACCGCAGTAGGGACAAACGGGTTTCGTCTTGCCATTGAAAACGTACCATTTCTGGTCACAATCCTTGTTCTGGCATGGCTGGATGAGATCGACGGTTTTTACCAGGGCGCTCTCCCATTCATCGGCTGTAGGGCGCTTCGACGGATCATGCAACCCGTCAATAAAAGCCCGGTCGAAGAGAGGTTTCAGGTAGGGCCCCATAATGGTGTACGGGATTTTCTGAGGATCTGCCCACGGGAGCGAAAACGATGAGACCTGATTAACTTTAACTGCATTGCTTCTGTCAGTCGGGTGTTCGATAAAAAGTGCCCGCTCTCCCATGGAAAGCGCCTCATCCCTGACCTCATCATCGATATCGTGAATTTTCCCTCCCCGTAACGGGTGCCGGAAAAGAAGATACATGTAAATGAGTACCGAAAGTGCATGCCGGTCAGTAGCGATACTCGGCAATACGCGGCGGGGATCGTCTTTGGGGAGATGGCTTGTCTTCACCACTTCCGGGGCAATAAAATCAGGTGTACCAACCACGTCTGGAGGATATTTTCCCGGAACCACCAGCCCATCAACATCAATAATGCATGCGTGGCCTAGTTCCGGATCTATCAGCACATTTTTATAACTCAGGTCACTATGACACAGGCCCGCAGCATGCATTCGTCTGACTGCACGCGTTAGAAGGATGCAGACCTTCAGATAGTTAAGCGTATTGCCACGTTCACGCGGATCCAGAAATTTATTCTGATTGTTCGCGCTGGCAAACCATTTCCCTTCCTTTTCTCGTCCTTTGATCCCGAGGAAATCATTGTTTTTGGAACCATATCGGAAGAAGAAATGCTGCTGGTAAGCAGGTACAACAATACCCACCTTATCAGCGTGCTCAACCACATCAGTGGGCCAGCAGAAGAGACCTTTCCAGTAATCTCCACCCGTCTGCTCAAAAATATTCTGCCGGTACCTCCCGGTGATCATGTTGATACGTTCCCGGGCCTGTTCATTCTGCGGTTTATGGTAGAAGGCTACGACATATGATTTATCCGGAGAAAAATAAACGTCTTTCATTGAGCCAGAGCCGATGACTTCATCGACATACTGAATGGTTTTCCCATCCTTAGTTTTGCATGTAATTATATTTGCCATGAATAGCCACCTGCTATCGCATTAATTTCACCAGAGCACAATGATTGTGCGATCATCGTGATTTCCCGGAGAGAAAAAGTTAAGCCACTCCACCAGTTGTGCCGAGGCATGTTCAGGGTCTGTGAGTAGGGGAGAGAGCTCGGCCATCAGCCTGTCCCATTTTTGTGGATTCTGAAGCCCGTTATCCGTCTCAAACCAGGGATCGGAAACACCATCAGTCATCAGAACCAGATGCGATATGTCGTTCCACTTACCGATACTGATACGTTTACTGAATCCGGCATCACTGACGGCATCGGCATCCAGGAACCGCGTCTGACCTGCATACTCTCCGCTATCCGGTGTCCCCAGCACTCTGACTTTGCCAGCAGGTCCATATGCAGCTATCGCACCGTCACCTAACCAGAAAGACGCGGCAAACAGATCGGCACCGTCGCGAAAAGTGACGGTCGCGAGTAAAGTTGTTGAGAATGACTTTACTTTATCTTCAGCCAAAATTGCGGCACTGCTGATATTGTTTACGGCCAGTACCGCTGCCTGTCTGAAGTGGTGGTTCATAAACTCCCATACTGCTCGCTGATCTTCACTGTTCCAGCGAAGGACCCTGTTTTTGATCTCAAGCCCTTTTTCAGTCTTGAACTGGTTGAAGAGATAGTTACCAACGGTTTCAGAAACGATACGGGAGCCTTCCCGGGAATATTTAGCGCTCCCCGCGCCATCAGCTACCAGTAATACACTCCATCCGGATACATCACTGAAGTTGAGGTAATAATCGTCGTCACGAAAAGAGCCTACATGTTCATGGGAGCGTCCACGACGGCTTGCTCCGGCAATATGAATACCTGACCGACAGACACTCTGGTGGTCGATACTCTTCTTGTAGAATGGTGCATCAGAAGGCGGGTCAATCACTTTCCAGAGACTTTTCGGATCAGGGTTCACGACAAAAAGTAACTTTTTTTCATTATCACGATGTGAGCTGCATGACCATTTCACAGTCAGTTCAAAGTCTCCGCTCTGCCCTGGTGTCCCCTGGAGGCGTCGCTCATTGATATCAAATTTCAGCCCTATGTCCTGAGAGAAGTTAACCTCCGTGATCTCTGCCTCAACACCTGTATCGGTCGCTATTTCCAGTCGAACATCGTAGGGTTCACCTGCCCGTGCATTTGGCAGCATGATAAACACCTCCGGCACTTTTCCGGGGGCAGGGGATGTTTTATTCTCCACTCTCTGAGGTACTTCCCCGGGCCGTAAAGCACTGACTGCGGAGTCAGCTGAAAGGTTGTCAGAAACAACCGGACTGGTTTTATCCATGTCTTCTGGTTGCGCCGTGACGGAAGCCTCGGTCTGTAAGACCCCGGTTGCATCAGGAACTTCTTCAGTGTGTCCCTGAACGCCTTCTGACGCTGTATCATCCACCATTTCACTATGCGCTTCCTGCTTATCATTTTCCTGAAGTGCAGTAGCGGCATGGCCGGGTTCAATCTCAGGTCGATCAGCTTCGCTTTCACCAGAGTTTTGAGGTGGGAGGATATTGTCAGAAAAAGGCTGGGTAAGACGTTCTGAAACTGTTTGAGTGTTCTCCGCCGGTATGGCTTCGCTTGCACAGTGTTGAATGACCGTTTCTCTCAGCTGCCGCACAGCAAGGGCAACATCAGGTATGTTACCAAGACAGCATACTTTTTCAGCATCAGTCGGTTCCCCTGATGCCTCCAGAATGAGAGCAATAATTTTATGTTCAGGTGTAATGAACTCGCTCATTAGCCGCGTCCTCTGCTAACGTTAAAATCTGAATTTCCACCCTCGCTTTGAAAGGACAAACCTTTCCCACACCATGGGCAGTTCACATCATCAGGCCCATCAATACAGAGAAGTTTTCCGCAGGTACACATCGCAAAAGCACTACTGTTTCCGCAGTGTGGACACCCTGGTACGCCATGGAGTTCACTGGTGTTTATCTGCGCCCCGGCTACGGACATATCCGTCCATGAGAAGTAATCTTCATCCACAGGATAACAACCAGCAATGTTAAAGCTGTTAAGGTTTAGATCGAAAGCGAGGCCCGATACCCTGGCTGGCGGACGCTCATACTTAATCAGATAGGGTCGACGGGTTTTACTGCAACGCCCGGTTAATACCACACAGTTTTCATCGTATGCACGGGCTGTGTCATCTTTGGCAAGTTTGACGATATAGTCAGTTTGTTTCAGGGGTGGCTGAGAATCCTCGCCAACACTACGACTGTGAGCTGTGACTGAAGCTGTGATCCAATCGATAAACCGCGAAAAATCGCCTTCCTGATTTTCGGTAAACGATAAGACGTTTTCAGTCAGTTGCCTGAGTACACTGAGATCAACTGATGGTCCGATCCCCACAGCAATCATATTCACTTTTTTTGCGTAAAATTCGTTCCAGCGCTTAACCTCAGCTGAAATGTCATCTGTCGGTCGGCCGTCAGTAAGTAAGTAGACAACTGGCTTCCAGTCACCTTTTTCTTCCAGCGTCGTTTTTCGGACCTGAGAATCTATTTGTGTTGTCAGTTCCCGTAAGGCAGTCGCGAGGTTAGTTCCTCCACCGACAGGAAGGCGAGGGGGATAAAAAGACACAATGTCATGTAACGGGACAATCGTTCTGGCAATACCGGCAAAGGCAATTACTGACACCCAGACAGTCTCCAGAGCATGAGGGTCCTTACGCAGATCGCTCACAATCTTCTGCAAGCCATCATTCATCCTTTTCAGGTTTTCACCAATCATGGACTCAGAACAGTCCAGAACAAAAAAAACGGGAAGTCGTCTCACAGGAAACTCCCTCATAGCAAAATGTGACGTCCATAGCAGAGATGGACTTTATCGGTATACGGCAGGGTTATTCCCTGCCATACCGGCGTAAGTTACAGAACAAGCTGGATTTCGGGTGGTGGTGGTGGAAGTGTGTCCGAATCAGTAGTGACTCCGGCACTGGAGCTTCCTGAAGCCACGCTGGCACTGACCCATTTGAAAAAGCCTGAAAATGCGGTCGAATCCAGTGTTTCAAGAGCCACAACTTTGTCAGTCAGTAGTTTCAGATGTTCGTGTCCCGCTTTAGGGCCAACAGCACAGGCTATAATGGAGCCAAACGAACGCCGCTGAACCTCTTTAACAGCTTCCCCATAAGCCCAGGCATCTGATGGAGTACCATCTGTCATCAGAAACACCAGCGGTCTCCAGTCGCCTTTCTGTTCACCATCAGAGCGGCGAATATCCCGGTCGACACACTGGATCAGACATTCAAGCGCCGCGCCGGTAAAGGTGCCGCCCGCACTTGGTACTTCTATATCAGAAAACTGAAAGTCAGCCAGGGCAGTGAGGGGAACATACTCCCGGGCTTCATTATCGTATGTAATCATTGAGATATGGACGCTTTCAAGCGCATAAGGGTCCTGTCTCAGGGCACTCAGCATAGCCTGCACACCCACATTCACTGAATGTATCGATTCTCCTCTCATTGAGCCGGAAGTATCGATGAGCAGATATACGGGTAGTCTTCGCATTTAGATATAGTTCCTCAGATGGCTTACGAACGAATCGGAGGTGGAAGGCTCGCCTATCGCATTCAGTTTCCAGCCACTGGATTCCCGGACAAGCTCAGCAAAGACCATCGATCGCTGACCATTAAAGGCTACACCGCCGGAGAGGTCAAAGCGGGCCATTTCCACATTTTTTCCGTCTACAGCCCGGATAAATGCATTTTGCACTTTTCCAAAGTGCTGCTGTAATTTTTCGCCGTTGTAGATCTGAACAATAAAGACAATTTTTTCGTACTTCGGATCGATGCTGTTTAGTTTTACGATAATTTGCTCATCGTCTCCGTCACCGGCACCTGTCCGGTTATCGCCGGTCAACCAGACCTGCCCTGATTTATGGCGAAGACTGTTGAAGAAGACGATATCGCCGTTAACCAGTGTCGGCTTACCATTTTCAACATTGCCAAGGTCAGTCACTTTACCGGCTGCGTTGCAGAGAAAGGCAATAACATCGAGGTCATACTCTTCCTCTTTTTTGCCAAAAATTCCGCCCAGGAACCCTTTTTTCTCTTCATTGATGTCCCAGCCAAGACCTATCGTGACTGAGGAAAGATCGAACTCATTTTTACGCAGGCTGACGCCTTGCCCTTTCCGTAAGCTGACAGTCATAGGATCCTCTCTTAAGTTGATTGCTTATAAAACCACGTTTACTTCTGGCGGCGGTGGAGGCAAATCATCAAGACCGATAACTTCTTTTTTACCGGCATCGACTTTCTGGCTACCTACGGAAACACTGGCAGACACCCATTTGAAAAAAGCTTTGATGGAAGAGCTGTCGGCAGTGTCCAGCTGGAGAACAATCTCTGTAATCTCCTTAAGTACCGCTGTGTCGGCATCGTGACCGGCAGCACAGGCTACAACAACACCTTTTTTGGCTGCTTTGAATTCATTCAGTCCTTTACGCCAGTCATCAGTAGGGCCACCATCCGTCATCAGGAAAACGAGTGGACGCCAGTCGCCTTTTGTCTCCGCTGTCGTTTTCTGAACTTCTGCATCAATTCGGTTTGCAGTCAGGGATAAGGCTTCGCCCAGAGCGGTAGTTCCGCTTGCCGAAAAAGAGGGGAGATTGAAACTGAGGAGATCTGTAAGAGGTACGGCCTGACGAGCAGTAGAGTCGAAAGTAATGACAGAGACATATGCAGTTTCCAGTGCATAAGGATCCTGCTTCAGGGTGGTCAGTAGTGTCTGGACACCATTTTTAACTGCCTCTATAGGCTCTCCGTGCATTGAACCTGATGTATCGAGAAGCAGATAGACGGGAAGTCTTCTCATCTTAAACTTTCCTTAATGGTTGATGGGGGAGCTCATTTCCTGAACATAGTTTTATAAACACTTCATATCATATTACTAAAAACAAAGGCATATAGTTAGTTCAGCAATCACAAAGTGAGATTTTCACGTTGTCTCAAACGCGCGAGTTGGTTGAGCAACAATACAAATTTGCAATATTTCAACAATACGATCCCCGCCATTATTAGTAGGCATTCGCCATATTGATAACCCGTCGCCGGGAAACTGGACAGGTCATAATCTATATAAAATATGGTTTAACGTTTTTGCATTTAATAATACGGCGACGATGGTCAGTTAAAAGAAAACCAATAAAATAAAACACAGGGATTATTTATGAATTAAGAATCTTTATTTTATTAATTTGCTTTTTATCTGTAGTTATACAATAAACACCTGTTGGGAAAATGGTAAGGATTGCCGATTAGTGGAGTGAGAACAACCACCCCACTAATATTCTGCTATTTCTTCATTTCATTGATAATTTCATCAATTTTTAACTCTACTAATTTTTCTACTGCCTCGCTTCTTGATGTACCGCTTAGCGCAGCCAGTTTGTCAATTTTGCGAAGAACACGGCGTCTTATCGACAGGGAAACGGAAGTTTTTATATCCTTATCCAGTACTACCCGTGCCCCCTGGTCATGTGTTTTTAAATCAGAATTAAGGTCCAGCGCCTCACTCATTCTCTTTAGTGTTTTCTTATCCAGTAATCCGGAGTGTACCATCTGATAGGAGTGGCCAGCCTTACTGTATTTAATTTCAGCAGCGTAAGTTTCCCTCAGCTCTTTGAGCGCCCGGCTTAGTGTCGGCTCAGAACAGGCCAGCGTCGCGGTGATGGATTGCGCCGATACAGGCTTCCCTGAGCCAAGTATGTTAGCCAGGGTGTAAACTCTTTCCTGTCTGGTGTTTAATTGCATATTCAGTCGGTACCTGCCATCTGGGTCAGTGGTTCTATAGGCTGAAAAATGTAAGTTGAACTCATTTTCCTGATCAGACCTCGATCACCCAATGCTTCAATAGGGTCAACGCCACGCAGATTCCCGAAGTTGATTAGCTCGATTTCAGAGCGGCGTACCCGCCAGGAAATAATGTACTCATCTTCAAGATATCCAGTGCGTTTACTCACCCGCTGAGTGAAGCCTGAAATGACGGCCTGTTCAAACGGAAGCGTCTGAAAAACGATTGCTGCTAATCTCAGCAGGCATCCGTGAACGTGTTTAGCGTAACTTTCCCGGACCGCTTTCTGTGTCATGGCTTTTTCATTGATATCAGTTCCCCGGGCATTCACGCTATACACTTTATCAGGCATATCCTCAATCTCAGGTAAATCAACATCAAGCCAGACTGTTGATTCTTCAGGCCGTACCTCAAACGTCACCAGCGTTTCTCGCGGCCATTCTGTTTGCGAGAAAACTTCCTCAAGACAATGTTCAAAGAAGCGGGCGTCAGAGCGGAATTGCTCTTTCGCTAAGGCTACAGACTGCGTGTAATTTTTTTCATGCTCCTGGTACTGATGCTGCCATTCTGCGTACTGCTCAGCCCAGGCTATACGCTGTTTCTCATAACGCTGTTTCAGCAACGCATTTTCACGTTCAATATCAGCGACGGACGTCTGCCACCGCCGAAGATTTTCGTTCTGTCGCTCCTGTCGGGCTGCATCAGATTCAAACCATCCCCCAAGGAACCCGCGACCGGCATGCTCATCAGGTTCTGGTGGAAGTGGAATATATTCAGGTTTGTTTGGTCGTACCGGCGCAGGAAGAGTGAAACTGCCCTGACGGAGCGCCAGGTACTGTGTCTCGAGCGTGGCCCAGGTATTCCCTCCCTTTGGGGAAGGGGAGAGTTCATGGATATTGGTTATCGCTGTTACGGTGGACATCAGTTTTTCCACCACCAGCTCCAGTTCAGACCTCAGACCGGGATCTGCCTGATGCCTGGTATTCACTCTTTCCCGTGCTGTTCTGTCAATCCGGGTGCGGTAACTCAGTCCCGTTCCGGGAAGACCCAGGTTGGCAAACGTTCCATTCTTTCCCACTGACAGCGAAGCTCCACGGGGGCCAATACTCAGGCTGGGGGCCCCGTTACTCAGGTTAACCCTGACCCCCGGGATAATGCTGATCGATTTACGAAATCTGAATCCCATATATGCTTCCTTAGTGCTGCTTAGAAACTGGAATAAGCCTGATTCCTTCCGGATTTTGCCCCGTAGTCAGACCGTATACCTGTCCCCGTCCCAGGATCCCCTGAGCCCACCGGCGATGGGTGGCCGGTTCACACATCGCTCCCTGAGATTTGAAGACTGCCTGGGTGGAATTCAGAATTCGTAACGCATCTGAATGCTCACCAGGAGACACTTTAAGCGCCTCCTCTATCACACTAATCTGATCAGGATGAATGGCCGTTTTACCCACCAGCCCATGGGCGATATCCATAGAGAGTTCTCGTCCCAGAACGCCGTGATCGTCGATGTGTTCGCATACTGGTGCGGTAAGCGCAAAATCACGAGGAGCGAATACTGACACAAGCATTTTTATGACATAACCCATAGGAGTGTCATAAAGGGTCAGATCCCGTGGCCGTCGCAGAGACACGACGTTCATGAGATCGTTTCCGCCGATCCGCAAAGCGATTATGCGGTCACGGCAGTCATGACTCGAAAGTTCATTTGCCAGCGCCTGCATTTTAATAACATCATAGACTTCTTCGGTTTCAAGCGTTGGCATCATCATCAATGATGTTCCTGCCATGATGTCCCACCAAACCGGGAGCGTGGAAAGGGTGAATTTGGGCAGTACAAACCCATCAACTGCACTCAGGTCCAAATTAGTCGTTAACCATCTCCCCATATCAGGGTGACGTGGGCGGATAAATACCAGTGGGCACTTCTCATCATCGTTGACGGCTCTTGCGTGTCTCAATTGCTTCAAAAACAGTGAAAGATTCTGAATCGCAAGAGGGATGTCATGCTCGCTGACCGCATCTTCCAGGCAGACAACCAGAGAGCGTAGCCCCGGTATTTTCCCTTCCAGAACGACCTCAGCGATATCCTTGCGTGTGGCAGGCATATACAGCGTGGCACCGAGTTCCCATGGGGTGGGTTGTTTTTTCATCAGCGTACCTTTTTGATAATGGTAACCGCACGATACTGACCGAGCGTATCCCCGGCTTCCGTCACCCGGATACCTTTCTCTTTTGCCAGCCCAACCAGAAGAGAAACATCCGGGTCATCCATCTGGCGAACAAAAACATGATCAGGTACACGACGCAGAACCGCCCGCGTCGCTTCAGCGATACCCGGCTTAATGCGGTTAATGCTGTCCACCTCATAACGCTCAGCAAGGCTCTGGATAACTTTTCTGCTCAGCTGCCAGCGTGCGGCATTTTTCCCTGCGTCCCAGCCAGAAGCGGGAAGGGGTTTACCGTCAAGCTGTTCACGGAAATGTGCTACCGTATCCACCAGCATCTGGCTGCATTCAAAAGACTGAAGGTGATCGCAAACCACACAGCCATGCAGGCCTTCTTCGGCCCAGACAGAGCGCGAAATCAGACCCGAGACAGGCGCGCCCATGATACCGAACGGGATAAGCCAGTCATCGTCACTGGCAGCAAGCCAGGCACATCCGCAGGGGTCAGCCAGCACAACCAGCCGAGGCTGCTCCGGATAACCGGGACGGTCCTTCAGTGTGCGGGATAATTCGCCGGTAATAGCTCCTTTTCCCGTCCAGCCGTCGACAAACACTATGCCGCCAGTACCATGGCGTGATTCGATAAAATCAAGCGCCGCAGCATCAATACCCCTGTCGCGGATAATGCTGATCCCGTAGTGGAAAGACTTTTTTCCCATCGCACGCAGAGCCTGATGCAGCATGACCCCCAGTGGAACACCAGCTCTGACCAGGCTGACCAGGACAATGGGTTCATCGCCAGCACGACGGGCCAGTTCACGAGCAAGATAAGATACCTCCCGTGCCAGACGTGCAGCTCCCGAGTCAAGCGCACGGGTGAAAAGATCCAGGTGCCAGCGGGTCGGCTCTGGTTCCTGGCTTAACATGTCGGAATAATGCATTTTTCCTGACTGAATCAGTTCTTCCTTCAGGTCAACCGGTGTCATCTCCATGACAATGGGTTTCAGCAAAAAGTGAACATCGTCCGGTTTATAGGAACCAGAAAACGGGGCAAAATGCGACATCTTATTGCTCTCCAAAAATACGCTGTGATATGGCCTCGGCAAACTGACTCTGGCGTGGAAGACCAAACCAGCTGCAGAGTTTCATGAACCGATGGTCGCTCAGGCTGTCACCCAGCCCCATCACCGGGAAAACCCCGCGCTCCTGACGCAGTTTCTCCAGCAACCATGAAACGGCCAGCCCTTTTTCTACCGGGCAGGGTAACCAGGCAATGTTGTTGCTGTTACGGTGGATGTAAAACCCTTCGGTCGAAAAAACGCGCTCAATCTCATCCCCGACAGCGTTCAGTTCATCAAGCTTCGTGCTGTCGCGGTGCTTCATGACCAGATACACCGGAGTACCCTCATATTCGTAGTTGAGGCGTGCCCAGGCATTAATGCCTCGCGCATCCATGAGCTCGGTGATGATATGTTGCATTGATGTTAAGCGGTCGGCGTAGGAGGACAGGCACTCCAGCATATGGGCTTTCCAGTCGCTGTCTGGCGTACCATCTGGACGAAGGATCACCGCGCCATGAGTGGTGACGGCCCAGGAACGGAAGGGGATCTGTACCCGACTGATTTCTTCCGTACCTCTGGCCGTTACCGGAATGAGGTCCGCATGTTCCAGCAACCAGTCCACCAGCATGGCCTGCTCTTCGGTCATAAAGCTGCGAGGCGTGAGACTGCGATCCAGTGCGCCAGTCCGGAACGGTTCAAGGGCAAGTTCATCAACCATTTTTCGGCGGGTCTGGAACAGTGTGTCATCGAGGTCGCTGAATACGACGGGCTTATTCATAGGTAATCACCTCTACGGTGGGAGCGACAGCGGAAAGCGCCTCAAGCAGCCGGGGGTCCACGCTGGAAGCTGGCGTTTCGCAACAAATCAGGATCCGGTCAAACTGCTGATGAGCAACGTTATAGACATAATTTGGAATACCCAGTCCGTAGTTATCGCTGAAAGCAATGGCGGACTGGATAGCATAACCAGTGGAAATCGGTGAGCGGGTCGTCGAACTGAACACGACCTGAGCTCCTGCCGCTTCAAGTCGCTCAGCCAGCAGGAACGGCTCCCAGACAAATTCACCGGTGCCCAGTACAAGAATGTTTTCACCGTGCGATACCTGAACCTGGAGACCCAGGTCACTCGCCGGTATCTGCATCCCGAGTCGCCCCCAGGATTGTTTGCCGGTGATCGGGACGTTCCCTCTGGAGGTCACATTTACCTGAGGCATGACAGGAAGCGGGGCATCCGGTTCGGGTGTCCAGCGCCAGTTGCCGGAGATGAGCGATACTGTATGTAAGGGCAGGGGGCTGTTCTGACTGAGGGCTTCTCCGCTCCAGTCAGTCAGCGTGACAGCAATAACCCGTCGTACCTTCCGGAGTGCACCCGATGCACGTAATGAGGCGAGAAGATTGAGGAACGTTTTTCCCGTCGTGGCTTCATCATCCACGAGCACTAATGTTTGTGCCTCCGCTACAGTTTGCCGCATGGCCGCAGAAACTGGATAGTAGATCAGGTGGTCTGTGGCATGGCTGTGCTCTTCTTTAAACTCGCACAACAGTTCGGCATCGACCGGATGGCGGGTTGATGTCAGATAAACACAGTCAGGGTGATGCTTACGCACCTCATCAAACACCCCCGCCCCGAGGCCGACAGCCGTCTCAGCCATCCCGATAAATACCACCGGCCCGTCCAGAGTCCCGGGAAACTTCTCCGCCAGCTGTGTATAAACATTGCGCATGACCAGAGGAGAGACAGGAATATGTCGACCCAGCACTTTACTGACAAACAGAAATGCGCGTTTTGGATTCCGCCGTTCGGCGATATCAAAGAGATCAGTAAGAGGATAATCGGTTTCCACGCTGCTTACCTCAATTCGCCCACAGGATAATGTCTTTTGATAAACGAAATTACCATCAATTGCTGACATATCTGTCTCCATTAATCAATCCTGTTGGTCAATGATGCCGGATAGAGAATGACATCGGTAACAGAGCGGACGACTGCAGGTGAAAAATCAGTTTTCGCTGACTGCCTGACCTGATCATCATCCATCAGCCCAAGTGTATGGAAGGCATACAGACCCGGCAGATTCACGCCACTGTGCTGCGTATAACCGATACCACCTGATGGCCGCATGTTAATTTCCAGCAATAGTGGTTTGCCTTCGGCATTATGGCGTGTCTGTACATTGACCATGCCGTCTGCGTTCATTAGGCGGGCGCAGTTGATGGCAAGTTCAATCGCTTCCCCTTCATTTTCCAGATACTGAAGCACACCTTCTTTACGCCGCCCGATAGCGGCCAGGACCGTGCCTTGACTTACCACCATATCCACAGAGTATTCTGGTCCAGGTAAATAGGGCATCAGTACTTGTGGAGTAAAGCAGTCCATCCGGGCATGAGCAGCCAGATACTGTGATGGGTGGATAACACGGCTATCAGGATTGTTGAGAAAAGCTACCGGGGAAACATTGTCATCAAAACGCCAGAATCCCATGCCATAAATGCCTGTAACAGGTTTAATGCAGAGGCAATCAGAAGGGAAAGGGGGATGACTCAGCAGAGTACGAAGCTCGTCTACATTTTTTACCCGAACCGACGGGACAACCGGAAGCCCATTTTTTTCCATAAACTCGGAAAAAGTAACTTTTTCATCGGCTAATTCAAACCAGTGAGTCCCCGTTGACCCGGTAGTCAGGTGGACACCAGAACGTTGAATGTTTTCCCGGTGGCTTTCAAACCATTTACAGTTGCGACCAGTATGTATCGCATTAATACCATGAGCGTCAGTAATGGAATGAATAAAAGAAAGACGTTCTTCTTCGTTGTTAGGTTCGATCATTGAAAAATCGGAAACAGACAAGATCTCTTTCCTCTCGTTGCGATGAGAAGAAAAGATTTCAATATCATGATTTTCCTTTTCCGCAAATGATTTCACTCCAAGGATAATGTCTCGCTGGGAAGATAGCCCTTCCATAAACCAAATTTTCTTTTTCATTTTTTATAATTGTCGCCTGAAAAGGGGATGAGATTTTTGTAATACATGAGTCTAAGAACTGACCTGCGCCATGTCAATCATAATATGATAATCACTCGCTGTTTTTGACTTTCCGTTTAGACCACAAAAACCACTTAATAACAATAACATATATCAAACCACCACCTACCCGCCCAACGTAATTAAATGTAAATTCCAGAAACCCACCAGTTTTTACCTTGCGGGTGAACTTTGTCATGATATGATTTAGATGCATTCTGTTTGAAAATGAATTTTATAAAAACCCGGTCAATACCTTTTAAGGAATGAATATGGTTTCTTTAAGTAAAAACCAGACAGTATCACTCAGCAAACAATCCACTGCTCTCAGCCAGCTTCAGTTCGGACTGGGTTGGGATCCTGTTAAGAAAAAGGGATTATTTGGCAGCATTTTTGGTGGCAATGATTCCATAGACCTGGATGCAGGTTGCGTTCTTCTGGATGCCGCAGGTAATAAAATTGACACCATCTGGTTTCGTAAACTGAAATCCAGCTGTGGGTCTGTCGTCCACTCCGGCGATAACCTGACGGGTGAGGGGGAGGGAGATGATGAAATCATTCGCGTCGATCTCACAAAATTGCCGGCAAATGTTGAATACCTCGCCTTTACCGTGAACAGCTTTCGTGGGCAGTCCTTCAACGATGTCGATAACGCCTTCTGTCGCGTCGTGGATCAGACCAATAAAGAACTGGCCCGCTATCAGCTGACGGAACAAGGTGCTCATACGGGTATCATCATCGCTTCCCTGCGCCGCAACAACGGAAACTGGGATTTTACCGCCCACGGTAAAGCAAGCAGTGGCCGCACAATCGACGATATGCAGCGCGATATCATCAGTACGGTGGTAAAAGCATGAATCTGACACCGGGGGGCAATGCCCCTTTAATTGCTCAGGATCTCCGCGTGAGGATCATTTCTGGTGGTCCTGTTGACGCTTCGGCGTTTCGATTATTCGCTGACGGGAAAGTTCGGGGTGACAGCGATATGGTCTTTTACGGGCAACCCCGTAATGAAGATGGTTCCATTAGCTTCAGTACTGAAGGGACCAATAGCGTTTTCACCGTTGATCTGTCCCGCCTCAAGCCCGACGTGCAGAAAGTCGCGTTCACCGTTACCTGTGACGGCAGCCATACAGTTTCCTCCCTGAATCATCTGTCCATACAAATTGAAAGTGGCAATACCTCGCTGATCAGTGGTCAGGTAGAACTGAGCGGTCGTCAGGAAGCCGCTCTGATCCTCGGTGAAGTCTATCGCAGGAATGGTGACTGGAAATTTCGTTTTATCGCCCAGGGCTTCAATGGCGGCCTGAAACCTCTCGCTGAGTACTATGGCGTCAACGTCGCGGATGAGCCAGCTCCAGTCACTCCGCCACCAGCGCCTCCGGCTCCGCCTAAAGTTAGCCTGAGTAAAGTTTCTCTGACCAAAGAGAAGCCTGCCATCAGCCTTGCCAAAAAAGACAATTTTGGTGAAATCCGCATCAATCTGAACTGGCATCGTGGCTCAGGTTCAGGCGGGTTACTGGGCGGTATGTTTGGTTCGAACAAAGCGATAGACCTGGATCTCGGTGCATTCGTTGAGCTCGCAGATGGCTATAAGTCAGTTGTTCAGGCACTCGGTAATGCTTTTGGTAACTATCACTCTGAGCCATATGTTCAACTGCAAGGTGATGATCGTACCGGCGAGGCTCTGGATGGTGAATGGCTACACATCAATGGCCGCGAATGGAAAGAAATTCGCCAGGTACTGATATATGCCTTTATCTATCAGGGCGTGCCCAGCTGGGACAAAACCGATGGCGTGGTGACATTACATGTTCCGGAGCAACCACCGATTGAATCGCGTCTGACTGAAGGTGATAACAAACGCACGCTGTGTGCGATTGCCCGTCTGGTCAACGAGAACGGTTCCATTCGTGTGGAACGTATTAACCAGTACTTCAGAGGCCAGGAGGAAATGGACCGCGCTTTTGGCTGGGGGTTTCGCTGGTCCAGAGGTTCCAAATAAACGCAATGATGAGGGTATGAGAATGAGTTTTTTCGACAAAGTAAAAGGGGCTTTGACCTCGGGTCGTGAGGAATTGACCCGCCAGGTAGGCCGTTACAAAAACAAGAAATTTATGCAGGGTACCGTCGCGGTATGCGCCCGTATCGCTGTTGCCAGTGACGGTGTCAGCTCCGAAGAAAAACAGAAGATGATAGGATTTCTGCGATCCTCAGAAGAGCTGAAAGTCTTCGATACAGCAGAAGTTATCGAGTTTTTTAACAAGCTGGTGACCAGTTTCGACTTTGATCTGGAAATCGGAAAAGGCGAAACGATGAAATATATCCTCGCCCTGAAAGACCAGCCAGAGGCAGCTCAACTGGCTCTTCGTGTCGGTATTGCTGTCGCTAAAAGTGATGGCAACTTCGATGATGATGAGAAGAGTGCTGTCCGTGAAATTGCCCGTTCGCTGGGTTTCGACCCGGCAGAATTTGGCCTCTGATAAACAACGGATAAAGGTACGATATGGTTTCCACTCACATCGGTTTTCCGGCTGAGACAGTGACGGTCTTTGTTGCGCTGTCGGTCGGCGCCATCTTTATTGACCTGTTCATGCACCGACATGACAAGCCAATTTCCCTCAAAAGCGCAGCCTTATGGTCCGTTTTCTGGGTTGTTGTCGCGATGGCATTTGCCGGTTTCCTTTTTGTGCATCACGGAGCCGAGGTTGCCAGCCTGTTTGTCACGGGTTATGCCCTTGAGAAGGTGCTGTCAGTTGATAACCTGTTTGTCATGATGGCGATTTTCTCATGGTTCTCAGTTCCGGACCGTTACCGTCACCGGGTTCTGTACTGGGGGATCATTGGCGCTATCGTCTTCCGGGGGATTTTCGTTGCGATCGGTACCGGTCTGCTTAGCCTTGGCCCTTATGTCGAGCTGATCTTTGCCGTTGTTGTTGCCTGGACTGCGGTCATGATGCTCAAAGGCGGCGGGGATGATGACGAAATTGAGGATTATTCTCAGCACCTTGCTTATCGCCTGGTTAAACGCTTCTTCCCGATTTGGCCGAAACTGTCCGGACATGCATTCCTGCTGACACAAAAAGAAGTGGACGCCGAACTGGCTAAGCCAGAAAACAAAGACGTATCTGTAGGGCGACTGAAAAAGGCAGCGCTTTACGCCACCCCATTGATGTTATGTGTGGCTGTAGTGGAACTCTCTGACGTAATGTTTGCCTTCGACTCTGTCCCGGCAATTATTGCAGTCAGTCGTGAACCACTGATTGTGTATAGCGCAATGATGTTCGCAATACTGGGCCTGCGTACTCTGTATTTCGTACTGGAAGCCCTGAAACAGTATCTGTCCCAGCTGGAGAAAGCTGTTATCGTCCTGCTGTTCTTCATTGCGTTTAAGCTGGGTCTGAACGCTACCGATCACATCTGGCACCATGGTTACAGCCTGTCTGCGACCACCAGCCTGTATGTTGTACTGGGTGTACTGGCTCTTGGTATTCTGGCCAGTGTCATCTTTCCGGAAAAGCCGGAAGCTGAAAATAAAGAAAGCTGATCTCAGCTGATTAATGATTAACGAAAGAGGATAAATAGATGAGCGTTTCACTATCTAAAGGCGGCAACGTTTCCCTGAGCAAAACCGCGCCAAGCATGAAAAATGTCCTGGTTGGCCTTGGCTGGGATGCACGCTCTACGGACGGTCAGGACTTTGACCTCGATGCTTCCGCATTTCTGCTGGCAGCCAATGGCAAGGTTCGTGGCGAAGCAGATTTCATTTTCTATAACAACCTGAAATCTGCTGATGGTTCCGTTACTCATACCGGTGATAACCGTACCGGTGAAGGTGATGGCGACGATGAATCCCTCAAAATCAAACTGGACGCGGTACCAGGGGATGTCGACAAAATTATTTTCGTTGTCACTATCCATGATGCTCAGGCCCGTCGCCAGAGCTTCGGTCAGGTTTCCGGCGCATTTATCCGTCTGGTGAATGATGACAATCAGACTGAAGTTGCTCGCTACGATCTGACAGAAGACGCTTCTACTGAAACAGCCATGCTGTTTGGGGAGCTGTATCGTCACAACGGAGAATGGAAATTCCGTGCGGTTGGCCAGGGTTATGCTGGTGGACTGGCTTCCGTGTGCGCTCAGTACGGCATCAACGCGTCCTGATAAAAAGTAACTTTCTTACCCAAATCATTCGGGGGTGATGCCCCCGATATCTACGACCCGATATCTACGATTAGCAGGAGCAAAAAATGGCTGTTTCTCTCGTTAAAGGCGGTAATGTTTCTCTGACTAAAGAAGCCCCGAGCATGAATGTTGCTCTGGTTGGCCTGGGCTGGGATGCACGCGTTACTGATGGTCAGGCATTTGATCTGGATGCATCAGTATTCCTTGTTGGCGAAAACGGTAAAGTGCTGTCCGATTCGCATTTCGTATTTTATAACAACACCACCAGCCCGGATGGCGCAGTACAGCATCAGGGTGATAACCGTACCGGTGAAGGCGACGGTGACGATGAGCAGGTCAAAATTGATCTGACAAAAGTGGCCGCTGACGTTAAGAAACTCGTATTCGCAGTCACCATTCATGAAGCAGAAAGCCGTAAGCAAAATTTCGGCATGGTCAGTAACAGCTTTATGCGTGTGGTGAACAACGATAATGGCGCCGAGATTGCACGCTTTGACCTGTCAGAAGATGCCTCTACTGAAACCGCAATGATTTTCGGTGAACTGTATCGCCATGGCGCGGAATGGAAGTTTAAGGCTGTAGGACAGGGCTTTGCTGGTGGCCTGGCTGCGCTGGCAACCCAGCACGGCATCAACATCTGATAAACCAGTAAAACCAAACCCCGGCCTGTCCGGGGTTTTTTCTACCCGCTGAGAGATCCCTTTACCCGGCAACAAGGAGCCTAAATGCAATTACAATCAGGGCAGAACATTCCGCTTCACACAGCTACACTGACTCTCCGGCTTGATTATCCCCCCAGCCCAGGATTTCACAGTACCCCTGAGACTTGCCTGTTTATGCTGAATGCTGAGGGAAAAGTGACAGGCGATGCCGATTTTATCTTTTACAACAATCTTAGTGCTGCCGGTGGCAGTGTGAAACTCAACCCCGGTCACCAGCACGCTGTCGTTCATTTTGCGCTTGACCAGATCCCGGATACGATTCAGAAGATTGCAATCACTATGGTGATAGATGGCAGCGATACGATAAGCGGCCTCGCACAACTGAAACTTTCTGCTCAAAGTCAGTCCACCTTTTTTGTCGATCTCAATGGCCGCACAGAAAAGGCTGTAATTATGGGGGAGGTTTACCGATACCAGGGTAACTGGAAGCTCAGGGCGCTTGGACAGGGATTTAATGGCGGGCTTGAGCCACTGGCAGTTAGCTATGGTGTGGACGTGGAACCTGCACCAGAAGTTGTACCACAACCAGCCAGGATCAGCCTTGAAAAGAAACTCGAAGGTAAAGCGCCTGCGCTTATCAGCCTGGCTAAGAAAGCCAGTATTTCGCTGGCAAAACACAAACTGGATACCGTTGAAGCACGAGTCGCTTTTGTTCTCGATGCCTCAGGCTCAATGACCGGCCAGTTTAAAAAAGGGCATGTACAGGCCGTTCTTGACCGTATAGCTGTCCTGTCTGTCCAGTTCGACGATGACGGCACGATGGATGTATGGGGCTTTGCTGAGCGTCACAAGAAATACACTGACGTCACACTGGACAATCTTGACGGATACATTGCTGCAATTCAAAACACGGGTAAACGATCTGCCTGGGAAATCCTTCCCGGCCTTGGCGGGACGAACAATGAGCCGCCAGTCATGAATGAGGTTATCGATTATTTCAAGGACAGCACCTTACCCGTTTTTGTTGTGTGCATTACAGATGGCGGGATCAGCAAAACACGAGAAATTAAAGAGGCCATCCGCCGCTCAGCCAACTATCCTGTCTTCTGGAAGTTCGTGGGACTGGGCGGATCAAATTATGGCATTCTGGAGAGGCTGGACACCTTTAGCGACCGCCGCGTAGACAACAGCAACTTTTTTGCTATCGATAATTTTGCCCACATAAAGGACGAAGAGTTGTATGAAAAAATTCTCGAAGAGTTCAAAGACTGGCTTGGACTTGCAAAAAAAGAAGGCATTATCTGAATCATCGCCCCGGTAAGGGGCGATAGGCATGCCGCCATGACGACACCTTTTCAAAGTACGCAGAGCTAAACAGGGCTATACGCAGATGTGATCGCTGAAACCCAACCTCACCCAGTAATTTATCCTCAGGAACACATCGGCAGGGATGAAAAAAACCCGCTCGGAAAAGCGGGCTGAAAGTAGGTATTCCAATGGTAACAGGTTGAAGCATACCTAATAGTCCGAGCTACCGATTTACCAGGATGCACTCTTTTTTTGACCAGTTACAGTGGTTAAATGTAGAATATATGTTGCCTTTATGTAAAGAAGAAATTACGGAACGATAAAGGGCAATTTTTATCTGATGATTAGCTTCGACGGAAGCTTACGACGGAAACCTTGATGGAAGTGACGCCAGTGAGGCTCAGTCGCTGCGGAAAGGAGTTCATAATCTCCCCGCGTATCACCCCATGCCCGAAGATGATAGTCAGTCAGAGGTCCATATTCTTTTTCAAGCCGGATAATTTTGTGTGAGCACCTGCAATTATGACCACTGATTCTGCCGGTCAGAATGCCGTCTTTTGTCTCTAATTGTGTACCAATCAGTTTGATCCTAAGTTTTTCGGCAAAGGGTCTGAGTACAATTTCCGGCGACGCAGAACACAAGGTGACGATCGCGCCGGAAGAGACTTCATTCGCCACAGCAATCAAACCTGCCGGGCGCATAAGGCGATGCCAGTAGAGCTGACAGAATTCCTCTGCTTTAGAAGACACCCACTTTTCCTCAACACCAGTAAGAAAAGTTGTAATGAGCGTTTCTTTTAGCTCATCGCGCGTCATCTTCTTACCCATACAGCGTAAAGTGGGTAGAGCCATGCTGACGATACGTCGCGAAAACGCCCGATTGCCAAAGGCAAACCGCAGAAAAGGGATAAAGCTATCATGCCGCGTTAACGTACCGTCAAAATCAAATACAGAGAGCATGCGGGGCTGAATGACGTTCATCGTGATCTTATTCCGTTGGATAGTAGGTTACTTCTGCCAGCCGCTGCACTATACCACCAGGACGCGAATAACAGTAACCGCACGTAAGGTGCCGACATCCTGCTCGCGTCAAAATGAAGGGCAGGGTTCCAGGCACCTCCTGAGAAAAAAGTAACTTTTTCGTGATTGTTTGCTCTGTCAGAGCTGATGCGACAACCCCAGACTCTGGATTGATGGAGGGCAGTATATTACTGTTCCTTCACAAGTAATGAGTTCTGATCTCTGTAAGCATACCTGTCGCATTCAACACGCTGAAACAGTACCCCGGAACTGTCTGGTGTCAGGACAAGTTCACCTTGTGCAGCATGTACGTGGAGAAGCGTATCCCCACCCGACACATTCAGATGTAGTGCAGGCACACCATGATAGATTTCCAGTAATAGACGGCTTTGTTGAATAAATCGAAATTTTGGTGAGTTGAAGGATCAGATCACGCATTATCCTGACTATGCTGGCAGTTCCGTGGCAAAGCAAAAGTTCAAAATCACCAACTGGCGCAACTACAACAAGGCCCTGATTAATCGTGGCTCCATCACTTTCTGGCTTGATGATGAGGCGATTCAGGCCTGGTATGAGTCAGCAACGCCTGCATCGCGGGGACGACCTCAGCGCTATTCAGACCTTGCCATCACAACCATCCTGGTGATTAAACGCGTATTCCGGCTGACCCTGCGAGCCGCTCAGGGCTTTATTGATTCCATTTTCGGTCCCGCTGCGCTGTCCGGATTACACCAGTGTCAGCAAGCGGGCAAAGTCGGTTAACGTCAGTTTCAAAACGCCCACCCGGGGTGAAATTTCGCATCTGGTGATTGATTCCACAGGGCTTAAAGTCTTCGGTGAAGGTGAGTGGAAAGTCAAAAAGCGCGGCAAAGATCGCAGTCGTATCTGGCGGAAACTGCATCTGACTGTTGACGCGAGTAGGCATGAAATCATCTGCGCGGACCTGTCACTGAACAACGTCACGGATGCTGAAGCTTCCCCGGGGCTTATCCGGCAGACCCACCGAAAAATCAGGTCAGTTGCTGCGGACGGCGCTTACGATACGCAGCGATGTCATGACAAACTGCGTCGCAAGAAAATCAGCGCGCTCATTCCTCCACGAAAGGGAGCGGGATTCTTGCCTGGTTAGTATGCAGAGCGCAATCGTGCTGTTGCGAATCAGCGACTGAGCGGGAGCAATGCACGGTGGAAATGGACAACAGATTACAACCATCAGTCGATAGCTGAAACGGCGATGTACAAGGTAAAGCAGTTGTTCGATGGTTCGCTGGCGTAGCGTGATTACGATGGTCAGGCTGCAGAGGCTTTGGCCATGGTGCGTGCGCTGAATAAAATGACAAATACAGGCATGCCAGAAAGCGTACGTATTATCTGACAATTGCAACCGACTACGAAGATGCTTGCTGGTTTAGCCCCTTTATTTCCATACACTTTTTATCACTTAACCCATTACTGGTTCGCCGCCACAGATATTCCCGTGGCGAACGATACCTAAGTTCACTATGCGGATGCCAATCGTTGTAATGTTCGAAGGCCTCCGCAAGGTTCTTTACTGCTGTTAACCCGTCAGGTTTCGCCATGATGCTGATGTAGTCGCGCTTCATCGCTTTCACGAAGCTCTCTGCCATGCCGTTGCTTTCCGGGCTGCGTACTGCCGTATGTTCAGGCTCCAGTCCTACCATTCTGGCGAACTGACGCGTCTGATGAGACCGGTAGGCCGAGCCGTTGTCCGTCAACCATTCAACGGGGGAGGCCGGCAGGTTGCTGCCGAAGCGTCGTTCCACCGCACCCAGCATCACGTCCTGTACGGTTTCGCTGTCATATCCACCGTTACTGGCCGCCCAGTACAGTGCTTCACGATCGCAGCAGTCCAGTGCGAACGTGACCCGCAGTTTTTCGCCATTATCACAGCTGAACCCGAAGCCGTCAGAGCACCACCGCTGGTTACTTTCCCCGACGGCGACTTTCCCTGTATGCGCCCGTTTCGAGGGCGGTATTGCAGGTTTACGCTCAAGCAGCAGCGCATTCTGACGCATGATCCGGTATACGCGTTTGGCATTGATAACGGCATGTCGTCAGATTCAGATTATCTGCGCAGCAGTGCCCACACCCGACGATAACCATAGGTAGGCAGATCGCCGATAACGGTATGGATACGGGACAGCACGTCAGTATCATCAGGCTTGCGCCTGCGTCGGCGATCCTGCCAGTTCTTCGCCCGACGGGCCATGGCATGCAGTTGCGCACGTGAGACCCGGAGGCAACGACTGACAAGGCTTATTCGCCATCCTCCGGCAACATGGGCACGTGCGTTATCCACTTTTTTGTCGGCCATATTCAACGGATTCTTTCAGCAGCTCGTTTTCCATGGTTTTCTTGCCCAGCAGACGCTGCAGCTTTTTAATTTGCTTCATCGCAGAGGCCAGCTCCGATGCTGGTACAACTTGTTCTCCAGCAGCAACGGCGGTAAGGCTGCCTTCCTGATACTGCTTACGCCACAGGAACAGCTGACTGGCAGCAACGCCATGCTGCCGGGCAACCAGAGACACGGTCATACCGGGTTCAAAGCTCTGCTGAACAATGGCGATTTTTTCCTGAACGCTGCGCCGTCTGCGTTTCTCTGGACCTAAAACATCAATCATCCGGACTCCAGTGACTAGTCTAAAAACTAGTATTAAGACTATCACTAACTTAAGTGATACCAACTGTCTGGAGATTCATGGGGCCAGTCTACACCCTGACCTGCTCTCCATTGATTATCAGAGGCCGATGTTAGTCCTGCATCCGGGTAATCATTACAAATTCTCACTTACGCTTCTAGCTCTTAGCAGTCTTAGAGACTGTCATGGGCATATTACCAGGAGTAGAAACCCTGCGAGGGTAGGGTTATCAAGCCTTTGCTGTTGAGAAAGGTAGTTTAATTTGCACCCGACTTCACTCTCATTGATTAGTAAGCGTCAACTCAGCACCGTCTGGTTAAATTCGCCTCTCCCTGTAATTTAAGCGTCCACTTATTCTAATTAGGTGGACACCTGATGACTGACTTAAAATCTCTATCACGCCAGCGTTACACATCCGCAGTCGCATCTTGCGGGGTTCAGCGGGGGGTTGCAGGCGGACGCGTACGCCGGGTTCAACGAGCTGTACCGCGAAGGCCATTTAAAGGAAGCGGCGTGCTGGGTGCACGCGCGGCGCAAAATCCACGACGTGCACGTGCGGACGCCCTCTGACACCACGACCGAAGCGCTGTGCCTTATCGGCGAGCTGTATGGCATCGAGGCGGGCATCCGGGGCAAAAGCGCGGCGGAACGGCTGGCCTTTCGGCAGGAAAAAGCGGTACCGCTGCTGACCGCGCTGGAGGGCTGGCTGCGTGAAAAGCAGAAAACACTGTCACGGCACTCGGAGCTGCCTAAGGCGTTCGCGTACGCGCTGAACCAGTGGGATGCGCTGAAATACTACGCGAGCGACGGTTGGGCAGAGCCTGACAACAATATCGCGGAAAACGCGCTGCGGACGGTGAGTCTGGGTCGGAAAAATTACCTGTTCTTCGGGTCGGACCGCAGTGGCGATCGTGGTGCGCAGCTGTACGGGTTAATCGGGAGTTGCCGTCTGAACGGCATCGATCCAGAGAGTTATCTTCGTCACGTGCTGTCAGTTATCGCCGACTGGCCGGTCAATCGCGTGGGTGAGTTACTGCCGTGGCGCATCACGCTGCCCGGAGAATGATATCCAGGCCATCCTGTCAATATGGCGCTCGCTGTACATTTACGGACAACATATTTATCGGATCCGAGAAAAGGCTTTATGATGAGCGCCGTACCACGCCCGGCCGCTGGCTGGGCTGACGCGCTTTTAACGTCAGCAAAAAAAATAAAAGAAAGCGAGGAATTCACGTCTTTTTATCTGACAGTCGAAGACGGACAGGCCCTGCCTGATTACCGATCGGGACAGTACGTGGCGCTCCGTGTCTTTATCCCTGAACTGGGCTATAGCTTATCCGGCATGCCCGGGGCCGGTTACCTGTATATTTCCGTGAAACGCGAAGATACGCATGCGAAAGGACAGGATCCTAGTTATGTCTCATCAACCCCCCATAATGTCGTCAGTGAAGGCGACACGGTAGACCTGAGCGCGCCGGCGGGTCACTTCTTTTTATTGAACCCCAAATAGTGGAAAAAAACAGATACGTAAGTGCGAGCATTACTATATAAATGGATGATACTGACATCAGACCATTTTCCTGCCAGATATTCTGCAACAAGTCTTCTGTGGCAGTGATGAGGCTTATGTTCACTGCATAGTTAACATGCATCAGAAAATTACTTTTTGATGAGATGTTCAATCTGTCTTTGTGTTATCAAATTGATAAAATCAGCCGCATAGGTGTCCCAGCATCCATTGTTTAATTTATACTGCTCAAACATTTCCCGTGTCGGGGCATGATCAGGCCAGTGTTCATAATCCATTCCACACAATGTACGGGCGAAGTATTTCAGATCGTCCCGTTTTGCGAAACCAGCCAGCTGAGAACGATTATTGAGGCGAACATCCATAATACGTTTCGCTCCTGAGTTTTTTAGTCGGGTAAAAAGCGTTCCTCAGAAGATTGAGTGAAGCCAATGGTGAATATTCTCATCAGATTATCTTTTACCTGTTCACAACAGTGTTAATAAGCGCCGTATGAAAATCATGATCCCGGCACGCTATTTTGTTATCCATTACTGACAAATTTCTCGTTAGTACAAGTATCACAATAAATATAATATACCTGCGAGATATTACTGATACAGAACACGCCGGGAATGTGCCGCCATTGACGCAATGACGACGCAGCCCTTTTTAACCGTTCCGTGAGAGTTCCCTGGCAATATACTGTGCGGTACGGCTTTCTTTGACCTGCGATACCTGTTCGGGAGTTCCTGCGGCAACTAGGCGTCCTCCCTCATGTCCCGCTCCAGGACCGATGTCGATAACCTGGTCTGCCTGAGTAACCGCCCGCATATCGTGTTCAATCATTATCACCGTATTTTCTGCATCAACAAGCCGCTGCAGCTGCACAAGGAGGCGGTCGGCGTCTGAAGCATGCAGGCCGGTTGTCGGTTCATCTAGGATATACAACGTGTGGCCACGTTGGCTACGTTGTAGTTCGGTTGCCAGCTTGATCCTTTGCGCCTCCCCTCCGGATAACTCGGTTGCTGGTTGTCCCAGACGCAGGTAGCCCAGACCTATTTCACTCAGCAGACGGAGGGGACGAGCCACTGGTTCTTCAGTCGCAAAGAACTGACTGGCTTCATCCACCGTCATATGCAGGACCTCCGCGATATTTTTGTCCTGCCAGCATATCCTGAGAGTATCCCGGTTATACCGCGCGCCATGGCAGGTCGGGCACGGTGCATACACGCTCGGCATAAACAACAGCTCCACGCTGACGAATCCTTCACCTTCACAGGTTGCACAGCGGCCTTTTGCCACATTGAAAGAGAATTGACCCGCATCGTAATGATGGAGTTTGGCGTCAGTCGTTCCGGCAAAGAGCTTACGAACAGGATCAAACAACCCGGTATATGTCGCCAGGTTTGAACGGGGGGTCCTGCCTATCGGTTTCTGGTCAACCTGAACCAGACGCTTTACCAGTCCGGTATCACCGGTCAGGGTACCGTACGTTTTCTCCGTTACGGATGGCCCCTCAGCGTCGCTGGCTTCGGAAAGCACGTCTTCTGGCTCACCGCCAAGTGAAGAAAGCACCAGTTCCGGTAAGGCCTGGGCAATCAGACTGGATTTACCGGAGCCAGAGACTCCCGTCACGGCTGTCAGCACACCCAGAGGAATATCAACATCGATCCACTTAAGATTGTGGCGATGGATCCCCTGCAATTTCAGCCACCCGGATGGGATACGGGCAAAAGATTGTGGTGGCCGGACTTCATCAAATAAATAACGCGCGGTACGAGATTGGGTGACGGCTTTCAGATCTTCAGGAATACCACTGTAGAGAACATGTCCTCCCTGTTCACCAGCCGACGGTCCCACATCAACAAGCCATTGCGCCCGTCGCATCAGGTTAAGATCATGTTCAACGACAAACACCGAGTTGCCGGCATCACGAAGGTTCTCAAGCGCATCGTAAAGCGCTTTACTGTCTGAGGGGTGCAGACCCGCAGACGGTTCATCAAGAACATAGACCACACCAAACAGCATCGAACTGAGTTGCGTGGCAAGACGCAGTCGCTGAAGCTCTCCGGCAGATAGAGTTGGGGTTGCTCTGTCCAGCGTAAGATAACCTAGCCCCAGCTTCTGCAACTGATACAACCGGGCCATGACACCACCGGTCAGCCGTTGTGCCGCCAGTCGTTTCTCTTCCGATAACGCCGATGTCCGGCGGTCATCGGGTGTCACGGAATGGACCGCTTTTCCGGATGCAGCACGCTTTGTCAGATCCCGACGGGTGATATCCCTGTCGGCATCTGCGCCGGCGTGGTGGGCACTGAAATCCCCCCGGGAGATTGGAAGGAGCAATTCCGCCAGCTGGTCTAAGGGCATCTGCATAAATTCACCAATGTCCACACCGGCAAAGGTGACGGACAATGATTCTGACTTCAGTCTTTTCCCGTGACAGACCGGACACAGCTTGCCTTCCATAAAACGGGAGACTCGTTTTCTCATCAACGCGCTTTGCGTGCTGGCGAAGGTATGTAGCACATAACGACGTGCCCCGGTGAAGGTCCCCATATAACCCGGCGTCATTTTTTTCCTGACGGCTTCGCGCGTATCTTCCGGACTCAGTCCCGGGAAAACCGGTACCGTGGGGGTGTCTTCGGTAAAAAGGATCCACTGACGGTCTTCCGCTGGCAGATTTTTCCAGGGAGTGTCGATGTCATACCCCAGCGTCACCAGAATATCCCGCAGATTCTGTCCGTGCCAGGCCGGGGGCCAGGAAGCAATAGCCCTTTCACGGATACTAAGTGAGGGATCGGGCACCATCAGTGTTTCAGTTACCTCATAGATATGGCCCAGACCATGGCAAGAAGGGCATGCCCCCTGCGGCGTGTTGGGAGAAAAATCCTCGGCATACAGCATCGGTTGTCCGGCAGGATAAGCGCCCGCCCGTGAGTACATCATTCGCACCAGACTGGATAAGGTGGTCACGCTGCCGACAGAGGAGCGCGCGTTACTGGCACCGCGTTGTTGCTGAAGCGCAACGGCTGGCGGCAGTCCGTCAATGGCATCCACATCCGGAACCCCGACCTGATCAATCAGGCGACGAGCGTAAGGGGCAACCGATTCAAAGTAGCGCCGTTGCGCCTCAGCATAAATGGTGCCAAAGGCCAGTGAAGACTTACCCGAGCCTGACACACCCGAAAAAACAACCAATGCGTTGCGCGGAATGGAAACATCCACCTCTTTAAGGTTGTTCTCGCGAGCACCGCGAATCACAACTGAATTGCTGTCGTCAGTCAGGATGGGATGATAACCGAAAAGTTTCTTTGCCATAGAATTTCCTGTGTTAGGTGTGTCCGCTCTTAATAAGGCCACCTCTTGTGACGGTATCTGGTGTGCCGGACCGCTCGATCAGAAAACCCGTCGAAAAAAGCGTTTGTGTGACCGGAAACAGATTGCTGAAGCTGGGCCCGGTGGTACCATGTGGGACACCGCTGAAGTTTCAGCGGTACCCTGCGGATCCGCTTTCTGTATGAGAACTGGCTGGCGGCGTACCCGGGACCGGAGATTTGGCTCCCGTGATAATGCGGGCTCCCCAGTACGCGACACTGTGGTTCCAGACCCAGCTGATGGCGACACTCAGGCGGTTTCGGGTACCAATTAAAAAATACAGATGAATAATCTTCCAGAACCACCACGCCAGTGCTCCCCGGAAGTACGTCAGGGATCCGGTGATCAGTAGTGGATCACCGTACGAATAGATCTACCTTCGTGCATCAGGTCGAAGGCTTCATTGATGTCATCCAGACCCATGGTATGGGTCACGAAAGGCGCCAGATCGATCTCACCTTTCATGGCGTCTTCTACCATGCCAGGAAGCAGGGTCGGCCTTTAACACCACCAAAAGCAGAGCCCTTCCATACACGACAGGTGACCAGCTGGAACGGGCGCGTGGAGATCTCTTTACCGGCGCCTGCGACACCAATAATAACTGACTGACCCCAGCCGCGGTGCGCGGATTCAAGCGCAGAACGCATGACGTTTACATTGCCGATACACTCAAACGTGTGGTCAACACCCCAGCCAGTCAGCTCAATGAGAACGTCCTGGATAGGTTTGTCATAGTCTTTCGGGTTAATGCAGTCTGTTGCCCCGAATGAGCGGGCCAGTTCAAATTTCTCAGGGTTGGTAGCGATGGCAAAAATACGCCCCGCTTTTGCCTGACGTGCACCCTGCACCGCTGCAAGGCCAATGCCGCCCAAGCCAAAAATAGCGACCGAGTCACCTGGCTGTACTTTGGCGGTATTGTGTACTGCGCCGATACCTGTCGTAACACCGCAACCCAGAAGACAAACATGCTCATGATTCGCCTGCGGATTGATTTTGGCTAAAGACACTTCAGCGACAACGGTATATTCACTGAAGGTGGAGCAGCCCATATAGTGGAAAAGCGGCTGACCTTTGTAACAGAAACGGGTGGTGCCATCAGGCATGAGTCCTTTACCCTGCGTAGCACGAACAGAGATACACAGGTTAGTTTTGCCGGATTTACAGAACAGACATTCGCCACATTCTGCGGTGTAAAGCGGAATAACATGGTCGCCAGGTTTAACGCTAGTGACGCCTTCACCAGCTTCCACAACAACGCCGGCACCTTCGTGCCCCAGAACCGCCGGGAAGACACCTTCCGGATCGTCACCAGACAAGGTAAATGCATCGGTATGACAGACACCGGTGTGGGTTATTTTTACCAGAACTTCACGTTTACGAGGTGGTTCCACATCAATCTCAACGATCTCAAACGGCTTACCAGGTCCAGATGCAACAGCTGCACGTGATTTTATATGTCATTTCCTTTCATTACAGTTTAAGACCCCATCAGACATCTGCCTGGCAGAGTTAACGGAGATAGGAGCGGACTATCGAAATGGTGTCGTCGATTGACTGGACTGACCCCGCCCCGGTAGACGATCCTGCCCTATAGTTTGAGTATAGGAGGAGCGTATGGGCACACCACGATTTACACCTGAATTTAAGGAAGAAGCCGTCCGTCAGATATCTTCGATTACATTGAAGTGTTCTACAACCGGGCCCGGCGCCACAGTCATCTCGGCGGCGTCAGTCCGGGGGCCTTCGAACAGGCCTCGTCGTGAGGACAGGATTTGTCTACAGGCGTGGGGTCAGGCCAACGTAGCGAATTAAATACCTTTTGCCGCAATCAAAACAGCAGGATGAATGTGTGGCTCTTCTGCCAGCAGAGCGGGTACGGTAGCGAATATTTGTTTAGCTGCTTCACCGGACATATGGAGTTCCCTTGAGTCTGTACTACTGAACAGATCTACAAGGAAAACCGTTTCAGGACTCGTTTCTGAGCGGATCACCAGCCAGTGAGTGGTGCCCTCTTCTGCATTAACATGAGGCAAAGCAGCGGCTATGCGCTCTGCTACTTCAGCGCCTTTTCCTTCTCTCGCTTTAAATGAAATCAGTCCTGCTGTTGTACTCATTGTTTCTTTCTCCTGTTGTAATAATCATGGCTTTCTTACGAGAATTATTGTATCAGGGTTAGGCAACATGGCACTGTGGCGAATCTGCCATTAAACCGGCTTTTTCGGCCAATTACAGGACTGAGATGAAAAAGATAGTCATTATTGCTTCCCCGGGATGCCTTGCTTCAGGCTATACCGGGCTGGCTGATATGTTCTCTCTTGCCGGAAGAGCCATATCAGCTGCTCTCAAGGAGCCGTCACCCTTTGATATCATGACAGCAAGTCCGGACGGGCAGCCTGTGACCGACGGAAGCGGGCGGTTACTGACCGCCGATGCGGCACTGGCAGATATCAAATCATGCGATGCGGTTCTGATCCCCGGGTTTGTACCCGATGCATCAAACACGCCGCCACAGCTCGGTAAACTGGGCAGCATAGCGTCATGGATACGGCAACAGTACGTGCATGGTGCCCTGGCTTGTGGCTCGTGCAGCGGAGTGTTTATGCTAGGCGAGGCGGGGCTGCTCAACGGCAGAAAATGTACGACAACCTGGTGGCTGTACGATGAGCTCAAGCGCCGTTACCCCCGGGCAAACGCCATCTGGGGCAATGCTCTGACTGAGGATAACCGTATAGTTACGGCTGGCGGGCCGCTTTCATGGATTGATGTGGCCTTACACGTTGTGCGTCAGCTTGAGGGGACGGAGGCTGCGCGCATTGCAGCAGAATTTGCTGTAGTGGATACAACGCCTCCCGCAAGGGCTGTTTATATGCCCACCGCGCACCTCAGCCGGCCGGACAGTATTCTGCCCGGTGCAGAATTTTTTATAAGGCAGGAAGCATCAACGTAAGCGTACAGCGTGAACCGTCTGGTCATAATCTGAAGCATACGACAAAGTGGTGTCCACCAAATAAGTAGTGGGAACCAAAGTGTCAGATATGCAG
>OJUE01000027.1_pt1 | contig 64903 bp, 69 predicted proteins | sample 1599861 | NCBI WGS metagenome assembly OJUE01 (sample SAMN04436936, study PRJEB24849) | human gut metagenome | biome: human gut; feature: NICU; material: stool | host: Homo sapiens | place: USA: Saint Louis, MO | collected 2012-07-01 | reverse complement strand
TCGGGGCACCCGGGTGACCGGATTTGGCTTTCTGTACTGCGTCCATGCTCAGCGCACGAATAGCGTTAGCAAGCTCTTTACGTGAGGACATTTTGACTCCAGATCGGATAATGAAGGCCATGCCCGCAACGACTTGACGACAGCGCGTTTTGGGCTACGCCGGAAAAAAGTGTGAACAATGTAACCTAAGCGGCAAAGCATGTACATGGAGCATCCTTTTGCCGTTTAAGAAATCTCTGGAACACGTTGTGCTACGGCGTAATCCTCTCGCCCGCATTCTCATATAGTATTTATAATTTGCACAGGATACGGCAGGCAGCCATCGCCGTTTTTTCGGATAAATAACCATAAGATTGTGGAAGATAAAAAAATGAAAATTCGCTCAGCTCTTCTTGCCCTTGGGATCGCAGCCACGCTTACCGGATGCCAGAACATGGATTCCAACGGCCTGCTTAGCTCCGGCGCGGAGGCTTTCCAGGCTTATTCGCTCAGCGACGAGCAGGTGAAAACCTTAAGCGACAAAGCCTGTCAGGAGATGGATGCGAAAGCGACTATCGCGCCTGCCAGCAGTGAATACAGCAAACGCCTGAGTAAAATCGCCGCCGCGCTGGGGGACAACATCAACGGCCAGCCGGTGAACTACAAGGTGTATCAAACTAAAGACGTTAACGCCTTCGCCATGGCTAACGGCTGCATCCGCGTTTACAGCGGACTGATGGATTTGATGAATGATAATGAAGTCGAAGCGGTTATCGGCCACGAAATGGGTCACGTCGCGCTGGGCCACGTGAAGAAAGGGATGCAGGTAGCGCTGGGCACCAACGCGGTACGCGCGGCGGCGGCCTCCGCGGGCGGCATCGTCGGCAGCCTGTCGCAGTCGCAACTGGGCGATCTGGGCGAGAAGCTGGTGAACTCGCAGTTCTCCCAGCGTCAGGAATCGGAAGCGGACGACTACTCGTACGATCTGCTGCGCAAGCGCGGCATTAATCCGGCAGGACTTGCCACCAGCTTCGAGAAACTGGCGAAGCTGGAAGCCGGACGCCAAAGCTCCATGTTTGATGACCACCCGGCATCGGAAGCCCGCGCTCAGCATATCCGCGATCGCATGAAGGCCGACGGGATTAAGTAAGCCCCGGCTCCCCAAGTGGCATAACAAACAGAATTGGGGGAGCTTATCGGTATGCCGGGTAGCGGCTCACACCTTACCCGGCAACACAACCTGCACTTATTCTTAGGCCGGTGCAAGCACTGCGCCTCCAGGTCGTTCGAGGAAAACGCACGCTGTGAGCGACCTGATTACTCGCCTTTTTTCGCCGCCTGAATGTAGAGCATTTCCAGCGCCAGCGTCGCTGCCGCCAGGGCGGTGATTTCGGACTGGTCGTAGGCCGGAGCGACTTCCACCACGTCCATGCCGACGATGTTCAGATCCTTCAGGCCGCGCACCAGCTTGATCGCACGATCGGAAGTCAGGCCGCCGATCACCGGCGTACCGGTACCCGGGGCAAACGCCGGATCCAGGCAGTCGATATCAAAGGTCAGGTACACCGGCATATCGCCGACGATCTGTTTCACCTGCGCAATCACATCGTCAACGCTGCGATCGTTAACCTGGCCCGCATCCAGCACCGTGAAGCCGTTGTCTTTATCAAACTCGGTACGGATACCGATCTGCACCGAATGATTCGGATCGATCAGGCCTTCGTTCGGCGCGGTGTAGAACATGGTGCCGTGGTCAAATTCGCAGCCATTGGCGTAGGTATCGGTATGGGCGTCGAAATGCACCAGCGCCATTTTGCCAAAGTGCTTCGCGTGAGCGCGCAGCAGCGGCAGCGTCACAAAGTGGTCGCCGCCAAAAGAGAGCATGCGTTTTCCTGCCGCCAGCAGTTTTTCCGCGTGGGCCTGCAGCTTTTCACTCATTTCACGCGCGTCGCCGAAGGCGTAAACCAGATCGCCGCAGTCCACGACGTTCAGGCGCTCGCGCATGTCAAAATTCCACGGGAAGCGGTTGTGCTCCCACGCAAGGTTCGTCGACACCTGGCGGATCGCCGCCGGGCCATGACGGCCGCCCGCGCGTCCGGAGGTCGCCATATCAAACGGTACGCCGGTGATGACCCAGTCCGCATCGCTGTCGTACGGCATGAAATTCATCGGTAGACGCAGAAAACCAAATGCGTTGGATACCAGGGAGTTATCGTATTGATGACCTAAGGTGCTCATGGGTATGACCTCTTTTACAGTCGTTGTATTGAAATACAAATATAAAAAAACCCTTCCGCGTCGTTAGGCCCGACGAGGAAGGGTTTGAATGAGTTTACTGCTTAGTTGGGCGAATTATCGCCGTAAATGTCTACGCGTTCAAGTGAGTCTGGCAAGTGGTGAACCAGGCCTCTCTCTCCCTCTTCCCTCTCCGCTACGGAGAGGGCATAGATCACTCGTCTTCCAGATAAGTGTAGCCGTATAAACCGGCCTCGAACTCTTCAAGGAACTGCTGCTGCAGGTCAGCGTCGAGATCGGTCTTTTTCACCTGATCGCGGAACTGGGTCAACAGCGTGTTCGGATCGAGCTGTACGTACTGCAGCATATCCGCGACGGTATCCCCTTCATCAGACAGCTCCACTTCGACGCTGCCGTCAGGGAAGACAAACACGTCGACGGCTTCCGTATCGCCGAACAGGTTGTGCATATTGCCGAGGATCTCCTGATAGGCGCCTACCATAAAGAAGCCCAGCATCGGCGGGTTATCCGGATCGTATTCCGGCATCGGCATGGTGGTCGCAATACCGTCGCCATCCACATAGTGGTCAATCGCGCCGTCGGAGTCGCAGGTGATATCCAGCAGCACCGCGCGGCGTTCCGGCACCATATTCAGCCCTTCCAGCGGCATCACCGGGAATAGCTGATCGATACCCCAGGCGTCCGGCATCGACTGGAACAGGGAGAAGTTGACGTAGATCTTATCCGCCATACGCTCCTGCAGTTCGTCGATAATCGGGCGATGCGCGCGGTTGCTGGGATCGAGCTGTTTCTGCACTTCATGGCACATATTGAGATACAGCTGCTCGGCCCAGGCGCGCTCCTGAAGATTAAAGGTGCCGGAGGAGTAGCCGATATGAATATCGTGCAGATCCATCTGGCTGTCGTGCAGCCATTCGCGCAGCGAGCGGCGATTGCCGGTTTCCTGCATCTCCTGCCAGGTTTCCCACATGCTTTGCAGCGGACGCGCGGCGTCTTCCGCGGGCGGGGTCGCCTCGGTATATTCGTTACGCTCAACGCCGATAATATTCGATACCAGCACGGTGTGGTGCGCCGTGACCGCGCGGCCGGATTCGGTGATCACCGTCGGGTGCGGCAGGCCGTTCTCTTCACAGGCATCGCCAATCGCCCAGATGATGTTGTTGGCGTATTCGTTCAGGCCGTAGTTCACCGAGCAGTCGGACTGCGAACGGGTCCCTTCATAGTCGACGCCGAGACCGCCGCCAACGTCGAAGCACTGAATATTCACGCCCAGCTTGTGCAGCTCAACGTAGAAACGCGCCGATTCACGTACGCCGGTGGCGATATCGCGAATATTGGCCATCTGCGAGCCAAGGTGGAAGTGCAGCAGCTGCAGGCTGTCCAGATGCCCGGCTGAGCGCAGAATTTCAACCAGCTGCAGAACCTGGGTCGCCGCGAGGCCAAATTTGGACTTTTCGCCGCCGGAGGACTGCCACTTACCGGAGCCCTGCGAAGCCAGACGCGCGCGCACGCCGAGACGCGGCACCACGTTCAGCCGCTCGGCCTCTTCCAGCACGATGGCGATTTCGGACATTTTCTCGATGACCAGATAGACCTTGTGGCCCATCTTTTCGCCCACCAGCGCCAGGCGGATATATTCACGGTCTTTATAACCGTTACAGACAATCACGCTGCGGGTCATACCGGCGTGCGCCAGTACCGCCATCAGCTCGGCCTTGGAGCCGGCTTCCAGGCCCAGCGGCTCGCCGGAGTGGATCAGCGATTCAATCACGCGACGATGCTGGTTAACCTTGATCGGATAAACCAGGAAGTAGTCACCGTTATAGCCATAAGATTCGCGCGCGCGTTTAAAGGCGGCGTTAATCGAACGCAGGCGGTGCTGCAAAATCTGCGGGAAGCAGAAAAGCGCAGGCAGGCGCTGCCCCTGAGCTTCACGCGCTTTCACCAGCTCGGCAAGGTCAACGCGCGCTTCCGGGACGTCAGGATCCGGGCAGACGCTAATATGGCCCAGTTCGTTAACGTCGTAGTAGTTATTACCCCACCAGGCAATATTGTAAGTACGTAGCATCTTGCTGGCTTCCTGGGAGCTCATCGCAACCTCCTGCATGGAACGTAGTACACCGTGATCGCCTGCTGACGAAGGCGAAGATAAAGACATGTCGTCAGACATAGCGAACCTCAAATTTAGTAACAAGTGTAAAACAGTTGACTACTATCGCAATCCGAAGAAGCGATAACAACCCATAAACAGTCCGAAATCCCAGTAGATAGTGCTGGTCTTGCGGCTGAGCGACCGGTTTCTTATTCATATCATCGTAAAACACGTACCCGAACGGAGTATGACAGTCCGGAGAAACCACGAGAAAACCCTTGCTATCGCAAGAGCGCCCTTGTTCAGTTTTCCAGCAGCCTGCCGGCCCGGGAATCCTGAGAAGCGCCGAGATGGGTAGAACATCGGCTGGTTTGCATGAGAGAGATGCGGATTGAGGAGTAGTGACGCGCGACGGAACGACGCGACGAATCAGGCGAAAAACGTGGGTTCATTATCTGGTATCACCTCCACACTGCCCCGAGTCGGGCCAGCGACAAGCCAAAGCTATAGGTTCCGGACAGCCAGCGAAAACGCCGCTGCGGGACTCTGTCAATAGAGACTGCTTAACCCGGCTGGAAGTGGCGTCACGAGGTGAGTGCTCGTACGCTGTTTTAATGAGCCGCGCGCGGCGTTTTATACCGAGAAGCGGGGTAAAAAGCAAAATAAAAATATGCGCGTTGCCGGGTATTGTCAGGAAAAATTGCCACCGCCCTTTTTCTATAAATGCGACGAATATCAAAAAAGGCTGGAAATGGGGCCAAGAACTGCCCTAAAATAGCCGTCCAGAAGTTAATCCATCTATACTGATTAACACTCAGACTGCTCGTGTCACTACCTGCAAGCTTTGGTAGAGTCATCCGTCAAAGCCATTCTACACAACAGTATGAGCTACCCGAATCGTCCACAGGTGAAATAAAACATGGCAAAACACCTCTTTACGTCAGAGTCCGTATCAGAAGGGCATCCCGACAAAATTGCTGACCAAATCTCCGACGCCGTGCTGGATGCGATCCTCGAACAGGATCCGAAAGCGCGCGTGGCATGTGAAACCTACGTCAAAACCGGTATGGTTCTGGTCGGTGGTGAAATCACCACCAGCGCATGGGTTGATATCGAAGAGATCACCCGCAACACGGTCCGTGAAATTGGCTACGTGCATTCCGATATGGGCTTTGACGCCAACTCCTGCGCGGTGCTGAGCGCCATCGGTAAACAGTCTCCGGACATCAACCAGGGCGTTGACCGTGCCGATCCGCTGGAACAGGGCGCGGGCGACCAGGGCCTGATGTTTGGTTACGCCACTAACGAAACCGACGTGCTGATGCCTGCGCCGATCACCTATGCGCACCGTCTGGTGCAGCGTCAGGCTGAAGTGCGTAAAAACGGCACCCTGCCGTGGCTGCGCCCGGATGCGAAAAGCCAGGTCACCTTCCAGTACGACGACGGCAAAGTTGTCGGTATTGATGCGGTCGTTCTCTCCACACAGCACGCCGAAAGCATCGATCAGAAATCGCTGCAGGAAGCGGTGATGGAAGAGATCATCAAACCGGTTCTGCCAACCGAGTGGCTGAACAGCGCGACCAAATTCTTTATCAACCCAACCGGCCGTTTTGTTATCGGCGGCCCCATGGGCGACTGCGGCCTGACCGGGCGTAAAATCATCGTTGATACCTACGGCGGCATGGCTCGTCACGGCGGCGGCGCGTTTTCCGGTAAAGATCCGTCTAAAGTGGACCGTTCTGCGGCCTACGCGGCGCGCTATGTGGCGAAAAACATCGTTGCCGCCGGCCTGGCCGATCGTTGCGAAATCCAGGTTTCCTACGCCATCGGCGTGGCGGAGCCAACTTCAATCATGGTTGAAACCTTCGGTACCGAAAAAGTGCCTTCTGAGCAGCTGACCCTGCTGGTGCGCGAGTTCTTTGATCTGCGTCCGTATGGCCTGATTCAGATGCTGGATCTGCTGCACCCGATCTACAAAGAGACGGCGGCATACGGCCACTTTGGCCGCGAGCATTTCCCGTGGGAAAAAACCGACAAAGCGGCCCAGCTGCGCGAAGCGTCCGGTCTGAAATAAGACGCCGCTCTCCTCACTTTCAAGGCCAGCCCCGCGCTGGCCTTTTTATTTTACGCCCCTCAGCCGCCCGGCATACCGCCTGCAACATCCCTATTATGGAAGCGATTACATCATATGCAGAGCAAACCTTTTCCGTTATTGCATGCAAAATGTAATAAGACTTCACTTTGTTACACAATATTTCAGTAAAGTCCGATTAGCGCTTTTAATTTCTTGAGCTAAACTTAATTAATATACTGATTTAAATGCGTTTATAGTCATTACGTTTCTTTACTCTAGTGTAACCGATTACACAGCCGTGATTACTATCACATTTTTTTACGACGTATTTACCTACCCTACGCATCGACAAGATCAATAACTCAACCGGAGGGCGTTATGCCTGACAACAAAAAACAAGGGCGTTCCAACAAGACGATGACGTTCTTTGTCTGTTTCCTCGCCGCACTGGCTGGCCTGCTGTTCGGCCTTGATATCGGTGTTATTGCGGGTGCCTTACCCTTTATTGCCAACGAGTTCCAGATAAGCGCCCACACTCAGGAGTGGGTGGTCAGCTCCATGATGTTCGGCGCCGCCGTCGGCGCGGTGGGCAGCGGCTGGCTCTCCTTCAAACTCGGGCGTAAAAAAAGCCTGATGATTGGCGCCATCCTGTTCGTTGCCGGCTCGCTGTTCTCCGCCGCCGCACCGAACGTGGAAGTGCTGCTGCTCTCCCGCGTGCTGCTCGGCCTGGCCGTAGGCGTCGCCTCCTACACCGCCCCGCTGTATCTGTCTGAAATCGCCCCGGAAAAAATCCGCGGCAGCATGATTTCGATGTATCAGCTGATGATTACCATTGGTATTCTCGGCGCCTATCTTTCCGATACGGCATTCAGCTACAGCGGCGCCTGGCGCTGGATGCTCGGGGTGATTATTATCCCGGCGGTGCTGTTGCTGATTGGCGTGGTTTTCCTGCCTGACAGCCCGCGCTGGTTTGCCGCTAAGCGCCGCTTTGTCGACGCCGAACGCGTCCTGCTGCGCCTGCGCGACACCAGCGCTGAAGCGAAACGCGAGCTGGATGAGATCCGCGAAAGCCTGAAGGTAAAACAGTCCGGCTGGTCGCTGTTTAAAGAAAACAGCAACTTCCGCCGTGCGGTATTCCTCGGCGTCCTGCTGCAGGTGATGCAACAGTTCACCGGTATGAACGTCATCATGTACTACGCGCCGAAGATTTTTGAACTGGCGGGCTATACCAACACCACCGAACAGATGTGGGGAACCGTCATCGTGGGTCTGACCAACGTTCTGGCGACCTTTATCGCCATCGGACTGGTTGACCGCTGGGGCCGTAAGCCGACGCTGATCCTCGGCTTTATCGTTATGGCGCTCGGCATGGGCGTGCTGGGCAGCATGATGCATATCGGCATCCACTCCGCCACGGCGCAGTACTTTGCCGTCCTGATGCTGCTGATGTTTATCGTTGGCTTTGCGATGAGCGCCGGCCCGCTGATTTGGGTGCTGTGCTCCGAAATCCAGCCGCTGAAAGGGCGTGATTTCGGTATCACCTGCTCAACGGCCACCAACTGGATTGCCAACATGATCGTCGGCGCGACCTTCCTGACCATGCTGAACTCGCTGGGCAGCGCCAACACCTTCTGGGTCTATGGCGGCCTGAACATCCTGTTCATCTTCCTGACCCTGTGGCTGATCCCGGAAACCAAAAACGTTTCGCTGGAACATATCGAACGTAACCTGATGAAAGGCCGTAAGCTGCGCGAAATCGGCGCGCGCGACTAGACTAACCCGCTTCCTCCCTCCCGGGAGGAAGCTTCTTCTTGCTCTCCTCATCCCGCCGCACTATTCTCTGGCGCTATGAAAACACCCCGAATTCCCATTGCCCTTCAACAGGCCGTTATGCGCAGCCTGCGGGAAAATCTTGCCAAAGCGAACTTCAAGCTGGGACGCCATTACCCTGAACCGGTGCTGGTTTATCAGCAGCGGGGAACCTCCGCCGGTACCGCCTGGCTGGAGAAAAATGAAATCCGCCTTAACCCGGTGCTGCTGCTGGAAAACCAGCAGGCGTTTATTGATGAAGTCGTGCCGCACGAGCTGGCCCACCTGCTGGTATGGAAGCACTTTGGCCGCGTGGCGCCGCACGGCAAAGAGTGGAAATGGATGATGGAAAGCGTGCTGGGCGTTCCGGCTCTGCGCACCCATCGTTTCGAACTCGATTCAGTGCGTAAAAATACCTTCCCCTACCGCTGCCAGTGCCAGCAGCACCAGCTTACCGTCCGCCGCCACAATCGCGTGATGCGCGGGGAGGCCACCTATCGCTGCGTGCGCTGCGGAGATGTTCTGGTGGCGGAAAAGTAATCTCCGGAAATAACTGGAAATTTTCTGATCTGACTGATTGCGTCTGGCAATCACATTCGATACGTTGCGGACTCGTTTTGACACGGAGTTAACGATGTCCCGTATTCATATTTTTGCTGCCGCGTTTCTCAGCGCGGCGGTATGCGCCCCGCTTGCAGCGGAAGGAATCAACAGTTTTTCTCAGGCCAAGACCGCTGGGGTCAAGGTCAATGCCGACGCCCCCGGCGATTTCTACTGCGGCTGTAAAATCAACTGGCAGGGAAAAAAGGGGGTTATCGACCTGGAATCTTGTGGCTATAAAGTGCGTAAAAATGAAAATCGCGCCAGCCGGGTCGAGTGGGAGCATGTGGTTCCCGCGTGGCAGTTTGGCCATCAGCGTCAGTGCTGGCAGGACGGCGGGCGCAAAAACTGCGCTAAAGATCCGGAATACCGCAAGATGGAAAGCGACATGCATAACCTGCAGCCGGCGGTCGGCGAGGTCAACGGCGACCGCGCCAACTTTATGTACAGCCAGTGGAACGGCGGCGAAGGCCAGTACGGCCAGTGCGCGATGAAGGTTGATTTTAAAGATAAAGTTGCCGAGCCGCCGGCTCGCGCCCGGGGCGCTATCGCCAGAACCTACTTCTATATGCGCGACCGCTACCAGCTCAATCTTTCCCGCCAGCAAACCCAGCTGTTTACCGCCTGGGATAAGCTGTATCCGGTAACAACCTGGGAGTGCGAACGCGACGCGCGTATTGCCAAAGTTCAGGGCAACCATAATCCTTACGTCCTGCAGGCTTGCCAGGCGCAAAAGAGCTAACCTACACTAGCGGCAATTGTTAATTTGCAGCTTCACTCCTTCCCCTGCCATGGGGGAGGAGAATATCTGCGCAAAGAACGGAATATCAAGCATGCGCATTCCTCGCATCCATCACCCGGAACCGATTACCACGGGTAGCCAGATAGCCCTTTCCGACGACGCGGCCAACCACGTCGGTCGCGTTTTACGCATGGGTAAAGGCCAGACAATTGAGCTTTTTGACGGCAGCAATCAGGTCTTCGAGGCGGTCATTGTCGAGGCAGGTAAGAAAAGCGTTCTGGTTGACGTTCAGAGCAGCAAAATGGATAACCGTGAATCCCCGCTGCATATCCATTTAGGCCAGGTGATGTCCCGCGGCGAAAAAATGGAATTCACCATCCAGAAATCGATCGAACTTGGCGTAAGCCTCATAACGCCACTGTTTTCCGAGCGCTGTGGCGTTAAACTGGACGCCGAACGTTTGCAGAAGAAGATCCAGCAGTGGCAAAAAATCGCCATTGCCGCCTGCGAGCAAAGCGGCCGCAACGTGGTGCCGGAGATCCGCCCCGCCATGCAGCTTGAAGCCTGGTGCGCGGAGCAGGACGAGGGTCTGAAGCTTAATTTGCACCCTCGCGCCAGCGCCAGCATTAATACGCTGCCGCTGCCGGTCGAACGTATCCGGCTGCTGATTGGCCCGGAAGGCGGGCTTTCGGCAGAAGAGATAGCGATGACCGCTCGCTACCGGTTTACTGATATCCTGTTGGGACCGCGCGTTCTGCGTACAGAGACAACTGCGCTCACTGCCATTACCGCCCTGCAGGTGCGTTTTGGCGACTTAGGTTGAAGCGTTAACGGAGAAGAACAATGATTAAGCTCGGCATCGTGATGGACCCCATCGCAACCATCAACATCAAGAAAGACACCAGCTTCGCCATGTTGCTGGAGGCGCAGCGTCGCGGCTATGAACTCCATTATATGGAGATGAACGATCTGTACTTAATCAACGGCGAAGCCCGCGCCCGTACGCGCAAGCTGAGCGTCGAGCAGAACTACGATAAATGGTACGCGTTCAACGGCGAACAGGATCTGCCTCTGGCGGACCTTGACGTCATTCTGATGCGTAAAGATCCGCCGTTCGATACCGAGTTTATCTACGCGACCTACATCCTCGAACGCGCCGAAGAGCAAGGCACGCTGATCGTCAATAAGCCGCAGAGCCTGCGCGACTGTAACGAAAAGCTGTTTACCGCCTGGTTCTCCGAGCTGACCCCGGAAACGCTGGTCACCCGTAATAAAGCCCAGCTGAAAGCCTTCTGGGAAAAACATGGCGATGTCATTCTCAAACCGCTGGACGGTATGGGCGGCACCTCCATTTTCCGCGTTAAAGAGGGTGACCCCAACCTCGGCGTGATTACCGAGACGCTAACCGAGCTGGGCAGCCGCTACTGCATGGCGCAGAACTATCTGCCGGCCATTAAAGATGGCGATAAGCGCGTGCTGGTGGTTGACGGCGAGCCGGTTCCTTACTGCCTGGCCCGTATCCCGCAGGGCGGCGAAACCCGCGGTAATCTTGCGGCCGGTGGTCGTGGCGAAGCGCGCCCGCTGACCGAAAGCGACTGGGCCATCGCCCGCCGCGTGGGCCCGACGCTGAAGGCCAAAGGCTTAATCTTCGTCGGTCTGGATATCATTGGCGATCGCCTGACGGAAATTAACGTCACCAGCCCCACCTGCGTACGTGAAATCGAAGCCGCCTTCCCGATTTCCATCACCGGGATGCTGATGGATGCCATCGAGAAGCGCCTCAATAAATAAAGCGCTTATTCAGGCTGCAGGCCAGCGCCTGTAGCCTGGAGCCAGCTCAGGAGATTCACGCTCAGGTTCATACCGGCAACGCGCCTTGAACCTGCAAGATAAAGTGAATCGACACTCCCTTGCTTTACCCGCATACTGGGTGCTGCTTTTTTGAACCAGGAACAGAACCTCTGACAATGAATTTACAGCATCACTTTCTAATTGCCATGCCTGCTCTCCAGGACCCGATGTTCCGTCGCTCCGTAGTCTATATCTGCGAGTATAACGATGACGGTGCCATGGGCATCATCATCAATAAGCCGATGGAAAATCTGCAGGTTGAAGGGATCCTGGAGAAGTTAAAAATCACGCCTGAACCGCGCAATCCCGAGATTCGCCTGGATAAACCGGTGATGGTTGGCGGCCCGCTGGCCGAGGATCGGGGTTTTATACTTCATTCGCCGCCCTCCGACTTTTCTTCCAGCATTCGTATTTCCGATAACACGGTGATCACCACCTCCCGCGACGTGCTCGAAACGCTGGGTACGGATAAACAGCCGGACAACGTGCTGGTTGCGCTGGGCTATGCCTCCTGGGAGAAAGGCCAGCTTGAGCAAGAGATTCTGGATAACGCCTGGCTCACCGCGCCGGCCGATCGGAATATTTTGTTCAGCACGCCGATAGCTGACCGCTGGCGCGATGCTGCGAAGCTCATTGGCATCGATATCGTGACGATGCCAGCCGAAGCGGGGCATGCGTAATGAGCGGCACTTTTTTAGGCTTTGATTTTGGCACCAAAAGCATTGGCGTCGCCGTAGGGCAGCGCATCACAGGCACTGCCCGCCCCCTTCCCGCGTTGAAAGCGCAGGACGGTAAGCCCGACTGGAATATTATCGAAAAGCTGCTGAAAGAGTGGCAGCCCGAAGCCGTGATTGTCGGCCTGCCGCTGAATATGGACGGCACGGAACAGCCCCTCACCGCGCGCGCGCGCAACTTCGCGAATAAAATACACGGCCGCTTCGGCGTGCAAATAACCCTGCATGATGAACGTCTGAGCACGGTTGAAGCCAGAGCCGGGCTATTCGAACACGGTGGATTCCGGGCGCTCAATAAAGGCAGCGTGGATTCCGCTTCTGCAGTCATTATTCTGGAAAGCTACTTCGAGCAAAGTTTCTGAACATCAACGATGGCGCCCTACCGCAGCGGCAGGCGCCATCACCCTGATTTCATTTTTAGTGGCGCAAATGCTCATTCGCCCAGCTGACCGCCTGAGTCCGGTTCTTCACGCTTAGCTTACGGAACACGTTGTACAGATGGGTACGCACCGTGTTTTCACTGATAAACAGCGCGCGGGCAATATCCAGATTGGTCGCCCCGCAGCGAAGTTCATTCAGGATTTCACATTCACGCTCGGTGAGCGGTGAATTTTCCGCAGGCGCCGATACATGATCCGCAGCATACATCGCCGGGTGCATCACGCTCAATTCAGCCGTCTGTTCGCCGTTCAGCACAGCCTTAACGCCCTCAATTAAGCGCGATTCATCATCGTCATGACGGAAAACGCCGTACAGCGCTGGCCACTGCGCCATTTCGTAGAGCTCATACTTTTGCGCGCTATTGATAATCAATAAACGGGGGTTATCCGCCTGCAGACGAATAATGTCACGCCATACGCTATTCAACTTTTTATTTGAAACTGCAATATCAAATAATATTACAGAATCTTTCAAAAGACGCTGCGCGAGGGGTTTGTTAATATTTTGCAGAACGACTGACGCAGATAACTTCTCAGCCAGCCAGGTTGCGAATGCTTTGCTTTGAATAGAGGGGTGAGTAATAAAAGTAACCTGGTGAGAAAAAGCCGAATTCTCAGATAAATTAATCACTTAAAACTCTCCTTAGTTGATTCCCGCCTTCATAGCGGTTAAATGAATTAACAAGAATACGATCGCCGGTGTATTTATAAAATCAAACCAAACTTACACCTTGAAACATTATTCCATGGGAATTTTCCTATCCCTGTAAACAGCATAAATCGAATGCCTTAAGAGAGTCAAAAGATTATCAAACTTTTTTCCTGGTTATGGGAGGTTTATGTCAATTCGTTTTTCATAGCGTGCATTATTCGGCTTAATTTTAGGTAGTTATTTGTAATATAAAATAATGATACCAAACATTAATAAAACATTATCATAACAAGCCATTGGTATGATGTCTGAATATAAAAGATGCAGCTATAAAAGACCCGCAGCCGTACGTTGCTGAAAGCTTTGCGTAAAAGTTTGCATCCCGAATTGCTGCCCGGTTTGCATCACGCCGGGCAGCTGATGCGTTTTCCCCTCGCGGATCAAATTCGCCACCGCCGGGGTATTAACCAAAAGCTCGTATAGCGCAACTCTTCCGCCAGCAGTATCCGGAAACAATTTTTGTGCCAGCACCGCGCATAAACTTCCCGCCAGCTGGCTACGAACCTGCTCTTTCTCCTGGGCAGGAAAAACATCCACCAGCCTTTCAACCGCCTGTGCCGCGCCGCGCGTATGCAGCGTCGCCATAACCAGATGTCCGGTCTCCGCCGCGGTCAATGCCAGGCGGATCGTTTCGCTGTCACGCAGTTCCCCTAGCAGAATGACATCCGGGTCCTGACGCAGCGCAGCGCGCAGGGCCGCGGCAAATGAGGGGCAGTGACGACCGATTTCCCGCTGCTGGATCAGGCTGCGCTCGCTGTGATGAATAAACTCAACCGGATCTTCCAGCGTCAGGATATGGCCATTGAGGCGCTGATTAAGATAGCCCACCATCGCCGCCAGGGTGGTGGATTTCCCGCTACCGGTGGCGCCCGTGACCAGGATAAGCCCGCTCTCCTCATTGAGCAGCTCCGTTAAGGCGGCCGGCGCGCCGAGATCCGCCAGCTGCGGACAGGTTTCCGCCAGCAGACGCAGGGCCAGCGACAGACCGCGGTTGTGGACAAATGCGCTGGCGCGCAGGCGCGGGCCGCCGGCCGGAGCCAGCGCGAAATCAACCTGCCCGCAGGCCTGCCACTGGGCGAGCTGCTCGGCGTTGAGCCAATCAGCGAGTATCTTGCCAATATCCGGAGAGGTAAAAGGCGCAGGCTCCAGCTTGCCCTGGCGACGCCAGCGCGGCGTTGAAGCATTGCACAGGTGTAGATCGGAGACGTTATGCTTTACACTAAGGGCCACTATTTCTTCCAGTTCCATAACTCATCCTCGGTATATGAACGATATTGCGCATAACCTGGCACAGGTCCGGGACAAAATCTCAGCCGCTGCCGCACGCTGCGGCCGTGCTCCAGAAGAAGTTACATTGCTTGCAGTCAGTAAAACGAAACCTGCGAGCGCTATCGAAGAAGCGATGGCCGCAGGCCAGGTCGCGTTTGGCGAAAACTATGTTCAGGAAGGGGTGGAGAAAATCCGCTACTTTCAAGAGACCGGGGCAAGCGGGCTACAGTGGCACTTTATCGGGCCGCTGCAGTCCAATAAAAGCCGCCTGGTGGCCGAGCATTTTGACTGGTGCCATACCGTCGATCGACTCAAAATCGCCGCTCGCCTCAGTGAACAGCGCCCTGCTCACATGCCGCCACTCAACGTGCTGATTCAAATCAACATTAGCGATGAGCAGAGCAAGTCGGGCATTCCCGTTGACGAGCTGGACGCGCTGGCGGCAGAGATCGCGAAACTGCCGAATCTGCAGCTGCGCGGTTTAATGGCCATTCCCGCGCCAGAGTCAGAATATGTAAGGCAGTTTGCCGTCGCCCAACAAATGGCGGTAGCATTTGCGCGGCTAAAAACGCACTACCCTACCGTCGATACGTTGTCGCTGGGAATGTCGGATGATATGGAAGCCGCCATCGCGGCGGGAAGCACTATGGTGCGCATCGGAACCGCAATTTTCGGCGCGCGCGACTACAGCAAAAAATAAGGAATCTGAGGAACGCCATGAAGACGTTGACTTTCCTGCTCTCAACGGTCATTGAGCTTTACACAATGGTCGTGTTGTTACGCGTCTGGATGCAGTGGGCGCGCTGCGACTTTTATAACCCGTTTTCGCAGTTCGTGGTCAAGGCTACGCAGCCTGTCGTTGGGCCGCTGCGCCGCATTATCCCGGCGATGGGGCCGCTCGACAGCGCCTCCCTGCTGGTCGCCTTTATTCTCTGCGTCGTGAAAGCTATCGTGCTGTTTATGGTCGTCACCTTCCAGCCGATTATCTGGATCTCCGCGCTGCTGATCCTCATTAAAACCGTCGGCTCGCTGATCTTCTGGGTTCTCCTGCTCATGGCAATCATGAGCTGGGTAAGCCAGGGACGCAGCCCGGTGGAATATGTCCTGATGCAGTTGGCCGATCCGCTGCTGCGTCCGATCCGCAGACTGCTGCCATCGATGGGCGGCATTGATTTCTCGCCGATGGTGCTGGTTCTGCTGCTGTACGTGATCAACATGGGTATCGCCGAACTGTTGCAGGCTACCGGCAACGTTCTGCTTCCGGGGCTGTGGATGGCGCTATGAGTGCCGTCGAAGCCTGCGCTGATGGGTTGGTCTTACGGCTGTATATTCAGCCTAAGGCCAGCCGCGACAGCATCGTTGGTTTACATGGCGACGAGCTTAAAGTCGCCATTACCGCGCCTCCCGTTGACGGCCAGGCCAACGCCCATCTGGTAAAATTCCTCGCCAAACAGTTTCGCGTAGCGAAAAGCCAGGTGCTTATTGAGAAAGGCGAACTGGGCCGCCACAAACAGATAAAAATCATTCATCCGCAGCAGATCCCCGATGGGGTCGCCGCCCTGAAAGAATAAACAGGATCTCATATGCAAAAAGTTGTTCTCGCCACCGGCAATCCCGGGAAAGTGCGCGAGCTGGCCTCGCTGCTGGCAGATTTTGGCCTCGATATCGTGGCGCAAACCGAACTGGGCGTGGATTCCGCAGAGGAAACCGGCCTGACCTTTATCGAAAACGCCATTCTGAAAGCGCGTCATGCCGCGCAGATTACCGGCCTCCCGGCCATCGCCGATGACTCAGGTCTGGCCGTTGATGCGTTAGGCGGCGCGCCCGGCATCTATTCCGCCCGCTATTCCGGCGAAGACGCGACCGACCAGCGCAATCTCGAAAAGCTGCTCGACGCGCTGCGCGACGTGCCTGACGATCGGCGCCAGGCGCAATTCCACTGCGTGCTGGTCTATCTGCGCCATGCGGAAGATCCCACCCCGCTGGTTTGCCACGGCAGCTGGCCGGGCATCATCGCTCGCGAAGCCGCAGGCAGCGGCGGCTTTGGTTACGACCCGATATTCTTTGTTCCGACGGAAGGTAAAACCGCAGCGGAGCTGAGCCGTGAAGAAAAGAGCGCCATTTCCCACCGCGGACGCGCGCTCAAACTGTTACTGGAAGCCTTACGTAATGGCTAATTTGCCGCCCCTGAGCCTCTATATTCACATCCCGTGGTGCGTGCAAAAATGCCCGTACTGCGATTTCAACTCGCATGCGTTGAAGGGCGAGGTACCGCACGACGACTACGTTCAGCATCTGCTGAACGATCTGCGGGCCGACGCCCACTATGCGCAGGGACGTGAAATCGGGACTATTTTCATCGGCGGCGGTACGCCGAGCCTGCTCTCAGGCCCGGCGATGCAAACTCTGCTCGACGGCGTGCGGGAAGCTCTTCCCCTGGCGGACAACGCGGAAATCACGATGGAAGCCAACCCCGGCACCGTAGAAGCGGACCGTTTTGTCGAGTATCAGCGCGCGGGTATTAATCGCATCTCCATCGGCGTACAGAGCTTTAGCGAACAGAAGCTCCAGCGTCTCGGGCGCATCCACGGGCCACAGGAAGCCAAACGCGCGGCAAACCTGGCAAGCGGTCTGGGACTGCGCAGCTTTAACCTCGATTTAATGCACGGTCTGCCGGATCAGTCTCTGGAAGAGGCGCTGGACGACCTGCGTCAGGCGATTGCGCTCAATCCGCCGCATCTCTCCTGGTACCAGTTGACCATTGAGCCAAACACCCTGTTTGGCTCGCGTCCGCCGACCCTGCCGGACGACGACGCGCTGTGGGATATTTATGAGCAGGGGCACAGCCTGCTCAGCGCGGCGGGCTATCAACAATATGAAACCTCCGCCTACGCCAAGCCGGGGTATCAGTGCCAGCATAACCTGAACTACTGGCGCTTTGGCGACTACCTGGGCATTGGCTGCGGCGCGCACGGCAAAGTGACCTTCCCGGACGGGCGCATTCTGCGGACGGCGAAAACCCGCCACCCGCGCGGCTATATGGAAGGTCGTTATCTGGAGCGCCAGCATGATGTGGAAGATGCGGATAAGCCGTTCGAGTTCTTTATGAACCGTTTCCGCCTGCTGGAAGCGGCGCCGCGAGATGAATTCAGCCGCTACACCGGGCTTGATGAGCATACAATCCGTCCGCAAATCGATGCCGCCATTGCTGAGGGCTATCTGACGGAAGATGAGCGCTGCTGGCAGATTACCGAGCACGGTAAGCTCTTTTTGAACTCCCTTCTCGAATTATTCCTCAGCGAATAAACCTCGCTATGCTTATCCCGTTATAACAATAACGGGATAATTAATTATTCGCTTTTCCCGAAATATTAATATCGCTATTTCCGAATCATCTCAATTCAACATTTCCAATAAAAATAAATTCACATTCATTTATTAAAAATAAATATAACCTACCGCACAAAAATACGTATTTGATCGCCTGATTGCGAAAAAGTGTGAGTCAGACAGCTTAAAGATGTACGACAACAAGGATAATATGTCATACAGAAACAAGGAATATCCTTTAAGATATTGACCAATTACCCTAAGTGCATGGAGCCGACTCATGAAAAAACTCTCTTTTTCTCGTTCTCTGGCGTGTGTATCTCTGCTTGCCCTGCTCGCTTCCGGCGCCAGCGCAGCTGAAAAAGTCACGTTAAAACTGGCACATAACCTCGAACGTAGCCACGTTGTCCATCAGGCCTTTGAGGCGATGTCCAAAGAGGTTAACCAACTTTCCAACGGTGATATGAAGATTCGTATATATCCCAGTAGCCAGATGGGCAGCGCGCGCGAAACGATGGAGCTATTACAAAACGGCGCGCTGGATATGACCAAAGGTTCCGCCAGCGATCTGGAATCATTCGATAACGTCTACGCGATATATAATTTACCGTTCCTGTTTAAAGATCAGAATCACTTCAATAAAGTCGTCTTTGGTGACGTGGGCAAGGAAATTATGGAGTCCACGAAAGATAAAGGATTCTTTGCGCTTTCCGCCTATGTTGCCGGGACCCGCAGTTTTTACGCCAAAAAGCCCATCACTAAACCGGAAGATTTAAAAGGATTGAAGATCCGCGTCCAGGCCAGCCCGACAACCTTAAAAATGGTCGAATTAATGGGCGGTTCGCCAACCCCTATTTCCTTTGGTGAAGTTTATACCGCCATGCAGCAGGGCGTGGTGGACGGCGCGGAGAACAACGTGCCTTCCTGGGTGCAAACGCGCCATATCGAAATCGCGAAAGTGTTCTCAGAAGATGAACATGCCTCCATCCCGGATTTCCTCGTTATCTCCAGTAAAACCTGGGACAAACTGACGCCGGATCAGCAGCAAATCCTGATCAAGGCGGCGAAAGCTTCCGAAGCGTATCAGCAAAAACTGTGGGACAAGATCGACGCCGACACCCGCGCGCAGGCCAAAGCCATGGGCGGCGAAATTATCAAAGTGGATAAAGCGCCGTTCCGCGCCGCCGTGCAGCCGCTGTTTGATGAGTTCAAAAAAGATCCGAAGCAGGCCGCCCTGCTGGCCAAATTTGAAGCTACCGCCGAATAACACTTAGCGGGCCAGCCGCTGGCCCGCTTTCATCGGGAAAACAATGATGATACTTAACCGCATAAAGCTGGCGGTGGACCGCACGATCGCCGCATTCTCCGTCGCCGTTATGATTGCGCTGGTTGTTTGCGTCGTCTGGCAGGTGTTCAGCCGCTACGTACTCAACCAGCCCAGCACCCTGACCGACGAGCTGGCGCGCTTTTTGATGATCTGGGTCGGGCTACTGGGTGCGGCATATACCGTCGGCGCCCAGCGTCATCTGGCTATCGACTTACTGGCGATGACACTCCCTCCCCGCAGGCAGGCGCTGCTCAGCGTCATCATTAATCTGCTGATCTTTATTTTTGCCGGATCGGTGATTGTGACCGGCGGCGTGAAGCTGATTGAAAAAACGCTGTCGACCTCCCAGGTCTCAGCGGCAATGCAGATCCCCATGGGCTACGTCTATCTGATCCTGCCGTTAACCGGCCTCATTATGATGTTTTACGCAGTATGTTTTGTCAGCAACGGGCTAAAAAACATGAAGCACGCTGAAGCGGGGGCAAATTGATGGACAGCTATATCGCACTGATGCTATTTGGCTCTTTCTTTATTCTGGTTTTTATTGGCGTACCTATCTCCTTCTCCATCGGCATCGCCACCGTCGGTTCAATGCTGCTGATGTTCCCGTGGGATATCGCGGTGATTACCGTTTCTCAGCGCCTCGCGAACGGCCTCGATAACTTCGCCCTGCTGGCGATTCCATTCTTTATCTTTGCCGGTACGCTGATGAACAGCGGCGGGATTGCCATACGCTTAATCAATCTGGCTCAGGTGATGGTCGGACGCGTACCGGGCTCTCTGGGCCACGTCAACGTGCTGGCAAACATGATGTTCGGCTCGATTTCAGGCTCGGCGGTCGCCGCCGCCGCCGCGGTAGGGGGCACGCTGAACCCCATTCAGACGCAGAAAGGCTACGATCCGGCTTTCTCCACGGCGGTGAACGTCTCGTCGTGCATCACGGGCCTGCTTATTCCGCCGTCAAACGTGCTGATCGTCTTTTCCCTGACGGCGGGCGGCGTGTCGGTCGCGTCGCTGTTTATGGCCGGCTATCTGCCGGGCATTCTGATGGGCCTGGCTATTATGGTGGTCTGTGCCGTCATTGCTAAACGTCGCGGCTATCCGGTTTCTGAACGCCCCACCTGCGCCCAGGCGGCAAAAGCGTTTTTCGACGCCCTGCCCAGCCTGCTGCTGGTGATTATTGTGATGGGCGGGATCCTCGGCGGCATTTTTACCGCTACCGAAGCGTCGGCTATCGCCGTGGTCTACACCTTTATCCTGTCGGTGCTCATTTATCGGGAAGTGAAATGGCGCGATCTGCCGAAGCTGATCCTTGAATCGGTGGTGATGACCTCTATCGTGCTGCTGCTGATCGGCTTTTCCGTCGGCATGTCGTGGGCGATGACCAACGCCGACATTCCCTACATGATAAGCGATGCGCTAATGGGGGTGTCAGAAAACCCGGTGGTGATACTGCTGCTAATTAATATCGTGCTGTTAATCGTTGGGATCTTTATGGACATGACCCCGGCGGTGCTGATTTTCACGCCGATATTCCTGCCCATCGCGCAGGATTTAGGGATGGACCCGGTGCATTTCGGCATCATGATGGTCGCCAACCTGTGCATCGGTCTGCTGACGCCGCCGGTAGGCAGCGCGCTGTTCGTTGGCTGCTCCATTTCCGGCGTTAAAATTCAGCAGCTCATCAAACCGCTGCTGCCGTTCTACGCCGCCCTGCTGATCGCGCTGATGATGATTGTCTATATCCCGCAGATCTCGCTGTTTATTCCGCAGCTGCTGGGGCTGATGTGATCGACTGACCATAATCGCTACCTGCGGGCGCAGGTAGCGAAATAAAACTTACTTTAACGACCCCACCAGCGCTTTGCGGCTCTCTTCGAGGGAGACCACGCGGCTGCAGACATCCTTACCAAACTGCTGGAAATCGGCTTCCTGGTTTTTCCATTCATCCTGAATGGCCGTTTGCAGGCCGCCAAGGCTGCCGAGGATCCCCTGCAGCGGGTTACCGCCGCCTTTAAGAACCGCCTTCGCCCCCATCTCGTTGATGCTATCCTGCAGAATGCCGCCCATCGCCTGATTTACCAGCTGCTGGCCGTCGGCGCGCACCTGATCGATGGCTTTATAGTGGAAGGTCAGGCCATCGTTACGATGTTCAATTATGCGGCTCATTTGCGCTTTCAACTGCGCATCAAGCTTGGTCAGGCGGCTATGCATGCTGCTGCTGGCCCCCACCTGTTCGGTAATAATTTTATCCAGCGCGGCGCGGCCTTTTTCTACCCGCGTGCGGGCGCCTTCATCAATCCACGGCAGGCTGCTGCGCAGGCCAGCCTGATAGTCCTGAGCCTGCTCGCGCTGAGCGGCGTTCAGGGAATACGCTTTACCGTTAAAGGTCAGGTTGCCGTCCGGCTTAATCACCAGATCGCCGTTTTCGCCTTTTACCTGCACCTGCTGCGGGCTGAGGATGACATCGTCACGCGGCGTGACGCTACACTGGTAGTCCGCATGCGCGGACAAAGCGGTGACGGAAAGCGCCAATGCCAACAGCGTTTTGCGCATCATTTAACTCCCTTCAGACAAAACGGGCCGGCAGTTGCCGACCCTTGTCAAACTTAGTCCCACCAGATATCAAAAAGTTCGCTGGTGCGTACATCGGCAAGCCCGCGGTCTTCCAGCCATTTACGTACGATGGCCTGGTGTTCCTCGGTGCATTTGCCGATTTCCTGCAGGCAGATTAGGCCTTCCCAGGAAAGATAACCGCTGCCGTCAAAGGCCAGCTTATTAGGCTCAATCACTTCATCAATCAGATCGTTAACGGTCTGGTCGATCTGCTCTTCGCTGGTTCCATCCGCGAAACGCCACGCGACGGAAAAACCCACTTCCTGAAACTCGTCGATATGCATTTTTTTACGCAGACGACGGCTACGATTCGTTGCCATTATTTCACCCTCTCGAACATTAAGTCCCATACGCCGTGGCCAAGACGATGGCCACGCTGTTCAAATTTGGTTACCGGGCGCGATTCCGGGCGCGGCACATAGTCGTTGCTTTCAGACCGGTTACGATACCCTTCAAGCGAGGACATCACTTCCAGCATATGCTCGGCATATTGCTCCCAGTCGGTCGCCATATGGAAGACGCCGCCCAGCTTCAGTTTACTTTTCACCAGTTCGGCAAAAGGCGGCTGAACGATACGGCGCTTATTATGACGCGCTTTGTGCCACGGGTCAGGGAAAAACAGCTGCACCATGCTCAGGGAGTTATCCGGAATCATCGTATGCAGCACTTCCACCGCATCGTGGCACATGACGCGCAGGTTCTGCACGCCCTCTTCTTCGGCGGACGCCAGGCAGGCGCCGACGCCCGGCGAGTGCACTTCAATGCCGAGGAAATTCTGCTGCGGCTTCTCTTTCGCCATCGCCACCAGCGAAGCGCCCATACCGAAACCGATCTCCAGCGTGACCGGCGCCTCACGGCCAAACAGCGCGGCGAAATCGAGCGGCGCATCGTTAAATTCAACGCCCATCACCGGCCAAATATTGTCCAGCGCGTGCTGCTGACCTTTGGTCAGGCGGCCCTGACGACGGACGAAGCTGCGAATACGGCGCAGCGGACGGCCGTTTTCATCGAATTCCGGAGATATGACGTCGTTTTTCATAAAAGTTAAGTCTGCTTGTGAGAGTGTTCGGAAAACGGGCATTATCCAAAGTTACCCGGCGGATGCAAGGGTTTACAGCCTCTCGCCCTTGTGCTGCAATCTGCCACCTTATAATCGCTATCCCGGAGCCGTAGCTTTGACTTTTCCCGCCGCGCAATTTTCAGCCCAGGTGCTGGACTGGTACGACAAATACGGGCGTAAAACCCTGCCCTGGCAAATCGGCAAGACGCCTTACAAAGTATGGCTCTCCGAGGTGATGTTGCAACAAACACAAGTGGCGACGGTCATCCCCTATTTTGAACGCTTTATGGCGCGTTTCCCAACGATTACCGACCTGGCGAACGCGCCCCTCGATGAAGTCCTGCATCTGTGGACCGGCCTGGGCTATTACGCCCGCGCGCGCAATTTACATAAAGCGGCGCAGCAGGTGGCCACCCTGCACGACGGCAAATTCCCGCAGACCTTCGATGAAGTCGCCGCGCTGCCGGGCGTGGGCCGCTCTACCGCCGGCGCGATTTTATCCCTCTCTCTCGGTCAGCATTATCCGATTCTCGACGGTAACGTGAAGCGCGTGCTCGCGCGCTGCTATGCTGTCAGCGGTTGGCCGGGGAAAAAAGAGGTTGAGAAACGCCTGTGGGAGATCGCCGAGGACGTCACGCCGGCCAAAGGCGTCGAGCGTTTTAACCAGGCCATGATGGACCTCGGGGCGATGGTGTGTACCCGCTCTAAGCCAAAATGCGAGCTCTGTCCGCTGAATAACGGCTGCGTGGCCTACGCAAATCATTCATGGACTCAATACCCAGGCAAAAAACCGAAACAGACGATCCCCGAGCGTACCGGCTATTTCCTGCTGATGCAGCACGGCGACGAGGTGTTCCTCTCCCAGCGCCCGCCGGTGGGTTTATGGGGCGGTTTGTTCTGCTTCCCGCAGTTTGAGGATGAAGATGCGCTGCGGGCGTGGCTGGCCCAGCGTCAGATTAAAACCGATAATCTGACGCAATTAACCGCGTTCCGCCACACTTTCAGCCATTTCCATCTGGATATTGTGCCGATGTGGCTTACAGTGCACTCATCCGGCGCATGCATGGATGAAGGGGGCGCACTCTGGTATAACTTAGCGCAGCCGCCGTCCGTCGGTCTGGCGGCTCCCGTGGAGCGCTTGTTGCAACAGTTAAAAGCCGGAGCACCGGTTTAGCTTTCTGGCGATTAAAGAGGATTAAGAATGAGCAGAACGATTTTTTGTACTTTCCTGCAGCGTGAAGCCGAGGGCCAGGATTTTCAGCTGTACCCGGGCGAGCTGGGCAAACGCATCTATAACGAAATCTCCAAAGAAGCCTGGGCCCAGTGGCAGCATAAGCAGACGATGCTGATCAACGAGAAAAAACTCAGCATGATGAACCCGGAGCATCGCAAACTGCTGGAGCAGGAGATGGTTCAGTTCCTGTTTGAAGGTAAAGACGTGCACATCGAAGGCTACACGCCGCCAGAAAAACAGTAAGGGCCTGACGGCCCTTTACAACAATAAACACAACACGCACTCCCGGAATGATGAAAAAATACTTAGCGCTAGCGCTGATTGCGCCTTTGCTCGTTTCGTGTTCCAGCTCAACCAAAAAAGGCGCCGAGTACAACGAGGCGTGGGTGAAGGACACCAACGGCTTTGACATTCTGATGGGCCAGTTCGCCCATAACATCGAGAATATTTGGGGTTATAACGAAGTTCTGCTCGCCGGGCCGAAGGACTACGTCAAATACACCGACCAGTATCAGACCCGTAGCCATATCAACTTTGATGCGGGGACGATTACCGTCGAAACCATCGCCGGCACCGACCCGGCCGGGCGCCTGCGCCAGGCGATTATTAAAACCCTGCTGATGGGCGACGACCCGAACTCCATCGACCTCTATTCCGACGTCGATGATATTCAGATTTCAAAAGAGCCGTTCCTGTACGGTCAGGTGGTGGATAACACCGGCGAGTCGATTCGCTGGGAGTGGCGCGCCTCGCGCTTCGCCGACTATCTGCTGCAAACGCGCCTGAAAAGCCGCAGCAACGGCCCGCGCATGATCTACAGCATCACCATTAACCTGGTGCCGAACCACCTCGACAAACGCGCGCATAAATACATTGGCATGGTCCGTCAGGCATCGCGCAAATACGGCGTTGATGAATCGCTGATCCTGGCAATTATGCAAACCGAATCTTCCTTTAACCCCTATGCGGTCAGCCATGCCGACGCGCTGGGGCTGATGCAGGTGGTGCAGCACAGCGCCGGGAAGGACGTATTCCGTTCGCAGGGCAAATCAGGCCTGCCGAGCCGCAGCTATCTGTTCGATCCGGTCAATAACATCGACACCGGCACCGCCTATCTGGCGATGCTGAACAACGTCTATTTGTCCGGCATCACCAACCCGACCTCGCGTCGCTATGCGGTCATCACCGCCTATAACGGCGGCGCGGGCAGCGTGCTGCGGGTCTTCTCCAGCGATAAGGTTCAGGCGGCGAATATCATCAACAACATGACGCCGGGAGATGTTTATCAGACCATCACCAGCCGTCACCCCTCCGCCGAGTCGCGTCGTTATCTGTATAAGGTTAACTCTGCGCAGAAAGGCTACCGCCGCAGGTAATCCTCCTTCAGCGCCCCTGTTTCCTCCGGGGCGCCTTCCTTCTGCTATACACAATAGAGTTGCGCAACTGTTTTGCGATTTTCTGCGGCAGTTAACAAAAGCATCCATCGCATAAATGATAGAATCCAACCAAAATAACGCCATAAATGTTATTTAAAACACAAAACAATTCTATATCCGTGAGGATCAAAACATGAATCTTAAGCTGCAGCTCAAAGTACTGTCGTTCCTGCAGTTCTGCCTCTGGGGAAGCTGGCTGACCACGCTCGGCTCGTATATGTTCGTCACCCTCAAGTTCGACGGTGCGGCCATCGGAGCGGTCTATAGCTCACTCGGTATCGCCGCGGTGTTTATGCCGACGCTGCTCGGTATCGTTGCCGATAAATGGATCAGCGCCAAGTGGGTTTATGCCATTTGCCATCTGGTCGGCGCGCTAACCCTGTGGCTCGCCGCCCAAGTCACCACGCCGGGCGAAATGTTCCTCGTCATCCTGCTCAACTCGCTGGCCTATATGCCAACGCTGGGGCTGATTAACACCATTTCGTACTACCGCCTGCAGTCTGCGGATATGGATATCGTGACCGATTTCCCGCCGATTCGTATCTGGGGCACCATTGGTTTTATCCTCGCCATGTGGGGCGTCAGCTTCTCCGGCTTTGAACTGAGCCATATGCAGCTCTATATCGGCGCGGCGCTCTCCTTGCTGCTGGTGCTCTTCACCCTGACGCTGCCGCATATTCCGGTGGCCAATCAGCAGAAAAACCAGAGCTGGACCGCCATGCTGGGCCTTGATGCCTTCGCGCTGTTTAAAAACAAACGTATGGCGATCTTCTTTATTTTCTCGATGATGCTGGGCGCCGAACTGCAAATCACCAATATGTTCGGCAACACCTTCCTGCACAGCTTTGATAAAGATCCGCTGTTCGCCAGCAGCTTTATCGTGCAGCACGCCTCGGTGATGATGTCGATTTCGCAGATCTCGGAAACCCTGTTCATCCTGACCATCCCGTTCTTCCTCAGCCGCTACGGCATCAAAAACGTGATGCTGATTAGTATCGTGGCGTGGATGCTGCGCTTCGGCCTGTTCGCTTACGGCGACCCGACCCCGTTCGGCACCGTGCTACTGGTGCTGTCGATGATCGTTTATGGCTGCGCCTTCGACTTCTTCAACATCTCGGGTTCGGTGTTTGTGGAAAAAGAGGTTCGCCCGGAAATCCGTGCCAGCGCGCAGGGGATGTTCCTGATGATGACCAACGGCTTCGGCTGCATACTTGGCGGGATGGTAAGCGGCAAAGTGGTGGAGCACTTCACCCTCGAAGGGATTACCGACTGGCAAACCGTGTGGCTGATTTTCGCCGGCTATTCGCTGGTTCTGGCTTTTGCCTTTGTGGCGCTGTTTAAGTACAAGCACGTCCGCGTACCAACCGGGGCGCAGACCGTCGCACATTAAATAAACGGCTTACCCCAGATTTACGAATAAAAAAACGCGCCCCGGTGTTATCAACGGGGCGCGTTTTTTATGCTTTCAGCACATAGCCATATAGCCGCTTAATGCCGTCAGGGTCCGTTTCGCTGTAGACCCCCTGGAGCTCCGGCGAGAAGCCCGGCAGCATATTGACGCCTTCCTCCAGCGCCAGAAAATAGCGCAGCACCGCCCCGCCCCAGATTTCGCCAGGCACGACGCACAGCACGCCCGGTGGATACGGCAGCGCGCCCTCCGCCGCAATGCGCCCTTCGGCTTCGCTTAAGCGCACCAGCTCAACGTTACCGCGAATAAACTCGCGGTTGGCGTCCTGCGGGTTCATCACCGCGCGCGGGAAGCTCCTCTTGCGGAACATCTCTTTTTGCAAATCCTTCACGTCAAAGCTGACGTACAGGTTATGCATCTCCTGGCACAGCTCGCGGATGGTGTAATCCCGATAGCGCACCGGATATTTATTAAAAATGGTCGGCAGAACATCGGCCAGCGGGGTGTCGGATTCAATATGCTGCTCAAACTGGGCGAGCATCGCCACCAGCTGCGCCAGCTTCTCGGCGCTCTCTGCGGGCGTCAGCAGGAACAGAATGGAGTTCAGATCGCACTTCTCCGGCACGATGCCGTTTTCGCGCAGGTAGTGGGCCAGAATGGTCGCCGGGATACCAAAATCGGTATATTTTCCGCTCTCCGCATCGATCCCCGGCGTCGTCAGCAGCAGTTTACAGGGGTCAACGAAATACTGATCGCTGGCATAGCCTTCGAAGCCGTGCCAGCGCGCGCCCGGCTCAAAGCTAAAGAAGCGCCGTTCGCGGGCGATGGCTTCAGTGGGATGATCCTGCCATGGACGCCCCGCCACCACCGGTGGAATAAACGGCTGGATCATTTTGCAGTTGGCGATAATCGCCTTGCGCGCTTCGATACCCAGCGCCACGCACTCCGCCCACAGGCGGCGCCCGCTCTCTCCTTCGTGAATTTTGGCATTCACGTCCAGAGCGGCGAACAGCGGATAAAACGGGCTGGTCGAGGCGTGCAGCATAAAGGCGTTGTTGAGCCGCTTATGCGGGCAAAAACGTTCCTGTCCGCGCAGGTGGTTATCTTTTTTATGGATCTGCGACGTTTGCGAAAAACCGGCCTGCTGTTTGTGCACCGACTGAGTGACAAAAATGCCCGGGTCGTCCGGCGTCAGGTCCAGCAGCAGCGGCGAACAGTCGGCCATCATCGGGATAAACTGCTCGTAGCCGACCCAGGCCGAGTCAAACAGGATGTAGTCGCACAGACCGCCGATTTTATCGACCACCTGGCGGGCGTTGTACACCGTCCCATCATAAGTACCGAGCTGAATCACCGCCAGGCGGAACGGGCGCGGCGCATCGGCTTTTTCCGGCGCCGTCTCGCGTATCAGTTCGCGCAGATGTTTCTCATCGAAGCAGCGATCGTCGATACCGCCAATAAAACCAAACGGATTACGCGACGCTTCGAGATAAACCGGCGTTGCCCCGGCCTGAATCAGCGCGCCATGATGATTGGATTTATGGTTGTTACGGTCAAACAGTACCAGATCGCCGCGCGTCAGCAGCGCGTTGGTCACCACTTTGTTCGCCGCAGAGGTGCCGTTAAGGACGAAGTAGGTTTTATCGGCGTTGAAGACCTTCGCCGCGAACTTCTGCGCGTGTTTGGCAGACCCTTCATGAATCAGCAGATCGCCAAGCTTAACGTCGGCATTGCACATGTCGGCGCGAAAGACGTTTTCACCAAAGAAGTCGAAAAACTGCCGTCCCGCCGGATGCTTCTTAAAGAAGGCGCCGTGCTGATGGCCCGGGCACGCGAAGGTGCTGTTATCCATCTCAACGTATTGGGTCAGCGTATCGAAGAACGGCGGCAGCAGATTCTCTTCATAGCCGCAGGCGGCGGCTTCCAGTTCGAGCCACTCCTGCTCTTTGCCGCTAACGATGGCCGTCACGCCTTCTGGTTTTTCGTGGTCAGCGTCACTGAACAGATAAACCGGCAGGTTGAACCCGGTGCGTTTCAGTAACGCAAGGATGCCGCTGCGGCTGTCCGCTACGGTAATGACGACTGCCGCCACATCGGTAAAATCTGTACTGTCCAGGGCCACAACGCAACGGTGGGTGGACAGGCGGGATACCAGCTCGCGGCTGGCGGCAATGTGCATTGATTTCATGAGCGCGAATACCCGTTTCCGGAGAGTAAAAGGCTTCGGCCAGGGCGTCTGGGCTCTGGCCAACGAAATGTCAGGGTCTGACTGGATCCCAGCTCCGACCGCCAGACATCAGTAAAAGCAGACCGCGTCCGATCTTACTGTTGTCCTGCAGTGAGCCTGCGTTACGCTCACCGCATGGTGGGCAGAAGTTGCAGTGTAAGGGTAGCAAGACGAGGCTGCCTGCGCATCTGTACGCAGCGGCAACGGCGATGTAGCGGCGATGTCGTCATCACGGCGGCCTCATTCAGGAGAGGAGAAAATTCGCGCAATCATGTCACCTTTAAATCTACCGCGCAAGATGAATTACGTATGCAGCCATACCACGGATGCGCAAGCCTTTTGGCCCGTTTAGCGTCATAATAATGCAGTCATTAGGGATAATTAACAGGAGTCATGCTGTGGTTACAGGGCCATTTATTAACGCCGGCGCGGTCCTTTTGGGCGGCGTACTCGGCGCACTCTTAAGTCAAAGATTGCCGGAACGGATTCGTACATCAATGACCTCTATTTTTGGCCTCGCGTCGCTGGGCATCGGCATTCTGCTGGTGATCAAATGCGCCAACCTGCCGGTGATGGTGCTTTCAACGCTGGTGGGCGCGCTGCTCGGCGAAGTGTGCAACATGGAGAAAGGCATTAATACGCTGGTCAGTAAGCTCCAGCAGTTGCTTTCGCCCAAAAAGGGGCAGAAAAAGGTCTCAGCGCATGAGTCCTATATTCAAAGCTACGTCGCGATAATCGTGCTGTTCTGCGCCAGCGGAACCGGGATTTTCGGCGCGATGCGCGAAGGAATGACCGGCGACGCCAGCATTCTTATTGCCAAAGCGTTTCTCGACTTCTTTACCGCCACCATCTTCGCCTGCACCCTGGGGCTGGCCGTCTCGGCCATTTGCGTACCGATGCTGGCCATCCAGCTGGCGCTGGCGGCCTGCGCGTCGCTAATTATGCCGTTAACCACGCCGATGATGATGGCGGATTTCACCGCCGTCGGCGGCATGCTGCTGGTCGCGACCGGTCTGCGCATCTGCGGAATTAAAATGTTCGCCGTGGTGAATATGCTGCCGGCCCTGGTGCTGGCGATGCCGATTTCAGTGGCCTGGACGGCGTTTTTCGCCTGAAGATGCGTGCTTTTGACGCAATGTGGTGATAGATTGTTCAGTCTGCTGCGAAACAGATAAATTTCGTTGACGAGGTGCGGTGAATCAGGTTTAATGCGCCCCGTTGCCCGGATAGCTCAGTCGGTAGAGCAGGGGATTGAAAATCCCCGTGTCCTTGGTTCGATTCCGAGTCCGGGCACCACTATTCTTTTTTTATGCTTTCCTATGAATCTCTATCTTGTTGTAATTCAATTGGTTGGTGTAAAAAGTCTTTCCGGTACGTTTTGATTTATCCCTTAGTATCCGGAAAAAATGGGGTCAGATTGCGGGTCGTTCAGTTCGATAAACTGGAGAGGCCCTCATATGTTAACTGACAGCAAAATCCGCTCAGCCAAATCCCTCACAAAATCCTACAAACTCACCGATTCACAAGGCCTGTATCTGACGGTATCGGGCAGCGGCTCTAAGTTATGGTATTTCCGCTACCGCCTCGCCGGGAAAGAAAGCCGTCTGGCCTTTGGCCCCTATCCTCAGATCACGCTGGCGGAAGCCCGCGAAAAGCGCGATGCAGCACGTAAGTTGCTTGCATCCGGCATCAGCCCTTCTCAGCTTCACAAGGCGCACAACACCGCCGTTGATGAATCCCGCACATTCCGGCATACGGCAATGGCGTGGCACACCAGCAGTCTTAAACTCTGGTCGGAAGCCCACGCCGGTAAAATTCTCACTTGCCTTAAACGCTACGTTTTCCCCGTTATCGGCGCGATGGATATCGCTGAGATTGAAACCCGTCATCTGGCGCAACTGGTTAAGGCCATTGACGATAAAGGCGTGCATGATGTTGCCGGACGGGTTCGCCAGCATCTGACCAAAATCATGCGCCATGCAGTACAGCAAGGTGTGATTAAATACAATCCTGCTTACGATTTAGAGGGAGTCGTGACCCCGTTGGTGACCCGGCATCACCCCGCCCTGCCCCTGAATCGCCTGCCGGAGTTGCTGGAAAAGATGGATGACTACAAAGGCAGGGAACTGACCCGTCTGGCGCTGGATCTCAGTCTGCATGTCTTTCTGCGTTCCAGTGAGCTACGTCTCGCACGCTGGGATGAATTTAACCTGAAAGCCCATATCTGGACAGTGCCTGCAAAGCGTGAGGCCGTAAAAGGCGTGAGGTTTTCAGAGCGTGGTGCAAAAATGAAGGATGAACATCTGGTGCCGCTGTCGCAACAGGCGGTCGCCCTGCTGAAGCAGATTCAGGCGATTTCCGGCGAATCAGTCTTCGTTTTTCCGGGCGCACATACCCTGAACAAGCCGATGAGTGAGAACACCATCAACAAGGCGCTGCGCGTGATGGGCTATGACACCAAAACCGAAGTCTGCGGCCACGGCTTCAGGACCATGGCCTGTAGCGCCCTGAACGAGTCCGGGCGCTGGTCAAAGGATGCCATTGAGCGACAGATGAGCCACAAAGAGCGCAACGGAGTGCGGGCTGCCTATGTGCACAAAGCAGAGCATCTGGAAGCCCGGATCGAAATGATGCAGTGGTGGTCGGACTATCTGGATACCTGTCGGGAGAAGTATGTGCCGTCGTATATTTATGCCCGGCAGCATAAGGTTTCTGCAGGCAGCTAAATAATAACCAGGCCACTTAAAAGCAGCACCTGCGTCAGGGCGCTGCTTTTTCGATCCATAGATGTCATTGCCCCGTTTAAATCCGTTTTTCTGAGGTCGTGCTGTAATAACTCAGGCAATTAAACAACGGGAAGTCATACAACTCCTGATTATCTTGACTGGAATATCAATATTCTCGCAAAACATTCAGACCCCGTTTTCTATAAGATATGTCTTAATATACTCAACATATCATTGTTATTATTGCGTTACCTTTGTTAAAACCATATACACCAACACGACAGATTATTGACCCGCATTAAAACAAAGTATCATCAATTAATTAACCAACAACAATAACTGGTTGATAAACATATAATAAAAATATTTTGTAAAATTAAAATTATTTATTGAAATTTAAAAAACAAAGGACTAATAATATTTATACGTTATTACGATGATATCAGGAGATAAATGGCATGAATTATCTTTCTTTAACTCTGCCCGTCTTTTTACAAAGAAACCATGGTATCCTTTTCCATATCCTCATCATAAAGAGCTCAATTAACATTCAGCTAACATCATATCACTTCCGGTTTTATTTCGCCCTTAAGAATAAAGCTACTGCAAAAATAACATTTACTGTAATAAATTCTTTATCATCATTGTTCTGTTTCCCGGAAGGGAAATCAGAGCATCGCATCAACATTGAATATACGTGACAGATATCGCCTCCCTGTCATAATAAAAAAGCCTACAGGTTAATATATAAGTTCACATTTTGTCCTGAGCATACTCCGCTCCGGGTTATATAAAATAACAAAATAACACACCTGCATATCTTTAACTCTCGGTCACAAAATCAACTCCAGTTTAAATCTGAACAGATAAAGGAGATGAATAATGAGTAAGGACAATTTCCCCTCCCCCACACCAGGTATGGATACGGAATGGATAACCATCGGGGAAGCGACAGAAATCGCACATGATCTGGTAACAAAAAGAGTCACTGACAGTGATATTTACCGCCATGCACTGTATGGTGACATTACATTATCGATTTATTTTCAGTCCCCCGTCATTTTACGCAAAGTCAGAGTATCCGAATATAAAGTGACACTCAGGCCTGTTACCAATTCATTAATTCACCGGTTGTGCTTTCTTGACCGAAGCAGTTTCCTCCGTCATTCCAGCCTCATGGTCAGCACCGGTGGAAAATATATATTCCCGAGAAACCGGATTATTGACACCCCACTGAGTGGTCATGAATCTCTGCTGATACAGCACTTACTGGCCCGTTCGCTGTCACTCCCGTTACCGGAAGAACATCATGTTAATCATGGTATTTCTGTCATCATTGCCGGGGAAATATTTCAGCTGTTTGAGCAGACAACATGGCGGGAGAGGATCAAGAAACAAATTATGCACCTTCCCAAAAATATCACCCCGGATATTTATGCACATCCTTCATATAAAAAAATGAGACGATGTTCTCATCATACCTTCTTTCCCCTGTATTATCTTCCGGCCGATGCCTGCTTTGTCATCCGCTGCAGTGAACTGGATAAACTCATGAAACCTGGCGGTGGAGAAAATATCTCTCCGGAGAGCCCTTCACGCACACGGATATCTACCCCACTTTCCCGACTGTTCTGGCTTTCCTGTCGGCGTAATGACACCATCAGTCCCCTGATGAATCAGCCCTATAAACTGCTGTCCATTTTTGAGCAGTGGGCATCAGAGGAGGGTATTACCGATCACCTGAGTGGTGACACACTGAAAACCGCACTTGAAAGAGGTTCTCCCGATAAGAGGAGCTCGCGCAAATAATCCATTCATTTATCCTGCTAACCTGTATTACGGACAATGAGATCCGTAATACGGGTTCCCCCGCTTCCCTCCCCTCCTCCACCTGTGTTTTTTTGTTTTCTCCGGGCATATCCCGTTTCTGCACTGGAGGAAATTATGACATCACATCAGTTATTACGCCTGAGACAGGTTGAAGAGAAAACCGGTCTGAAACGCTCGCAAATCTATCTGTATATGAAAGACGGCACCTTTCCCCGTTCAATAAAGATTGGCCCGGCCAGTGTTGCCTGGCTCGAATCTGAAATTGACGAATGGATAAACCTTAAATTATCCAGCCGCTAAAAATTTTTAGGGAGGGAACAGAATTATGACCCCGACACTGAATTACGCTGTATTAACCGATGCCCTGTGTGCGCTGAAAGAAGGGAATATTCGCCATTGTGAATCGCTGGGATTCACCTTAGACGAAATGACTGCCCTTAATCAGCTGTCGCTTGATGAGTTGTTTGTTGTCAGCAGGGCCTCAGCCCTCTTTATCTCGGTCAATATCCGTCATGATGTTTTGCATCATTTGCTGGCTCAGGCCCGCAAGGAATACCGGCGAAAACAGCAGGTTAACCGGGCGATTCATCTGGGCGGCTCTATTGCCTTGCTGAATCAGTACTTTGGCCTTACCTCCAATGAAGTCTGCCTTCGTCGCCGGTTGCTGGGTGTCAGCGTGCCTTTTGGCCGGACGCCTGAACCCGACGAAGAGACGGATGCCGCTATCTGGCAGCAATGGCAACAATGCCGGGTAGACAACCTTGAGTCACCTGATGCACTGACCGCCATGATGCAGGTAACCGAAACCCTGCTACCGAAAGCCGGAGGGCTGTCACTCACCACGGTCTGGAAGCGCATTGCGCAGTGTGAGCAGGAAGCCGCTGCTTACAGGAGGCCCCTCCATGCCGGATGAAATCGACCGCGATCAGGAGTTTAATGAGCAGCGGCTGGAAGAGATGATTGAACAGAGCCGTTTTAAACCGAGAACAACACCATCATTATTCCACTGTCGTTTATGCGATAAGCCTATTCCTGAACAACGACGACAGGCACTCCCGGGCGTAACAACCTGTACGGAATGTCAGGATAAACTTGAACACCGCAAGTGTTAAGCGTAAACAGTAAGACATATGGGGAATAAATTCCTCATATGTCTTTATCTGTATTATTAAATAAGAATAAAACCTCCTGCCTTATTTTAATTTCCTTTTCCGCCCCCCACGTCTCTATTTGTCCGTCCGATTAACTCTTTCATTTTTGTTTTGAGTTTATTGTTTATAGTCTGACCCGCCCCCCTCATGCTGAACACACCATTACAGAATGGTTGCCCTGTTGGACGTTAATTCGTCCGGGTCGGGTATTGCTCTTTAAAAATATGGGCCGGGCTGTCACACAACCACAATTCAGGGTGCCGCTGAATGTTCTCGCTGACCCGTTAAAACCGGAATGCAGGATCGGGATGTGATCGAAAATGTTATATCTCACCATTTCATTAAAGGGGGCATCATGAGAAAACCCGTTTATTACGCCTATGTCACCCAGGAAACTCAGCCGGATTTGCAGGGCGACAAAAATACGTACTGGACAAAAGTCGGTGTGGCCTTTTCCCATAACGGTAAGTCCGGCCTGAATATTGTCCTGACGCCCGGTATTGCCGTCTCCGGCAAACTGGTCCTGCTTGAACCCCGGGAGGATAACAACCCGCCACAGAGTACGGTACCCGGCGAAACAGCGCTTTAACTCTTCTTTATCACTCCTTACTCCACAGCGTACAGGGTCCGCTGACCTGCGCGCTGCCTGAAATCCCGGGGCTATCATGCTTTCCACCACTGTTTTTCTGGCGGCGGCCATGCAGTGTGCCGCCAGCATTCATCCGTCCACCGCACTTGATGTGGCACGGGTGGAATCCGGTTTTAATCCTTATGCCATCGCCGAGATAGTCCCCAGGGCCAGAAGAGCCTCCGGTGACAATTCTGTTATTTCCCATCTTCCCGCCAGTCGGGCCGATGCCGAGCGCATTATCCGACGTATTGCCATACATAACCGGCGTTATTCCGTCGGGCTGATGCAAATCACCAGCACCAATTTCCGTCACTACGGCGTGACGGCCACCGATCTGCTTGATCCCTGCACCAATCTGTCTGTCTTTGAACGCATCTTCAGCGACTGCTACCGCCGTGGCGGCACCCTGAAAAGGGCGCTGAGTTGTTATTACTCCGGCAATTTCCGTACCGGACAACAGCCGGAAGCCGCGTTTTCCGGGACGAGCTATGTGCAGCGAATGGGTTTAACACCGGCATCTCCCCGCTATGCCGTACCCGGCACCCGCGAGGATAGCTCTGCCACTGCGACTTCCCTGAAGGCCATCCCTGCCGATCCCCCGTCCCGCCCCCGCGTGATCTGGCCGGGGACCGTCGTGCGTGGCATCCCCGCGAAACTTCGTCAGGACAACACCGCCATCGCACCGCTCTCCGCGTCGTCACTGCGCCGGAGTCTCTCCCGGCCAGCCCATGAGGAGGAAGAATAATGACACGTTTCCACAAGCTTAAGGCGGCAGCCAGCCCCGTTTCTGCTGGTGTGCTGACGGCTTTTTCTGCAACCCCGGCGTTTGCCGACGGGTTTCAGCGCGCAAACACGGTGATGGAAAAAGTCTCCACTGGCCTGCATGGCCTGGCGGCCATCACCATCACCGTGGCCGTGATCTGGGTGGGTTACAAGACGCTCTGGAAAGGCGAAAGCCTGTCCCAGTGCGCCTACATCATCATCGGCGGGATCCTGATTGGCGGGGGCAGTGAGATCGGTGCGCTGCTGATGAGCTGAGAGGTCACTTATGGCAAAGCTGCTCAAGGCAATGAAACGTCCGGCGGCACTGTGGGGGGTGCCGATGGTGCCCCTGCTGGGTGTCACGGGATTTACCATCATCATCGCTGTCTGGACTTCTGTCGCGTTCCTTGCCCTGCTCCCGGTTGAATTTCTGGTGATGAAGTCGCTCACCCGGAATGAACCCCTGCGGTTCAGCCTGATTGCCGTCTGGCTCAGGGCAAGAGGAAAACCGGCAGCAAACCGTCTGTTCGGCGCAACCGCCTTTATGCCCGTTGAGCATGAGGCCGTTGATATCACGGAGTTTCTCACCACCATGAAACTGAATCAGTGTGCCACGCTCAGAAAGTACATACCGTATTCATCGCATATTCATCAGCATGTTGTCCGCTCACCAGACAGTGACCTCTACTGCACCTGGGAACTGACGGGCACCCCGTTTGACTGCGAATCAGAAGAAACCCTCAGTATTGACCGCAACCAGTTGCACGGACTCATCCGCTCCTTCGAGGGAATGCCGGTCACCTTTTATATCCATAACGTGCGGGAGCCGTTCTCGGATTCACTGCACAAGGCGTCCGGCAACCCTTACGCCGATGAAATCAGCCGTCTCTATTATGCTTCGCTGGCGGCGGATCCGTTTCGCCGTAACCGCCTGTTCCTGACCGTCTGCTACCGCCCGTTTGTCCGTCTGGAAAAGGCCGGACGCAGACGTATGAAAGACGGTCAGAAGCTGAAAAAGCTTGGCGGCGCGCTGCGGGAAATGCTGGAAATCAAAGGCTCACTCGATACCGCACTGTCACGCTACACGGCCCGTCCTCTCGGCACCTTCACCGAAGGCAACGCGGTATTCTCCTCCCAGTTAGCCTTTTATGAGTACCTGCTGACGCACCAGTGGCGCAGGGTGCGCGTCACCCGCACTCCCGCGTATTCGGTGATGGGATCGGCAGCGCTGTTCTTTTCGGCAGAGTCCGGGCAGATAAACCACGTCAGCGGCACGCACTATTTCCGGGGGCTGGAAGTGAAGGAGTTCCCGGAGGAGACGGCGACGGGGATGATGGACTCGCTGCTGTATGCCCCCTGTGATTACGTGGTAACGCAGTCTTACACCTGCATGTCACGCGAGGAAGCCCGTAAGGCCATCAAACGCACCCGCCGTCTGTTAATGAGTTCGGATGATGACGCGGTATCCCAGCGGCTGGATCTGGATGTGGCGCTTGACCTGCTGACATCGGGGAAAATCGCCTTTGGCAAACACCATTTCTCCCTCATGGTGTTTTCCCGCACGCTGGACAGTCTGGTGGCCGATACCAGTGAAATCAGCAATGCCCTGAACAATCTCGGCATCACCCCGGTTCCGGCAGCGCTTTCACTGTCAGCGGCGTATATGGCGCAACTGCCCGGTAACTATCGCCTACGGCCACGCCTGGGCGAACTGAGCAGCAAGAACTTTGTGGAGCTGGCCGCACTGCACAACTTCTACCCCGGCAAACGCGATAACGCCCCCTGGGGAGATGCGATGGCCCTGCTGCGCACCCCGTCAGGGGATGGCTACTACCTGAACCTGCACAACACGCTGGCGGACAAGGACGAGTTCAACGAGAAGAACCCGGCCAGTACCTGCATTCTCGGTACCAACGGTTCGGGTAAAACCATGCTGATGACGTTTCTGGAAAACATGCAGCAGAAATATGGCCGCGCGGACAGTTTTTCGCCCGATACGAAAACGAAACGGCTGACAACGGTGTATCTGGATAAGGACCGGGGCGCGGAAATGAATATCCGGGCGCTGGGCGGCCGTTACTTCCGTATCACGCATGGCGACCCCACGGGATGGAACCCGTTTTCGCTGTCGCCCACAAAACGTAATATCAGTTTTATCAGCCAGTTGATGAAACTGCTGTGCACGCGTAACGGTGCGACCATCACGCCCCGTGATGAGCGTCGCCTGAACGACGCCGTTAATGCCGTGATGAGCAATGAGCCGCAATACCGTACCTGTGGTATTACGCGCCTGCTGGAGAATCTGCCGGAGCCTGCCACCCGTGAGGCACAGGAGAACGGTCTGAGCATCCGCCTGTCGCAGTGGGCGCAGGGCGGCGAGTTCGGCTGGGTGTTTGATAACGCCACAGACACCTTCGATATCAGCCACTGCGATAACTTTGGCATTGACGGCACGGAGTTTCTGGATGATGCGAACGTCTGTGCGCCGATCTCCTTTTACCTGCTGTACCGCATTACCACTCTGCTCGACGGGCGACGACTGGTTATCTTTATGGACGAGTTCTGGAAGTGGCTTCGGGACCCGGTCTTTAAGGATTTCGCCTATAACCGACTGAAAACCATCCGTAAACTGAACGGGATGCTGGTTGTGGGCACCCAGTCACCGGCGGAGATCATCCGGGATGAAATTGCGCCCGCCGTGATTGAGCAGTGCGGAACGCAAATCCTGGCAGCCAACCCCGGTGCCGACCGGGAGCACTATGTTGACGGGATGAAGTTTGAACCGGAAGTGTTTGATGTGGTGAAAAATCTGGATCCGCAGGCTCGTCAGTATGTGGTGGTAAAAAATCAGTTCAGGCGCGGCGACACCCGGCGCTTTGCCGCCCGCGTGACGCTCGATCTCTCCGGTATCGGCAGATACACCCGGGTCATGAGCGGCAGCGCCGATAACCTCGAAATCTTCAACTCAATTTACCAGGAAGGGATGCAGCCGTATGAATGGCTGGACTCCTACCTGGCTCAGGCACTCTGACAACATGAAGGAGAACCATGATGAAAAGGCGTTTTCATGCCCTGATTTTCGCGTGCGTGATGGTCAGCCCGCTGGCACATGCCGGTATTCCCGTTCTGGTGGATGCTGACCCACTGCGTGAAGCCGAATGGCTGAAAGAAGCGCAGCGCTGGATGCAGACTGCGCAGCATTATCAGAGCCAGATCCAGGCGTATAAAGATCAGTTGGCAACGGCCACCGGCATCCGTGATATTGCTGACTTTGTTGACCAGGCCAAAAGCCTGAAATCCGACCTTGAGAAGCTGCGCAAGCCAGGGCAGGCACTCAATGATCTGCTGCTTTCCGGCGGTTCTTCCGGGCAGTTCGATGCCCTGTACGAAAAGTATAAAATTTTCGACACCTGCAACACAGAACAATCCGAAAATTACGCCAGGGTCTGTAAGCAACAAGTCATCAATAAGGCGATTCAGTTTGAGCAGACTGACGAGATACAGGGGCAGGTCAGCCAGATGCTGGGGGAAATTAACAGCCTCTCAAACCGTATTGCACTTTCCAGAGACACAAAGGAGTCTCAGGACCTTGCCAACAGTATTCAGCTAAAATCAGTAATGCTGAACACGCTCACTGACCAGTGGGAAATCAGCGTGAAGGCAGCAGAACAGCGCGAAAAAGTGCTGGAGAACGAGCGTATTAAACAGTGGAATCAGCAGCAATTAAATGCTCCCACATTGAAATTTCATGAATAAATAAGGAATGGAGCGCAAATGAATAAAATCATCGTTATCTTAACCCTTTCATTTATTACAATAATTTCCGGATGTGACGAGGAAGCCAAAACAACACAATGGTATCGTGATCATCCGGATGAATTAAAAACGGTTTATGAAAAATGCCAGAAAACCGGCAGTGCTTCAGAAAACTGTAAAAATGCCAACGAAGCGCATTATCAGATCCAGCAACTCAATGCTCCCACACTTAAATTCCATGAGTAGAGAGGTTCACTATGGCTGATCTCGGTACATTTGAATTTATAGAGAAGCAGCTAATTGGTGGAATAACACAATCCACCAGTGGTCTGATGATGGAACATTCTGCAATGGTTATGGGACTGGCGGCGGCGTCAGCCACCCTCTATATCCTGTGGCGTGGATACCAGACTCTGGCGGGTAAGCTGTCCACGCCGATGGAAGATGTCATGTGGGACCTCATGAGGATGGCGATCATTCTGTCTTTTGTGGCAAACGTCAGCGGTTATCTTGACAGCGTTATCGACTCTATTAATGGTTTAAAGGAGGGATTTTCCGGCGGCGATAATATATGGCAGATGTTAGATACGCTATGGGATAAAGCAAAGGTACTCGGAAAAACACTGCATGACATGGATAATTCAACATACATAAAAGATGAGGGCATGACTGCTCAGCTTTATGTCTGGCTTGGGGTGTTCGTTTTAATGTTGGTCACAGCCTTTGTCTCAATGATCGCGGAGGTGATGATTTTACTGCTGAGTATTACTGCGCCCATATTCATATTCTGTCTGATATATGGATTTTTACGCCCTATGTTTAATAACTGGCTGCAAAATATATTTGCAGCCATATTAACGGTTCTTTTTTCAGCCTTATCATTAAGAATGGTTATAAATTTTGTGACCAAAATATTAACGCAATCACTGGCCGGAGCTGCAAAAGCCAATATTGTGGAGTTAGGCGCACAGGTCTGCCTTGCCGGTATCTGCGCGGCAATACTGGTTTACCTCTCCGCCAGGCTGGCCGGAGCACTCGCCGGGGCGAGTGCGACCATATCCATGCAGGGACTGGCGGCGGTGGGTATTGGCGCTGCGGCATTTGGTGCCGGAAAACTGGCAGCAGGAGCCGGGAAGCAGACAACCCGCGCCGTTCAGGACACGCTCCAGGGCTGGAGAGATGCCAGCGCGGGTAAACCCGGCAGCGGTCCGGGATACAGCGCGGCGAAAGCGCGTAAGTATGCGATTGAGCAGATGATCGCCCGCAACGAAGCCCGGCGACTGGCACAAGCCAGAGACTCGGCGGTTCAGAAATTCCATCGTTAAACCTGTCATCCCTGGTCGAAATACCCCCGTTACACCCCCTGGTGAAAACATAGCCCTGTTTTCATTCCACTGATCTCCCTGAGGAAATACCCCATGAAACGCTTGATTGCGCTGGCTTTGCTGTGCGCGCTTTCCGGCTGCGCGCAGTCTCCCCGTCCTCCTGCTTTTAGCGGCCAGGGCGTCCCCGTGAACACCCCACAGATTATGGCGGAGTTAAACAGTTATGAGTGAACAAACCCTCATTGCGGATTCCCGCACCTTCGAGCAGCAGATGATTGAGCGGGACAAACGCGCCACAAAAGCCGGGTTTATGGTGGGCGGCACGGGCCTGCTTACCGCCATGCTGGCGCTCATCGCCCTGGTGCTGATGCTGCCCCTGAAACAGACGGTCGTTGAACTGTACACCGTGGATAATCATACCGGACGTGTGGAGCACGTCACCCGTGTGTCAAAAACCCACCTGACGGCGGAAGACGCTTATCAGAAGGCGATGACCGCCAGCTACGTCAGGCTGCGTGAGCGGTATGTCTATCCCTCCCTCCAGGACGATTACGCCACGGTACAGATTTACAACAGCCCTCAGGTCAACGATGACTATCTGGCGCTGTATGCCGGTAAAGACGCCCCGGACAAGGTGTATCAGAACGGGGCGCATACCGTGCGGATCGACATTCTGTCAAACCAGCTCACCGGGGGCACTGACCCCGACAAGGTCGCCACCCTGCGTTACAAAAAGATTATCCGCCGCCTCGCGGACAACAGCACCCGCACCGAATACTGGGATGCCCGCCTGACGTTCCACTCCGACCCCGGCAGGGAAATGAGCGACACCGAACGGGAAGTTAACCCGTTCGGGTTTACCGTGACCAGCTGGCAGGCAGACCGTGAAATCCGGGGAGGCGAATAATGAAAAGCATCATCTTTATCCTGCTTGCGCTGATGTTGTGCGGCACCGCATGGAGTGCCGCCATCCCACAGGCGAGCCGCTACGACGCCCGCGTTCAGCAGGTGGTTTATAACCCGCTGAACGTCACCGTCGTCAGTACCCGGCCCGGCTTCATGACCACGCTGGTCTTTGACAGCGACGAGGCGGTTATCAGCGCCAGACCCGGTTTTGAGGAGGCGTGGGAAGCCACGCCGGTCGCCAACCGGGTCAGTGTCCGCCCGGTAGCGCTCGTTCAGGGTGCGCCCGGCGCGGACGGGAACACCACACAGGTGGTCATCCCGCCCAACAGTCGGGACTGGCACACCAACCTGCTGGTTGTCACCACCCGGCGGCTGTACAACGTCGAGCTGAACGTCATTGATGATAAATCCCCGCAGCAGCCCGCTTACCAGGTGAGTTACCGCTATCCGGGCGAAGACCGGGAGAAGGCCAGCCGTGAGACAGCGACCAGCGCGCTGGAGCGTGAGCAAAAACAGCAGCAGGCCGACATTCAGCAGGCCCTGAATGCCGCGCAGACGCCGCGCAACTGGGACTACCTCAGTTATCCGGGGCGCGACAGCGTCCGGATTGTCCCGGATTTCGCGTATGACGATGGCCGCTTTACCTTCGTGGGCTTCTCCCCGGCCAAATCCATTCCCTCCGTGACGAAAGTGCTGAACGGCCAGGAACATGTGGTTAACAGCAGTGTCCGCCGAAAAGGCAACTTCACCGTACTGCTCATTCAGGAGGCCACGCCCCGTCTGGTTCTGCGTTCCGGCAACGCCGTGGTCGGCCTGGAAAATCGTGGATTTGGCCGGGTCCGGGCCGCTGATGGTGCCACCGTCTCCCCGCAGGTCGAACGGGTGGAAAAGCCCGCCACCCACTGATAACAGAGGAGTCATGCAGATGAACGACGAACACCCGCATCCTGAACCTGATGAGTCCCGATCCTCCCCGGCGCAACCGGAGGACGACATTGCTGCACTTGAGCGCGAGGCCCGTGCCAGGCGGGAAGCGGCGCTTCTCACCATGCAGGAGGATGAAGAGAACGATCCGGTACAACCCGCTATCAACAAACTGAAAAAGCGCAGGCGCGGGAAAGCCACCGCGTTTCTGGCGCTCGCCGCCGTTGCGCTGATTGGGCTGGCATGGGCGGGCAACTGGGTATACCGCAATCTTCTCTGGCCACCGGGTGAAGAAAAACGACAGGATGCCGCGCCACAGCCGAACCGGAGCGATTACCGGCAGCGTACCGATCTGGGGGCGCACGATACCGCGGCGGACACACCAGAACCGGTGGACAGCATCCCGCGCAGTACGACGGTCACCGGGCCGGAGACGCCACCGGAACTGGATAAAGCCCGTTTTTTGGTCCGGAGGGACAACTCTGCCGCTGCGGCCCGAAACCCGGTCCGGACCCGACAGCAGGAAATGACACAGGCAACCTCTACTGGTCAGCAGACAGACACCACACCGACACCAACGGAATCGTCCCCGGCAGCGGTCCGGCGCATTCCTTACAACCCGGATCTGTATGTGCCGGAAAATACCGCCATTCCCTGCTCACTGGATTACCGCTTTGTCTCGGATCGGGCGGGGAAAATCCGCTGCACGATCGCCGACGATATCTGGAGCGCCAGCGGTAACACGAAGCTGATTGAAAAAGGGACCACCGCCACGGGCATTTACCAGACGGGTGCGGAAACGGGAATGACGCACGGACAGGGCCGCGCCTTCCTCATCATCACGAAACTGCGTACCCGCCAGCCCCCTTATCTTGATATTCCGCTGGTTGATACCCGCGCTGCCGGGGAACTGGGCGAGGCGGGTGTTGACGGCTGGATCGATTCGCATTTCAGCGAGCGATTCGGGGGCGCATTACTGGTCGGTATGATCCCCGATGTTGCGGCATGGGCTTCCAACAGCGCGGGTCAGAAAGATCGTAATACCGACTACACCGAAAACAGCCGTCAGGCCATGGCAGATATGGCACGAACCACGCTGGAAAACAGCATCAATATCCCGCCGACCGTGCACAAAAATCAGGGTGAGATCATCAACCTGGTCACCGGACAGGATATTGATTTTTCCGGCATCTATACGCTGAGGATGAAAAATGACCGCTAAAAACATCTCCCTGGACCGCTATAAGCAGCGATTTTTTGGCGATTTTCTGGCGCTTCCCGGACTGACGGAGATCGCCGTTAATCGTCCGGGTGAGCTTTTCACCAAAATTAACGGTGTCTGGGAGCAGCACGCCGTTCCGCTGGATTATGAGGGCTACTACAACTTCGCCCGGTGTCTGGCGAAGCATCACGGCGACAATATCGAAGATATCAAGCCGGGACTGTCCGCCACGCTGGAATCCGGTGAGCGTTGTCAGGTCATCGTCCCCCCGGCCTGCGAGCGTGACACGGTGTCCATCACGCTGCGTAAACCCTCACGGGTTCAAATCCCGCATCAGGACTATATCGACGCCGGGTTTTATAACCGGGTGGCCGGTACAGAAAAAACGCAGACACATGATGAGGAATTACTGACCTTATATCACGCGAAAGATATTCCGCGCTTTATGGAGAAGTGCGTGGAGTACGGTAAAACCCTCGCGGTGGCCGGGGAAACCAGTACCGGGAAAACCACCTATATGAAGATGCTGATTGGTTATATCCCCCCTCATCTGCGTATTACGACCATTGAAGATAACCCGGAAATCACCTTCTTTATTCATAAAAACTACGTCCACCTTTTTTATCCGTCGGAGTCGGCAGATGAAAAATGGTCAATGGTGACGCCCGCCAGCCTGCTGCGCTGGAATTACCGCATGAATCCCGACCGCATATTATTAACCGAAGTGCGCGGCGGTGAAGCCTGGGATTTTCTCAAAATAACCGGCTCCGGTCATGAGGGCAGTATGACCTCCCTTCATGCCGGTTCGGCAAGGGAAGCGGTGGACGGGTTTATTACCCGCTGCTATGAGAATCCGCAATGCGCCCGACTCCCTTACACCTTTATGTTACGCAAGGTACTGGACAGTCTGGACGTTATCGTGAGTATCGACCTGGACGGTAATGTGCGCCGGATGAATGATATTTATTTCCGGCCACTGCACCGTAGCGCTTTTTTTGAGGAGATGAAAGCATGATGAAGGTTATCAATATGCTGCTCTTTTCGCTGGTACTTTCCGGCTGTTCTTCACCCCCGCCACCGGTTCCTGTTGAATGGAATAAACCGGGCCAGTCAGTCAATACCGGTTTACCGCAATGGCGGGACAATCTGGTTATTATTCCTTCTCCGGTGGTTAATGATAAATGGTTATTGTCCATTCATGCACGGAATTATAATGAGACACGCTGGACGCCCGCTGTATTTTACGCGGTCGCCCACTCAGCGCGTATTGTTGTTGCAGCGCCATCAGGCGCAGATTTTTTTACGGCAAAAAACTGGCTGCGTCAGTATGGCGCAAAAGGCGTTATTGCATATCAGCCGGTCTCTGACTGCCTGACATGCAGCGATACCCGCATTTATTTTTCGCGTTAAATCATCCCCCTCACATCATGAAATTCATTTTACTGTAAGGACGTCATCATGAAATATTCCGCTATTACGGCGGCAATGTTGTGCATTGCTGCCGGGACGCCTGTTTATTCATTTGCTGCTGACCCGTGCGAAGTCGTGCTTTGTCTGTACGGTAAAGCAACCGGAAACAGTGGAGGGAGCGAATGCCATTCTGCTGAACGGGCCTTTTTTAATATCGTCAAAAAGAACCGGCACGGATTTTTACCCAATCATACGCTGAATGCCAGAAAAGTTTTCCTGGGGGAATGCGCCAGTGCGGATCCGGCAGCGGTGAATAAAATTCTGTCCAGATTTGGCCGGGTCAGAGGGTAATAACCCCTGACCATTATGTTAATACCCTTCCCGTATGGAGAAATAAAAGTGAACAAAGAACACCTGTTTATTTCTAACATTCACTCAACACATCAGGACAGAATATCTGTTACGTGTATCTATAATTCTCTGTCAAAAGAAGCCTGCCGGGGATGTGGGCTTTATTATGAGATATATGAAAGCCGGTTTATCCATTTATTGCGACATCATCTTTCACAGCTTAATGAACCGGACGCAGAGAAGCTCAGGCGATATGCCGAAAGTCAGGGAACGAAGACCGATGATGAAACGTACCGTGCGGCATTAAACGCAGAACGGGAATGCCTGGCTGAAATAGCCCACGAACAGAGGTGAATCACAGGCACTGATAATATATCGAACGACGCCACAGACTGACAGACGGCGAGTTTCAGGCGTGCATATTTTTGGCTTCAATTTCGAAGAAATTGTTAAGCCGTAAAATAAGCACGTGGAGTGCGGACAGAAAATTCAATTTCGCAGAAATTGTTAATTTTCAGGCACCGTGCTCACCTGTGAACATTCGCCCAAAGCGAATTGAGCAGGCCGGGGGGAGCCGCAAAAATTTTGCCGCCCCGGCGAGCAAAAAGGCACGCCCACGTGCCGGTTTTTGTGGGGGGCTTGCCCCGCACACCGTCAAGCCAGGTCATATTTTCCGCCCCAGCGGGGAATATGACCGTTCAGGCGCGACCAACCCCTTTAAAGCAGCGTTCCCGTTTTTTCGAGCCTGCGAGAAAAAACAGGCTAAACGCGCGTCTTAAAGGGGTTGGTCGCGCGTAGCGTGCGACGGTGTGCCGCCTTTGACCCTGGGGGCTTTGACGTAGCGTTCAGCGAAGACATTGCCCCCATGTTTCCGGCTGTCAGGGCGTCCAGCCAGGACAAAGGAAACACGCCGTTGCCCGTCATGCGGGCGTTTCAGGGACGGACGACCACCGGTCGGCAGACTTCTGAAAGCGCGGATAACGGGCATGAGCGCCGCAGGCGTTCAGTGCTTTTCGTCCTTTTATGGGCGTCACCGCCGGGCGTCGTGCAGGGACGTGGGGTATCACGTCCATCGGTGACGCCCATGTGGTGCGCCCGTCACACCGAAATCAGACCGGAGATCACTGCAATGGGAACTCATCTGATGCAAAGGCTGAATGCCTTTTCGGATGCCTTTTCTGTTTTTCTGCTCTGGCTGCAACACAACCCGGTCATATTATCCCTGTTTGCCGGGCTGACGCTGCCCTTTATTTTTCATCTGTCACGTGAGGAAAGAAAAAATGCCCCCTTCTGGTTAAAATCGGTGGCGTGCGTGTCCATCTTCTTCTTTATATCCGGCCCGCTGTCACCACTGACCATTCAGGGGCTGAGTTTTTTCTTTACGGTACTCGATAACCACATTCTGCTCAGGTTATCACTCTGGATACTGACGATCGGATTGACGCTTGCCGGTCTGGCCTTTCACATTACCGCCCGACGGTTACTGGCCGGAGAAATCGACAGTTTAAAACACCGGATGATTAAGAAAAGCAAACTGGAAAGGAATATCAGAACGGATGTTCGTGACGTCAGGGATATGTTGCCTGACAGCATCGAATATAATCCGCTGGATTATATTAATCTGAAAAAAGGTATTTTCATCGGGCTGGATAAAGACAATCAGCCACAATATATCACCGCCGAAGAATTTCAGACCCAGCACGCCGACCTTATCGGCACCACCGGCTCCGGTAAAGGGGTGAGCGCCTGTGTCCTGCTTTATCAGGCAATACTGTCAGGTGAAGGGGTATTTGTTGAAGATCCCAAAAATGATGAGTGGGCTCCGCATGTCCTGCGGGACGCCTGCCTGAAAGCGGAAAAACCGTTTGTCCTGATTAACCTGAATGACCTTCATTTCCAGCTGGATTTACTGGCTGATATTTCTCATGAACAACTGGAGGAGCTGTTTAATGCCGGTTTCAGTCTGGGGAAAAAAGGCGAAGGCGCTGACTTTTATCGTATTGCCGACCGACGGGCCGCCAGAAATACGGCGGCTATTTATGAAAAAGGCATGACATTACGGGATTTATTCAATACCGACTTTGTGAAATCTCTCAGTGAAGATGTGCCTGCTTTTTATGGCGAGCTGGAGGAAATCGCCCTGGTTAATTCCATTAACGCCCACAATGGATTTTCATTAAAGACAATATTTAATGAGGGTGGCTGCTGTTACATCATTGGCTCGATGCGTAATCAGAAAATCATTTCGGCACAACGCATGATTTTGACCCGTCTGATTCAGATAGCCGAAACACGGGACCGGATAAAAGGGAAACCCCGGCCTGTCGCTATTTTTCTTGATGAACTTAAATATCACCTTTCCCGCCCAGCGCTTGAGGGGCTTGGCGCGGCAAGAGATAAAGGTGTGCATATCATCATGGCGCATCAGTCGGTGAAAGATTTATATGACTGCCCGGCAGATCTGGAGGGTGATGCCGTCGCCGGTTCGGTCATCGAAAACTGTAAATTCATGCTGGTTTATCGCCTTCGTGATCCGGATACCGCCGACTGGGTGGCCAGAATGACCGGCTCTATTCTGGTTGACGATGAGATGAGGAAAGTGAAAACGGATATTTCCCTGACGGAGAAAATGGAAACCGACCGGATGATCCGCCAGGCGGAACGCTATTATATCGACAGCAATATGCTGCTTAATCTGCCGAAATTTGTCGGTTTTGTATTTACCTGGAATGACCTGGCGAAGGCGACAAAACTCTTTCACATACCGGCGAAAAAGCAATATATCGACCTGCTGTCATTTGAGCATAAACACCCGCTGTATACCGAAAAAGACCATCAGGTTCACAAACCTTCCATTAACCTGTGAGGCAGCTAATGCTAATTCATAACGTTGCTGAAAGAAATGAAGCCGCAAACCGGAGAATGGAGGCATTACTGAGTTTTCTTAAGGAAGAAACTTTCTCTGACTTTTTGACCTTAAAAAAAGTTGTCGGCTATAAAGGAAGACATAACCATGCCATGTATAACCTGCTGAATAAAGCGGTGGCACTGGGGTTTCTGAGTAAACATGAATATCCGGTACTGACCGGGAAAAAAGCATTGTGGGGAATAACCATGCCGGGGCTGGCAAGGGTGGTTAACGCAGATGACCCTGTTTTTCCCGCTTATTTTGAGCCGGGAAAACTCCGGCACCGGACGCTGGAGCATCGCCTGTTAAACCAGCGGGTCAGGCTGGCCCTGGAGGAAAAAGGCGGTACAGGCTGGCTTAACGGCGACCGGGGGGCATTTATAGCGCGGTATCCGGGCGTCCGGCACCGACCGGACGGCATCATTACCCTGAGCAGTGGTGCCATCATCGCGGTGGAAACCGAGCGCTCGCTGAAAACCCGCGCCCGCTACATCACCATTATCAACAGTCATCTGGCCGCCAGCGACGCCGGATGCTGGCACTATGCCATGTATGTCATGCCGGACGATAAAACCCGCGTGTCGCTTGGCAGGCTGTTTGACAGCATCAGGACGGTGATGAGGAACAGTGTTCCCGTTCCGTTTGATGCGAAGAACCGGGAAATGTTTCTGTTCCGCACGATAGCCGAACTGGAACAGGCTCCCGACAGCCACGACTAAATGCCGTCAATGAGGAAATCGATGGCGGCCTTCACCTGAGTGCGGTACTGCGACGCATCGCAGAACACCGCCCCCAGCGCCCGGACAGGGACACTCGCCAGTTCGTGGGTCATGACCGCGTATTCCTGGCCGTCAGTCAGTCTGACCACGGGGACAAGACGATCCGGGCGGCGGCCTGCCGGATACCTGTCAACAGGCAACAACGGGATCACGATCCGGCGGTTCAGTTGTCCAATGATATCGCTTGTGACATCAAGCAACAGGGGGTAAACGGCGCTTTTACCGGTATTACCGTATACGGTGAACTGCATGGTTAAAATGTCCGGTATTCATCACTGAAACAGCCATACTCATCATGGAAACGGTTTAATGCGTCGATGGCCTCCCTGTTCTCTTCCTGCCATTTTTTGGCTTCATGGTGACGAAGCTCCGCATCCAGGGCGGCGGTCAGGGTCGCACTCAGGTTAATACCCGCCTCACGCGCCCGGACCAGTAAGGCACGCTCTACCGTCATGGTCACGCTCAGTGTGTTGCGTTGTTTCGCGGTCATGCTTTCTCTCCCGTCATGAGATACGTGCAATCCGCACGGTTTAATGCACTTATCATAGCACCAGAAAAAGGTCCTGCTACCGTTTGTAGTCGTTCACATTTTACAGCCAGTCGTCATACTGGTTCCATCGTCCACTACCATCAACGGTGTAATCATGACGTTTGCGGGATGCGCGGGCTCTTTGCCGCCCGCACCCGCAGCCTGCGAATTTACCGGGCATTCAATGCCCGGTAAATTCGCAGGGAAATTGAACCCCCTGTCACTCTGCCTGCCCAAATATCAGGTTAAAGCCGCATTCCTTTGCAGCTTCCTGTTCTTCAACTCAGGCCTTATCCATCAGATAACGATGCGCTTTTGATGCTGCGCTGGCGGCTTTGAAAATATAGCGCTTGTCGTTTTTCAGTGCTTTCAGCCAGGAAGCGATATAACTTTCGTGCTGAACCTCTCCGACAATCCCCAGATCCGCCATCAGGAACGCGCTTCCCAGTTCCGCACATAATTCTTCAAATGCATACCCTTCACTGCCAAACTTCCCTTTCATTTCACGGTTGAGACGACTTTTGCCACCGCTCCAGTGCACCAGCTCATGCAGACCGGTGGCATAAAAATTGGCCGCATCGGAAAAAAACCGGCGTTCCGGTAGCCAGACTTCATCCGTTGACGGCATGAAAAAGGCGTTTTGTCCTTTCTCGATGATGGTTGCGCCACTGTTACGAAACAGATTTTCAGCCTGCGGCAACGGGTCAAACGTCTCAGCAGGACTCACAGCCTCAGTAGTCAGGGAAAGGCCGTCAATTTGTTCAACATTAAACACGGTGAAGGTTTTCAGCATCGGAATGTGATCAATGTCTCCGGCGTCGTTTTCCTTCTCCAGCGTGGTATAGAAAATAGCGGTCGTGCCGTGCTCACCTTTGCGAACCTGCCCGCCCTCTGCCTGAGCCTGTTTCCAGGTCATCCAGCGGGAGTCACTGAATCCCTGTTCTGACGCACTGCACCACAGCAACATGATATTCATCCCGCTATAAGCCGCGCCGGTGGCGTAGTTGGAAGGTAACCCAGACATCCCCGCCACACGCTGCCACGGACACACCCAGGGCTTAACGCCGGCTTCCAGTGCGGTAATGATGTTGTCAGTAACAGTCTGATAAATATCTGTTCTGGTTCTGGGAAATTTCGTTTTTGAGGAGCCTGACGGGTCCAGCGAGGATACGCTGGTCGCCGCTGCGGTGTTAGGGGCGCAGGTCTGAGTATGCAGGGAAATCGTCATGGTTTTTTCTCCGTCAGTGGTGTGATTTTCGTCTTCGTATCGCCTGACGGTTCGCTTTCCCGGAGTCGTTCCGGCCAGCAAGGGCGCAGCATGCGTGCCATTTACCCTTGCTGGACGGGTTGTGCCGGGAAACGATTAACCGGAAGCAAATACGGGGGCGGAAAGCACGCGGGAGAAAAAATCTGCACCTGCATCGCCGGGCGTGACGCCCCTTGCTCTGCAGCGGTGAAACAGGTTTGAGGTTTATACTGACAATAACTTCTTATCGATGATAGGATATATGTCAGCCGGACGAAACGCTCCTCTTAACAGAGGTGGTTTGTTATTAATCTGTCTCGTCCGGCACTCAGTAACCCCACGATTTAATAGCTATATTTTTCTTTGTAGACAATAATACTTATTGTTGATGGGGGAATATTTCGGCTGTCAATCCTTTAATTTGACACGTGACTCACTATCTTTGAATTAGTTCGCCCCAACTAATAGTTGGGATAAAAAATTAAAACCAGACAACTGATAATTTAGTGGAATATCGTACTTAATTCACATCACCTTTTTATTTCTTATGAATCTTCATGTTTTGATGGAATTCATTTCTCAGCACCAGAATAAAAACACATCAGATAGAAAGTTCTATATAAAACACACGTCCATGGCAGGGGCAACCACTGAGAGATCCAGTAAGGGCATAACAACATTTTAACCGGAATAAAACCTCATCTTATCGACAAGCTTAAAAACCGTAAAATGAGAATCCATGAATTAGATATGCATTGGATTCTCATTTACTGATTAGTCTGATCATAAGCTGAGGGGGTTCACGTTCCGCCAGAATAGGTGTTCATGTAGGGCCAGAATACGCAGTAAGCGAGTCATGATGCCGGTGCTGTTGGAGATTGCTGCAAAATATCCGGAAATCCGGTTAGTTCTGACGTTTAACGATCGCGTAATCGACCCGCTCGATATGGGGTTTGATCTTGCCGTTCGCTTTGGCCCCCTTAAGGACACCGCTGATTTGATCGCGCGTGCGCTGAACCCTCAAAAGCTGATCCGGTGTGCTTCACCGGACTATCTGTTGCGATACGGAACACCTGGCAATGTGGGTGATCTACACAACGAATGCCATCGAGTCGCTGAACAGCGTGATCCGGCATGCCATCAAAAAGCGTAAGGTGCTCCCGACGGATGATGCAGTGAAAAAGGTGGAGTGGCTGGCAATCCAGGCGGCGTCACAGAAATGGACGATGCCGCTGAGGGACTGTCGTATGGCGATGAGCCGCTTTATTATCGAGTTCGGTGACCACCTGGCCGGTCACTTCTGAGAAAAAGCATTTACACAGAATCGTGTACAGGGTCAGGCCCCCTGCGTTCCTCTGCTGCCATTATCGCAGTCAGTACTTCAACGCCTGACACAATACGAGCTCTGAATCCTGAGTCGGTTGGCTCACCGGAAGTGCTCAAATCCGTTCTGTCAATGCGAGTTCCCCGCAAGCTTACCGCAAGATCGGTTGCGGCTCCGTTCGTACGGACAGGATGCGCGCGAAGCCAGCGTCGGAACCTGCTACCCGGTCACTCCCCCATACAGAATAAAAGCCCTGGCTGCAACAGTCAGGGCTTTTAAGGGACTACGGACTTCAGATTTAACATTACCGGACTTAACAATTTAGTACTGCTGATGGTACTGCTTTCAAATGTACACGTTTACCACAGATAATATTGGATATTGATACTGACTAACACTTTCCTCTATCTACTGTTGAACATATTCAGCCAGCCTGATGCTGATGTAGCCCCCTGAAATACCAGACAGTAGCTGTATCTCCAGATAAGAGATAGGCTTAAATATATGTCTAACAACCATGTTAATTTGTAAGCGTCTAGCCACTGCCGCCTGTGAATCTGGTTACGGGATCGTTAGCTTAGAGCTCCATCTAATTTAGAAGGAGCTCTAATCATGGAAAATACTGCCAACTGGCGAACTGAATCCCGCACAGTCTATTCTAATGACTTTAAACTTCGCATCGTTGAGCTGGCGTCTCAACCGGATGCCAATGTTGCTAAGATCGCCCGCGAAAATGGAGTTGCTCACAACCTCATTTTTAAGTGGCTGCGCATGTGGCAAAACGAGGGGCGGGTATCACGTCGCCTGCCTGCGACCATCACCCCACCTTCAGAGCTGTCACTGTTACCTGTCGAGATCGTATCTGAACCACCAACATCAGATAACGGTTCCGGGCAGTGTCCGCTGAATGCTTCCTCCTGCAGCGTGGAGTTCCGCCACGGTAAAATAAGCCTCGAAAACCCCTCGCCGGAGTTGCTGGGCGTGCTGCTCCGCGAGCTGACCGGGAGAAGCCAATGATATCCCTCCCGTCAGGTACCCGTATCTGGCTGGTTGCTGGCGTCACGGATATGCGTAAATCGTTCAATGGTCTGGGCGAGCTGGTACAGCATGCCCTTGATGAAAACCCGTTCTCCGGCCACCTGTTTATCTTCCGTGGCCGCAGAGGTGACACCGTAAAGATACTCTGGGCCGATGCTGACGGCCTGTGCCTGTTGACCAAACGGCTGGAAGAAGGACAGTTCATCTGGCCTGCTGTACGCGATGGTAAAATCGCCATTACCCGCTCACAACTCGCCATGCTCCTCGATAAGCTGGACTGGCGTCAGCCAAAAACAGCTCGTCTTAACTCACTGACAATGTTGTAAAAAGAGCATGACCGCATTATAAATGGGGTCATGAGTCAGGACTATCTCGCCCGTATCGCCGCGCTGGAAGACGCGCTTCGCCAGAAAGACAGTCAGCTTAGTCTCGTTGCTGAGACTGAGTCGTTCCTGCGTTCAGCGCTGGCGCGCGCTGAAGAGAAAATAGAGAACGAAGAGCGCGAAATAGAGCATCTGCGGGCGCAGATAGAAAAACTACGGCGGATGCTGTTCGGTACCCGTTCTGAAAAGCTGCGCCGGCAGGTTGAAGAAGCCGAAGCCCTGCTGAAACAGCAGGAGCAGCAAAGCGATCGTTACAACGGCCGGGATAACGATCAGCAGGTTCCGCGTCAGCTTCGCCAGTCGCGCCATCGTCGTCCTCTGCCTGACCATCTTCCACGCGAAATAAACAGGCTGGAGCCCGCCGAAACCTGTTGTCCGGACTGCGGCAGCGATATGGCATACCTCAGCGAAGTCAGCGCAGAGCAGCTGGAGCTGGTCTCCAGCGCCCTGAAAGTGCTCCGCACGGTCAGGGTGAAAAAGGCCTGCACCCGATGCGACTGCATCGTTGAAGCGTCGGCACCATCACGCCCCATCGATCGGGGTATCGCCGGGCCGGGTCTGCTGGCCCGCGTGTTAACGGCCAAATACTGCGAGCACCTGCCGCTCTATCGCCAGTGCGAAATCTTTGCCCGCCAGGGCGTGGATCTGAGCCGGGCTCTGCTCTCCAACTGGGTGGATGCGTGTTGCCGGTTGATGGCACCGTTGGATGAAGCCCTTTATCGTTACGTGATGGACTGCCGCAAACTGCATACGGACGATACCCCGGTGCCGGTACTGGCACCGGGGAGGAAGAAGACGAAAACCGGGCGCATCTGGACGTATGTGCGTGATGACCGAAGCGCTGGATCGTCAGACCCGCCAGCGGCGTGGTTCGCCTTCTCCCCTGACCGACAGGGGAAACATCCTCAGCAGCATCTTCGCCATTATCATGGCGTACTGCAGGCCGATGCCTTCGCAGGGTACGACAGGTTGTTCAGCGCAGAGCGTAACGGTGGCCCGCTAACAGAAGCTGCATGCTGGGCCCACGCGCGTCGAAAAATCCACGACGTCTATATAAGTACTCAGACGGCCACCGCCGGGGAAGCCCTGAAACGTATCGGTGAGCTGTACGCGGTAGAAGAGGAAATACGCGGCCTCCCTGCAACTGAGCGGCTGGCAACCAGGCAATCCCGGAGTAAGCCGCTGCTGATATCCCTGCATGACTGGTTGGTGGAGAAAAGCGCCACGCTGTCGAAAAAATCCCGGCTGGGCGAGGCGTTCGCTTATGCCCTGAACCAGTGGGATGCGCTGTGCTACTACTGTGATGATGGTCTGGCAGAGCCTGATAACAACGCTGCCGAACGAGCCCTTCGTGCTGTCTGCCTTGGGAAAAAGAATTTTATCTTCTTCGGCAGCGACCACAGCGGTGAGCGAGGAGCCCTGCTGTATGGTCTGATCGGGACGTGCAGGCTCAATGGCATCGATCCGGAAACCTACCTCCGCCATATCCTGAGCGTACTGCCGGAATGGCCCAGCAATAAAGTGGCTGAACTACTGCCATGGAACGTAGAGCTCACCAATAAATAATCGTCAATACGGCGCTCACTTAACGCTTACGTTAATTTTGAGATGACCGGGATCCTGTTAGGGCAAGAAGTCCGTAAGCGTAAGACTCCGCAAGAGAAAATTGCCATCATCCAGCAAACAATGGAGCCGGGCATGAACGTCTCCCACGTTGCTCGTCTGCACGGTATTCAACCCAGCCTGCTGTTTAAATGGAAGAAACAATACCAGGAAGGCAGCCTCACCGCCGTTGCGGCCGGAGAGGAAGTGGTTCCGGCTTCGGAGCTGGCAGCTGCGCTCAAACAGGTCCGGGAGCTACAGCGTCTTCTGGGTAAGAAGACGATGGAAGTTGAGATCCTCAAAGAAGCGGTGGAGTACGGCCAGTCGCGAAAATGGATAGCGCACGCGCCCTTGTTGCCAAAGGACGGGGAATAGCACAGGTCAGCCGCGCCATGAGCGTGTCGCGTGCGCAGCTATCACTGCGGGTGAACCGTTCTGCCGACTGGCAGGACAGGCGCAGAAACCGACGTAATGACGAAGCGGATGCTGAGATATTATCGGGCATCCTCGATATCATCAGCGACATGCCCAGCTACGGCTACCGACGGGTGTGGGGTATCCTGCGTAAGCAACGTCGTGTAGAGGGACTTCCATCGGTGAACGCCAAACGGCTTTACAGGATAATGAGCGAGCATAACCTGCTGTTGCTGCATGATAAATCTGAGCGCCCGAAGCGGGAGCATAAAGGCAAAATCGCGGTAGCTGAGAGCGATATGCGCTGGTGTTCAGACGGCTTCGAGTTCGGTTGTGACAACGGCGAGAAACTGCGGGTGACCTTCGCACTGGACTGTTGCGACCGGGAAGCCATAGACTGGGCGGCGAGCACCGGAGGCTACGACAGTTCAACGGTACAGGATGTGATGCTGAGGTCGGTGGAAAAGCGCTTCGGTAGCACGCTGCCGGCTAACCCGGTGCAATGGCTGACGGATAATGGTTCAGCGTACACCGCGCATGAAACGCGGAAGTTCGCCAGAGAACTGAATCTGGAGCCATGTACAACAGCGGTGAGCAGTCCGCAGAGTAACGGCATGGCCGAACGGTTCGTGAAGACGATGAAGGAAGATTACATCACGTTCATGCCAAAACCAGATGTGCGAACAGCGATCGAGAACCTTGCAGCAGCGTTCAATCATTACAATGAAAACCATCCGCACAGCGCGCTGGGATACAACTCCCCAAGGGAATACCGGCGACAGCGGACATCGTTAACTTAAGATACAAAAGCTGTCCGGAGATGGCGGGTCAAGATCATCAGCCAGCCTGATGCTATGACTCAGGAATGGCGTCCTGAACAGGTACACTTCCCCTCGCGACATATACTCTCTGATGCGTGGCCTTACATCCCTGGTGATGCATTAACAATTAAATCATGGCTTTACATCGTCGCGCTTTCGTTACAGTTTTGCGATTTGATATATCACTACATGGCCTTAAAGCATTGTCGATGTGAAAAAATAATGACTTCAGCATCGACTATCCGATACAAAATATACTTCGTGGCCTTTATCGCAAACCCCGGTAAAACTGACTGCATTAACAGCAAATGATGTTTTCTCTGCTGTTAAGATTTAACATACAGATTTAAAAGACAGTGTCAATACTGTTTTTAATAACATGTCTTTCTTGACAGTATTTATCAGGTGTGCCGTAAAATCCCGTCATTAAGGGCGGGGCTCATTGATGAGGCCCGTAACGCGAGCAGGTGAGTGAATTCCGATGAGCTTACGCAGGTAAGTGATTCGGAGCCAACGCACCGACAACCTTAAGTATGACGGGGATAGATGTCGGACAGTACCTGCATCGCATAACGGGAGTTCCGGCAGGAGACTTTCCGTCGGCTTGCACTGATTTATTAACAAAGCCGTGTTTACACCGGCATCCGGCACTCACAGCCCCGCATATTCTGGCTATTTCTTGTTTTGCTCTCGCAGCATGGTTTCGCACAAAATCGCATTCAGCCGTGTCTGGTCCCCCTTTACCGATCTTTCCAGCCATTCCATCACGCAGGCATCAATACGCACGAAACATCAATAGGTACAATGAATATAGGATATTATTAGTAATAAATACATATGACCTTATCACAGTTGGCATGAGAGTAAGGGGGTATGTTGATGAACCAGAGAAATTTGAAGGATTTACAGAATTTTGACTTTCTCGCGAAGAGTTTTGCCCGCATGCATGCGGCAGGTTACCGCGTAGATATTAAGAAGATTACAGGCAATATGTCAGCAGAGTTGCGGGTATGGTTTCTTGAGCGTTACGAACAATACTGCAAAGAGGCACTAAGCGACAGGGACGCAGACGCAAGAGAAACCGGGATTCATTAAGCAAAAAGCCCTTTAACCAGCCGGACAGGAAACTGTCCGGCTTTTATAGTGAATCGCTGTACCAGGAACCAGAGCACAAGAACCAGAGCCTGATATGTACTTCTTATTAACAGGAGAGAAAAATGCGACTCAGTGAAAAGTATGGACGTTGGGGCATCGTATGCGGTGGCACCATTGTTCAGGGGGGAGCACACAGCAATCGCCTTGCCTCGGAAGGCGTGAATGTTTGTGTCGTTGGATCGTCTACCGTGGCGAGGTCACTCCCCCTGTAATCGTGTTTCTTCACAGGGGCTGTCTGTTTGCAAAAAGACACTTTACATCAACTTTAGCCATTCTGTCCCATATCCAAAAGAACAGATTCTACACTGGAATCAACACATTGAATGTTTGACCAGAATTTCGGATCAGGGTCACCTATAATGAAGTCTTTTTGGTGATAAATGCCTTAAATTAAGTGGTTATTAGGTTTATTGCGCCATAGTTATTGTAATGACCAGAATTTCCCATGTAAATAATATAAATAACAGATGTTTATAAATCATTAATGATGAACAAATTAAACCCTCGCATCGGCATGAAAAAGTGACGGTTTACTCACAGAAAAAGATTAAGAGATAATTAATCTAAAGACAGATATTAAAAATATCATTTATTTATTGGGGTTGTTCACGCAGGAGGTTAGCAGCCATATATTTACAGATAGCCGATAAGAGATGATATCAGGGAGGCTGACATGTCTGATAATAATGAAAAAAAGTGATTGAAGCACTTTTTACTGGTTATTGTTTGGATCCATTCTCTACACTTGGTATGCATTGCACCGACGCCGGGCTGGAAGTTCGTGCATTATTACCTGATGCCACCGATGTGTGGGTCATTGAACCGAAAACCGGACGCAAAGTCGGCAGGCTGGAATGCCTTGATTCGCGCGGTTTCTTTAGCGGCATTCTGCCGCGTCGTAAAAATCCTTTTCGCTACCAGTTGGCCGTCATCTGGCACGGACAACAGAGTCTGATTGATGACCCGTACCGTTTTGGTCCGCTGTTGCAGGATCTGGATGTCTGGCTGCTGTCGGAAGGCACGCATCTTCGCCCCTATGAAGCACTGGGCGCACATCCCGATACGATAGATGACGTCGTCGGTACGCGCTTTTCGGTCTGGGCACCTAACGCCCGCCGGGTGTCAGTTGTCGGGCAGTTTAACTACTGGGACGGTCGTCGCCACCCGATGCGCCTGCGTAAAGCGTCCGGTATCTGGGAGCTGTTTGTTCCCGGTGCGCTCAACGGTCAGCTGTATAAATTTGAGCTTATTGATGCCCACGGCCATTTGCGGGTGAAGGCCGATCCTTACGCTTTCGAAGCGCAAATGCGCCCGGACAGCGCCTCGCTAATCTGCGGGATGCCGGAAAAGGTCAGGCAGCCGCCGGGGCGCAGGCAGGCTAACCAGTCCGATGCGCCGATATCAATTTATGAAGTACATCTGGGCTCCTGGCGTCGTCATACCGATAACAACTTCTGGCTGAGCTACCGCGAGCTTGCCGACCAGCTGGTGCCCTATGCAAAATGGATGGGCTTTACTCACCTGGAGCTGCTGCCGGTTAACGAGCATCCGTTTGACGGCAGCTGGGGCTATCAGCCAACCGGGCTGTACGCGCCAACCCGTCGCTTCGGCACCCGGGAAGATTTCCGCTACTTTATCAACGCGGCCCATGCTGCGGGTCTTAGCGTGATCCTCGACTGGGTACCAGGCCATTTCCCGGCAGATGATTTTGCTCTCGCCTCGTTTGATGGCACTGCTTTGTATGAACATAGCGACCCGCGCGAAGGTTATCATCAGGACTGGAACACCCTGATTTACAACTACGGTCGCCGCGAGGTCAGCAACTTCCTCGTTGGCAATGCCCTGTACTGGATTGAGCGCTTCGGCATTGATGCGCTGCGGGTCGATGCGGTGGCATCGATGATTTATCGCGACTACAGCCGCAAAGAAGGCGAGTGGGTACCGAACGAATTCGGTGGACGGGAGAACCTTGAAGCGATTGAATTCCTGCGTAATACCAACCACGTACTGGGTGAACAGACGCCGGGGGCGGTAACGATGGCGGAAGAGTCGACCGATTTTGCCGGCGTTTCACGTCCTTCATCCACTGGCGGTCTGGGGTTCTGGTTCAAGTGGAATATGGGCTGGATGCACGACACCCTCGGCTATATGAAGCTGGATCCGGTGTACCGTCGTTTTCATCACGACAAGATGACCTTCGGTATGCTCTACAACTACACCGAAAACTTTGTCCTGCCGCTCTCTCATGACGAAGTGGTGCACGGCAAAAAATCCATTCTCGACCGCATGCCGGGCGATGCGTGGCAGAAGTTTGCTAACCTGCGCGCTTACTACGGCTGGTTGTTCGCCTTCCCGGGTAAAAAGCTGCTGTTTATGGGTAATGAGTTTGCCCAGGGACGCGAGTGGAACCACGACGGAAGCCTCGACTGGCATTTGCTGGAGGGCAGCGACAGCTGGCACCACGGCGTCCAGCGGCTGGTGCGCGATCTGAACCATACCTATCGTTACCACAAAGCGCTGCATGAACTGGATTTCGACCCTTACGGCTTCGAATGGCTGGTGGCAGACGATCATGAATGCTCGGTGTTTATCTTTGTCCGTCGCGACAGGAAGGGAAACGAAATTATCGTTGCCAGCAACTTCACTCCGGTACCGCGCCATGACTATCGTTTTGGCATCAACCAGCCAGGCCGCTGGCGCGAAGAGCTGAACACTGACTCCATGCACTACCACGGCAGCAATACCGGTAATGGTGGTGTCGTTGAAAGCGATGCCATTGCCAGCCACGGTCGCGAACATTCCCTCTCCATTACGCTGCCGCCGCTGGCGACGATCTGGCTTACGCGGGGGCCTGATAATGAATAAATCTCTGAAGGTTATTCATTTAAACAGTAGAGCCATGATAGTTAAGTTATTTCCGGAGGTGGGCTCTTCTGAATTAATTTACAGAAGAGCGTTTTTTATTCGCTGTTTTCTTTTATTGTTTTTATTTTAATGGCAGGACATCACGATGAGTAAACCTGAATATAATGGCAATGTCATGCTGGCACGCCAGTTACCGCTTAAATCTGTGGCGTTGATCCTGGCGGGAGGTCGTGGGACGCGATTAAAAGATCTGACAGCAATCCGGGCAAAACCGGCGGTACATTTTGGTGGCAAGTTCAGAATTATTGATTTTGCTTTATCAAACTGTATTAATTCCGGGATCAGACGGATTGGGGTCATTACACAATATCAATCACATTCCCTGGTTCAGCATATTCAGCGCGGCTGGTCTTTCCTCAATGAGGAGATGAATGAATTCGTCGATTTATTGCCCGCTCAGCAACGTGTGCATGGTGAAAGCTGGTACCGGGGTACTGCCGATGCCGTCACACAGAACCTGGATATTATCCGACGCTATGGCGCGGAATATGTCGTTATTCTGGCCGGTGATCATATCTATAAACAGGATTATTCCCGGATGCTGATTGATCATGTTGCAAAAGGCGCCCGGTGTACTGTGGCCTGCCTTCCTGTACCTGTGGAAGACGCGAGTGCTTTTGGTGTCATGGCTGTGGATGAAAATGATAAAATCATTGATTTTATTGAAAAACCTTCTAATCCCCCTACGATGCCGGGGGATAAAACCAAATCGCTTGCCAGTATGGGGATCTATGTATTCGATGCTGAATACCTCTATCAGTTACTGGATGAAGATGGCCGGGATGAACAGTCCAGCCACGATTTCGGCAAAGATATTATTCCAGCAATTACGGCATCCGGAGAAGCCAGGGCACATCCTTTCCCGCGCTCCTGTGTGCAGTCAGACAATCATGCAGAACCATACTGGCGTGATGTCGGCACGCTGGAGGCCTACTGGAAAGCGAACCTTGATTTAGCTTCCGTGGTACCTGAACTGGATGTTTATGATCGCAACTGGCCGATCCATACTTATGTGGAGTCTTTACCGAGCGCAAAATTTGTTCAGGACCGCACAGGCAGTCATGGAATGACCATGAATTCACTGGTCTCCGGCGGCTGCATTATATCCGGTTCTGTTGTTGTACATTCAGTTTTATTCTCCAGCGTACGGATTAACTCTTTTTGCAATATTGATTCAGCAGTTTTATTACCCGGTGTGTGGGTAGGGCGTTCCTGTCGGTTACGACGCTGTGTGATTGATCGTGGATGTGTGATCCCTGAAGGAACGGTCATTGGTGAGAATGCTGTCGAGGACGCCCGTCGTTTTTATCGTTCTGAAGAAGGGACCGTTCTTGTCACTAAAGAAATGATGAGGAGGACTGAATAATGAACGGGTCTCCTGAAAGGCATTCCGCAGAGATCATGGTGACAATCTCCGGCCCGGACCGTATTTCTGTCAGCAAAATAAGGAGCGTCGATACAGGTTTTGCATGTAGTTGCTGAGATGTGTTCCCGTTATTAAAAACAGGCGGACTGGCGGATACCGTGACTGACCGTTCTCTGGAAAACCTTGCCTAACCGGGTTTCCCTTTCCTGACAGCGATGTCGGGTCATTACGTTACGCCATTCGTCGGGCCTTTGTTATGGGGGCTCGCCTGTCGTTGTGGCGCTACGTACAACGTCAGACAATGAGCATGGATTTTAGCCGGAAAATCGCGGCTAAGTCTTTCCACCCGTTGTATCAGTGTATTCTTTAATTGCTACGGACAAGAAAAATGGAACCACCTGTAAGTGATACCTCACCCGGGTTGAATGCAGAAACTCTGAAGCTTGCTATTGCTTATAAACTTATGTTTATTGTTGGAAAGGATCCATCACTTGCCAATAAGCATGAGTGGCTCAACGCTACGCTGTTTGCCATTCGCGATCGTCTTGTCGAACGCTGGTTGCGGGCGCATCGGGCGAGGGTTTCTCAGGAAGTGCGGCAGGTTTACTATCTGTCGATGGAGTTTCTGATTGGACGAACCCTCTCTAATGCCTTGCTGTCACTGGGTATCTATGATGATGTTAAAACGGCTCTGGCAGAAATGGGGCTGGATCTGGACGCATTGATCGATGAAGAGAACGACCCCGGTCTGGGCAATGGAGGTCTCGGTCGCCTCGCGGCTTGTTTTCTTGATTCTCTGGCCACGCTGGGCCTACCGGGACGCGGCTACGGTATCCGCTACGACTACGGAATGTTCAGGCAAAATATTTAAATGGTTGCCAGATGAAGTCTCCTGACTACTGGTTAGAATACGGGGATCCGTGGGAATTTGAACGCCATAAGACGCGGTATACCGTTCGTTTCGGCGGGCGAATTCAACAGGAGGGTAAACATTCGTGCTGGCTGGAAACCGAAGAAATTATCGCGGTCGCTTTCGATCAGATGATCCCCGGTTATGAGACTGATGCCACTAACACCCTGCGTCTTTGGAGTACGCAGGCCAGCAAAGAAATTAATCTGGGGAAATTTAATCAGGGTGACTATTTCGCCGCAGCGGAGGATAAGAGCCATTCCGAAAATGTTTCCCGCGTGCTGTACCCGGACGACTCGACCTGTTCAGGGCGTGAACTTCGACTTCGTCAGGAGTATTTCCTCGCCTCCGCCACAGTGCAGGATATTCTCTCCCGCCATTACCAGCTATATCAGACTTATGACAACCTGACGGATAAAATTGCGATCCACCTCAACGACACCTATCCGGTGTTATTGATCCCGGAACTGATGCGTCTGCTGATTGACGAATACCAATTTATCTGGGATGAGGCGTTTGAAGTGGCCTGCCAGGTTTTCTCTTACACCAACCATACCCTGATGAGTGAAGCGCTGGAGACATGGCCGGTCGATATGCTGGGGGAAATTTTGCCACGACATTTACAGATTATCTTCGAAATTAATGACTATTTTCGTAAGCGTGCAGCGAGAACCGTATTGACGGGGACGTGTTATTGAGTTGGCAGCGCTACTCGCCAGGGCAGCAGCTCGCTGACCCGGTTGACCGGCCTGTCAGCTATGACGTCAAGGACATGGCGAAGGTAGCTTTCTGGGTCCACTCCGTTCAGTTTGCACGTCCCGATCAGACTGTACAGTAACGCTCCACGCTCACCACCGTGGTCTGAGCCGAAGAACAACCAGTTTTTACGACCCAGACTGACCATCCGCAGAGCATTTTCAGCGATGTTGTTATCCGCTTCGGCCCAGCCATCCTCCGCATAGTACGTCAGTGCCGGCCACTGGTTCAGGGCGTATGTGAACGCCTTCGCCAGCTCCGAGTGTCGCGACAGCATTTTCATCTTTTCACGCAGCCAGCTTTCCAGGGCTTTTAGCTGTGGTTTTGCTTTTTGCTGACGTTCAGCAAGGCGTTGTGCACGTTGCTCTGCCGTCATTCCCCTTACATCCGCCTCGATGGTATAAAGCTCTCCGATCCGTCTCAGCGCTTCTTCCGTCAGGGCTGACGGGGTGCGGACGTGTACATCGTGGATCTTGCGACGGGTGTGAGCCCAGCAGGCGGCTGAATCGCCACGGGTTTAACAGACACCTCAGAGTCATTTAAGATGGCTTAAAGAG
>OJUE01000002.1_pt1 | contig 242942 bp, 249 predicted proteins | sample 1599861 | NCBI WGS metagenome assembly OJUE01 (sample SAMN04436936, study PRJEB24849) | human gut metagenome | biome: human gut; feature: NICU; material: stool | host: Homo sapiens | place: USA: Saint Louis, MO | collected 2012-07-01 | reverse complement strand
CAAAGTCCATTATAAGACTTTCCTCAGGCATCTTAAGGCAAATGTAAAAATGAAACGCATGAGACAAACAAAGCTGGTATGTAATAACAACTCTTTTCTTACAATAAAGGCAGGATGTATACCTGACAGAGGAATGTGAATTAAATTCATATCTGAATAGGCAACGTTGATTGATGCAAATCAATATGTAACGCAAATACTGGTCGTTCCGGATACTGAAACGCGCGCGAACAGGGGCGTAAGAAATAAATTATTTTTTATCCTTTACCGGCCATAAAAAAGTCCAGTAGTGGATTTTAATATGGCTATAATTAATGGCTGACAGGATTAATATAAAACTTACAAATAATACTTGCCAAATATCCGGTATCGATGGTTAAACCGGACAACGTATAGAGTCGCGCTGAGCGTAAAAGAAATAGCGGCATTTCATTCAGCAGATATATTAAAACAGAGCTTACAATAATACCTCTCGCTCATTAATTCCTGCCTGGCGCCGGGTAAAGCGGGTTTACCGCTTAAAGGCCCGGCCGGCAGAGATTGCCAGCGCCCGTTCGAAAGCGACGCGTCCTGTTCCCGCCAGCCAGGACTCAATGGATTGCAGCTGCGGATTCATTTGCCGCATCGCCGCCAGATCGGCATGCCCCGCCAGCCGTCCCTCATCCACAGGTTCGCATTCCCTCTCCCGCCAGGCTATATCTTAGACACCTTTCTTCATACAGGAGTGAATAAGATGGGCAAAAAGATTCTGATGCTGGTGGGCGATTACGCCGAAGATTACTTGAACAAAATTATAACCAACTGATTTAAAATAAAATTAATTAATAATTACCTAAAATATGTACTTAATTATGTACTCACAAACCTAAACAATCCATTTGACTAGTAATCATCTCTCGCTGAATACTGTATATTCAACCAGCACAAAGGTGATTATCATGCGTGTAGAAATCAGCATTGCCAAAGAGAAAGCCGCGAAAATGCCAAAGGGGTCAATGGAGGCCTTGAAAGACGAAATGACCCGTCGAATCAGCAAGCAATATGACGACGTTGAAGTGATCGTGAAAACGGCCAGTAATGATGGACTGAGCGTTTTGTGGGCGACTGATAAAGAAATCGCCAAAGAATTTGTAGAGACCACTCTAAAAGACGCTTGGGAGACGGCTGACGACTGGTTTGTGTGTTGAGTTATGGGTATAGTGCGCCCCGACTGTACGGCATGAACACCTGCAGTTACCCTACTCGGCAGGTCTTGTATACGGCTGCCGGGTGGGTTTTTACATCAAATCCTCACCCAGCCTCATGCAGTATGCTATCCGGGAAATCTTTATAAATCGTCTTCACCCCCTCCGAGCACATAGGCCACAGACACAATGTTTTAACTGCTCAGACCAGAAATATCTGGAAGCTTTGGGCGTCTTCTTGGAAGATAGGCGTGTGCGAAGACGCACACAGCAATGATGTTATGTAGTATTTTCCCCTTGAGTGTGCCTGCTCAAGGGGATTTTTTATCGCCGTATTGTACTGGCAAATATTTGTAAATAGTCTTCACCCCCACGCCTGTCACATCGGCCACACGCGACTGGACAGGCGGTTAGTCCGGTATGTTTCTCGCGCTACTACTGCTTACGTTAATGTCTGGTAATGATCTAGCGGCGCGACGTAAAGCGGCGTTGAAAGCAATTATAGTGACCGGCCGGCGTTGGTACTTCACACGGTTAGAATGGCTCTGAAATACAAAAACATCCTCTGGATACCTTTCCCGTCGCCGAGTTATCATCGCCATCGCCCTAGGTGGGATTTCAACGCGCAGCGCTTTCAGTCTCCCCCGCACTCGTATCAGTATTGAATCATTATCTATGTCATCGTACCGAAGCGCCAACAGCCTACCCGCACTAAGGCTCGTATAGAAAATCAATACCCACAAATCAGCCCAAGTATCTGAGATGCCGGCGAGTTGACTATTTATTATCAAAAATTGCATGAACGTTAACGTTTTCTTACTGCTCACATTTAAACGCGCTTTGCTCTATTATTCGTGAGGTTATTATCTCAGATGTTAATTTCAGGCAACAGTAGTTAACGTGCGGTTAATCACACTCCCCTTCAAACAAGGCTAGTATCCAGCCTCAAGCTGTTGAACGTGTGCATCGCAACTCCGAGCACTTCACATCTATAAGACACCCTCAAGTAAATACATACCCACGCAACCGTATCTTCAACTTAACTGTTCAGACCAGAAATATCTGGAAACATCAGGAATTTTCTCAGAAGATATACTCCGCGCAGAGACGCACACAGCAATAATCTCATCAAGTTTTTTCCCCTGAGTGTGCCTGCTCCGGGGATTTTTTTATCAAACAGGACTCATATCCTGTCTCAAGTCGTTAATCGCATGGGTTGCGACTCCGAGTAATTCCACGTCTTCCAGCGCCTCACCTTCGATGCTCTCGCCTTCGGCTGTAATAAAAGAGCTCCCCATCAATTTTGCAAACTGCAGTTCGCCAGCCAGGCGGATAAGCAGGACGCTTCCTTGCGTCACTTTTAACGACAGATCGAGGACCACAAATCCGCGATCAGTCTCTATAACCTGAGAGTTCGCGCCAATGTTGCACGCAGCCGTAACAGTCAGAGCAGACTCAACGTAGTCGGCAGCAGGTGAAGGAAAATAGCTGGCAGTCATTACATCACCCTCCCCATGTTGCGGAGAATCCATAATCTATTCTCGGTATGATCCGGCGTTTTGTCAGCGAAGCAAGACTGATAGCGCTCTATCCACCGGTTAGCCTCGGAATAAGATAAGTGGATTCCTCGGCACACAAGAGAAGAAACAAAATCGCGAGTGTGCAGGTACTGGTAGCCTTTCGAGTTTCGAAGGATCGACTCACGAAAGGCCTGGTTGATATCTGATTGTCGAGGCATGATCCCCCTCCCTTAAATACTGTTTATGCATACAGTATTTTTTTTTGTTTTAAGAGAAGATCAAGAGAAGGTGAGGCTATCAATCCTCCATGAACGCCTATCTTTAAGGATCATATAACTTTATTGTTATTTAGCCAGTGAATCCCATCGGTTGTGGTGTTAGCTATGGCGCTGGAATATTCGGCATTGAGAAGCTTCGGCTGCTGACTGCCTTGGTACACCTGTCTTTCAATAAGCGAGCTATTAAGTCTTACTTTGTCTTTATTGGTGATCTTGATCAATTCACCCGATATGTCCTTATGCAACCCTTTATCAATAAATACAAACTCAGCCCCATCCATGTGATAGCTGCTTTCAAGTTTTTCAAAACGCATTCCAGATAATTGAGTGCTTCCTGTAGTATTTTTGAACTTAACTCCAATGCCTTTTCCGTTGCCCTTAATCTTAACAGCACTAATAACATTGTCTAATGAAGCCGAATTCATCCGGTTAAGTATGATTCCATTAGACCCCGGATTATCTATATGGCACGCGGAAATTACAGCATCACCGCATGACTCAAGGAAAATACCTGAGCCTTTAGCATTTTTTATTATACTGTTGCTAACAATAACGTTACGCGACTCTCCTGAATTGAACCGTCCACCGCTATAATCGTTTCCAAAAATATCAATTCCGTTATCGTTTGTTCCATCTACTGTGCAAGAACTGATGATAACTCCATTTGGCCTATCAATGCTTATCCCAATATATCCGCAGTTTTCTACGCGGCAGTTAGTGATGTTACTATCAACTGGCCCGTTGTTATTTTTAGATGAACGAAGCCCTATTCCTATTCCCCCATTTCCTTTTCTTGCGGGAGGATTTATAGCATTAACATTATCTATCGTTAGCCCTCTTGAGCCGATAATATTAATGCAGTTTATGGCCCCATCAACGTTTTGAGAGTTTCCATCAATCCTCACACCTGAAATTATAACATCTGATAAATCGTCATCATCCCAATTTGTTATGATTGAACCAACACCTGCATAGCTACCAGACAAAAGCCTTATAGTTCCAACACCGATGATTGCGCACCCAGGAAGTAAATTGATGCAACTTCCACCTTTGGACTGAGCGTTTTTTATCTCAGGTGAATCAGGGTTAGGCGATACATTGTAAACACCTGCAGGTATAAATAGTTGCACCCTCTCGTTGATTGCATTCTGTATATACTTCGTGCAATCGGCGTTCGGATCTGATGCATTAAACGATGCAGGAAGAAAGCTCCTGATGCTGGCCATGCCTGTCTGTGATATCCCAGACGCCACCTTAAGATAAGCGGGTGCCTGTTGTGGCCCTGATTTTGCTTGTTTTGAGAGTGCTAACAGTCCAACTGCACTTGCACCGGAAATTATAAATTCTCGCCTGTTTTTCATACACTTATCCGAAATTTTGAGTGATAACCCATTAAAGATACCACCAATAGCAATAGCACATTTTTAGTGATCAGGTCATAGCTTTGCTCTTAAAGCTAAAGTATGATAATGCAGACTAATCCTATGGAAATTGGAAAGATGGCAAGCATTGTACTTTTTTTTGTTTACGTAATGTTTTTTATACCGAAAATGGATTTGATTTCTCTGGGTGGAGGGTTTAATGCTGGCTTAAGGATTGATGATTTAATCATCTGCTTATTGTTTTTCTTTTTCTTCTTATATGCAGCACAGAATAAAAAGACAAAGGTCAGTAAAACTGAATTTTATTTCATATTGTTTTTATTCGTCACATTCCTTGGTTCATTCTTTAGTTCGACGCAATATGGCAGGGGAACGGTTCTTTTTCCAATTCGTTTCTTTGAATATTTTGTTTTTTTCTACATGGGTTTCTTTTTATACAAAGGTGGAGCAAATATAAGGAAGTTACTTTTGCTTTTGCTTATTGCTAACTCTGTAGTAGCCATCCTTCAACACTTTGGAGTTGTTGGTGGGTTCAACGTCAGAGGCTATCAGCCAAATATGTCAGAACGTGTAATAGGTCTTACGAGCGGGCCTTGGGAGCTTGGTGTTATACTTAACTTCATTACATGTTACTTTTTGGCAGAGGAAAGAAGCGAATTCAAGAAATACGTCATCTTTGGCATAGCCACATTAATCATCATGATGACTGGCTCAAGGATGTCTATGCTTGCGCAGATTGCTGTTCTGATCTGGTATATGAAGCTAAGTGCCAGCCTGGTAACCATCATCAAAAGATGCCTCGTGGTCATTCCTTTACTGTTCGCGGTCTATTTCTTCTTTAGTGACAGTACGGTGGCGACTCGATCTGATAGTCTCATGAACAGTGATAATATTGACCAGCTATTAGACTCATATTCATCGGTTAGAATTACTGAATCAGTCCCTTCATGGGGCGATCTGGGCGTTCTTTCCCGTGGTGATGAGGTTGATGCCAGCTGGAGCATGAGGGGTATTAAATGGATTTACGCCGTTAAACTATATCTGTCACACCCTATGTACTGGATGATCGGCGTGGGAGCTGGCTCTTTTGGTAACGCTCTTGACGGTGGCTGGCTGAGGATTACGACAGAGACAGGAATTATAGGTTTAATACTATTTATTCTTTTTCTTCTTCGTATAAAGAGACTATCACCAACAATGTCGTTATGTGTTATTGCATTCTGTATAAACATGCTGATGATTGATATCTACATGTCTTATAAGGTAATGTCGATGATGCTCCTTCTTGCTGGTTATTACCAGAAGAAGAAAAAAACAGAAAGAGCGCTAATCAGACAAGAAAGTCTAAATAATCACCACTCTACATTTGTTAAGAGCTAATTGCTAATCAAAGTAAAAAATGGATGGTCATCTATAACGACCATCCATTTCATTTTATCAGTTTTAATATTTTATCAAGAAAACTCAAAGACTGTATTTGTCTGAGGCATAGTGAGCAGCGGCCGAGATTTCTTCCATAGTCAGCAGGCGTTCCCAAATAACCATTTCGGCAAACTGCGGGCCGGTATTCGCCGAGCCGCCCGAATCCTTACCGAAACGCAGACGCCGCTGTTCATCCATTGAACCACCTCGCGTCACCACACCCGATTTCGTTACGGCTGCCGTTCCTGCGCCGATCAGTTGCATAGTTACAGCAGCAGCACCATCAGTCGGTATGGTCAGAATAGCGGCATAACGACGCGCGGAAATAGCCACGCCTCCGGCAGCCGGATCGTTGGAGATGCTCAGCGTGCTCCCCGCAGCACCGGACATTTTGGACAGACCCCAACTGGCACTTGCACGGCTGAACCGCAATCCTCCGATGGTCAGAATGGAGTGGGATGCGGAGCCGTGTACTTCATACCATACCGCCAGCAAACTGACATCACCGAATTTCCGGTTAATGTCTGTCAGTGCCGCCAGTGCGCCAGGTGTCGCGCAGTCGACCATACGAATACCGGATTGTTCGACAATCACAGGATGATTGGTTGTGTCACCTACGAGGATGTTGTCCGGCATCAATGGGCTGGGATACGTGGTGACTGCATCACCGACTGCGCTGACTGCAAAATCCAGCGCCGGACGCCAGCGGTCGGTATAACCGGTCACGCCAATAGCGGGAGCGTAGGGGGCATAGTTTTTAATGGAAGGGTCAGGGCTGGTCAGGCTGCCCGGTACAATTTCAAGGGTCATGGTTAAACGCTCCGGTAAATAGCGGCAAGGCTGGTGTAATGCGCATTGGTGGCACGCGGACAGGTCAGCGGGTTTTGCATGCGGTCAGACATACGGATGTAACTCAGGAATTCGCCGGGCTGGGAAGAACCATAGACTGGCCAGTTAAACGCCCCGGCGGGCAGCGCCCCGGTAGTGTCGTCCTGCTGCCCGGCAAAAATCGCCAGGCGGTGCAACAGCGTATCGATATAGTCCTGACGCGGCTCGGCAAACATGTAGGCAATCGCCGGTGCATAGGACAGTTCGCCGACAGGCTCCCTCCAGTCCATACTCCATACCGAACCATCCGGGTTGTAAGCCAGCGCCCGCAGGGTGTCAGCCATATGCCAGAGTGCTGCTGATGGCACTGGCTTCCCGGCCAGCAGAAAGGTACGCAGCATCCATTCACTGCCGGACAGTGAAGCCATCGTGTACCAGCGGGACACGTCCTGTCCGTCAGCAACACCGTGGTTTTCAACGAGGCGGGTCGGGTTAACGTTTGTCCCGTTCAGCACATCGCAGGGAGCCAGCCCGTTAATCGTCATCGTCTCGGACAGGTCGTTTCTGTCACCCAGCGCCGCAATCTGCATGGTAATCAGCCGCTCTGCCCATCGTTCACCGTTGGCGTTATCCGGGGCCAGAATCAGTGCGCGGGCGAGAATAGCCAGATTCCAGGCAATTTCTTCTGATTTGGAATCACCTGTCGGGTAGTTATCCGTCACCTGCCCCCGGATATCCGGGCGCGTCCAGCGGTATTTGGGCGTGTATTTCACAAAGCGATTAGCCTCATGCACCACCATTGCGGTGACTTTTGTTTTCTGGGCTGCCGTCAGGTGTGCGCCCATCAGGTCGCAGTGGCTGGCCACGTTACGCGCCAGCTCTGCCGCCTGTGAACCGAACGTCACCGCAACATCCTCAGAAGCTTCGCTCCACGGCGGCGGCGGGCCTCCCCACCAACCACCGTTCGCCAGGTGCGCACTGACCACCAAATCCAGCCCCTGCACAATCCATGAAACAGCGGTGTTGTAACTGACGCCAATAAACGTTTCATCCCACGTGGCATAACCCGCATCACACCAGCTTATCCAGTGAACGACCCCGGCCAGCATCAGCGGGTATTGCTCTATGCTGTCCATCGTTGAACCGCTCGTCGGCAGTCCGGTTCCGCCAGCCAGGGGAACCCATGTCGGCACCCACGTTGAAAGCATGTATTTACAGGCACGCTCGGCGAGTGGCTCTACTGCCGCGCGTACTGATGCGGGTAGCGGCGTGAGGACCATTTCAGGCCGTTGATTCACCGATTGCCGGGCGCGACGATTGAGCGGTGGGAGGTAATTAATCCGCCCTGACTGGTCGGCTTCCAGCAAAACCACCCCGTCTTTGACAATCGCGTGACCTGCCGGAATATCTGCGGGATTAAGCTGATAGACCGCCACGCCTTTGGCAGCGTATGCCGCGACGTTTTCATCAGCAGGTAGGCCATCCATTGCCTGCAAGGTCCCTGGCAGAACGTCTCCATTCTCCATAACCTTTCCCCAGGCGTAAGTTACTCCGTCGGTAAACTCATCGGTTGTTTTAACAAGATTTTTATCAGAAGGCATTTTCCGCCCGGTAGCCTCCAGCGTACCGCCGTTGTTGATGTACTCGTCCGCCAGCGAAGCATCACCAGCATTTCGTACCCATGTTACCGCCCCAACAGGAATTTTTCGGTCATCTGCCGCGGCCTGAGCTTCGTCCAGAGTGGTAAACGGCAGTCCAAGAATTGTGATACTGTCCTGGGTTACTTTGAGGGCCTCAGCATTCTTATTTAAAAGCCCCTTCCACGAAATGTTGACTCGCTTTCCTCGATCGAGCCAACTTTCACCGTCGGTATTTAAAGCGATATCTAAATTTTCTACGTTCTCTTTAAGAACGCTAAATCCTGCAGTACCCAGCGGGGGGGTTAAATCAGACATTAAGGTGCCCTCATTTTTTCTTGGGAGTGTTTTCCCTTTGAAAAAACAACATGAATATTTGAAATATTGAGTGATTAGGGTTAAATAACAATAAGTCCTGTATATATGATATGTAGATTTATTGATTTATAATTTAGTTATTAATTTGATCTCATAAAATATTAGACGGGAATTTCAGGCCAGGCGATATCGGGTGCGGTAGCTGTATCAATGCGGCTCAAAGCAACACGGTATTTTTTCCACTCAGCCAACTGTGTAACTTCTTCGTCAGTCTGGATGCCAATTTCTACAGCGTCGTTTAGAGGAGCTATTTTTTCGTTTGCCTCCCGCATCAACTTAGTCAGCAATTCACTTGCTAAATTAACATCGGCTTGGTGTTTAGCTTCCGGGTCACTAATCCAACCATCGCCATTCCATTTTTGGTAGCTGTCAGCAGGAGCTATTGCCGTCACATCATCCGGCAGGGCACCTAGCTCTGAAATCTCAACGGGTTCTCCAGATACGATGCTGTATACGATTTTTCCGCGATGGTCCTCGAAAATAGACCACAAGCCCGCAGCAATATTGAAAACAGCCGCTTCTCCTGTGGCTGTTTCGGGTGGTGAACTTTGAGTGCTACTGGCAGGTAAGCCAGTGTGAGGCGGGATCGACATTTCTTCAACGCCCACCAGCTCCCCCGTATCGCCACTGATATGATAAACAGTTACTACCTTAAGTTTGTCAGACATTTCAAAAGCCATTATGCGAGCCTCACGATGTAGTTAAATGCGATGTTTTTGACGGTGTTTTCTGTATTACCTGCAGCATCAACAGTAATGGTGTGTGTGTGCGCACCAAGCGCTACTGTGTGCGTGTGAGCGCCTGTTGTGGAAGTAGTACCAAAGTTATTAGCGCTATTGCTACCGACGTCCTGGTCGCTACCGCCCTGCTTCTGCATCGCGCCCCCCCATGTGTGAGCATGATCGCCGTCACTACTTGTCGTTTTTGATCCGAGATCGGTTGAAGATACAGATGCTGTATGCGAGTGAGATTTAACCCCGTCCAACTCTTGCGAAAGCACCGTTCTACCGGATGAAGGCTTACCTTTGATGGTCCATCCCCGCATATCAGGGATTACGCCCGATGGGTATACCGCAGCAAGTAACGGGTATGCTGTCAGACTAAATGCCTGTCCTTGCATAAATGCGAAAGTTCCCGTGGCAGGCAAAGTGTCAGATGGCCAGGGGATAGGACTACCCGTAGGCACGCTTGCGAAAGATGTTGTTTTTAATACCTGTAAAATCTGAGTCGAATCATCCGGGTTCAGTGTAAGACCAAACCCCTCAACAACATTGACAAGTTCTGTTTGAATTGCATTAAACCATGCAGCAACCAGCCTTGTGGGAGGAATGCCACCGGATATTTTTCCATCAGTAAAAAGGCCATCAAGAGCCGTAGATTCTACATCACTAATTTTTAGCATGCTGAAACACCTGTGATTGTTGATATATTATATTTACGCTTAATATTCCGGCCATACACTATTCATCAAAACATCAAATAAAGATTGATATTCCGGCGTATTAATCTCAGCCTCAAAGCTATAAACAAATATAATATTTATATGTGATGGCGCGATTTTTGTTATCGCACATTCAAACTGTTTATCTCCCCATGAACCGAGGGGATCACCGCAATAAGAGCTACCTGAATATGCGTATCTTATTGTTGTTCCGGGAACATTAATTTGCCATGTGAAAGGCCATTCATCGCCATTTATCGCATCTCCACATACCGACATTCCACACATTGCAGGTCGAAATTGAGTGATGTATATGGTGTAACCTAACGCTGCCGCAACACCGATGTAGTAATTGCGGCTTAACCCACCGGTACTGATTAGCTTTGAAACAACAGCTCTCTGGCGAGCACCAATGCTATCCATTTCGCCAATAGCACAATCATCAGGCAGGCCGAGTGTACGCTCCCATTCGTAAAGCATCATCAGTGCTGTTGAAGGAAAACCACCTGACAGTAACGCCAGTGAATCAGTGTCAGAACGTGCAAATGAATGTGCAAGAGATCTGACCGTCGCGTACTGTGTACTTTCAACATCGCGGGGCCATGCAAGGCCGGTGGGCAACAGTGAAACCAAAGCACGCGTATAGTCATCAACAGAATAAAGACTCATGTGAAATCAACCGCCCCCAGCAATGGCAGCTCACCCGTCCCTAAAATGATGTTCTGGGAGGGTGATTCCAGCACATATCCCGTCGTGCCGGCGACCTGACTGATCGCACCGTTAATATCGGAGAGATAAATTTTTCCTGACCCGTCCGGCGTTCCGTTGTCAAAAAATAGCAAATTAATAGCGTCTTTTATTGCCTGCACTGTATCGCTGTCTGCGTCCGGGATCCCAGAGATAGTGAAGTCGACAACTTTTTCTATTGGAGAGCAGACGTAAATAATCGCAGTATCAGCCTGGAGAGGGTAAATATAATCCGCCACCCTTCCCTGATCGCCTGTCGCCTTTATCGCCCCCCAGTCTTCAAGCGATGACACCCCATCGGTCCCGACCGGGAAACCGTTATTCGTCGTGTCATTGCCATCACACATAATGTAAATAACGACGGTACCCGCCCCCATTCCGCGACGTTTTATCCAGGCACGGGTTACACCAGAAATTTCCAGCGCCCATTTTTTATAATCGGCGTCGCTGCCCCCCTGAGGCGGATTCTGGTATGCCTGCAGCCCGCGCTGTCGGAAATCCTCCTCTTTTTCGATATCTGCCCCGCCTGTCGCTGGCTCGATCAACGTCAGCGTATTGTCGATACCCGGCACATTGGCATCCAGCGTCAGCAACGTGCCGGAGTCGGCATTGCCAGCGCTCCCGCCGCCGCTTACGTCGTCAGAAATATCGGGTAAAATAGCCGTGACAGAAGTGGTCCCGCTTTTCCCGGCGGATATGGCCAGTTCCGAATCAGTGACATACTGATAACCGTCGGACCGGTTCAGAACGGTACCCGCGGGAAGAATGGCCCCGACAGTTCCCGTTGCCCTTGCTGCAGGTGAACGGGCGGCAGTGGCCGTTTTCCGGTAAGTCTGTTTTAGTGCCATCCAGCCTGCCAGCCACTCCCCGGTAGATGTGAACGGGTTTGTCTGCAGGGCAATATAATCCAGGTAGGCATAGTGCAGGTGCGACATACCGGCATCCATGTCCGCGACGACCTTCAGATTCCCGAAGCGAAGCAAGGCACCGACATTTTTAAGTTCTGCCTGCATAAACTGCCGATTTTCTTCGCGCAGCTCACTCAGAGTTTTTCGTTTAAACGGCATTGTTTATTTGCTCCCAGATCCAGAAAAATGCGCTCTCCTGCCAGTCTCCATCCGGCGGCAGATAACGAATAATCAGGTTGAGCCTGTTCGGCATGACGATCTGTGTTGTGCAACTGATATCACTGACGACACCATCGCCTTTCAGCCAGTCAAGAGCCTCTTTTGCGTACTCTTCTGCCCGTATAGCAACATTGGTCGTCAGTCTTTCTCGACGCAGCAACCACAGCCGGCTACCCAGTTGCGTATCGGCGTCTGAGTCCCCCCACCAGCCGCGGCGATCACTACCGTCATAAGCGTCGTCCGAGCGGGCAAGGCGATCGGTGAACAGACTGAGGATGATTGCAGTTTGCAGGTCGTTGCCGGTTTCCAGCGCGCCGGGATCGGTACGCCAGTCAGCATGAAGCGCATCGACATTCCAGAATGATGAAATATCACTCATACCTGCTCCCCCGGTTTCTCGCTGGTTACGGCGTCGTTACCTTGTTCAACCCCTTTAACTTCGTGGTTGTGCTCGTTATATGCGTCCCGCAGTTGTTTCAGCGTTTTGTTGTTGGTTTCGCAGTTATCGATAACGTCCCCGGTGACGAGTAATTTAGGCGTAATGAGCTTCACCTGTTCTGTCGCCGTAGCTGTCAGGTTTTTTGCGTTATTGACGGTGACGTCCTGGCCTTTTGCATCGATGCTGATACCGTCCTCCGTCAACTGGATGTACAGACCCCACTGGTTGTACATTACCGTTTCGCCGGGGCTCAGATCTGAATGGCGGTACCCCTGATGGTTGGTCGCGATGACTACCGGATTCGAACGATCACCGCCCAGGAACGCCAGCACGACATCGGTACCAACGGGAAGCCCGGAGGAAAACCCAAATTCGGCCAGTCGGTGGGCGCTGGCGACCTCGAGCGGGGTCTGATACTGCACGGACTGGGTTCCACCGCCGTCCTGCATCGCAGTGACTCGCCCCACGCCCAGCATGCTGGCAATACGGTTTGCAATATGTCGAAACTGGTTCATTGGCTGAATCCTGCTATCTGCTGGTAAAACGCATAGGGTTGCACTGCAAACGCCTCTGGTGGCATCAGCGTCAACCGGGCATGCGTACCATCGCTGTCCCGCATAAAAGTGACTTCGGCTATCAGCAATTCAGTATCCGGTAGCCTGAGCGTGGGGAGATTCACCGGGATCAGCGTATTTGGCTCCCACAGCTTCCCGGACTTATCCCGCCAGCTGTCTACCGTGACGCTTAACTGCTTTGAACGGCCATAACGGCGGTTCATCTCCCAGTCGATGGCGCGCTGCGCCTTCTTCGACGCCATCAGCGTGCTTTCAACGATAATGATGCGTTTCCGGTAGCGCATACCCGCCGCTTCGGGGTCCCTGGCGGTGGCCAGCGTTACCGAGTCATAGGCCGTATCCGGAGAAAATCCGGCGATCGGCGAAACGCTCATCGAGACCCCAATATAGTCAGAGAATCGTTCCGACATATCGGCGCGGTAGTACGCCTGTTCGACGTTCTCGCCTTCCGCCACTCCACTGGCTGCCCGCCGTGTTCCTGTGCGCGTAAGCAGCAGGTTTCCGTCGGGCAAGTCGTAATAGAGCAGCGCAGACCACCGGGATACTCGCTCGATGATCTCCTGTGGCGATTCGCCCCAGTTAATCGTGAACTGAGGCACGCCGACCAGATCGTCAACATCGCATGACACTTTGATGCCGTACCACGAGGCCAGCCGGGAAGCGATATTCAGCGCATCACTCCGGTTGATAACGTTGTTCGGCCACTCGGCAGAACAGTCCACCAAATCCTGACATTTGCTGCGGCCGTTCGCCTGTACCTCATGCCGGGCTCGCGTTATCGCGGGTTCCCAGTTGTCAACATAACCCGTTATCACCGGGTCCTCACCGAAATGAACCTCGCAGGGCGCCCCCTCCACCACCAGCTGCTTTTCGTGGGTGCCAGGGTAATAGTCCAGAAGGCCCAGGCTAAAATCAGACGGGAAACGCTCTATTGAGCGCGTCACGCGGACTGAATCCCAGCCCTCTATTTTTTTGTCACCGACTGTCAGCGTGACTACATCCTGATCGCTCATTGTCGTAACACCCTCATCGATACAGGCATAAAGGCCGGATGCGGTACGTCTGATTCCTGAATCAGCTCATCAGCACGCCCGACATCCTGATACAACCGGTTGGCCATCGTCAGTACAGGCAGTGGTTGCGCGGAGTTAAACTGCATGAGCTCGCTTAAACTGGCTGAAAGCGCAGACATGGTGTCGAGAAATGACGATCTGACCAGCAACAATGAACTGTAGAGTTCATCGTCGGCGCGGTCACCTGTCGCCAGCAGAGCGGCATCCAGTTGATCCGACACCCGGCGGGTTATCTGCTCTGCCTCGTTGCGACTCGTCGGGTTTGATTCGGAGGCTACCGCCGCCATTGCGCCGCTACACAAAACAATAATCAGGACATTGACGCTTTCTGCTATATCCGCGCCGGCTGACGACTGCTGATATTCTGAACTGGTGGCGTTGGCCAACTTTTCCAGCGCAGTTATCCGCTCATTCACACCGCCGGTGCAGTTGAGAATGGCGTTGATAACGTCAGCAGTACGTTGCACAAACTCATCAACCGTGGCAGAGCTATCAAGGCCGGTGACGGTATCAAAAATCTCCTGACGGTCCATGATGGCGCTGGCAGATACCTGCGCGGAAAGTGATTCAAAATCATCGGTGTCATCGGCAGAGACGCTACCGTTTACACCTGATGAACTGCCACCCACCTCCCCCTTGCTATAGCGCCCGTAGCGCTGATTACCGAACGTTGATTTGAGAACGTTGCTGACATTCGTCACTTCATTGGTGGTGCTGTCCACCATGTTTGTCCAGAAAGCGATCGTGTTCTTGATGGTTTTTATCGCCTGCGTCACGCCACGGATTTCACCTTTAATCCGTGCGATGGTGCTTAATACGGTGGTGCTGACCAACTTCAGGTAATTTGTGCGAACAGATTTTCCTGCAGCACTGCTGCCGGTGACCGCAAAAACCTTTAGCCCTGACTCGATCGCCATCAACGTGAATTCAAAAACACGGCCTGCATCTGCAGAACCGGAAAGCCGAAGCCCGTTTTCCGGTATGGCCACCGTCATTTCACCCAGAGTCGGGTGAATCAACGTGCCTGCGCCCTTCTCCTCACATGCGGTGATGAGCGCCTGACGCTGGGTAATAACATCACCACCGCCATACATCTGGCTGTCCTGAATGAGGAAGCCACGAATAACAATCCGACGGACACCGCGCCCCATATCCTCTATCCATGCAGTGTCACGATAAGGGTATTCGTGCACCGCCTGGCGGCGACCGTGACTGCCTTCCTCAGCAACAACGGCAAACGGGACACTCCGGAAACTAGAGGGTTGTAGCTTGCTCTGCCAGTCATCACTGACGTCCCCGCCCATCAGTGAAGAAATCGCATCCTGAATAATTGGCATATAAACTCCGGGTATAAAAAAACCGCCTGACTGAAGGCGGTCTGTTTGCAACTGCGGGCGGACTGTCTAATAACTCATCGGGAGTGTTATCCGTCCACCGTTTTGTGTTTCAAACACTTTCCGATCCCCTTTTTCATTAATCGTCGTTATTTCGAGTTTAAGCTTGTTATCTTCCATGGCGCTTTTGAACGATTTGGTTATATCGTTTACAGATACAGAACCCGAGTCCGACGTTGGCTGAACAATGCTGCCAGGCCTCTCCTGATTAATGCCTGATGGGTTTCCACCCGTATCGCCGCTGATAATGTCCTGGTAATACCCTAAAACCGCACCAGGATACGCTGCGTTCTCCCGCCCCCACCGACTCCGGTCATAGCCACCATTGTAGTAGCGTAACGCTAATGGAATGTTGCCACCCGCATTCCGCATGTTTTCCGCCATAATCTGCGCGCCAGCAAAAATGTTCTGACGAGGATCGGTCCAGTCTGTAATACCTGTCGACTTAAAATTAGAGGGTATGATCTGCATAAGCCCACGGGCTCCGGCTCGACTAATGGCATAGGGGTCACCCTTAGATTCCTGCTTCATGATGGCTTTCAACAGACGCGGATCCACGCCGTACTTTTCGCCCGCTTCCGTGAGGAGGTCGTCATACTGGCTGGTATTGTCGTTCTGGCGATAAGGGATTTTTTCATTGCCGGGGGCTTTTTGCGGCGCAATCACCGACATGTCACCACGCAGACGCTCTGCAGCATCAGTCGCGCCGTATTCGGCATCGTAACGTTTACGAACAGCATCGGTCATAAAACCGGCATCGACCGCCCCGCGCTCCCGGCGCGTGAGTTTATTATAAAGCTCTTTGTTGCCCTGAATGCGCCGTAACTTTTCAGCTTCATCCGTGTTGATAAAGCCGGCGGCGTGGGATAGTGCAGTCAAATCACCGTTGGTGAGCAAATCCGTAACGCCTTCCAGTCCGTTCTTAACGGAACCATCAGACATAACAAATTTCAGCACTTTTTTTTCTGATTTATTGATTAAGCCATCCCAGGCAGCGCCCAGCTCATTCATCGTCACGTTGACGTCTGAAAGCTGTTTATTCAGCCCGGGATCTACGGTCAGACCAAACTCATCAGCTTTCGCCAGCAGTTTTTTATAATTCGCGCCTTCACGCATCAGTGTCAGCAGTTCTGGCGTCAGACCCAGCCCGTCAGCAACGGATTTTTGCTGGTCAGGTCGCAGGGTTGGGAAAATTTTCGCAATCGACTCCAGTGTTTTGAGGGTATTCACTGAGCCATCACTGTTCTTTTCGATCTGCGCGCCAATTTGTGCCATTGCGGACATAACACCCGCATTCTTACCGCTGGCTGCCTCATTGAGTGCTTTGAAAATACCCTCAATGGATGAGGCCGCACTTTCACTGTCTGCCCCCAGAATACGCATCGCGCCAGCCAGTTGCGTAAAATCCCGGACGCTCATAGCGGTGTTCTGCGCATGGGTATCGAGGTTGTAAGCTTCTTTTGCCGCTTCCCTGAAACCGTCAGCAACCTTTTTTATGCCGTATCCGACAACGCCGGCCGCACCAAAGGTAGCCATTTTACCGGCCAGCTCACCGACGATCTTCAGTGGAGGAATGATATCTCCGATGAACTGGACGTTATCCCGTGCACTACGGGCCATTTTATCCAGCCGTCCGCCGACATCATCCAGGCTATCAACCGTCTCATCACCGCCGAGGTTAAGCTTTTCCTGCGTCTCATCCAGGTGAGGGAGCAGGTTTTTAATGGCCTCGTTGATTTCATCAATGGTGGCGCTGACCCTGTCGTCCGCAATCAGCTCGAAATCGAATGCGTTACTCATCGCCCTGACCTCCGGACTTCAGTTTATTAATTCGCTTCGCCTGCGCCACCCACCAGAGCAGCCGTTTCTGGGTCATACCCCACGCCCTATCGTCACTCCACCCGAAATAGAAGGTGACGTCTGCCGCCACCTCCTGCCATGCGGTCAGGGCTTCCAGTTCAAAAAACCGAGCAGATACTCCTTACATTTGCAAAAATCCACATAGTCCATCGGTGCCAGTACGCTTTCTCGGGTGTCTGTCACCAGAGCGATCAGTAAGCGCATTGCAGCAATCGAGGTGGAGGATTCCTGTTTTTCGTAGAACTTCTCAACCTGAGTCAGCGTGGGGGCCTTCAGCTCCAGCTGCTCATAACGTATTTTTTGTGCGGCATCTTCCAGGGGAATGGTCAGAATAATGGTCTTCGTACGTTCTAATTCAGCCATAGATTAATTCTCCGTCACTTCGCGGCCTTCCCAGCGAACATCGAACACCGCATCTTCGCTTTCCACTTCCTGAACGTTAACCGTCCAGAGCGCGCGACCAATAATCGTTTTCCCGTTCGCCAGTTCGGCGATCACGTTTACGTTGGTCTGCCCGTTAAAATCCCGGACACTGGTGCCGCCGCTGTCACGCAGGCGAGCTGAAATGTACCCGGCAACCGGTTTTTCCTTATAACCATGCACGCCATCCATCCCCGTCAGTGTCGAGCGGTTAACGGTGGACGGCTGGTATTTAAAGGAACCTTCCACCATGACTGAAACACCGTCCACGGTGACGTAGGCGGTACCGGCCAGGCGGTTTGAGGTGTCAGCCATGATTTATGCTCCTGTATCTGTTGACTGCGCCTGCAGGCGGAACTGGTTAAGCAGCGCAAAAATACGCAGCTGATTGATGAGCGTTCCCGGCCACAGCACGTCAACGCGGTTCGGATTGGACGCATTTTGTTCAACGATAATATTTTTCGCGAACGCTTCTGCATCCTGGGCGTAACCGTTAAACACCAGCGTCTGGTATTCGGCGATCTGGTCTGCCTTAATGATATTGGGCGTTACTATGGGCTGACCGGGTGCAAAACGGGTCCCGTCAGCAGCCAGTTTCATGCGTCCAAACTTACTGGTCACCGCTGTGCGGAGATAGCGGGTCACGAACATCAAGCTGAACAACGTTTCCACCTGCAGATAGCTGTCATCTTCATCGCCATAACTGTTTTTCTGGTAGGTGGTGATGATATTTTCCACGTTGACCGTCCCGTCGTCGGCGACGGTGTACGTTGAAATGCCGCTATACAGCAGGTTGTTACGCTCAGTGAGTTCGAAACGATCCTGCAGATCTGGCGCCAGTACGCCATAAACCGGCAGGCTCTGCAGCGGACGGCCCGGATCATTACGCAGGCTCGGGGCAATGGCTCCGGTCAGCGCAGCAGACCAGATATAACGAGGCGTTGGAGAGCGATAGACGCCCAGCAGCGTTTCATGCTGGTTATTTCTGGCCTCTCCTTTTGTTCCCAGCTCAGCGTAGGTTCCCGACGTTGTGCCGAAGGCGTGCCCGTACAACTGTTTATCCCACGCCCAGCGGCCGGAAGCGTCGTTCAGAAACGCCTTCATGGCATCAAGAGAGGCCGTATCGTCGTACGGGTTGATGATGAAATCGAACGTTTTATCCTGCAGATTGCCGAGTGCATCCACAAAATCCGGCGCGCCGGCGCCGCCTGCCATCGAGGTAATGGTCAGGGTGAGACCTGCAGGCGTCGATTCACCGCCCTGCGTCCCAAGGTAGTTGAGGCGAATATCAATCCCGTTACCCAGAAGCCCCGCATTTTTAGCCGTCAGTTCAACCGCATCGGTCGCATCCGATTTTACAGCAGCGGTAACCGGGAGATCGGTTTTTTTGGCGATAGCAGCCACCAGTGCTGTCGCGATTTGCGCCGGGGTATCGGTTGCCAGCACGGTGAGCTGCACGCGGGTACCGGCGAGGTAGAGAGAGATTATGCCCGTCTCAGACGCCTGTGACGCAATCTTGATACTCCCCTTAGCAGCAGCCATTGACCCGGATTCATCTGCCAGCGGCAGGATCCAGATTTCAGCGGCCGTATCATTCTTCTGATAGGCGGTCATCATGCCATGCAGCTGCGAGCCCTTGCCGGTCAGTTCACTAACACCATTGGCGGAGGAAACTTTAACGGGAATATTGACCTGCGTCGAACCAGCAGCAAGCATCTGGCCAATCAGCAAGGTTCGTTGCGTCGCCGTCGCAGTATTGGCCATAGAGTTGTCGAACTCGACGTAAAACAACGGCGTCCGGAGATTACCGGGTACGCGTGAAAACGGAACGGTCATTTAAGCGTCCTCTTTTTTAGCGGTGTTCTTCACACCTTTTTCCAGCACCAGGCTGACATCACCATCCTTCAGACGGCGGCGCCAGAAGGTATTATCCGGGACAACCGCGCCTTCTACAGGCAATGGCTCCCCCCGGACGGGACAGCGAACGCTAAGCCCGTCTTTTGGTTTTACAAACATGGATTACTCCTGAAGGTTAATACTGAGACCCGGGCGCAGGGTGCCATCCGGCATTTCGACGGTGATGTCTATCCCTTCCAACGGAGGCGGGTTGATGGGATAAAAATCTTCCGGCCCCTGATAATGTTCGATGTCGATCTCAAACAGCAGTTGACCCAGATGCGCTTCACCCTCGCCATCAACGTCAATCGTCGAACGGATTTCCGCGTACTTCTGGATTTTACGAGTGAGCTCGTAGCTGTTGATGACCGCCCTTTCTACCTGCTCGCGCAGGTCCTCCAGCGCCTCCTCGGCCCGTAGCGCCCCATCATCATCGGTTTCCCCGTCATATTCCTGGACGCGGCCAGTGATGCGGACAGTGGTTACCGTGGTGAACGCCGGCGTATTCCGCCCCTGCGCCTTTTTATGGTCAAACGGGGTTTGTACCAGCAGCACCGGATAAAGCGCCGCCGAGGTTGGCCAGTCCCGCGGGGAATAAACGCGGTCGCCGGCATCGGTGTGCCCGACCAACGCCGTCACCACCATTTTGCGAATAGCTGATGCATTCATCGTGCTTTCACCACATTGAGAACAAGGCGGGATCCGCCATGACTGTCAGGCTCGACATTGGAAACAACGAATAACTGATTAATGACGTGTCCGCCGACGGTTTTAATAAACACCCGGTCCGATACTTCAGGCTGAGGTTTCCCCAGCTTGCGGAACTCGGCATCACGTACACCGAGCATCGGACTGGAGGTATTGCTCACTGAATCCCCATCGAGGTTTTCAGCAGCCTGGGCATACCCACGGTCAAAAATGCCGTTAATCGTGAAAGGAGAAGTACCGTCTTTGGGACGGTACTCGTGTTCATCGCCGAAGACGCCATGTAACGGACTTAACAGGTGTAAATCCCAGTCGATGCCCATACCCGTTACTCCGTCGTGACGCTTACGGCTGGCGCAGCAGAAAGCACGCGCTGACGCAACACCTGAACATCAGCAATCACGCCAGCGGCAAGCAGGCGATCGGCATCCGTTCCGGTTACCGGGATACGCGTATTTTCGCGGTATACTTCACCGTCATGACGAATGCTGTTTCCCTTCAGAACCACAAATTCAGGCTCCGAAACAGCTTCGACTGAATCATCCCCAGCGCCATTATCACCAGATGAACCATCAGCGTTTGTATCGCTATGCACCTGATTGTCCTGGGTACCTTCTCTCGTGCTCAGGTCTTCAGCGTTAAGGTCTTCGACGCCAGCGCCCCCCGCATTCAGGTCATCCGCCAGCACCGATTTAGTTTCTTTCGCCATATCACACCACCGTTGCGCAAAGGGACGCGTTTACCCGGCTCGGAATAACAAGCGGGGAGGATTGCATCAGAATAAGGCGTTGAGCTGGATCTTCTTTCACCCAGGACTTGGGCGCATAGGCCAGCGGACCGTAGTTGAATGCCGGATCCAGAATGACGCCAAAGGCGCGGGTACCCATCAGGTCCGCACCGCTCATGATGACTGCACCATCAGGGATCATCGGCTTTTCTACATTATCGAGCGGGTCAATAAACCAGTCGTTATATAACCAGAGGTCAAAATTACCCCAGCGGCCTTTATAGATAGCCCCCTTCATCACCTGCGGACCCGCATTAATCTGGTTACCAAACGGGCTCAGCGCCGGGAAGTTGATGGCATTATCCTTGATGGTGGTATCCAGGCGGAATGCACGCCAGGACTTGTTCGTAAAGATCAGGTCGGTAGCGACTGAGCCGGACTCTTTAAGGAAAATAGTCTGCCAGTCTTCAATATCATCTGACGGTTGGGTATTGGTCGCGCCGGCGGCAACGGTCAGCGGCCATTTATCCGAACCGCTCAGGGTGATAGTCAGGTCTGGAGAACGCCCGAAATTCACTACCTTAGTTTCGTAACCTTCCCCGGTGACCGTGACTGTCCCGGACACCAGCGCGCTGGCCGCCATCCACTCCAGGCGACGGTTGATCATGTCGATCTGGTCAGTCATTTCAAACTGCAGATTTAACATTTCACGTTCGGCGGCGGTGTATTCGCCACCAATTCGCTCGCCAATCTGACGACGGATAGGTTTACGCAGATCAGGGGCGCGCTTGTCCTTGATGTACGCCGGTGTGAAGGTATTGGTCTGGTATTTACGGGACTCGACCAGCTTGCCCTCCACCAGCGGAGAGACAAACGGCGCCATACGACGCAGGCCGACATCAACATCAATCGCCACTTCTTCAGTCTCGTAGGTCACGACATTCGGGAAGAAGCGATCGAGTAGCCAGTTTTGACTGGTTTTCAGGTTAGGAACGACCCCTATCAGCACGCTGGTATCAAAAATATTGTCCATATTCAGTCTCTTGATAATGCCAGCTGCACGCTGGCAAAAATTAGAATGAGTCAGCCCCTGCCGGTTAAAGCATTGGGTCAGAGATAAGAGGGTTAAATCAGGAAGTAGCTACAGGGGCCTGAGTGCTGTCTTTCAGGAAAATAGCCAGCGGGCGAAGGGCTGTTTTCAGCGCCGGAATGGCCCAGGAGTTATCAAAAATGATGCGGTTCTGGTTGAACTCACCCATCAGATACAGCCCACCATTCTGGTCAGTGGTGGATGCATCAACGTCATCAACCAGAATTGCCGCCGGCGCTTCACTGCCATCGGTAGCAGTTTTCACACTCAGCTTATACTTCCCGCTGGCGGTGACCACTCCCAGTACCGCTCCGCGCTTATATGCACCGCCGGTGATAATACCGGTATCGGTAACCAGCTGGAGCGTCCCGGCAATGAGCTGATCGGGTAAAAACAGCGAGCTTTCCATACCCGGAGCAAACTGATTCTGACCATACTGATCCATTATTTCTCTCCTTTAGTGGAGTTGTAGAGACTGGTCATTTTGTTCACCAGCGTCGCTTTACCGCCAGATGGTTTCTCTCCATCCTGCCCAAGCCGGACATTCTCGCTTTCCTGCATGCGCTGATCGAGAGAGCGCTTACGAGTCGCCTGCAGTTTCTGGGCTGGCGCGGTAGATGCCAGAACGTCGATAGCAGCCGCAGCGCTCATCCCGGTATTGAATGCGAGCGAGGCGGCCAGCGATGGATTCGCAGCAGCATACTTACTGCCGAAGATGCGGGCGCAACGTTTACGCTCAGCAATACGAGCGCTTTTAGCCGCCTTACCTTCTTTGCGGTCGTCGTCATCATCGGAATCATCCTCTTCGGAAGCATCCGGATCGTCGTCATCATCTTCCGCATCGTCGTCGCGTTCGTCTTCTTCAGCGTCGTCGTCACGCTCATCGTCTTCCGCATCATCATCGCGCTCGTCTTCTTCCGCGCGACGCGCTTTCGCCTTTTTGGATTTTTTATCGTCTTCCTCTTCGGAAGCCGACGCGCCAAGGCCAATAAGATGAGCAAAACTAAACGGTTTCTTTGCCATTTCAGGCTCCTGTTTTTTCAAGTAAATGTCTGAACGCAGCATCCGGAGGGCATACCTCATCAGCCAGTCCAAGTTCCACACCATCAGCAGCCATAAAACAGGCGGCCTGAGTACCTTTAATCGCCTTCGCGCTAATCCCCCTATTTCTGGCGACTGTATTCACAAACAATTCCCCCATCGCGTTAATGTCATGCTGGATGGCATTGAACGCTTCTTCAGAGAGTTCGCGTAATGGCGAGCCTTCTGCTTTACGGCTTCCGAAGGTAATGATCGTCACTTTCAGACCGTCGTCTTTAATTCGCTGCGTCCAGTCCAGGTGCATGGTGATAACACCGACGGAACCAACACCGCCGGTCCGGGGAACGGAAATACGGTCAGCAGCGCTGGCAATCGCATACGCCGCGGAATACGCATTTTCGGTCAGAATGGCATGGATAGGTTTCGTTCCCCGGGCGTTGTAGATTTCATCCACGAGATCAAAACACCCGGCCACTTCACCGCCGGGCGAATCAATATCAAGGCAGATGCCGTTAACTTCCGGGTCCGCCAGTGCGGTCAGAAATGACTGGCGGATGCCGTCATAACCGGTCATGCCGCTATACGGTCGCAGACAGCCCAGTTTTTGAACCAGCGTACCGCAGATGGGGATCACGGCGACCCCGGCCACGTTGTCATATCCGGGGTCGCGTTTTGACTCCCGACCACGTTTGTCGTCGTAGCCGTACCAGTCATCGTCTTCCATCGCCAGAGAGGATTCGATTCTGCTGATACCAAACCGGTCCATGACCGCTGCCATGATGACCTCGGCTTTATTCGGATGAAGAGCCAGCGGCGTATTAAACAGCCGCTGAGCCAGATGAGGTAGATTCACTTTTCCTCCGGGTCTTTAATTGTCTCGCTGGCGAATTGATCTGCCTGCGCCCAACTGGGTAATGGAAGACCACGCTCCAGACAGGCATCGATTTCGCGTTTGCGCTGATCCATCACCTCTTCCCAATCTTCGCCGGCGTTTTCAGCCACTTCCATTTCCAGGGTGGACAGGCCGGCATCAAGTCCGAGGATCGCGCCTTTCTTCTCAGCAACGGGGTCCACCCATCCACGTCCCGGTCCCATCCATCGCGCACGGCAATATGCCGCTTTAGCCTCAAGAAAATCTGGCGCTCCGGAAGGCAAAGGCAACGATTCAATACTATGAATTTCTTCTACAAATGCAGAAGCGACTGGTTGAGCGGTTCCGGTTGCAAAATCGTCACGGCGACGAGTTAGCGTTTTCCAGGCTTCCAGCATGGCTGCACGCGCAGATGAATAGTTAACATCCGACCAGTCTTGAGTAACTTGCTGGGTGGATAACCCTGTAGCGGCGGCAATATTCCGTAATACGGCGCTTTCGAACCCGTCAAAATTACTGGTTGGACGAGCTGCGTCCAGAGTAACTATTTTTTCATTAGGGAAAAGATGAGGGATTCGGGCGCCATTCTGAAGATTAAGGCGTTTATCCTGATAATATTCAGTTCGCTGAGTCTGATATGCACTCAATTCATCACCATCACCAAAGCCAGTATCTCCAAGGGCTGAAGACACCATCTGAGCATCATATGGTGATTCAACATAAGCACCGAAGATGGCATTCAGAATTGCCGCCTCAAGCTCAGACTCATCATATTTAATCAGCATTTTCAGGCGCTGTACTATGGGGGCCAGTATTCCTATCCCCCTATGCTGCGACCCCCTTTCCATATCAAAATCATGGATCACTATCGGACGTCCCCACGATGTTTCACGAGGGATGCGCTGCCATGTCATGGTTTTCGCGCCACTCCACCAGTCGCCAATATGCGCTTCGCGGATGTGGTAAGCGACAGGAGCCCCATCGGCATCAATCTCCACGCCGCCACGAATATTCGGCATGTCGAAATTCTGCTGTGGGTTACTGAGTCTGTCAGGATCGACGACCTGTACCGTCGTGGCATACTGTCCGCGTCCGGGGCCTAAACGGTCGCGTCGATACTGAAGAACCAATAACGAATCGCCATCGAGCAACTTGTGGCGAAAACCCAGCCGTAACATCTGAGACACTGTTTGTTTTCGCTCAACATCACAATAGCGGCCAGGGTCATTTGCCCATGATCGCCAGTGCGCTTCAATCACCTTTCCATATTCATCCGCCCAGGTGGCATCAAACGCCTTATTGCCAGTGATAAGTCGCAGCATCCGATAATCGGGTTTAAAGATAGGGCGATAATTCGCACCAACGGCATTATCCAGAACGCGGGTTATTGTCCCTGAGGCCCATCCGTCATTACGAGCAAGGTCCCGCATGCGAGACACAATGCGATCACGATAGATATTAATTTCATTATCTGGTGACCACAGAGCAGGCTGCCAGTTGGCCATTTGATCGCTAAAGGAGTCCGCCGCGTCGTATGGAACTCTGCCACTACCTGACAGCGCCCCGTACTTCATCTTCTGAGTAGATGGCGGCAAAGGACGTCCGTCAGCCCCTAAGATTTGTACACCCATCAGTACCTCACTCGTATTGGACGCCTTCTGGAGATCCCAAGCATTGCCTGTATCGTTTGAATCAGTGCCAGCAAATCACCAAGACTTGTCTGCTGATAGGTTACCGTTCGGGTCCCGTCACCTTGCGTGTACGAAAAAGAGATGCCTTTTGCACCTGTTGACAGGTCGATATATGCCTGCTGTGCCTGACTAAGCGCCGCCTTTAGTTGTTCATTACTCATTCCAGTCAGTAATGTTGTTATTTGTGACACGGGACCTCCTTATGGCAAAAGTTGTGAGATCCGCTTTCGCTTTGGTTTTTCATCTGGTTGTTCAACAATGATGGCGCCGGGTAACTCATAGCTGATTTTTTCTTCTGGTACGGCAGGTGCCGGCAGGAATTTTTCAGGGTTGGCTTCAAGGTTTGCGGCCCGGACGTTGAGCTTTAACCCCATATGCTTGAGTCCACACAGTGCGGCGTAGCTGTAAACCAGGCAGTCGAGCGCTTCGTTCGCCCGCCCCGGTATCTGCTCCCAGACACTGAAGCGCTGGCCCGCAGTCACTTTGTAAACCAGACGTTCGGCCAGCAGCTGGTTGAAATACCCCAGGTCACGGTCATCCGGGAAATGCATATAACCTGCAGCTGCGGCCCCGGGATTTGGTGGTTCGAGGTGGAGGCGACCACGCACAACATCCTTTGCTGAGTTCACCCCCAGAATAATGGGGCGGAAACTGGCTTTACTTTTCGACGTCGGGCGCTTAGTCGGCCATACCGGGTTACGTTTGCCACCCTGGGCGGACTCACCTTTGATCGCCCACACACGACGACCCAGGCGTTCTTTCGCAAACTCGTAGACTTTCTGGGTATGGTGGCCGCCGGAGTCCATACATGTCGCCATGATGTTCAAGCCACGACCGTCACCCCGGCGCCAGATTTGCTTCAGGTACGCATCGAGTCGTTTCCATGGTTCCTCTGTTTCCAGATCGCCATAAATTACATCGTGGGATACCGACCATGATTCCTCATCCCTTCCCCAACCGGTGATCGTGATTTCGAAGCGATCATCCTGGGTATCAACGCCTGCAGTTAACAAAGCCACACCATCAGGAACGATGGCCGGGAATACTTCACGACGCGCCAGCAGAATATCAACCGGCAGCTGCTTACCGTGGTTGGGTCTGTGTGGCAACCCCATTTGCGTGTTCCACCAGGCTTGCTCTTTATCCGGATCCCCCTTCGCCTTGATATATTTTCCCGCGATATCCGACGGTTTATCTTTCTGCCAGGGGCTGAACAGTTTGGAAGCCTGATAACCGGCGTGGTGGTTATCGACAGCCTCTTTGCCGCAATCCGGACAAATCGCCCGGTAGACCGCATGCCGCGGTGATTCGGACCATTTCCAGACAGCAGCCACGCTATTTTCGTCATTCGCCCGCCAGGCCTGATCGTACTCGAGCAACGGGGAATGGCGTGCTCCACAACACTCAAACGGCCGGGTCTGATGCCAGCGGATAGTCTGTAATGCGCGCAGGCGCTCGCCTTCAGACCAGCCGGCACCGCAGCATTCACAGTGGATCATGGCTGATTTTGTCAGGTGTTTATCACCCTCTTTCGGCCACTGAACGTGTTTGAAAAAATCCAGAAACTGCCGATGCCCGCAGTGCGGACAAACGACCGAGGCCCGGCGCTGGTCAGATTCGGCATAGCTGTCGGCAATTCGGCTTTCGTCCTCAACGGTCGGCGAACAGGCGCGAACGGAAAGCCAGGTCAGGCCATACGTTGCGGTTCGTTCCTCCGCGAGGGCGATCGGATCCCCCTCTCGGGTAATCGGGTATTTATCCACCTCATCCGCCAGCAGAACGCGGATAGGTCTGCGTGCCAGGTTATCCGGGCTACCGGCGCCAGCCAGCGCCAGAAATCCGCCCGTAAACGCTTTATAGAGGATGGTTTCTTTCGAACTCTTCTGTTTTGAGTCACCGATGATTTTCCGTAGTACCGGCGTCACCCGCACCAGCGGGCTGATACGCTCTTTTGAAAACTGCTCTGCCGCCTCTTCTTTCGGCTGCAGGAGCAAAATCGGGCACGGGTCGAGGTGAGCGAAATAGCCGAACAGGTTTTCAAGCAATGCCGTTTTCATCAGCTGCGTGCAGCACATCACCGTGACGACATGCACACCGGATTCTGTCGCCGCCAGCATCGGACCACGGGCAATTTCTACGGTCGAGGTCTCCCAGTTCCCTGACATGCTCCCGGCCTCTTTCGCCAGCTTCCGGTAGTCATCTGCCCATTGCGGAACGCTGATACGCGGCGGTGGCGTCCATCCTTTTCTGACACTCAGTTGAAGCCGTTCAATCTTCAGCTGAGTTAAATTCTGGCTCTCCGAGGACTGAGATATGTTTGTGGACATGTTCGATCAGCACCTCTGTCATCCTGTCCGCCGGCACACCCAGATCAGCGGCTATAAGCGGTGCCACCCGGGAAGGCCAGTTCATCCAGGCATCACGCTGTTGGCGAAAGGCGTTGAAAAGAATCTCCTCGGCGGCGACCAGTTCAATCGTCTGGCCACTGTCTTTTTCATACTGAAGTTTGGCCAGCAGAGCCATATAGTTTTCGCGCACCCGCGCGGCTTCCTCCCGGGTAAGATCGGCACCTTCGGTAAGGATAATTTTTCTGGCTGTGTCTTCAATTTCATCACCGACATCATCAACGACCGCCGGCGTTTTCTTTTTCTTCGCGTTCGATGCGCGCGGATCCTTTCCGTCACGGCTTTTCTTCAGTGCGGCATCGCTCGCTTCAACATCAATCAGGTCACCGTCCATCACGATGAAACGACCGGCTTTAATCCAGCGCCCAATCGTTTTGCGATCGACGCCTGAGTGCTGCGCATACTGGCTCTGATTCATCATGGTCATGGGACATCACCTGGGACATTTTGGAGTTGGGACATTTACCTGGGACATTTTCGCAATGTCCCACACAAATGTCCCACTGGAATAAATGGAATAATCCGCGCTGGCTCTGGCGTGGCTGGCGATCCCTTGAGGTGGGACATGGGACACAAAATAAAAAGTTGTAGCTACAAAAACACCGCGGCGCGCAATGCCCGTGCCTTACAAAAGTCTCAGGAAGGACCCAAAACCCAGAGGGGGATCACCGCACCCTGATTTGCCTGTCATTTCGCCACATCAGGCTCAATGGTATGCTGACAGCTCTCACACAGCCCGCAAGGATAAGAAATGGCAAAATTTAGTGTTCGTGTCGAATTGAGAAATTCTCAGGATGCTGATTACGATGAGCTTCACCAAAAAATGGAGGCCCAAGGTTTTTCCCGAACGGTTGCAATGACGACGAGTGATAGCGTTCTCATACTACCTAATGCCGAATATAGCTATGAAAGCGAGACAAAAGATAAAGCTGCTGTCGGTGAGTTAGCTGAATCAATTGCAGAAAAAATACGCAAGAATCCCAAAATCATGGTGACTAAATCAGGTGGCCGCTGGTTCGCTAATCTTGATGATGCTTAACCCTCATGATCACCTGAATCAAGGGCGTTATTTGCTAACCAAATGCGGGCTTCAGTGCCTGCATTTGGCTCTAACTCCTGAAGACGCTTTACATCCTCAAGCAGCAGCGCGATAACATTTTTAAATTCTTTTTCATCCATTTCAGTACTCTCTCACTAATTCATTGAATAGGTTATTTTGCAGTCCTGATCGCGTCAGCGATGGCGCGACTCAGTGCGGCAGGCATCAATGCTTCCGCCATAGCCTTTGAGCGATCCATATACCCCAGCACTGGCGTTACGGGAAGAGCATCACCAAACCTCACCAACAGTTTAGGAGAGCGCTGTTTCGGCTTCGGCCTGCGCGTACCGTTCGCTGAACGTTTTGCCCGTTTCTTCTTCGCCTTCTTCGGCTTCCGGCGTTGCCAGACAGCGTTGACGCCATTCACCTCACCGACGAACACATTCGGCTTCGCTTTCATCTGCGAAAGCTTATTGCGCGGCATGTTTCCGTATTTGTTCAGCTTAATGTTCTTCGGGTTGAGCAGCGCCTGGCTGTTCAGCTTATGCTCACCGCCAAACTCAAAGGGCTCCAGGTATTCAGCGGCGATATCACGCACATAAACTTTCGCGCGGAGGTTGTTCTTTCTGGCCCCCGATGAGCCCACAGCATTAACCGTAAACGGCGTCGGCGATTCCAGCTTTCGCCCCAGCGCGACTTTTTGCGCTGCGGCAATTTCTCGCACGACTGTTGTCATTGCCTGAGCAGTGGCGAAGGGTATTTGTTTCTGCAACTGCGTTAACTGGCGGGAAAGATCCTTCAGAGTTGCCATGTTTACCCACCATTAGTTAAGCCATTAAAAAAGCCACCCGAAGGTGGCCTTTGCGATAGAACCAATGCCGCTATACAAGAATTGAGACCGCACAGGGACTAATTAAATTCTCGATAATGGACTTTGCATTCACTGATTACAGACTCAATATCATTACTACCACTAAATGATTTTGGCGATAAATTAACCCATATACAGAACGAGCCTTCACCAAGTTCAATGTCAGCTTTCTTGGCTGGTATGATGTACCAATTATCCCCATACCCATCATCACAGCGATATATTTCATACCTAAAGGCTTTTTCAGTATCGCCATCACCGCAGAGAAGAATGGTTCTCACTAAGTTGTATTTACTTTCCATTTAGAAACCCCTTACTCGATGCCAGAGAGGGTATGATGTGTCAGTTCGGTTTCTCTTTAAAGTCAAAAAACGTTTTTTCCTGCAATTCTACCGTTAACTATGCAGTCTCATCTTTCAATTGATTGCATAATCGAGCAGCCTTGCGAAATGCTCTGTAATGCCTACTGTTCTTTGGTAAATGACGTTACACCAAGTTCTGTAAGCTGATGCTTTACCGCGCCAATGCGTCGACAAAGCTCGCTTTCAACGCTCATACGTACCGCATTAACAAAGGCATCATCCTGATAACGACTCTGAATCGTGACACCTAGCCCTTCCCCACGCGCGACGATTGCACGTTGTGCTTCGAGTTCCCTAAGCTGTTCGCATAAGATTGAAGCGGCGTTAACATTATTGATGTTCATTTGCTTATACCTTGCGGGCAGTTCGCCAGCACTGATTTGTTATGAGCCAGAATGTCGCGCTTCGTCTGACGGTCGAGAACGTCAATATCATGGTCTGTCAGATAGATAATCCGCACCCAGTTGCAGGCGGTATCAACGACTGCCGGGACGGGTAAAGTTTTCGCGCAGCTCCCGATCAACATCGTCATCAGGCATATGGCTAACAGTCTGCTGTGCATTGCTGGCCTCTTTCGTGACTTCCGCCTTACGTTCTGCCGCGGCGATGCTGGCCGCAGCGTTCTCTTCGATACGCTGCTGCTCTGCTTTGGCTTCTGACTTGCTGGTTCCGCGTGAATGGCCTAACCCAAATGCGCCAGCGATTAAGCCAAGCAGAACGACTACCAGCCCGCTGATAAATTCAAGGCTCATTGCGCCTCCTGCTGCTCATCGGCTATTTCTTTCAGCTTTGGCTGTCTGACGTATTGAGAGAGGATGGCGAGCACCACCAGGGCCGGGCTAATCATTGCCACAATGTTTGCAGGCAGAATATCTTTGATATCCGGCGGCAGCATCGCCCAGGCATGAAGAGCTGCGTCCGGAAATGATTGGGCCCATACACCGACCAAAGCGCCGGCAGCACCCAGGCGGACAGACCATGTTTTAAGCAGCAACCGGGCATGACCAACAAACTCCAGCCGGGTATATTTGCGCACTAGCAACAGAACCAGCACGGCCACCAGCGCCAGCAGAGCGAAAATAATCATCTTCATAGGCTCACCCGCTCTTTAACCCAGCCGTATAGAAACGCTTCGTTAGCCGGCCTCGCTTCGGCCAACTCAAGATAGCGAGCCCCCTGGCTACAATTCAGCCCCTTCAGCAGCGTGGTTTCACCATCTTTGCCACGAACAGCGAGATAACTTTTCAGGGCGGCGATGGTGATGTTGCCGATTGCACCGTCCGGCTTCAGGTCCGGATAGAGCTTGCCCTGCATATTCAGAGCCGATAACCAGCGCTGCAGGAATGTACTTGCGACACGCGGCCCCATGTTCACGCCGGTATCACATAACTCCTGCGCAATGGATGGCGACAACTCGGCGATGCGGTCAAACTTCGGTTCTGTCCAGTATTGCGACAGGTAAATGGCTTTGGCGGTTTCCCGTGGTAACGCCTTCATATCGCCCTTATAGCCATATGCGCGGGCGGTAGTCTGCGTGATACCCCAGCGCGTTGGGCCGCCTTTATCATTCGGGTTATTTACGTAACCCCCTTCTTTACCGAGGATGCCCTCGATAATCTGATCTGCTGTCATGGCGCCTTAACTCCGGTAATGCGCTCCCAGAAATAGGTCAAAGCAACAGAACCCATTGCCCCGCTAATTCCGGAAGTGGCCAGTATCATGTAAATGCTCAATCCGCTTTCAATGCTCACCAGACCAGCAATAACGCCGGTAAACCCTGAAACCACCATTTGGGCAAGAGCATTGATCAAGCTCCATGTTGCCTTGCTCTGCTTCACATCTATCAGGTAGCGGACAAGTCCACCCCAGCAAGCAATGATCAGCAGAACCAGCCAGGACATCCCGGCAATGCTCTCTTTGTCTTGCATACGTTTAGCCATAGTTACCGCCTCCGATTAAAGATCGGGAAGCTGTGTGTTTGAAAAGGGCCAGGCCCGTCAGGCTGGATTTAACAACGAAGCATGTCCATGATGATTCCTGCGGGACCTGATAATAAAAAAGCCATGCAAATGCATGGCCTTGTGATTTGAATCCGTTATTTACAAAAAGTAGTCAAGACAGTATCTTTCGACTTCCGGACAAAAAAACATATACCGGGACAAAATCTAAATGTAACTGCCTTGCCTGCATGAAACCATGCGGGCTTTTTTTTTTGCCCAAAGAAAAAGCCCACCGAAGTGGGCCTTACAGCTATCATCATTTTTTATTAGGTGTGGTGCCGGGTGCCTCCCGGTAAGTCGCCGCCAGTCCACAGACGACTCGCAATGCGCAAAAAAACATATCAGACTGGCAATGCCCCTCCGCATAGGGGGATTCACCACACCAAAAATTTAACATCTGATGAAACTCGTTTCAATGCTCTACGACGATGTGACAGGGGTACTGATGCAATGCATCTCGCGAATACCCCTGTCGTATCGCCGGAAAGCAGAAACCCCGCCGAGGCGGGGTTTTGATGATTAGGCTGTGTGTCGAAGTGACCACTCCTAACAGATTACGATAGTTTTTGCGTACGCGTTAGAGATTTCGTATGCTGCAATGAATAACATGCTAACAAGCAAGGATAAGGCGATGGCGAGTGTAGACTTTAGCTTTGAGGGGCTTCTGATAGAGAGAATTATCGCACACAGAGTTTTTCCTAAAAGTGCTGATAAATCATTAACCCCCCCAAAAACCAGCAAGTATTTAATGGCATTCAAACAAGATGCATTAGATGCTTTTCAGGTGAGAATTACTGAGGCTTTGGCAAGTAAATCTCATGGAATTGAAATGTCTATTGGTGGTGTTGGTGATGATTGTTTTTTAAATTTGTCGGCTTCGACATTTTCTAATGATACAGATCATTTCATCAAGGTTACCGAACGGCTTGCAAGTAAACTTAGCGAGGCACAATACAATAGTTCGGCTCCTGGTGGAATATTAGGGAAGGTGCGAATAAGCAGGTCATTTCTTCCCAAGCTGACTCGCTGATTAAAATTTCGCGGATCTGGGCCGATTTTTTTCCCGCAAACACATCGAATTAGCCTATTTAGGCTATTTTTTCCACCATTTCTGGCGTTATTTCCGGTTTTTACTGAGATCTCTCCCACTGACGTATCATTTGGTCCACCCGAAACAGGTTGGCCAGGGTGAATAACATCGCCAGTTGGTTATCGTTTTTCAGCAGCCCCTTGTATCTGGCTTTCACGAAGCCGAACTGCCGCTTGATGATGCGAAACGGGTGCTCCACCTTGGCACGGATGCTGGCTTTCATGTATTCGATGTTGATGGCCGTTTTGTTCTTGCGCGGATGCTGCTTCAAGGTTTTTACCTTGCCGGGACGCTCGGCGATCAGCCAGTCCACATCTACCTCGGCCAGCTCCTCGCGCTGTGGCGCTCCTTGGTAGCCGGCATCGGCTGAGACAAATTGCTCCTCTCCATGAAGCAGATTACCCAGCTGATTGAGGTCATGCTCGTTGGCCGCGGTGGTGACTAGGCTGTGGGTCAGGCCACTCTTGGCATCGACACCAATGTGGGCCTTCATGCCAAAGTGCCACTGATTGCCTTTCTTGGTCTGATGCATCTCCGGATCGCGTTGCTGCTCTTTGTTCTTGGTAGAGCTGGGTGCCTCAATGATGGTGGCATCCACCAAAGTGCCTTGGGTCATCATGACGCCTGCTTCGGCCAGCCAGCGATTGATGGTCTTGAACAATTGACGGGCCAGTTGATGCTGCTCGAGCAGGTGGCGGAAATTCATGATGGTGGTGCGATCCGGCAGGGCGCTATCCAGGGATAATCGGGCAAACAGGCGCATGGAGGCGATTTCGTACAGGGCATCTTCCATGGCACCGTCGCTCAGGTTGTACCAATGCTGCATGCAGTGAATACGCAGCATGGTCTCCAGCGGATAGGGCCGTCGGCCATTGCCCGCCTTGGGATAAAACGGCTCGATGACAGCGGTCATATTCTGCCATGGCAGAATCTGCTCCATGCGGGAGAGGAAAATCTCTTTTCGGGTCTGACGGCGCTTAGTGCTGAATTCACTATCGGCGAAGGTGAGTTGATGGCTCATGATGTCCCTCTGGGATGCGCTCCGGATGAATATGATGATCTCATATCAGGAACTTGTTCGCACCTTCCTTAGCTGTATTGTCGGGTCGCGTTGGAAATGATTCACTTCCATTCCTTGCGGTAATAAAAGCTGAAACTCAGAATGGTTTTAGAACTGTTGAAAATGATGATCAGGTGACAATGGAGTTTATTGCAGAGCTTCTTTTAACGCCTGCGCAGCGTTTTTATAAGATTGGCTTTTTAGTCCAAACTATTGCTTTACCTCCTGATAACGATGGTAATTATAACAGCTCATCGTATCGTGCCTTTTTGTTCGACCATTTAATGACATCAACTGAAACAAAAAACGCCGCTGGGTATTTTTACTCCCGATTCTTGGATATGGATATAAGCAAGTCATCAAAAAAACTTACTCAGGATTTTTTTGAGAGCACCAGGGACTTCATCAATACTGCACAAATAGAGGAAAGCAGTAAGCTTGCGCTACATGAGGCTTTAAGAAGCGAAATGCGTTCTAGAAAGACCACGTTAAGTACTGCGGATTTCGCTGAAACCAATCTCCCTGAAGAAATGCAGAACGAGTATTTGGAATTTATGAAGAGCAAAAGTTTCCCTGCAGCGGCAGTGACTAAAGACAACGGCTATATTGAATCCAAGTTAAAAATAAGAAGCAAGCTCGTATTCTCTAATGATGTATGGGTTTCCGTGCCACCAGATCAATTAAAAAATCTTGTAGAAATTATCCCGTCGGATGATAATGAATCAACGATTTTGAAAATAAAAGGGCGACTTAAAAGTCAACAATAATGGATATCAATGAGTTCCGCGAGTTTTTACAGACACGCCAGGATGCTTACGCAGCTTGGGGACGGTTTGTGTCTGAAGAAATTTGCAGCGCACTTCGTAACTCCTTAGGGGATGACAAGGCCAAACTTTTTCTAAAGATCCACTCAGAACCAAGACTAAAAACTATCGCTTCAGCATTAGGAAAGGTCAGCCGAAAAGGCTATGATAATCCAATGGTGCAAATGACTGATTTGATTGGTGTGCGTTTTGTAGTCTTGCTCTCTGTTGAAATCAAAACTATCAGTGACATAATCGAGAACTGTGATAAATGGCATGCGACTGTTTCTAAAGACTATTTATCAGAAATTGATGTTAACCCCAAAATTTTTGACTATCAATCTCGGCATTACGAAGTAAGACCGATAACTCAATTCGACTACCGTGGTGAGAGTATAACGCCGGAAATGTGCTGTGAGGTTCAAGTTAGAACCTTGCTTCAACATGCCTATGCTGAATTAGTTCATGACAGCATCTACAAACCTTCTGGTGATGTACCTAAATCGGCTGAAAGACAAATAGCTCGTAGCATGGCCTTAATGGAGACAACAGATGATCTTTTTTGCAAAACAATGGAAATTTTGGCCGATAATAGCAAGGAAAGAAACGAGCTTTTAGAATTCCTTTCAGGTTATTACTCAGAAAAAATTGGCAAGCAATACATTGATGAAGATTTACATGTTAACTTCTCCGTCATTGATACCTTTAAAGGGCACATTGACGACAATCTGCCAAATAAAATCCACGTGCTACTCAGTGAGAAAAAATATATTCCGACACGGATAATAAATAGAGTTGAGTACAATCCTCTATTCACTCAACCATGCATACTATTTGTATACTGGCTAGCAAGCCAGTTAGACTCTGGTGAATTGCTTTCACAATGGCCCTTGCCGGGCAATATTAGTGGGCTGGAGTTAGTATTAAGCGACCTAGGAAAAAGCATTTCTCGTTAGAAAGCCAATCTTTCAACTGGCTTTCATGAAGTTTAGTATTTAAAAATCTAACATCGCAATGCAACCATCTACAAACCCCATAGCTGTCTGCAATTCCTTCCTGATAGTTCCATCAGAACACTTCCGCTTCTTCGCGATGGTTCTTAATGAGATGCCGATAACAAAATGAGCAATAATTAGCTCATACTCTTCCGGCTTATATTTCCGCAATCGCGCTACACACCCGTCAATCATGATCCCTTCATCATCATTGCACTGAATCCGTGACTTCTTGCCGTGTGGGAGCAGCCCTTTAAACCCAGCAGCGATTGGTTGCCAGTCGACGCCATTACCGTCAGCAGCAGCCCACGCGCCCCAGCGGTCTAATACTTCGTACATATCACGCATTATTCTGTGCTCCTGTTTTATTCACGTCGTCGCTGATGTGCATGCCCTGCGGGCTGAAGTGTTTGAGTGCTGATTCCAGTTTCATTGGATGGTGTCTCCTTTTTCGGCTGTGCCGAACCAGCCAGGGTGCGCCCACTGAACATTAGTTAATTCTTCACCGTCATCCCACAAGGCCAGACTGCGCATCACCATGTAATGCATAAGGGGCTTTTCATGGTAAAGAAGGTTATCCGGTAGCCCCTCCAGAAATTCATCAATGGCGTCGATAATGAATCCAAAACATTCCAGGTGTTCGCTGTTACTCATTGCGATTTCATGCGCTCGCTCCTGGAGTTCCATAAACCGCTGCTTAGTAAAGAGATACGACATTTCACGAATCAGACGGTCCATTTTAATACCTCGCTGCATTGCCGGCTTCCCACTCAATATCGAGTTCGCTTTGTTGCTCGCCAGCCAGATAGTTATACGGGCCTTTATCGCCCTCCAGAAACTGGTGTGACCGGGAGTCAAAGGTTGCCCCGATGTCACCTATCCACCCTTCCCCTTCTCGCTGCTTCAGCAGGCGGATCATTGACGCTGGCATCTGAATAGCGGTTTGTTCGTCCTTGTCCAGGCTTTCATACCCCATGCGCTCAGCTTTGCGCTGCGCCAGTTCGCGGGGGATGTTACGCCAGACGGCCATCACGTTGTCGGGCATGTCGGTTAATGCGCCAGTGCCTTTGACGTCCATTTTCCCCGTTGGCGCCGCTTCGTTGGTTTTGCGGGCGTGGGTGACAAGCAGTACATGGCAGTTATGCTCGTTTTTGAAGTCGCACAGGGTGTCGATGAATTCTTTCTGGCCGCCGTAGTCTTCCTCGTCGAGTCCGCATTTCGCCAGGTTGTCGATCACAAACAGGTCAATCCCATACCGGCGGCGGGCGTAGGCAAAAATTTCCAGCAGGCGTCCGGACTTCGCGGTACCGGTGAGCTTGAACACCCACAGACGATCGGAGAACCACTCATTCGTCATGACGATTTCTGCACGTTCTGGGGATTTTCTGCAGATTGTTTGCCGGGTCAGGCGGGCCAGCATTTTTCCGGGCTTCAGCTCAAGCGATGCAATGCAAACGCGTACGCCCTGGCTCATGGCGTCTACGGCAATATGCCCCACCAGTTCAGTTTTTCCGTGTCCGTTTACCCCGTTAACGAGGGTCAATTCACCGGCGCGGAACTTAAAATTGCTGTTTAATGACGCCCATGGGCTGGTGAACAGGCCAACATCGCGATGCTCAAACGCGTCAATGGTTTCCTGGAGAAGATCGCCAGCAGAGCATAATTCGTCAGGGTCGAAGAATTTCGCCGTACCCAGGCATTGCCAGACATCATCCTCGCTCATCCCGGCCATCAGACATTCGTTGATATCTTTATGCGGCAGCTCAACCAGACGACAACGATGCTCACCCAGGCGCCGGGCGATTTCTTTCGCAGCTTCGCGTCCAACTTCGTCATTGTCCAGACTGAGCCAGATTTCGTCGAAGCGGTCCAGGTTGTGATACTCGTACTCGATCCACTGCTGTTTGGCTCCTTTCCCTCCGCCGAACGGCACCGACAGAGCACTAATGCCCAGTTGCGAGTAGGTCATACAGTCGATCTCCCCTTCGCACAACACGACAGCGCGGGCTTTGGCATCCATAGCCTGCCAGCCAAACAGGCTTGGCTCACAGTCAGCCTCAGCCATAATGAGCTTTTTCCCGCTAGGACGTTCGATACCGATCCGCTTCACCTGCAGCAGTTCGCCGTTGCGGATGTACGGGAACGCCACCGCCGCCACTTCGCGGTTTTCATCGTGATACCAGACCACCGCATCAGAAACGCGGAACTGGTCAGCAGTCTCGCGAGTGATTCCACGCGAGGCCAGATAGTCGTAGCAATGGTTCGCTTTTTTTACGCCCTTTTTCGTCGGCCGGGAGAATGTTTTTTTCTTGGCCTCGAAGTGATGATCGTCATCTTTCAGGCCCAAGAATTCTTTAGCCTCCCGCATGGCGTCATGCAGCTGGCAGTTGCGCACCAGCACCCATAAATCGAGCAGATCGCCGCTGTCACCGCTGGCAAAATCTGACCACGCCTTTTTCCCGCTCAGGTTAATTTTCAGGCTCTTGCCAGAATCGCCATTGGTGTTACCCGCGCACCACTCTTTCCCTTCCAGATGCCCGCGAGGCAGCAGATATTTCGCCACCCTTTCGGCGTTGTCCCACAGTTTTTCGGATAGTTCAGCCGGGCCCATTAGATACTCCGTAAATCGAATTTGATAAAACACCACGTCACGAATCCCTCGCGCAGAAAGCCGCGGTTAAAACCGGCAACCAGCATGCGTTTCAGGATGATTTTCATGGGCGGTTAGCTCCGCGCTTAAGGCGGTCAATAGCGGCCTGATTGATAAACACCTCTGCGGAACCGTCGTTGGACTGCGTGTACCAAGTATTTCCCGCGCCATTACCCACGCTGGTCGAAATGACCTCTGGCGCTGGCGGTTGATTGGGCACGCGTTCAGGAAAAAGCCCCTGCCATCCACCAGCAATAGAGCGACGGATCACCTCATCGGCGTTCTGGTGGCCAGCGAGTTGCTTAGCCTGGTATGTGCAGGTTGTTTCGGTCAGGGGTTTTCGGGTTTCCCGCCGGAACTTAACCCAGTCCTGCCAGACTTCATCACTGACGTTTTCAGGTTTTAGCCTTGCAGGGTCGAATGACGTTTTTTTCTGGCGCTTTGCGCGCGCTTCTTGTGGTTCATGATCTTTTACTTGTGGATCAGGTTTTAAACCTTGTGGATCATGTCCTCCAGATTCTGGAGGGTCAAAACGGTTGTTTTTGCCAGATTCCGAAGGGTCAAGTGCGCTTGAGCCTCTCATATCTGACGCGTCAGATTCTGACTGTTCAAAATCCGAAGCGTCAGATTCTGGAGGGTCAAACCGGTTGTTTTTGATACGTTCCAGCCGAAGGAACGCTCTTTGCTGAAGTGCGATTTCTTCCAGTTTCTCAACGTTGAGATGGTACATATTTGAAGTATTGCGGTTACCGTTTCGACGATTCTCTCGCCGCAGCCATCCCTCTGCTTCCAGCTCCGACAAGGCTGTTCGGATAGTGCTTTCTCCGGCGCCTATCTGACGTGATATTGTTTTGACGCCGGGATAAGACGTGCCTTCATCACTGGAATAATCCGCAAGGCGCACCATGACCATAAGGCGTGTACCTTTGACCCCCGAGACAGCACAGGCATCCCACACATACCCCTGAATTTTGCTGCTCATGAAATTAACCTCTTGAAGTACTGTTGAAACTTCCAGACAGGTTGCATGCACTCATGCGGGTATCCCTGCCTGGTGAAATACACCTGTTGCTTCTCCCGGTTCCACCCAGTGACGTGCACGACAACACCTCGCGGATCGCGATAATCGATATCGAGTGCCTTAATCGGATCTAGTGACGTGTTAGCGCGTGACATGTCACACCTCTTCCACACGTGGCATTCCATCCAGCTTGCTTGGGTACAAGTCAGGACGAACCTCGTGGGGAGTAATGGACCAACCTACAAATTCGCAAAGTTTCAATACAAATCGAGCAGGGATTACAGATTTAGCAAACCATTGATTCACCGCCTGAGGCGTTACACCCAAGCCTTTTGCAATGGCTCTTTGGGAAGTAATGGCACACAATTTCATGCGAATGTCTTCTTTCATACCCCACCATCAAGTTAAACTTTATTGAAGAAGTCTATATCAAGATTTAATTAACATGCAAGAAGCAAAAACATGCGTTAAACTTGAAATCAAGCATTGCTTTAGGTGTTAGCTTTCAGGCTGGATGAAACTTTGGAGAGATAGCGTGGCCACGGCAAACATGATTCAAGAACTTCTGAAGGAAAAAGGATGGAGTAAAGCTGAGTTAGCCCGCCAGTTAGGGGTTAGCACGCAGACGGTTGTTTACTGGACAAAAGGGACCACCGTCCCAAGGGGTAAGAGATTAGCCCAACTTTCTGAAATCAGTGGTTATTCGCAATCATGGTTTCTAGGGGAGGGGCAACCCGCGTCCTTCCCTTCATCCGTTCAAAAAGAAGACACGGATAGCGTAAAATTTAAAGTATTAGATATCGAATTTAGTTGCGGTGATGGTGCCAGTGTGAGGGGCGACTTCATTGATGTAGTGCGTTCCATAGAGTTAGATCCAGAGTATGCCCGTCAAGTTGTAGGTAATAGACCTTTTAAGAATATTGAAATAGGTAATGCCAGAGGTGACAGTATGTCACCGACGATAGCTCCGGGTGATTTGTTATTTTTAGATAAAACAATAACTTACTTTGATGGTGACGGGATTTACGCCTTTTGTTTCGAAGGTGAATGTTATGTAAAGAGACTGCAAAAAATAGGCAGCAAAATTGTAGTGCTATCTGATAACACTAATTATCAATCCTGGAGCATTGAGAAAGATGCTTTAGATATGCTCTACATCCAGTCAAAAGTTATCTCATCGGTTCCATTTAACATTAACAGATTCGGTTAATTATTGATTTATAACGGGCATTCGCCCGTTCTCCTTTTAAATAACTACCCTCAATAAAAAAATAATCAAGTTTAACTTGACTATAAAAACCTATAAAGCTAACCTCTTTGCATCAAGTTTAACTTGATTAAGTAAGCAATCAATACTTACGTGAGGTGATCAATGAAAACTCCAGTCCAAATGCTTGAAGTGTTCGTATCAGACATAATCGAAAACACCGTGCTACTTGAAAATATTTATAAAAAAAGTAACGAAAATTACGAAACAGATTGCTCCTTAAATAGCCTCATTCGTTCGATGCAAAAGACTGTAGATAATATGAATGAGTATATTAAAACTTACAGCAACGAGACCATTCACCACAAGCGAGCTGAGATCAAAAATGATCTTGCCGATGATATATTCGATGCGGTTCTTACTGCTAAAAAACTTGAGACAGTTACACAAACTTATAGTGAGTCTTATTTTACTAGTTATGATAATGACAATCCTTCGTGCCATATGTCTGCTGTGATTTGTGACTACGCACATAAACTTTGTAGTGACTTAAAAAGTATCGAAGAAAAGTTAAATTAACCACAAAGAGTTTATTAACACCTTAATCGGTGTGGAATCATTCATCCTAAAATTAGCAATGGGCTTATTATGAGTTTCATCATCGACCACAATGCATATAAAACCGCCCTGCTCTATGCATCATGCGGACAGGAATTGATTGCGGGTCTTTATCTTCGTAAAGCGTACGGGAGGTAATTATGTGGGACCCTGTAACAGATACCTGCATTGAAGATGCAGCGTTATCAGCAAATAACCTTAATGAATTATTAGATCTGATGCACATGAGTTTTGAAAGAATGAATTCTCTTCAATGCGAGGCATTGCTGGGTCTTGCTCTAAATTTATCAGCCGAAGTTGCTATTTGGTTAAAGGAGGAGGAAAAGCGCCGTGAAAACAAATCTGATTGAAACTCGTCGCCGTCACCTCGTTCGTGCAAAGTTAGATTCAATGATGCTTAGAACCGGAAGTTATTTCCAGATAGTCAGACTGGATGATGGTTCGAATTTACCTGTGGAGCTTGACGAAGATATTTTGACGAAGGCACTGATTAAACTTTTTGAAGCGATGATTTATGACACCCACAAACGCGAGCAGGCAGAAAATTTAATTTCCGAACATTATTCGAATTGCATGGGTGTGAATAAGTTAACACCCGATGGTGTGGACTTTATGAATGCGCTTATTGCAACGCTGGCTGAGCAGTCATTAAAAGCGGAGAAAATAACTAATGGCTAATTTACCCCTCCCTATTACACACGAAAAAGTGCAGGTCGTTATGACGATTGAAAACGGCCAGGTAATAGATACCCGCAAGGTTCGCGATAACGAGCTGATTGCCAGCATGGATACCTTTTTCTGGATGGCAAAGAAAGCAGGGTATCAGGTGATCGCCCCTAATCAGGAGGAAGCCAGTGGCACTAACAGCAATACGCATTCCTGAGCGGGTACACCTGCAGGCGCTGCAGGTCCTGCTGCGATACCGGCGGAAACGGATATATGCGCGACGTATGCACCGCACCGGATATCTCAGCCTGAAGGTTAACCCACGCTGGCGGCTGTTATCGAAAGACGATGGCCGGAACTGGGAAGTAATGAGCCATGAAACGTATAACCGGGAGAAAGACAGATGATCGACAACCGCACCGCCAGCGCCATTGACCTGGCATTACAGAAGCACCACACGCCAGTTGGCGACCTTTACGCCGCTATTCGTCACGGCCGCATGAAGCGCTGCTTTAGCCGCGGTACCGCCATTAGCTGGCTGGCTCACTTTCTGACGTCGCACGCCTTCGCTCTGTCCGGGTTTAAACAGCGCCCCCCTGATTTTCTGGTTGAGCACGAAGGGGTCGAGATGTGGTGCCGTGGCGAAACTACCGACGAATATCACCGTGCTCACCAGCGGACCGTTCGCCGCCTACGCCGCATCCTCGCACGCAAACGCGAAATGCAAAAGTGGTGTGAAAAGTGGGATGCCATGCACGACCGCTACGTGAAAGAGCGTGAAGAACTCAAAGCCAGCAAACCAGCAGAGGTACGCAATGGATCACACAGCATTTAACCCGGAACCAACATCAACCGGCATCCGAATATCTGATAACCGTGTGATCGGTTACTCGGCTGCCATTCGCGAACTGGATAACGGGCGCTATGACAAAAATATCGCCGAAGGTATGGAAATTCTGGCTTGCATCATGGAGGCGGTCGAAAGCAGCTGGATCACGCTCAACATCGAAAAGCAAATCATCGTCTGGCGCTGGTTGCTCGCCGCGGTATTCATTACCGAGGAGCGGGAGAAGAACGGGACTGTAGACGTTCCGAACGACGAAGGCGGCGTTGATACAGCCGTTATCTATTCCGGCGAGCACGGTGCAATCAGCGTCTACCCGGGACCAGATCGCTTTGCTCTCGCTAACCATATTGAGCTGGGGGCTATCGAGAAATATGGGCCAGAGGTTGGCCAGCAGCTGGCGCTGCGGATGTATCAGGACATGGTCGTTGCAGACGAAGAATTTGGGTTCAGGTTATCAGCACTTGGCCGGGAGGGGCTTAACCTCCTCCACGACAGCTTTATCGAACACATCCAGATCGAAGGTGTGCCAGAAGCGCCGATTATGCATTGAAGGGAATGATTGATGACAGCAAACGATGAGCAACGGGTACGGCTGGAACTGAAACTGCCGGTAATTAATTATGAAGTCTGGTGCCACTGTCGTGGCCTGAAAGTGGTATGAGGTGGGTTATATGGTAGACATTGAAATGATTGACGAGGAAGAGGCAATGCGGATGATCCGAGTATCTTCACGCGTGACCATCCGCAAATACACCGAGCGCTATAATTTCCCCAAACCGGTCCGGACCTATCCTAAGCAATATCTGCGCTCTGCTATTGTGGAGTGGATCTTAAACGGGGGTATCAACCAGAAATCCTCCTGATATGCCAGAATATCTTTTCAGCATACAGATCATAGGCGTCTTTCTGTTCGGCAATCCAGTCATGCTTGTTATAGACAGAAAGCACGCCGCCAAGTTCATGCCCCAGCATCTTTTCGATGACGTGCGGAGCAACACCCTCTTCGGATAGCCGGGTTGCCAATGTGCGCCGAAAATCATGTGAAGTAAACTCACCAAACCCCAACGAGTCCTTGATTCTTCTGAGAAATTTATTTGCACCAGAAATAGTAATGGGGCTTTTCAGGTCCTCGCCAGGGAAAAGTATATCCCCATACGTCATTTCAGCTTTTTTCAGCAAATCATCTGCGGCGGAGAAAATGGGGCGCCTGATAATTTTGTTGGTTTTACTTTTCTCTGCCGGCACAACCCATAACCCCTCCTCTCGGTCAAACTCCCCCCTTATAGCCAGCCGAAGTTCGCTATTCCTGGCGCCGTACAGCATTAGCAGTTGATGAAGCAATCGGTTAGAAGTTGACCCACGACTTCTTTCTATAGCCATCCAGATTTTGGCAAGCTGGTTATAGCTGAGCGTGGTCTCCCCAATCACCGGTTTAACACCGATATCTTTCGGCTGCAAAAGCATGAGTTCGGTTGTGCTAATGAATTGTCGGCGCGTACACCAACCAATGGCAGACCTGAGCTGTATCAATAAATGCCGGGCTCGGCGAGGGTTGATTTTCTCCTCTTCGGTAAACCTCTCTACCCACAAGCGGACAGGGATATCCTCAACCGGAATGCCGGGAAAAGCGTCGCGCATATGCTTTATAACCGTTGATTTATAAAGCGCTATCGTCTTAGCTCTTAGCGTTACGTCCACGTAATTTTCTTTCCAGTAATCCAGGCAATCCTTTACTGTTGGCTTGCTCTTGGATTTGTTGCCACCAGCCAGCGTTCGGGGGTCAATGCCTTTGTCTGCCGACTCCCTCAGGTCTGCAACGATATTGCGGGCATCGCGCAGGGTCAGCGCTGGGTAACGCCCGAGCCCCATTCGGTTCTGCTTCCCTTCCCATCGGAACCTAAACTGAAAGCTGATCACGCCTTTGGGGGTTATGCGAATTCCAAGCCCGTCTGAATCCGTAATTTCAGCAGGCCCGGAATATGGTTTACCATAGATAGAGCGGAGCTTTGTGTCACTGATTGCCATGTTAGTTTTCTGTACTCACCATTTTGGTATTTTATGTACTTATTCTGTACTCAATATCGCATGAACGAACATAAACAACAATATCAAATCATGTACAACCATGTTCATAACTTGACAGAAAAAAATAAATAATAGTTATAAGTCATATACATAAATAGCTAACCATGTTCATCTTTGGCCGTACAGTATCAACAATGTACAAAGCCCACACCTTGCCGAAGATTACGAAACTATGGTGCCGTTTCAGGCATTACAAATGATCGGTCATCAGGTTGATGCGGTCTGTCCAGATAAAACAAAAGGCGACTTCATTATGACCGCGATCCATGATTTTGACGGCGCCCAGACCTACAGCGAGAAACCCGGGCACCGCTTTGTTCTCAACGCCGATTTTACAACGGTGAAAGAACAGGATTACGACGCGCTGTTAATCCCCGGCGGCCGGGCGCCAGAATATCTGCGCCTGAATGCGCAAGTGCTTAAACTGGTGCAGGCATTTGACGCAGCGCGTAAACCTATTGCTGCCGTTTGCCACGGCCCTCAGCTGTTGGCAGCTGCGGGGGTATTAAAAGGCCGCACCTGCAGCGCCTATCCGGCCTGCGCGCCGGAAGTGCGGCTCAGCGGCGGACATTTTGCCGACATCGATATCGATCAGGCGCATGTGGATGGCAATCTGGTGACCGCCCCCGCCTGGCCCGCTCATCCGCAATGGCTGGCGAAATTTGCCGAATTGTTGCAGTAGCAAACCTGACAAATATAAAAGGCCGGAACGGATCATCGGGGACTACCGTCTGAAGGCGATGCTGGCGCTAAATTTTTAACCCCGCTGTAAAAGAGAACCGTAAGCCCGGATCGGGTTTACGGTTTTTTTATCATCACAAGACTGTAAAATGCGCTAGCTACGCTTTCTGCGAAATGTTTCTTCAACTGACCGGGAACGCCTTTACAGACTTCCTGTTTATCGACGTCGGAGATTTATGATGCCGTACAAGCTCTATACAGCCGTGTTGCTTCTCGCTGCCGCAAGTTTCTCTGCAACGGCAATTTCTGCTTCAACCCCTTCGATTGGCAATTTGATCAATGAACGTTTGTCCTTGATGAAAGACGTTGCCGGATATAAAGCGCAACATCACCAGGCGATTGAAGATCTACAGCAAGAGAAGAAGGTTCTGGAGAGCGCCACTGCTGATGCTGATTCGCTGGGATTAAAAGGCGAGAGCGTAAGGCCATTTATTCAGGCGCAGATGGACGCCGCCAAGGCGATTCAGTACCGCTATCGCGCCGACTGGTTGGCCGCGCCGGAAACTGACTGGCAGCCTCGCCCGCTTCAGGATGTCCGGACGCAAATCGGCCAACTTAGCCATCGTATTCTGCAAAGTGTGGCGGCACGATTAAAGTCCGGGCAACCTCTGACGGAACAGGGCCAGGAGGCATTTATGCACGCCGTGCAGCAGAAGAATTTACACGAGCAGGATAAGCATAGAATCTGGGAAACAATGAAAGGGATTTCGTTGAAAGATTAAGTAAAAAGCCCCGCCCATTACTGAGGAATCCCCATTCATGGGCGGGTGAAAAAAACAAGCATAGCGTTTTGTGCTCTACTGATTGTGCAACCAATTCAATGAGATCACCTCTATGCTTGCTTGCATCACCGTATCGGTTTATGGGCATTCTCGACAGGACGAATGCCTATCTGGTTTGACGAGGAGATAGCCGATCAGCATGGGCAAATCTCCAGCTCAAACAGACACAGAATCATATTCGAATGAAGCCGACGCTGGCTCACCATGATCAGCAACATAACTGCCTTTGCCGCGAATCCCGCTTTGCCACCCCGTTACACATGTTTTTCCAGCAGGCGGCAGCCCGCCTGCCAGGACTCCGCAATGCCTTCAATTCAGTAAATCGCTAAGGAAACGCCGTGCTCGCGGATGCTGCGGTGCGCTAAAGAATTGCTTCGGCGTTGTTTTCTCCAGAATTTTCCCCTGATCCATAAACCAGATGGTATCGGCCACATCGCGGGCAAAATGCATTTCATGGGTCACGCACATCATCGTCATCCCCTCCTGGGCCAGCGAGCGCATGACGCTTAAGACCTCCCCCACCATTTCAGGATCCAGCGCCGACGTCGGTTCATCGAACAGCATCACCGGCGGCTTCATCGCCAGCGCACGGGCGATAGCGACGCGCTGCTGTTGCCCGCCAGAGAGCTGGGCCGGATAGGCATTAGCTTTATGCGACAATCCCACTCGCTCCAGCAGTTCCCCGGCGTGTTTACGCGCCTCAGAACGTTTGGTGCCCAGCACTTTTACTGGCGACATCATGATGTTTTCCATCACCGACACGTGGGGAAACAGATTGAAGTTCTGAAAGACGAAACCGATACGGGTGCGCAACTGGTTCAGACGCATGCTGCTGCCGTGGATATCTATACCATCAAACAGAATCTGCCCCTGCTCGATAGGCTCCAGGCGGTTCACCGTGCGAATCAGCGTTGATTTCCCGGAGCCTGAGGGGCCGCAAACCACCACCACCTCCCCCGCTTTGACTTCGGCACTGAGGTCAGTCAGGGCGTGGTAATCGCCATACCATTTATTGACCTGATTAAACAAAATCATCGGGATCATGATGTTTCCTTATTAAGTTTGCGGTTGGCAAAGAAAAGAGGATCGTTCTGCTCTTCTCCCTGCTGCGGCCGCGCATTGAGCCGTTTGTTGGCAATCCAGCTTTCTAGCCTGTTTGCCAGCCATGTCAGGCTGAAACAGATGATGTAGTAGCTCAGGGCCACGATGGCGAAGACCTGAAACGGCTTGGTCAGGAGCTGGTTGCTGACCTGGTTTGCCGCATAGGTCAGTTCCGGCACGTTAATCACATAGCCCAGGGTACTGTCCTTGATGATCGACACCAGCTGGCTCACCAGGCTTGGCAATGCGTTGAACAATGCCTGCGGTAAGATCACCAGTCGCAGGGTTTTCAGATAACTCATCCCCAGCGCGCGTGATGCTTCATATTGCCCCTGCGGTAACGCCTGAATGCCGCCGCGGACAATCTCGGCGATGTAAGCGCTTTCGTAGATAACCAGCGTGCAGAGCATGGTGGAAAAACCGCTGATATTCTGCCCAATCAGCAAGGGCACGCAGAAGTAGGTCCAGAACACTACCATCATCAGCGGGATACCGCGCAGGGTGTAGACCCAGCAGGCCGCCGCCCAGCGCAGCCCGCGCCACGGAGACAACCTCGCCAGCCCAACCAGCACGCCCAGCGGGAAAGAGAGCACGACCGCCAGCAGTGAAATTAACAGCGTGCAAAGAACGCCCCCGAGCGGCCCGTTCGGATACTGCCCCATCAGGAACAGCATGCCGTGGTCCTGCAAAATGGTAAAAACGTCAAACATGGTGTTTACCTCGCGTACACGCGTTGAAAATGACGGCCTAACAGCGCACCCAGCCCCATCAGTAGCAGCGAAAACGCCAGATAGCCCAACGTGCCAATGGCATAGGCCTCAAAAGTGCGGAAGGTCTGATTCTCAAGATCGCGCGTCACATAGGTTAACTCGGTCACCCCGATGACCATCGCAAGGCTGGTGTTTTTAAACAGCAGCACGGTGTGGTTAATCAGTGCAGGCAAGGCATTGCGGATCCCCTGCGGCAGGATCACCGAGCCCATTGCCCGCATATAGTTCATGCCCAGCGCACGCGCCGCCTCGTTTTGCCCGTCAGGAATGGCACGCAGGCCGCTGCGAATATCTTCGGAAAAGTAAGCCGCCTGGCATAATCCCAGGGCGAACATCGAGAAGAGGAACTCGGCGTTGAAATCGTTAATCCACATCTGTACCGATTCCGGCAGCAGCGTCGGAATGGCGAAATACCACATCATCAACTGAATCAGCGTGGGCACATTGCGGTGATACGAGACGTAAGCTGCCACCAGACGCACAGCGATGCGGTTTTCCGACAGGCGGATAACCAGCAGCAGCAGTGCGATAAACATAGCCAGCAGCCAGGCGCCCAACGCCAGTTCCAGCGTGACGGTCGCGCCCTTCACGATCATCTCGCCATAGTGGCCTGTTAAAATGGTACTAAAATCAAGCGCCATAATGAGCCTCCTGTTAACCTGCTTAGACTGCGCTTTCGCCTGGACGCATCGTAGAAAGCCCGCCGGGTACCTGCAGCGTCGGCGTTATTTCAATATTGCCGATGTTCACTGCTATCGGGGCACTAACGGCAAAGGCCACGCAATCGGCAATGTCTTTGGCCTCCGGCAGCTCAAAACCATCGATAAAACGCTTGCGCGCATCTTCATGATCGCCAGAAACATTGCCGAAAATATCGGTCGCCACGCGTCCCGGACAGATTTCGGTAATTCGCACGCGCTTGCCGTAGCAGTCAACGCGTAGCTGGCGTGAAAGCGCATGAACGCCCGCTTTGGTGGCGTGATAAACGGAGTTGCCGTTGAAGTTGTAAATCGCGGCAATCGACGTGATGTTGATAACGTGACCGCGGTCGCGCGCCATCATCCCTGGCACCAGCAAACGACACAGATGCAAAACCGCGCGCAGGTTGACGTTGAGCTGAGTTTCAATCACCTCTTCACTGGCATTGAGAATTGAACCGGGATGCGATACACCGGCGTTATTAACCAGAATGTCCACTTGCAGATCGCTGCATAAACGCGTCAGCGCGTCGAGGTTGGCCACGTCTACGGCATGGGGAATACAGCCAGTCCGCTCCGCCAGTGTGGCTAATTGTTCCCGACGGCGCGCCACGGCGTGCACCGTAATCCCTTCCCGGCATAAACGCTCGACAATGGCTTCGCCCATACCGGCGGATGCACCGGTGACCAGGGCGACTTTATAATCTGAAAATGGCATATTGCCTCTCCTGTCATCACGGCATTTCTGAGATGCCGCATCGTATTTATTGTGTATTTTGACTCTATTCAGTTATGCCTCAGCGGTATAAGACATAAATGATTTGAGGCAATAAGGGGGACTTATAATCCTGAGAGAAATGAGTCATCTGATTGAATTTTCGCGATTTCCTGACCAAACTCCACGGCATCTCCCTCACTCACATGAAAGGAAACAAGCCGCCCGGCAACCGGGCTGCGTACGGGTAAATAGAGTGCACCCACTTTGACCAGTGCCAGTAAATCATGCTGTTTGATCGGACTACCCGGAGCGGCGAAATTCTCTGCAAGCAGAGGATGGCGCAGTAGTACCCGCCCAGGTGCCGGAGAACACATTAGCGTAAAACGCGGCAGTACATCCGCCGCAGGAAGGGGAGCAATAGACGGCGTAGTGGTGATATACACGGACCACGCCCTGCCCTTTAGCACAAGGTGAGAAATTGACGTGGCGCGCAGGCTTTGTGTGAGCTGCGTCAGCGCCTCAAGAGTAACTGTTTTTTCCATAGCGACCCGGTACTGGCTGTTGTCTTCAGTGAATGCTTTCACTCTATCCCGCACACGTGACTGGCCAGTAAGAGGGTTTCGCTTTACGGCAATAAGGGAGACTTATTAGCTCACCAGCGTCAGGGGGCGGTTATCCGGTGTGCGGTTCGAGACCAGTGACAGCAGGATCGATTTCACCGCTTCGGCAGGTTCAGACAGCGGCAGATGATCCGAAATACAGAACGACAGTGACGCATGGACATCCGGTTCAATGATTTTTGCCATCCAGGCATCAGAGGCTTTCAACATCGCGCGGGCGGCCGATTCCGGCATGACCGTGCATCCCAGTCCGGCAGCCAGCGCCGCATTGAGGGTGGTTTGCGATTCAATTTCACAGGCGACCCGGTAATCCAGGCCCTCTTTGACGAAGGCGTCATCCACCACTTTACGCATGATGTTGTAAATGCGGGGCAGAAACAGGTCGTAACGCGCCACATCAGCCAGCGCGATCTCTTTAATGGGCTTATCAAGCGCATTGGGGCAAACAAAGCACAGGTGCTCTTTCATCAATGGAATAAAACGCAGTCCGTGGATCGCGCGGTTATCGTAAATCACCGCCATATCCATCCGCCCGTTCATGATGAGCTCACTTAAAGTGGTGCCGAAGTTTTCATTGAAATAAAGCACGACGCCAGGATGCTGACGCTGTACCTCCTGCATCAGCGGAATGGCAAGCTGTTGCGCCGCGGTTCCGGGGGCGAGCCCCACAGAGACATTGCCACACAGCTCCATGCCTGAGCGGTCAATGGCGCTCTGCGCCTGCGCGCACTGGCGTAAAATCGCCTGCGCATGGGTATACAGGATTTTACCTGCGGTGGTTGGCGTCACGCCACGCTTGGTGCGAATCAACAGTTGCTGATTGACTTCCCCTTCCAGCGTCGCGAGCTGCTGGCTAAGCGCGGGCTGAGCAATATGCAGGATATCCGCCGCCTGGGTTAAACTTCCCACATCGACAATCTTGATGAAATATTTCAGGCGACGCAGATTCATAGCTTTTCTCCAGAGATGGCTTTTCCATCAATAAAGCAATGGCTGTGCCAGTTCTGATGATTGCGTATCCACACAGTCTGCTTATGTCTTTATGGCGGCAAACGCTCGCTGCCATCGCCCCGACCCGCATTCTGCCATCCGTTCCCCGCACTCCCACGGTGCAAAAGGGCACGGGCTTGCATCATTGCGGTATCTTTCCTGTTGTTCAGTCATTGTTTTGCATTATGTCCCCACAACAAAGCAGTATTATCCGCTCGCCAGGCCTGTTCCCTATTCTCAGATTTCATCCACCGCGCGCGAGCGCGGTTCCCGCTGAATCAACTGGAACACCTGTGATATGCCTGATATTGCCGATCGACTTAAAAACATAGCTATTTCAGCGTCCGTTGCGATGACGCAAAAAGCGCGCGATCTCGCCGCGCAGGGGATTGACGTGGTGGGGCTTTCCACCGGCGAGCCGGATTTCCCAACCCCACCGCACGCCATTGAAGCCGCCTACGCCGCTGCGCTGGCTGGCGATACGCGTTATCCGCCAACGGACGGAACGCCCGCGTTACGCGCCGCCATTCAGCGCAAGTTCAGGCGTGATAACGGGCTGGATTATGATGTCAGCCAGATAATCACCACTGGCGGCGCGCGGCAGATGATCTTCAACGCCATGCTGGCCACGTTAAACCCTGGCGACGAAGTGGTGATCCCGTCGCCATCATGGATCAGCTATGCTGATATCGTGAAATTTGCGGGCGCGACGCCCGTTCCGGTGCCGTGCTACGAAGAAAACGGCTTTAAACCGCTACCTGGCGATATCGCCGCGGCCATCACGGGAAAAACTAAATGGCTGCTGCTGAACTACCCGAGCAACCCCACCGGGTCCGTCGCCAGCCGCGAAGAGCTGCAGGGGATTGCCGATGTGATGCTGGATAATCCGCATGTCTGGATCCTGACTGACGATATTTATGAACACCTGATTTATGACGGCTGCGTCTTCCTGACCATCGCGCAGGTTGAACCCCGTCTATATGACCGGGTGCTGACGGTGAATGGCGTGTCGAAGGCTTACTCGATGACCGGCTGGCGTCTCGGGTTCTGCGGAGGACCGGCTCCGCTGATTAAAGCGATGAGCAATGTGAACACGCAGAACGCCGGGGGGATCGCCACGCTGGCACAGGCAGCGGCAATTGCGGTGCTGGATGGCCCACAGGATCTGTTGAAAGAGCGTGCGGCTATCTATCGCGAGCGGCGCGATTTCGTGCTGGAGAAACTGGCGGCAATCCCCGGACTGGTGTGCCACAAGCCGCAGGGCGCGTTCTATCTGTTCGTCAATATCGCGGCATTTATAGGGAAAGCCAGCGCGGGCGGACGGCAAATTAACAACGACGCGGATTTTGTGATGGCGCTGATTGAAGAGCAACACGTGGTGACCGTTCAGGGGGCGGCATACGGTATGAGTCCGTATATTCGCCTCTCTTACGCCACCAGCATGGAGCGGCTGCAAACCGGCTGCGAGCGTCTCGCCGCGTTTTGCGAGGGATGCCAATAAGCATTAACCCCGGCTGGCGCTTCGCTTAGCCGGGATTTTCGCTGTAACACCTGGCCTGATACTCACCCCCCGATCCCGATATTCACATTCCTCGCCATAAAAAAAAGCCCGACGGCGTTGACGCCTGTCAGGCTTAAAACACACCGCAATCAACGCTACTGCTGTAACACTTCCGCCGCCGGAGCCACGATGCCGCCACAGGCTTCAATCTCGCTGCGTACAATCTTCGCCAGCGCTAATGAACCCGGCGTGTCGCTGTGTACCAGAATCGAGCGGGCGCGTACGGCAAGAGGATACCCTTCAATGGTGGTCACCGTCCCTTCCTGCAAAAACTGGCGAACCCGCCCTCGCACGACACCTTCTTCTTTGATTACCGCACCTGGCTTGCCGCGCGGCACCAGACGCCCGGCGGCATCATAGGCCCGGTCAGCCAGAAACAGCGTTAACCCCGGTAAACCGACACTTTTCGCCGCCTGCTCAATAAGGGTGTCTGGCTGGGAAAAAACGATCAGGCTCGGGTCGAGGCGATAAATCGCCTGCATCACCTGACGCGCCAGTGCTTCATCGCGGTTAATCATATTGCCCATTGCCGCATGGAAACTCACATGCGACACCGTCGCCCCTTCATGCTTCGCAATCGCCTGCAGCGCGCCAATCTGGTACACCACCTGCTGGCAAATCTCATCCGGGCTAAAGGCCATCTCTTTACGTCCAAATCCTGACCTGTCCGGCAGCCCCGGATGCGCGCCAATTCCAACACCCCGAAGCTTCGCCAGGCGTACCATTTGCGTCATGATGGCCGGATCCCCCGCATGAAAACCGCAGGCGATATTGGCCGAAGAGACGACCTGCATCAGGGCTTCATCGTCACAGAGTTGATAAACACCAAAGCCCTCTCCCATATCGGAGTTCACATCTATTTTCATCATTGTCTATTTCCCATTCACGCTGATAAGCGAACGCGAAAAATCGCGCAACCGTGCCAGCCAGCGTTCAGTCGCCTGCCGCGCCACGATAGCCTGCTTCGCATCACTCTGGATTAACTGAATCGACTGTCCGGCCTGTAGCTGGCCGAGCCGCCAAAGATCTTCTTCAATCACGCAGGCAATTTTGGGATAACCGCCTGCGGTATTCGCATCGCTTAACTGTATGATCGGCTCCCCTGCTGGCGGCACCTGCACAATGCCCGGAATCAGCCCATAAGAACGCATCTCAACCGTACGGGAGGGGAAAATCGGTTCACCGGCAAGGCGATAACCGGTGCGGTTGCTTTGGCGGGAAATCTGCCAGGGTTGCTGCCAGAAACGCAGATGATCCGCCGCGAATAACGCATACTCGCCGGATGGAATCGCCCGCACCGGCACAATTCCCTTCACCGGGGCGGCAAAAACATCACGTAGCGCCAGTTCCGGCGGCTCAATACCCACACCGCCTTCAGGCAACGGCTTGTACGTTGCCGGGCCAGGGGGTAGTCGATCTCCTGCCTCCAGCGGACGCCCCTCAACGCCGCCAAAGCCGCCTCGCAGCGCGGTGCTGCGCGAACCTAACACCTCGGGCACATTGATGCCGCCGGCCACACAGAGATACCCCCGGCTACCGGAACGAGGATAACGCATCTCCAGTACCTGGCCTTTTTTAACCTGGCAGCCCCACCAGGGTGGCAGATCGGTATCATCCAGACGCGCCCGGCAGTCAGCCCCTGTCAACGCAATGGTTACTGCTTCATGAAAGCGCACACGAAATGGAAACATCTGCACTTCAATGACGGCAGCGTTGTCATCGTTGCCCAACAGCGCGTTACCCGCCCGCAAGGCCAGCGGGTCCATGACGCCGCTGACTGACACGCCAAGGTGGCGGAAACCAAAACGCCCCAAATCCTGCACGGTGTTTAGCGAGCCCGTGCGTTCGATTTCGATCACAGTTCTATCCTTTCGGGTAAAAAACGGATGCTGTCACCAGGGGCCATCAACGCGGGGTTAGCCGCATGCGGATCAAACACCTCCAGTTCGGCAAAACCAATCGCGTTCCAGCCATTCGGCCCGGTCAATACCGACACGCCCGTTTGCGCACCACCAATGGTCACTGTCCCTTTGAGCATATTGAGCGAGGGCACCTTTTTACGCGGCGTCGCCAGCAAAGGATCCAGACCATGCAAATAACCAAACCCCGGCGCGCTGCCCAACGCCACCACGGTGTATTCCCCCTGATAGTGGCGGCGGATCACCTCTTTTTCCGTAAAACCGGTGTGGCGGCACACCGATGCAAGATCGCTTGCCAGCTCGCCGCCATAGTGCACCGGGATCTCAATCAATTGCCCCTGCGGCTGCACCTCCCGCGCTTCTCGCCAGTATTCACGTAGCCGATGCGGGAATGCGTCCTCCTCTTCCGGCGTCTGTCTGAGCAACACCAGTAAATTGGTGACGCCGGGAATCAGCGTTTCGACGTCATCACATTGAGAGAGCCTTTGCGCCAGGGACCAGATTCGCCGTTGCGCGGCCAGGCTAAATTCCCCCGGCGCTTCCACCAGCCAGGCACGACTCCCCATAGTCGAGAGCGTGATCTCCGCCGCTAAAGAAACAGACGCGTGTTGCTCTAACCAGGCCATAACTTATTCCAGCGGTTCAAATTTCAGGTTCGACAGTGGCTGTACGCGCTCTTCGCGCACCATCTTGTACTCGGTATTTGGCCCAATCCAGCGGTCCCAGATTTTGTCGATGGTGCCATCGCTGTCCATGGTTTTCAGGCTGGTATTAACCGCGTTGAGCAGCGCGGGTTCGTCACGTTTCATGCCCACGCCAATCGGCTCCAGTGCCATAGGTTCTTTGATCATCGCAAGCTCAGCACCGTCTTTTTTCGCCTGGGAGATCATCTTAATGCCGGTCATGGTGTTGGTCACAAAGCCGACCACCTTGTTTTGTTCCAGTGCGAGGAAAGCGGATGCCGCATCCTGGAATGTCACGGCCTTGCCGCCTTTAATATGGATCGACTGCTCAGAGGTGGTGCCTTTGGTGGCGCTGATACGTTTGCCTTTAAAATCGGCGAGGGTTTTATCCGCATTCTCTTTTTTCACCAGCAGCATCTCTTTGGCGACATAGTACGGGTCGCTGAACTGGATCTGATTGCCACGCGTTTTGGTGTAGGCAAGGTTAGCAATCAGTACATCGGCACGGCCCGTTGCGATAACCGCAATGCGTGCCTCAACAGAGGTCGGCACCAGCGTTAATTTCAGCCCCATTTTCTCTGCCAGCGCCGTGCAAAGATCAACGTCCATGCCCACCAGTTGACGCGTTTTGACATCCGGCGATGAAAATGGCGGTACGTCGGAGTAGACCGCACATTTCAGATCGCCATGCGCAGTAATATCCGAGAGCAGATCAGCACTGGCCCCAATGCTGGTCAGTAAAAGTGGCAATGCCAGAGCGGCAGATAATTTCTTTGCTGTCATGATGTTTTCCCCAAAGTGCTAACTCGTTGAATACACGCCGTTGTATTACCAGATTTCATTCGGTATGGCAGACCGTATACCCTGGAATATACGGGCTTTATTTTCGACGGTATAAGAGGGAAACCCTGTCGCGGGATACACAATTTATATGACGGATACCATGCGAAAACGCGCCGTTACGGTAATAAGAAAAGGTTATTCAGACAGAGGCAAATTATCTTATCAGCGCACTTTCCCGACGTTCTAAGGTTGGGTTTCATCCACATCTGTACGTTGTCAAATCAAAGGTAAGATAATGAATGCCAAACTCGGGATGTTGCTGAAAATAATGTCAGCACTGTGCGCGACATTAATGCTGGCCTGCGTCAAAGGGCTCAACGGCGCCATCCCCACCGGAGAAGTGATTTTTTTCCGTTCATTTGTCGCATTATTCCCGCTGCTACTGTGGCTAAAGCTGCAGGGCAACGTCATGAAAAGCCTCAAAACCCGCAATATTTTCGGCCATTTTATTCGCGGTTTTTCCGGGACCGGTGGCATGTATTTTAACTACCTGGCGCTGGTCTATATTTCGCTGGCTGATGCCACCGCCATCAGCTATGCCGCTCCGCTCTTTACCGTGCTGATGGCGGCACTCCTGCTGAAAGAAAATGTCCGTTTTTCCCGCTGGCTGGCGGTAGTTGTTGGCTTTAGCGGCATCGTCATTATGCTGTCGTCAAACCTGACGCTGGGCCACGCTTTGCGCTCATCGGGGCTTACTCTTGACGGCGCAGCCTTAGGGGCGGTGTTCGCGCTGCTGGCGGCAGTCTGTTCGGCAACCTCCAGTGTACAAATTCGCTTTTTAAATGGTATCGAGACGCCAGGCGCCATCGTCTTCTATTTTTCATTAATGACGACGCTAATTGGCCTGTCGTCTGCGCTATTTGGCTGGTCACGTCCAACAGGCTGGCAGTGGGCGCTGCTATTTGGCTGTGGTTTTTTTGGCGGTGTGGCACAAATTCTGGTGACACTCAGCCTGCGCTATGCCGATGCATCGCTGCTGGCACCGTTTGATTACACCACGCTGGTGTGGTCGATGGTGATTGGCTATCTGTTTCTCGACAGTCTGCCCGGACACGCCACACTGATTGGGGCCGCTATCGTTGCTGTCGCCGGGATCTTCACTATCTGGTGCGATAGGCGTCAGCGCAAAGGGCAAATCATGCGTTCCTCATAATCCTGAACCGCCATTCATGAATATCCCCGGTGGCGCCTCGCTTATCGGGGCTCCAACCGTGCAGGCAAGTAGCCCGGATAAAGCGTTCGCGCCGTCATCCGGGAGCATTCCATGGCGGCGCGAACCGATCGAATATTACGGATATAATCCTCTGTCTTTACGCGCCAACAGGATACGTTCGCAGGCCACGGCATAAGCGGCGGTACGCAGGGTTATATTCAGTGTCTGCGCTTTATTCCACACGGTTTCCAGCGCACTTTGCATAATGGTATCCAGCCGTTTGTCGATCTCCTCTTCACTCCAGAAAAAGCTGGAAAAATCCTGTACCCATTCGAAGTAGCTGACGGTGACGCCACCCGCGTTGGCGATAACATCCGGTACGACCACCACGCCCCGCGCCTGCAAAATATCATCGGCTTCCGGCAGTGTCGGGCCATTAGCCCCTTCCAGCACCAGCTTGCAGGATAAAGCGGCAGCGCGTTCTGCGGTAATTTGCCCTTCCAGCGCCGCCGGGATCAGTATGTCGTGATCCCGCGTCCAGAACGTTTCATCCGCCACAGTATCAGCGCCAGGAAAACCGAGGATCTTGCCATGCGCCTTTTGCCAGGCAATCAGCGCCGGTATATCAATGCCGTCTGGGTGATAGAGCGTGCAGAACTGATCCTGTACCGCGACAACACGTGCGCCGTGCTGATGGAACAGCCCGGCGCTGACGCTGCCAACGTTGCCAAAGCCCTGCACCGCCACACGGCTTTGCGCCACGTCGATACCCAGCGCCTGCGCCGCCTGGCAGCCCGTCACATACACGCCGCGTCCGGTTGCTTTAACGCGCCCCAGCGAACCGCCCAGATGGACCGGTTTACCGGTGACCACGCCCGTGGAGGGCTTGCCAACGTTCATCGACCAGGTATCCATCATCCACGCCATGATTTGCGCATTGGTACCGACATCCGGTGCCGGAATATCCTGCTGTGGCCCGATAAAAATACCGATTTCGCTGGTATAGCGCCGGGTCAGGCGCTCCAGTTCTTTATGTGACAGCGTAACGGGGTCGACGCGCACGCCGCCTTTCGCGCCGCCGAAGGGCAAATTCAGCGCCGCGCATTTGACGGTCATCCAGGCGGAGAGCGCCATCACCTCTTCCAGAGTGACATCAGGATGAAAACGCACCCCGCCCTTGCCCGGCCCGCGCGATAAATTGTGCTGGACCCGATAGCCCTCGAAATGGCGTACGCTGCCGTCATCCATTTCCAGCGGAATATCGACGATTAACGCGCGGCGCGGATGACGCAGGGTATCGGCCCAGTGGCTCAGCTCCCCCAACAAGGGCAGGACACGTTCCACTTGCGCCAGATAGATGGACCACGCCGAGTGACGCGCACCGGACACATAAGACAGTTCAGACAAAACACACCTCCGTAAGTCACAGAATAGAAACCGTTTTAACCGACTTCAGGTTACTCCTGGCGAAGGGGTGTAGCTTTTACAAGATTGCTATAACGTCATACGGGAAATTTATTACCAGGAAAATTAAAAGCAGTTCAACTCACCGTGATTGCGAATAAGTCCAGCAGTAAAAACTGGAAATATGAAGGGAATGAACAATTCCCTCTCCATGCAGGAGAGGGAGAAGCTTGCGGGAAGGAATTATTTCTCGTGCAAGCCAAGTTTCTTTTCCAGATAGTGGATATTGGTGCCACCGTTCTGGAAATTTTCGTCGTTCATGATGCGGGTCTGCAACTCCACGTTGGTTTTGATACCGTCGATAATCAGCTCCTGCAACGCATTCTTCATGCGCGCAATCGCCACGTCGCGGCTCTCACCGTAGCAGATCAGTTTGCCGATCATGGAATCGTAATACGGCGGCACGGTATAGCCGGCGTAAATGTGCGATTCCCAGCGAACGCCAAAACCACCCGGTGCGTGGAAGCGCGTGATTTTACCCGGGCTCGGCAGGAAGGTGTTCGAATCTTCGGCGTTGATACGACATTCCACCGCATGGCCCCTGACCACCACTTTATCCTGCTTGATAGACAGTGGCTGACCGGCTGCAATACACAGTTGCTCTTTGATCAGGTCAACACCGGTGATCATCTCGGTTACCGGGTGTTCTACCTGAATACGGGTGTTCATTTCAATAAAGTAGAACTCGCCGTTTTCGAACAGGAACTCGAAAGTACCCGCCCCGCGATAGCCGATATCCACACAGGCTTTCGAGCAACGCTCGCCGATATAGCGACGCAATTCCAGGGTGATACCCGGCGCCGGTGCTTCTTCCACCACTTTCTGGTGGCGGCGCTGCATGGAGCAGTCGCGCTCGGCCAGATAGATGGCGTTACCCTGGCCGTCTGCCAGCACCTGGATCTCGATGTGACGGGGATTTTCCAGGTATTTCTCCATGTACACCATGTCGTTGTTGAAAGCGGCTTTCGCTTCCGCACGGGTCATGGTGATGGAGTGCGCCAGGTCGGCATCTTTATGCACGACGCGCATGCCGCGACCGCCGCCGCCGCCGGAGGCTTTGATAATCACCGGGTAACCGATGCGTTTGGCATGTGCGCGGTTCACGTCAATATCATCGCCAAGCGGACCGTCAGAGCCCGGAACGGTCGGCACGCCGGCTTTCTTCATGGCGGTAATCGCGGACACTTTGTCGCCCATCAGGCGAATAGTGTCGGCCTTCGGGCCGATAAAGATAAAGCCCGAGCGTTCAACCTGTTCGGCAAAGTTGGCGTTCTCAGAAAGAAAGCCGTAGCCCGGGTGGATCGCCACGGCGCCGGTGATTTCGGCAGCAGAGATGATCGCCGGGATGTTAAGATAGCTTTTCACGGACGGTGCCGGACCGATAGAGACCGTTTCGTCCGCCAGCAGTACGTGTTTTAAATCGCGATCCGCGGTGGAGTGCACGGCGACGGTCCTGATGCCCAGTTCCTGACAGGCACGAAGAATACGCAGTGCGATCTCGCCGCGGTTAGCGATAACAATTTTATCCAGCATGTGCGCCTCATTACTCGATGACGACCAGCGGCTCGTCAAATTCAACCGGTTGACCACTTTCCACCAGAATGGCTTTCACCACGCCTGCTTTATCCGCTTCGATCTGGTTCATCATTTTCATGGCTTCAACGATGCACAGGGTGTCGCCCGCGTTAACTTTCTGCCCCATTTCGATGAAGGCTTTCACGTCCGGGCTCGGGGTGCGGTAGAAAGTACCAACCATTGGGGAACGTACGATGTGGCCACTGATTTCCGCTGCGGCAGCCGGTGCTTCCGTAGCGGTTACGGCTGGTACGACAGCGGCTACCGAAGGCTGGGCTATCGGCGCAGCATAAGCCTGCTGCATCATTGGGTAGCCGACATTCGGCGCGGTGCGGCTGATGCGAACAGACTCTTCGCCTTCAGAAATTTCCAGTTCGGAGATGCCTGACGCTTCGACCAGTTCGATCAATTTTGTGATTTTATCAATATCCATAGGTGTCTCTGTGCTGAATATCGCGCAAGGGCAACGATGTTAATACGCTGTGTATAGAAGAGGTTATAGCAAAGCGCAGCGATAAACAGGACATACAGAGATCAGGTGGTGTCATAACAAAACACGAAGTATCAGGGAGTGCCCTGTTGACTCGCATGTGGGCCTGACAAGAAACATGCCTTCACTTTCCGGGGGGACGTTCCTGAAACCAAATTCTTAAACGCGTATGCTGAATCCATGTATCCCCCTGTCAGCGCTCATTCAATAGTAGCTACGATGATTTACGAAGAAGATTAAGGGTTAATGACATTCACCGCATATACTGATAACAGAATGATGAACATCATCCAGATCGCGAGGTTCATGACCGGATCGCCAATACTCTGAATACCCAGTCAAATTAAATCACCGGTGAGAATCAGCCCCCCTACTTCAGCTGTTGCTCAAAATAAACTCGTAGCGTTCCGGACGAATGAAAAAGCGAGAGTTCTCAGCGCACTGCCCGTTTTCAAACCAGGATGTTCGCTCCAGTAAAAATAGCGGCGCGTTTTTATCGGTTCCCAGCACGTCAACGAGTCCCTTATCCGCGAAGGCCAGCCGGATGGCAATATCGGAGCGACTGATGTGATGTTGCGTGGCTTTTTCTAACAGGACCCAGGTCGGTTCCTTCTCGGTCTCTTCCCAGCTCAGCTCATGAGGAAATGCAGGGAAATGACTGTAACCCACCGCAATGGGATCATTATCCACCAGATGCAGCCGTGAAATAAACGTCAGCGTCCGGGACATTTGAAACAGCGATTGCAGCGACTCTGGCGTTGGCACCTCCTCTTTGACCAGCAAACGCATTGTGGCATTCAGCCCCTGCTGCTTTAGCGACTCATGAAAGCTACGCATGACGTTGATGCCATGTGCAACCTTCTTGCCCGATATGTAGGTTCCCTTTCCCTGCTTGCGCTCGACAATCCCCTGCTCTGTCAGATGCTTCAGCGCGAGCCGTACCGTCACCCTGCTGACCGCAAAGCGCTGTTCAAGCGCAGCTTCAGAGGGCAGTTTTCCGCCAGGTTGAAAATGTCCGGCGGCAATTTCCTGCCGCAGGGTATCGGCAATCTGCCGGTAGAGCGATGTGATGTTTTCACGCACCAGTGTCATTCAGGTTCCGTCTCTCGTATTCCGTTCGGATCTAGTTTAGTCAGAAGCGATCTTAGATCAACTTGTATTAATACGTATTATAACCACATCTCATTATTTCTTATACGTGACGCTCAGCATGACCAATTCTCAACCATACGCACTGGCGGTAGACAATATCACTTTTCGCTATCCCGGCGGCGCGTCGGTATTCAGCCATTTCAGTTTTCATGCCCGCCAGGGAGAGTTTGTGGTGTTGCTGGGCCCCTCGGGGTGCGGTAAGAGCACGTTACTCAATCTGCTGGCCGGTTTCACAGAACCAGAGCGGGGAGCCGTGCGGATTGGCGGTGAGCGTACCACGCCGGAAAACCATCGGCTTGGCTATGTTTTTCAGCAGCCACAGCTCTTTGGCTGGCTGACCGCGCTGGAGAATGTCCGGTTCGGATTGCGGATGCAAAGGCGCGAGGACGTGGCCTCTCAGCGCCGACGCGCTATGACATATCTGCAACGTGTGGGCCTGGTACATGCCGCACATCAGTTGCCGCACCAGATGTCCGGGGGCATGCAGCAGCGCGTGTCACTGGCTCGCGCGCTGGCGCTGGAGCCGGATGTTCTGTTAATGGACGAACCATTTGCTGCGCTCGATGCCATCACCCGTGGGGACATGAACGAGGAGACACTACGTCTCTGGTCCGCCATTGGGCAGACAACGGTCTTCATCACCCACGATATTGAAGAGGCTGTGTTTCTTGCTGACCGCGTCATCGTTCTGAATCGTGCACCCGGTGGCGTACACAGCGAATTGTCTATCGCCTTACCGCGCCCGCGAAGCAATCTGGAGACGCGACAGCTTCCGGCTTTTGCCATGTACCGTAATGAATTACTGAAGCGCATTACCGATGTGATGCAGCAGTCCGACAACCACTCACTCTAACAAAACGGAACATCAATCAAATGGGTAAATCATTTCTTGCTGTGCTGATATCAGGGGTTTTATTCAATGCTGCTGACGCTGCGGATTCCCAGCCGCTGCGTATTGGCTGGGTCTATGCGCTGGCCAACGCGCCTGCACTTATCGCCGAGAAAGAGGGTTTTTATCAGCAGGAAGGGCTGACCGTCGAGCTTAAATCCTTTGGTGATGGTCCCGTCATCAGTCAGGCGCTGGCGGCGCATGAACTTGATGCAGCCTATATGGGTGCGACACCGGTATTCCAGTGGTTTTCGCGCGGGCTCAAGGGGCAAATTATCGCTAAGGTGAACAGCGGACAGGCCGCGCTGATCGTTCCCGCACAGAGTGCTATTTCCCGGTTGGCTGACCTAAAAGGCAAACGCATCGCTGGCGTCAAAAAAGGGAGCGGAATGGATGTTCTGCTGCGCGGTGTGGTGCTGCAACAGCAGGCAGGTCTGGTTGCTGACAAAGATGCTCAGATCCTGAGTATGCCCGCCGGTAACATGCCCGCTGCGCTGCAGCAGGGCGTTGTGGATGCAGCCTTCACCTGGGAGCCCTTTGTCAGCGAAGCACTGCTGCGCGGCGACGCCAGACTGCTGCTCGATGTAAACAAAGTCCAACCGGGTTATCCGTGGTATGTACTGATGGCGTTACCGGAGACCCTGAAGGACCGCCCGGACGATGTAGTGAAGCTTATCCGTGCGCATCAGAAAGCAGTGGATTTTATCAATCAGCATCCTGCAGAAGCCGATCGGATCATGGCCGATGCGTTTAAGCTGCGGGCCATTAAAACCGCTGACGGTAAAACGCTGCCGCCGGAGGCGCTGGTTCAGGAAGCCCGTAAACGTATTGAGTGGTCTGTGTCACTGACGAAGAAAGATGGCGCCTTTTTTGAGCAGCTGATGAAGGACTCACAGACGCTGGGCTACATGCAAAAGGCGCCAGAGCTGAATGAATTTGTTGATACGCAGTGGCTGACAAAAGCAGGGATAACGCAGTGAAGTTCAAACCAAACTGGGGCTGGGCTTCCCTGCCCGCGTTACTCATGGTCTGGGTTATCGTTGCGAGTCACTATCCCTCTTATGTGTTGCCGCAACCCTGGGACGTATGGCGGGAAGCCATACGCTGGTTCAGTGATGGTTCCATCTGGGGTCAGCTACAGGCCAGCCTGCTGGAAGAATTCACCGGCTTTTTGACTGCCGTGCTGCTGGCACTGATTCTTGGCGTCAGCGCCGGACTTTCCGATCGCGTCAGGGAGTTCCTTACGCCACTGAACAGCCTGTTTATGGCTATCCCGCCCATCGCATGGGCACCGCTGATGCTGCTGATCTTCGGCCTGGGATTCGTTTCCATCGTGGTGGTGATTGTCATCGCTGCGCTGTTCCCGATGTGTCTGGCCATTCAGGAGGGGATCCGCGGCATCCGTGGCGGTGAAGTGCGTGCAGCACGCACGCTGGGAGCTCGACCGTTTCAACTGCTTCTTCATGTCTATCTGCCCAGTTCCCTGCCATTTATCACCGCCGCACTGCGCATCGGATTCAGCCAGGCATGGCGTGCGCTGGTGGCAGCGGAAATGCTCGGCGCCTCTCAGGGCATAGGCTGGATGGTTGCCATGGGCGGACAGACGGGTAACAGCAGTCAGGTACTACTGGGAATTTGCCTTATCGGGCTTATCGCCTGGTTAATGGAAAATCTTGTTTTTCGCCGCATTGAACAGCGCTATCAGCGCTGGCGCGCCCAATAATTGTGAGGTTAATGTGAGTCAGTTCGATATCCGTGATGCAGGCGATTACATCGCTCCGAAGGGCTTGTATGAGCAGAATAAAGCCCGGCCGTTTCTGGGCAGTGTGGCCTGCTCGCATACTCAGTTGACTGCCGGTGCGTGGGAAGAGATCCAACTGGTATATACCGTGGGCGCCAGCGGGCTTGCTGACGGCGCATGGCTGAAGCTCGCCTTTAAATTTTACTCGGACTGGTCGCTGTTTCAGACCAGCGATCCCTCGGCAGCCAACTATGTCAGCGCCGAGTATCAGGCAGGCCCGCTAGTGCCAGGACAGAGCCCTGCCACGGTCCAGCATTTGAAGGTGCGTTTTGATCAGAAGGGGCACGAGCGTCCGTTCCAGAAAGCCATTCTGATCGACATTATTGATGGCTACATCAATCCGGGAGACAAAATCATTATCCGCCTGGGCGATCGGCGCCATGGCGGGGGCGGTACGCGTGTACAGAGTTTCGTTGAGAAAGCTTTCCGCTTCCGCCTGTTTGTTGATCCGCTGGGGAGCTCAAAATTTGCTGAGGTACCCGGCGATACGCTGCTGGATATCGTGCCCGGTGAGCCCGCTTCTCTTGCCGCGATCGCGCCAAGGTTGCTGACACCTGAAACGCCTTTCTCCGTTATCGTCCGGCTGGATGACCGCTGGGGGAATACCTGCCGGAGCCTGCCGCTGGCAGGACGCCTGACGCTGACCTCATCGGGAGGTGAAACAGAGCATCATGATTTCCGGCTGGCCGAAGAGGGCTGGGCGATTGCGCGTATCAGCGATTTGCATCTCTGCGCAGGAGAATGGTCGTTCAGCGCCGCACTGGGCACGCTGCCCTTGCTGGAAGGCAAAGGATGGATAACGGTGGAGGAAACCGCCACAGGTCTGCGCCCGCTCTATGCCGATCTTCATGTGCATTCTGATGACACGGTTGGTACCAACGACACGCTGTATAACCTCAGCTACGGGCGTGATGTCGCCGGTCTCGATATTCTTGGCTATACCGCCAACGATTTTAACGTGACTGAAGCGCGCTGGAAGCAGGCGGTAAAGCTGATTAATGCGCTGAACCAGCCAGACAGTTTTGTCTGCTATTCCGGTACCGAGTGGTGCGGTAATACCTGCGCCGGTGGCGATCATAATGTGGTGTTCCTTGAAGATGATGAACCTCAGTTCCCGTTTGATAATCAGGGGCGGCTGGTGCGTTCATTCGAGTGGAATGAGTTCACTGCCGGAACCATCAAACCGGGTGCATGGCCACTTGATGAACTTTATGCGGCCTACGCACGCGAACCGCACAAACATCTGTTAATCCCGCATGTTGGCGGGCGTCGCTGCAACCTGGACTGGCATCACCCGGAGCTGGAGCGCTTGATAGAAGTCGGTTCCGCCTGGGGGCAGTTTCACTGGGTCTATGCCGAGGCGCTCGAACGGGGCTATCGTCTGGGCGCGACCGCCAACAGCGATGAACATCAGGGGCGATGTGGTGGTGGCGTGCCTGCGACAGCCGTCTTCGGATCCCGTGGAGGCCTGACTGGCGTACTTGCTGAACAATTCGACAGAAAAGGTGTGGCTGCAGCGCTTCGTGCCCGCCACACCTATGCCACAACAGGTGAACGAAGCTATGCCGAGTTGCGTGCGGGCGATGCGCTGATGGGAGATGTAGCGGAATTCAGTTCAGCAGATGTACTGCGTTATCGTCTGTTAGGCGATGCGGGCTGGGAAGCGGTAACGCTTTACGATGGAGAAAGAGAGGTATGGCATCGCGATTTGCACGCGGAATTTGGGCGCTCTAAATATCAGTTCCGGGTGCGTCTGGGGGGTGCACGCATTAAGGACCGCTATCGGGGTGCTTACTGGACGGGACATATTGAGGTCACAGGGACACCAATCAATGCGTTTTCCCTCTCGGGCGCAGATCACCCGGAGCAGACCGTCTGGCGTAAAAGTCATACACAGATTGGCTTGCGGACCGACACCAATGGTGACAGCGACACAGTTACTGTCAGTACCGGTGGGCTGGCCGGAGCAAAAATACACGTTCATCTGGACATCAGTAGCTATATCAAAGTGGGCGATCCGCTTTTGCCACAACCACATGCCTGGGCGCCGGTTTTTGAAACGGATATTGATGGTCAAACGCTTCTGATTGCAGGCAAAGAGACTTTTACGCTTCCAGGCACCGAACTTCAGGTAGATATTGAACTGGTTACCGAACAGCCGCTTCCACGTGATATCAGCGGCGAAATTCCACTTTCTGAACTTATCCTGTCAGAAAAACGGGAACATCCGTTCTTCATCAGTGCCAGGCAAAAGGACCAGTCCCGGATTTGGACCTCAGCCATCTTCTTAACACGTTAAAGAGTGGCATGCGGCAATTTCTTGCCGCATTTTCGGTAGCTATTTGTTGTTTAAGAGTCAGACCGTATTGCAATATCTGCGAAAAGGTCGCCGTCCTGCACCAGCGTCTCCAGCGCACCGCTGCCCTGATGTCGTTTTCCCTTACGTACAATGTTGATGAAGGAAGTGTAGCCCCGTTACTTTATCCGTACCCAATATACTGGGGTGTTAGCCAGCCAAACCCGGCATGATTACTGCCCCCAGTCGTCCATGATCCGGGGGATGCTCCCTCGCTCAATCGTGATGGGAGTGCCAACGATCCTTACGGAGAGGCTCCTTCGCCGTGTTTCTCAGCCCTGCGATTTCTCGCCGTCGCCAATCTGCCAGATAAATGTTGGCGCTTCGCCGTTAACCAACCAGTTACCGATATTTCGCGCCTTATAAATCACCGGATTGTGCGATGCCACGGTGCGCGCGTTGCGCCAGTGCCGATCCAGGGCCTTACTCACTCGCGTATCCGACGCGCCGAGGGCGTTGAACAGCTCGGTGGCCGCACGCGGGATCCAGTCGCTGGCAATCACCTGCGCCTGCGCCGCTTCGACTTCAGCCAGGCGATTGCGCTGTTCAATGAGCGCTTCGTCGCCGCTGGCATGCGCAAGGTAGGCCTGATGCAACGATTCCGCCGCCTGCAATACCGCCGCCCGCGTCGCCCAACTCCAGCTACTGATTTGTCCCACAACCTGGAGTACCTGCGCATCGTCGCGCGGCACGGCGGCATTGCCGTGGCTGTACATCCGGGTCCGCTTTTTCACGCCTTCGGCGACGTCACGCTCAACTGCCAGGCCAATTCCCGCCAGCGTCGCCAGCAGGATATGCTGATAAAACGCGGTCTGATAACGAAAGCGCTGCGCAAAGTCGTAGACGTGATCCTGCTCCACCTGCGCCTGTTTGAAGCGGGTCGTGCCGCTGCCGGTCAGACGCTGACCGAAGCCGTCCCAGTCATCCTCGCGTTCAACGCCGGCCTGGCTCGTGCTGACCAGCGCAATCACATCGCCCTGGTTGTCGCTGCGCCGGGCGAAAACATCTATCCAGTCGGCAAACAGCGTACCTGTGCTATAGAATTTCTCACCGTCCAGCCGCCAGCCGCCTTCAACGGGCGTTACGCGGGTGAAAACCTCCCCCAGCCTGACCGCGCCGATTTCGGTCCAGCCGCTGCCCACCAGCTCGCCGTCGAGGAAGCGACGGAACCAGCGATCGCGCGCCGGCGAGTCAGGTTGATTGAGGCGGTCTTCAACGAAGGCGAAATGCGCCCGCAGCGCCTGCGGCAGGTTGGAGTCGGCGTGAGCCAGCTCAATAAGCAGCGCAATTAATTGCGGCAACGACGCGCCCCAGCCGCCCTTTTCCCGCGGAATGCGTACCGTGCCAAATCCGGCCTCTTTCAGCCAGCGGATCTGCTCATCGGGCAGGATGCGGTTTTGTTCGCGCGCCGCCGCCCCCTGCGCGATACGAGCAAAAATCGGTCGGAAGGTCGCCGCCAGCTGTTCATAGTCGGTGCCGGTAGAGAGTAAAGTCATTTTCTGTTCCTCAATGGTGGCTGTCGTCAATGTCATATTGGGTAGGCTCATGGCGTACCGCGAGCAGGAAGAAAATTGGGATAATGGCGGCCAGCGATACGACCCAGAACATTTGCGTACCGAGCGATGCCTGCAGCAGCGGCAGCACAAACAGCGCCAGCGCGCTGCCAATACCGGAAAGCGCGCGGCTGAAGCCGACCCCGGTGGCGCGAATCGCGGTTGGGTATGAAAGCGCCGGATAGATCATCAACTGCGCGCCGGGACCAAAGCCCTCGGCAAACAGCCACAGCCCCAGCATCGCAATCGCCAGCGCTACACCCAGCGCGGCCTGCGGCTGCCCCACCAGCGCGAGGACGATCAGGGCGATAAACTGCAGTGCGAACCCGGCGATCGCGACGTGTCGCGACGGGTATTTCCATGCCAGGTGCATCCCCAGCAGCCCTCCGGTAAAGGCGAACAGCGCATTGAGTCCCAGCGAAGCGGAGATGGTTTCGAACACGCCAGCGCCAAGGAATTGGGCGAGAATGGACGGCAGGAAAAAGGCGATCGCCGTATACTCAAATGAGATACAGACGTTCATCACTCCGGCGACAATAGTGCGTTCGCGGTACGGTTTTGCAAATAGCACGCGAAAGCTCACTTTAGGCGGTGGAGCAGGACGTTCTGGCGGTGCTTCGTGAGCGTTGATCCCGTAAGAGTCGCGCAGAATACGCACAGCCGAGGTCAAATCGCCCTGGTTGGCCGCCCATAACGGCGATTCATTCATGAATTTGCTGCGCACGGCAATAATCAGCAGCGCCGGAACCGCGCCGAACAGCAGCGATGCGCGCCACAGCCAGTCCAGATGTTCTTTTGGCAACAGGAAATAGAGCCCAAAGATGATTAAAAAACAGACCGTCGAGGCGGCGTACCACATCGGACACCAGGCCGCGAGCCGCGCGGCCTTATTACCCTTCCCGCTAAAGCGGGAAAACTCGGCCAGATAAGACATGGCGACCGGGAGATCGATCCCGACGCCAATCCCCATCAGAAACCGAGCGCCGATTAATACCCAGACATTCGGCGCCAGTCCCGCCGCAATCGCCGATACCACAAAAAATAGCATATCGGCCATAAACACCGAATAACGGCCATATTTATCCGTCAGCCAGCCGCCGATTAAATTACCGATAATCGTGCCGACCATTATTGACGAGGTGACAATGCCGGTTAAAAACGGCGAGAGCTGGAATTCCCGCACCACATCATCAATACCGTAAGAGAGCGTGGTTAAATCATAAGCGTCGAGGAATACACCGCCGAGCGCGAGGAATACAATCATCCGCGCATATTTACTCTGCTCCCTGCCGGAATTAATTAATCGCGCCACATCCCCGACGCTACTCACCGGCGCCGAAACGGCGCCAGCATTATCAACAGACAGAGTACTCATATTATTTACCTTATATAATTGTGCAGGTGACTCTGGTTATAAGCCGGGCTTTAGCATATTAAAAACAATAAATAATCATATAATTATCAATATATTCAATAAGTTAATAAATAATAACGCCAGTAACCGGGCGAGCAAACGCCCGTCCGGTTATTATCGTTTCATCAATGATGCCTTAGTTTGCTGAGACCGGAACCAGTACGTCTTTGACCAGCGGATCGTCAGTGGTCTTTAACCACGTCTGAATACGCGGATCGGAAAAAGCCTGTTTTAATTTAACAATATTCTCCTGCGATAAATACGGTGTACCGATGACTAACTGCGAGGCAAACGTTTTAGGCGCAGGCGGGAATAATATGCCTTTTTCCCGCGGGACTTTTCCGGCATCAAATTGTGAAACATAACCAATAGCGGCATCCACCGAATTCAGCGCACGCGGCATGGTTAATAAATCCAGCTCTTTAAAATTGAACTTGTGCGGGTTGCCGACAATATTTTTCAGTTTCGCCGTGCGCGGCTCAACCGCCGGATCGAGTGAGATTAACCCTATCCTTTGCAGCAACCATAATGCCTGCCCCTGGTTAGCGCCATCATCCGGCACGACGAGGGTCGCCCCGACGGGCAAATCCTGTACCGATTTATAGCGGTCGGAATAGATCCCGAAGGCCCACTGAAAAACCGGTACGGTCGTCGAAAGCGCAAAACCGTTGGCGTCCACCACCTGCTTAAGCCACCACTGATGTTGATAGATAGTGCCGGCATACTGCCCCTCCGCCACGGCTCTGTCCGCCTGTACCGGATCCTGTACGCCCACCGCCTCCAGCTTCAGGCCATAATCGGGCGCAATATGCTGACTGATGTACTCAATAATTCGCTGCTCGCCCGCCATCGCCGGTTCGTAGTGAATTTTTAACGTCGTACCGAAAACGACCTGCGGCGCCTGCGCGTATCCGCGCCACCACCAGAACGCGACGGCCAGCGCCGCGATCGCTGCCAGCGCCGCCAGCCATGGCCAGCGGCGGGCTTTACGGAGTTCAAACTGTTCTGTTGTCATGAAGAAATCCCCTGAGTGTGGCGAAGCTTATTGACCAGACGGTCGCCAAAGAATTGAATGATCTGAATCGTGGCGATCAGCACGACAATGGTGGCGATCATGATGTGATTGTCGAAACGCTGATAGCCGTACACGACCGCCAGATAGCCGATCCCACCCGCACCGATAGTGCCGGCAATCGCCGAATATTCGATCATCGACACCAGGTTAAGCGTGACCGCCGCCACCAGCGCAGGCAGCGCCTCGCTGAGCTGCGCGTGGCGGATTATCTGCCAGCGCGAACCGCCGCACACCAGCCCCACCGCGGTAACCTCCGCCGGGAGTTCGCGCAGGGCGTTTTCCACCAGACGGCCAAAAAATGGCACGCCAGCGGCAATCATCGGTACCACCGCGGCAGGGATGCCGATAGTGGTGCCCGTAAGCCAGAACGTAAACGGGATAATCGCCGCCATTAACACCAGAAAGGGCAGAGAGCGCCCCATGTTGACGCCCCAGTTAAGCACCTGGTAAAGCGCGGGACGCGGAAATAATCCTCGCGGCGAGGCGTTGAATAACACCACGCCCACCACGCCGCCAAGGGTCACCACAAACAGCATCACAATGGCAACCATCAGCCAGGTTTCACCATAAGCAGGCAGCAGCAATGTGTGGATTTCATGCCACGGCGTATCCTGGCTTATCACTGTCGGTTTCATACCGCCTCCTGTAGCTCGGGGGCATGAGCAAGGATTTCCGCCGCAATGCCCAGCTGCGCTAAAAGCGCGATCGTTCGATCCGCTGACAGTCGTTGTCCCTGAAATCGGACGCCGACCTGTAAACGCCCCGCCAGTTGACCGTTGATCACTTCCACATGGCCGCCTAGCAAATCTATCTGTAGCGCATGCTGGTGGCTCAGACGGCTGATCCAGTCAGTCGCCACCGGCACATCCCAGCGATAACTCAGGCGCAGCAGCAGATCGCTGTTAACAGCGATGGGCGACAGCGGCAATAGCTGCTGACCAAGCAGGGAATCCGGACGGGCCAGCAGCTCTTTCACCTGCCCGTACTGGACTATCGCGCCATCGCGGATTTCCGCCACCGCATCCGCCGCGGAGCGTACCGCATCCATTTCATGAGTAATCAGGACTATCGCCAGCCGGTACTCATCACGTAGCTGTCGGAGCAAACCCAGCACCGTGGCGGTCGCCTGGGGATCCAGCCCAGACGTGGCCTCGTCCGCCAGCAGTACCGACGGACGTAATGCCAGCGCGCGAGCGATACCAATGCGCTGACGCTGTCCGCCGGAAAGCTGGGACGGATAGGCCTCCGCTTTGTGACTCAGCCCTACGCTCTCCAGTAGTTCACCGACCCGCGCCTTAATGTCGCGTTCCACCACGCCCAGATACTCCAGCGGCACCGCGATGTTTTGCCACGCCGTTTTGCGATTCAGCAGCGCTGAGGATTGAAAAACGGTGCCGATCGCGCGCCGTTCACGCCGCAGCGCCTCCCCTGACAGTAATGACAAATCTTTGCCGTTAACCTTGATACTGCCGCTATCGGGGCGTTCCAGCAGGCTGATGCAGCGCGCCAGGGTCGATTTCCCCGCGCCGCTCGGCCCTACCACCGCGGTAATGGAGCTGGCGGGCACCCTGAGCGATAATCCCTTCAGAACCTCGCTGACGCGGCCATCCGCCGTGCGGTAGCGTTTATGCAGATTATCGATATCAATCATGCCGCCGTCTCCTTCGCCCCGACATCGTTTCGCACGCCGCGACGGTAGTCTGCCCCCGGATGCGGCGCGGTCAGGCGCGGCCCGGCGCCGAACAGTTTTTCACGCAGCGTGCCTTCCCGGTAATCCTGCTTAAAGACGCCGCGTGTTTGCAGCTCTGGTATTAATAGCTCCACCACGTCGCGGAAGGTTTCATGCGTCACGGCGTAGGCCAGATTGAAGCCATCGACATCGGTTTCCTCGACCCAGGATTGCAGTTCATCGGCCACCGTTTCCGCACTGCCGACGAGCAGCGGGCCAAAGCCGCCGATGCCCACCCAGTCCGCCAGCGCTTCCACCGTCCATTGACGATTCGGGTCGGCGGTGGAAAACGCCTCAACCGCCGACTGGATGGCGTTGGTATGCAGGTATTTCAGCACCTGGTCCGGCCGATACTGACCGAAGTCAATACCGGTCCAGCCGGAGATCAGCGCCAGCGTTGCCTGCCGATAGTCGCCCGGCCATTCCTCGCTTTCTCCGCTAAGGTTGCTCTGCGAGAGCAACCTACGGCGAGAGAACGCCAATATGTTGATATTTTCGTCAGCTTTCTGCGTCATTATCCATTTCCTATATAACCATATTCGATATTTATCGAAGAGTTATTTTAATTTTGTTATATGGGTGTTAGCGATAATCATGCCAAAGGCTGCGCATTATTTAATTCATGTTAATCAATGGCTTTAATAAATTGGCTTGCGCAAGAGCTGTTGCGAATGCGCCAACTGATGCACACCGCCTGTTGTATTAGCAACAGCCGGGCAAGGCGTGCCTCTGGTTGCTGGTGCCAGTACTATTACGTTGCGACGCCTGCAACGCGCGCGAGCTAAAGTTGTTCACTGAGTTGACGGGCTCTGCTTTAATCCCGAACGAATAACAGCATCGGAAAGTGGGAATTTGGAGCTGAAACGACCTGGGTGAAGATACTCGGAATGCGAAAGGAGAAACTGGCGCTGTAAACCGCGCCAGTTATGGGTTTAGCGATGGTTGTCTGATGTTAGCAGGAGGTCAGTACGCATCAGTGCTTCACGATATACATTGTGCGGCTATAGGCCACGTCCTCCGGATTGGCTATCGGATACCCTTTCAGCCACGGTTTAATCAGACGCCCGTTGGTGTACTGATAAATCGGCGCGATGGGCGCTTTCGCCATAATGATTTTTTCCGCCGCGTTGTAATCGTCATTGCGCGCCTTTTCCGATGTTTCCAGCGCCGCCTGGGTCAGAATTTTGTCGTAGGCCGGATCGTTGAAACGGGAGATATTACCGCTGTGGGTCGAGGTGAGCAGCGACAGGAACGTCGACGGCTCGTTGTAGTCCCCGACCCATGAGGCGCGAATCACATCGAAGTTGCCGGTATTGCGGCTGTCGATATAAGTTTTCCACTCCTGATTTTGCAGCTTCACGTCGACGCCCAGATTTTTCTTCCACATGGAAGCCACCGCAATCGCGATTTTCTGGTGGTTCTCCGAGGTGTTGTACAGCAGCGTCAGCTTCAGCGGACGGTTCGGACCGTAGCCCGCCGCCTGCAGCAGCGCTTTGGCCTGGGCATTCAGCTCGGCCTGGCTCATGCTCTCGATTTGCGTCGGCTGCGGGGTAAAGCCTGCGGTCACGTCCGGGGTAAAGCGCCAGGCCGGTTTTTCGCCGGTACCCAGAATTTTCTCCGCCATCAGACGGCGATCGATAGTCATGCTGAGCGCCAGGCGGACGCGCTCATCGGCGGTTGGCCCTTTCTGCGTGTTAAACGCGTAATAATAAGTGCCCAGCTGCGGCGGGGTATAGACCTGCCCCGGAATATCCTTCAGCAGCTTCTGGTACAGATTTTTCGGGAACGACTCGGTGATATCGATATCGCCGGCCAGATAGCGTTTGGTGGCCGCCGATTCCTGGTTAATGGGCGTAAATGTGACCTGCTGGATCACCGTTTTGCCGTTATCCCAGTAGTGCGTATTGGGAACCACCACCAGCTTTTCATTCACCACGCGATCTTTTAAGACATACGCGCCGTTGCCAATCAGGCTTCCCGGACGCGTCCAGTTGTCGCCGCTCTCCACGTTAGCCTTCTGCACCGGATAGAAAGCAAAGCTCGCCGTCAGATTGCTGAACCACGGCAGCGGTTTATCCAGCTGCACGCGCAAGGTACGCGCGTCCACGGCGGTGACGCCGAGGGTATCCGGCGCGGCTTTACCATCAATAATATTTTGCGCATTGGCGATTCCGGCCAGCGCAGCAAACCAGGCAAACGGGGAGGTGGTTTTAGGATCAACCAGCCGCCGCCAGCTATAGACGAAATCCTCCGCCGTTACCGGCGTTCCGTCGGACCAGCGGGCGTTATCGCGCAGGGTAAATGTCCAGACGCGATTATCATTGCTCTGCCAGCGAGTCGCCACGCCTGGGATCAGATTGCCTTTCTCGTCCTGATTGACTAAACCTTCAAAAAGATCGCGGATAACCTGAATTTCAGGCAGACCGACGGCTTTGGCGGGATCTAAGGAGGCGGGTTCATCTTTAATGTGCCGCACCAGCACCTGTTTTTCGGCTAATACGGTGCCCGGCGGGACATCGGCCGCCCAGGCAAGAGAAGAGACGCTGGCTAACCACAGCGCGCCGCATGTCAATGTGACAGGATACTTCATAAGATCCCCTTTAAAATAAAAAAACCAGAGCTGGCAGTGCGATAATTATTTGTTTCATCACCTGAAATTGCAAACGGCTTGTGAAAGAAAGTTGACATATATGCTGATTTCGTCCTCGCTGGAAACTATTTGATTCCGGGACGGTTTTACACAACACTGCTGAAAAATAACCTGACAACAGGATGCCCTATGCCCGTTTCTCGTCCTCGCCCTCAGCGCGGTGATTTTCCGCCCGGCACACAACGCTATGGCCAGTCTCACCTCGGCGCACCGCTGCTGTGGTTCCCTGCACCGCTGGCCGATAGCCGCAGCGGCCTGATCCTTGCCGGTACCCACGGCGATGAAAACGCATCGATTGTCACCCTCTCCTGCGCGCTACGTACGCTCAAACCCGAGCTGCGCCGCCATCATGTCGTGCTGGCGGTCAACCCGGACGGTTGCCAGCTGGGGCTGCGCGCCAACGCGCGCGGCATCGACCTGAACCGGAATTTTCCGGCGGCAAACTGGAAAGAAGGCGAAACGGTCTATCGCTGGAACAGCGCGGCGGAACAGCGCGATGTGGTTCTGCTCACCGGCGAAAAACCTGGTTCAGAACCGGAAACCCAGGCGCTGTGCCAGCTGATCCACCAGATCCATCCCGCGTGGGTGGTCTCGTTTCACGATCCGCTGGCCTGTATTGAAGACCCCGGCCACAGCGCGCTGGGGCTGTGGCTTGCCGGGGCGTTCAGCCTGCCGCTGGTGGGCAGCGTCGGCTATGAAACGCCCGGCTCCTTCGGCAGCTGGTGCGCGGATATCGGCCTGCCCTGCATCACCGCCGAATTCCCGCCGATATCCGCCGACGAGGCGACGGATAAATACCTTCAGGCGATGACGGACCTACTGCACTGGCATCCTCAAAGATGAAGCACGCCGGTGCTAAAATGCAGCGCCGGCTCAACGTCCACCGCCAGCCAGGTCGGGCCATCGAGGTCAGCAAAACGGGCCAGCGGCGCCAGCGGCAGCGCCGCGCTGATGGCTCTTGAGGTACACAGCATGCAGCCCAGCATCCGCGCAAATCCCAGGCGCTCCGCCTCCTCAGCCAATAGCAGCGCTTCGGTCAGACCGCCGGTCTTATCCAGTTTGATATTGACCATCTCATAGCGGCCGCGCAGCGCCGCCAGGCTGTCGCGCGTATGACAGCTCTCATCGGCGCAAATGGGCAGCGGGTGGATAAAATTCTCCAGCGCTTCATCGGCCCCAGCCGGAAGCGGCTGTTCCAGCATCGCCACGCCGATATCCGCCAGCAGCTGACAGCGCTCGGCCAGGCCATCGCTGCGCCAGGCTTCGTTGGCATCCACGATGAGCGTTGCCTGCGGAACCGCTTCACGAATGGCAATCAATCGCTCGCTAATCAGATGATCGTCGAGCTTCACTTTTAGCAACGTGGCCCCTTTTTCCCACAGCGCCGCCGCGCTCGCCGCCATCTGGTCCGGCGTGCCGATAACCACCGTTTGCGCCGTAACCACCCGGTTGGGCAGCGTCACGTCCAACAGCTGCGCGATGCTCTTACCCGCGCTGCGCGCCTGACAGTCCCAGAGCGCGCAGTCCACGGCGTTACGCGCGGCCCCGGGGGGCAGCAGGTGCTGAATCTGCTCACGAGAGACGCCGCGTTCAATCTGTTCGCCAATCGCCATAATCTGCGCCATCACCGAGGCTATACTCTCTCCGTAACGAGGATAGGGCGTGCACTCACCTGTCCCCTTGACGCCATTCTCTTCAATCTCCACCACCACGACTTTTGCCTCGCTGCGGCTGCCGCGGGCGATCACAAACGGAGTATGTAACGGCCAGGCTTCTTCATAGACTCGCAGATTTCGCATTCCCTGAACCTCGCAGGTAAGTATTAAAAGGATTTGCCGTGCTGATGACGGATGTCATACACTAGCCGCGACGTTAACTATATGTAAACAGGAAGATAACCATGTCACAAACCGTGCATTTCCAGGGCAACCCCGTTTCTGTTCAAGGCACCATTCCGCAGGCAGGCGCTAAAGCGCAGCCGTTTACGCTGGTGGCCAAAGATCTCTCTGACGTCGCGCTGAGCCAGTTCGCCGGCTCCCGTAAAGTGCTGAACATTTTCCCAAGCATCGATACCGGCGTTTGCGCGGCATCGGTACGTAAATTTAACCAGCTGGCGTCTGAACTGGACAACACCGTCGTGCTGTGCATTTCCGCTGACCTGCCGTTCGCGCAGTCTCGCTTCTGCGGCGCTGAAGGCCTGAACAACGTTGTCACTCTGTCTACCCTGCGCGGCGCGCAGTTCCTGGCCGACTACGGCGTCGCTATCTCCGCGGGCCCGCTGGCCGGTCTGGCGGCGCGTGCTGTGGTCGTCATTGATGAAAATGACCAGGTTGTTTACAGCCAGCTGGTGAATGAAATCACCGAAGAGCCGGACTACGACGCAGCCCTGGCCGCGCTGAAAGCGTAATATCCTCGCTGAGTTACGTAAGCCCTCGTTAAACGGGGGCTTTTTTTATTGCCGCGCCGCATAGCGGGAGATGAAGCGCGCAATCGCCGGGCCGGTCAATAAGATGGTGAACAGGCGCAGCGTCTGCATTGCCATAATAAACGACATATCCGCCCGCGTACCGGCGGCGATAATCGCCACCGTGTCCAGTCCGCCCGGACTGGTTGCCAGATAGGCGGTCATAAAGTCCAGCGGCAAAACCTGCGTCAGCCCATAAGCCATCAGCGCGCACAGCAGGATCAGGCCGATAATCGATGCCAGGATCTGCGGCAGGGTTTTCAGCGCCAGCAGGAAAATCTGTTTATTAAACTTTAGACCAACGCTCCAGCCGACGGCGGCATAGGCCAGCGCCAGCAGCCATTCGGGAAGTTCGAGCAGCAGCCAGCCTTCTCCCTGCACCAGCGCGCCAATCAGCATCGGGAAGAGCATCGCCCCGGAAGGAAAGCGCAGCCGCAGCCCAAGCCACCCCGCCGCCGCCGTCAACAGCAGCGTAAGCGGCAGCTGCCGGCTGATCGGCGGAAACCAGGCGACCTGCTGAGTCATCTCCTGCGCTTCACCGCCGAGCGCGACGCGCACCACCAGCGCCGCGGCGCCGGCAACAAACAGCACCCGCAGATACTGCATCAGCGCGACCAGCCGGACATCGGCGCCGTACTCCTGGGCCATAATCACCATCGCCGAGGCGCCGCCCGGCGAACTCCCCCACGCCCCGGTGGCGCCGGGCAGATCGCTGTAGCGCACCAGCAGCCATCCCGCCAGCGCGCTGATAGCGAGCGTGGAAAAGAGAATCAGCAGCACCAGCGCCCAGTTTGCCAGCAGAACGCCGAAAATGGAGGGCGTCAGGCTGCGGGCAATCATGCAGCCGATAATCGCCTGGGCGGCAATAAAAAAGGGACGGGGTACGCGAATTTCCGCACCGCGCAGGCTCAGGCTGATGCCGGCAATCATCGGCCCCAGCAGCAGCGCGGCGGGAAGGTGAAACCAGAACAGCACAAAAGAGATCGCGCTGGAGAGCGCCAGCAGTTTCATCCATTGAAAAAAATGACTACGCCAGATCCACATGCGTATGCCTGCCATAAAGAGGGTAAAAACGCAGTATATACCGATTCATTTGACGCCAGCCCCCCTCCCTTTTCTGGAAATGCCGGCCGGCGGCGCAGGCAGTCGGCCGACGGGCATTACTCATCGCCCTTTTTCTGGCTCAGGCCATATTCACGCAGCTTGTTGGCGATGGCGGTATGCGAGACGCCAAGACGCTTGGCCAGCTTACGCGTGCTGGGGAAGCTGCGATAAAGCTGGGTGAGCACCGAGCGTTCGAAACGACGGGTAATATCATCCAGCGAGCCTTCCATCGCTTCTTCGCCTACCGCCAGCGAGGAGACGTCGTGATCCGGCAGCAGAATATCCTGAGGGCGCAGCTCGAAACCGTCCAGCTGCGTCAGCGCGCGATAGATCGCATTTTTGAGCTGGCGCACGTTGCCCGGCCAGCTGTAGCGCATCAAAACGCTGTTCAAATCAGCGGAGAGTTTCGGCCGCGGGATGCCCTGCTCATCGGCAAAACGCGCCACGAACAGCTCGGTCAGCGGCATGATGTCCTGCGGGCAATCGCGCAGCGGCGGCAGATACAGGGTCAGGACGTTAAGACGATAGTAGAGGTCCTCGCGGAACAGCCCTTTTTGCACCAGCTCCACCAGGTTTTTCTGGGTAGCGCAGATCACCCGGACATCAACGTGGACTTCATGATCTTCACCAACGCGGCGGAAAGTTCCATCGTTAAGGAAGCGCAGCAGCTTGGTCTGCATGCGCGGCGACATTTCGCCAATTTCATCCAGCAAAACCGAGCCGCCGTTAGCCTGCTCGAAGAAGCCTTTCTTGCCCTGAACGGCGTCGCCGAACAGCTCGCTCTCCACAGCGTCTTCCGGGATGGAGCCGCAGTTCAGCGCCAGATAAGGTTTCCCCGCGCGCGGGCTGGCCAGATGGCAGGCGTGGGCCAGCAAATCTTTCCCTGTACCGGTATCACCGACGATCAGCAGCGGCGCGCTGAGCATGGCCAGCTTACGGGCCTGCTCGACAACGTGGCGCATTTTCGGCCCAACGGCGAGGATCTGGCTAAAGGCGCTGGTGTCCTGAATGGTCATCGTTTGCAGCTGGCGCCCCATACGGACCGTCGAACGCAGCATCGCTACCGCGCCGGTCAGTACCTTCTCGCCGTGTTCGCCTTCGAGATAAACCGGAGTGATCTCCAGCAGGAAGTTCTGCCCGTTGACCACCACGTGCTCGGCGTGGGACTCCTGCGGACTGTTTTCCAGCCAGCGCTGGACGTTAAAATCGGTAATCAGCTGCGCGACCGGGTGGCTGCGCAGCTTCTCCTGACTCTGGCCAAACAGCTGGCAGCTGGCCGGGTTAGCCAGTTCGACTTTTCCTTTGGTGTCGAGAGACAGCACCGGCTCAGGCATCGCCACCAGCAGCGCGCTGAGCGCCAGATGTTCGCGCTCTGACGGCATCCACGCCACGGTGCGCACGTCGGTGACGCCGGCGATACGACGAATTTCCGCCATCAGGCTGCTGAAGCTGGCGAAATCCAGCTCGGCGAAGTTGAGATAAATTCGGCCAATAGGGTCAATATCGATGCCCCGCAGGTCGATACCGCGCAGCACCAGTAAATCGAGCAATTCACGAGTCAGACCAAGACGGTCTTCACAAAAGACTTCAAGACGCATAGGCGTTTTCACCCTAAAGAGGCCAATAACCGATGAATAATAGGACAGTTATTTGCTGGCGTGAAGATAGCTGTCAACAATTATTGACAGTATGGCGGAAAAATGGCCTTTCTGCCGTAAAGTTATGCGCTCAGAGGAAAAATGACGATGAGATAAGCGGCTATCATCGCTTCTGCTTTTCTCCCCGGCTTGCGCTGCGCGTAGCCGGGCTACAGGTTACAGCCTTCTGTGAAACGGTAGCCCGGCTAAGGCGTTCACGCCGCAAGCCGGGAATGCTTAAGCGACTTATTTTTCCGCGCCGCTTTTGCTCTTCTGCAACGTCTCTTTTAGCTGGCCGATCAGCTCGCGGCGAAAATCCCCCAGCCTCGGTTTATCGTCGGCGATCCACGGCAGCGGACGGCACAGCTCCATCGCCTTAATACCCAGCCGCGCCGTCAGCAGACCGGCGCCAATTCCCTGCGCCGCGCGCGCCGATAGCCTGGCCGCGAGATCCTGCGACATCCAGTCCATCCCGACTTCCCGCACCAGCTCGCTGGCGCCGGCAAAAGCGATATTCAGCAGCACCAGGCGGAACAGGCGCAGGCGGCTGTAGTAGCCCAGTTCAATACCGTACAGAGTGGCGATGCGGTTGATCAGACGTAAATTACGCCAGGCGATAAACGCCATATCCACCAGCGCCAGCGGGCTGACTGCAATCATCAGCGTCGATTCCGCCGCCGAACGGCTAATCTCACGCCGCGCCTGCGCATCCAGTACCGGCTGCACGATCTGCGCGTACAGGCTCACCACTTCACGATCGTTCTGCGTTTCATGGATCGCCGCATACCAGCGCTGCAGCGCCGGGTGCGAGTGATCCAGCCCCGCCTGCTGGGCCAGCTTTTCGCAAAAGGCGCGCCCTTTGCCAACCGCATGGCTGTGCATCAGGTCCCGCGCCTCATCGCGCTCGTGGGCGCGCTGGCGTAGTCGCCACAGCCGGCGCCATTCGGTCGCCACCGAACCGACGCCCGCCCCGACGATCAGCGCGCCGGCTGCGCAGCCGCCAAGGGCGATCCAGTCCTGCGTTTGCCAGGCGGTCATCGTCCACTGCACGCCCTGCGCCACGACGCTGACGCCAAAAATAGCCAGCCCGGCGCTGACCATCTTTCGCCACAGGCTGCGCTTAGGTCGCAGCACCGATTCCACCACCGCTTCCGCCGCGCCCTCTTCTTCTTCCGGCGCGTCGAGCCGCGCTGGAGCGAACTTCTCCGCATCGGCGCCGTCAAAAGCGCGCGCGGATTTCAGAATTTGCGCCTTTTCCACCTCCAGCGGGCCATCGAAATCGATACGCGGTTTTAAAGGTTCGGTCATCGCAATTTATCTCCGATCAAAAATTCCAGCGCCGCGTCGAGGCGAATATGCGGCAGCGGTTTATCAACGTCCATCACCTGCGGGCGAAAGTTTTCAAACTGAAAGCCCTGCTGCTCCCAGAAGGCCTGACCCGGCAGGCGCGCGGGCACTTCGCCGGGATAGACGGTCAGCGGCTGTCCGTCGCTTAGCCGATGCCCCCGCAGCGCAGGGATCTTCTCGCCGTTCACCTCGATAAGGCCGCTCTGCGTCGCCTGAATCGACGCCAGCCCCAGACAATCCATGCTGATGCCTTCAAACGCCGCGTTCTGCCAGGCATCCTGAATCAGCTGCTGCAGCAGCGACACCATATTGCTGTGCTGATCGACGGTGACGTGATCGGCTTTGGTCGCGGCGAACAGCAGCTTATCGATAACCGGTGAGAACAGGCGACGAAACAGCGTGCGCTGCCCGTAGTGGAAGCTTTGCATCAGCTGCGTCAGCGCGAGACGCATGTCGTTAAACGCCTGCGGCCCGCTATTAAGCGGCTGCAGGCAATCTACCAGCACGATCTGCCGATCGAAGCGCAGGAAATGATCTTTGTAGAAGCCCTTAACCACTTTCTCGCAGTAGTATTTAAAACGCTCGCGCAGCATTCCGGCATTGGTCTGTTTGTCCGCCTGCGCCAGCTTAGCTTCACCGGCGGCATCAACGTCCGGCCAGGGGAAAAACTGCAGCGCCGGCGCGCCGGCCATTTCGCCGGGCAGCACAAAGCGCCCCGGCTGAATGAAGTGCATCCCTTCGCGCTTACAGGTATGCAGATAGTCGGTCCACGCCGCGGCGATCTCCGCCAGACGGGTTTCATCGGCGGGCGCCAGCGGATCCAGTCCTTCGCATAGCTGACGCCAGCGCGCTGACCACTCCGCCCTCTGCCCCTGCAGTAATCCGGTCATCTGCCGTGACCAGGTCAGATAGTCCTGGGCCAGCATCGGCAGATCCAGCAGCCACTCGCCGGGATAGTCGACAATCTCCAGGTAGAGGGTCGAGGTCTCTTTAAAATGGCGCAGCAGCGAATCGTTGGAGCGATAGCGCAGAGCGAGGCGGATTTCGCTGACGCCGCGGGTGGGCGTTGGCCAGACCGGCGGCTGACCGTACAGCTGGGCCAGCCCTTCGTCATAGGTAAAACGCGGAATGCCGAAATCCCGCTGCGGGACGCGCTTGACGCCCAGCAGGCGTTCTTCACGCGCTGCGCTGAGCAGCGGCAGCCGCGCCCCGGCGTGAATATTGAGCAGTTGATTTACCAGCGCGGTGATAAAGGCGGTCTTGCCGCTGCGGCTAAGGCCAGTGACGGCCAGGCGGAGATGCCGGTCAACCCCACGATTCACCAGCGCATTAAATTCTGTTTTGAGTCGCTTCATCGCCATCCTGTTGAGCCTGAAGAACGAGGGAAATAGACATGAGGGCTAATCATAAAGTGCAATAGCCCCGCTGCGACGGGGCTGAAGATTATTTGCTGGCGCTTTTCGGCCTGGCGATCTGACTGAGGCCGCCGGCATTCACCACCTGCGTGTAGCCCATTTCGCTCAGCATCTGCTGAGCCTGGCCAGATTGCCGGCCAACGTTGCAATAGACGTGAATGGTATCGTTTTTATCCGGTACTTCAGCCGCAATCCGCGTTTTTAAGTCCGCCAGCGGAATATTCACCGCCCCGTCGACGTGTTCTTTTTGATACTGCTGCGGAACGCGGACGTCAATCCAGTGCTCCGCCGCGAAGACGGGTAAGGCCATGGCCAGCGCTAAACCCAGAAGCAGTTTTCGCATTTTATCATCCTGATAGAGTGAGTTTTTAGGCACTCATAACATACGCCATCCGCGACGTTTAGAAAACCGCTGCGCCGCCCGGCTGAGCATCGGTTCCAGAACAAGCATCAGCAGCATTTTCAGCGGCCGACGCGCGACGGATTTTACCGCCCAGCCTGCGACGCCCGCCGGGCCGTAGCGCAGCGCGGTGAGCAGCACCAGCTTGCCTGCGATTTTCAGACCCGGTTTGACTTTTTGCCCGGCCTGCTGCCATTTTATGTTCATCATTAACCTCAACTTTCAGTTATAGCTGGCGAAAACGACTGCGTAGCGAAAAGGTGTCGGAAGTGACGTAGCGTTCCATTTCACGCAGACGACGCTCCCCTGCTGCCAGCTCCTTATCCGCGGCGGCCAACAGCTCTCCGCTGCTCGGCGTTTTTTCACCATACAGCTCGCTTTCCGGCATAGGATCCAGCGCAAACGAGAGAATGATGTAGGCCACCACCACAAACAGGAACAGGCCAAAAATCATTGCCAGTACGGTAATCAGGCGCACCAGCTTAACCGGCACGTCCAGGTACTGCGCGATGCCGGCGCAAACCCCTTTCACCATGCCCTGCTGCGGAATGCGCCACAGTTTTTTACTCAGATCCAGTCCGCTCATTATTTCTCTCTCCAGTTCGGATGCTCAGCGTCAAGAATCGCCTCCAGCGCCTGAATACGCTCGCGCATGCGCTTCGCGTCATCGGTCAGCTGCAGCAGGCGCTGCTGTTCGTTCTGCGATAGGCTGCCGCTGGCGGTGCGGTTGTTGTAATGCAGCCAGAGCCAGACCGGCAAAACAAACAGCACAAACAACGTCAAAGGGATGGCGAGAAAAAGCATGCTCATGTGAACTCCTTGCTGATGGCGGCGGCACGTCTTGGTGCCGCCCGAAGACATTACTGGTTATTTTGATTCATTTTGGCTTTCAACGCCGCCAGCTGCTCGCTGATTTCATCGTCCGCTTTCAGATCGGCGAACTGCTGATCCAGCGATTTATCTTTACCGAAGCGGTGGCTTTCGGCTTCGGCTTCCATATGATCGATACGGCGTTCAAACGATTCAAAACGCGCCATCGCCTCGTCAATCTTACCGCTGTCCAGCTGACGGCGAACGTCGCGGGAGGAGCTTGCGGCCTGATGACGCAGCATCAGCGCCTGCTGACGGGCGCGGGTTTCGCTGAGTTTGTTTTCCAGCTCGCCAATCTCTTTTTTCATCCGCGCCAGCGTTTCATCAACCAGCTGCGCTTCGTTTTCCAGGCTGCCGATAAGGTCGGTCAGCTTCTGCTTTTCGATCAGCGCCGCACGGGCCAGATCCTCTTTCTCTTTACGCAGCGCCAGCTCGGCTTTTTCCTGCCATTCCGCCTGCTGGGCAACGGCCTGTTCAATACGACGGCTCAGCTGTTTCTTTTCAGCCAACGCCCGCGCCGAGGTCGAACGGACTTCAACCAGCGTGTCTTCCATCTCCTGGATCATCAGCCGAACCAGCTTCTGCGGATCTTCCGCTTTCTCCAGCAGAGAGTTAATGTTGGCGTTCACGATGTCGGCAAAACGAGAAAAAATACCCATAATTTCAATCCTCATAGTTCTGGTATCAGGCACCGGCCTGTGCCATGACTAATACAAATGCCGTGCCAAGTTTTTATCTTATTGATTTTAATGGAAGTGGTTGTTATCCGGCCAGCGCATTGCTAAAGTGACCTGGTGAATCACACTACTAAATGGCGAAATTCATCATGGCGGATTACAAGGACAACCTGCTCGGCGAGGCCAATAGCTTTCTTGAGGTGCTGGAGCAGGTCTCAAGACTGGCGCCGCTCGATAAACCAGTGCTGGTGATTGGCGAGCGCGGAACCGGCAAGGAGCTGATCGCCAGCCGTCTGCACTTCCTCTCTTCCCGCTGGCAGGGGCCGTTTATCTCCCTGAACTGCGCGGCGCTCAATGAAAATCTGCTCGATTCGGAGCTGTTCGGTCATGAGGCCGGCGCCTTTACGGGGGCCAGTAAACGTCACCCGGGGCGCTTCGAGCGCGCCGACGGCGGTACCCTGTTTCTCGATGAGCTGGCCACCGCGCCGATGCTGGTACAGGAAAAACTGCTGCGCGTGATTGAATATGGCGAACTGGAGCGCGTCGGCGGCAGCCAGCCGCTACAGGTTAACGTCCGCCTGGTGTGCGCGACCAACGCCGACCTGCCGCAAATGGTGGAAGACGGACTTTTTCGCGCCGACCTTCTCGACCGTCTGGCCTTTGATGTGGTGCAGCTGCCGCCGCTGCGCGAGCGCCAGAGCGATATCATGCTGCTCGCCACCCAGTTTGCTATCCAGATGTGCCGCGAGCTCGGACTGCCGCTGTTTCCCGGCTTTAGCGAACGCGCCGCCATGACGCTGCAGAACTACCGCTGGCCGGGGAATATCCGTGAATTAAAAAACGTGGTTGAACGCTCGGTCTACCGTCACGGCAGCAGCGAGCGCGAGCTGGATAATATTATTATTAACCCCTTCCGCCAGCAGCACGCGGCGACGCCCGTCGAAGTGGAGAAGACGCCAGGCCCCACGCTGCCGCTCGATTTACGCGCTTTCCAGCAGGAGCAAGAAAAAAGCCTGCTCGAGAGAAGCCTCGAACAGGCGAAGTACAATCAAAAGCAGGCGGCCGAACTGCTGGGGCTAACCTACCACCAGCTGCGGGCGCTGCTGAAAAAACATCAGCTTTGACCTGTACGCGGAAGCAGCAGCGCGCTCACCGCCATTGAACCCAGGCAGAGCGCGGCGTTAAACCACAGCGCATACTGCGCCGCGCTGGCCATGCCGAGCGGTAAAAACAGCGCAAAAAGTGACGCTGTCACCGCAATGCCCATCGCTCCGCCGAGCGAACTGCCCATCTTATAGATCCCCGAGGCCACGCCTACCTTATTCTCAGGAGCGTTAACCACCGCGGTGTCCGTTGACGGGGTGGCGTAGCAGCCCAGGCCGAAGCCAAACAGCACGTTGCTGAAAAAGACCGTGACGATATAGGTCGATTTATCGAGAAAGGTGCAGGAGATAAGAAGAATACCGACCGCGGTAAAGACCGGGCCGCTCATCATCGGCAAACGCGCGCCGTAGCTTTGCAGCAGCTTCTCGCCCACCCGAATCATCGCCAGCACGGTAACCAGATAGCCGAGCGTCATCATTCCGCTCTCCAGCGGGCTCAGATGATGCCCCTGCTGGAGCCAGATGCTGGCAATCATCATCGTACCGATAGCGCCGTTGAGCATAAAGTTCGACAACACCGCGGCGCTGTAGGCCCGGTTGCGAAACAGCGCGAAATCAATCAGCGCCGCGTCGCCCTTACGCTGGCCGCTGCGGATAAAAAACAGCCCCGAAGCCAGCGCGCCGGCCAGCATCGCCAGCGAGGTTGCGCTGGTCCAGCCCCAGCCGTGGCCTTTGCTGATAAACAGATTTAGCAGCACCAGCGCAAGGATCAGGCTGAGCAGGCCGCTGATATCCAGCTTATGCTGCTGCGCGCTGGCGCTGCGGCTTTCCGGCGTACCGCGCAGCAAAAACAGCGCCGCCAGCGCTACCGCGATGGAGAAAACAAAGATCCAGCGCCAGCCCAGACCGGTGGCGATCGCCCCGCCGACAAACGAGCACAGACCGCTGCCGCCCCACGAGCCGATGACCCAGAAGCTGACCGCCCGCTGGCGCGCTTTGCCTTCATACCAGGTTTTAATTAACGCCAGCGTCGCCGGCATGATGCAGGCGGCCGACAGCCCCTGTAAAACGCGCCCGGCCAGGAACAGCGCGGGTCCCTGAGAGAACACCAGCATTGCGCTACCGACAATGCTGAGGATCAGGCCCAGGGTAGTCATGCGCATGCGGCCGAATTTATCCGCCAGCCCGCCGCTGGCGACCACGAAGCAGCCGCTGAATAAGGCGCTCAGGCTCACCGCCAGGGTCAGGGTTTCCAGCGAAATATCGAGGCTGCTCTTCATCGCCGGAACCACGTTAATCACCGACTGGGCAAACAGCCAGAAGGTCAGAACGCTCAATACAATACCCGCCAGCAGACGATCGGTGCCGACGAACTGCGCTTCGCTTAGCGATACAGAACTCATAGCAGGGTCCTCTTCGTTGCGGACATTAACGCAAATAGTGTTCCGTCAGGGCGCACCACAGCGCGGCGCCTTTCAGCAACAGCGCATCGTTGAAGTCGTATCCCGGGTTATGCACCATGCAGCGATCCGCTTCGTCCCCGGCCCCGATGGTGAAATAGCAGCCGTTCGGATTACGCTCGAGCATAAAAGCAAAATCTTCGCTGCCCATAAACGGCTTCACCTCGCCGACCTGCGCCGCGCCAAACAGCGCGGTCGCCACCGTGCGGACCATCTCATTGGCAGCCGGATCGTTCCTTAAAACCGGGCTGCCGTTAACGTGGGATAAGGCGGCGCTGGCGTTAAAGCTCTCGGCCTGAGCAACGGCGATATCGTGAATGCGCTGCAGGACGGTCTCGCGAACCTGTTCGTTTAAGGTGCGCACCGTGAGCTTCATTAACACCTTGTCGTTGATAATGTTCGGGGCGTGCCCGGCCTGAATACTGCCCACGGTCACGACCGCTGGTTCAAACGGCGTGATGTTTCGGGAAACAATGGATTGCAGCGCCAGGGTGATATGACAGGCAACCAGCGTGGCGTCGACGGTATGCTCCGGTACCGCGCCGTGTCCGCCCACCCCTTTGACTTCAATATGGAGAGTATCCGAGGAGGCCATCATCGCCCCATCGCGCAGGCCGATTCTGCCTAACGGCTGCCCCGGCATATTATGCAGGCCAAAAATGGCATCGCAGGGGAACTGGTCAAACAGGCCGTCTTCCAGCATGACCCGACCGCCGTAGAGCAACTCCTCAGCAGGCTGAAAAATAAGCTGCAGGGTGCCGTTAAACTGCCGGGTGCGCGCCAGATATTCCGCGGCGTACAATAGCGTGGTGGTATGGCCGTCGTGGCCGCAGCCGTGAAAACGACCGTCGACCCGGCTGGCCCACGCTTTGCCGCTCATCTCCTGCATCGGCAGCGCGTCCATATCCGCCCGTAGCCCCAACCGTTTTTTACCCTCGCCGACGCGTAAAGTACCGACCACGCCGGTGCCCGCCAGACCGCGGTGAACCTGATAGCCCCATTCGCCGAGCAGGCGGGCAACCTCTTCGCTGGTTTTATGCTCTTCAAAACCAATTTCCGGCTGCTGATGGAAACGGCGGCGAAGCGCGACAAACTGCGCCTCGTTAACCTGTAATGCCTCAATAATCGGGTGTGTCATTTTTATTATTCCTGTGTTGTGTTTGCACGACACTTTCGAGTTTATGCATCCCTGTCGGCTTTAAAATGCGCTTTTTTGTTTTATAGTGACGGATTATTAATGAGTGTTTTTCATACAAAACGGTTATGACAAAAAATGACGTGCTGTTTTTTGTCTTCAGGAGGCGACGGTGGAGCATCATTCAGGCGACTTTCAGGTTGTGGTTCGCGATATCCGGCAGCTGAGCCAGCAGGAAAACGATGCTCTGACGCTGCTATGGCTGCTTGAGGGCAGCGTCGAACTCCGCGATGGCGAGACGGGTCGGTACCTGCAGGCCGATGAACTGGCGATAGTGAATCGTCATCGCCGCTGGAGCCTGCACAGCAAGACGGCGAACGTCGTGATGGCGCTGTCGCTGAACGCCGGATGGCTGACCCGCCTCGACGGCGATTTTTTTGCCTCCGTCTACCAGAGCAGCAGCGAAACGCGCGATGCCGAAGACACCCTGCGCTACCTGATGCGCCAGCTGCTGGTCCTCGGTCTGGTCAATCCGCAGGCCCACTACCGGCTGGAGGCCAACCGCTGGCTTAGCGAAATTGCTCTCCTGCTGGCGTCACGCTTCAGCCGTCCCCTCACCGCCCAGGCGCCTCGCGGAGCCGAACGCTGGAGCCAGCGAATTAACAGAGTGGTAGCGCGAATCGACGCCAACTATCAACGGCGCCTGTCGCTGCAGGAGATAGCCGCCGCGGAGTTTGTTTCTGAGGCCTGGCTCTCGCGTCTGTTCCGCAAAGAGGTGGGCGTCAGCTTTATGCAGTACATCACCGGGCTGCGCCTGCGCGAAGCCGCGGAGCAGCTGACGACGACGCGTCAATCGATACAGCAGATCGCTCAGCAGCAGGGCTTTGCCAGCAGCCGGGTGATGAGCGACCTGTTTAAACGCGAGCACGGCCTGACGCCGCGCCAGTTCCGCCAGCAGCACCCGCAGACGGCGGTCGAATCTCTCCGCCCGCACCTACAGCAGACCGAGCGATGGCAGCCGGTGTCAATCGATCGGCTGTACGCCCGGCTCAACGCGCCGCAAACCTACGGTCTGGATAGCCCGCCGCTGCGGCTCAGCCCCCAACAAACCCGCCATCTCGATGTTCGCGAACTCCCGGCGCGCGCCGCGCCGCTGCGTCACACCCGAATGGTGATTACCGTTCGCGAACTGGACGACCTGCTGCGCGAGGATGTCCGCCGCGAACTGGAACAGCTGCACGACGCGCTGCCGATATTCGCCATCGATATTCACGATCCGTTTCTCAGCAGCCGCCTGTTCGGCACCGGCTGGGACGATCCGCAAATGGCCGGGTATGCCTGCTGGTATAACCTGCAGCGCATTTTTAGCTGGCTGGCGACCCTTGGCTGGGCGGTGATACTGCATACCGGGCTCACCACCCGCGGCGACCTGCTGCAACGTTTCCTCTCTCTGTCCGCTAACCATTTTCCGCCGGCAACCCTCGCCAGCTGGCACTTCGTCTGGCACTGGTCCCCTCAGGCCAGCGACGAGGCCCGCCAGCACGCCTGGCGGCAACAAAAGGCGATCCTGCAGAGGCTATCGCCGCAGTCGGCGCTGGGGATCTGGCACCGTTTTCCTCAACAGGTGGAGGACGATCCCCTTCTGCGTTCACCGCTGCTGGTCGAGGCGGATTTTCTGGCCTGCCAGGCCGATGCTAATGAACTACTGGATCTCGCGCAGGTGGATAGCCAGAAACTGGCCGCCAGCGAAAACTATCCGGTACACAAATTGCGCAAACTTCATAGCGCGCTGCGCCAGCGGCAGCTCCTGCTGCCGCTTTGGCTGCTCTCGTGGAATACCCTCACCGGCGATACCCGCGATACCAACGGCCGTTTCTTTCGCGGCGCGCTGCTGATGGATAATCTGCTGGGACTGGCGGATCAGGTTTGGCTCGCGGGGTTCTGGCTGAATTCAGGGCTGCAGGGGGAAGCCCGCGCCAACGGCAAGCTGGATACTTCCAGCCTGGCGCTGCACTATCTCCACGGTCTGCCGCGACCGGTCTACTGGGTGCTATGGCTGTGGCGCAGGCTGCGGGGCGAGGTGGTGATCAACGACAAGAACTTGCTGCTGCTGCGCCATAACGGCCATTATCAGCTACTGCTGCGCAATACGGTGGTTTTCAATCCCTGGCTTTCCAGCGAGGAGGCGTTTATCCAGCGCTTTAGTCAGCCCTGGAGCGTGCGCCTGCTCGGCCTTGAAGGACGCTGGCGAATCAAACATCATCTGTTCGATCGGCACCATGGCGCGCTCTTCCCGCTGTTTGAGGCCTTTCGCAGCCAAAGCGGCCCGGACGATGAGGACTATCGCTGGCTGATGCACAGAGCGCGTCCGGCGCTGCGCGTCAGTGAAGAGACGCCGGATAGCGACCGCTGGCAGCTTGTCGATTCGCTGGAGAGCAATGCGCTGGCGCTTTATGAATTCACGCCGCTCGGCGATTGAAAAGTGACAGTGTCACTACCCTGCTTCTTTCTGCAAGCGGTCTGTGCCGTGAAAAATAGCTTTTGCTTGCGCGGCAGCACGTTCGCAATCGGTTAAAAAATTGTAACTAGCAAGATATCCTCATGTGAACTATCATCAGCGCATCATGACTCAATGGACTGAAAATAAAGATGATTCCGGTTAATCCTTCAACGCTCGGCCGCTATGCGGCGCACGTCAGCCTGGTCCATACCATGAAAAGCCACCGCGCGCCGGCGCTCTCGGTCATGATGATCTTTTCGGACCTGCTTATCCGCTCAACCGAAGATGCATATCGTCAACAGGGCTGGACAATTACGCCGCAAAACAGCGGCCTGGTACTGCGTACTTATGTTGCCCACCATCACGATGGCGAAAAGCTGGAAATTAATCCCAAAGATTATATCGCCCGCTATAACCGGCTCCTTCCCCTGTAGCGCCTCGACCGCCAGCCAGCCTTACAGCCACGGCTGGCTGGAGAAACCGCCAATAAAAAGATACCATGTGGCGGATATCGGGGCTTCGACGCAAATAAGCGCCATGCTCAATACCCATAGCTTGCTCAAGCCGTGCGGCAGATGAATCGAAAATACGCTTTGCTCAACCCCTCGCTTGCCTGATGACAAACGTCGGATGATTTACGAGGTATACTCGAAGTTAATAAGCGGTATGAATTTGAATCAGTTGGTCAAATAACCGACGCAGCCCTCGCTTATATTATCTCCATGAGCAATAAGGTGGTGGTAAATGTTATTTAATATTAATAAGATAGAGCCTTGCTCTATAATCAAAAAGAAACTATGCGCCTGAAATTGTCTTCTCTCCTGGCAGCGGTATGTATGCTGTACGGGCAAGCTTTTGCCGCGCCAGCGCTGCCTGCGCACGCGGATATTCGCGATAGCGGCTTCGTTTATTGCGTGAGCGGTCAGGTCAACACCTTCAACCCGCAAAAGGTCAGCAGCGGCCTGATTGTCGATACCCTGGCCGCCCAGCTCTACGACCGGTTGCTTGACGTCGATCCCTATACTTATCGCCTGGTTCCCGAACTGGCAGAAAGCTGGGAGGTGCTGGACAACGGCGCAACCTACCGCTTCCACCTGCGCAACAATGTGCCTTTTCAGACCACCGCCTGGTTCAAACCGACCCGCAATTTTAATGCCGATGACGTCATTTTCACCTTTGGCCGCATTTTTAATCGCGACCACCCGTGGCACAACGTTAACGGCAGCAGCTTTCCCTATTTCGATAGCTTACAGTTTGCCGACAGCGTGGAAAGCGTGCGTAAGCTGGATAGTCATACCGTCGAGTTTCGCCTCAAACGCCCGGACGCCTCGTTCCTGTGGCACCTGGCCACCCACTACGCCTCGGTGATGTCGGCAGAGTATGCCGCGAAGCTGGCGCAGAACGATCGCCAGGAACTGATCGACCGGCAACCGGTCGGCACCGGTCCGTTCCAGCTGGAGGAGTATCGCAGCGGTCAGTACATTCGCCTGCAGCGCCATCCGGCCTACTGGCGCGGTAAACCGCTGATGCCGCAGGTGGTGGTCGATCTCGGCTCCGGCGGCACCGGCCGCTTGTCAAAACTGCTGACCGGCGAGTGCGACGTGCTGGCCTGGCCCGCCGCAAGCCAGCTCTCTATTCTGCGTGACGACCCGCGTCTGCGCCTGACCCTGCGCCCGGGAATGAACATCGCCTGGCTGGCGTTTAACACCGCTAAGCCGCCGCTCGATAATCCTGAGGTACGCCATGCGCTGGCGCTGGCCATCAATAATCAGCGCCTGATGCAGTCGATCTACTACGGCACGGCGGAAACCGCCGCGTCTATGCTGCCTCGCGCCTCCTGGGCCTACGATAACGACGCCAGGATCACCGAATATAACCCCACGGAAGCCCGCGCCCGGCTGAAAGCCCTGGGGCTGGAAAATCTAACGCTTAAGCTGTGGGTGCCAACCAGCTCGCAGGCCTGGAACCCCAGCCCTCTGAAAACCGCCGAGCTTATTCAGGCGGATATGGCGCAAATTGGCGTGAAGGTGATTATTGTGCCGGTCGAAGGCCGGTTCCAGGAGGCCAGATTAATGGATATGAGTCATGACCTGACGCTGTCCGGCTGGGCAACGGACAGTAACGATCCGGACAGCTTTTTCCGTCCGCTATTGAGCTGCGCGGCGATTACCTCACAAACCAACTATGCTCACTGGTGTCATCGCGAATTCGACGAGGTGCTGCAAAAGGCGCTCACTTCCCAGCAGCTGGCCTCGCGTATTGAGGCCTATAAAGAGGCGCAGCGCATTCTTGCCAATGAACTGCCGGTGCTGCCGCTGGCCTCCTCCCTGCGCTTGCAGGCCTATCGTTACGACATGAAAGGCCTGGTGCTGAGCCCGTTTGGCAACGCCTCATTCGCAGGCGTCTCGCGGGAAAAAGAAGACGAGGTGAAAAAACCATGATTATTTTTACCCTGCGTCGCCTGCTGCTGCTGCTGATTACCCTCTTCCTGCTGACCTTTGTCGGTTTTAGCCTGAGCTATTTTACGCCCCACGCGCCGCTGCAGGGCGCCTCGCTGTGGAACGCCTGGCTATTCTGGTTTGAGGGCGTGCTGCACTGGGATTTCGGCGTTTCCAGCATCAACGGTCAGCTGATTTCCGAGCAGCTTAAAGAGGTCTTTCCCGCCACCATGGAGCTCTGTATCCTCGCCTTCGGCTTCGCGCTGGTGATCGGGATCCCCGTCGGTATGCTGGCGGGCATTATGCGCAACAAATGGCAAGATACCCTGATCAGCGCCCTGGCGCTGCTGGGCTTTTCGATTCCCGTCTTCTGGCTGGCGCTGCTGCTGACCCTGTTTTTCTCCCTTACCCTGGGCTGGTTTCCGGTCTCCGGGCGCTTCGATCTGCTGTATGAAGTGAAATCGGTCACCGGCTTTGCGCTGATCGACGCATGGCTATCCGACTCCCCGTGGCGCCATGAAATGATCGTCAGCGCGGCGCGCCACATGGTGCTGCCGGTGCTAACCCTGGCGGTAGCGCCGACGACGGAAGTGATCCGTTTGATGCGTATCAGCACCAGCGAAGTATACGACACCAACTATGTCAAAGCCGCCGCCACCCGCGGCGTATCGCGGCGGACGATTTTACACCGCCACGTCCTGCACAACGCCCTGCCGCCGGTGATCCCGCGCCTGGGACTCCAGTTTTCCACCATGCTAACGCTGGCGATGATTACCGAAATGGTCTTTAGCTGGCCGGGGCTGGGCCGCTGGCTGATTAACGCGATTCGCCAACAGGACTACGCCGCGATTTCCGCGGGCGTGATGGTCATCGGCGCGCTGGTAATTATTGTGAACGTGATATCCGATATTCTGGGTGCTATGGCTAACCCACTGAAACATAAGGAATGGTATGCCCTACGATAGCGTCTATCTGGAGAAGCGCCCGCCGGGTGCGCTACGCACCGTATGGCGAAAATTCTACGGCGATACGACCGCTATGATCGGCCTGTACGGCTGTGCGGCGCTGGCGCTGCTGTGCGTTTTCGGCGGCTGGTTCGCTCCTTACGGCATCGACCAGCAGTTTCTCGGCTACCAGCTGCTGCCGCCGTCCTGGTCGCGGTACGGCGAAGTGTCGTTCTTTCTCGGTACCGACGATCTCGGTCGCGACGTCCTGAGCCGCCTGCTGAGCGGCGCGGCGCCGACGGTCGGCGGCGCGTTTGTGGTGACGCTGGGCGCCGCCCTGCTGGGACTGGTGCTTGGCGTGATTGCCGGTTCTACCCACGGCCTGCGGTCGGCGGTGATGAACCATATTCTTGACACGCTGCTGTCGATCCCGTCCCTGCTGCTGGCCATTATCGTGGTCGCCTTCGCCGGGCCGCACCTCAGCCACGCGATGTTCGCCGTCTGGCTGGCGCTTCTGCCGCGGATGGTGCGTTCGGTCTACAGCATGGTGCATGACGAACTGGAAAAAGAGTACGTTATCGCCGCCCGCCTTGACGGGGCCTCGACGCTGAATATTTTATGGTTCGCGGTGCTGCCGAATATTACCTCAGGCCTGGTCACCGAGATCACCCGCGCGCTGTCGATGGCGATCCTGGATATCGCTGCGCTGGGCTTCCTCGATCTCGGCGCTCAACTGCCTTCCCCCGAATGGGGAGCGATGCTCGGCGACGCGCTGGAGCTGATTTACGTGGCGCCGTGGACGGTGATGCTGCCGGGTGCGGCAATCATGATAAGCGTCCTGCTGGTTAATCTGCTGGGCGACGGGATCCGCCGCGCCATCATCGCCGGGGTGGAATAATGCCGTTACTCGACATCCGTAATTTAACCATTGAATTCAAGACCAACGAAGGCTGGGTAAAAGCCGTCGATCGCGTCAGCCTGACACTCGCCGAGGGGGAAATACGCGGCCTCGTCGGGGAGTCCGGCTCCGGCAAAAGCTTAATAGCTAAAGCGATATGCGGCGTCACCAAGGACAACTGGCGGGTAACCGCCGACCGCATGCGCTTCGACGACATCGACCTGCTGCGTCTGTCGGTGCGCGAGCGGCGTAAGCTGGTGGGCCACAACGTCTCAATGATTTTTCAGGAGCCGCAATCCTGTCTCGACCCTTCCGAACGGATCGGCCAGCAATTAACGCAGAATATCCCCGGCTGGACCTTTAAAGGACGCTGGTGGCAGCGCCTGGGCTGGCGCAAGCGGCGCGCCATCGAGCTCCTGCACCGCGTCGGGATCAAAGATCATAAAGATGCGATGCGCAGCTTCCCCTACGAGCTGACGGACGGAGAGTGCCAGAAGGTCATGATCGCCATCGCGCTGGCTAACCAGCCGCGGCTGCTGATCGCCGATGAGCCGACTAACGCCATGGAGCCGACAACGCAGGCGCAAATCATCCGCCTGCTGACGCGGCTGAACCAAAACAACAACACCACTATTTTGCTGATCAGCCACGATATGCAGATGCTCAGTAAATGGGCGGACAAAATCAACGTGATGTACTGCGGGCAGACGGTGGAAACCGCGCCGAGCGAAGAGCTGGTGACGATTCCTCATCACCCTTACACGCAGGCGCTGATTCGGGCGATTCCCGATTTCGGCAGCGCCATGCCGCACAAGAGTCGGCTCAACACCTTGCCGGGGGCGATCCCTTTGCTCGAACAGCTGCCCATCGGCTGCCGGCTCGGGCCGCGCTGCCCCTATGCCCAGCGCGAATGTATCGAAACGCCCCGGCTGGTGGGCGCCCGTAACCACCTCTATGCCTGTCATTTCCCGCTGAACATGGAGAAAGAGTGAAATGGTCGAAACATTGCTTGAAGTGCGCAATCTGAGTAAGACCTTTCGCTACCGCACCGGCTGGTTTCATCGGCAAACGGTGGAAGCGGTTAAGCCGTTAAGCTTTACCCTGCGCGAGCGCCAGACGCTGGCGATTATCGGCGAGAACGGCTCCGGCAAGTCAACGCTGGCAAAAATGCTCGCTGGAATGGTCGAACCCAGCACCGGCGAACTGCTGATTGACGATCGCCCGCTGGCGTTTGGCGATTACTCTTTCCGCAGCCAGAAGATTCGTATGATCTTTCAGGATCCGTCGACCTCGCTCAATCCGCGGCAGCGTATTTCGCAAATCCTCGATTTTCCGCTGCGCCTGAATACCGACCTCGAACCCGAAGCGCGGCAGAAGCAGATTATCGAAACGTTGCGAATGGTTGGCCTGCTGCCGGACCACGTCAGCTACTACCCGCATATGCTGGCGCCGGGACAGAAACAGCGTCTGGGCCTGGCGCGCGCGCTGATCCTGCGTCCGAAGGTCATCGTCTGCGATGAAGCGCTGGCGTCGCTGGATATGTCAATGCGCTCGCAGCTGATAAACCTGATGCTGGAGCTGCAGGAAAAACAGGGTATCTCCTACATTTACGTGACTCAGCATCTGGGCATGATGAAGCACATCAGCGATCAGGTGCTGGTGATGCATCAGGGCGAAGTGGTCGAACGCGGCAGCACCGCCGACGTTCTGGCGTCTCCGCTGCACGAGCTGACAAAACGCCTGATTGCCGGCCATTTCGGCGAGGCGCTGACTGCCGATGCCTGGCGTAAAGACGGTAAATAAACCGAGGCGTAAATTGCACGGCGCTAGCGCCAGGTCGCCGTCATATCCGATGGTATACTCTTGTATACACGGTAGCCAAAGCGCGATATGACGTGGCGAATGGCAGAAAAATATCGTGACACAAGGGGTCGTCAGTGAGATATAATTCCCGGCTAAATTTGAGTTATTTCGAAATAACAATGCTAACCAAATGATTGTTAAAGTAAAAATACGCAATAACGATAAGGATTAAAAGCTATGGGTTTTCTTTCCGGTAAGCGCATTCTGTTGACTGGCCTTGCCAGCAAACTGTCCATCGCCTACGGCATCGCGCAAGCCATGCATCGTGAAGGGGCTGAACTGGCGTTCACCTATCAGAACGAAAAACTGAAAGGTCGTGTGGAAGAATTTGCCGCCGCGCTGGGCTCTAATATCGTCCTGCCGTGCGATGTCGCGGAAGATGAGAGCATCGAGTCTCTGTTCACCGAGCTGGCAAAAGTGTGGCCGAAGTTCGACGGTTTCGTCCACTCTATCGGCTTTGCGCCGGCAGACCAGCTGGACGGCGACTACGTTAACGCGGTCACTCGTGAAGGTTTCAAAATCGCTCACGATATCAGCGCCTACAGCTTTGTGGCGATGGCGAAAGCCTGCCGCGGTATGCTGAACCCGGGCTCCGCGCTGCTGACGCTCTCCTACCTGGGCGCAGAGCGCGCCATCCCGAACTACAACGTGATGGGTCTGGCGAAAGCCTCTCTTGAAGCTAACGTGCGCTACATGGCGAACGCCATGGGCCCGGAAGGCGTTCGCGTTAACGCCATCTCTGCCGGTCCGATCCGTACCCTGGCGGCTTCCGGTATTAAAGATTTCCGTAAGATGCTGGCGCACTGCGAAGCGGTCACCCCGATCCGTCGCACCGTCACCACTGAAGACGTGGGCAACAGCGCAGCATTCCTGTGCTCCGACCTGTCTGCCGGCATCTCCGGCGAAGTCGTTCACGTTGACGGCGGCTTCAGCATCGCCGCCATGAACGAGCTGGAACTGAAATAAGTTCGTTACCCTCCTCGCGCCCGCGAGGAGGGGTATTTCCCCCGCGCTTTCCTTCTGTTATTCCAATCCGCTATTTGTTAGCACGGATCAATATTTTCTCCCGCTCCAGGGTTAAGCCAGGATAGTTCCGCATAGCATGACCGCGAAACGGCGGTTTGCCACATACCGAACAAGGAACGCCCATGGAGCAACGCCGCGTTAACGGCAAAAACCACTGGTATCATGAGACCCAGTCAACAATCTGCCCGGTGGATGTATTGCCGCTCGTCCCTGAAGCCGCCCATGTCGAAGATCGTTTTCTACTCGATCTGACTCTCCCCCGGGAGCTGCTCGAGGCGCATGCGCGCTGGCTTACGCCCGCCCGTCGGCTGGCAGATGCCCTCTTTCCCGCGTCAGTGACGGTTAACCGTCTACAGACATTTAGCGCCTATGACCGGCTAAGTACGGCGCTGACCGTCGCCCAGGTTTATGGCGTACAGCGCCTGTGTAATCACTACGCCGCTCGCCTGGCGCCGCTTCCCGGCCCGGACTCCTCGCGTGAGAGCAACCGTCGTCTGGCGCAAATTACCCAGTATGCGCGTCAGCTCGCGAGCTCTCCTTCGCTGATCAACGCGCTCGCCCGCAGCCAGCTGGACGAAGTCGGCCTGACCAGTCGCGATATTATCCTTATCAATCAGATTATTGGCTTTATCAGCTTCCAGGCCCGCGCTATCGCCGCCTTCCATGCCGCGCTGGGTTACCCGGTGCGCTGGATCCCCGGCATGCCGCAGCAGGAAGATGCCCCGGAAGCGCTTTTCGTCGCGAGGGAGAGTGACTGGCAGCCAGGACTTGACGACGCGGACTTACGCTATGCCGACGATGAGCGCCAGTCTCTTTTAGCGAACTGGCGAAAACATCCGGGCCTGTTTGAACTTGCCCCGCTGCTGGCGGCTCAGGAACCTCCTCTGGCTCTGCAGGAACAGCTTCTGACCCACCTCAGCGATCGACAACCGTTCGCCGCGCAGGTGGCGCTGATCGCTGCGCGGATTAATGGCAGCATCAGCTGCTTTAACGCGTGGGCCTCGCGATGTCCAGATTTAGCCGATCTCACGGACGCTTTGCGTGGTAATGAATCCGGCGTCCAGCCATGGGGAGACAACCCGTCAATGGAACGCCAGCTTCTACAATCCGTACAGCTTTTGACCCGCGCGCCCGACCGCTTCAGCGCCGCCCAGCTAACTCCCCTCACAGATTACGGGCTTTCCCGTAGCGCGGCTATCGATCTACTCGCCTGGTGCGGGCTGTGCGGTTGGATGAATCGGCTGAAAATCGCCCTCGGGAATGTACGTCAGGAGACGTAAAATGCTGAAACAGCGCTTGCTGCGGCAGGCATATTCGCGTAAAAATGTCAGCCGCTCTTTTAGCCACGAAAATACGAAATTATGTTTCAGGACAACCCGCTGCTAGCGCAGCTTAAACAGCAACTGCATTCCCAGACTCCGCGCATTGAAGGGGTCGTTAAGGGGACGGAAAAAGGATTTGGCTTCCTCGAAGTCGACTCGCAGAAAAGCTATTTCATTCCGCCGCCGCAAATGAAAAAAGTGATGCATGGCGATCGTATTATCGCCGTGGTCAATACTGAAAAGGAACGCGAAAGCGCTGAGCCTGAAGAACTGGTTGAGCCGTTCCTGACGCGTTTTGTCGGCAAAGTTCATAAGAAAGACGATCGTCTTTCCATCGTTCCTGACCATCCGCTGCTGAAAGATGCCATTCCTTGCCGCGCCGCGCGCGGCGTAGAGCATGATTTTAAAGAGGGTGACTGGGCCGTTGCCGAAATGCGCCGTCATCCGCTGAAAGGCGACCGCGGTTTCTACGCTGAGCTCACCCAGTACATTACCTACGGCGACGATCATTTCGTTCCATGGTGGGTCACCCTGGCGCGTCATAATCTGGAAAAAGAAGCGCCGGACGGCGTGGCGACCGAGATGCTTGATGAAGGTCTGGAACGCCGTGATTTAACGGCCCTGGCTTTCGTGACCATCGACAGCGCCAGCACCGAAGATATGGACGATGCGCTGTACGTTGAGCAAACCGCTGACGGCAAGCTGCATCTGACCGTCGCTATCGCCGATCCGACCGCGTGGATTGCCGAAGGCAGCAAGCTGGACAACACGGCGAAAATTCGCGCCTTTACCAACTATCTGCCGGGCTTCAACATTCCGATGCTGCCGCGCGAGCTCTCGGACGACCTCTGCTCTCTGCGCCCCAACGAGGTTCGCCCGGTTCTGGCCTGCCGCATGATCCTCGCGGATGACGGCGCCATCGAAGATGATATTCAGTTCTTCGCGGCGACCATCGAGTCAAAAGCGAAGCTGGCCTACGATGATGTTTCCGACTGGCTGGAAAATAACGGTGGCTGGCAGCCGGGAAGCGAGACTATCGCCCAGCAAATTAAGCTGCTGCAGGAGGCCTGCCTGCGTCGTAGCGAATGGCGTAAAAACCACGCGCTGGTATTCAAGGACCGCCCGGATTACCGCTTTGTGCTTGGCGACAAGGGTGAAGTGCTGGATATCGTCGCCGAACCGCGTCGTATCGCCAACCGCATCGTTGAAGAGTCAATGATTGCCGCCAACATCTGTGCCGCCCGCGTGCTGCGCGACAAACTCGGTTTCGGCGTTTATAACGTCCACACCGGTTTCGATCCGGCCAACACCGAGCAACTCGCGGCCTTACTGAAGACTCACGATGTGCACGTTGACCCGGTGGAAGTGCTGACGCTGGAAGGCTTCTGCAAGCTGCGTCGCGAGCTGGACGCGCAGCCGTCTGGTTTCCTCGATAGCCGTATTCGTCGCTTCCAGTCGTTTGCGGAAATCAGCACCGAGCCGGGCCCGCACTTCGGCCTGGGTCTTGAGGCCTATGCGACCTGGACTTCCCCGATCCGTAAGTACGGCGATATGATTAACCATCGTCTGCTGAAAGCGATTATCAAAGGGGAAGCGATCTCCCGCCCGCAGGATGACGTTGCGATCCAAATGGCTGAACGCCGTCGCCTCAACCGCATGGCGGAGCGCGATGTTGGAGACTGGCTGTACGCCCGCTATCTGAATCCGCAGGCCGGCACCAATACCCGTTTTGCAGCTGAGATTATCGATGTCAGCCGCGGCGGCATGCGCGTGCGTTTGGTTGATAACGGCGCGGTTGCCTTTATCCCGGCGCCGTTCCTTCACGCCGTGCGCGATGAACTGGTGTGCAGCCAGGAAAACGGCACCGTGCAGATCAAAGGCGAAGTCGTCTACAAAGTCACGGATGTTATCGACGTCACGATTGCCGAAGTGCGCATGGAAACCCGTAGCGTGATTGCGCGTCCAGCCGCCTGATAGTTCACCTGTGCGGCTCCCTTATATGGAGCCGCATTTTAGCCCTTCCCGTTGTTTTTCTGCGCGTTGCCCACGAATCATTGTAGATGAGTTAGTTTGTGCGTTTTTTTCGCTTCTCTTTTTCATCCGTTTTTAGCATCATTGATTTTATTCACATTTGTAACCAGGATAACGCCATGTCAGATCTGAATGCCCGCCTGCTCGCCCAACGAATCGATACCGTGCTGGATATTCTGGTTGCCGGGGATTATCACTCCGCAATCCATAATCTGGAAATTCTGAAAGCTGAACTGCAGGCGCTTTCCAGCGACGAGCAGGAAAATAAACCCGGTCAGCCTAAAGCGCCGTGGGAAATTTGATAATCTTCATCGTCGCCATCGGCCATCCAGGGCCGATCGCGCCCAAATAGCCCTTAACTGCGAAGTTGCTATGAACGCCCGACAACAAAGTATTTTGCAAATGGTCATCGATAAAGGCCGTATGAGCGTGGCCGATCTCGCGAAGATGACCGGTGTCTCTGAAGTCACCATTCGCCAGGATCTGAATTCACTCGAGAAACAGAGCTACCTGCGGCGTACCCACGGCTTCGCCGTTCCGCTGGATAGTGAAGATGTGGAAACCCGCATGATGACCAACTTCGCGATTAAGCGAGAGCTGGCTGCGCGGGCCGCTACGCTCGTTTCGTCCGGGGAAACGGTGTTTATCGAAAACGGGAGCTGCAACGCCCTGCTCGCCCGTACGCTTGCCGAGCGCGGCGATATCACTATCATCACCGTCAGCAGCTATATTGCGCATCTGCTGAAAGAGACGCCTGGAGAAGTCATCCTGCTGGGCGGGATCTATCAAAAGCGCAGTGAAAGTATGGTGGGTCCGCTAACCCGTCAGTTTATTCAGCAGGTCCACTTCAGCAAGGCCTTTATTGGCATTGACGGCTGGCAGGCTGAAACCGGATTTACCGGACGGGATATGATGCGTGCTGACGTGGTCAACGCGGTGCTTGAAAAGGGCTGTGAAGCGATTGTGCTCAGCGATAGCTCGAAATTCAACGTGGTTCATCCCTATCCGCTCGGCCCGATAGGGCGCTTCAACCGCATTATCACCGATGATAATCTCAATGATGCCGTGCGCAACCAGTTAACCCAGTGCGGTTTAGCCGTCGATATTGTTAACCATCCCTGATCCTTATTTCTGCCTTGTCGCCGCTTTGCCGGGCTCTCCCCGGCATCGCCCTGGTCTGAGACTTTTCTGACACCTGAATTCAGACTTTTTACCTGCCTGAAAAATTTATAGAAAGTAGAATTAATGTTAGCGATATAACAGGAAGTAACTATCACCTGCGTGAATAGAGCAACACCTGCGCAACTAAAGCTTCATGGAATACCCCCCGGGCTGGCGTAACAAGCTATGCTTAAGGGAAGTTGTATCCATGAATAGATTATTCAGGAGAAAAAAAATGATGACTTCAATGAACAAAAAAATGGCCGCTGTGGTTCTGGCCGTCACTGTTGCAATGTCTCTGAGCGCTTGTTCTAACTGGTCTAAACGCGACCGTAACACCGCTATCGGCGCAGGTGCCGGTGCACTGGGCGGTGCGGTATTAACGGACGGCAGCACCCTGGGTACCCTCGGCGGCGCGGCAGTCGGCGGGATTATCGGCCACCAGGTGGGTAAATAATATTAACCACGAACAATAAAATGAAAGTTTATATTTGCTGACCAGTACACCAGCACAAAAATAAAGGCCACGATATTTATCGTGGCCTTATTATTAATCAACCGCCAGCCAGCTTAACCTTCATGCCTTTGGCTTCCAGAAGCGATTTGAGCAAGTCACGCTTATCGCCCTGAATCTCAATCACGCCATCTTTTACCGCCCCGCCGCAGCCGCATTTCTTTTTCAGCTCGGCAGCCAGCTTAGCCAGCGCGTCGTCACTTTCATCTATTCCGCTAATCAGACACACGCCCTTCCCCTTGCGTCCGCTGGTCTGGCGCTGGATACGTACGATACCGTCCCCTTTCGGACGCGCCTGTACCGCTTTGGGCTCATCAATACGACCGCTGTCCGTTGAATAAACCAGACGACTGTTGGAATCGCTCATCATACCCCCTTATTCAACGATGCGTTGATACCGCGCAGAGTGGCGGCCGGATCGGCAGACTGCGTTACCGGACGACCAATCACCATGTAATCTACCCCCGCCGCCTGCGCCTGTTCCGGCGTCATAATGCGCCGCTGGTCACCCGCGTCGCTACCTTGCGGACGAATGCCAGGCGTCACCAGCTTGAACGCCTGGCCCAGCTCTTGTTTAAAGCGAACCGCCTCCTGCGCCGAACAGACAACGCCATCCAGCCCGCAGCGCTGGGTCAGCGCCGCCAGCTTCGCGGCGTGGTCCGCCGGAGATAGCGTAATGCCCAGATCCTGCAGATCGCTGGCTTCCATGCTGGTTAACACCGTTACCGCAATTAATAGCGGCGCATCTTTTCCGAAGGGCAGCAGGGCCTCACGTGCGGCAGTCATCATACGCGCGCCGCCGGAGGCATGAACGTTAACCATCCAGACGCCAAGCTCTGCCGCTGCGGCGACCGCACGCGCCGTGGTATTCGGGATATCGTGAAATTTTAGATCGAGGAAAATCTCAAAACCGCGCTGGTGCAGGTCGCGAACAAACTGCGGCCCCAGCAGGGTAAACATCTCTTTACCAACCTTGAGCCGGCAGTCGCGCGGGTCGATACGGTCGACAAACGCCAGCGCTTTATCACGGTTATCATAATCGAGAGCAACGACGATGGGAGAGGATGTGACAACGCGGGAAGAAGATGTAGCAGTAGACGTCATGACCGGACCTTAATTGTTGATGAGCGCCGGTTCGGCGCAAAAAAGGTAAACGGGCAGCATTCTACCTGCGATAAGCCGAAAATAACAGGCTGCATTTCCCTCCCTGCCGGACGCCTTAATAGCCGTAGCCGGAGGAGACGGACATAATAATCCATAAGTATGTTGTAACTAAAGTGCGGCTTTTTTTTAAAATTACTGCCCGTCGAGTCCGCGAATGGGCTTAATGGTTGACCACGACCGGCAGGATGGACAGTGCCAGTACAGCGTATGGGCGGTAAAGCCGCATTTCTGGCAGCGGTAGCGCGGCTTGCTGCGGACCTGCTCGCCCACCATCTGGCGCAGCACGCCCAGGCTCTCCTTCGCACGCCCCTCTTCGGCTTCATTAATGTGGTAATCGATGAGCTTATGGAAAACGCGCATCGTCGGATGGCGCTCCAGCTGGCGAGTCACGTAGTTTTGCGCGGCGTCAACCCCTTCCCGCTGTTCGAGGATCTGCGCCAGCATCAGATCGGCCGTCGCGCCGGTATTTTCCTCCGCGCAGCGGCGCAAAAATGCTTCCCACTCGTCGGTTTTCCCTAACTGCTGGTAACAGGTTTGCAGCATCTCCAGGGTTTCACCCACCAGTTCTTTATCCTGCTCAATCACCCGCTCCAGGCTCTCTACCGCTTTGGCATAGTCGCCCTTCTCCATCCATACCCGACCCATCATGATGGAGACGCGAGCGCTGTTGCGATCCGCCGCGGCGCCTTTTTTCAGCAGCGCCATCGCCTTATCCAGATCGTTGCCCGCCATTTGCTGCAGCGCCAGTTCACACCAGAAATTGGCGATTTCGCCGCGATGTTTCTCTTTCCCCAGCTTAACCAGACGCTCGGCCACTTCTATCGCCGACTGCCAGTCGCTGGTTGCCTGATAAATTTGCAGCAGCTGCTGCAGGGCGCTCAGGCGAAAATCCGTTTCATCCACCAGCTGTTTGAACATCCCCTCCGCCCGATCGTAGAGCCCGGCGGCCATATAATCGCGCCCCAGCTGCTGAACCGCCAGCAGGCGCTGGTCGTAAGTCAGCGAGGCGCTTTCCATTAAGCTCTGGTGGATGCGGATAGCGCGGTCAACTTCACCGCGCGAGCGGAACAGGTTGCCCAGCGTCAGATGGGCTTCGACGGTGCCGGTATCCTCTTTCAGCATATCGAGGAACAGATCGACGGCTTTATCCTGCTGATTGCTCAGCAGGAAGTTGACCCCTGTAACGTAGTCACGCGACAGACGGCTCGCATCGTCCTGTTTGGACTGTTGTGCACTTCTGCGCCCCATGTACCAGCCATACGCTGCGGCAACGGGCAAAAGCAGAAACAACAACTCCAGCATAAATGATTATTCCTTCACCGCAGGAACACCGGCTTCTGCAGGCGTAGCGCTGGCTGGCGCGATCTGATGCTCCAGACGCTTAATTTTACGCTCAGCGCGCGCCAGAGAGACGCGAACGCGCAGCCAGAAAAGACCGCAGATCAGCCAGCCGATAGCAAAACCGGCAGCAAAAAGCACGGCCAGCAGCGTCGAAATACGGAACTCACCCTGCGCGAGGAGATAGTTGAACGTGACCACCTGGTCATTCTGCGCGCCCAGCGTCACTGAAATGACGAAGATGGCTAACACCAGTAAGAAAATAAGAAAATATTTCACATGACTTCCCGTTCTGTGGGTTGCGCGAAAAAATCCCGCGTTCAGCCCTATAAAGTACCATTTTCGCCGCAGCGGTGAAATGGAAATGCATGACACCAGTACAGGATATGCGGCCTGATAGGGGTAATATCAACATTATTCCGGCGCTGCCGCCCTTTTTTTAATATCCTGCGCCTCTTCTCCCGGCGGCGATAGCGGGCCGCAGAACCGCTGGGCAAGCCAGGTCGCCAGGGTCACCAGCAGCCAGGAAATCAGCGTTGCGACGATCAGATCCTGCGGCCAGTGCATGCCCAGCGCCAGGCGGCTGCCCATCACCGCCGTCGCCCACGTTAGCAGCAGCGCCAGGGTGACCCAGCGACGCCGCGGCCACAGCAAACCAACGCCGAGCAGCGCCCAGCTGGCAGCGAACATCGTATGGCCAGACGGGAAAGCGAAGCCGGTCTCTTTTTGCCAGTGCTTGCGCAAAAATTCGGGGATTTGCTGCTCTTGCGCCAGCTGCTCATGCACCAGTTTAGCGCGTTCTTTGCGTTTCAACGCGTAGAATTGCGTGACCGGCACCTGCTGCGTCTGCTCCAGCCAGATGACAAAGGGACGAGGCTCCTGAACGCGGCCTTTAATCCACGTCTTCATTCCCTGCCCAACCAGTATCGCTGCGGCCAGAATGAGGAACAGCATTATCGCCGCTCGCAGACGAAAACGCAGGCACCACAGAAACCAGGCGCATAAGATAACGTGCGTAATGATGCCCCATGGCTGCGTCACCGTCTCGGTCACCCAGTACAGCAGCTTCATCGTCCCTGCCGACAGCCCGGGATGCCATTTCCAGCCCGAAATCCAGATCGCAGCAGGCATGATTAATAACAGGGCCGCGCCAACGGCGGTTCGTCTGGCAATCAACAGCATCTCATCTCCTTATTCATTAACCTCAATATCATAACGGAAAGTAGTTCGTTTGTGCGCTTTGCGCGCAGGTAACCCGACGCAATTAGGAGAACGTCGCGCCATTGTGGCAAAATAGCGGCAAACAGAAGCACAGTCAGGTGCTGATAGAATCTGGAGAATCACATGCAGCTTAAACGTGTGGCAGAAGCCAAACTGCCAACCCCATGGGGCGATTTTCTCATGGTGGGTTTTGAAGAACTGGCAACCGGGCAGGATCACGTCGCGCTGGTATTTGGCGATATTTCGGGGCAATCCCCGGTTCTGGCTCGCGTACACTCTGAGTGTTTAACGGGCGACGCCCTTTTTAGCCTGCGCTGTGATTGCGGATTTCAACTGGAAGCGGCGTTGTCGCATATTGCCGAAGAGGGGCGCGGCATTCTGCTGTATCACCGCCAGGAAGGGCGCAATATCGGTCTGCTGAACAAAATCCGCGCCTACGCGTTACAGGATCAAGGCTATGACACCGTGGAAGCCAACCATCAGCTGGGTTTTGCCGCCGATGAACGCGACTTCACGCTGTGCGCAGATATGTTTAAGCTGCTCAACGTCGACCAGGTACGCCTGTTGACCAACAACCCGAAGAAGGTCGAAATCCTGACTGAAGCGGGAATTAACATTGTGGAACGCGTGCCGCTGATTGTGGGACGCAACCCGAAAAATGCCCACTATCTGGATACTAAGGCTGCCAAAATGGGGCACCTGCTGAGCAAGTAATTCCGTTGAAAAATGAAGGGCCAGCCTGTGCTGGCCCTTTTTATATCAGACGCGGGTTTACAGCATATTGCGGATCACATAGTGCAAAATACCGTCGTTCTGATAGTAGGTCAGCTCAGTCGCGGTATCGATGCGGCAGCGGCATTCAATCACTTCCTGCCGGCCATCCGCGCGCGTCAGCGTGACCGGCACCGTCATACCGGGCTGCAGAGCCTGCAGGTTGCTGATATCTATCCGCTCCTCGCCGCTCAGTCCCAGCGTTTTACGCGTCACCCCCTGCGGGAATTCCAGCGGTAAGATCCCCATTCCAATCAGGTTGGAGCGGTGGATACGCTCGAAAGACTCGGCAATCACCACCCTGACGCCGAGCAAACGCGGTCCTTTAGCCGCCCAGTCGCGGCTGGAGCCGGAACCGTACTCTTTGCCTGCGATCACCGCCAGCGGCGTGCCCTCCGCTTTGTAGAGCATAGCGGCATCGTAAATAGCGATAGGTTGACTATCCGGAAGATGACGGGTCATCCCCCCCTCCACGCCGGGGACCATTTCGTTACGAATACGAATATTGGCAAACGTCCCGCGCATCATCACCTCATGGTTGCCGCGACGGGAGCCGTAGGAGTTAAAATCAATGCGTTCGACGCCGTGATTTTGCAGATAACGGCCCGCGGGGCTGTCGGCTTTAATGCTGCCCGCCGGGGAGATATGGTCGGTGGTAACCGAGTCGCCCAACATGGCCAGAATGCGCGCGCCGTGAATATCCTCTACCGGTTTAGGCTCAACGCCCATCTCATCAAAGAACGGCGACAGGCGAATGTAGGTGGAATCATCCTGCCAGTCGTAGGTATCAGAGCGATCCACTTTAATCGCCTTCCACTCGGCTGTCCCTTCAAACACTTCGGCGTACTCTTTACGGAACATCTCCGTTGAGACTTGCTCAACCGCCTGCGCGACTTCGATTCCGCTCGGCCAGATATCCTTCAGATACACCGGCTGACCATCTTTACCCGTCCCTAACGGCTCACGGGTCAGGTCGAGATTCATATTCCCCGCCAGGGCGTAGGCGACCACCAGCGGCGGCGACGCCAGCCAGTTGGTTTTTACCAGCGGATGAATACGTCCTTCAAAGTTGCGGTTGCCGGAGAGCACAGCCCCGACGGTCAGATCGCCCTGCTTGATTGCGCGCTCGATCGGGTCCGGCAGCGGTCCGGAGTTACCGATACAGGTGGTACAGCCATAGCCGACCAGATTGAAGCCCAGTTCATCAAGATACGGCGTCAGCTTTGCGTGGGCCAGATAGTCGGAAACGACCTTCGACCCGGGAGCCAGCGACGCTTTAACCCACGGCTGCGGTTTCAGCCCCCGCTCAACGGCTTTTTTGGCCAGCAAGCCGGCGGCCATCAGGACGCTGGGGTTCGACGTGTTAGTACAGGAGGTAATGGCGGCAATCACCACCGCGCCGTCAGGCAGCGAATACTGCTGTCCGTTCAGCGTGTAGTCGATTGGCCGTTTATCTTTCTGCGCGTGATTAACTTCCAGCTCGGTGCTGGCGGCAAAGGCCTGGGGCACATCGCCGAGCGCTACGCGATCCTGCGGGCGTTTCGGCCCGGCCAGGCTGGCTTCAACGGTTCCCATATCCAGCGCCAGCGTGCTGGTGAATACCGGTTCATCTCCAGGCTGACGCCACATGCCCTGCGCTTTCGCATAGGCTTCTACCAATGCCACCTGCTCTTCGCTGCGGCCGGTCAGGCGCATATAGTCAAGCGTTACCGCATCGATCGGGAAAAAGCCGCAGGTCGCGCCATACTCCGGGGACATATTGGCAATCGTCGCGCGGTCCGCCAGCGGCAGAGAATCGAGGCCATCGCCGTAGAATTCAACAAACTTACCCACAACGCCGTGTTTACGCAGCATTTGGGTGACCGTCAGGACCAGGTCCGTCGCGGTAATGCCTTCACGCAGCTTGCCGCTCAGCTTGAAGCCAACAACGTCCGGGATCAGCATGGAAACCGGCTGACCGAGCATGGCGGCTTCCGCTTCGATACCGCCGACGCCCCAGCCCAGAACGCCTAAACCGTTAATCATCGTGGTATGGGAATCGGTGCCGACCAGGGTGTCGGGGAAAGCCACCCACTCGCCGTTTTGCTGTTCGCTCCACACCGCCCGGCCAAGGTATTCGAGGTTTACCTGGTGGCAAATACCGGTACCCGGCGGTACTACGCTGAAGCGGCTGAATGCCTGCTGCCCCCAGCGCAAAAAGACGTAGCGCTCATGGTTGCGCTCCATCTCAAGCCGGACGTTCTCTTCAAAAGCATCATCGTCACCAAAACGGTCTACGGTGACCGAGTGGTCAATCACCAGGTCGACGGGCGAAAGCGGGTTCACTTTGGCGGTATCGCCGCCCAGGCGTTTGACCGCTTCGCGCATCGCCGCCAGGTCCACCACGGCAGGAACCCCGGTAAAGTCCTGCATCAGGACGCGCGCCGGACGGTAGGCAATCTCCCTGTCGGCATGGGCATGCTTCAGCCATCCGGCCAGGGCATGAATATCTTCGGCGGTCACGGAATCGCCGTCCTGCCAGCGCAGCAGGTTTTCCAGTAGCACTTTGAGCGATTTGGGCAAGCGCGAGAGATCGCCCAGTTGTTTAGCGGCCAGCGGTAAGCTGTAGTAATGCCAGGTTTTATCTTTAACCTGGAGCGTATCCTTACTGGCTGCTCGTAGGGTTGACGACATAGCTCCTCCTTTACCTTAGGGATAGCATCCCCTGATCCTCCTCAGGGTCATTATTAAAGATAACACATCTTTGATGTAACATTTTGATAACAACTCAAATTGCTAAAATAGGCGTAACGCATTAAGACAGGAAATTTGAATAATGAGGGCGGATATATTGAGAAGGATTGAAGAAGTCAGGTTTGCGTCGGCGAGCGCGTCGTATTAGTACACGAGTACAAAGAAAGACTAATCGCCATTATTCTGGCGATTAGTCCAATAGAGAAAATTTATCGAGCGAGTCTAAAAAGGGAAAAATTATATCCTCCTTATTACCGCTATTTTATCAGATAGAAATAATTCTCAATAATTCACTTGTCATAAAACTGACATAACCGCTGTGACTGGAAGGTGCTCTAGCTTAGTAACCAAACGTTGCAGACAACCAGAGCAATGACGCTCCAGAACATCGCAAGCCCAAGGATAACGGCGCTCCAGGCCTTACTTCTCAAAACTGGATCTATCTCAGTCTTGTCACGTTCCTGTGACATCGCAAACTTCATATAATCGATATCACTAATCATTTTTTCACCACCAATCGCTAAGAATTACTAACCACAGATAAATCTTAATTATGCATTGCCTATTAATCCAGTGAATTCGCTTTTCAGCAGATATCTTTCATCATTAATTTGATCGCGGCAGGTATATTTGCAAATGTGGTACGAGGAGTTAACGAAAATTGTGATTCAGACGAGGTTTAGATATTCCATTTCAGGCCATTATAGGCTTTGGCATCCCCGAGAGGATGCCATTATTTTTTCTGTGGTTATTTTTCCGGTAATTTAATATCTTTGAACATCGCTTCAATATCTTCATTTGAGCGCAAAGCAACGGCGGTATCGACCACATCCCGGGTCAGATGCGGCGCAAATCGCTGAATAAAATCATACATATAGCTTCGCAAGAAGGTACTGCGACGGAAACCTATTTTCGTGGTGCTGTGGCTGAAAATACCATTGGCGTCCAGCTTCACCAGGTCCGGATCGGAAACCGGATCCACCGCCATACTGGCAATTACCCCTACCCCAAGGCCCAGACGCACGTAGGTTTTAATCACATCGGCGTCGGTGGCGGTGAAAACGATGCGCGGCGTTAAGCCGGCGCGATTAAAGGCGGTATCCAGCTCGGAGCGGCCGGTGAAGCCGAAGGTGTAAGTCACCAGCGGATACTGCGCCAGCTCCTCAATCGATACCGACTCTCGCGACGCCAGCGGATGCTCTGGCGTGACGACCACGGAGCGGTTCCAGTGGTAGCACGGCAGCATCACCAAATCATCATAAAGATGAAGCGCTTCGGTCGCGATAGCGAAGTCAGCATTGCCTTTCGACACCGCCTCGGCGATTTGCGTTGGCGACCCCTGATGCATGTGCAAGGAGACGCGGGGATAGCGTTCGATAAAGCCTTTGATAACGCCCGGTAGCGCGTAGCGGGCCTGGGTGTGGGTAGTTGCTACGTACAGCGACCCCTTATCAGGCCAGGTATGCTCACCCGCTACCGATTTGATCGCATCGACCTTCGACAGGACCTCGCGAGCGATGCGTATGATCTCCTGGCCTGCGGGAGTGACCTGGGTCAAATGTTTGCCGCTGCGGGCGAAAATCTGAATTCCCAGCTCATCCTCCAGCATGCGAACCTGCTTGCTGATGCCCGGCTGTGAGGTGTACAGGCCTTCGGCCGTGGAGGAGACGTTCAGATTATGGTTAACAACCTCAACGATATAGCGGAGCTGCTGTAGTTTCATGGCTGATATCCGATAGCACGTAAAATAAACCCGCTTAATACATTTTACGCTCAGGTCATTTGGCGGTGGACGGGCTAGCCCGAACCTCCCTGCGACTCGCCGCGTTGGCGCCACAACGTATCCTGATGACGGTGATGTATAAGACGATAAGATAATAAAAAAGGGATTAGCTATAACCACTATATCATTTATATCTACAGTGTATAGATACTAACAAAAAATAATAAGGCGGTTATAAGGAGAGAGGAGGAACAGAGTAATATCTTGGATATCAACAACATGTGATGTCAAAAAAGGGCCGCGGCGCGGCCCTTTTATCAGATGATAGCAGTTACTTCTTTGCTTCAGTCCATTTGCCATCTATATAGAAAGCTGACCAGCCGGTGGCTTTGCCGTCTTTCTCTGAGGCAACGTACTGCTGCTTAGTTTTGCGGCTAAAACGCACCATCGTTTTGTTGCCTTCCGGATCCTGCTGCGGCGCATCGGCCAGATAGCGCAGCTTCTCCGCCAGGCGGTCGCGGAAGCGGTAGAGCTCTTCCACGAGCGGCGCGCGGGTTTCGCGCGATTTCGGGAAGGTGTTGGCGGCCAGGAAGACGCCCGCCGCGCCATCGCGCAGAACAAAGTAAGCGTCCGATTTCTCGCACGGCAGCTCCGGCAGCGGCACCGGATCTTCTTTCGGCGGCGCCACTTCCCCGTTACGCAGGATCTTACGGGTGTTTTTACACTCGTCGTTGGTGCAGGCCATATACTTACCAAAACGCCCCATCTTCAGGTGCATTTCGGAGCCACATTTTTCACACTCAACGATCGGGCCGTCATAGCCCTTGATGCGGAACTCGCCCTCTTCGATTTCGTAGCCATCGCAGGTCGGGTTATTACCGCAGACGTGCAGCTTGCGCTTCGGATCGATGAGGTAGCTGTCCATCGCCGTGCCGCATTTTTTACAGCGGCGTTTAGCGCGCAGCGCGTTGGTTTCAGCGTCATCGCCTTCCAGCACGTTGAGCACTTCGTTTTCCGGCACCAGGTTAATGGTGGTTTTACAGCGCTCTTTTGGCGACAGCGCGTAGCCCGAGCAGCCGAGGAATACGCCGGTGCTGGCGGTACGGATCCCCATCTTGCGCCCGCAGGTTGGGCAGTCGATGGTGGTCAGCACCATTGGGTTCGGCTGCATGCCGCCCTCTTCCGGATCTTTCTCTGCCGTCTGCAGCTGCGAGGTAAAGTCTCCGAAGAAGCTGTCGAGGACCTGCTTCCACTCGGCCTGATGGTTAGCCACCTGGTCGAGGCGGTCTTCCATCTGCGCGGTGAAATCATAGTTCATCAGATCGCGGAAGTTCTCTTCCAGACGATCGGTGACGATTTCGCCCATCTTTTCCGCATAGAAGCGGCGGTTTTCCACCCGCACGTAGCCGCGATCCTGAATGGTCGAAATGATCGACGCATAGGTGGACGGACGACCGATGCCGCGTTTTTCCAGCTCTTTAACCAGCGAGGCTTCGCTAAAACGCGCCGGCGGCTTGGTAAAGTGCTGCGCAGGGGTAAGCTCGACCAGGCTCAGGCTGTCGCCCTTATTGACCATCGGTAAAGTACGGTCTTCATCGCCTTTACGCAGGGCTGGCATTACTTTGGTCCAGCCGTCAAAGCGCAGCGTACGGCCGCGGGCTTTCAGTTTGAAATCGCCGGCTTTCACCGTCAGCGTGGTGGAGTCGTACTGCGCAGGCGTCATCTGACAGGCGACAAACTGGCGCCAGATCAGCTGATACAGTTTCTGCGCATCAGATTCCATATCTTTTAACGTTTCGGCCAGCACGTTGACGTCGGATGGACGAATCGCCTCGTGCGCTTCCTGCGAGTTTTCTTTGCTGGCGTACTGATTCGCGCTCTCCGGCAGATATTTCTTACCGAAGTTGTCGCCAATGTAGCCGCGCACCATGCTCAGCGCGTCCTGGCTCAGGTTCGTCGAGTCGGTACGCATATAGGTAATGTGGCCCGCTTCGTAGAGACGCTGCGCCATCATCATGGTTTTCTTCACGCCGAAGCCAAGACGCGTGCTGGCGGCCTGCTGCAGCGTGGAGGTGATAAACGGCGCGCCCGGCTTGCTGCTGGTCGGCTTATCTTCACGCTCCAGCACGCTGTAGCTGGCTTTCTCAAGCAGCGCGACCGCCGCCATGGTTTCATCACGGTTTACCGGACGGAACGGCTTATCGCCGTTATGCGTGACCTGCAGCGGTAACGCATCGCCGCCAGGGGTCGTGGTGCTGGCGTCAACTTCCCAGTACTCTTCCGGAACGAACGCTTTAATTTCGCGCTCGCGCTCGACCACCAGACGCACCGCAACCGACTGGACGCGGCCTGCTGACAGACCGCGGGCAATTTTTTTCCACAGCAGTGGAGAGACCATGTAGCCCACCACGCGATCCATAAAACGGCGCGCCTGCTGAGCGTTGACACGGTCAATATTCAGTTCGCCCGGCTTTTCGAAAGCCTGACGAATCGCATTCTTCGTGATCTCGTTGAACACCACGCGGCTATAGCGCTGTTCATCACCGCCGATAACTTCCCGCAGGTGCCATGCGATGGCTTCCCCTTCGCGGTCAAGGTCGGTTGCGAGATAGATGTGGTCAGCTTTTTCCGCCAGCTGTTTGAGTTCAGAAACGACCTTTTCTTTACCCGGGAGTATTTCATAGTGCGCATTCCAGTCATGCCACGGGTCCACGCCCATACGGTTGACCAGAGCGCCGCGTTCATCCTTCTTAGGCTTTTTAGCCCCTTTGGTGGAGGTAGAGTCGGCGCTCTTTTTGGAAGCTGAGCCACTGGTCGGCAAATCGCGGATATGACCGACGCTGGACTTAACCACGTAGTCATTACCCAGATACTTATTGATCGTTTTGGCTTTTGCCGGGGACTCAACGATAACGAGAGCTTTACCCATATTCACCTTTACCTAATTTGATTCATCCAGGAATACATCGCACATTGATTCACCATCCACTGGCGACACGTCACAACCTATGTTGCGTCGTTATCGATGGATATCAACCCCTTGCACCGGTTTCGCATCCATAAAACCAGATAGCTGAGTTTGCTGGCGTTTTCTCGCCAGGCGACATAGCACGAATAATTTTTGGCCGAATGTCAAGCAAATCTGTTGCCAGATCGCTGAAAGCGTCACACTGTACCTGATAAAATTCGTTACGCAACTTTATTAGCATGCAAAAGCAAATCCCGCCACTAAACTGATGTTTATTAGGCTTCTGCGATTACCCCTGCAAGATCAATGGAAAATTTGCCCCTCGCCGCCGCGCGGCGTAGACTAGCCGCGAAGAAACACAGGAGGCATTTATGCAAGGTACAACCCAACCCATCGATCGCCAGACGCTTCTGGAAAAAGCCAACAAACTCATTCGCGAACATGAAGATACGTTAGCCGGGATCGAGGCCACCGACGTCGTTCAGCGTAACGGCGTGCTGGTGTTCAGCGGCGAGTTCTATCTTGACGAGCAGGGTCTGCCAACGGCGAAGAGTACGGCGGTATTTAATATGTTTAAATACCTCGCACACGAGCTGTCTGATAAGTACCACCTGGCGGATTAACCGCTGCCTGCAGGGCCATGACAACAACGCGAGGCCGAAGCCTCGCGTTGTTTGTTTACATCAGCGGCTTTTGCCCGCGCTGCCACCAGCGCAGCAGAAGTTTATCGGCGCTTTCCGCCGCGCTGCCGGTAAACCGCTCGAGCATTTTCTTACGCTGCTGATAGCGCACGCTGATAACCTCGTGCTTATCCATCAGCCCCAGCAGAAGTTCATCGCTGGTTTCCACCGCGTCCACAAGGCCTTTTTCCAGCGCCTGAACGCCGTACCAGTGTTCACCCGTCGCTACCTGCTCGATATCCAGCCCGGGGCGCATCTGGTGGACAAAATCTTTGAACAGCCGATGAGTATCGTTGAGGTCTTCGCGAAATTTCTGCCGCCCTTCTTCGGTATTTTCACCCAGCATCGTCAGGGTGCGTTTGTACTGCCCGGCCGTATGTAGCTCAATGTCGATATCTTTATTTTTCAGGAAGCGATTGATGTTGGGAATTTGCGCCACAACGCCAATAGAGCCCAGGATAGCAAAGGGTGCACTGACGATTCTGTTCGCCACGCAGGCCATCATATAGCCGCCGCTGGCCGCGACTTTATCGACCGCGACCGTTAGCGGGATCTGCTTGTCGCGCAGGCGCTGCAGCTGCGAAGCCGCCAGGCCGTAACCGTGAACCACGCCGCCTGGGCTTTCAAGGCGAATGACGACCTGGTCGCGCGCTTTTGCCGCCGCCAGAACGGCGGTGATTTCTTCGCGCAGGCTGCTGACTTCATGGGCATCCATACTGCCTTTAAAATCCAGCACCCAGACGCGCGGTTTGACGTCCGGCTCTGGTGTGCCGAGCTTCGCCCGCGCCTTTGACGCCTTTGCTTCCTGCTTGAGCTTTTTCTTTTGCGCTTTATGCCACAGCTTCTGCTGCGGCCCATCGAGCAACGAAACCGCCAGCTCTTCCTTCATCTCCTTATATTGCTCGCTAAGATTGGTGACCCGCAGCTCGCCGCGCTGTTTTTTGCGCTGAGTCAGGTTAACAATAATGGCGACGATAACCGCAATTGCGACAACGATGGTCGCGATTTTGGCCAAAAACAGGCCATATTGAGCAAGTAATTCCACGTTTTCACCTTGTGTAAACCGCTGACGTTGGCGCACAGTGTACATCAGCCGTCGGCGAGAAGTCTTTGTGCTTTGTGTCGCACGCGAGGCGCCTTCCTGTTTTTTTCAGCGACGATGAAATCGTTGCAAGATATTAATTCCGCGAAGAGTTTCCGCTTCGCCGATTGCAATAGCGGGCGCTTTCAGGCATAAAGCGCAAAAGTGAGATACCGAACAGCAAGCGCGATCGTCAGCAGATCGCCCGAGGAGTCGCCGTGCACTATCAACCGCAACGTCACCTGTTACAGGACCGCATCATCCTGGTTACCGGCGCCAGCGACGGCATTGGCCGTGAAGCCGCCCTGACCTATTCCCGCTATAGCGCCAGCGTTATCCTGGTCGGCCGCAATGAAGAAAAGCTGCGCAGCGTCGCGCACGAAATACAGCAGGCGGGCGGCATTCCCGCCCGCTGGTTTACTCTCGACCTGTTAACCTGCACGCCGCAGGAGTGCCAGCAGCTGGCGCAGAAGATAGCCATCCACTACCCGCGCCTCGACGGGGTGCTGCACAACGCGGGTCTGTTGGGCGACGTGTGCCCGATGGATCAACAAAAGCCGGAAGTATGGCAGCAGGTGATGCAGGTGAACGTGAACGGCACCTTTATGCTCACCCAGGCGCTGCTTCCTTTATTACTTAAATCCGAATCGGGTTCGCTGGTCTTTACCTCTTCCAGCGTCGGCCGCCAGGGACGCGCGAACTGGGGCGCTTACGCCGCGTCGAAATTCGCCACTGAGGGCATGATGCAGGTGCTGGCCGAGGAGTATCAGAACCGTCATCTGCGGGTCAACTGCATTAACCCAGGCGGCACCCGCACCAAAATGCGCGCCAATGCGTTCCCGACGGAAGATCCGCAAAAATTGAAAACCCCCGCTGATATCATGCCGGTTTACCTGTGGCTGATGGGCGACGACAGTCGTCGCAAAACGGGAATGACCTTTGACGCCCAGCCGGGCCGCAAACCAGGAATCGCACAATGAGTGATGAACGCCACCGCGAACGCCAGCAGCGGGTAAAAGATAAAGTTGACGCTCGCGTCGCCGCCGCGCAGGAAGAGCGCGGCATCGTGATCGTCTTTACCGGCAACGGTAAAGGCAAAACCACCGCCGCTTTTGGCACCGTCACCCGCGCCGTCGGGCACGGTAAAAAAGCCGCCGTCGTACAGTTTATTAAAGGTACCTGGCCAAACGGCGAGCGCAACCTGCTTGAGCCGCACGGCGTTGAGTTTCAGGTGATGGCGACCGGTTTTACCTGGAATACGCAGGATCGCGAAAGCGACACCGCCGCCTGCCTCGCGGTCTGGGAGCACGGGCGCCGCATGCTGGCTGATGAAAGCCTCGACCTCGTTTTGCTGGACGAGCTAACCTACATGGTGGCTTATGATTACCTGCCGCTGGAAGAGGTGCTTACCGCGCTGCGCAACCGCCCGGCGCACCAGACGGTGATTATTACCGGCCGCGGCTGCCACCGTGAGATTACCGAACTGGCCGATACCGTCAGCGAGCTGCGTCCGGTGAAGCACGCCTTTGACGCCGGAATCAAAGCGCAGATGGGGATCGACTACTAGCCGCCAGCCGCTCGAGCAGCGCATGATTCAGCGGCAGGCACAGGCAATCCTCCCCCAGCGCCAGTTCGCTTTCGCGCATATTTTGCCGCGAGACGAAGCGCTTGCGGTATTCGGTTGGCGTGACGCCGCAGTATTTATTAAAGGCGGCGATCAGATACTTGTGTTCCTGAAAGCCGCAGCTGTGGCTAATCTCCGTGATGGGAGTGCGGGTATCGCGCAGCAGGGTGCGGGCTTTATTTAGCCGCACCAGCGTCAGATACTCTTTAAAATTATACCGGCTCACCTTTTTGAACAGCCGCGAGAACCAGGAGTAGCTCATCCCGCTATGGCAGGCGACCTCGCTCAGCGTCAGCGGCTGATCAAAGTGTTGATTGATAAAATCAATGCCTTTTTTGATCATCGCCTCGTCGCGCAGCGAGCTTTCGGCGCGCCGCGTCGGCTTGCCGGCGGAGACGACCGCATCCAGCAGCAGATAAATCGCTGCGATACGCTGAAATGGCGCGTGGTTATCGATCAGCTGTTCCAGTAGCCTCGCCAGCCGCTGGCGTACCTCGCTGTCTGCCGGAGAGTAAGGTCGTCCGCAGGTACTCCAGTCCAGCTGCGGCGAGGGATGAAGTTCATCAAACAGGCCGGGGGAAAACTGTACGGTGAGCAGCTGGCTGCCCGCCTCCTCGGCGCTCAGCGAATGGACCTCTTCGGCATTGATATACAGCATGTCTCCCTGCGCCAGCTCCAGGCTTTGCTGGCCGACGACAAGGGTAAATCGCCCCGCCAGCACGGTAATCAGCTCCGGAGCCGGATGCCAGTGAGGCTCGCAGTAGCGAACCTCCGCGGCAAACACGTTCAGCTTCTCCGCGTCAAAGGCAATCAGCTCGTAGCCGCTGTTCGCCGTTTGTCGTCCGCTCTGGGTGACCGAACGAGGGTGAGTCACTGAAAAAGGAAACATGCGCACTCTCCTGTCATTGGCAATGATGAGCGCCGGCCAGCACGGCGTTAAGCTCGTCGCGTTCGATATCCAGCGCCAGGAATTCGGTCAGCGCAATCAGCAGCCCGCAGAACAGATCCGGCGCCAGGCGAATCAGTTTTTCACGCACCTGCTCCGCCGGCATCTGGCTCTTATCGGCAATCAGCTTCACTACGCGGGCAAAGGCCTCCGGCTGCTGGATCAGCTGTTGTAGAGAGTTATCATCGCGCAGCGGGACGTACCGCTGCGGACAATCTACCTCAATCTCCGCGATCAACGGCAGATCCCTGGATGAGGCGCCGACGCGAACCTGCCAGATGCCCGGCGTCACGACCCAATCACCCAGGCCCGGATGATAGCAGGCCAGCTCGCCAATGGGCAGCTGCAGGCTCACGCGACGGGTCTCTCCGGCGGCCAGCGCCACTTTGCTGAACGCTTTTAATGACTGCACTTCGCGAATCAGCTCCCCCTTCGGCGCGCTAACGTACAGCTGGACGATCTCTTTGCCCGCATACTCTCCGCAGTTGGTCAGGTCGAACGACACGGTAAGCGTCTCGCCTGCGCCTGCACGGCAGGCTGACAGCGCGATATTATCGTACGCAAACCGGGTATAGCTTAAGCCAAAGCCAAACGGAAACTGCGGCGTCATACGACGTTTATCATAATAGCGATAGCCGACAAAAAGCCCTTCTCCGTAATGATGACGCAGGTTTTCGCCCGGATAGTGCAGCCAGGCCGGCGTTTCCTCCAGGGAATTAGGCACCGTTACCGTCAGTTTGCCGCAGGGGTTACGCTGGCCGAAGAGGATTTCCGCCACCGCGCGCCCCATCCCTTGCCCGGCAAAGAACGTTTCCAGCAGCGCTTTGCACTCGCCGAGCCACGGCATCACCACCGCATCGCTATTCGCCAGCACCACCACGATATTCGGCTGGACCGTCGCCACTTCGCGAATTAACCGTTCGTGCACCGGCAGAATATGCAGATCCTGACGATCGCCGTTTTCGCCATCTTCACCTACGGCGGTGCTGACGAAGATCACCGCCACGTCGGCCTCCTGCGCGACGCGGCAGGCCTGCGCCAGCGCCTGTTCATCGCAGCGCAGATCGTCCGGCGCGCCCACGGCCCAAGAGACGCTGAAGTCGTCGCCGGCGAGGTCGAAAATTTCATCCAGCGGCCGATCGAGCAGATACGGCACCGTGGTCGCGCATCCGGACCCCTGGATCACCGGCTCCTGAGCCGGTTTACCCAGCACCGCGACGCGCGGCGTTTTCTCCGGACGCAGCGGCAGCAGATTATCTTCATTTTTCAGCAAGACAATGGATTCACCGGCAAGCCGCTGCGCCAGCGCGTGGTGCCCCGTAAAATCGGCTCGCGTTTGCGGGCGGCGATGGCGCTGGACCTTGTCGAGCAGTTCCAGCATGCGGAGACAGGCGCGGTCCACCACCTCCATCGGCACCTCTCCGGCTTCAATCGCCGCCAGCAGAGTTTGTTTATCGCGGCGGGTTTCGGGCATCGCCAGATCGTTACCCGCCATCAGCGATGCGGGGCGATCTTTAATACCGTACCAGTCGGACATCACCAGCCCTTCATATCCCCACTCATCGCGCAAAACCTGAGTGAGCAAAAACGGATCCTGGGAGGTTTGCACGCCGTTAAGACGATTGTAGGAAGACATCACCGTCCACGGCCGGGATTTCGCAATCGCGCGCTGGAAACCCGCCAGATAGATTTCCCGCAGCGCCCGTTCTTCAATAATCGAATCCATTTCCGTGCGGCGGTACTCCGAGTTGTTCGCCGCAAAGTGTTTCAGGCTGGCGCCAACCCCCTCCTGCTGCAGGCCGTTGATCAGCGCAGCGGCAATATCGCCGCTGACCACCGGGTCTTCGGCGTAATATTCATATCCTCGCCCGGCCAGCGGCGTACGGCGAATGTTAATCCCCGGCCCGAGCAGGATCCCGACGCCCATTTGCTGACACTCCCGCCCCAGCGCTTCCCCCATCTGATGCACCAGCTCCACGTCCCAGCTGCAGGCCAGGCTGGAACCATTAGGAAAGCAGGTCGCCGGTAGCGAAGTGCTGAATAGCGCTTCACTCCCCCCTTTCGCGGCGGGCTCTTCCGCGCTGGCCTGATCTGCGGTTTGGGTGATGACTGAGATAAAATCATCCATGCTCCACTTTTCCCGGCCATCAATCTGCGCGCTGCTGTAGCGCACGCCGTAGGTGCCGTCGGTCATAATGATATCTTCGATACCGTGCTGCGGCAGCGAGGCCGTCCGCCACAGGCCGCTGCCGGTCAGCAGCGCCACTTTTTCTTCCGCGCTCATCGCGGCGAGGGTGGTGTTAAAATCGTTATTCATCTCTCTGGCTCCCTGAGGTTAAAGCGCGTTCTGTTTGCGCAGGCTGATTTTTTGCACAATATCGCGATAGGTTTTTTCATCCAGCGAATAGCAGGCGACAAACAGTGCGCTGAGGGCAAACATCGCGCCGGGAAATAGCGTCATCAGTACGTTAATGCCGTTAATTGCGCTGGCGGTAATGTTGCCCGCGTCATAGTGGTAATAGTCCAGCATCCAGCCCGCGCAGCCGCCGCCGATGGCCATCGCTATTTTGGTAATGAAATTAAAGAAACCGTAAATTGCGCCTTCGGTGCGCACCCCATGGTGCCACTCGGCATATTCCACGGTATCGGCAATCATTGACCACATTGAAACAAAACCCATCCCCAGCGTAATACTGTACAGACACACGCCGGTCATGATCAGCCAGATATTGTCGCCAGCGATAAAATATTGCATCAGTACGCCCGCAACGCCGATCGACAGCGCCACCAGCGTCATTTTCTTTTTACCAATCAGCGCAATGATTTTTTCCGAAATAACGGTACCGACAATATAAGCCGCCGACTGAATCATAAAGAAGGTGGAAGTAAAACCTTCGCTACCAATTATATATTTGATAAAGTAAATAGCGATCGCCATCCACACGGTATAGGCAATATAAAAAAAGACGGTGAACATGGAGAGGTTAATTAGCGGCGCGTTGCCTGCCACCGCCTTCAACATTTCCCGCAGCGTTGGCGCCGGAGTATCTTCCTCTTCTTCACCAACGCGCTCTTTGGTCATCCCGAAGCAGGCAAGGAACAAAAACGTCGCCAGCAGCGCAAAGCAAGAGACGGCGAAGACGTATCCCAGCTGCTTATCGCTAAACGGGGAAATCAGCCTGTCCGCGGTAGTGGACACAATCAGATAGCCAACAATCGCCAGGACAAACCGGTATACCGACAGCGATGAGCGGGAGGCTTCATGCTGGGTTAAACGGTTGGTCAGCGCCGAATAAGGCGTATTTACCGCCGTATAGGCCAGGCAATAAATAGTATAGGAAATCAGTGCGAAGTAGAATTTCGCCTCACCGCCGAAAGGCACAAAGCAGAGCACCGTTAAGAAGCCGAGCGGAATTGAACCATACAACAACCAGGGACGAAGCTTACCGTAGCGGCTGTGGGTTTTGTCGATGGCAAAACCAATCAGAATATTAAAGGCCGCATCAACCACGCGGGCAATAACAAAGATCAGGCTCGCCTGTACGGCGCTAATGCCGTAAATATTGGTATAGAAAAAAAGTAAAAACAGAGAAACGAAGCCGAAGGATAAATTAGAAGCGAAATCGCCAAAACCATACCCTATTTTTTCTTTAACGCCGATAACCACATAGCTTGCCGAAAGTTTTCCTGCTGTTTCCATTTTAGGCTACCTGTTAATGTAATCAGTGGCCTCAGTATATGGCGTCGCCTGGCGCACCGCTTTGCGTTATTTGTCCGGGCATTTCCTGTTTTTTGTCTTTATGCAGAAGTGTGAAAGGAGTCACAGGAGGGAGAATTCCGGCGGTGACCGCCGGAACTGGAATAATTAACCGTTACCGTTATTACGGCTGCTGGAACGACGGTTGTTATTATTATTGCTCACCTGGCTGTGGCGCTTAACCGCGCGGCGAATCTGATTTGCCTTCATGCGACGGCGATCTTTTTCGACGGCGACCTTAGAGGTGGTTTCCGGCGTAAGCTCAACCAGTTCGCGTAGGTAGTTGGTTTGCGCCAGGTCCAGCTCGGTGTAGCCGCCGCGCGGCAGGCCTTTCGGCAGCAGAATATCGCCGTAGCGCACGCGGATCAGGCGGCTGACCTGTACGCCAACGGCTTCCCACAGGCGGCGAACTTCGCGGTTACGGCCTTCGGTCAGCGTGACGTTGTACCACTGGTTAATCCCTTCGCCACCGGTAAACTTGATGGTTTTGAACGCCGCCGGGCCGTCTTCCAGCTGCACGCCGCGAGAGAGCTGGCGCAGCTTGTCATCATCTATCTGGCCAAATACGCGCACCGCGTATTCACGTTCCACTTCGCGGCTCGGGTGCATCAGGCGGTTCGCCAGTTCACCGTCGGTGGTAAACAGCAGCAGGCCGCAGGTGTTGACGTCAAGACGACCGACGGCAATCCAGCGCGCGCCGCGCAGCTTTGGCAGACGATCGAACACCGTCGGTCGCCCTTCCGGGTCGTTACGGGTACAGAGTTCGCCTTCCGGCTTGTAGTAAGCCAGCACGCGACAAATCTGTTCCGCAGACTCTTTCACCGAAATCAGATGACCGTCGATGCGAATTTTTAAACCCGGGACAATTTCAACGCGATCGCCAAGCGTGGCGATTTTGCCATCGACGCTGACGCGGCCAGCTTCGATTTTGGCTTCGATTTCACGGCGGGAGCCGTGGCCAGCGCGGGCCAGCACTTTTTGTAATTTCTCGCTCATTGAGCTTCCTTAAGGTGTCGCCTTCCCAGGCGTCTGGTATACTTCGAAAAACAGGGCGCGAGGCAAAATGAAACCTAACACCCTGTTCTGTAAAATTTTTTTGCATCAGCGCGTGCCGTTATCTATGTTGCTACAGCAGACATAACAGAGACACGCCTTCTCGCGTGGGCGAACATGGTACACGAACTTTAAGATGAATGCTTCTTTGCGTTACGAGCATAGCACAACTTACCGCGCACCTCCGTCCGGGCGCATGGCGCGCTGATGGAAGCCAGGTAGCACAATAGGGTCTTTTGCAGAGGATGAACCATCAAAAGGCGCGCGGCATTGCGCCGCGTTGAACGGCGGCAAATAAAAGCGGCGAGCGGGTATTCATTACATGACGATTCCTTCCATGGAAACAGACGTCATTACAGGAACGGCGTTACGTCCCCCACGCCTTCACGCACCACAACCGGCGCATCTTCAGTGAGGTCGATAACCGTGGTCGGCTGCTGGCCCAGATAGCCGCCGTGAATAATCAGGTCAACCTGCTTCTCCAGACGATCTTTGATCTCTTCCGGGTCGGATTCGGTAAAGTCGCTTCCCGGCAGCATCAACGAAGTGGAGAGCATCGGCTCGCCCAACGTTTCCAGCAGCATTTGCGCAATCGGGTTGGACGGCACGCGCATACCGATGGTCTTACGCTTATCCTGCAGCAGACGGCGCGGAACTTCTTTGGTGCCCTTGAGGATAAACGTGTAGTTACCCGGGGTATTGTTTTTAATCAGACGAAAGGCCACGTTATCAACGAATGAATAGGTCGACAGTTCGGACAAATCGCGGCACATCAGGGTGAAGTTGTGGCCGTTTGGCAGATTACGGATCCGGCAAATCCTCTCCATCGCGCCTTTATCTTCAATTTTGCAGCCTAACGCGTAGCCGGAGTCGGTCGGATAGACGATGACCCCGCCTTTACGCACAATGTCCACCGCCTGGTTAATTAACCGCGCCTGTGGATTTTCCGGATGGATATAAAAAAACTGGCTCATACTTCCCTCTCAATTTTGTTCTACGGCCACTTCCCAACTGCGCCAGATCCCTTCCACGCCCGCGGGTAGCCAAAGTTTGCGGCCCAGTTCGATCCACGGGCAGGGCTGATGAAAATCAGACCCCTGCGAGGCATCCAGGCCATACTGCACGGCGTAAGCGGCAAGCTGTGCGCGCTCGTGAGGCGCCTGCTGACACTGCGCCACCTCCATCGCATCGCCCCCCTGCTCGCTAAAATGGGCCAACAGCCGTTTTAACCACTTGGCGGAGAGATCGTAGCGCCCGGGATGGGCAATGACCGCTTTACCGCCAGAATGATGAATGACATCAATCGCTTGTTTTATTGTACACCACTGAGGCGGAACGTAACCGGTTTTCCCGCGCGCCAGATACTTCTTAAATACGTCAGCCATATTGTTGGCATAGCCGGCCTCCACCAGAAAACGGGCAAAATGGCCGCGCGTCACCGCACCGCCGTCCGCCAGCTTCAGCGCCCCTTCCCAGGCGCCAGGGATCCGCGCTTTTTCCAGCCGCTCGGCGATCTGCTGACCCCGCATCTGGCGACGCGCTTTCTGTTCATCGAGCAGCGCGGTCATCGCCGGATGGTGGATATCGATATTCAGCCCGACAATATGAATTTCATGATTTTCCCACAGCGTGGAAATTTCCACCCCGGTAATCAGCGCCAACGGTAAACCGGCACGTTCAATTTCACGCTGAGCCGCGGGAATTGCCGCCACGGTATCGTGGTCGGTAATCGCCAGGGTGCCGACGCGCATCTGGTGGGCGCGATGGACAAGTTCTTCTGGAGTCAGACGCCCGTCAGAGGCGATGGTATGGCTGTGCAGGTCGTAAATCACTGCGTAATTGGTGTTGCTCAAGATGACTCCTGCTGGACATGAACCGGTACCCGTCATACTTTAAGTCACAGGCAGATTGACTGTGGTTCTGCAGCTTAAGTGATTAAGGATAGTAATAAGCGCATTATCATACCGACTGATAGAGAAAATCTGCAAACAGGGGTTGACTTTAATCCCTCGGACTAGTTAACTAGTACGCAAGTTCACATGAAGGGGTATCAACAATGAAAACGCAATTCATCACTCTGCACGGCTGGTGGCGCACCTCCTGTTATCGGGCGGCGTGATCGCGTTTTGCACTCAGCATACAGATACCCGGCCCGCCAATGAGCGGGCTTTTTATTGGACAAATTATTATAGCGAACAGGCGACAACAATAATGCAAACATCAAAACCGGCACTCGAGCTTCTCACCAGCGACGCCATCTATCGGGAAAACCCCACGGCGCTGTTCCACCAGCTATGCGGCGCGCGTCCAGCCACCCTGCTGCTGGAATCCGCGGATATCGACAGTAAGGATGATTTAAAGAGCCTGCTGCTGGTGGATAGCGCGCTGCGCATTACCGCACTAGGTGACGCTGTCACTATTCACGCATTTTCCGCCAACGGTACGGCGTTACTCGAACTGCTGGATAGCGCGCTGCCATCCGGCATCGATAACCAGCGTCAGCCAAATAGCCGGGTATTAACCTTCCCACCGGTCAGCGCGCTGTTGGATGAAGATGCTCGCCTGTGTTCACTTTCGGTATTCGACGCTTTTCGCCTGCTGCAGGATCTGATAACCGTCCCGCAGGAGGAGCGCGAAGCGATGTTCTTCGGCGGCCTGTTCGCCTATGACCTGGTCGCTGGCTTTGAAGACCTGCCGCCGCTGGAGAGCGATACCGCCTGCCCGGATTACTGCTTCTATCTGGCGGAAACGCTGCTGGTTATCGACCATCAGACCAAAAACACCCGTATCCAGGCGAGCCTGTTCACGCCGCTGGAAAGCGAAAAACAGCGTCTGCTACAGCGGCTCGCTCAGCTTCGTCAGCAGCTAAACGAGCCGCCGGCGCCGCTGCCGGTGACCACGGTTGCCGAAATGAGCTGCGACTGCGATCAGAGCGACGAAGAGTACGGCGCCGTCGTGCGTAAAATGCAGCGCGCCATCCGCGCGGGCGAGATTTTTCAGGTCGTGCCGTCGCGCCGCTTCTCGCTGCCCTGCCCGTCGCCGCTGGCCGCTTATGATGTGCTGAAGAAGAGCAACCCGAGCCCGTACATGTTCTTTATGCAGGACAACGATTTCACCCTCTTCGGCGCGTCGCCGGAGAGTTCTCTCAAGTACGATGCCACCAATCGCCAGATTGAAATCTATCCCATTGCCGGTACCCGCCCGCGCGGCCGCCGCGCGGATGGTTCGCTGGATCGCGATCTCGACAGCCGCATTGAGCTGGAGATGCGCACCGACCATAAAGAGCTCTCCGAGCATCTGATGCTGGTCGACCTTGCGCGTAACGACCTCGCGCGCATCTGTACCCCGGGTAGCCGCTACGTCGCCGACCTGACCAAAGTCGACCGCTACTCCTTTGTGATGCACCTCGTCTCCCGCGTGGTTGGCGAGCTGCGCCGCGACCTTGACGTGCTGCATGCCTACCGCGCCTGTATGAATATGGGCACCCTCAGCGGGGCGCCGAAAGTGCGCGCCATGCAGCTAATCGCCGCCGCTGAAGGCAAACGCCGCGGCAGCTACGGCGGCGCGGTGGGCTACTTTACCGCCCACGGCGACCTCGATACCTGCATCGTGATCCGTTCCGCCTACGTGCAGGATGGCGTCGCCACGGTGCAGGCCGGCGCCGGTATCGTGCTCGACTCCGTTCCCCAGTCAGAAGCGGATGAAACCCGTAATAAAGCTCGCGCGGTGCTGCGCGCTATCGCCCAGGCCCACCACGCGAAGGAGATTTTCTAATGGCCGACATTCTGCTGCTCGATAATATCGACTCTTTTACCTATAACCTGGCAGACCAGCTGCGTTCGAACGGCCATAACGTGGTGATTTACCGCAACTCCGTCCCGGCGCAGGCGCTGGTTGAGCGCATCGGCACCATGAAAAACCCGGTACTGATGCTTTCTCCGGGGCCGGGGACGCCGAGCGAAGCGGGCTGCATGCCGGAGCTGCTGACCCGCATGCGCGGCAAGCTGCCGATTATCGGTATCTGCCTCGGCCATCAGGCGATTGTCGAAGCCTACGGCGGCTACGTCGGTCAGGCCGGTGAAATTCTTCACGGGAAGGCATCAAGCATTGAGCACGATGGCCAGGCGATGTTTGCCGGACTGAGCAATCCGCTGCCGGTCGCCCGCTACCACTCGCTGGTGGGCAGCAATATCCCGGCCGGACTCACCATCAACGCCCACTTCAACGGTATGGTGATGGCGGTGCGTCACGATGCGGATCGCGTCTGCGGCTTCCAGTTCCACCCTGAGTCAATTCTGACCACCCAAGGGGCACGCCTGCTGGAGCAAACCCTGGCCTGGGCGCTGCAGAAGCTGGAGCAGACCAACACCCTCCAGCCGATTCTGGAAAAACTGTACCAGGCCGAAACCCTGAGCCAGCAGGAGAGCCATCAGCTGTTCTCTGCGGTGGTGCGCGGTGAAGTCAAACCCGAGCAGCTGGCCGCCGCGCTGGTGAGTATGAAAGTACGCGGTGAGCATCCGCAGGAAATCGCCGGCGCCGCCACCGCGCTGCTGGAAAACGCCGCGCCGTTCCCGCGGCCGGATTATCCGTTTGCCGACATCGTCGGTACCGGCGGCGACGGCAGCAACAGTATCAATATTTCGACCGCCAGCGCGTTTGTGGCCGCCGCCTGCGGCCTGAAGGTCGCGAAGCACGGTAACCGCAGCGTATCGAGTAAATCCGGTTCCTCCGACCTGCTGGCGGCGTTCGGTATCAATCTGGATATGAATGCCGATAAATCTCGCCAGGCGCTGGATGAACTGGGCGTTTGCTTCCTGTTCGCACCGAAGTACCACACCGGTTTCCGCCACGCGATGCCGGTCCGTCAGCAGCTTAAAACCCGCACCCTGTTTAACGTGCTTGGGCCGCTGATCAACCCGGCTCATCCGCCGCTGGCGCTGATTGGCGTCTATAGCCCGGAACTGGTGCTGCCGATTGCGGAAACCCTGCGCGTGCTGGGCTACCAGCGCGCCGCGGTGGTGCATAGCGGCGGTATGGATGAAGTGTCGCTGCACGCGCCGACGGTGGTCGCGGAACTGAACCATGGCGAAATCAAGAGCTACCAGCTCACCGCCGCCGACTTTGGCCTGACGCCTTACCATCAGGAGCAGCTGGCAGGCGGCACGCCGGAAGAAAACCGTGACATTCTTACGCGCTTGCTACAAGGTAAAGGTGAAGCCGCTCACGAAGCCGCCGTTGCCGCCAACGTCGCCATGTTGATGCGTTTACATGGACACGAAGACCTGAAGGCCAACGCGCAGCAAGTCATCGATGTGCTGCATAGCGGAGCGGCCTATGACAGAGTGACCGCATTAGCGGCAAGAGGGTAAAAAATGCAGACCGTTTTAGCAAAAATCGTGGCCGACAAAGCGATTTGGGTAGAAGCCCGCAAACAACAACAACCGTTAGCCAGTTTTCAAAATGAAGTGGTACCGACGCAGCGCAATTTTTACGATGCCCTCGCCGGAACCCGCACCGCGTTTATTCTCGAGTGCAAAAAGGCCTCGCCATCAAAAGGCCTGATTCGCGAAGATTTTGACCCGGCGGCCATCGCTGGCGTCTACAAGCACTACGCCTCGGCTATCTCGGTGCTGTGCGATGAGAAATATTTCCAGGGCAGCTTCGATTTCCTGCCGATGGTCAGTAAGGTCGCGCCGCAGCCGATTCTCTGTAAGGACTTCACCATCGATCCTTATCAGATTTACCTGGCGCGCTACTACCAGGCCGACGCCTGTCTGCTGATGCTTTCAGTGCTGGATGATGAGCAGTATCGCCAGCTCTCCGCCGTCGCGCACAGCCTGAACATGGGCGTGCTGACCGAAGTGAGTAATGAAGAGGAGCTGGAGCGCGCGATTGCGCTGAAGGCGAAAGTGGTCGGCATCAACAACCGCGATCTGCGCGATATGTCGATTGATCTCAACCGTACCCGTACCCTGGCGCCTAAGCTCGGTCACGATGTCACGGTGATCAGCGAGTCCGGCATCCATACCTACGCGGAAGTGCGCGAACTGAGCCACTTCGCCAACGGTTTCCTGATTGGCTCGGCGCTGATGGAGCACGCCGATCTCAACGCCGCCGTGAAGCGCGTGCTGCTCGGCGAGAATAAGGTCTGCGGCCTGACCCGCCCCCAGGATGCCCAGGTGGCGTATGAATCCGGCGCGGTCTACGGCGGCCTGATTTTTGTCCCGACGTCGCCGCGCGCGGTGAACGAGGCGCAGGCGCAAGCGGTGATCGCCAGCGCGCCTCTGAGCTATGTCGGCGTATTCCGCAATACCCCGGTGGCGGAAGTGATCGCCCGGGCGGAAAACCTCGACTTAGCCGCCGTACAGCTGCACGGCAGCGAAGACCAGACCTATATTGATACCCTGCGCGCCGAACTTCCGCCGAAGGTGCAAATCTGGAAAGCCCTCAGCGTAGGTGAAACGCTACCGCCGCGCGATCTGCGCCATGTCGATAAATACGTTCTCGACAACGGTCAGGGCGGCACCGGCCAGCGTTTCGACTGGTCCCTGCTGCAGGGCCAGGACCTGCATAACGTCATGCTGGCAGGCGGCCTCGGCGCCGATAACTGCGTAGAAGCCGCCAAAAGCGGCTGTGCCGGACTCGATTTTAATTCAGGCGTAGAGTCGCAGCCGGGTATTAAAGATGCCGACAAGCTGTCCTCTGTGTTTCAAACGCTGCGCGCATATTAAGGAGCAATAATGAGTACTTTACTGAACCCCTACTTTGGCGAATTCGGCGGGATGTACGTTCCGCAGATCCTGATGCCCGCCCTGCGCCAGCTGGAAGAAGCCTTCGTCAGCGCGCAAAAAGATCCGGCATTCCAGGCCGAATTTACCGACCTGCTGAAAAACTACGCCGGTCGTCCGACGGCGCTGACCAAATGCCGCAACCTTACCGAAGGCACCCGCACGACGCTGTATCTGAAACGTGAAGACCTGCTGCACGGCGGTGCGCATAAAACTAACCAGGTGCTCGGCCAGGCTCTGCTGGCGAAACGGATGGGTAAAACGGAAATTATCGCCGAAACCGGCGCCGGTCAGCACGGCGTGGCCTCTGCCCTCGCCAGCGCCCTGCTCGGCCTGAAGTGCCGCATCTATATGGGCGCGAAGGATATCGAACGCCAGTCGCCGAACGTTTTCCGCATGCGCCTGATGGGGGCGGAAGTGATCCCGGTTCATAGCGGCTCTTCTACGCTAAAAGATGCCTGCAACGAGGCCCTGCGCGACTGGTCCGGCAGCTACGAAAAAGCCCACTATATGCTCGGCACCGCCGCGGGCCCGCACCCGTTCCCGACCATCGTGCGTGAATTCCAGCGCATGATTGGCGAAGAGACCAAAGCGCAGATCCTCGAGAAAGAAGGTCGCCTGCCGGATGCGGTTATTGCCTGCGTCGGCGGCGGATCGAACGCTATCGGCATGTTCGCCGATTTTATCGACGAAACCGCTGTTGGCCTGATTGGCGTGGAGCCGGCAGGTCACGGTATTGAGTCCGGCGAGCACGGCGCGCCGCTTAAGCACGGTCGTGTGGGCATCTACTTCGGTATGAAATCGCCGATGATGCAAACCGAAGAAGGCCAGATTGAGGAGTCCTACTCCATCTCCGCCGGGCTCGATTTCCCGTCAGTCGGCCCGCAGCATGCTTATTTAAACAGCATTGGCCGCGCCGATTACGTGTCGATTACCGATGACGAAGCGCTGGAGGCCTTTAAAGAGCTATCACGCCATGAAGGGATTATCCCGGCGCTGGAATCCTCCCACGCCCTGGCGCACGCGCTGAAAATGATGCGTGAAAACCCGGAAAAAGAGCAGCTGCTGGTGGTTAACCTCTCCGGCCGCGGCGATAAAGACATCTTCACCGTACATGATATTTTAAAAGCGCGAGGGGAAATCTGATGGAACGTTATGAGACGCTGTTTGCACAACTGAAAGCTCGCCGGGAAGGCGCGTTTGTTCCCTTCGTCACCCTCGGCGATCCGAATCCGGAACAGTCGCTGAAAATTATCGATACGCTGATTGAAGCCGGTGCCGACGCGCTGGAGCTGGGCATTCCTTTCTCCGACCCGCTGGCGGATGGCCCGACCATTCAGGACGCCACCCTGCGCGCTTTTGCCGCCGGGGTGACCCCCGCGCAGTGCTTCGAAATGCTGACGGCGATTCGCCAGAAACACCCTACCATTCCTATCGGCCTGCTGATGTACGCCAACCTGGTGTTCAGCCCCGGCATCGATGAATTCTACGCCGCGTGCGAACGCGCGGGCGTCGATTCCGTGCTGGTTGCCGATGTTCCCGTGGAAGAGTCCGCGCCGTTCCGCCAGGCCGCGCTGCGCCACAATATCGCGCCGATTTTCATCTGCCCGCCCAATGCCGATGACGATCTGCTGCGCCAGATAGCCTCTTACGGTCGCGGTTATACCTACCTGCTGTCGCGGGCGGGCGTGACCGGCGCGGAAAACCGCGCCGCGCTGCCGCTGCATCATCTGATTGAAAAGCTGGCCGAGTACCACGCCGCGCCGCCGCTGCAGGGCTTTGGCATCTCGGCGCCGGAGCAGGTTACCGCCGCGATTGAGGCCGGCGCGGCCGGCGCGATTTCCGGCTCAGCCATCGTCAAAATCATCGAGCGGAACGTGAACGACCCGCAGGCCATGCTGGCGGAACTCAAGGCTTTCGCCCGAAGCCTGAAAGCCGCCACTAAAGCGGCTTAACGTACCTACCGTCCGGCCCCGGGCCGGGCGGTTATTTCAGCTGTAAGCTGTCGGCGTATTTACGCGTCAGGCGAAACAGCGCCATCACCTCTTCTTGCGTCCATCCGGCCAGCACCTCATTCATCAGCCGCGTTCTTGCTCCCGCGATACGATCGATCATCGCCTGCCCCGCTTCGCTGAGCGTCACCTCGCTAATCCGGCGATCTTTTGCATTGGGCTGCTTGAGTACCAGCTGCTGCGCTTCCAGCTTCTTCACCTGCCTGCTGACGGTGGTGTAATCGCGACCGAGGCTATCCGCCAGTTCAACGACCCCAACGGGTCCCCTGCGCCCTATTGCCACCAGCAGCGGGAAGAGGATCCGATCGAGCTGGACCCCAGCCGCCTGCAGTATCTGCTCGTCGCGCATTGGCTGGTTCATCACGCTGATGATATCGAGCAGCGCGCCGTGAAAGCCGGTGATGTCGTAATTATTATGTGCATCTTGCATATATTAGTTAACCGGGTATAGTGCCGTTATCAGATACGTGCATTTTACACATAACTATCCCACAGGGGGAGAAGACAATGAAAGCAGCCGTGGTTTTTGACCTGCAGCAGGGTCCGGTGTGGTCCGATTTTCGCGATCCGCAGCCCGGTGAGCATCAGGCGTTAGTCGAGGTTCGGGCCGCCGCCATCAGTCATGTAGTGAAAGGCCGGGCCTCCGGTAAGCATTATAGTTTCGATGGCCGCCTGCCTTTTGTCCCGGGTATTGACGGCACCGGTATCTTACCCGGCGGAGAGCGCGTCTATTTCGCCTTCCCCGTCGCGCCCTGGGGCAGCATGGCGCAACGGACTCCCGTCGCCTTAAACCACTGTCTGCCGCTGTCGGATGCGCTGGACGATATCACCGCCGCGGCAATGGCTAATCCGGGGATGTCGGCCTGGGCGGCGCTGGTCAAACGCGCCGGGATGAAAGCGGGGGAAACGGTACTGATCAACGGCGCCACCGGCAGCGCCGGGCAGCTGGCGGTACAAATCGCCCGTTTTCTCGGCGCCAGAAAAGTGATCGCCTGCGGGCGAAACGTGGAGAAGCTGGCCGCCCTCGGCGCTGATGAAACCGTTAACTTAAGTCAGGATGAGGCGGACTTACGGACGCAGTTTGCCGGGCTGGCGGCGCAGCAGATTGATGTCGTCGTCGATTATCTGTGGGGACGTAGCGCTGAACTTTTGCTGCCAGCGCTGGCAAAACACAGCCCAGGAAATGCGCCGGTACGTTTTATTCAGGTCGGTTCCCTTTCCGCCGCCGATATCTCTCTCAATGGCGCGGTGCTACGATCCTCGCCGCTGCAGCTGATGGGCAGCGGAATTGGCAGCCTTTCTGTGCCCCAGCTGCTGGCCGCCACCGGGGAGATGCTGCAAGCCGCCGTCGCCGGCGGATTGACTATCGCCACGACTCCCAGGCCGCTTCGCGAGGTCGCCACGGCGTGGCCGCAGGACGACAGCCAGAAACGCACCGTCTTTGTCGTCGATTAAAAAAATCGCTTCTGCACAAAAGTTGGGGTTGATATCTTAAATGAGAAATATTATCTTTCTCATTACTGAATAGTTGAGCAAACAGCTCAGGTATTCGGTACGACATTGCTCACATTGCTTCCAGTATTTTTGCCCGCACTTGTGCGGGCTTTTTTTATGGTTGTCGACACACTCTGCGCACCAGCTGCCTTAGCCAGCGATGTGCTAATTCATGCTCGTGGCGAGGATGCCACATTTGTGACACCGTTATCTCCGGCGTACTCACCGGGAGAGGAAAAGCGACCATCTCTTTTCCCGCCGCGCTCTGCAGGCAGGAGGCCGGGACAACGGCGATGAGCTGAGAATCCCGGGCCACGGCCAGCGCGGCGGAAAAACCAGGCACCACCGCGGCAATCCTGCGGCGCATGCCACACGCCGCCAGCGCGTCATCAACCGGCCCGCGTATCAACCCGCGACGGGAGGTAATGACGTGCCCCACGGAAACAAATTGTTCTCGCGACATGTCGGCAAAGGCGGCCAGCGGATGGTTTTTGGCCAGCGCGACGACAAAACGATCGCGAAACAGCGCCTGCAGGCGGATCTCCGGCCCCATATTTTTCAGTACGCCAATTTCCAGGTCCACCCGCCCCTCGCGTAAAAATCGGGCATCTTTCTCCGGCTTAGCGACAAACTCCAGCGTCACGCCCGGTGCTTCCCGCGCGGCCGCGTTCACCAGCGCCGGGCCAAAAGTGTCTATAAATCCCTCATTGGTACGCAAAGTAAATCGCTTCTCGAGGGTCGATAAACTCAGCGGCGCAGGCGAAGCCTCGAGCACCGCGCGCATCTCGGAGACAACGTTTTTTGCCCGCGCCTGCAGACTTTCTGCGTGCGGAGTCAGCACCATGTTTCGCCCGGCTCTGACCAGTAGCGGGTCGCCGGTGACCTGCCGTAGGCGCGTCAGCGTGCGGCTCATCGCCGAAGCGCTGAGCTCAAGCCGTTTAGCCGCCCCGGCAACGCTTTTCTCGCTCAACAATACATCCAGCGCCGCCAGTAAATTGAAATCAGGATCGGTCATCTTTTCTCCACTCCAGGATAAGGCGTCTGATGCACTTTATTATTGCAAATGCTGCGCCTTCCGCCTGCTACAGCACCAGCCTATATTTACCCCATCATGTATTTACTCAGGAGTTATGCCCATGGTCACTTCCCCTAAAACAGTATTGATCGCAGGCGCGTCACGCGGGCTTGGGCACGCCATGGCTGAACAGTTTCTGCTGCATGGCTGGCAGGTCATCGGCACCGTACGCGATCTCTCACAAACGACGCCGCTGCACCATCTGGCCGAGGCTTATCCTGGACGGGTGCGCATTGAGGCGCTGGATATTTGTGATAGCGACGGGATCGCGGCGCTGCGCAATGCGCTTGCCGATAGCGTGCTGGATATGCTGTTCGTCAACGCGGGCACCACCAACCGCGATCCCACACAAACCATCGGCGAGATCGCGACGGAAGAGTTTATTCACGTCATGCTGACCAACGCGCTCGCGCCGATGCGGGTCATAGAAAATCTGCAGGCGCTGGTGCTGCCGCAGGGGCTGATTGGCGTTATGTCTTCAGGACAAGGCAGTTTGAGCAATAATACCGGCGGGCAGCGCGAGCTGTATCGCGGGAGCAAAGCCGCGCTGAATATGTTTATGCGCAGCTTTGCCGCCCGCCCTGCCAGCGTATCGCATCCGATGGTGGTCATGGCGCCGGGGTGGATCCGCACGGCTCTTGGCGGCGAGAGCGCCCCGCTCACCATGGCGGAGACCATCCCCTCGCTGGTGAACGTGCTGCTGGAAAAACAAAATCGTCCCGGATTAGAGTATCTGGATTATCGCGGATGTCGCGTGCCGTGGTGATAAGTCTATGCGTATTAATGGCCTGCAGACGGGTTCATGGCAGTCAATTTTCGCTTTTTACGCTATTACACCCCGATGATGGAGAGTTTCTGGACCCGTTGCGCATGGCGTGGGCTAGTCATACGTTTTTCTGGGCGTTCCTGAGCTAAAGCCAGGCAGGGGTGATATTATTCAAGCCAGAAAATGCAGGCACAACGTCAACCGGGAGCGATTTATGCACGAGGAAGTACCACTGAAATATTACGACATTGCGGATGAGTATTCGACGGAGTCCGCCGAGCCCGTCAGCGAGTCAGAACGTGAGCCCCTGGCGCGCTATTTTCAACTGCTGATTACGCGGCTGATGAATAACGAAGAAATCAGCGAGGAGGCGCAGGGAGAGATGGCCATACAAGCGGGCATCGATCGGCAGCGCATCGATGATATCGCGGAATTCCTGAATAAATGGGGTAATGAGTAGAGGTTGACGCGGACGTTCCGGGGAGTGCTTGCGGCACATGACGCATCGGCAATCGCAGCAGCGGACTTCGCGTCGGGACGTGCAATAAAGCTGGTCATTGCGACCAGCTTTACCTGAGACCTTAGAACCGGTATCCCGCAGAGAACATAAACACCCACGGATCCAGACGAATACTGTCGTGCTGCTGCGCGCCCGCCAGCTTATAGTTGGCGGTGGTGTCGATATCCATGTACCACACCGACATGTTAATCAGCCAGTCGCGGTTAATCAGATAGTCCATCCCCACCTGTCCTGCCGCCCCCCAGGAGTCTTTCAGGCTCAGATCGGATATGCCGGTCTTTTTACCTGTATCGTTCACGCTTTCATCGAAGAAGGTCGTGTAGTTGATACCCGCGCCAATGTATGGACGCAGCTTGCTGCTGGAGTCGCCAAAATACCACTGCGCCATGAGCGTCGGCGGTAAATGGTGAACGGTCGCAATATTGCCGGTTGCCGCGGTCCCGACTTTATGGCGGAACGGCGTGGCGGCCAGCAGTTCAACGCCGATGTTATCCGTTGCCATATAGGTGAACGTCAAACCCAGTTGCGTATTATTGCTGACGTTAAAGCCCCCCAGGCTGCCTAACGTGCCGCCCGCGCCTTCGGTCGGTCTGACCGTTGCCGAACCCGCGCGAATAAAAAATTCACCGGCTTCATGCGCCCAGACGCTGCTGCCGGAAAGACTGCTCAGAATAACAACCGCCGCTGCTAACTTTTTCATACCCACTTCCTCATTATGGTTATTCAGCGCCAGAATATACCTACATTGAAGTATGTTTGATCCAACCTAGATCACATTAAGTGGGCCAATTTAACATTTATTGATCCAGATTAATTTTCACTTTCTCAATACAATCAGTGAGAAGCGTGTCGTATCAAATTTCTTCCTTTATGACACTCAAGGCAGCGCGTCGCTGATTTCCTCTTCTATTTACAAAGATATACTTAGCGTGCAGGAGCAGAGACTGCTACCCAGCCGCGATTTGCGGTACAATCGCCGGCTAGTTAACACCTGCAATACTCAAGGAGAATGCATGTCTATCACGGCGAAGTCCGTCTACCGTGACACCGGGAACTTTTTCCGCAATCAGTTCGTTACTATCCTGCTGATTGCGCTGCTATGCGCGTTCATTACGGTAGTACTTGGCCATGCCTTTTCACCCAGTGAAGAGCAGCTGTCAATACTGAGCCAGGGCGATAGCCTGGCGGGTAGCGGCGGGCTGTTCGAACTGGTCCAGAGCATGACGCCGGAGCAGCAGCAAATCCTGCTGCGCGCGTCTGCGGCCTCCACCTTCTCAGGGCTGGTAGGTAACGCCATTCTTGCCGGCGGCGTTCTGCTCATGATTCAGATGGTCTCCGCCGGCCAGCGAGTCAGCGCCCTGCGCGCGATCGGCGCTTCTGCGCCGGTGCTGCCAAAGCTGCTGCTGCTGATCCTGCTGACGACGTTTATCGTGCAGATGGGAATGATGCTGGTGGTGGTGCCGGGCGTCCTGCTGGCTATCGTGCTCTCTTTCGCACCGGTTATGCTGGTGCAGGATAAAATGGGGATTTTCAGCGCCATGCGTAGCAGTATGCGTCTGGCCTGGGCCAACGTACGTCTGGTGGCGCCGGCCATTATCGGCTGGCTGCTGGCGAAAACGCTGCTGCTGCTGTTTGCCTCCAGCTTCGCGGTCCTGACGCCAAACGTTGGCGCGGTGGTAATAAATACCCTCAGCAATCTTATCTCCGCATTGTTGCTGATCTATTTATTTCGCTTGTATATGCTCATTCGTAACTAACCTAATCCGGGGCGGGTGCTCCCTGCCCCAACCTGAACGACGGAATCGATGTATGAAGCAGTTTCTGGATTTTTTACCGCTGGTAGTCTTCTTCGCATTCTACAAGCTTTATGATATCTACGCCGCGACGACCGCGCTGATTATCGCTACCGCCATCGTGCTGATTTACAGCTGGGTGCGCTATCGTAAAGTCGAGAAAATGGCGCTGATTACCTTTGTGCTGGTGGCCGTATTTGGCGGCTTAACCATCTTCTTCCATAACGATGAGTTTATTAAATGGAAGGTGACGGTTATCTACGTGCTGTTTGCCAGCGCGCTGCTGTTTAGCCAGTGGGTGATGAAGAAGCCGCTGATCCAGCGCATGCTGGGTAAAGAGCTGACGCTGCCGCAGCAGGTATGGTCGCGTCTGAATCTTGCCTGGGCGGTGTTTTTCATCCTTTGCGGACTGGCGAATATCTATATCGCTTTCTGGCTGCCGCAGAATATCTGGGTCAACTTCAAGGTCTTTGGTTTGACCGCCCTGACGCTGGTATTCACCCTGCTGAGCGGCGTGTATATCTATCGCCATATGCCGCAGGACGACAACCACTAAGCTGGCTTTCCCACGGCACGCCGGACGGCGTGCCGCGTTCTTCGCTTTTCCCCTCTCCGCATAAATCGCTTCAGCTGAAACGATTCGTAATGTAAGCTATTTCTCACAGGAGATGGCATTCCTCCTTGAACCGCCATGTGGCTAATGATGCCTGCTTTTTATTCCCGGACCGGGAATGGGCAGGCATATCTGAATTGCAGGCACCGCGTCCGGGAAGGTTAATCTTCTAAGGAACTGACGATGCGTGCAAACCGCTTTTCATCACTCTCTCTGCTTTTCTTCCTCGGAAAATGGCTGCTCCTCGCCTTTATCATCGCGGTGCTGGCGGGTACGGCATCGGCGTTTTTTCTTTTCTCACTGCAGTGGGCCACGGCAACGCGTGAAGCTCACCGCTGGCTTATCGGGCTCCTGCCGTTGGCCGTTTTTGCCGTCGGCTGGATCTACCTGCGCTACGGCACCCGCGTGGAGGCCGGCAATAACCTGATTCTGGAAGAGATTCACGACCCTCAGCGCGTCATTCCCTTGCGCATGGCGCCGCTGGTCTTTTTTGGTACCGTTGTTTCTCATCTGTTTGGCGCCTCCGTCGGGCGTGAAGGCACGGCAGTGCAGATGGGTGCCTCGATTGCCGACCGTTTTACGGCCCTTTTCCGCCTTAACGACGATGCCCGGCGAATGATACTGATGGCCGGGATCAGCGCCGGTTTCTCTTCGGTTTTCGGTACCCCGCTCGCCGGAGCGCTATTCGGGCTCGAGGTCCTGGCTATCGGACGGATGGACTACAGCGCCATTCTTCCCTGTCTGTTTGCCGCGATTATCGCCGATCGGGTCGGCATCATGTGGGGCGTGCAGCATACGTACTACTTTATTACCGGCTTTCCCACGCTGACGCTCTGGACGCTGCTGGCCATCATTATCGCCGGCTGCTGCTTTGGCCTCGCGGCGCGCATTTTCGCCGACAGCGCGCATGCGGTCGGCGCCTTCATGAAAAAACGGATTCACTACGCGCCGCTGCGGCCGTTTATTGGCGGACTGGCGATTGCCGGCGCCGTCTGGCTGCTGCACGGAGAGCGCTATATTGGCCTGGGCATACCGGTGATAGTGGACGCTTTCCAGCATCCGCTGGCGCCGTGGGATTGCTTCGGCAAACTGATCTTCACCGTTGTCTCTTTAGGCAGCGGATTTAAAGGTGGCGAAGTCACCCCGCTGTTTTACGTCGGCGCGACGCTGGGCAATGCGCTGGCGCCGCTGCTGCATATGCCGCCAGGTTTTCTGGCCGGGATAGGTTTTGTCGCCGTCTTTGCCGGCGCGGCGAATACCCCCATCGCCTCGACGCTGATGGCGATTGAGCTATTTGGCGCGGAAATCGGTGTTTACGCGGCGCTGGCCTGCGTGGTGGCATGGCTGGTCTCGGGCTATACCGGTATTTATCGTTCCCAGCGCATAGCCTGCCTGAAACAAAGCTATGTCCCGACCGGCATCAGACTGGCTGAGCTCCCGGCGTGGTACCAATCGCAAACACGCCGTCAAAAAACCGACAACGAAACCCCCACCTCCTGACGAACGCGCCCGGAAACCGGAGGGTGCAGGCTCGCCGGTTTCTTCATGATATCTACCACATGCCGGAAAGTTGCGGCAATTGTGAGGATTTAATGGAGATTAGCATCGCTTTATTGAAACGATAATGATTATCATTGATATTCTCGATCTCAATTTTTCATGATTTGATATGGATATTTATAATGAGAACGCAGAAAAATCACATAGCAACGCCCCTGGCCCTGGCCATTGCAGGCTTACTCAGCCCAGGGGTCTTCGCCGAAGAGGTGGAACAGGATACGGAGACCATGGTGGTTCATGGCACCGCCGAAGAGGCGCTGAAGCAGCAGCCGGGCGTCTCGATCATCACTGCGGAAGATATTGCTAAAGATCCCCCGGTTAACGATCTCTCAGAAATCATCCGTAAAATGCCCGGCGTCAACCTGACCGGCAACAGCGCCAGCGGCAGCCGCGGCAACAACCGTCAGATCGACATTCGCGGAATGGGACCGGAAAACACGCTGATTCTTATCGACGGCGTGCCCGTCACCTCCCGCAATTCAGTGCGCTATAGCTGGCGCGGCGAGCGCGATACCCGCGGCGACAGCAACTGGGTACCGCCGGAAATGGTGGAACGCATTGAAGTTCTGCGCGGCCCTGCCGCAGCGCGCTACGGCTCAGGCGCCGCGGGCGGCGTTGTCAATATCATCACCAAACGCCCCACCAACGACTGGCACGGCTCGCTTTCGCTGTATACCAATCAGCCGGAAAATAATAAAGAAGGCGCCACCAACCGAGCTAACTTCAGCCTCAACGGACCGCTGGCGGGAGATGCCCTGACCATGCGTTTGTACGGCAACATTAACAAAACGGAGCCCGATGCCTGGGATATTAACCGCGCGCAAAATGGCTCTTACGCGGCGGGCCGCGAAGGGGTACGCAACAAAGATATTAACGCCCTGCTGTCGTGGAAAGTTACGCCGCAGCAGATCCTGGATTTTAGCTACGCCTATAGCCGCCAGGGCAATATTTATGCCGGCGATACGCAGTACAGCAACAGCAATATGAGCCCAAATGGCCTGGTGGATACGCTGTACGGTCAGGAAACCAACCGGCTATATCGGCAGACCTGGGGCCTGACCTACAACGGGATCTGGGACTGGGGCCAGTCGAAGGCGGGCGTCTACTACGAAAAAACCAACAATACCCGCCTGCAGGAGGGCACCACCGGCCGCGTTGAAGGGATGATCAATAGCGATGTCTATGACACCAGCCGCCTGGAGTCGTGGCGCTCAACCGCAGAGGTGAATCTCCCCTTCAACTGGCTCGCTGAACAGACCCTGACTCTGGGCATGGAATGGAATCGCGATGAGCTAAACGATCCGGCGTCCATGCAGGCCACCACGACGACGGAAACACTGCCGGGGATGTCCGGCGATCCTTCGCAACGCAGCCCTAAAAACAGCGCCACCCTGACCGGTATTTATCTGGAAGACAATATCGAAGCGACGCCGGGCACCAATATTATCCCGGGTCTGCGCTTCGACTATCATAACGACTTCGGCAGCAACTGGAGCCCGAGCCTGAACCTGTCGCAGGATCTGGGCGATATGTTTAAGGTCAAAGCGGGCATCGCCCGGGTATTTAAAGCGCCGAACCTGTATCAGTCGAGCGAAGGCTATCTGCTTTCGACGCGGGGTAACGGCTGCCCGATAAGTATTGCCGATGGCAACTGCTATCTGTTGGGTAACCCGGACCTCGATCCGGAAATCAGCATCAACAAGGAGATCGGCCTTGAGTTTAACCTGAACGGTTACAACGCCGGCGTCACCTGGTTTCGCAACGACTACAAAAACAAGATCGTCTCCGGTACCGAGATACTGGGTAATACCGCGACCGGAGCGAATATCCTGCAGTGGGAGAACGGTGGGAAAGCGGTCGTCGAAGGCCTTGAAGGCACGCTGCTGGTTCCGGTCATTGTCGATACGCTCAGCTGGCGCACCAATGCCACTTATATGATCAAATCGGAAAACAAAGATACCGGAAACCCGCTGTCCGTTATTCCGAAATACACCATCAATACCCTGCTCGACTGGCAGGTGACCAGCAAGTTTTCGGCGAACGTCAACTGGACTCTGTACGGTCGGCAGAAACCGCGGGAATATGCGGAAATTCGTACTGAAAACGGCGTGCTGGCCACAAATGAAGTGGGCTCCTATTCCGTGGTTGGTATCGGCGGCAACTATCAGCTAATGAAAGACCTGCGCCTGAACGCCGGGATCAGTAACCTGTTCGATAAGCAAATTTATCGTGAAAACGAAGGGGCTTCGACCTATAACGAACCGGGTCGCGCCTATTACGCTGGCGTCACGATCTCCTTCTAACCCCTCACGCCCGCTATCGCGGGCGTATTCCCTATTCTCTCAGCGTCATTTTCATAGTAGCATCCGCCTGATCATCTTTGACTAGTACAGAGTATAGAATGACAACAACAGATCTTACGCCGAAGGGCGAATTGGTATTACGCACCCTGGCGATGCCGGCGGACACCAACGCTAACGGCGATATTTTCGGCGGCTGGCTGATGTCGCAGATGGATATTGGCGGGGCGATTATGGCCAAAGAGATTGCCCACGGTCGCGTCGTGACCGTGCGCGTCGACGGCATGACTTTTTTACGCCCGGTCGCGGTCGGCGACGTGGTGTGCTGCTACGCCAACTGCGTGAAGCGCGGCAATACGTCGATAACCATCAATATGGAAGTGTGGGTCAAAAAGGTGTCGTCTGAACCCATCGGCCAGCGCTACAAAGCAACCGAAGCGCTGTTTATCTACGTCGCGGTAGATAATGAGGGTAAACCGCGCGCCCTTCCCGCCCAGTAATTCTGCCGGCCCGGCGCTTCCGGGCCGGTCTTTTACAGAAAGCCTAGTAAAGAGAAGAAGAAGTAGCCCAGCACAATAATAATAACCGGCAGGACGTATAGCGGAAAATACTGCACCAGGATGGTATGGCGCGGCACCACAACGCGTTCAGAGATTTGTTCGCGCGTCAGCCCTTCGGCCCCTTTCGCCTGCTCCAGAATCAGCTGATCCTCAACGCCCTCGCGCAGAAACTTCGCCTGGCGCCCCATCCGCGCCCCGGAGGCCTGTAGCGCCATGCCGACGAACACCAGAATATAGATAACCCAGAAGCCGATATTCATACCGTGCTTAAAGTCCGGCAGCGGCGAGTTGTACCAGAAGAAATTCAGGAACGGCGTATTGAAACGCATCATCTCAATCATCACATGAGCAAAGTCCATCATCACCGCGTCAATGCCCGGTTTTTTCTCACTGTGCTCGTACATAAACTTCAGCACGGAGATCAGCGTCGAGATAACCGCCGGGATAAATACCACCCACCCCAAAATACGTTTAAGTACTGCAACGCGTCCAGCTTGTTGATACGTCATGGGTTCCCCTTGTTAAGACGCCTGTCTACCCTAAGTCTACCTTCGTCGGCGAATTTCGCCCAATAATGCGCGGTATGATATACCATGAGTGCCGATTCGTTATCTACTTACGCTACAGGAGAGGGACTTATGTCAGCCAGGCGCCAGATTCACGCCGCGATTTTTGATATGGATGGTTTACTGATTGATTCTGAGCCGCTGTGGGATAAAGCGGAGCTGGAGGTGATGGCAAGCCTCGGGGTGGATATCAGCCGCCGCCATGAAATGCCCGATATCCTGGGGCTGCGCATCGATTTAGTCGTCGATCTGTGGTTTGCCCAGCAGCCGTGGAAAGGCCCGGATCGTGCCGAAGTCACCGCGCGGATCATCAACCGCGCCATCCAGCTGGTGGAAGAAGCGCGTCCGCTCCTCCCCGGTGCGCGGGAAGCGGTGGCGATGTGCAAAGCCCAGGGGTTGAAAATCGGCCTGGCGTCGGCTTCGCCGCTGCGGATGCTGGAAAAAGTCCTCACCATGTTTGAACTGCGCGATCAATTTGACGTCCTCGCTTCCGCCGAAGGGCTGCCGTTCAGCAAACCGCACCCGCAGGTCTATCTGGACTGCGCCGCCAGACTCGGCGTCAGCCCGATGCACTGCGTGGCGCTGGAAGACTCGGTTAACGGCATGATTGCCAGCAAAGCGGCCCGAATGCGATCTATCGTCGTACCGGAAGCGGAAAACAGCCGCGATCCGCGCTTCGTGCTGGCGGACGTGAAGCTTGCCACCCTTGAATCCCTCACCCTGAGCGACCTGCTCGGTTAATCCTGCCGCTGATGATGAGATAGCGGCACCGTCTCATCATCACAAAATTAAAACAGCGTTTCATTTTTATTTGTTTTTTCTTCTCCCGCCCTCTATGCTTGTCTCAACGGCGTTATTTAACGCGTGAAATCAGCATACAGAGGTGCATATGGTACTGAACGCCTTTGACCTTACAGGCAAGGTCGCTATCGTGACGGGTTGTGATACCGGGCTGGGCCAGGGAATGACGCTGGGCCTTGCGCAGGCCGGGTGCGATATCGTCGGCGTGAATCGCCGGATCCCCCATGAAACCGCAGAGAAGGTTCAGGCGCTGGGCCGACGCTTTACCGCTATTCAGGCCGATCTGAGCCGGCAGGATGAGATTGAAACCATTGTCGATCGGGCCGTGGCCGCCATGGGCCGGGTAGATATTCTGGTCAACAATGCGGGAACCATCCGCCGCGCCGATGCGCTCTCCTTTAGCGAAAAAGACTGGGACGAGGTGATTAACCTGAATCTGAAGTCGGTGTTCTTTCTTTCACAGGCGGTCGCCAGACAGTTTATTCAGCAGGGTGATGGCGGGAAAATCGTTAACATTGCCTCAATGCTCTCCTTTCAGGGGGGGATTCGGGTACCCTCCTACACCGCGTCAAAAAGCGGCGTACTGGGCATTACCCGCCTAATGGCCAACGAATGGGCGGGGCATCGCATCAACGTTAACGCCATTGCCCCGGGATACATGGCTACCAACAATACTCAGCAGCTGCGTGAAGACGCCGAGCGCAGCAAAGCGATTCTCGATCGTATTCCGGCCGGGCGCTGGGGCGTGCCGGATGACCTTCAGGGGCCGGTGGTTTTTCTCGCCTCCCGGGCGGCGGATTACATTAGCGGCTTTACGCTGGCGGTAGATGGCGGCTGGCTGGCACGCTGATGTTTTTGTGACAAAGAGTTACACCGTCACCTCTTCCGCACACTGTATAAAAACCCTATACTGTATGAATTGACAGTTTAGGGTGTTTATCATGACGGCGGAAGGCCACCTCCTCTTCTCTATCGCCTGTGCGGTATTTGCGAAAAACGCGGAATTGACCCCCGTGCTGGCTCAGGGCGACTGGTGGCACATCGTTCCTTCCGCCATCCTGACCTGTCTGCTGCCGGATATCGATCACCCTAAGTCGTTTCTCGGTCAGCGATTAAGCTGGATATCAAAACCGATAGCGCGCGCCTTTGGCCATCGCGGCTTCACCCATAGCCTGCTGGTAGTCTTTGGCGCGGTCGCGATTTTCTCATTGAAAGTACCGGAAAGCTGGATAGTGCCGGCAGATGCGGTTCAGGGCCTGGTTCTTGGCTACCTCAGCCATATTCTCGCCGACATGCTCACCCCGGCAGGCGTTCCGCTGCTCTGGCCCTGCCGCTGGCGTTTTCGCCTGCCCCTGCTTGCACCGCGCAAGGGTAACCAGCTGGAGCGCGCGCTGTGTATGGCGCTGTTTATCTATGCCGTATGGATGCCGCAAAACCTTGCCGAAAACAGCGCCATTCGCTGGTCATCGGACATGATTAATTCTTTGCAAACCACCTTTAATCGCTTAATTAGCCACCAGGTTGGACGATAAACCAGCGAATTATTCAATTTGTTATAATCAATTCCATTTGAATATAAGTAACGAATAACGCCTTCTGCTACCCTTGCCGTCATAAGAGTTGGTTATTGACCAACCCGGTAATAAAAGATATCAGGAGAACGGGGATGAACTTTCCATTAATAGCGAACGTAGTCGTGTTCGCGGTTTTACTGTTGGCGCTGGCCCAAACCCGCCATAAACAGTGGAGCCTCGCTAAAAAAGTGCTGGTCGGTCTGGCGATCGGCGTTGTCTTCGGCCTGGCGCTACAGCTTATCTATGGTTCCGACAGCCCGGTGCTGAAGGATTCTATCCAGTGGTTCAATATCGTCGGTAACGGCTATGTTCAACTGCTGCAAATGATCGTCATGCCGCTGGTTTTCGCCTCCATTCTGAGCGCGGTCGCCCGTCTGCATAATGCCTCGCAGCTGGGTAAAATCAGCTTCCTCAGTATTGGAACCCTGCTGTTCACCACGCTGATTGCGGCGCTGGTCGGGGTGCTGGTCACTAATATGTTTGGCCTGACCGCCGAAGGGCTGGTTCAGGGCAGCGCGGAGACCGCCCGCCTCAACGCCATTCAGAGCAATTACGCCGGTAAAGTCGCGGACCTGAGCGTCCCGCAGTTGATCCTCTCTTTCGTACCGAAAAACCCGTTTGCCGATCTGACCGGCGCGAACCCAACGTCGATTATCAGCGTGGTTATCTTCGCCGCGTTCCTCGGCGTCGCGGCGCTGAAATTGCTGAAAGATGACGTCGCCAAAGGCCAGCGCGTACTCACCGCCATCGACACGCTGCAGAGTTGGGTAATGAAGCTGGTGCGCCTGGTGATGCAGTTAACGCCGTACGGCGTGCTGGCGCTGATGACCAAGGTGGTCGCGGGCTCTAACCTGCAGGACATCATCAAGCTCGGCAGCTTCGTTATCGCCTCCTATATTGGTCTGGGCATCATGTTCGTGGTGCACGGTCTGCTGCTGGCGGTCAACGGCGTGAGTCCTCTGAAGTACTTCCGTAAAGTCTGGCCGGTATTGACCTTCGCCTTTACCAGCCGCTCCAGCGCGGCGTCTATTCCGCTGAACGTGGAAGCGCAAACGCGTCGCCTGGGCGTGCCGGAGTCTATCGCCAGCTTCTCCGCATCGTTCGGCGCCACGATCGGGCAGAACGGCTGCGCGGGCCTCTATCCGGCGATGCTCGCCGTGATGGTCGCCCCTACCGTCGGTATTAACCCGCTCGATCCGCTGTGGATTGCGACGCTGGTGGGCATCGTGACCGTTAGTTCCGCCGGGGTCGCGGGCGTGGGCGGCGGCGCGACCTTTGCCGCCCTGATCGTCCTGCCGGCGATGGGCCTGCCGGTCACGCTGGTGGCGCTGCTGATCTCGGTTGAGCCGCTGATTGATATGGGCCGTACCGCGCTGAACGTAAGCGGTTCCATGACTGCCGGTACCCTGACCAGCCAGTGGCTGCGTCAAACCGATAAAGCTATTCTCGATAGCGAAGAGGACGCGGAGCTCGCGCACCGCTAAGCGGGCCCGCACTTCAGGTTGTTAAAAACAAAAAACCGCTGATTTTCAGCGGTTTTTTTATTGTGCCCGGCACATTCAGGCGTCGATTTCACCTTCCTGCCTCATTTGCGTCGCCCAGCGCTGCGCCGCTTCCGGCACGTTAAACGGCGGGGAGCGACGAAAATGTTCGTCTATCAGCACAAAAGCAACGTATTTACCCCGCAAAACCCAGACGTCGCGAAAACCATCCATTTTGACGGCGTGTTCCGGCGGCGCAGGCTCGACTCGCGGCACGTAGCTAATGACCTGACGATTTTGTTGGCGAAGTGGTTTCATCACAAATAGATTCACTAAACACAGCGGGAAACAGAAACCCCTATCATAGCCGAAAAAGCCCCCTTTCGTCGCCCCCAGCTTGCGGCCCTTTAGTAGTAAAACTCTTATAAAAATATATTCTTGAAATGATGTTCTACAATTAGAAGGGTTTTGGTTTAGCAACGACCATTTTCAGCAATGAAAGCAGGAGCGAGCAATGTCTGATAAACACCATAACCCGCAACCCCATCAATCACCGGTTCACGACGACCGGGAAGCAAAACCAGGTCTGGATGCCTTAGCCCCCGAAGATCAGAACTGGCGGCCCACGCCGCATCCCACCGCCCCAGGTGAAGAGCCGACCGCCCCGGGCAGTATGAAAGCCCCGGATACGCGCAGCGAAAAGCTCGATGCCCTTGAAAAACAGCGTAAAGGCGGCGAGGATTTTGCGCTCACCACCAATCAGGGCGTACGCATCGCAGACGACCAGAACTCGCTGCGCGCGGGCAAACGCGGCCCCACGCTGCTGGAAGATTTTATCCTGCGCGAAAAAATCACCCATTTTGACCACGAGCGCATTCCTGAGAGGATCGTCCATGCCCGCGGCTCCGCTGCGCACGGCTATTTCCAGGCGTACAGCGATTTAAGCGATATCACCAAAGCGGCTTTCCTCTGCGATCCGCAGAAAAAAACGCCGGTCTTCGTCCGGTTTTCCACCGTTCAGGGCGGCGCAGGCTCCGCCGATACGGTGCGCGACATCCGCGGCTTTGCCACCAAGTTTTATACCGACGAGGGCATCTTTGACCTGGTCGGCAACAACACGCCGATCTTTTTTATTCAGGACGCGATCAAGTTCCCTGATTTCGTCCACGCGGTCAAACCCGAGCCGCACTGGGCCGTCCCGCAGGGGCAAAGCGCGCACGACACGTTCTGGGATTACGTCTCACTGCAGCCCGAAACGCTGCATAACGTGATGTGGGCGATGTCCGACCGCGGACTGCCCCGCAGCTACCGCACGATGGAAGGGTTCGGCATCCACACCTTCCGCCTGATTAACGCGGAAGGTAAAGCCACCTTCGTACGTTTTCACTGGAAGCCGGTCGCGGGCAAAGCCTCCCTGGTATGGGACGAGTCGCAAAAGCTGACCGGTCGCGATCCCGATTTCCACCGCCGTGATTTATGGGAAGCGATTGAAGCCGGCGATTATCCTGAGTACGAGCTGGGCTTACAGCTGATCCCGGAAGAGGACGAGTTTGCTTTTGATTTCGATCTGCTGGATCCCACCAAGCTGATTCCGGAAGCGCTGGTCCCGGTGCAGCGCGTCGGTAAGATGGTCCTCAATCGCAACCCGGACAACTTCTTTGCCGAAAACGAACAGGCGGCCTTCCATCCAGGGCATATCGTTCCGGGGATAGACTTCAGCAACGATCCGCTGCTGCAGGGCCGACTCTTCTCCTATACCGATACGCAGATCAGCCGCCTCGGCGGGCCGAATTTCCATGAAATTCCGATCAATAAACCCACCTGCCCGTACCATAATTTCCAGCGTGACGGCATGCACCGGATGGATATTGATACCAACCCGGCAAACTATGAACCTAACTCCATCAACGATAACTGGCCGCGGGAGACGCCGCCGGCCGCTAAACGCGGCGGCTTTGAATCCTATGCCGAGCGGGTTGACGGGGAAAAGATTCGCCAGCGCAGTCCGTCGTTTGGCGAATATTACTCGCAGCCCCTGCTGTTCTGGCGTAGCCAGACGCCTATTGAGCAGCAGCATATTATCGACGGATTCAGCTTCGAGCTGAGCAAGGTCGTCAGGGAGTGGATCCGCGAGCGGGTGGTCGATCAGCTGGCGCATATCGACCTGCAGCTGGCTCAGGCGGTGGGTAAAAATCTGGGTATTGAGCTCACCGACGAACAGCGCAGCATCACGCCGCCGCCGGATGTTAACGGTCTGAAAAAGGATCCTACGTTAAGCCTGTACGCTATTCCCAGCGGTGACGTAAAAGGCCGGGTGGTAGCGGTACTGCTTAACGATCGTCCGGTCGCCAAAGAGCTCCTGACGCTGCTCAAGGCGCTCAAAGCGCACGGGGTGCATGCCAAACTACTCTATTCCCGAATGGGGAAAGTGCAGGCCGATGACGGTACCGAGCTGCCGGTGGCCGGGACCTTTGCCGGGTCGCCATCGCTTACCGTGGACGCGGTCATTGTTCCCGGCGGCGATCTGCAAAGCCTGAGCAACAACGGTGATTTCCACTACTACCTGCTGGAAGCCTATAAACACCTGAAGCCGATTCTGCTGGCAGGCGATGCCCGGCAGTGCAAAGCGCCGCTGCAGGTTGCCAGTCAGGGGGAAGAAGGCATCGTTGAGACGGACGCCATCGATAATGCGTCGGTGGATGCGCTGATTACCCTGATGGCGGCGCATCGGGTGTGGTCGAGAAGCGCCAAAATCTCCGCGATCCCGGCGTAAAAAAAGCCCGGCATTTCTGCCGGGCTTCTCACTTCTCTTTACTTACACATCGCGATAGGTGCCGAGCCGGTAGCCGCGCTCGGCAATCGCATACTTCAGCGACTCGGCGGTGAGCACGTCCAGTTCGGTCAGGCGCGGGTAGCAATAGGCGCTACCCATAATCGTGTTATCAACGAACGCCGGGTGGCACATCACCTCCAGCGATCGCTCATCACGCTGGATAGAGGCATCCAGGGTTTGCAGAAACAGCGCTTCCGAAACCCCTTCCCCGTAAAACTCGCTGGTAAACCCGTCGCTGCTGCGCGCCGCATCCTGTGCTAAACCTGACAGCGTCGCCAGTTGCCGATCGATCCGCAGCGCCACCCCCTTCTCGCGCGCAAAGGCCGCGACGATGGGGTAAATCTGCGCAATCATATGCACATGGTGATGGCTGTCGATATGCGTCGGCTCATGGCCAAACAGCTCGACAAAGCGCCGGTACTGGCACTCCAGCTCGTGCGCGATCTCATCCAGCGGCAGGCTATCCTCTTCCGCCATCTGCCAAATCCACTTACCGAGACGACCTTCGCGGGTTAAGCCCGGCATCGCCGACAGCGGTTCGCCCAGCGTCAGGACAAAGTGCATCCCCACCGCCAGCTCAGGGACGCAGCGGCTAAGCTGGGCAGCGTGGCCGATCGCTGCGCCGTTGACCAGCGCCGTCGTGGAGGTGACCAGACCGTTCTTGCAGGCTTCGATAATGCCGTAGTTTTGCCCTTTGCTGAGGCCAAAGTCATCGGCATTGACGATTAACACGCGTTCCATAAGCCGCTCCCGTTACTGTTTCAGTTTTTCGATAGTCGCCGCAAAGTTTGGCAGCCACTGCTCGTGCGCAAGGATCATCTCACGCGCCAGCTGTTCTGCGTCACGATCGGAGTGGATCAGCGGGCTCAGGTTAAGCGCCAGCAGCACGTCATCCAGTTTACCGCTGATTGCCGCTTCGCTGGCCGCGACTTCAAAGCCTTTAATGGTGTAAATCAGCCCCAGCACTTTTTCGTCGAAATGCGTGATGCGCGGCGTCGGTTTCGCACCGTCGCGACCCAGCGTACAGGTCATCTCGACCGCCCAGTCGGCCGGGATGTTATTCACGTGGCCATGGTGCGGCACGTTCACGTAATGTTCGGCCTGCTTATCATTGTAAATGGCGTTAATCACTTCACAGGCCGCGTCGGAGTAATACGCCCCGCCGCGCTGTTCCAGCTCTTTTGGTTTAACGTTCAGATCCGGATCTTTGTACAGCTCAAACAGCTGTTTCTCAACCTTCTGCACCACCTGCGCGCGGGCGCCGCCTTTGTAGTACTCGCCCATTTCAATCGCCAGCATCTCTTTTGGCTTAAAGTAGTAGAGCAGATAGGAACAAGGGATCAGGCGCAGCGAACGGAGCAGCCCTTCGCTAAACGGCAAATCAAAGATATTTTTCACCGAGTTTGCGCTCAATCGACCCGACGCCACGCCGTCAAGCAGCTCGTCAAAGCGCGAAACGCCGTTGACCAGCACATCCCGCACGAACACCAGATGATTCAGACCAAACAGATCGATATTGAGCTCATCGCTCGGGCTCAGCTTCAGCACATCGGTGATAAACATCTTCATGCCGATAGGAATATTGCACACGCCGATAAAGCGCTTAAAGCCGGTATGACGATAAACCGCTTCGGTCACCATACCCGCCGGGTTGGTAAAGTTAATCACCCAGGCGTTCGGACAGACTTCCTGCACATCTTTCACAATGTCAAAAATGACCGGAATGGTGCGCAGACCTTTAAACAGTCCGCCCGCGCCGTTGGTTTCCTGGCCTAAATAGCCGTGGCTCAGCGGAATACGCTCATCCTTTTCGCGCGCCTTAAGCTGGCCGACGCGCAGCTGGGTGGTGACGAAATCTGCGCCTTCCAGCGCCGCGCGGCGATCGAGGGTCTTGTAGACTTTCATCGGGACGCCGGCTTTTTCCACCATGCGCTGGCACAGCGCGTGGATAATATCGAGCTTTTCCTGCCCTTCCGCGACGTCCACCAGCCACAGTTCGCTAATCGGCAGTTCATGATAACGCTTCAGGAATCCTTCCAGTAATTCCGGGGTATAGCTGCTGCCGCCGCCGATAGTCACTACCTTCAATTTCTGGCTCATCTTTTTCTCCCTTGCGGATAGCGCGTATGCGGCACCCGCTCTCCGTTTAAATACGGACAGTTAATTTGAATATTTAGACCGCGCGGACTATTCCGCGCCCGGTTAATTAATACTGGTGAGGTGTTTCCGATAGCTGCTGGGGGTAAAAGAAGTCAGCTTCTTGAATGTTTTAATAAACAGACTTGGGCTACTGTACCCCGACTCATAGGCGATATCGGTCACCGAGTAGTTGGTTATCTCCAGCTGTTTTTTGGCGAAGTTGATGCGAATATCGTTAATCATCTGCATCGGCGTTTTGGCGTAATAACGCTGGGTCGCCCGGGTTAAGTATTCCTGAGTTTTCCCGGAAAGCTCGACCATATTTTCCAGCGCCCCCTCGCCAAATTTAAGCTTATCGTGCATACCCTCAACGGTATTTTTTAACCATTGCGGAATAACGTCTTCCGTAGGTTCTTCACGATAATGCCGCAAACGATTCAGGGTGTAAAAAGACACCAGCTCGATAAATTCGTCGAATTCAGTTTCACGAAAATTCAGTGATGCAATAACCGACTCAATATAACTGAGAAAAGTACTTTTAACGGCATAGACCTGTGAGGCGACCAGACCAAACGGCAGCAGCGGCAGATAGTGTTTCTCAAAGAAACTTTTGCTGATGCCAACGTTAAGAATGCGCGTCGCACCAAATTCATAAAAACTCTGGTGATGCGACCCCATTGGGATGAAGACAAAATCCCCGCGCTCCAGCAGCACCCGCTTGCCATTAATAACCTGATAATAGCGCCCGGTTAAAACGATGGTGTACTCGTAGTAATCATGCTGGTGAAGCCCGCTTACGCTCTCCGTTTTGTTATAGATGACCACATGAAAGTTCTTGCCGTTAAAGAGTTGTTGCTCCCGGGCGGTACTGATTTCAGTGGTCATCATCTTTGGCTGCCTCATCGTGTCGATGACCTATTGTACCTTCTCGTGCAGCTCAATCAATTCGGCAACCAGCTCACGAGCCAGCATTGAGGTCATCAGATGATCCTGCGCATGAACCAGCACCAGGCTCACCTTCATTTTGCCTTCCCCCTCATCGCTCTCAATCAGCTGCGTCTGCACAAGGTGCGCTTCGCTCAGCGCCATGCGCGACTGTTCCATCATCGTTTTCGCCGCCTCGAAATCGCCCTGCTTTGCCTGCTTCAGCGCGGCATAAGCCAGGCTGCGCGCTTGACCGGAGTTGATAATCAGCCCCATCACCACCTCTTCGAGGTCGTTTACCGCGGTCTCTTCTGCTGCGATGTTATCCAGATCAAACATAATGACTCCCTTATTTCCAGGACGGTACGGGAAATCTTCCGTACCGCTCAATATTAGAATTTCAGTGCGTTAGCGATATCTTCTTCGCTCTCTTCCTGCTCAATGACGCCCTGCGCTTTGTTGGAAATCACCACAAACGGCAGGTAGACCAGGGTGGACACGGCAAGGTTGAACAGGGCCAGCAGCAGAGCGGCTACGCTACCGTTGGTGTTAAAGAAGGCGCCTAAACCGGTTGGCATGGTCCACGGCGCGATATTGGTAATCGGCGGGATGATGCCCAGGGTATAAGCCGTCATGGTGATAGCCGCCAGCAGAGGCTGAATCAGAATGAAGGGGATAAACATCACCGGGTTCATAATGATCGGCAGACCGAACAGGATTGGCTCGTTAATCTGGAAGATGCCTGACGGCAGCGCCAGTTTCGCCACCTGACGATGATCCTCACGACGTGAAGCGATAAAGATGGCGATAATTAAGCCCAGAGTCGCGCCGGTACCGCCAAGGAAGATGTAGGAATCCAGCATCGGCTTGGCCCACATATGGAAGCTCTTACCCGCGGCCAACGCGGCCTCGACGGAACCGTACTGCTGGTAGGTTGCAATGTTTTCCAGCGCCCACGGCGTCATGATTCCGCTATCCAGCGCTGACAGCGCCAGCGACCCGTGTACGCCGAAGAACCACAGCAGCGAGGTGAAAATGACGTATGCCCAGCCTACGACGGCGCCCATTGAAGCCAGCGGCGTGGAGATAGTGTCCATGATGATCTGGTGGAAGTTAGTCCCCCAGTGGGTCAACGCCCAGGAGATAATCCCCATAATCGAGAGGATGATAAAGGCCGGAATAACCGCAGAGAATGAACGGGAAACCGAAGCCGGCACGCTGGACGGCAGCGTAATCACCCAGTTGCGATGAACGATAAAGGTGAACATCTCGGCAACGACCAGACCGATGACAATACCAGAAATGATATTGGCGCCGCCTAACCAGTTCGCGCCCACGGCGTAGGCTTCACCGACGCTATAAGGCGTGACGGTCATAAATGCCGCAACGGCCAGTAAACCGGCGGCCATCGGGTCTACTCTCCGCTCCTCAGCTAAAGCGGAGCCAATAAAGAAAGGCGCCATCAGCGACATAATGCCAAGCGTACCGTTATAAACGTTACCGCCGATAGCTTTAAAACCGTTAAGCGTTTCTATTGTAGACGCATCCAGACGGATGCCCATTGAATAAAAGAATGAGCCGTCGCCAAAGCTCAAAAATACGTTGTTAATTAAAACAAACATCGCCCCGGCTAGCGTCAATGGCATTAACTTAATAAAGCCGTTTTTAATTGCATTGACGTGGGGCTGCCTTCCTATTTTGACGGCAAAAGGCAGGAGTACTTTTTCAAGCGAGTCAATCACTTTACTCATAATAAATACCCTTTAAGGCCGCAATATAGTCACTGCGGCAATGATAGATGAAATTACTCTTTGACGGGAAAATAAACTCTGGGTATTTCGGACAGCGAGCAGCTAAAACACACCCTCACGAAATTCTAACCGCTGCTATCCGAAATATGTCGAGTTTTAAAATAAAATTATTGTGCAGCAGCTTTCTTAATGGCCGCAACGGCCGCTTTCAGAACACCTAAACCATCGATCTTACCGTACAAAACAGAATCAATGACTTCTACGGGTTTATTTGGCAGTAAACGCTGAATGTCCGGCAGCATATAGGAAATTTGTGGGCCTAATAATACGACATCCGCATCAGGTCCTTTTTCACCGGCTAAGGTCTCCGGAAATGCTTCAATAATCACCGGCACTTCATACTTCTCGGCCTGGGCACGCATTTTCGATACCAGCAGTGATGTCGACATCCCAGCAGAACAGAACAGGTAGATATGTTTCTTTTCCATGAACGCTTCCTCAATTTGTGTGACCCGGTCCTCTCTGCAGCATTGATGCCTGAGAGGCGGTAAGAGATGTTTCTTTGAATTAGTATTGTTTATGCATTGAGTATACGGCATCGATCGACAGCAGGATAATTCCTCCTTGAACAGAATTGTCTCTCATTGACCTCGCGTTTTGACTGCCTTCACATTTCCCTCAAATAATTCGCGCAATTAAATAAGCATCAGAACTCATAAAAAAACCCGACCACTGGTCGGGCTTTCGTAGGAATCAGCACTATGGCGGGGCGTTACTTACTGTTGCGTGGGTCGGTATCGTACTCGGCGCAGGTCTGATAACCAGAATTCATCACGCGGCCGGTTTCATCCAGCGCAACGAAGTAGGTTTCAATTTTACCATCGCGTTGACCCAGGATATATGTCTGGCAGGTACCGCGCGCGTGGATCATGGTGACTTCTGATGAAGGTTTACCGGCAATTTGCGCAACCTGCGCGCGGGTCATGCCTTTCTTAACGTCTTTAACCACGGGTTGAGTGAACTGATCTTTCGTACGGTCGTAGGCCGTACACCCTGCCAGCAGGGTCAATACTGCTGCTGCGCCCAGAAATCCTGCAAAATGCTTGTTCATATACCATCCTCTTTTTTTTGGCGTGTTAATAAGCCTGGAATAAATATCGTTATTTTTCAAGCCGAAGGTGGAAATGAAGCGAAATTAAGAGCTTTCCAATAATAAATCCCCTCTTGTTGAGGTTGCCTGCTTTTGCTTCACTCAAAATTGTGATCCTTGTCGTTTTACCGGCAAAGAGGTAGGTTAAACCACTGCTTATTGGCAAACAGATTCACTTCCCGGAGGGCGCAATGACGCTACAACAAGAGATTATTCAGGCGCTGGGCGCAAAACCCCAGATCGATGTCGAAGCCGAGATACGCCGCAGCGTAGACTTTTTGAAGGCCTATCTTCAGAGATACCCTTTTATTAAATCACTGGTCCTCGGCATCAGCGGCGGCCAGGATTCAACGCTAACCGGTAAATTGTGTCAGTTAGCCATCAACGAACTGCGTGCCGAAACCGGTGACAGCAGCCTGCAGTTTATTGCCGTGCGCCTGCCCTACGGCGTGCAGGCGGATGAGCAGGACTGCCAGGACGCTATCGCTTTTATTCAGCCGGATCGCGTATTAACGGTCAATATCAAAGGCGCCGTGCTGGCCAGCGAACAGGCGCTGCGCGAGGCCGGGATTGAACTTAGCGACTTTGTTCGCGGTAACGAAAAAGCCCGCGAACGCATGAAGGCTCAGTACAGCATCGCCGGAATGACCCACGGCGTCGTGGTGGGTACCGACCATGCGGCGGAAGCCATTACCGGATTCTTCACCAAATACGGTGATGGCGGTACGGATATTAACCCTATCTTTCGCCTTAACAAACGCCAGGGCAAACAGCTGCTGGCCCAGCTAGGCTGCCCGGAGCATCTGTATAAAAAGCTGCCGACCGCCGATCTTGAGGACGACCGCCCCTCCCTGCCGGACGAAGTGGCGCTGGGCGTGACCTACGAAAATATCGATGATTATCTGGAAGGCAAAGCGCTGGATGAGAAAATTGCGAAAACGATTGAAGGCTGGTATTTGAAAACCGAGCATAAACGCCGACCGCCGATTACGGTCTTCGACGACTTCTGGAAAAAGTAATTCGCCTCTCCCCCTCCGCCCCGACCCGGTTCGGGGCGATTTTTTATCCTTTTCGCCTCTTCCTTCGACTGCTATACTGGATAAATAACCAGCACCAGGAGCAAAAGTGGCAAGAAGGCAATCCGCCCCGCGTCTCGAATTTGAAGCGGCGGCAATTTATGAGTATCCCGAACATCTGCGTCCGTGGCTTGAGGCTTTGCCCAGGCAGCCGGGAGTGTATCTGTTCCACGGCGAAAGCGATACCCTACCGCTCTATATCGGGAAAAGCGTGAATATCCGCAGCCGGGTGTTGTCGCATCTGCGCACGCCCGACGAAGCGGCGATGCTGCGCCAGTCCCGGCGCATTACCTGGCAACGAACGGCGGGAGAGCTGGGCGCACTCTTATTAGAGGCACAGCTCATTAAAGAACAGCAGCCGCTATTCAATAAGCGTCTGCGGCAAAACCGACAGCTATGTTCATTACGCCTGGCTGACGCCCGTCCGCAGGTGGTGTACGCCAGCGAGCTGGATTTTTCCCTGCAAAGCGATCTCTATGGTCTTTTTGCCAACCGCCGCGCGGCGCTGCAGGCGCTGCAAAAAATTGCCGACGAGCATCGCCTGTGCTACGGATTAATGGGCCTCGAGCCGCTCAACCGCGGGCGGGCCTGCTTTCGTTCGGCGCTCGGCCGCTGCGCGGGCGCCTGTTGCGGAAAAGAGAGCGTTGAAGCACACCAGCAGCGTCTGGTCGACAATATGCAAAAGATGCAGCTGGTATGCTGGCCCTGGGCCGGGGCGATCGCGCTGGAAGAGAGCAGCGAGGATATGACCCAATACCACATTATTCAAAACTGGCTTTGGCTCGGCGCGGTAGAGTCTCTGTCGCAGGCGTCATCACTCACGCGCCTGTCGGCCAAATTTGACCATGACGGTTATAAAATATTGTGTAAGCCGCTGCTCAGCGGCCGCTATAAGCTCCATCCTCTGTGAGGCGAATGTCAGCCCCGATGCGCTATCGGGGCAATTACCAGCCGCCCCCGCCGCCCCCGCCAGAGCCGCCTCCGGATGAACCGCCTCCGGAGGAACCGGAGCCGCTGTAACCGGAACCTGATGATGAACCGTTCCCTGAACCGCTATCCGGCGTTGACATAGAGGCGGTTCGGCAGGCTTCGCTGAAGTGGTGGACGCTTCCCCAGTCGGCGCCGGCAAACGCATGCGACACGGCGCCTGTACTACTCAGGTAGTGGGCAAAGGTATTTGCCCATGTTTTCCCTACGCCAAGCGCCAGGGCAACCGGCAGCAGCGCTTCAAAATGGGAAATCATCTGCTCGGGCGGATAGATAATCTGATAACGATGCTTTTCGGCGGTGCCCAGATAGCGCATCAATCCTTTCGCGATAGCCAGTTCATCAAGCCCGCGCTGCGTATAGCGAGGCGTTTTCCAGGCCACGAAAACGCAGAGCACCAGCGCGGCCATAAGCGCGCCAATGTATCCTGACGGAAGCTGGGTGATGGGCAGTATACCAAAGAGAAAAATCCCGCCTCCCAGCGTCGCGAAGGGGCCGAAGATCGCCAAAAAAAAGAGCGGCACCGGCCCCCAGGCACGCCACATTTCCCGCGGGCGGCATATAAAGCGCAGCAAACAGGCGAGCATCGCTCCGCCAATCAGCATAAAAACCGCGGCCGGTATCGTCAGCAGCGCGGCCTCCGTATTAACCCAAAGACCGCAGGCCACCGGCACCAACAGCGCAATGTAGATGCAGCGCCGCAGCGGCTGCCCCCATTTGCGAAATAATTTATCCCGCTGCGCTTCACAACGCTTTTCCTGCTCTTCACGCGCTGTCTGCATCGATCGCTGATGGGCCTTGCTGAGATCGATATTTTTTTGTTTACCCTTAAAAAGCGTACTTAATAGCTGCCTGTCATCATAGTTTAATTGCCGGTTTCCCTCGACGGGCAAACGGGTCAGCCGCTGTTTTACGCCGGCGTTCGCAAGCCACGGGTTAGGGGTGTGTTGACTGTCCCCGCTGACCGCCATTCCGCGTTTAGCCACCAGCGCTAATAAATCGCTACTAAAAGCCACATCATCATATTTACGCCGGGTGATAAAACGCAGGTAGCCCGGAGACATGCCGGGAGGAGGCGAATAAAGCGCAACGACCGGCGGCATTTTTAGCCCGGCTTTGGTGACGTTTTTTCGCCACCACATCAGGTAATAAGCGGCCATCAGCAGCAGAGGTAGCCAGACCACGCCGGTTTTTAGGGTGGGGATAAGGAGATGCACCAGCGGCAAAGCGGCCTCCGGCGCCGGAGCATCGGCAAGGATCGACCGAGGCCAGGTATAGACAACGGTCAGCCCCTCCCCCCGCGCCAGAGGCCGCAGGGTGCGGACGCTACCGTCAGGAAGCACCTGCGCGTTGTGTTCTTTCGCCCCTGCGACGCCGGTATAAACATCAAGCGATCGCACTCTGGCGTCCTTAGCGTCGGCGTTGAGATTTCCGGCGGCGTCCGGCAGTTCAAGACGAAAGCTGGCCTTGCTGATAGGCCACGCCCAGTCATTGCCCGTCACGTTCCAGTAAAGCTCATCCCATTCGGGGAAGCGGCTGAAATGGTTGCTGATTTGATAGCGAATCTCGTAGTTATAGATCCCTGGTTTCAGGAGCCGTTCGCCGCTGCCAATGCGTACCGTCAGGTTTTTTTCCGCTTCATCAAGGCTAAACGGCTCAGGCACGCCATCGCGCGACACCGACTCGATCGCGTAATACACGCGAAAGATCTTGCCGTCCTGGCGGTTCCAGGTCAGGGGCAGCGTACGGAAAATTCCCCGCCGAATCTGCCTGCCCAGAGAAAGTACTTTGATATTTTCCCGCATCTCCATGCTACCGTCCGGGTTAAAGCGCGCCCGGGCATCGAAAGAGAGGATATGTTCATACGCTGGAATAGCGCCAGCGGGAAGCTGGGAAGCATCCTTGATGATGATCATGTCGCCGGCGGCAAAAGCCGCGCTGATGTTCAGAAGCAGCAGCAGGACGAGGGTGCGCAGCCCCCGAAAAAGTAAATTCGCCATTTAATCACGCCATCCGCGGTGATTTAGCTTCTTCTGGTGAGTCCAGCTCGAAGAACACTTCCGTTTGAAAATTAAACAGTCGCGCCAGCAGCAGGCTGGGGAAAGACTCGACCAGGATATTGAAATCGCGCACCGTACCGTTGAAGTAGCGGCGAGCCATCTGCAGCTGCTCTTCTATTTCGCTGAGAGATTGCTGTAAGGCAAGGTAGTTTTCGCTGGCTTTAAGTTCCGGGTACGCTTCGCCAAGCGCGAAAACGCGCCCTAGCGTACCCGAGTACTGGCGTTCGCTGTCGGCGATCTGTCGGGTGCTTCCGACCAGTTCGCCGCGCTGGCGGGAGATCTCTTCCAGCAGTTCTTTTTCATGCTGCGCATAGCGTTTCACCAGGCTCAGCAGATTCGGCGCCAGGTCGTGGCGGCGCTTAAGCTGTACGGCAATGCCGCTCCAGGCTTCGTCTTTGAAACGTCGCAGGGAGATAAAGCGGTTATAGGTCATCACGACCCAGATGAGGACGACAACGAGGACGGCGAGGCCGATATACATTTCCATATGCAAGATCCATGAGCAGAGTAGGCTTTAGACCAGGACACCAGAGTCCGTGGCGATGGCACTCATACTGGCACATTCGTCCCTGCCGGGTAAATCAGCTTGTCGCTACAGATAAAGAAAAACCGCCGGTCCTGCCCAAAGCCTGTTGGCGTTATTGGGCAAGACCGGCGGTCTTAAGTCAGCGCGCTGAGTTATTCAGCAGGTGCAGGCATTTTACCTTCCGGCGCTTTACGATCTGTCAGATGCTTCTCAAAATTGGCATTGAACTGCTTTTTCTGTTCCGGCGTCAGAATGTTGTAAATCTTATTCTGGGTTTCCAGACGAGCCAGCGCCATCTCTTTATGCTGGGCTTCCATCTTATCAATCTGCGCTTCCGCTTTTGCCTTATCGAAGGTATCGCTGGCTACCAGCTCATGCATCGCGCGGCGCTCATCCAGGGACGGACGCTTCATGTTGTCGCGCTGGCTCTTCATAATGTCGCGGATTTGCGTTTTCTGCGCATCGGTCAGGTTCAGCCCTTTAAACATCATTTCATGTGGGCCCGCAGGTCCGCGCTTATGATGCATCATCGGCGCGTTATCGGTTGGGGTTGCAGTAGCGTCAGCCGCGTGGGCCAGGTTAGCCGCGCCCAGAGCCAGAGTAGAGGCAACAAACAGTGCAGTAATCTTCTTCATAGTTCAATCCTTACTTTGCGTTATTCTTACGGCGCGTTGCCGTGTTGACGAGATTAACTTTACGACGTTTATCGTCAATTAATCAGAGCAAGCGTAAAACATTGAAAGTGTAAAAAACATTTTCTCGCCAATTATGGAGAAAATAAGGAAAATGAGGGAACAAATGCAATAGAAAATAAATAAGCAACTGTTTTAGTGGGAAATTATGAAGATTATAAATCAGCGGAGATTAAAAACAAAGCATTTAACCAGGAATAATCTGCAATCAATGGACAGAGCACGAAAAAATAAGATGACTGCGGAAAAATAAACGCTGAAATAAATGCCGCCGCCCGGACGGGCGACGGATTCACCGGAAGCGCTCCAGCATGAGCCCGGCGCGCTGGCCGAAGGCGACGCTGGGGTTGGGAAACAAAACGTACTCTTGATCCTTTTCCACTATGTAGCGGGTATCGCCATCCTCAGCAAGCAGCGTCCCGGCGGCAAACGGCGTAAAGTTCAGCGTCTGCGCCGACATATGCAGCCGGAAACTGTCGCTGCTGCGGGTAATTTGCTGTACCACCCTGTAGCGCAGCGGCGCGTGCGCCTCTTCCGCCGCCACTTCTCCCGCCAGCAGCAGCGACAGCGCGCGTTGAGTCGTCGCGAACAAGCGCAGATCGTTTTCGCCAAAAGGTAGCGCCTTGCCGAGCTCCAGCGTGCAGGAGCGCGCGCCGAAGCGTTCGCAGCTGAAATGGGTAAAAGTCCCGCCAGGCTGCTGATGAAACACCAGCGCCTCCAGCCCTGCCGCCCCTAACCAGCGCAAAAACGCTTCATCCCACGGCGTATCCCGCGCCGGCAGGACACCAAAGCGGGTATGCAGCGAACCGCGTATGGCGGTATGTAAATCCAGGTGCCAGCGCTCGCCGGGCGTCCCGGCATAAAATCGCGCCAGCGCATGCTCCAGCTGCCGGGCGCGAACGGTTTCATCGCTGACGCTAAAAGCGCGCCATCGCTCGCCGAACATCCGGTTGATATCGCTGTGCATATAGCGCTTGTTGGCCCGCAGCGCCGGAGGGTTACCAAAGATCGCCAGCAGCCGCCAGCGGAGCGGTATTTCCCCACGAAACAGCTGCCGCAGCAGTAAATCGGTGATTTCGACCGGCGCGGTTTCATTGCCGTGAAGCCCGGATGACAAAACCAATGACCGATCGCAGGGTTCATGAGGAATGAGCTGCAGAATACCGCAGTCAATCCAGTGCCAGCGGAAATGCGCGGTTTGACCATGGAAATGGTGGGGCAGACGCCCCGCCAGAGTAAGTGCCAGAAAGTCGTCCACGACGCCTCCTTATTGCTGAAACGGATACACTGAGCCCAGGCGCAGGATTTGCGTTAAGCGGTCGAGCGCCTCGCGGCCTTCGCGCAGCAGCTGCGGATCCGCGAGATCGACCTGGGTCAGGCGATCGCGATAGTAGCGGTCTACCCAGTCATTCAGGGTGGCGAACAGCGTATCGTTCATTATGACCGCCGGATTCACCGCCTGTCGCTCGTCCTCCGTCAGCACCACCCGCAGCCTCAGGCAGGCCGGGCCGCCGCCGTTAGCCATGCTTTCACGCAGATCGTAAACCTGTAGCTCATCGATGGGGTTATCGCCCTCCACCAGCCGGTTCAGGTAGCGCCAGACGCCCGGGTGTTCCTGCGCTTCCAGCGGCAAAATCAGCCGCATCCCGCCTTCTTCTTTGCTTAGCAGCTGGCTGTTGAACAGATAGGTCGCCACCGCCTCTTCCACCGAAACCTGACTCGCCGGCACCACCAGCGGCGTAAAGCCGGAGACCTGCTGCGCCAGCTGCTGCAGGAGCTGCGGCTGGTCAACAAACGCCTGCTCGTGGCAAAACAGCACCTGCTGATTGCTTACCGCAATCACATCGTTATGAAACACGCCCTTATCAATCACCGCCGGATTTTGTCGGGCGAAAATCACCTGCCGGGGATTGACCTGATTCAGGCGGGCGACGGCCTGGCTGGCCTCGAGCGTCTGCCGCGCCGGGTAGCGCAGCGGATTATCTTCGCCCCCCTGCTGGCGGCCGTAAATAAACAGCTGCACGCCGGGCGCGCCATAGTCGCCGCCGAGGCGGTTGTGGTTTGCCGCCCCTTCATCGCCGAACAGCGATACCTGGGGCAGCGCGCCGTGTACGGCAAACCGCTGCTCATCGGGGAAAATCGCCCGCAGCAGCGCTTCGGTGGTCGGCGCTTCGCTGGCGCGATGGAATTTATCGTTCAGGTTGGCGACGGTCAGATGCACCCGGCCATCCAGCGAATCGGCCGAGGGCGAGACCGTGGCGGCGTTAGCCACCCACATCGATGACGCGGAGCTGACCGCCGAGAGCAGTTCCGGCGCCTGGCGCGCCGCCTTTTCCAGCACCTGCTCATCGCTACCGCTAAAACCGATCTGCCGCAACAGCGGAATGTTTGGCCGCTCCTGCGGCGGGATCAGCGCCTGCGGATAGCCAGCATCCGCCAGCGCTTTCATTTTTTTCAGCCCCTGCTTTGCCGCCAGCTGCGGGTTCGACACCCGATAGCGGTGCTTCGTCGAGGCTTCGTTGCCGAAAGATAAACCCGCATAGTGGTGGGTCAGGCCCGGCAGCCCGTCAAAGTTCACTTCCCGGGCTTTCATTGTGATGTCTCCTTACGGAAATTCAGCCCGGGGCTGAGGGTTGCCGGCAGCGCCAGCTCCGGTGATTCGAGACTGGCCATCGGCCAGGCGCAATAGTCTGCGGCGTACCACGCCCCCGGCCGGTGGTTACCGGAAGCGCCGGTACCGCCGAACGGCGCGGTGCTGGCGGCGCCGGTTAAGGGTTTGTTCCAGTTAACGATCCCGGCCCGCGCCTCCAGCAGCAGCTGGTCGAATTTGTCGCGTTCGGCGGAGATCAGCCCGCAGGAAAGCCCGAAACGGGTCGCGTTAGCGAGGGCAATCGCCTCATCGAAATGGTCATAGCGCCAGACGCAGAGCAGCGGCCCGAAGACCTCTTCGTCGGCCACCTGCGCCACCGCGCTCATCTCGATAATACCCGGCGTCAGCAGCGAGGTTCCGGCCTGCAGCAGGCGCGGCTCCAGCAGGGTTTTTCCGCCGCTGGCCACGTGGGCCAGCCAGGCCTGATGTACCTTTTGCGCGGCCTGCGCTGAAATTAACCCGCCGAGGAACGGCTGAGGTTCGGCGTCCCACGCGTCGGGAATCAGCGTTTGTGACACCGTCACAAGCCGCTGAAGAAACGCATCGCCGATCTGGCCGCGTTTTACCAGCAGCCGCCGCGCGCAGGTACAGCGCTGTCCGGCAGTAATAAACGCCGACTGAATGGTCAGATGGACCGCGGCGTCGATATCCTGTGGGTCATCGACGATCAGCGGGTTGTTGCCGCCCATCTCGAGAGCGAGAATTTTTTCCGGCTGCCCGGCAAGCTGGCGATGAAGTTGAAAACCCGTCGCAGAGCTGCCGGTAAATAGCAGGCCGTCGATGTCCGCCTGGCCGCTCAGCGCTTCGCCGGTTTCCCGCCCGCCCTGGAGCAGGTTAAGCACGCCCGGCGGCAGGCCGGCTTCGGCCCATAGCTTCACCACCGCCTCTCCGCTTTGAGGCGTCAGCTCGCTGGGTTTGAATACCACGGTATTTCCCGCCAGCAGCGCCGGAACGATATGCCCGTTAGGCAGGTGTCCGGGAAAATTGTAGGGGCCAAAGACCGCCAGCACGCCGTGCGGCCGATGGCGCAGCGTCGCCTCTCCGTCCGCCATCGCGGTCTGCGCTTCCCCCGTACGGCTATGATACGCGTTCACCGAAATGGCGATTTTGTTGATCATCGCGGTAATTTCCGTTGCCGCTTCCCAGCGCGGTTTGCCGGTCTCCTGGGCGATAATCCGGGTTAATTCGCCTTTGTTCGCTTCCAGTAACGAAGCAAACTTTTCCGCTATCGCTTTCCGGGCGGCAAACGGTTGACGCGCCCACGCGGGAAACGCCGCGCGCGCCGCGGTGACCGCCAGCGCCACCTGCCCGGCATCGGCATCGTTGCCCTGCCACAGCAGCGCCTGGCTTACCGGGTTATGTTTACTACGGGCCGGGCCGCGACCGCTTTGCCAGTCGCCGTTAATCCATAAACTCATGATTTTTTCTCCTCAGGGCACAAACGAACCAGGCGAATCTGGTCGCCGGGGTGGCATTTCAGGGCATCCAGCTCGCGCGCGCTTAGCACCAGGCGGTCGCTCTCCGGGTCGGCGTGAACCAGCATGGCGCGAAACTGCTGGTACTGCTCATTAGCAACCAGACAGGCCGGCCACTCGCCCGGCGCGGGCTGGCCTTCAACGACGGTGACCAGCCGGCTTTTGCGAATGGCCCGCACCCGGTCAATTTCGCACTCCAGCGTCGGGCCGCCGTCGAAGATATCGACGTAGTTGAGATAGCGAAATCCCTCTTTCTCCAGCACCGCGCGTGCCGGCGCGGTTTGCGGATGGACCTCGCCGATGACCGCTCGCGCTTCGTCGCTTAAAAAGTCGATATACAGCGGGTGCTTCGGCATCAGCGCGGCGATAAACGCCTTCTGCCCGGTGCCGCACAGGTAGTCGGCGCGGGAGAACTCCATCGCGAAGAAGCGTTTCCCGAGACTCTCCCAGAACGGCGAGTAGCCGTGTTCGTCAATGACGCCGCGCATTTCCGCCACGACCTTATCGTTGAAACGTTCGCGAAAGGCGGCCATAAACAGAAAACGCGATTTCGACAGCAGATAGCCGTTGCCCTCTTTACGCCATTTTGGGTCCAGGAACAGCGTACACAGTTCGCTGCTGCCGGTATGGTCGTTACTGAGAAACAGCGTCGGCAGGGCGTTGTAGACGTTAAGCTCTTTCGATGCGTGCACCTGGGTACCGACGCGATAGTTGTACCAGGGGTCGTTAAGCCCCACGGCCACCTCAATGGCGCAAATTCCCGCTACCGCGCCGCTGGCGCAGTCCTCAAGAACGAACACATAACCCTGCTCGCTTTTCGGCAGCTCGCCGCGCCAGGTCATCTGCGAGCGTTCAATGCGCGCGGCCAGCGTGGCTTCATCGGCCGGCAGCGACGTCAGGCCGCCGCCGGTCTCGCCCGCCAGGGTCATTAGCCCCGGCAGATCGCCTTTTTCTACAGGACGGATCACCATCATGATGAGACCCCCGCGAGAAAACGTTTGCAGGCCAGTTCGAAGCGATCCAGCCCGGCGTTGATCTCTTCTTCGCTGATAATCAGTGCCGGAGCGAAACGCACCACGTTGGCGCCGGCGATCAGCATCATCAGCCCCTCTTCCGCCGCCTCATTACTGATGGTCTTCGCCTTGCCGGCATATTCATCCTTCAGCACGCAGCCGATAAGCAGCCCCAGGCCGCGAATCTCTTTAAACAGGCCGTAACGCGCGTTAATCGCGTTGAGCCGTTCGCAGAACCATTGATGGCGCTGCTTAACGCCGCTGAGCACTTCGCGGGTGTTGACGATGGAAAACACTTCTCCCGCCACCGCGCAGGCCAGCGGGTTGCCGCCGTAGGTCGTGCCGTGGGTGCCGACGGTCATCACGCTGGCGCAGCGCTCCGATGCCAGCAGCGCGCCGATCGGGAAACCGCCGCCCAGCGCTTTCGCGGTGGAAAGCACGTCCGGCGTCACGCCGTAGTGCATATAGGCGTACAGCTCCCCGGTACGGCCGACGCCGGTCTGGACTTCGTCGAAAATCAGCAGCGCGTTGTGCGCATCGCACAGTTCACGCAGGCCGCGCAGGAAGTCCGCATCCGCAGGCACGACGCCGCCTTCACCCTGCATCGGTTCAACGATCACCGCGCTGGTATTGTCGTCGATCAGCGCCTTTGCCGAGTCGAGGTCGTTATAGATGGCGTGCTGAATCTGCGGCGGCAGCGGCGCAAAATCCTGCGAATAGGCCGGCTGGCCGCCCGCGGAAACGGTAAACAGCGTGCGGCCGTGGAAGGCATTCTTGAACGCCACGATGCCGCTTTTCTCGCTGCCGAAACGATCGTGGGCATATTTGCGCGCCAGTTTTAGCGCCGCTTCGTTGGCTTCGGCCCCGGAGTTACAGAAAAAGACCCGGTCGGCAAAAGTGGCGTCAATCAGCTGCTTAGCCAGACGCAATACCGGCTCATTGGTATAGCCGTTACCGGTATGCCAGAACTTTTCCGCCTGCCCGGTCAGCGCTTTAACCAGCCGAGGATGAGCGTGGCCGAGGGCGTTCACCGCAATGCCGCCGGCAAAATCGATATACTCTTTTCCCTGCTGATCCCACAGGCGTGACCCCTCGCCGCGTACCGGAATAAAAGCCGCTGGCGCGTATACAGGCATCATCCATTCATCAAAGTTGCTACGCGTAATTGACTGAGACATATCGACCTCTTCCGGTAAATAAAAAGTTTAAATAATGTTAATGAATATGGTTATTACGCTGTAAATGTAGATTGCACGGTTCGTGCCAGCCAGAGGTAAAAATGCATAAATCGAGGTCGTCAACGAAATATCAATAAGTTACGAAAGACCGTTATTCACATAAAATGCATAAAAAGTGAATAAAAATACTAAAAGAGGCTTTTGCAGTGGAATAAAAAGAAAGATTATGCAGGAGTAAGATATAATTCTGTAATTGTGATCCTTGACGAAATTTATCGGCAATAATCGCCCTTTTTTGGCGCAGCGCGTTCCAGAATGGTGCACAGTTTGTGCAAACAGGCTACCAACCGCTGCAATCGGCAGAATAAAGCGCCTTTGCGCAGCCAGCCCGGCGAATTTCTGCTACCATCCCTGCACTATTCACCTTGCACAGTGGCAGCGACTATGAAATTTGTCTCTTTTAATATCAACGGCCTGCGTGCCCGCCCGCATCAGCTGGCCGCCATCATCGATAAACACCAGCCCGACGTCATCGGCCTACAGGAAACCAAAGTTCACGACGATATGTTTCCTCTCGAAGAGGTGGCAAAGCTGGGCTATAACGTCTTTTATCACGGGCAGAAAGGCCATTACGGCGTCGCGCTGCTGACCAAAGAGACGCCGATCTCCGTGCGTCGCGGTTTCCCAAACGATGGTGAAGAGGCCCAGCGCCGCATCATCATGGCGGAAATCCCTTCCCCGTTTGGCAACGTGACGGTGATTAACGGCTATTTCCCGCAGGGCGAAAGTCGCGATCATGAAACCAAATTCCCGGCGAAGGCGGCGTTTTATCAGAACCTGCAAAACTACCTTGATACCGAACTGAATAAAGAGAATCCGGTACTGATCATGGGCGACATGAATATCAGCCCGACCGATCTCGATATCGGCATCGGTGAAGAGAACCGCAAGCGCTGGCTGCGTACCGGCAAGTGTTCCTTCCTGCCGGAAGAGCGCGAATGGATGGAGCGCCTGCTGGGCTGGGGCCTGGTGGATACTTACCGCCATGCGAATCCGCAGGATAACGAACACTTCTCGTGGTTCGACTATCGCTCTAAGGGCTTTGACGATAACCGCGGGCTGCGTATCGATCTGCTGCTGGCAAGCACCCCGCTGGCGCAGCGCTGCAGCGAAACCGGCATCGACTACGAAATTCGCGCAATGGAAAAGCCGTCCGACCACGCGCCGGTATGGGCGACCTTTAAAGTCTAAATATTCCCTCCGTCAGGCTCTCCCGTCCGGAGAGCCTGAGCCATATCAAAAAAGCCGCCGTCAGAGATTGTGAACGGCGGCAAACTATTATACTGTCGCGCGCACTTCAGACCGCCCGCGCCATACAGGAGAACCCAATGCAAAAGAAGCCGTCATAAAGCAGAATATAAGCTGCTTTTTGTTGTGGTGATATTGAGCATTGTCGCCTGTATTATTCAGCAATCGGGTTTTGCCGGGCTGGTTACCCATTTTGATCGTCTGCGCGAAATGATCCGCCAGAGCGGCGCCTTCGGCTATACGCTCTATATTCTGCTGTTTATCGTCGCCACCCTTTTTTTGCTACCGGGCACTCTTTTAGTGATTGCCGGCGGGGTGATTTTCGGTCCGCTGGCGGGAACCTTGCTATCGCTGCTGGCGGCGACGCTCGCCTCCTCCGCGTCGTTTCTGTTCGCCCGCTGGCTGGGCCGCGAGCTGCTGCTTAAATACGTCGGGCAGACGGCGATTTTTCAGGCCATTGAAAAAGGCATCGCCCGTAGCGGCACCGATTTTTTAATTCTGACCCGGCTCATCCCGCTGTTTCCCTATAATGTACAGAACTACGCCTATGGCCTGACGGCGATTCCATTCTGGACGTTTACCTTTATTTCCGCCCTCACCACCTTGCCCGGCATATTTATCTATACGCTGATGGCCAGCGAGCTTATCCGCGAGGGTATCACCCCCCTGTTTATACTGAAGCTGACCCTCGCGGGGCTGGCTTTATTTGTCCTGATTCAGGCGGCGAAAAGATATGCCCGCTATCGGCGAATCGAGACATCACGGATACAGGCTCACGATGAAAAATAGCAACGCGCGCTACCGGATAGCCATCGGCATGACGCTGTTTGCGCTTCTGCTGGCATGGTGGCTGATACCCGGCGTCAATGAGTTTATGCAGCGCAGCCTCGCCGCTTTTGCCACGCTCGATCAGCAGGCTATTGAACGCTTTATCGACTCCTGGGGCCCGCAGGCGGCGCTGGTCTCCTTCGCCCTGATGATTTTGCAGGCGATTATCGCCCCGCTTCCCGCCTTCCTGATCACCTTCGCTAACGCTTCCCTGTTCGGCGCCTTCTGGGGCGGCGCGCTGTCGTGGGTGAGCGCGATGGCCGGCGCGGCGCTGTGCTTTTTTATCGCCAGAGCGCTCGGCCGCGACGCGGTGGAAAAGCTCACCGGCAAGAGCGTACTGCAGAGTATGGATGGCTTTTTTACCCGCTACGGCAAACACACCATATTAATCTGCCGTCTGCTCCCTTTCGTTCCCTTCGACCCGGTGAGCTACGCCGCCGGGCTGACGTCAATGCGCTTTCGCCACTTTATGCTGGCCACCGGTCTCGGCCAGCTGCCCGCGACGATAGTCTATTCGTGGACCGGCAGCCTGCTGACCGGCGGCACATTCTGGCTGGTGACCGGTTTATCGATCCTGTTTGCGCTGGCGATTGTGGTGGTCGTCGCGAAAGCACTCTATCTTGAACAACAAAAGAGGCGTTCACGATGAGCTTACCCCCTCTGAAGTCTATTCCGCTGATTCTTCGCCCGCAGGCCTGGCTGCATCGTCGCCACTACGGCGAGGTGCTCAGCCCTATCCGCTGGTGGGGCCGTATTCCGCTGGTGTTTTACCTGGTGTCGATGTTCGTCGGCTATCTGGAACGCAAGCGTTCGCCCCTCGATCCGGTGCTGAGATCGCTGGTCAGCGCCCGCGTCGCGCAGCTGTGCCTGTGCGAGTTTTGCATTGATATCACCAATATGAAGCTGGCGGAACGCAGCGGCGGCAGCGCTAAGCTGCTGGCGGTCGCCGAATGGCGGAACAGCGCGCTGTTCAGCGACCGCGAGCGGCTGGCGCTGGAGTATGCCGAGGCGGCCAGCATGACGCCGCCGGTGGTCGACGATGCGCTGCGCGACAGGCTGGCAGGCCAGTTTGACGCCCGCGCGCTCACCGAACTCACGGCGCTGATCGGTTTACAAAACCTGTCGGCGCGCTTTAATTCGGCCATGGAGATCCCCGCCCAGGGATTGTGCCGGATCCCAACCGATTCAAAACCATAAGGAGTGGTTATGCGCAGTGTGCTGGTCTTCGCTTTGCTGTTGCTCTCCCCGCTGGCCGCCAGCGCCGGCTGGCAATCCCTACAACAAGAAGCCCGCGGCCAGACGGTGTGGTTTAACGCCTGGGGCGGCGATCCGGCGGTGAACCGCTATCTCGACTGGGTCAGCGGTGAGGTAAAGCGCGACTACGCTATCGACCTGCGCATCGTGCATATTGCGGATGCCGCCGACGCGGTGAAGCGCATCCAGACCGAAGCCCGCGCCGGACGCAGTAAAGGCGGTTCCATCGATCTGCTGTGGGTCAACGGCGAAAACTTCCGCACCCTGAAAAACGCCAGGCTGCTGCAAACCCGGTGGGCGGAAACCCTGCCCAACTGGCGCTTTGTCGATACGCAAAAGCCGGTGCGCGAGGATTTCTCTATCCCCACCGACGGCGCCGAGTCGCCGTGGGGCGGCGCGCAGCTCACTTTTATCGCCCGCCGCTCACAAACGCCCGACGGGCCCACCACTCCGCAGGCGCTGCTGGCTTTCGCCGCCGCGCATCCCGGCAGCGTCACCTACCCGCGTCCGCCGGATTTTACCGGTACCGCGTTTCTTGAACAGCTGCTGCTGACGCTGACTCCGCGGCCCGACGCGCTACGCCAGCCGCCTGAGGAGGCCACCTTCGCCGCCGTGACCGCGCCGCTGTGGCACTATCTTGATCGGCTTCACCCTCTGCTGTGGCGCCAGGGCCGCGACTTCCCGGCTTCGCCCGCCCGCATGGATGCCATGCTTAAAAATGGGACCCTCAGGCTGTCCATCACCTTTAACCCGCTGCACGCGCAGCAAAAAGCGGTCAGCGGCGAGCTGCCGAAAGACAGCTACGGTTTCGGCTTCCGCGAGGGGATGCTTGGCAACGTCCACTTTGTGGCGATCCCGTCCAATGCCCGGGCGACGGCGGGGGCGAAAGTGGTCGCGAATTTCCTGCTCTCGCCGCAGGCCCAGCTGCGCAAGGCCGACCCGACTGTGTGGGGCGACCCCAGCGTGCTGGATCCGGCGAAATTAACCGAGACTGAGCGGCAGGCCTTTAACGCCGTTGTGCCGCAGAATATGCCGCCGATGCTGGGTGAACCGCACGCGGCCTGGGTTGACGCGCTGGAGCAGGAATGGCTGCGCCGCTACGGCACGCACTAAGGCTGCTGGCCTGGGCCGCCGTCGCGCTGATCTATCTGCCGCTGCTGCCGGCCGCTGCGCTGATGGCGCTTCCGGCGCTCCGCCGCGCGCGCTGGCTGTCGCTGTTTGCCGACCCGCAATTCAGCCAGGCGCTGGCGGCGACTCTCGTCTCAACCCTGCTATCGGTTGGCGGCGCGCTGATCATCACGCTCACCGTCGTGGCCGCACTCTGGCCGTCGGGCGGCTGGCGGCGGCTGGCCGCAAGGCTCCCTCTGCTGCTGGCGGTACCTCACGTGGCCTTCGCCACCGCAGCCCTGCTGCTCTTCGCCGATGGCGGCTGGCTCCCGCGCCTGTTGCCCTTTTTTACCCCGCCGGTTGACCGCTACGGCATTGGACTGGGCCTGACGATGGCGCTCAAAGAGAGCGCGTTTCTGCTGTGGGTGGTTTATGGCCTGTTAGGCGAGAAACGCCTGGCCGGACAGGCGACGGTATTAAAAAGCCTCGGCTACGGACGCTGGCAGTGCCTGAAATGGTTAGTCTTGCCCACGCTGCTTCCGGCGCTGTCGATAGCGCTGCTGGCCACCGCCGCCTGGAGCCTTTCGGCGGTCGACGTCGCTCTGGTGATTGGCCCGGGTAACCCGCCGACGCTGGCGGTGCTGGCCTGGCAATGGTTAAGCCAGGGCGATGAGATCCAGCAAGCGAAAGGCGCCCTCACCAGCCTGGTACTGCTGCTGACGCTGGCCATCATGGCGCTGGCGGCGTGGGGAGTCTGGCGTCTCTGGCGACGGCGGATCCCGCAGGTTCAGGGGATCCGCCACCCGCAGCCGCGGGCGCTCACCGGGAAAAGCTTCGCCCTTCTTCTGCCGCTGTGCGGCGTGGCCTGCGCCCTGCTGCTTGCCGCGGCGGCGCAGAATAGCCAGCCGGTCAGCGATAGCGTCGGCAACAGCCTGTGGCTTGGACTCTGCTCAGCGTCGCTCGGCGCGATTATCTGCCTGCTGTGGCTGGCGTCTGGCCCTTCCCGTTTCGACGGATGGATCTGGCTGCCGCTGATTTTACCGGCGCTGCCGCTGGTAGACGGCCAATATCAGCTGGCGCTGTATACGTGGCTGGACGGTGAGTGGGTCGCCGTTTTATGGGGGCACCTGCTGTGGGTCGTGCCGTGGATGCTGTTTATTCTGCGTCCCGCGTGGCGCGCTCGCGACCCGCGCATGGAGCTGCTCGCCCGCACCCTCGGCTGGCAACGAGGCCGCATCTTCTGGCTGGTTACCTTACCCGCCCTGACGCGTCCTCTGCTGACCGCGCTGGCGGTGGGCTTTTCGGTAAGCATCGCGCAATACCTGCCGACGTTATGGCTGGGGGGCGGACGGTTCCCGACGCTCACCAGCGAAGCCGTCGCGCTGAGCAGCGGCGGCGAGACGTCCACTCTGGCCGCGCAGGCGCTATGGCAGCTACTGCTGCCGGCGCTGTTTTTTGCCGCCACCGCGCTGCTGGCCTGGCTGACCGGCCGCTATCGACAAGGATTACGCTAATGTTGATCGTCAAAAACCTGACTCTCAGCCTCAACGGAGAGCCGCTGCTGCGCAACGTCGACTTTTCCGTTGCTCCCGGCGAGATACTGACCCTGATGGGCCCCTCGGGCAGCGGTAAATCAACCCTGTTCGCCTGGATGGTCGGCGCGCTGGCGGAGAATTTTCGCGCCGCCGGCGAGCTGTGGCTGGATAACCAGCGCTGCGACAGTTTACCCACCGAGCGACGGCGCATCGGCATCCTGTTCCAGGACGCGCTGCTGTTCGACCACTTCAGCGTCGGGCAAAATTTACTGCTGGCGCTTGCCGCTGACGTCCGCGGCCCCCAGCGCAAAACCCAGGTCGAACAGGCGCTGGAGCGCGCCGGTCTGGCGGGGTTTTATACGCGCGATCCGGCCACCCTTTCCGGCGGCCAGCGGGCGCGGGTCAGCCTGCTGCGCGCCCTGCTGGCCCGACCGCGGGCGCTGCTGTTGGATGAGCCGTTTAACCGCCTCGACGTTGCGCTGCGCGCCGATTTTCGCCGCTGGGTGTTCAATGAACTGGCGCGGCAGGCGATCCCCGCGGTGCTGGTCACGCATGATGACCAGGATACGCCCGCCGGCGGACGCTGTTTGCATATGGGGCTCTGGCAATGAAAGCCTGCGCTATCGCAAAGAATTCTCCGCGTTGTTCGCGGAGAATTGCCGCTCAATTTTCTACTGCCGGGCATTTCGATGAAACGTGTTTCTCAATTGACCGCACTCGCCCTGCTGATGGGGCTTGCTGCTTCCACCTCCGCCGCTGACACCATGCCAACGCTAACGCTTTCCACGCTGCAACAGCGCAACGGCGTCGCTATTGACACGCGCCTTAGCGCTTTCTATAACGGTTGGCCGCAAGGCGCCAACGGCCCTCAGGGCCATGAACCGCAGGCGCTCAACCTCGCCGCCAGCTGGCTTGGCTCGCTGAACGATGAACAGCTGAGCGCCTGGGCTAAGCTGCACAATCTGCAGGCCTCTACGCCGATTGCGCTGTACGGCAACGCCGACGACAACGCGAAAGTCGCGGCGCGCCTTAAGGCGGCAGGTTTCACTCACCTCAGCTCGCTCGGCGACGCCCTGAGCCAGGCGGACCGCCTGCAGAAGCTGCCGCATTTTGAACAGCTGGTGTATCCGCAGTGGCTGCACGACCTCCAGCAGGGTAAACCGGTCACCGCCGCGCCTGCCGGGCACTGGAAGGTGTTCGAGGCCGCCTGGGGCGCGCCGAAGTTTTATCTGCTGAGCCATATTCCGGGCGCCGGGTATATCGATACCAACGAGGTGGAGAGCGAGCCGCTATGGAACAAAGTCTCCGACGCGCAGCTTAAAGCGATGCTGGCAAAACACGGTATTCGCCATGACACCGCGGTGATTTTGTACGGTCGCGACGTGTATGCCGCCGCCCGCGTGGCGCAGATCATGCTCTACGCCGGGGTTAAGGATGTACGCCTGCTCGACGGCGGCTGGAAAACCTGGTCCGACGCCGGGCTGCCGGTCGAGCGCGGAACGCCGCCGAAGCAGAAGCCCGAGCCGGAGTTCGGCGCGCCGATCCCGGGTCAGCCGCAGCTGATGCTCAATACCGAGCAGGCTCGCGCCCTGCTGCACCGTCAGGACGCCTCGCTGGTAAGCATTCGTTCCTGGCCGGAGTTTATCGGCACCACCAGCGGCTACAGCTATATCAAGCCGATGGGGGAGATTGCCGGGGCCCGCTGGGGCCATGCCGGAAGCGACTCCACCCATATGGAGGATTTCCATAATCCGGACGGCACCATGCGTAGCGCAGATGATATCGCCGCGATGTGGAAATCATGGAATATTCTGCCGAACCAGCAGGTCTCTTTTTACTGCGGTACCGGCTGGCGCGCCTCAGAAACCTTTATGTACGCCCGGGCGATGGGCTGGAACAACGTCTCGGTCTACGACGGCGGCTGGTACGAGTGGAGCAGCAACCCGAAAAACCCGGTCTCGCGCGGGGAACGCGGCCCGGAAAGCAGTATGTAATTCGCCTGTTGGCCATATGCACCGCCGGGAAGCATCCTTCCCGGCGCATTTCCCGAAGACGGCGCTGGCGCACCGGACCGCTGACGACTGTGGCCCCGTAGCCCGGCTAAGCGCAACCGGGAAAAACCCGCCCATCAATCTCTTACCTGCTTCAGGGTCAGGTATCCGCTCCACACCCGCGTAAAGGTCGTCAGCCAGCACAGTGCGCCAAACATCCACGCCAGCCACGCAAACCACGCCGGAAACAGGCAGCTTAGCACAAACAGCGCGATAGTTTCCGTCCCTTCCGTCAGCCCGCCGAGATAATAAAACGATTTGTGGGCGTAGCCCGGATTATCGATTTGTTGCTTAGCCGCCAGCGCGGCAAAGGCGAGAAAGCTGCTGCCGGTACCGATAAACGCGAACAGCAGCCAGCCGCCCGCCAGCGCGTTGTGCGCCGGATCGGCAAGAATAAAGCCAAACGGCACCAGGGCGTAAAACAGGAAATCGAGCGAAATATCGAGAAAACCGCCCGCATCGGTTAATCCGCGTCGCCGGGCCAGCGCGCCGTCCAGGCCATCCAGCAGTCGGTTGAGCACGATCGCCGCCAGCGCCGCCGGATACCAGCCCAGGGCTAAAAACGGCAGCGCCAGCACGCCAATCGCAAAGCCAAAGAGCGTCAGGCCATCGGGAGAGATAGCCGGACGATCCAGCAGGGCGGCGGCGGCGTTGAGGACAGGTTTCAGGCGGGGATGCAAATGACGGTCAAGCACAAAGTCTCTCCAGCGAATTCAGGGTTGTTTGACGGGGACAAGGACGGTGATAATAGGCCATTATCCCGTACAGAACGATGATTCACATGCTAAAAACCCTTGATGTTGTTGCCGCCATTATCGAACGCAACGGGCAAATTCTGCTGGCGCAGCGGCCGCCCCACGCGGATCAGCCGGGAATGTGGGAGCTGGCCGGCGGTAAAGTCGAACCCGGCGAAACCCAGGCCCAGGCGCTGGCGCGCGAGCTCCGGGAGGAGCTCGCGATCGACGCCCGGCCGGAATGCTACATCGCCAGCCACCAGCGCGAAGTGTCCGCTCGCCTGATACATCTTCACGCCTGGTGGGTTCCGCATTTTAACGGCGAACCCATCGCCCGCTACCACAGTCAGCTGCGCTGGTGTTCACCGCAGGAGGCGTTAACCTTCCCTCTTGCGCCAGCCGATATTCCCCTGCTCGAAGCCTTTATCGCCCAGCGCGCCGCTCTCCATTCCCGCTAATTTTATCGAGTGGTTGTCATCGTTTTTGATTATGACCACCGCCTGATTATAAATTTTGCTTTCTGAACAATTTTTCCTTGCTTAACTAACGATTTCCGATGGTATAGTCGGAAAATCGGCTTTTTCAAGGGCCGAATCATAATAAATAGACGCAACCACAACCATAAGGGGAACTTATATCTATGGATCAGACGTGCACTCTGGAAGGTTTTCTCGCCCGCGTTCAACAGCGCGATCCAAATCAAACTGAATTTGCTCAGGCGGTCCGCGAGGTGATGACCACCCTGTGGCCATTCCTTGAGGAAAATCCGCGCTATCGTCAGATGAATTTGCTGGAACGTCTGGTTGAACCGGAGCGTGCTATCCAGTTCCGCGTCGTTTGGGTTGATGACCGCAATCAGGTTCAGGTTAACCGCGCCTGGCGCGTGCAGTTCAACTCCGCCATCGGCCCGTATAAGGGCGGTATGCGTTTCCATCCCTCTGTAAACCTGTCGATTCTGAAATTCCTCGGCTTTGAACAAACCTTCAAAAACGCTCTCACCACCCTGCCTATGGGCGGCGGTAAAGGCGGCAGCGACTTCGATCCTAAAGGAAAAAGCGATGGCGAAGTGATGCGTTTCTGCCAGTCGCTGATGACTGAGCTGTATCGCCACCTCGGTCCGGATACCGACGTGCCGGCCGGTGATATCGGCGTGGGCGGTCGTGAAGTGGGCTTTATGGCCGGAATGATGCGTAAGCTCTCCAACAACAGCGCCTGCGTCTTCACCGGTAAAGGCCTCTCCTTCGGCGGCAGCCTGATTCGTCCGGAAGCCACCGGTTACGGACTGATTTACTTCACCGAAGCGATGCTTAAGCGCCACGGTTTGGGCTTTGAAGGGGCTCGCGTCGCGGTGTCCGGGTCGGGCAACGTGGCGCAGTACGCGATTGAGAAAGCCATGGAGCTCGGCGCCCGGGTGATTACGGCTTCCGACTCCAACGGTACCGTGGTTGACGAGTCTGGCTTTACCAAAGAAAAACTGGCGCGCCTGATCGACATTAAAGAGCGCAGCCACGGCCGCGTGGCGGATTACGCGCGCGAGTTCGGCCTGACCTACCTTGAAGGCAAGCAGCCGTGGTCCGTGCCGGTGGATATCGCTCTGCCGTGCGCCACGCAGAACGAGCTGGACGTCGACGCTGCCCGCCAGCTCATTGCCAACGGCGTGAAGGCCGTCGCGGAAGGCGCCAACATGCCAACCACTATCGCGGCGACCGATCTGTTCCTCGAAGCGGGCGTGCTATTCGCGCCGGGTAAAGCGGCCAACGCCGGCGGCGTCGCCACTTCAGGTCTGGAAATGGCGCAGAACGCCGCGCGTATGGGCTGGAAAGCGGAGAAAGTGGATGCCCGTTTGCACCATATCATGCTGGATATCCACCACGCCTGCGTTGAGTACGGCGGTGAAGCGAAGCAGACCAACTACGTACGCGGCGCGAATATCGCCGGTTTCGTGAAGGTCGCCGACGCAATGCTGGCGCAGGGTGTTATTTAAGTCCACTCGCTGAATGAACCCCTGTATATGGGTTCGGAACATAATTGAAAAACCCCGGTTTCCCGGGGTTTTTTATTGCGGACTTTCCGCCGCAGGGCCGGCGGCGCTTTTTTTATCTTTCGCTTTGGCTCTGCCTTTCCCCTTGCTAAAGCTCTTCTTGCCGTCGCCCGGGGCCACAATTCCGCGGAAGCGGCGTACCGGCGTGCTCCTGGCCTGGTCGATAAGCTGGAACAGGGTACCGACCAGCGGCTGCATAAAGTCCTGATAGCGGCACTGTTTCTCGCTGATTTGCGTCAGAATCGATTCCCAGTGGGCGGTCATATCCGGGCGCGTCGCCATTTCAGGCAAAGAGTGGAACAGCGCCTTCCCGGCGTCGGTGGAGTGGATATAGCGCCCTTTCTTGGTTAAGAAGCCGCGTTTGAACAACAGTTCGATAATCCCGGCGCGGGTTGCCTCCGTACCGAGGCCATCCGTTGCGCGCAGGATTTTCTTCAGGTCTTTATCCTGCACAAAGCGGGCAATACCGGTCATCGCCGATAGCAGCGTCGCATCGGTAAAATGACGCGGCGGCTGGGTCTGACGCTCCACCACTTCGCCTTTTTCGCACAGCAGCTCGTCATCCTTTGCCACCACCGGCAGCGGCATGCCGTCGTTCTCTTCATCGCGCTCTTTATTGCCCAGCAGGGTTCGCCAGCCCGCTTCCGCCAGAAAACGCGCTTTGGCAACGAACTTGCCGTTGGCGATATCGAGATCGATCTGGCATTTGCGGAACACCGCATCCGGGCAGAACTGCATCAGATACTGGCGGGCAATCAGGCCGTAAACCTTTTCTTCGTTGTCGCTGAGTTTTACCTGCGAACTGCGGGCGGTCGGAATAATCGCGTGGTGGGCATCGACCTTTTTATCGTCCCAGCAGCGGTTACGGATCTCCGGATCCACCACCGGCTGCGGCAGCAGATCCGCCGCGTGCACGCCGATCGCGTTCAGCACCGCATGGCGCCCGGCAAAATGCTCCTCCGGCAGATAGCGGCTATCCGAACGCGGATAGGTAATCAGCTTATGGGTTTCGTACAGCTTCTGGCAGATATCCAGCACGTTCTGCGCGCTAAAGCCGAAGCGCTTCGCGGCTTCAATCTGCAGCGCCGAGAGGGAGAATGGCAGCGGCGCTGGCTCAGAGTCCCGCTTATCGTTATAAGCGGTGACCGTCGCCGGCTGCCCCTCAATGCGCTTGACGACGTGCTCGGCAAGCGAGCGATGCAGCAGTCGCCCCTCTTCATCCTGGTACGGTTCACAGGCCTCGCTGGGCACCCAGGTGGCGACAAAACGCTCATCCTTGGGGGTAACGATATGCGCCTTGACGTCGAAGAAGTCTTTAGCGACGAAGTTTTCAATCTCTTCATCGCGGCGTACCACCAGGCCAAGCACCGGCGTTTGCACGCGCCCGACCGAGAGTACCCCCTGGTAACCCGCGTTACGGCCAAGGATGGTGTACGCGCGGGTCATATTGATCCCGTATAGCCAGTCGGCGCGGGCGCGGGCCAGCGCGGAGACGCACAGCGGAACAAATTCGCTGTTGGCGCGCAGGCGGTTAATCGCCCGCTCCACCGCCTGCGGGTTAAGATCGTTAATCAGACAGCGCTGCACCTGCTGACGCTTTTCCGGCGCCAGCTGCAGGTAGTCAAGTACCTCATCCACCAGCAGCTGCCCCTCTCTGTCCGGGTCACCCGCATGAATGACTTCCTGCGCATCGCCGAGCAGACGCTTAATCACGTTAAGCTGTTTGGTCACCGACGGTTTAGGCTGCAGCTGCCACTTTTCCGGCACGATAGGCAAGTCGAGCAGGTTCCAGCGCGCATAGCGCGCATCGTAGACGTCGGGCTGGGCCTGCTCCAGCAGGTGGCCGATGCACCACGTGACCACCTGCCCGTTACCGCACTCAATGTAGCCGTCGCCTTTGCGATGCGGTTTTGGCAGCACATCGGCGATGGCGCGACCGAGACTCGGTTTTTCTGCAATAAACAGCCGCATGAAATCAACGGATCTCGATCATGGGGCGTCCGCCGCGGGCGGTAACCAGCTCGCCGATAGCGGTAAGCGTGATACCAAACTCAGCGGCGGCAGCCTGCACCTCAGCCTCGGCTTCCGGCGTTACCGCCAGCAGCAGACCGCCGGAGGTTTGCGGATCGCACAGCAGATCGCGCCACGCTGGCGGCATGTCGCCCATCAAATGGCCGTAGCTGGCAAAGTTACGCCCGGTACCGCCCGGCACCGCACCCGCCGCGATGTAGGCTTCGACGCCGGGCAATTTCGGGATATCCGCATAGGTAAGCTGCGCCTGTACGCCCGCGCCGCGGCACACTTCGCTCAGGTGGCCCAGAAGCCCGAAGCCGGTGACGTCGGTCATCGCTTTCACGCCGTCAATGTTGGCGAACGCCGAGCCGACGAGGTTCATCTGGCACATGGTTTCCGTCGCCAGCCCCTGGTGCTCAGGCTTCAGCAGCGACTTTTTCTCCGCGGTGGTCAGCACGCCAATACCCAGCGGTTTAGTGAGATACAGCTTGCAGCCGGCCTGCGCGGTGCTGTTTTTCTTCACCCGCTCGGTCGGGACGACGCCGGTCACGGCAAGCCCGAAGATGGGTTCCGGAGCGTCAATGGAGTGGCCGCCGGCAAGCGCGATCCCCGCCTGCTGGCAGGCAAAGCGCCCGCCCTCAACCACCTGACGGGCAATTTCCGGCGCCAGGGTATTGATGGGCCAGCCGAGAATAGCGATCGCCATAATCGGCTTACCGCCCATGGCGAAAATATCGCTGATGGCGTTGGTCGCCGCAATGCGCCCAAAGTCGAACGGGTTGTCGACGATCGGCATAAAAAAATCGGTAGTACTGACGATCGACGTGCCGTTACCGAGATCGTAGACCGCGGCATCATCGCTGGTTTCGTTGCCCACCAGCAGATTTGGGTCAATAAACTTGGCCTGGTCGCTTTGCAGGATAGTTTCCAGCACCTTAGGGGAAATTTTACACCCGCAACCGGCTCCGTGGCTGTATTGCGTTAAACGAATGGCTTGCTCGCTCATGGACATCTCCTGTCATTGCAATCCCGATATGGTAGCGCCCAAATGGCGGAGTGGTAAGTGCGACAGTCCGAAATCGCGTATGGTTGCTCATTAAGCAGACAAAAAACCGATTTTGCGATGCGGTCCCGCTTTTTCAACGTGATTTTACCCTTTACTAAAAAATGACAGAAATATGACAAGCATAAATTCTGTTTTCTCTGGACATATAACAACGTAAGGAAGTTTTCATGAAAAAGCGTATTCTCGCCGTTTGCCTGGCCAGTCTCTTCTCCCTTAACGCTTTCGCCCTGGTTCCCGCCGGTAACGACGTCACCACAAAACCCGATCTCTACTACCTGACCAACGCCCAGGCCATCGACAGCCTGACGCTGCTGCCGCCGCCGCCGGAAGTGGGCAGTATCGCGTTTTTAAACGATCAGGCAATGTATGAGAAAGGCCGTCTGCTGCGCGGCACCGAGCGCGGTAAGCTGGCGGTTGAAGACGCCAACCTGAGCGGCGGCGGCGTCGCCAACGCCTTCTCCGGCGCCTTCGGCTCGCCCATTACCGCCAAAGATGCGCCGGAGCTGCACAAGCTGCTCACCAACATGATTGAAGATGCCGGCGACCTGGCGACGCGAGGAGCGAAGGAGAAGTACATGCGCATTCGCCCATTTGCGTTTTATGGCGTCGCCACCTGTAACACCAAGGAACAGGATACGCTGTCGAAAAACGGCTCCTACCCCTCCGGCCACACCTCTATCGGCTGGGCCACCGCGCTGGTACTGGCTGAGATTAATCCCCAGCGGCAAAATGAAATCCTTAAGCGCGGCTTTGAGCTCGGCGAGAGCCGGGTGATCTGCGGCTATCACTGGCAGAGCGACGTAGACGCGGCGCGTATCGTCGGTTCGGCGGTCGTCGCCACGCTGCATACCAATCCGGCCTTCCAGCAGCAGCTTCAGAAAGCGAAAGACGAATTCGCGAAGCGACAGAAGTAACATCGTCGCCGTTGAATGCCCGGAGGTGGCGTCTGAAACGCCTTGTCTGGGCGAAGGGTTCCAGGCCGTCCGCGGTTTGGTAGCCCGGACAGGTGCCTCCGGGAAAAGTGTCAAGTCTGATAGACTGGCACTGCTTCCACCCGGCTCGCACTGCCCTTAGCCGGGCTACTCCCCCGGAGGAGCCGGTGAGCCGGGCCCGCCCGGCATAACGAGAACGGACTCAGAAGCGCGTCACGAACGGTGCGGTATCCGGCAAAGCGATGGTGGTTGACGCTTTGAGCTGCGGGGTCCCCAGATAGAGAAAGCCCACGATCTTATCCTGCTCGCGGCAGGCAAACCCTTCGCGTACAACCGGGCTTTCGGTTAACGCGCCGCTGCGCCAGATGCCGTTAAACCCCTGCGCCACGGCCGCCATCTGCATGGCCATCACCGCACAGCCCGCCGACATCTCTTGCTCCCACTTTGGCACCTTCGGATGATCTTCACAGCGCGCCACCACCGCAATGATCAGCGGCGCGCGAAACGGCGCGCTGCGCGCTTTTTCAATCGCTTTTTCATCTCCCCCTGCCGCCACCGCGCCTTTTTCCAGCAGCTGGCTGAAGCGCTCGCGCCCTTCATCGACAATAATGAAGAAGCGCCACGGCTGCAGCGTCCCGTGGTCCGGCGCGCGCAGGCCAGCGCGAAGGATGTTTTCCAGCTGTTCGCCCGCCGGAGCCGGGTCGGTCAGACGTGAAGCGCTGCGGCGATTAACCAGTAGTTCGAGAGCATCCATCTGTATAACTCCTGTGATGTGATTTTTCATAAAATTAACATGCGCAAGGATTTTGTTACAGCCCAACGGGTGATTCCTGCTGACAACCGACGGCACTCTCATTAGGATAGCCAGACGCGGCAGCCCCTGCGGCTCGCCCATTTTTGATTATGGTTAGGGAGAATACATGCGAACTCTTTGGCGACTGCTCGCCGGATTTTTTAAATGGACATGGCGCGTGCTAAATTTCATTCGCCAGCTCGCACTGAACGTGGTTTTCCTGGTGCTGGTGCTGGCCTGCGTCGGCATCTGGGCCCAGTTCAGTAGTACAACGACAGAGCACGCTACCCGCGGCGCGCTGCTGCTGGATATCACCGGCGTGGTGGTCGATAAACCCTCGGCCAGCAGCAAGCTTGGCGTGATTGGCCGCCAGCTGTTTGGCGCCAGTTCCGATCGCCTGCAGGAAAACTCGCTGTTCGACATTGTGCAGACAATTCGCCAGGCGAAAGACGACCGCAATATCACCGGTATCGTGCTGGATCTGAAGGACTTTGCCGGCGGCGATCAGCCGTCGATGCAGTATATCGGTAAAGCGCTGCGCGAATTCCGCGATAGCGGCAAGCCGGTATATGCCATCGGCAGCAGCTACAGCCAGGGCCAGTACTATCTGGCCAGCTTCGCCAATAAGATCTGGCTCTCGCCGCAGGGCGAAGTGGACCTGCACGGCTTCGCGACCAACGGCCTGTACTACAAATCGCTGCTCGACAAGCTCAAAGTGTCGACCCACGTTTTCCGCGTCGGCACCTATAAGTCAGCGGTAGAGCCGTTTATCCGCGATGATATGTCCCCGGCGGCGCGCGAGGCGGACAGCCGCTGGATTGGCGAGCTGTGGCAAAACTACCTCAATACCATTGCCGCCAACCGCCAGATCACCGCTCAGCAGCTGTTCCCCGGCGCTCAGGGCGTGATTGACGGCCTGCGTAAAGTCGATGGCGACACGGCAAAATACGCGCTGGATAACAAGCTGGTTGATGCGCTGGGCACCTCTACCGAGGTGGAAAAAGCGCTGACTAAACAGTTTGGCTGGAGTAAAGAGGACAACAACTACAGCGCGATCAGCTACTACGATTACACGCTGAAAACGCCTGCCGACCAGGGTTCCGCAATAGCGGTTATCTTTGCTAACGGCGCGATTATGGATGGCGAAGAAACGCCGGGTAACGTCGGCGGCGACACCACCGCCGCGCAGATCCGCGACGCGCGCCTCGATCCGAAAGTGAAAGCGATCGTGCTGCGGGTTAACAGCCCGGGCGGCAGCGTCAGCGCCTCCGAGATGATTCGCGAAGAGCTGGCGGCGGCAAAAGCGGCCGGTAAACCGGTGGTGGTCTCAATGGGCGGCATGGCAGCCTCCGGCGGCTACTGGATCTCCACCCCGGCGGATTATATCGTCGCCAACCCCAGCACCCTTACCGGCTCTATCGGTATCTTTGGGGTGATCAATACCGTCGAAGATACCCTCGGCTCAATTGGCGTCCATACCGACGGCGTGGCCACCTCGCCGCTGGCTGATGTCTCAACCACCAAAGCGCTGCCTCCGGAAGTGCAACAGCTGATGCAGCTCAGCATCGAAAACGGCTACAAGCGTTTTATCACCCTGGTGGCGAACGCGCGTAAGAGCACGCCGGAGAAAATTGACCAAATCGCTCAGGGCCACGTCTGGACCGGTGAAGATGCAAAAGCGAACGGCCTGGTCGATAGCCTTGGCGACTTTGACGACGCGGTGGCAAAAGCCGCCGAACTGGCGAAGCTGAAACAGTGGCATATCAACTACTATCAGGAAGAACCGACCTTCTTTTCGATGGTGGTGGATAGCCTGACGGGTTCCGTTCGCGCGGCGCTGCCGGCAGCGGTCCAGGCGTATCTGCCCGCACCGGTCGCCGCGGCGGCCAATGCGGTGAAAACCGAGAGCGATAAGCTGGCGGCATTCAACGATCCGCAGAACCGCTACGCGTTCTGCTTAACCTGCGCCAATATTCGTTAATCCTCTGCCGCCCCATCCCGTGGGGCGGCATTTACTTTATTTTTTCTTCCGCCCCTCTATACTGCGCCTGTCTACGTTTAACCTAAGCGATGCTATGCAGAAGAAATCTATTTACGTTGCCTATACCGGCGGCACCATTGGTATGCAGCGTTCTGAACACGGCTATATCCCCGTTTCCGGCCATTTACAGCGCCAGCTGGCGTTGATGCCCGAGTTTCACCGCCCGGAGATGCCGGACTTCACCATTCATGAATACGCCCCGTTAATGGACTCTTCCGATATGACGCCGGAAGACTGGCAGCATATCGCCGACGATATTCGCGACCATTATGACCAGTACGATGGTTTCGTGATCCTCCACGGCACGGACACCATGGCGTTTACCGCCTCGGCGCTCTCCTTCATGCTGGAGAATCTGGGAAAACCGGTCATTGTGACAGGGTCACAAATCCCGCTTGCCGAACTGCGCTCTGATGGCCAGATTAACCTGCTCAACGCGCTGTACGTCGCCGCCAACTATCCGATTAACGAAGTGTCGCTGTTCTTCAATAATCGCCTCTACCGCGGCAACCGCACGACGAAGGCCCATGCCGACGGCTTTAACGCCTTCGCCTCGCCCAACCTGGCGCCGCTGCTGGAAGCCGGCATCCATATTCGCCGGCTCGGCACGCCTCCCGCGCCGCACGGCAGCGGCGAGCTGGTGGTTCACCCTATCACGCCGCAGCCGATTGGCGTGGTGACGATTTATCCCGGCATTTCCGCCGACGTGGTGCGCAACTTCCTGCGCCAGCCGGTCAAAGCGCTGATCCTGCGCTCCTATGGCGTCGGTAACGCGCCGCAGAACGGCGAGTTTATTCAGGTCCTGGCCGAAGCCAGCCAGCGCGGTATCGTGGTGATTAATTTGACCCAGTGTATGTCCGGCAAGGTCAACATGGGCGGCTACGCCACCGGCAACGCGCTGGCGCAGGCTGGCGTGATTAGCGGATTTGATATGACCGTCGAGGCCACGCTGACCAAGCTACACTATTTGCTGAGCCAGGATCTGGACGTGGCGGCCATCCGTCACGCCATGCAGGAGAATCTGCGCGGCGAACTGACACCCGATGAGTAAGGAGAAGCACATGACCCAGCGCGCGCTGCTACTGGTCGATTTACAAAATGATTTCTGCGCCGGCGGCGCGCTAGCCGTCCCGCAGGGCGACAGCACGGTGGACGTCGCCAACCAGCTTATCGCCTGGAGCCTGGCGCGGGGCGAAACGGTAGTTGCCAGCCAGGACTGGCACCCGGCGAACCACGGCAGCTTTGCCAGTCAGCATCAGGTCGAACCCTATGCCCAGGGCGAGCTTGATGGCCTGGCGCAGACGTTCTGGCCGGATCACTGCGTGCAGAATAGCGAAGGCGCGGCGCTGCATCCGCTGCTCAAACAGCAGGATATTGCCGCCGTGTTCCACAAAGGGGAAAATCCGGCCATTGACAGCTACAGCGCCTTTTTCGACAACGGCCACCGGCAGAAAACGCAGCTCGATGCATGGCTGCGCGAGCGCGGCATTAGCGAGCTAACGGTGCTGGGGCTCGCCACCGACTACTGCGTCAAGTTTACCGTGCTTGACGCCCTCAATCTGGGCTACACCGTCAACGTGATTACCGACGGCTGCCGCGGGGTGAATATTCAGCCGCAGGATAGCAATCTGGCGTTTATGGAGATGGCCGCCGCGGGCGCAACTCTCTATACCCTTGACGACTGGCTGGAAACCCACGCATGAAATACGCCGACAGGCATTGTCCTGTCGGCGCGTTATCTCAGGCCAGAGCGGAAATCTCTTCCAGCGACGCGTTGCGCGTTTCGATGCCAAAACAAAACAGAATCAGCGCGCAAAGCGCCGCATCACGCCTGGATGATAAAGCCCCTAATCGGGTCATTGTTAGTCTCATTTTGCGTCATGGTCTGCATCCTGGCGTTTACTCCGAAGTGAACCTCATCGCACCACCGCTTCGCTAATACAGCCGTGAACCGCTTCGCATTTTTGCGCAGCGGAAGATGCTAGGCTGCACGAGCTGTTTTTTTCGCCACGCCATTTCCGTGGCGTGTTTGCTTTTCAATGTCACTTTTAAGTCAAAGAGGATCCGCTATGAAACTTTTGCCTTTACTGGCAGCTTTACCCCTGCTCTGCGCGAGCGTTGTTTCCGCTAACTCGCTGATGTCCGTCGGCTACTTTAACGGCGGCGGCGACGTCACTGCCGGTCCCGGCGGCGATATTGATAAACTGGACGTACGCCAGATTACCCATCTCAACTACTCGTTTGGTCTGATTTACAACGATGAAAAAGACGAAACCAACGCCGCCCTGAAAGATCCAGGCAAGCTGCATCAAATTTGGCTGTCGCCGAAAGTGCAGGCTGATTTACAGAAAATCCCCAGCTTGCGCCAGCAGAACCCGAACCTGAAAGTCTTGCTTTCCGTCGGCGGCTGGGGAGCGCGCGGATTCTCCGGCGCGGCGGCGACGAAGGAAACCCGGGCGGTGTTTATTCAGTCCGCTCAGGCGATTATTGAAAAATACGGTCTCGATGGGATCGATCTGGACTGGGAGTATCCGGTCAACGGCGCGTGGGGGCTGGTCGCCAGCCAACCGGCCGATCGCGATAATTTTACCGCCCTGCTGAAAGAGCTGCGCGCGGCGGTAGGTAATAAAAAACTGGTGACCATCGCCGTAGGCGCCAACGCGGAGAGCCCAAAAAGCTGGGTGGACGTCAAAGCCATTGCGCCATCGCTCGACTACATCAACCTGATGACCTACGACCTGGCCTACGGTACCCAGTACTTCAATTCCAACCTGTATGATTCAACCCGCTGGCCGACGGTCGCCGAAGCGGATAAGTACAGCGCGGACTTTATAGTGAACAACTACCTTGCCGCCGGTCTAAAGGCGAGCCAGATGAACCTGGGGATTGGTTTCTATGGCCGGATACCCAAACGCGCCGTCGAGCCGGGTATTGACTGGAGCAAGCCGGACGCGCAGAAAAACCCGGCCACCCGCCCCTACTTTGCGGCTCAACAGATTGAACTGTTCGAATCGCTGGGCGTCGATCTGACCAAAGATACCTATGTGAAATATAACGATATCGTGGCGAAGTTAATCAACGATCCGCAGAAGCGCTTTACTCAGCATTGGGATGATGAAGCGAAGGTACCGTGGCTGTCGGTGCAGTCCGCCGACGGTCAAGCCCTCTTTGCGCTTTCGTATGAGAACCCGCGCTCGGTGGCCATCAAGGCTGACTACATCAAGAGCAAGGGGCTGGGTGGCGCGATGTTCTGGGAGTACGGCGCCGATGACCAGAATCAGTTAGCGAAACAGCTGGCCGAGTCATTGGGGATCAAACGCTGATCTGCGCGGTGTCAGCGCCAGCACAATAGGTTATGATAACCCCATTCCGCTGCACCGGCTCCGGCGCAGCTTTTCATTTGCAACAAAAGGCATGGGTATTATGGCTTATATCCCGAAAAACTACGCCCGTCTGGAAGTCGGTTACCGCGAAAAAGCGCTGAAGCTCTTCCCCTGGGTCTGCGGACGCTGCTCGCGAGAGTTTGTCTATTCAAACCTGCGTGAACTGACGGTACACCATATTGACCACGACCACTCCAATAACCCGGAAGATGGTAGCAACTGGGAGATGCTGTGCCTGTACTGTCACGATCATGAGCACTCAAAATACACCGAAGCCGATCTGTATGGCTCGACGGTGGTTGCTGGCGAAGATGCGCAGAAAAGCGTCGGCGAAGCGAAATATAACCCCTTCGCCGATCTTAAAGCGATGATGAACAAGAAGTAACGTTGTGATGCTTCAGAGCCCGGCGCGGAGTTAGCCGGGCTGACGCAGGCCTTTTCAGTCTCAGGATTTAAAGGTCGCGATAGGCTGCGGCGTAATGCCGAAGTCAACTTTCAGCTGCTGTTTACTCTTCATCACCATCTGCCCGTTGGTATCGATGGTCATATGCTGCGCGTCAACGTTGTATCGCGCCTGCCAGAGCATCACCAGCTGCAGACAGTTCTCTTTCTGTTCGTCAGTCAACGCCACGCCGTCCGGCCATTTACCCAGCTCAACCGCCGTCGCCAGGCGCTGATAAACTTCCGGCGTCATACCGTCAATAATCCGCTCAATTTCCATCTTCCGCCAACCCCGTTTGGAATAATTTGCTGAATCGTTTTTTCAACCCTTAATTTGCTCACCGTTTTCATCATTGGTGAAGCTTAATGAGGCCGAATTAACACAAAAACGCTCTCCGGTAGGCTGTGGACCATCCGGGAATACGTGCCCAAGGTGAGCATCGCAGTTTCCGCAGCGAATTTCCGTGCGCTGCATACCGTGGGAGTAATCATTAAGGTAGCGGATAGCGTCATCGCTGACGGGCTCATAAAAGCTTGGCCAGCCGCAGCCGGAATCATACTTGGTTTGCGAGTGAAACAGCGCGGCATCGCACACCAGGCAGTGGTAGACGCCATCGCGTTTGTTGTGGAGCAACCGCCCGGTGAACGGCGGTTCAGTACCGTGATTCTGCGTCACGTAAAACTGCATCTCGCTCAAATTTTTTTTGAGCTCGTCCGAAGAGGGTTTATTCGACATTGGCTTGCTTCTCGCTGTGAAAGGACAACTTTTCACGTCAATTCTAACAAAATATTAACAATGAAGCGTGCACTTTTGTTCTAAACTTAGGCGACGCCAAAAGGCAGCCACACAATTGTGATGAATATCACATTTTTATCTTCAGTGACCTTTAAAATTCCGGGCGCAGCCCCCATATGGAATTGGGCTCAAAGGGAAAGTGGGATAAATCGACCGCGCAAAGGCATGCTCTGGATTGATTTGTCGCAATGATTGACACGATTCCGCTTGACGCTGCGTAAGGTTTTTGTAATTTTACAGGCAACCTTTTATTCACTAACAAATAGCTGGTGGAATATATGACTATCAAAGTAGGTATCAACGGTTTTGGCCGTATCGGTCGCATTGTTTTCCGTGCTGCTCAGGAACGTTCTGACATCGAGATCGTTGCAATCAACGACCTGTTAGACGCTGACTACATGGCTTACATGCTGAAGTATGACTCCACTCACGGCCGTTTCAACGGTACCGTTGAAGTGAAAGACGGTCATCTGATCGTTAACGGTAAAAAAATCCGTGTTACCGCTGAGCGTGACCCGGCTAACCTGAAGTGGGACGAAGTGGGTGTTGACGTTGTTGCTGAAGCAACCGGTATCTTCCTGACCGACGAAACCGCTCGTAAACACATCACCGCTGGCGCGAAAAAAGTCGTACTGACTGGCCCGTCCAAAGACAACACTCCGATGTTTGTTAAAGGCGCTAACTTTGACAAATACGAAGGCCAGGACATCGTTTCCAACGCATCCTGCACCACCAACTGCCTGGCTCCGCTGGCAAAAGTTATCAACGACAACTTCGGCATCATCGAAGGTCTGATGACTACCGTTCACGCAACCACCGCGACTCAGAAAACCGTTGATGGCCCGTCTCACAAAGACTGGCGCGGCGGCCGCGGCGCAGCTCAGAACATCATCCCGTCCTCTACCGGCGCTGCTAAAGCTGTAGGTAAAGTTCTGCCAGAACTGAATGGCAAACTGACCGGTATGGCGTTCCGCGTTCCGACTCCGAACGTATCCGTTGTTGACCTGACCGTTCGTCTGGAAAAAGCTGCTTCTTATGAAGAAATTAAGAAAGCAATCAAAGCTGCTTCCGAAGGCGCAATGAAAGGCGTTCTGGGCTACACCGAAGACGACGTGGTATCCACCGATTTCAACGGTGAAATCTGCACTTCCGTATTCGACGCCAAAGCGGGTATCGCTCTGAACGACAACTTTGTGAAACTGGTTTCCTGGTACGATAACGAAACTGGTTACTCCAACAAGGTTCTGGACCTGATTGCTCACATCTCCAAATAAGTTGGGATGAGACAGTAATCTGTAAGAGCGACTTCGGTCGCTCTTTTTTTTGTCTGAAGATAAAGGATTGCGTAATGATTAATAAAATTTTTGCCCTCCCGGTTATCGAACAGCTTACCCCTGTACTTTCCCGCCGCCAGCTTGATGACCTGGAGCTGATCGTCGTTGACCATCCGCAGGTGAAAGCGTCCGTGGCTTTCCAGGGCGCTCACCTGCTCTCCTGGAAGCCCGCTGGCGAAGAAGAAGTCCTGTGGCTCAGCGGCAACACCCCATTTAAAAACGGCGTTGCCCTGCGCGGCGGCGTGCCGATTTGCTGGCCGTGGTTTGGTCCTTCTGCTCAGCAGGGTCTGCCCTCCCACGGCTTCGCCCGCAACCTGCCGTGGGCCCTGAAAGGGCACGATGAAGACGACAACGGCGTGGTGCTGACCTTTGCACTGAAAAGCAGCGACGCCACCCGCCAGTACTGGCCGCACGAGTTCACCCTGCTGGCGCGCTTTAAGCTGGGCAAAACCTGCGAAATTGAGCTGGAGGCGCACGGCGAATTTGAAACCACGTCTGCCCTGCATACCTATTTCAACGTCGGCGACATTGCGGCAGTGAAGGTCAGCGGTCTGGGCGACCGTTATATTGATAAAGTGAAAAATGCGGAAGAAGGCGTATTAAGCAACGGCACAGAGACTTTTCCCGACCGTACCGACCGCGTCTATCTGAATGCCGAAACCTGCAGCGTGATTCATGACGATGCGCTGAACCGCAACATCGACGTTACGCATCATCATAACAGCAACGTTGTGGCCTGGAACCCGGGCCCGGCGCTTTCCGTCAGCATGGGCGACATGCCGGATGATGGTTACAAGACCTTCGTTTGTGTAGAAACCTGCTGCGTGACCGAAACGCAGAAGGCCAGCGAAGAGAAACCTTCGCGCCTGACGCAAACCCTCCGCGTGGTGAAACGCTAACGCCAGGAAGCTTGGCCCACGGGTTAACCGCGTGTGCGCCATATCTGCCGGATGACGGCTGAAGCCCCGCGAAGTCGGGGCTTTTCTTAAACGCTTGTTCAGACCATATCCAGTGGCGTTTTTCTGGCCGGCGCCGGGTAGGCGTTATCCAGAAGCGCAAGCTCCTCATCGTTCAGCACAATATCCAGCACCGCGGCATTTTGCCTGACATGCTCAATGCTTGACGCTTTCGGGATCGCTATTACGCCCCGGTGGCTAATCACCCACGCCAGCAGAATCTGCGCCGCGGTTACGCCCCGCTCCTGCGCAATATTTTTCACAACGGTATGATTTAAAAGTCCATTGCGCAGTCGACCGGCCTGAGCCAGCGGACAATATGCCATCACCGGCAGCCGCTGCTGCTGGCACCACGGCAGGAGGTCATATTCAATACCGCGGGAGGCCAGATGGTAGAGCACCTGATTGGTCGCGCACTGTTCGCCGCCGTTCGCCTGCCAGAGTTCCTGCATATCATCGTAATCGAGGTTTGATACGCCCCAGCGACGAATTTTCCCCTGCGCAACGAGCGCGTCCATGCCCGCAACCGTCTCCTGCAATGAATAGTCCCCGCGCCAGTGCAGCAGATAGAGATCCAGATAGTCGGTATTGAGGCGGCGCAGGCTCTCCTCGCAGGCGCTGGCTATTTTGCGACCGCCAGCGTTCCACGGATAGACTTTAGACACCAGCACCACGCGCTCGCGCTGCCCGCGAATGGCCTCGCCGACAACCTCTTCGGCGCCGCCGTCGGCGTACATTTCCGCCGTATCGATCACCGTCAGGCCAAGATCGATGCCCGCGCGTAGTGCAGCAGACTCCTGCGCGCGCAGAGCCGGGTTTTCGCCCATGAACCAGGTCCCCTGCCCTATGAGCGGAACCGCTGAATGCTCGCCAAAACGGATTGTCCTTTCTGCCATGACATGCTCCTGTGTTTGATTGCACCACCGTAATGCAAAACAGGGCTTTACGCCCTGTTTTGATGCACAAATTGCACTGTAATAACGCACTATCAGAAGGAGTAAGTGATCCCGGTTGAAATCAGCCCGCTCCAGGATTTGTCCACCATCGGGCTATCGGTAATTTCGTCAGACAGGCGGGTATAGCGCGCCACGCCGTATACGCTCCAGTCGCCGAGGAAACGATAGTTAGCCGACAGCTCAAGGTACGGGTTCCAGCTGCTGTCCGGATCGTAGCTGCGCATGCCGCTGCGATTCGACTCATGCTTCGAAACACCGTAGTAGTACTCGTTCTGGTTGTCGCTGTTCCACTCCACGCCAATACCCGGCGTAAGCGTCAGGTTGCCGTTGGTATAGCGATACAGCCAGGCCAGATCCCACACGATACCGTTGCTGTTATCGAGGGTGTCCCCCGACAGCGCGGTGCGCAGGAAACCGTACTGCGTATAGTGTTCGTAGGAAAGCCCTGCCATCACCGTGGACTTACGTTTATCCAGACGGCGCATCTGCTCGCTATCGCTGTCGCCTGGCTTAAAGTACATCGGCGACCAGTAGGCGGTCACGGAGAGCTTATCGTTGGTATCATTCCACAGGTAGAGACCACCGCCCAGGCCGCGGAACCAGAAGTTATCGCTCTCGTAATTAATCACCGGCACCGGGTAAACATCAGCATCATATTGCTTGTACGGATGTTCAACGACGCCTACACCCGCCCCTAAAGTGAACTTCCCTTCAGCGTGTACGGCGGATGCTGAAGTCGCAATCAACACACCAAGTGCCAGAAGTTTGATTTTAGTCACGATCCATATTCCTGTTGTCAAATTATTAGCGCAGGCAGTTTAACGTTGTATACGTCATGCCTCAAATTCTTTACCAGTCATTACACTGAATTCACCAGATTCTCATCATCAGATGACCACCCGCTGACAGCTGAATGACAGCGTCATGACGCGGCGAAACCCGAAGTGGGAATGAGACGCTGCTTTTCCGGATGAGTTGTTGATAAGTCATTGAAATTGATTTTCTGCGCCATGCAAGTTTTCCAAATGCATCTACGCTTTAATTTAGAAGAAGTAAATGCGGGGCACGTTATCCCGAGACTTCGCCAACCTGGCATAAGGGTTGCTGGAGATTCAGAGAGCGCTGTGCAGCTTACCTCTTCCGGGAGCTCCCACTATTCATATGAACGGCTCTCAACCTGTGCTAAAAACGAAAGGACGGCATGCCATGAATATATTCGATCACTATCGCCAGCGCTATGAAGCTGCCAAGGACGAAGAGTTCACACTGCAGGAGTTTCTTACCATCTGTCGGCAAGATCGCAGTGCTTATGCTAACGCAGCAGAAAGATTGCTGATGGCCATCGGTGAGCCGGTCATGGTCGATACGGCCCTCGAACCCAGGCTATCCCGTCTCTTTTCAAACCGGGTCGCCGCGCGCTACCCGGCCTTTGAAGAGTTTTACGGTATGGAAGATGCCATCGAGCAAATTGTTTCTTACTTAAAACACGCCGCTCAGGGGCTGGAAGAGAAGAAACAGATTCTGTATCTGCTGGGCCCCGTGGGCGGCGGTAAATCATCGCTTGCCGAACGCCTGAAGTCCTTGATGCAGCGCGTCCCTATCTATGTGCTCAGCGCAAACGGTGAGCGCAGCCCGGTCAACGACCATCCGCTGTGTCTGTTTAACCCGCAGGAGGATGCGCAAATCCTCGAAAAAGAGTACGGCATTCCAAACCGCTATCTGGGGACGATTATGTCGCCGTGGGCGGCCAAGCGTCTGCATGAATTCGGCGGCGACATCACGAAATTCCGCGTGGTGAAAGTGTGGCCGTCAATCCTGGCGCAGATTGCCATCGCCAAAACCGAGCCCGGTGACGAAAACAACCAGGACATCTCGGCGCTGGTCGGTAAAGTCGATATCCGTAAACTGGAACACTACGCGCAGAATGACCCGGACGCCTACGGCTACTCCGGCGCTCTGTGCCGCGCCAACCAGGGGCTGATGGAGTTCGTCGAGATGTTTAAAGCGCCTATCAAGGTGCTGCATCCGCTGCTGACCGCGACGCAGGAAGGTAACTATAACGGTACCGAAGGGATCTCCGCCCTGCCGTTCAACGGGATTATCCTCGCCCACTCCAACGAATCGGAATGGGTGACCTTCCGTAATAACAAAAACAATGAGGCCTTCCTCGACCGCGTGTATATCGTCAAGGTGCCTTATTGCCTGCGTATCTCGGAAGAGATCCGTATCTATGAAAAACTGCTTAACAACAGCGAGCTGACCCATGCGCCGTGCGCGCCGGGCACGCTGGAAACGCTGTCGCGCTTCTCCATTCTGTCGCGCCTGAAAGAGCCGGAAAACTCGAGCATTTATTCAAAAATGCGCGTCTATGACGGCGAAAGCCTGAAAGACACCGACCCGAAAGCGAAATCCTATCAGGAGTATCGCGATTATGCCGGCGTTGATGAAGGGATGAACGGCCTGTCTACCCGCTTCGCGTTCAAAATCCTGTCGCGGGTATTTAACTTTGACCATGCCGAAGTCGCCGCCAACCCGGTGCATCTGTTCTACGTCCTCGAGCAGCAGATCGAGCGCGAGCAGTTCCCGCAGGAGCAGTCCGAGCGTTACCTTGAGTTCCTCAAAGGCTATCTGATCCCGAAATACGCCGAGTTTATCGGGAAAGAGATCCAGACCGCCTACCTTGAGTCCTACTCGGAGTACGGGCAGAACATTTTTGACCGTTATGTCACCTACGCTGACTTCTGGATTCAGGATCAGGAGTATCGCGACCCGGATACCGGCCAGCTGTTTGACCGCGAGTCGCTGAATGCGGAACTGGAGAAAATCGAGAAGCCCGCCGGGATCAGCAACCCGAAAGACTTCCGTAACGAAATAGTCAACTTCGTGCTGCGCGCCAGAGCGCACAACAGCGGGCGTAATCCAAACTGGACCAGCTACGAGAAACTGCGCACGGTTATCGAGAAGAAAATGTTCTCCAATACCGAAGAGCTGTTGCCGGTGATTTCCTTCAACACCAAAACGTCAACCGATGAGCAGAAAAAACACGATGACTTTGTCGACCGCATGATGGAAAAAGGCTATACCCGCAAGCAGGTTCGCCTGCTGTGCGAATGGTATCTGCGGGTACGTAAATCATCCTGATAGACCAGCCCGGCAGGCAGCGGCTGCCGGGCTAATAATAACTGCGAAGACCCAATGACATTCAGCGCCAGGCATATTTCGGCGCCTGAATGGCCGGGGCATAAGTTGGCAAATGCAGTACAGGAGGGCATATGACCTGGTTCATAGACCGACGCCTGAACGGGAAAAATAAAAGCGCCGTCAACCGGCAGCGCTTTCTGCGCCGCTATAAAGCGCAGATAAAACAGTCGATCTCCGAGGCCATAAACAAGCGCTCGGTAACCGATATTCAGAGCGGAGAGTCCGTCTCCATCCCAACGGACGATATTAACGAACCGATGTTTCATCAGGGGCGCGGCGGCCTGCGCAATCGCGTACACCCGGGTAACGATCACTTCGTACAGAATGACCGCATTGAGCGCCCTCAGGGCGGCGGAGGCGGTGGAGGCAGCGGTCAGGGCCAGGCCAGCGCCGACGGAGAAGGTCAGGATGAGTTTGTTTTTCAGATTTCGAAAGACGAATATCTCGATCTGCTCTTTGAAGATCTCGCCCTGCCGAACCTGAAGAAAAACCAGCAGCGTCAGCTGACGGAATATAAAACCCATCGCGCGGGCTATACCGCTAACGGTGTGCCCGCTAACATCAGCGTCGTTCGCTCGCTGCAAAACTCGCTGGCGCGCCGCACGGCGATGACCGCCGGTAAACGCCGGGAACTGCACGCGCTGGAAGAAGACCTGGACACCATTAGCAAAAGCGAACCGGCGCAGCTGCTGGAAGAGGAGCGGCTGCGTAAAGAGATAGCCGAACTGCGGGCGAAAATTGACCGCGTGCCGTTCATTGACACTTTCGATCTGCGTTACAAGAACTACGAAAAACGGCCAGAACCGTCAAGTCAGGCGGTGATGTTCTGCCTGATGGACGTTTCCGGCTCCATGGACCAGGCGACAAAGGACATGGCAAAACGCTTTTACATCCTGCTGTATCTGTTCCTCAGCCGGACCTATAAAAACGTTGATGTGGTTTATATCCGCCACCATACGCAGGCGAAAGAGGTCGACGAACACGAATTCTTCTATTCGCAGGAAACCGGCGGCACCATTGTCTCCAGCGCCCTGAAGCTGATGGATGAAGTGGTCAAAGAGCGCTATGACCCGGCGCAGTGGAATATCTACGCCGCGCAGGCTTCGGATGGCGATAACTGGGCGGACGATTCACCGCTGTGTAACGAACTGCTGGCGAAGAAAATCCTGCCCGTGGTGCGCTACTATAGTTATATCGAGATAACCCGGCGCGCGCACCAGACGCTGTGGCGGGAATATGAACACCTGCAGTCAACCTTCGAAAACTTTGCTATGCAGCATATTCGCGACCCGGAAGATATTTATCCGGTGTTCCGTGAACTGTTTCACAAGCAAACCTCAAAAGCGGACGGTTAAGCCTTTCCGGACAGCCAGCACAGACGCTGGCTGTTTTTTTACCCCACCTTACCCGGCTCGCGCCTGTTGCAGAGTGACGGGATCAATCTCCGCCATTATCAGGTCGGGCAAGCTCTCCAGCTGGTATACCTTGCCGCATTTAACGATAATCTGCCGCGCGTTGTCGTACCCCGGCGCCCAGAGTCGATTATTCATCCGCACATCTTTGTAGACCGCGATAAGCGGTTTTTTCCACGCCGCCGCCATATGGACCACCGAGGTATCCGGCGAGATAACTAAGTCGGCCTCGGCGATAAGCGCCATGCAGTGGTGCAGCGTTTTGAACGGATTCACGCAGACCTTCTCCGGCAGGGGAATCCGGATTTCATTGCGATGATCGAGCAATATGATATTGACGTCCGGATAATCCTCGCACAGCCTGGCGATAAGCGTTGCCAGCTGCGCCTGCGACATACTGCGGTCCTGATGCCCGGCAAAAATATTAATCACCACGTTACGCCCGTTGAGCGCCGCCAGATAATCACGAACCTGCTGGCTGATATCCTGCGGAATATGCAGATCATAAGATTGCAGAGATTTTTTATCCAGCTGGAGATAATCAGCGATGAAAGAAAAGGTCTTACTGACGTGCCAGTTTTCACAGTCAAAATCAAAAGACTTGCTGTAGTGTTTAATAGAAGGCCACTTATTGAAACCCAGTACCGCTCTGGGCTTTATCTGTCGTAACAGCAGCATCCTGTGTACCGGAATATCAAACAACGACGGGTCGATTACAATATCGTACTTATTATTCGCAAGCTCAGTAATAACTGACTGAGGAACGTTATGGGTAAATTTGTGCAAATAATCCGCCGAGTCGACATTCTCGGCTTCATAGATATGGCGAATGCGAGGATTATACCGCATGACCTGACTATTGGATTTGGTCAACAGAAAGTCAACGGTCATTCCCGCCTCGTGAAGGCATTTAACCAGCGCTGAATCAACAACTACATCGCCGATCGCACCTTCATTACGCATTAACAGCACCGTTTTCGCGGAGGTTAAATCAGCTTCGCGGCGCGCGCGACTATCCCAGAACGCTTTAGCGATATAGACTCGCAAATCATTGCGTATTTTCTTAAAAAAATAATTTCGACGCCTGTTTAGCGCCCTTATTTTTTTAAACTTTCGAGGGGATCCCTGCACCGCTGCGTTTTCCATCATCATAACCTCATTGCCGCTTTCAATAGTACTGCCTGTAACCCTGCTAAGGACTGGTAAAAATAAGAAAAGTTCGCTTGATAATTAACATTATTTCATTTTTATCTGCACCAGGATAGCCATAGCAGCGTCATTGCAGCATATTTCATTGAGGATAAAATGAGTGAAAAATGGATTTTGCAGGATATTTACGACAGCAATATTCATTAGCGCCCTCATATTTAATAAACTATTTATTTCCATTGCCGCGCGATGCTGACCGAGTCCAGCACTGGATAAATAAACAGTCTGTCTGCCACCGAACGTGGCGTCCCTGCGCCGCACATGGTAGAATTGTCTTAATTGTGCTGGCGAAATTATCATCATGAAATTACAGAATAAATTACTCCGTCATTTCATTTCTGCGGGGGTGGTTGTCCTGACATCTTCATTTCTGGTGTATGAATTAGTCGCCAGCCATCGGGATATGTCGGAATACATGCGCTACATCGTCGAGAAGGGCGAATCCGCCTTTCTGTACGATAAATATCAAAATCAGCTGGTTATCTCCCAGGTCTCGCGAAAGCTGGATACGCATCCCGCGGCCGAAAAGGCCCGACAGGCCTGCGCTGGCGTGCAGACCAATGGCAACGTATACGGGCTCAATATCGCCGGGCATACCTTCCCCGGGCTTCACGGTACGCTCAGCACCACCCAGCCTTCGTGCGAGCCGTGGATTAACGATCTCCCGGCGCTGCAGGCTTTTGATGCCGCGATAGCCCAAAGCGATATTATCGCCGCGCTGAATTCGGCAACGTTCAAATCAGATAAACGCTTCCGCTATTACCTCGATTTAGACAATAAATACGCGTATTTCTATTCGCCGATTGAGATAGATAGCAGCCCCGTTGATAACTGGAACTTTCTTCACGACAGTAAACTGGGCATCACTCAGTTCAGTCTTAACGGTTTACTTCGCGGGCGTACGCTAATTTCCAGCATCTATGCTGACGCGCTAACCGGACAGAATATTTTGTCGTTCTTAACCCCGGTCTATTATCGGGATCGGCTGAAGGGTATTGTGATGGTGGACGTCACTCGTCACGATATTGAGAAGCTGCTCTATACCACCGACCGCCCCCTGGTCTGGCGCTATCTCGACATCACCTTAACGGACTCGGACTCAACGTCTGAAATCCGCGTTCACCGCAGCAAGACGCATTTTTTCAGCTACGCCCACCATAGCCAGCAGGTGGCGGAAAACCTGCACATTTCGCTGTCGCTGGATATGTCCTATTTTCTGCTGAGCTCCTGGAAGCTATTTTTGTTTTACCTGATATCTACCGGCGTTCTGCTGCACCTGGTACGCATGCACTTTCGCCTGTATACCGACGTTTTTAAAGAAAACATTAGTGATTCCTTAACCGGTCTGTACAACCGAAAAATTCTCTCCTCGCTGCTGGAATCGCGTATGCAAAAGCTCACCGAGCAAGGTGTAAATATCGTGTTTATGGCGCTGGACTGCGACCGGCTAAAATACCTTAATGACACCTGGGGGCACGATGAAGGCGACCGCGCCATCGTGCTGCTCGCCCAGTCCATTTCCGCCGCCATACGTAAAAGCGATTACGGTATCCGGCTGGGCGGCGATGAGTTCTTCCTGATACTGATCGATTATGAGGAACAGGAGGCGAAAAATATACCCGAGCGCATTCGCCAGCACCTGAAGGAAATTGACATTAACCAGCGCGTTAATTTTTCATGGGGGGCCTGCAGCATGGCGCCGGGGGACAGCCTGGCCGACGTCATGAAAATCGCGGATGCCCGGCTGTACGAAAATAAAAAGCAAAAAAAACACGCTTACCCGGGGCGAGAGGATTAATCTTGAGGTTTTATTTTTAAGGAAAAAAACGACATGAACGCGCCAGTAAAAGTGAGTATTCATCAGCAGCTGTTGGCGCTGCTTAACCGCGACCACGCCCGTTACCGGGTCGTGGAACATGAAGCCGTCGGAAAGTGTGAAGCCGTGTCGAAGATCCGCGGCACCGCGCTGGGTCAGGGAGCGAAAGCGCTGGTATGTAAAATTAAAGGACATGGGGTTAATCAGCACGTTCTGGCTATCCTTGCCGCCGATCTGCAGGCGGATTTAGCCCGTCTGGCCGAATACGTCGGCGGCAGCAAAGCCTCTCTGGCCAGTCCGGCGGAAGTTGACGCCCTGACCGCCTGCGTCTTTGGCGCCATTCCCCCTTTCAGCTTCCACCCCTCTTTACGCCTGGTCGCCGACCCGCTGCTGTTTGAGCGCTTCCCGGAAATCGCCTTCAACGCCGGGCAGCTTGATAAGTCCATCATCCTTGATACCGCCGACTATCTGCGTATTGCCCGTCCGGAACTGATCGCGTTTCATCGCGAAGCCTGATTGTTCCCTCTCCTGCGCCAGGGCGCGGATTGTGCCGCGGGTGAAAATCGATCGTGCAGATGCCTCAAATCGCGAGTCTGCGATAAAAAACCTGTTTACTTACGCGATTATGCGTAGAGTAAACGGGCTGTTCTTTTTTATATTCTGGCAAGGACCTCTGCACATGCTCGACACCACCCTGTTAATACTGCTGGGCCTGGCGGCGCTCGGCTTTATTAGCCATAACACCACCGTAGCTATTTCAATCCTGGTATTAATTATCGTCCGCGTCACCCCGCTCAACGCCTTCTTTCCGTGGATTGAAAAGCAAGGGCTGACCATCGGTATTATTATTCTCACCATCGGCGTGATGGCGCCCATTGCCAGCGGCACGCTACCGCCCTCTACGCTGCTGCACTCCTTCGTGAACTGGAAATCGTTGCTGGCGATTGCCGTGGGGGTTTTTGTTTCCTGGCTCGGCGGGCGCGGCGTGGCGCTGATGGGCTCGCAGCCGCAGCTGGTAGCCGGACTGCTGGTCGGCACCGTGCTCGGCGTCGCCCTCTTCCGCGGCGTCCCGGTCGGCCCGCTGATCGCCGCCGGGATCATTTCGCTGTTTATTGGGAAGTCGTAGCCAGGCTGGCAAGATAGCGCCCCGGGGTTTGCCCGAGGCCCTTTTTAAACATGGTAATAAAGGCGGTGGTCGAGTCATAGCCCAGGCTCTGCGCCGTCTGCTGTACCGTCTGCCCGCGGATCAGCATCTGCAGGGAGAGGATCAGCTGCAGCTGATGTCGCCAGCGGCGAAAGCTTAAGCCCGTCTCACGCACCACCAGCCGCGCCAGATTGCGTTCGCTCATGGCAAACTCCGCCGCCCACTGCGCCAGCGTTTGCCAGCGGGCCGGGTCGACGGCCATCATGTCCACCATCTGACGAATTTTTGGATGCCCGGAGACCGGGAGCTGCAGGTGCTCCTGCGGCTGCTGCGGGAGTTCATCGAACAGCACCTGCACCAGGCGGTTCATTGCCGGTTTAGCGAGTTCGGCCCTGCCGCGCTCGGCCATAACGAGGATAAGCTCGCGCACCAGCGGCGAAATCTTTAGCGTGCAGCAGAAATCCGGCATCGGCGCCGCGTGGGGTTCAATAAATAAAAAGCAGACCTGCGCCTCCGGCGTCGCGCGATTGCTGTGCGGCACCTGTCCCGGTACCCACACCGCGTACTGCGGAGGCACCATCCACATCGCGTTCTCCACTTCGCAGGTCAGCGCACCGTGCAGCGCCAGGATGAGCTGACCTTTACGGTGCTGATGGCGCGGAATGTACTGCTCGTCCGCGACCACCTGAATACGAAAAGCCGCCGCCGCTTCGTGGCCGCTGTCCGGGTCGTAGCCGTCCAGGCCGAGTCCGATCATGATATTGTCCGATTTTAGCGATAATCTGTCATTTTAGCTTGATTTAAACAGGCGGCAAACAGGCTATGGTAAGCGCCACGTATTCTTGTTTGAGATAGCCATGAATTCTGTTTCACCTTCTGCCGGCCGCCGTAATCTGCTATTGATTGCCGGTATTCTGCTTATCGCCACCACCTTGCGGGTCACCTTTACCGGCGCCGCGCCGCTGCTTGATGCCATTCGCAGCGAATATGGCCTTACCACCGCGCAAACCGGTCTGTTAACCACCCTGCCGCTGCTGGCCTTTGGCCTGGTCTCGCCGCTGGCGGCAGGTGTCGCCCGCCGATTCGGCATTGAACGTAGCCTGCTGCTGGCGATGATCCTGATTTGCCTCGGCGTGGGTCTGCGCTCCCTGCCCTTCGTCTCGCTGCTGTTTATCGGAACCGCGATTATCGGCTGCGGCATCGCCCTGGGCAACGTTCTGCTGCCCGGACTGATCAAACGTGACTTCTCGCAGCACGTCGCCAAAATGACCGGCGCTTACTCTCTCACCATGGGGGGCGCGGCGGCGCTGGGTTCGGCAATGGTCGTTCCGCTGGCGCTCGCCGGACTGGGCTGGCGCGGCGCGCTGTTGATGCTGATGGCATTTCCGCTGCTGGCGCTGTTTATCTGGCTACCGCAGGCGCGCAGGCAAGTCACCGCGCCGCTGACGGGGTCGGGCGCCATCCACAACCGCGGGATCTGGCGCTCGGCGCTGGCCTGGCAGGTGACGCTGTTTCTCGGGATTAACTCGCTGGTCTACTACGTCATCATCGGCTGGCTGCCCGCCATTTTGCAAAGCATAGGCTACAGCGAAGCGCAGGCGGGCTCCCTGCACGGGCTGCTCCAGTTGGCCACCGCGGCGCCGGGGCTGGCGATCCCGTTAATACTGCATCGGCTGAAAGATCAGCGCGGCATTGCGGTGCTGGTCGCCCTGATGTGCGCAGTCAGCGCGCTCGGTTTATGGTTTTTACCCGCTCAGGCGGTGCTGTGGACGCTTATCTTTGGCTTCGGTTCCGGCGCGACCATGATTCTGGGATTGACCTTTATCGGGCTGCGCGCCAGCTCGGCGCACCAGGCCGCCGCGCTGTCGGGAATGGCGCAGGCGGTGGGCTATCTGCTGGCTGCCTGCGGACCGCCGGTGATGGGAAAAATTCATGATGCCAACGGCGACTGGCATATCCCGCTGATCGCCGTGGCGCTGATTTCCGTTGCGATGGCGGTATTTGGCGCGCTGGCCGGCCGCGATCGGGAGATCAACGGCTAGCGATATCGACGCCCGGCAACCGCCGCCGGGCGTTCGCTCACTGACTTGCCGCGCGTAAAAACGCGTGAACCAGCGGCGCAGGTCTGCCTTCCAGCGCATTGCGCTCGTGCTGAAATAGCGTGGCGACAAAGAACGGATGCGTCACCAGTTCTACCGCCCGAATCTCACCGTCATCATCCCAGCCCGTAACCCGCAGGTCGCCCTGCTCCAGCTCGCGGGCAAAATCGGCGGCAATCCCGTAGCTGCAGTGGTAACCCTCTTCAATACTGTCGCGGCCATAGGCTCGAGAGATCAGCGTATTGGCCCGCAGTTCAATGTTGTCCGACTTTTCTACCAGCGAGCAGCTAAGCGGCGCGATAACCATCCGGCCTTCGGTATCGGTTTCCGCATGTGCGGCATCCCGCCAGCCCATAACGTTGCGCGCGTATTCGATAATCGCGTGCTGGAATCCTCCGCAGGTGCCAAGGAACGGAATGCTGTTTTCCCGCGCGTGGCGTATAGCGATAAACGCGCCTTCGGCGTTTTTATAGGGGCTGGCGGGAACCACCCAGATAGCATCGTAATCAGCGAGATCGTCAGCGGACTTTATTTCGCTGGTAGCCAGCCAGTCATAACGCAGCGGCAGCTCCAGTACGGCGGCGGCATCATCAATCGCCAGGGGAATCGCTTTATGGGCAACTACATCAGGGTTGTAATCACCAACCAGGGCAATACGCAGGAGGGAGTTCATAGCAGGATCCTTATGTCAGAGCGAATATCAGGCAACACAAGGAGCCTCAGGTTAGCGATCTCAACGGCAGAACACAATCCTTATTTTGTCTGCTTCTGAACGCGGGTAATTTAGTCTGACTGGCGCTATGGTATAGGGCAGACAAATCGCTATGGATGCATGATGAAGGACAAAATTTTGGTTAGCGCCTGCCTGATGGGCTTTCAGGTTCGCTATAACGGTAGCCACAAAGCCCGGCTGGCTAACGCGCTGTCTCGCTGGCAGAGCGAGGGGCGGCTGGTCACCCACTGCCCGGAGCTGGCTGCCGGATTGCCCATCCCCAGGCTACCGGCGGAAATCCTTGGCGCGCAGGGAGCGGATGTCATGCAAAACCGTGCGAAAATTGTTGAAAGTGACGGCCAGGACGTCACTGCGCGCTATCAGCTGGCCGCCTGGCTGGCGCTAAAAGCAGCGCAGGAGGAAGGCTGTACCGCAGCATTGCTCACCGACGGCAGCCCAACCTGCGGCAGTCAGTTTATCTATGATGGTACCTTTAACGGACAGCGCAAACCCGGTGCCGGCGTTGCCGCCGCCCTGCTTCGCGAATACGGGATAACGGTATTTTCCGAGCAGCAGTTGCCGCAGCTGCTTGCCTGGATGGAACAGAGGGAGAGTGACGATGATTCAATGTAAACGGGTTTATGACCCGCAGGAAGCGAGCGACGGCTACCGGATACTGGTAGACCGCCTGTGGCCGCGCGGAATAAAAAAAGAGGCGCTGAATTACGATGAGTGGTGCAAAATCCTGGCGCCATCGACTGATTTGCGTAAGGCTTTTCACGGCGAGACGCTTGATTTTGCCCACTTTAGCCAGCGCTATCGCCAGGAGCTGGAAGCCCACCGCGATGAAGGCGAGCGCCTGGCCGCGCTTGCCAGGCAGCAGCCGCTGACGCTGCTCTACGCGGCGAAAAACACCCGGCAAAACCATGCCCAGGTGCTGGCTGACTGGCTGAAAGCGCTATGACTTAGCCGGATGATCGCGGCGCCAGAGCGCCCATTCATCTAACGTTTCACCACTGGGTAACTTGCACTCGGTGCGCACGCCCTGCGGGCTTTGAACAGGAACCTGTTTCCCTCCCAGCTGCTGGCAGTATACCGAAGCCGGGTTAGCCATCCCTATCGGGTGTGCTTGCTGCGTCGGCTGACTCTGCGCGCATCCGGCAAGCGCCAGAGGCAGCATGACTATCATCCCCTTCATTTCCCCTCCTTAATCGTTTAAAACGGTCTTTCACCCTGAATCTCCACGGTTTCTCCATTTTAGCTGCACTTTTGCATCGTAGAGTAGCCCTGTTCTCGAATTGACCAGAGAACAGATCATTCCATAATCAATGAGTTTTCCCCGTCGCCCCCGACGGGGCTTTTTTTCCCGCCGCGGATGCAGGTATTCTCCCCCCAGATGTGTTAAATTTTGTGTATCTCTGTTAATTCTGCGCTGATTGTTTTTTAGCATCATTTGCTGGTAGTGACGATTAGCATTCGGGAGCCGTATTTCTCATGTCCGATTTTATTCTCGCTCGCGTGTCGCAAACGCTCGCTAATGAACACTCCCTCGAAACCCTGGTGCGACAGCTGCTTGAGATGCTGGAGCTGGTTACCCGAATGGAATCTACCTACCTGACTCGTATCGACTTCGACGCGCAGCGCCAGCATATTATGTACGCGCACAACAGCAGCGAAATGCAGATCCCCGAAGGGTTCTCCGTCCCGTGGAACGACTCGCTGTGCAAACGCGCGCTGGACGACCGCTGCATTTTTAGCAACGATGTTGCCGAGCGCTGGCGTTCGTGTCTCGCCGCCCAGGATTTGGGGATCGCCACCTTTTTCAGCATTCCCGTGCGCCTGACCGACGGCTCATTATTCGGCACGCTGTGCGCCACCAGCCGGGCAAGACAGCCCTATAACATTGAGGGTGAGCAGGTGATGAATCTGTTTGCCAACCTCATCTCCCATTACGTTGAGAAAGAGACGCTGGTACAGCAGCTTCGGGCGGCTAACGTCGCGCTGGAGATGCATTCGTATACCGACGAGCTTACGGGTTTGCCGAATCGCCGCTCGCTGTTTAAGCATCTTGCCGCGCAGTTTTCGCAGGCCCGGGAACAGCAGCTCAGCGTGCTGCTGATTTTTATCGATCTCGATGATTTCAAAGCAATCAACGATCGATTCGGCCACCCGTGCGGCGACAGCTTTTTGATTCAGATCGGAGAACGCCTGGCCGCCCGCGTGCGCAGCGGCGATATTGTAGGTCGTCTCGGCGGCGATGAGTTTTTAATTGTCGGTACGGGTCCCGATTCAGCCGACCAGCAGGAGTATATCGCCGCGTTACGTCAAGCGCTGGCGGGGATCTATTTCCTTGGCGAACACCGGATTAACTACCCCGGCGCCAGTTTTGGGGTGATTGAAGCCGACCCCTGGCAGATCGACGTTGAACTGGCGCTGCGCGCCGCCGATGAGGCGATGTATCAGGATAAGCAGTCTCGCCGTCAGGGGCGTTTTTTTCATATTGACTAATCTACGGTGAAATCCCGTATCATAGTCGACACGACTCGCACTTACAGGGGCTCAATAATGAGACTGGGTATTCTATTTCCGGTGGCTATTTTTATCGTCGCCGTGGTTTTTCTGGGCTGGTTTTTTGTCGGCGGCTATGCGGCACCAGGCGGAGCGTAATGAAAAAAAGCACCATAATTATGCTTATTGTCGCCATCGTCGCCGTGGCGGGTACGCAATTGGGCTGGTGGTAATTCCAGGATTATTCGCGCGTCTTTCCGGCAAGGATTGCAGAATTATCTCATCTACTCAATAAGTTAAAAGCATACACTCACCTCATCAGCCGATGGCGCATGCCCGTTTTTGCGCACGGATTTAACTGGAGAAGTGAGAAATGAAAAAACCGATCGTGTTGCCGTTGATTCTCGCGCTTTGCACGCTGTTATCGGGATGTATTGTCGACCCAGGCTATCACCATCAACACCGCCACCATCATCATGACGACAGAGACTGGCGATAGCCGTGGAAACATAATAAGGCGAACTTCGGTTCGCCTTATTGCATGAAATTAGTCCCGGCGGTCGGAACCTAAAAAGAGGAAACCCAGCGGGATGGAAAACAGCAGCGTAAACACAATGCTGTAAACCGTGACCATCGCCCCCTGCAGGAAGAACATTGACGTCGTCCATTCTGAATACGGCATATTGTATTCACTCACCACGCCGCCAAAGGTGGCGCGCCCAACCACGATAAGCGCGATGGCAAAGATCGCCGCGATCGACAAAAAGAACTTCTTGCTGTTTTTATTGCTGGTGAGTTTCTGCAGAATCATCCGGGTTCCCTTTTTTCTGAGCGATAATCGGCTGTATATGTAACACCAATGCAATCAAAATTGAAGGGATTTTGTTACGAGGCAGTGACAGTCACGATAGGGCCGGTCCCGCGTACCGGCCCCCAACGATTACGACTGGAGCGTCGCCAGACGGGCGGCAAAACCGACAAACACAAGGCCTATCAGACTGTTGCCGATTTTCGCCAGCTTCTTTTTCGTCTTCACGTAACGCGTGACGAAAGAGCCGGAGAGGATCAAAAAGCTCATATAGATGAAGCTGATTATCTCCAGGGTCAGCGCCAGAATAAAGAACGCCAGCCCGGGCGTTTTGGCGCCGACGTCAATAAACTGCACGAAGAATGAGACATAAAAAAGAATCGCTTTTGGATTCGTCAGGCTAAGGGTCAGCGAACGTTTGAGAATCGCGCTGCCCGGCTCGGAATCAGCAGACGAATGACCATCACGCTGGGTTAACACCGCGTAGAGCATCTTGCCGCCCATCCACAGCAGATAAATCGCCCCCAGGTAACGCACGATATTGAACAGCACCGGCGTAGTCTTGATGAGCGTCGCGACGCCGGCAAAAGCCAGAAACATCAGCACCGCATCGCCAATAAACACGCCTGCCGCCGCCAGATACCCTTTCTTAACGCCGTGGGCGATGCCGGTCTTGAGGACAAAAAAGGTATTCGGGCCGGGAACCAGGATGATAAAGATAGCGCCGACCAGATAGGTCAGGTAATTCAATACACCAAACTCAGCGAACACAACGCACTCCTTCGCTTACAACAAAAAATATGATCCCGCGCACGTTAACGCAACCGGGACCATTTTGAAAGCGCCGCGAGTGCGGAGAGCTTAATAGAGCGAAGTTTCGCCAAGCGGACGGGTTTTAAAGCGGCGGTGAACCCACAGGTATTGCTCCGGCGCGCGCAGGATCTCTTTCTCTATAACCTTGTTGATATAGCTTGCCGCATCCTGTTTATCTTCGCCAGGATAGTCGCTCATGACGTCGCTGATGTGCAGGCTATAACCTCTGCGGTCCGCTTTACGCACCATGCTGATGGTGAGCATTTTCGCGCCCGACAAACGAGAGAGTACGTAGGTACCGTTGGTCGTTGCTGCCTGCTGTACCGAGAAGAACGGAGCAAATACGCTCCCCTTCGGGCCGTAGTCCTGATCCGGCGCAAACCACACCGCTTCACCCGACTTTAAGGCATGTACCAGACCGGATAAATTACGACGGTCAATCATCGCCTTGTTCGAGCGCAAACGACCTCGCGTCTGCACCCACTCCATTAACGGGCTATTGTGCGGACGGTAGGTCGCCATCATCGGACGACACAGCCCCATCGTACGGCCACCCAGTTCAAGCGACATAAAGTGGACGCCAACGACCATCACGCCTTTTTGCTCGCTCAGGGCATTATTGAGATTGACCATGCCTTCCACGTCAAACCATTTCTTAACGCGCTCATCGCTCCAGAACCATGCCATCCCCGTTTCAATCAGACCCATCCCTAGCGACATGAAGTTCTGTTCGATAAGCTTTTCGCGCGCCGCGGGCGACATGGTGGGAAAGCAAAGTTCGAGATTGCGTCTGGCGATATGCTCACGGCGTTTCAGGAAGCGCCGGGATGCGCGACCGGCGCTGGTACCGATAAGATGCAAGACGGGATAAGGAAGCTGGACGATGAGCCAGAGCACGCTCAGGCCAAACCAGGTCCCCCAATTACGGGGATGAAGAAGTTTTTTATTAAAAGCGCAAGACATGTTTTTTCCTGTAAACATTAGAACATGAGGTAACGCTTAAGGAAAAAACGAGTCCCTTCATCTGTCATTAGGCGGTACGTGTAGCAGTTCAGACAATAATAATCCTGGTAAATTCACTCCGGCAAGTAAAAAAAGAGGCCAACAGAAAAAAACACAATACCAGCACACCTGTAACAAAATGTAAATAAAAAAGTGAATAATAAACCTCAAATATCCACCACAAGAATGATTAACGCGCTAATCATTCAACATAAAGTATGCGTCTTTTCCAACCAGAACGTCGCTGTGGTAACCCGCAGGCCGCAGCTGAAGCCGCGTCGAGGTACGACTGCATCCAGATGAGATCGGGATAGCCTCTGCTTTCTGTTATCCTTTTCACAACGTTTGCGGACAGGCTATTCCTTTATCTTCCATAAGCCTCACTGACATAAAATAGAAATATTAAAAATGAGTGTCAGCGAAATGACTAAAATAAGAATCAGCTTATTTTACTTTCCTGACAATAATTAATATTTATCGACAATTATCCATATCGCCGGTGGGCTATTTCAGACTTTTTACCTCCGTTGCTTTAACAGAACAGCAGGCAATAAAGTTCAAATGCCTTTTATGACGTTGAAAAAAACGCAACATAGATAAAAATCTCGGACGATTCTCGCGCTTCAACAAGCCATTGCCGACAATTTTTAGCGCCTGTTTAAAACCTTCATCTTTCATCAACCCTCGCGGCGACATCAGCGACATCGGTCCATGATGAATGCTTACGGCATCAAAGCCGGTCCGTTGGAAAAGCGTCTGCCAGGCGGCGGCGCTCAGCGGGCTGACGTGGGATTTCACCACCCCCTGCAGCTGCCGCCGGGTGTCCTCTCCCAGCGCATCCTGCGTATACATGATATCGTGCGTCAGCAAACGACCGCCGGGCTTAAGAACGCGAAAATATTCCGCCACCAGTTTCTCTTTGGCTTTATCCGCATACATGGTGAGCATCGCTTCATTTATCACCATATCAAACGTTGCATCGGCAAATGGCAGCCGAGCGGCATTCGCCTCCATCACTATCACCCGATGATCCACACCTTCGCGAACGATATTTTGCCGGGCTTTCGCCAGCGCGTCTTTATCCATATCGATGGCGTAAACGCTGCAGTGAAAACGCTGCGCCAGCTCAATAGAGGTTGTCCCCATATTACAGGCTACCTCCAGAACTTTACTGTCGGCGGTAAAACCCGCCTGCTGAAATAGCCACTCTGTGGCTTCAATGCCGCCGGGGCGTAAGCGGGTTTTCCCCAGGCTTGCCAAAAACGTATGTCCGGCTTTTTCGCTTGCGTTCATTTGTCTCTCCTGACTCCCTATAAGATGCATTATAAATACAACATTAAGGTTAAGGAGGGAATAATGATAATGAATTTTATTTTCATTAAGAAGAAAGGGAAAGAAATGATGCAATGAGGGGAAAAATCTATTCAATATTTAACAATAACTTATCGTTACTATGGGTCTGTATGGCCCTTATCCCTGTCGCGCTTTATTGAAATGATAACCATTCTCATATTAACATATACCGTATTGATCAACTCTCCTGAACCTGGCTATGTCACCTTCTTCCGCCATCGCCTCTCCGCTGACGCTTGCCTCGCTCTATAGCGACCATCATGGCTGGCTGAAAAAATGGCTTACCCATAAGCTGCAATCCGCATATGACGCCGACGACGTAGCGCAGGACACCTTTGTCCGAATTATGGCCGGCGAGTCGCTGTTGACGATTCGCGATCCAAAATCTTTTCTCTGCACGATTGCCAAACGGGTGATGATCGACCTGTTCCGCCGCAACGCCCTGGAGCGCGCCTGGCTCGACATGCTCTCTCAGCTACCGCCAGAGCTCTCTCCCTCACCGGAGCTACGGCAGAGCCAGCTCGAACTGTTACAGCAGATTGATGCCATGCTGGACGGGCTTAACACAAAAGCCCGGGAAGCGTTTTTGCTCTCGCAGCTTGAAGGGCTGACCTACGCCGATATCGCCAGTCGCCTGGCGGTTTCCGTCAGTTCGGTTAAGAAATATATCGCGAAAGCCACCGAGCACTGCCTGCTGTTCCGTCTGGAGAATGGCCTGTGAAACCGACGCTAAGCGAATCCCGTCGTCAGGCGCTGCGTTCCGCCTCGCACTGGTACGCGGTCCTCAGCGATGGGCGCGTCAGTCCGCAGCAGGAGGCCCGCTGGCAGCAGTGGTATGAGCAAAACAACGAAAATCAGTGGGCGTGGCAGCAGGTAGAAAACCTGCGTCAGCAGATGGGGCAACTGCCGGGCGGGCTGGCCAGCCGTGCTCTTCACGATAGCCGTCTGGCGCGTCGCCACGTGCTGAAAGGGCTGATGCTTTTGCTGGCGGCCGGAGGCAGCTGGCGGCTCTGGGAGTCCGAGCTGGCGGAGGGCCTCCGCGCCGACTACCGGACGGCGAAAGGGATACCGCGCCCGCAGCGGCTTGCCGACGGTTCGCTGCTGACGCTGAATAGCGAAAGTGCCGCCGACGTCCGTTTTGACGCGCGGCAGCGCATGGTTCATTTACGCTACGGCGAAATCGCCATCAGGACCGCTCACGACAGCCGGCAGCGGCCTTTCCGGGTCCAAACGCGGGAAGGCACTCTCACCGCGCTCGGGACCGAATTCACCGTCCGTCAGTTTGCCGGCGGCACCCGGCTGGCGGTACAGCAGCATGCCGTAGAAGTGGTTTTACCGTCCGGCAGCGCCCAACGCGTTAACGCCGGGGAAAGCCTGTGGTTTACCCGCGATCGCTTCGCCGCCCTGGTTAAGCTCAACGGCGACGAGGATAGCTGGATCCGGGGCGTGCTGACCTTCCGCGACGCCCCGCTGAGCGAAGTGGTCGAAACCCTCGCCCGCTATCGCTCCGGGGTGCTGCGCTGCGATCCCGCCGTGGCCGATTTACGCCTGAGCGGCACCTTTCCGCTGGGCGATCCTGATGCCATTCTGCAGGTTATCGCGCAAACGCTGCCGATTACATTGCGGTCTGTCACCCGCTACTGGGTCACGCTCGTTCCGGCCTGAGAAAAAAAATCGAAAAAATTCTCATTCTCTATTGTCCCTTTTCCCCTGCTCGTTCGACTTATCTGATGAATATAACCAAAAACGATGGTGGAGAAGAGATGACGCCTTTACGCGTTTTACGCAAACCGATGCCTCTGGTGATGGCAATCCGTTTAAGCCTGCTGCCGCTAGCGGGGCTGGCTGCCGCGCCGGTATTCGCCGCCGCGCAGTATGATATTGCCGCCGGGGAGTTAGACCACGCCCTGAACCAATATGCCGCCCGCAGCGGTATCACGCTTTCCGCCGACGCCAGCCTGACGCGCGGCAAGCATAGCCCGGGCCTGCACGGCAGCTTTGAAACCGAAGAGGGTTTACGCAGGCTGCTGAACGGCAGCGGATTACGGCTCAAGCCGCTGGGCAAGAACGTCTGGACCCTGCAGCTGGATCCCGCGCCCGTCATTGCAGAATCCACCCTCACCGTCGTCGGGGACTGGCTTGGCGACGCGCGCGAAAATGATGTCTTTGAGCACGCCGGCGCCCGCGACGTGATCCGTCGGGAGGATTTCGCCAAAACCGGCGCCGCCACGATGCGCGAAGTGCTGAACCGGATCCCTGGCGTCAACGCGCCGGAAAATACCGGCACCGGCAGTCACGACCTGGCGATGAACTTCGGTATTCGTGGCCTCAACCCGCGGCTTGCCAGCCGTTCCACGGTGCTGATGGACGGTATCCCGGTTCCCTTTGCCCCCTACGGCCAGCCGCAGCTTTCGCTGGCGCCGGTCTCGCTCGGCAATATGGACGCCATCGATGTCGTGCGCGGCGGCGGCGCGGTGCGCTACGGGCCGCAGAGCGTCGGCGGCGTGGTGAACTTCGTCACCCGCGCCATCCCCGAGGATTTTGGCATTCAGGGCGGCATTGAAGGGCAGCTCAGCCCCACCTCTTCGCAAAACAACCCGAAAGAGACGCATAACCTCGCGATCGGCGGCACGGCGGACAACGGTTTCGGATCCGCCCTGCTTTACTCCGGCACCCGGGGCAGCGACTGGCGCGAACACAGCGCCACGCGGATTGATGATGTGATGCTGAAAAGCAAATACGCGCCCAACGAAGTCCATACCTTTAACAGCCTGCTGCAATACTATGACGGCGAAGCCGATATGCCCGGCGGCCTCTCCCGCGCCGACTACAACGCCGACCGCTGGCAGTCCACGCGTCCTTATGACCGCTTTTGGGGGCGCCGCCAGCTCGCCAGCCTCGGCTACCAGTACCAGCCGGATGCGCAGCATAAATTTAATATTCAGGGGTTCTATACCCATACCCTGCGCAGCGGCTACCTGGAACAGGGTAAGCGCATTACCCTCTCCCCGCGCGAATATTGGGTCCGCGGCATCGAGCCGCGCTACAGCCAAAGCTTTATGATCGGCCCATCCGCCCACGAAGTCGGCGTCGGCTATCGCTACGTCAACGAATCGACCCACGAGATGCGTTACTACACCGCGACCACCAGCGGCGAGCTGCCCAGCACCGCCAGCCCGTACGATCGCGATACCCGTTCCGGCACCGAAGCCCACGCCTGGTATATCGACGATCGCGTGGATATCGGCAACTGGACGATTACGCCAGGTATGCGCTTTGAGCACATTGAGTCTTATCAGGACAATAATCTGCTGGGCACCCGCGAACGGGTCAGCTATAACGCCCCGCTCCCGGCGCTGAATGTTCTTTATCACCTCACCGACAGCTGGAATCTTTATGCCAACACAGAAGGCTCATTCGGCACCGTACAGTACAGCCAGATTGGCAAGGCTGTGCAAAGCGGCAATGTGGAACCGGAAAAAGCGCGAACCTGGGAAGTCGGCACCCGCTACGACGACGGCGCGCTGACCGCAGAGATGGGGCTGTTCCTGATTAACTTCAACAATCAGTACGATTCCAACCAGACCAATGACACGGTCACCGCCCGGGGTAAAACGCGTCATAGCGGCCTGGAAGCGCAAACCCGTTACGCCCTCGGCGAGCTTTCACCCGCGCTTGATAATCTCTCTGTCTACGCCAGCTATGCGTACGTCAATGCTGAAATCCGCGAGAAAGGCGACACCTACGGTAACCAGGTTCCCTTCTCGCCGAAGCACAAAGGCACCTTTGGCGTCGATTACAAGCCCGGCAGCTGGACGTTTAACCTCAACGGCGACTTCCAGTCGAGCCAGTTTGCCGATAACGCCAATACCGTTGCCGAAAGCGCCGATGGCAGCACCGGCCGCATTCCCGGCTATATGCTGTGGGGCGCTCGCGTGGCCTATGACTTTGGCCCGCAGATGGCCAATCTCAACCTCGCGCTGGGGGTGAAAAACATCTTCGACCATGCGTATTACACCCGCTCGTACGACGATAACAACAAAGGGCTTTACGCCGGTCAGCCGCGCACGCTGTACCTGCAAGGATCAATGAAGTTCTGATGATAGAGCGTTGCCGGACAGCGCTATTCGCGCCCTGTCCGGCAAGCTGGAGTGAATAATGTTTAGCCTTGTTCGTCTGTGTATTTTCAGCCTGCTGTTTCTGGCGGGCCCGCTCTTTGCCGCCACCGTACAGGATGAGCGCGGTCGCTTTACGCTTGATAAAACGCCGCAGCGCATCGTCGTGCTTGAACTCTCCTTTGTCGACGCGCTGGCGGCGGTTGACGTTAGCCCGACAGGCGTGGCCGATGACAACGATCCGTCGCGTATTCTGGCGGACGTACGCGCACGTCTGAAGCCCTGGCAGTCGGTGGGCACCCGCGCCCAGCCTTCACTGGAGGCCATCAGCGCGCTGCATCCCGATCTGATCGTCGCCGATAGCAGTCGCCATGCCGGAATTTACGCCGCCCTGAGGCAGATTGCCCCGGTGCTGCTGTTGAAATCGCGCAATGAAACCTGGGAGGAGAACCTGCAGTCAGCGGCGATTATCGGCAAAGTAGTGGGTAAGGATAAGGAGATGCAGCAGCGTCTGGCGCTGCATCGGCAAAAAATGGCGGCGTTTTCCCGACAGCTGCCGGCTGGCGCCAGCGTGCTGTTTGGCACCTCCCGCGAACAGCAGTTTAATCTTCACTCAACGCAAACTTATACCGGCAGCGTGCTGACGGCGCTTGGCCTGAAAGTTCCGCCGCCGATCGGCGGCGCGCCGATGGCGGCGATAAATTTCGAACAGCTGCTGGCCGTGAATCCGCAATGGCTGCTGGTCGCTCATTACCGTAGTGAAAGTATCGTGAAAAAATGGCAGCAGGACCCCCTGTGGCCAATGCTGCAGGCCGAGCAGAAAGGGCAGGTCGCCGCCGTCGACAGCAACAGCTGGGCGCGGATGCGCGGGATCTTCGCCGCCGAGCGTATTGCCAGCGATATGGTTAAAATTGTCCACCACCGGGCGGTTGATATCACGCCATGAAACCGTTCCGTCGCGCGTTTTTTATCTGGGGATGGCCGCTGCTGGCCCTCAGCGGCCTGTTCTGGCTGAGCCTGTTCTGCTATTCGCCCATCCCGATTTCGCCGCTCAACGCCCTTCACGCCCTGCTGGCGCCTGAGTCTCCTTCGCTTGCGGAGGCGCTGGTGCTTAATCTGCGCCTGCCCCGCAGCCTGGTGGCGGTAATGCTCGGCGCCTCGCTGGCAATGTCGGGGGCGTTATTACAAACGCTTACCCATAACCCGCTGGCATCGCCTTCACTGCTCGGCATTAATAGCGGCGCGGCGCTGGCGATGGCGCTGACCAGCGCATTCAGTCCGGCACCGCTGGCGGGCTTTTCGCTGGCGCTGATTGCCGCCTGCGGCGGCGGAATAAGCTGGCTGCTGGTGATGAGCGCCGGCGGCGGCTGGCGTCAACAGCAGGATCGCCAACGGTTGATCCTCGCCGGTATTGCTCTCTCGGCGCTATGCATGGCGTTGACCAGAATGACCCTGCTGCTGGCGGAAGATCGCGCCTGGGGCATTCTTACCTGGCTTGCGGGCGGCGTTTCCCACGTGCGCTGGGCCGAGTTCTGGCAGCTTTTCCCTTTTGTCGCGCTGATTACCCCCGGCGTATTCCTGCTGGCCAACGCGCTTAATCTGCTTAACGTCAGCGATACCGCCGCCCATTCGCTGGGGGTGAATTTGCCGCGCCTGCGCCTGCTTATCAACGCGGCCGTGTTGCTGCTTACCGGCGCCAGCGTCAGCGTCGCCGGACCGATTGCCTTTGTTGGCCTGCTGGTCCCGCATCTGGCGCGTTTTTGGGCGGGTCACGATCATCGTACTTTTTTGCCGGTCAGCGCCCTGCTGGGCGCCCTGTTTATGCTGCTGGCGGATATGCTCGCCAGAGCGTTGGCCTGGCCGGGTGAACTGCCCGCGGGCGCGGTGCTGGCGCTGGCGGGCGGGCCCTGTTTTGTCTGGCTGGTCAGGAGACGCGGGTGAAACAACGCATCGTGTTTTTATGGCTCGCGCTCACGCTGTTAACCCTGTTCTCGCTGCGGATGGGGGCGATCCCGCTGCCGTGGCGAGCGCTGCTCAGCGGATGGCATGCGGACAGCGAGTATCACTACGTCCTTATGCAATATCGCCTGCCGCGCGTGGTGCTGGCGCTGATTATCGGCGCCGCGCTGGCGGTTTCCGGGGCGCTGGTTCAGGGTATTGTGCATAATCCGCTGGCCTCGCCGGACATTCTGGGCATTAACCACGGGGCGAGCCTGACCTCGGTGGCGGCACTGTGGTTTTTACCGTCCCTGCCCCTGCCGTGGCTGCCGCTGCTGGCCTTTATCGGCGGAATGGTGGCGATGGTGATACCGCTCGCCCTTGCCGGTTTTTCTCGCCCAATGCGCCTGGCGCTGACCGGCATCGCGCTGTCGGCCTGCTGGGCCAGCGTGACCGACTACCTCTTACTGTCGCGGCCGCAGGAGATCAATAACGCGCTGCTGTGGCTGACCGGAAGCCTGTGGGCCAGAGACGGCGCATTCGTCATCATCGTCCTGCCCCTGCTGGCGATTTTGCTGCCCTTAAGCTTCGCCCTCAGTCGCGATCTCGACCTGCTGGCGCTAGGCCATGAGCGCGCGGGAACGCTCGGCGTCAACGTGCGCTGGCTTAACGGCTACGGCTTAACGCTGGCGGTGGCCCTCGCGTCGATCGGCGTCGCGGTCTGCGGTCCTGTCGCCTTTATCAGCCTTGTGGTGCCGCATCTTGTGCGTCGCCTCTTCGGCGGCCGCCATCGCCGTTTATTGCCGCTCTCTGCGCTCACGGGCGGACTGGTTCTGCTGCTCGCCGATCTGCTGGCGCGAACGCTGCATCCGCCGCTTGAGCTGCCGGCAGGCGTGCTGACGGCGATTATCGGCGCCCCCTGGTTTATCTGGCTTCTTGTGAGAATGCGTTAAATGGAACTGCGAATAGAAAAGCTAACCGCTGGCTATGGCGGCAAGCGCGTTATCAACAATCTCGATCTGACGCTACCGGGCGGGAAAATTACCGCGCTGCTGGGGCCAAACGGTTGCGGTAAATCAACGCTGCTGAAGTGTTTCTCTCGCCTCCTGACGCCCATCGCCGGCGAGGTCTGGCTCGATGATGTCCCCTTAAACCGCCTCTCCGCCCGACAGCTGGCGCGGCGACTGGCGCTGCTGCCGCAGCAGCATCACGTTCCGGAAGGCATCACCGTACGCGAGTTGGTCGGCTACGGCCGGAGTCCGTGGCTACCGCTGTGGGGGCGGCTTTCCGCGCAGGATCGACAGCAGGTCGACAGCGCGCTACAACGAACCGGCATCGCTGCGCTGGCGGAACGACCGCTGACCGCCCTTTCCGGCGGCCAGCGGCAGCGGGCTTTTCTGGCGCTGCTGCTGGCGCAGGATACGCCGCTGGTGCTGCTCGATGAGCCAACGACCTGGCTGGATATTCATCATCAGGTGGCGCTAATGACGCTGATGCGCGAGCTGCAGACGATGGGCAAGACCGTGGTCACCGTACTGCACGACCTGAACCAGGCCAGCCGCTACTGCGACCATCTGGTGGTGCTTGAAGGGGGCCAGGTGCAGGCTCAGGGCCTGGCGGAAACGGTACTGACGCCGGAGATGCTACGGGAGATTTTTCACCTGGAGGCGGAGATTCACCCGGAGCCGGTGTCGCAGCGCCCGATGTGCGTGGTGAAATAACCCGGGTAAGGCGCGCTGCGCCCTACCCGAAGTTGATCAGTAGGTGTGGAAGTACTGCTGGATCACCTGCGGATTTTTCGTTTGCGTCAGCGCCGTCATCAGCAGGATGCGCGCTTTTGCCGGGTTGAGCGAGTCGGCTACCAGCCCAGGCTGGCCGTCATCAACCGGCACGACGCCGCTGCCGGTACGCGAGGCGCGAACCACCACGATTCCGGCTTTTTCCGCCTTTTCGATCCCCGCCGCGCTGCGTACGGAGACCGACCCCGCGCCGGTGCCCGCATAGATAATCCCGTCGGCATGGTGCGCGATCGCCGCGTCATACATATATTCAGGGTCATCCTGATAGCCATAAATAATGACCACTTTCGGTAGCGCGTTAAGATTGCGGACGTCAAAAACCGAACGCACGGTGTGAATTTTATCCACGCGAGTTTCGAACTGCGGTTTGCCGCTCACGATAACGCCCAGATAGCCCTCTTCCGGCGCCTTGAAGGTATCCAGCGTCGTGGCGTTGGTCTTAGTGACAAAACGCGCCGCGCCGATGCGGTCATTAAGCACTACCATTACGCCGCGGCCCTTCGCTTCCGGATCGGCCGCCACGGTCACCGCTTCCAGCAGATTCATCGGACCGTCGGCGCTGATGGCCGTGGCTGGACGCATTGCCGCCGTGAAAACGATCGGCTTATTGCTTTTTACCGTCAGGTTGAGGAAATAAGGCGTCTCGTCCAGGGTGTCGGTACCATGGGTAATCACTACGCCGTCCACATCATCGCGGCCAGCAGTTCATTGACGCGCTTTGACAGTTTAAGAATGATGTCGCTGGTCATATTTTCGCTGCCGATATTAGCGACCTGCTCGCCGTCAACGCGCGCGACCTTGCTCATCTCAGGCACGGCATTAATCAGCGTCTGTACGCCAATCGCGCCGGCTTTGTACCCGGTAGTCTGGGTATTGCTGGCCGCTGAACCGGCAATCGTCCCTCCGGTCGCGAGGATTACGATATGCGGCAGACGCGTCTCACTCGAGGCGAAAGCGCTTATCGCCAGTAACGTAATTGCCAGTAATGCTCTAAAATTCATCATGACTCATCCCAAAATAGATATTAAATAAATTCGCGCAGAGAGAATGCAAACGGCTTGCCAGGATTTAATGTATTTTACTCGGTAAAAATGATTAACTATCGGACAAAAAAGGATTTTTACTTCGCCCGGAGCGCTACTTTGGTGCAGGCACGCGCTAAAAATGGGCAGGATAAAAATGCGAAACCCGAATGGACTTATTCAATCTATTTTGTCATGTCGGCATCGCTATCAACGAAATAGAGCAAAACGGTGCGGGTAATGCGATGGAGAAAAACGATGCATAATATCGCCTTAAAATCAGCATTGATGCTTACCACCCGCGTCATACAAATTATTAACCCTGAATTACACCTGCATATGCAACGAACGGCGCTGATCGCGCTGGAGCTTGCGCAGGCGTCAGGGCTCTCGCGTCAGCAGCAGCAGACGATCTTTTGCGCCGCGCTGCTGCACGACATTGGCGTTCTGGGCGATAAACGAGTGTTCTCCTCGCTGAACGCCATCGATAACCTCAACGATCCGCATCAGCACCGGGGAGCAGAAATGCTGGCCGGGTTAGCGACCCTGGCCCCCATCCTGCCGATTATCCGCGATCACCATTTTAGCCCACACCACAAAGGCAGCCTCGAACAGCATATCGTCTATTTCGCCGACGTGTTTGAACGCCTGCTTGCTGGCGATAAGCACGCGACAACCTTTCAAACCGATATGATTATTGGTAAATTTCGCGCGCTTTACCAGGCGATAGATCCGCCGCTGTGCCAGACTTTGTGCCAGCTCGCACAAAAAGAGCATTTTTGGCTGCACCTCAATCCCGGACATATTCAGCGAATGCTGGAGATCATCGGCCCTATCAACCATGTTTATATCGATATCGACGGTCTGAAAGATATCTGCCTGTTAATTGCCAAAATCGTCGATACCTACAGCAGCTTCACCGCCAGCCATAGTCTGAAGGTCGGGCGAATTTCGCGCACCCTCGCCGCTTATATGAATCTGCCGGAGATGGAGTGTAAGAAAATTGAGATTGCCGGCTATTTACACGATATTGGCAAAGTACACATTCCGCTGAAAATCCTGGAGAAACAGGGCGAACTGAATGACGAAGAGCTGCTTCAGGTGCGGGAACATAGCTATATGACCGGCGAAATTCTTAGCACCTTCAGCGAACTCGGCGAAATAATTAACTGGGCCGCGAATCATCATGAAAAGCTGGATGGCAGCGGCTATCCGCTTCATCTCAATGAGCATTACCTGCAGCTCCCGGATCGGATTATCGCCATCGCGGATATTTTCACCGCGCTTACCGAAGACCGCCCCTATCGCCCCGGAATGAGCCGTCAGCAAGCGTTACAGCTGATAGAGAGTGATGTTATAAATGGCGCGCTGGATAAAGACGTGTACCGCATTTTGCATCACCATGCCGAAGCGCTGCACGCTATTATTACTCACACGCTGCACCCGTAATCACCGCTTTTTTTCCGGTGAAGCCGGAGTGTGACGATAAAAAAATAATTAATTCATCTGCACGCAAGGAATATCCGGTGAGAATCGCCACCATGACTAACTGGGCCTACGGGATCACCGTCGCCCTGACCCTCGCCTCAGGCATCGCCATGCTGATGGCCTCAAGTGCGGATAATGCCGAACGCCGCGCCGTCGAACAACGCCAGGCGTTTGACCAGCTAAGCGAAGAAGTAGAAAGCGGCGCCTGGGAGCTTTCCGATCTCGCGCGACTTTACATCATTCAAAAAAATCAGGATGTGCTGCAGGAGTACCGGCAGCAAGCCCAGGCCACCGCCGCCATTGAACATCGTCTGGAAAAGCTGAAAGACAGTGGCGCAACCGCTGAAGAGCTGGCGCTGCTGCGCGAGGGTTTACAGATAGCCGATGAACTTCAGGATGAACAGCAAACGGCGCTGGCGCAGGTTGCCAGGGGAGAAGAAAAAGCGGCGGTCAGCCTGCTTTACGGCGCTGCCTATGAGCAGGAGCTCGAGCGGGTCCAGACGCAGCTCGATCACTTTCGCCTGATGCTCGAAGGCCGGGTGAATAAAACCATTGCCGAGGCTACGGAGAAGTCACGGATCTGGCGTACGCTTTCTGAGATCATGGTTGGGCTCACCGCGCTAATGTTCCTGTTTGTGCTGGGGTTTATTCTTAAGCGGCGGGTGCTCTATCCCGTCGTTCGCCTGAGCGACGTGGTGCAGCGGCTGGCATCGCAGGATTATGCGGTTGAGACGCCGCAGTTTACCCAGATTGATGAAATTGGCGATATGGCCCAGGCCATTCGTATCTTTCGCGAGAACGGGCTGGCGCGGCAGCGGCTGGAACAAGAGCGCGATGCGGACTGGGCGGTCCGGGAGCTGCTGGCGAGGATGACCCAGCGCTTGCAGGGCTGCGAATCGTTCGAGGATGTGATCAAGGTTGCCGAACTGTTCGCGCCAAATATCGCCCCGGAGATCCCGGGCCGGCTGTATATTCTCGATACCGATCCCTGGCAGATGCGCTGCGTGGCGCAGTGGCTTTCTCCGCCGCTTGAAGCCGACGTCTTCCATCCGGATAACTGCTGGGCCGTGCGGCGCGGGCTGAGCCATCCGCCGGTCAACGGTGAGCCGGATATCGCCTGCTATCACCTGTCGGAATCGCAGGCTCAACGGTCGCTATGCGTGCCGCTGATTGCGCAAGGAGAAGCGATTGGTCTGCTCTCCTTCAGCAACGTCACCTCCGCGACCGCCCCGTCCCGCGCCTATCTTGAACTGATGGCCGAAGCCCTGGGTCTGGCGCTGGCGAACCAGCGTTTACGCAACGCGCTGCTGGAAAAGGCGCTGTTTGATTCATTAACCGGCCTGCGTAACCGCCACCACCTGGATGACGCTCTGCATACTCAAATGAGTCTGGCGGTACGCAACGGTACGCCGCTGAGCTGCCTGATGATCGATATCGATCACTTTAAGGCGATTAATGATAGTTATGGTCACGAAGCGGGCGATCTGGTCATTAAAAACGTCGCGGCGATTATTCAACGTGCGGTGCGCGATATTGGGATGGCCTTCCGCTATGGCGGCGAAGAGTTCCTGGTATTGCTGGGCGGAACCGATGAAGAGGCCGCGATGGCCTGCGCGACCGACATCTATCACAGCGTCCAACTGCTGACGCTACGCTATGGCCTGGCTGAAATTGGTCAGATCGATGTTTCCATCGGCATCGCCAGCTACCCGCAGCATACGCAAAGCGATAGCCTGCTGCGCGCGGCTGACGCAGCGCTCTACCGGGCAAAAGAGCTGGGGCGGTCGAGAATTGTGAGCTTTGGGATGTTGAAGGCGGATTGAGTCGACAGTCACACCACCGCGTAAAACTGGACGAGAGACCGCTATACCCCTCCTTTTAGACCCGCGTAACGGACGCGATTCCCCCCGGAGAATAAAAAAACGGGAACCCATCGGCTCCCGTTTTTGTTTAACCCAGAGACTGGATTACATGTTCGCGATAATCGCGTCGCCAAACTCTGAACATTTCAGCAGCTTAGCGCCTTCCATCAGACGTTCAAAGTCATAGGTCACGGTCTTAGCGGCGATTGCGCCTTCGGTGCCTTTAACGATCAGGTCTGCCGCTTCGAACCACTGCATGTGGCGCAGCATCATCTCAGCGGACAGGATGATGGAACCTGGGTTCACTTTGTCCTGGCCGGCATATTTCGGCGCAGTACCGTGGGTGGCTTCAAACAGCGCGCACTCGTCACCGATGTTCGCACCCGGGGCAATACCGATACCGCCAACCTGCGCCGCCAGGGCGTCAGAGATATAGTCACCGTTCAGGTTCATACAGGCGATAACATCGTATTCCGCCGGACGCAGCAGGATCTGCTGCAGGAAGGCGTCGGCGATAACGTCTTTAACGACGATCTCTTTCCCGGTGTTCGGGTTTTTAATCTTCAGCCACGGGCCGCCGTCAATCAGCTCACCGCCGAACTCTTCGCGTGCCAGCTGGTAGCCCCAGTCTTTGAACGCGCCTTCGGTGAATTTCATGATGTTGCCTTTGTGCACCAGGGTCAGAGAATCGCGATCGTTGGTGATAGCGTATTCGATGGCGGCGCGAACCAGGCGTTTAGTGCCTTCTTCAGAGCACGGCTTGATGCCGATACCGCAATGTTCCGGGAAGCGAATTTTCTTCACGCCCATTTCATCGCGCAGGAATTTGATCACTTTATCTGCTTCAGCAGAATCGGCTTTCCACTCGATACCGGCGTAGATGTCTTCAGAGTTTTCGCGGAAGATAACCATATCGGTCAGTTCAGGATGCTTAACCGGGCTCGGGGTACCCTGATAATAACGAACCGGGCGCAGGCAAACGTAGAGGTCCAGTTCCTGACGCAGAGCAACGTTCAGAGAACGGATACCGCCGCCGACTGGGGTGGTCAGAGGGCCTTTGATAGCAACACGATATTCACGAATCAGATCAAGAGTTTCGGCAGGCAGCCAGACATCCTGGCCATAAACCTGGGTCGATTTTTCACCGGTGTAAACTTCCATCCAGGAAATTTTACGCTCGCCCTTATAGGCTTTCTCAACGGCAGCATCAACCACTTTCAGCATCGCCGGAGTCACGTCAACGCCGATACCATCACCTTCGATGAACGGGATAATCGGGTTATTAGGGACGTTCAGCTTGCCGTTTTGCAGGGTGATTTTTTGACCTTCCGCCGGAACTACTACTTTGCTTTCCATTAACCTCTCCTTCGAGCGCTTCTGGTTCTGCTCTTCCCTCTTCACGCTAGCCGGGCGCTGGCTTTACTCGCCCACTCCCGTCATCGGAATATCCCGCTAACCGGAGATTTCGCGTCCGTGTCGCCTTCCTGTAATGCGAATCGGTTTGAGCAACCTTTTTGTTAATAAGTTGTAATGAGCATGTCAATACTACCTGAATGTTTGCATCCATGAAAGGCATTCGTAATTAGGCTATAATGCGGCAATTGATTGAGTCTGAAAATACCATGCAAAAAACTTCATTTAGAAAACATCGCGTTGAGCGATTCAGCACGCAACAAGTCACCAGACAACGCAAAGAACGCCAGCCAAAAACTGTGATCTTGTTCAATAAACCATACGATGTATTGCCGCAATTTACCGATGAAGCCGGACGCAGCACGCTAAAAGATTTTATTCCGGTTGCCGGCGTCTACGCTGCCGGTCGGTTGGATCGCGATAGCGAAGGCCTGCTGGTACTGACCAACGACGGCGCGCTGCAGGCGGCGCTCACTCAACCGGGTAAGCGCACCGGTAAAATTTATTATGTTCAGGTGGAAGGTGAACCCACGGCGGACGCGCTGGCCGCGCTCCGCGACGGCGTCACGCTTAATGACGGCCCTACTCTGCCCGCCGGCGTTGAGCGGGTTGCGGAACCAGAGTGGCTGTGGCCGCGGAATCCGCCCATCCGCGAGCGCAAATCTATCCCCACCAGCTGGCTGAAAATCACCCTCTATGAGGGACGCAACCGCCAGGTACGGCGGATGACCGCCCACGTCGGCTTTCCGACGCTGCGCCTGATTCGCTACGCGATGGGCGGCTATACGCTGGATGGCCTGGCCAACGGCGAATGGCGTAAAACCGACTCACCGCATCCATAAGGAAAACCAATGTTTAAGCCGCACGTCACCGTCGCCTGCGTGGTTCACGCGAAAGGCAAATTCCTGGTAGTTGAAGAAACGATCAACGGAAAAGCGCTGTGGAACCAGCCTGCAGGTCACCTCGAAGCCGACGAAACCCTGGTTCAGGCCGCAGAGCGCGAGCTCTGGGAAGAGACCGGCATTCGCGCGACGCCGCAGCACTTTCTTCGCCTGCATCAGTGGATAGCCCCGGATCGCACCCCGTTTTTGCGCTTCCTCTTTACTATCGAGCTTAACGATACGTGCGCCACCGAGCCCCATGATAGCGATATCGATCGCTGCCTGTGGCTTAGTGCCGAGGAAATTCTTAACGCAACAAACCTGCGTTCTCAACTGGTTGCCGAGAGCATTCGCAGCTATCAGCAGGATCCGCGCTACCCGCTGTCGCTCATCGGCGAATTTAACTGGCCGTTTACAGGGGGTGCCTCGGCGGATGACGCGTGCTAGAATACGCCGCCTCGAAGTTCAATGTAGTGAGTATTCCAATGTCAGAAAGCCAGAAAAAAGTGATCGTCGGCATGTCCGGCGGGGTTGATTCCTCAGTTTCCGCTTACCTGCTGCTCCAGCAAGGGTATAAGGTGGAAGGCCTGTTCATGAAGAACTGGGAAGAGGACGACGGCGAGGAATACTGCACCGCAGCGGCGGATCTTGCCGACGCGCAGGCCGTTTGCGATAAGCTGGGAATTGAACTTCACACCGTCAACTTTGCCGCAGAATACTGGGACAACGTATTCGAATTGTTCCTTGAAGAATATAAAGCCGGCCGCACGCCGAACCCGGATATTCTGTGCAATAAAGAAATTAAATTTAAAGCCTTCCTCGAATTTGCCGCAGAAGACCTCGGCGCTGACTACATCGCCACCGGGCACTACGTGCGCCGCGCCGACGTTAACGGCAAGAGCCAGCTGCTGCGCGGCCTCGACGGTAACAAAGACCAGAGCTACTTCCTTTATACTCTCAGCCACGAACAGATCGCGCAAAGCCTGTTCCCGGTAGGAGAGCTGGAAAAGCCGCAGGTGCGTAAAATCGCCGAAGAGCTGGATCTCATCACCGCGAAGAAAAAAGACTCGACCGGTATCTGTTTTATCGGCGAACGTAAATTCCGTGAATTCCTTGGCCGCTACCTGCCCGCCCAGCCGGGTAAAATTATCAGCGTTGACGGCGACGAAGTTGGCGAGCACCAGGGCCTGATGTACCACACGCTGGGTCAGCGTAAAGGCCTGGGCATCGGCGGCATCAAAGACGGCGGCGAAGACCCGTGGTACGTGGTCGACAAAGACGTCGAAAACAATATTCTGATTGTCGCCCAGGGCCACGACCATCCGCGTCTGATGTCCGTGGGGTTGATTGCTCAACAGCTGCACTGGGTAGACCGCGAGCCGCTGACCGGCACGCTGCGCTGCACGGTGAAAACCCGCTACCGCCAGACCGATATCCCCTGCAGCGTAAAAGCGCTGGATGACGACCGCATTGAAGTGATCTTTGATGAGCCGGTTGCCGCCGTCACGCCTGGCCAGTCTGCGGTCTTTTACCGCGACGAAGTCTGCCTCGGCGGTGGGATTATCGAACAGCGCTTGCCGCTGCAGGCTTGACAGACATATTAGCCGCGGAATGCCTCAACCGGGTATTCGGCGGTTTACAAGGAGAATGTGTGGCGAAGAATTATTATGACATTACGCTGGCGCTGGCCGGCGTTTGCCAGGCCGCGCGTCTGGTTCAGGAACTGGCGCACCAGGGGCACTGCGATAGCGACGCCCTGCATGTGTCGCTGAACAGCATCATCGACCTCGACCCGGATTCAACGCTGGCGGTGTTCGGTGGTAGTGAAGCCAATCTTCGTCTCGGGCTGGAAACTCTCATTGGCGTGCTGAATACCAGCAGTCGCCAGGGACTGAACGCCGAACTCACCCGCTATACTCTAAGCCTGATGGTGCTCGAGCGTAAGCTTGCCGCCAGCAAAGGGGCCATGGATACCCTCGGCAACCGTATCGGTGGCCTGCGCCGTCAGCTTGAACATTTCGATCTGCAATCCGAGACCCTGCTCAGCGCAATGGCCGGCATCTATGTTGATGTCATTAGCCCGCTGGGCCCGCGGATTCAGGTGACCGGCTCTCCAGCCGTGCTGCAAAGCCCTCAGGTTCAGGCGAAGGTTCGCTCTGCCCTGCTGGCAGGTATTCGCTCCGCGGTGCTCTGGCACCAGGTCGGCGGCGGACGTCTGCAGCTGATGTTTTCCCGTAATCGTCTGGTTAACCAGGCAAAACAAATTCTTGCTCATTTAACCCCGGAGTTGTGATCTATGGAATTATCCTCACTGACCGCCGTTTCCCCAGTCGACGGCCGCTACGGCGACAAAGTCAGCGCGCTGCGCGGTATCTTCAGCGAATTCGGTTTGCTGAAATTCCGCGTTCAGGTAGAAGTGCGTTGGTTGCAAAAACTGGCCGCGCACGCAGCGATCAAGGAAGTTCCTGCTTTTGCTGCCGACGCAAACGGTTACCTTGATAAAATCGTCGCCGATTTTAGCGTAGAAGATGCAGAGCGCATCAAAACGATCGAGCGCACCACCAACCACGACGTCAAAGCGGTTGAGTATTTCCTCAAGGAAAAAGTCGCCGACGTGGCAGAACTGCACGCGGTCTCCGAGTTTATCCACTTCGCCTGCACCTCCGAGGACATCAACAATCTGTCCCACGCGCTGATGCTGAAAACCGCCCGCGACGAAGTGATCCTGCCATACTGGCGCAAGCTGATCGACGCGGTTAAGGAGCTGGCGGTACAGTATCGCGATATCCCGCTGCTTTCCCGCACCCACGGCCAGCCGGCCACGCCGTCCACCATGGGTAAAGAGATGGCGAACGTCGCTTACCGTATGGAGCGCCAGTATCGTCAGCTGAATCAGATTGAAATTCTTGGCAAAATCAACGGTGCGGTGGGGAACTATAACGCCCACATCGCCGCCTACCCGGAAGTCGACTGGCACCAGTTCAGCGAAGAGTTCGTCACCTCGCTGGGTATCCAGTGGAACCCGTACACCACCCAGATTGAACCGCACGACTATATCGCCGAGCTGTTTGACTGCGTCGCCCGCTTCAACACCATCCTGATTGATTTCGATCGTGACGTGTGGGGCTATATCGCGCTCAACCATTTCAAGCAGAAGACCATTGCCGGCGAAATCGGCTCTTCCACCATGCCGCATAAAGTGAACCCGATCGACTTCGAGAACTCCGAAGGCAACCTCGGTCTGGCCAATGCGGTGATGCAGCATCTGGCAAGCAAACTGCCGGTTTCCCGCTGGCAGCGCGACCTGACCGACTCCACCGTCCTGCGTAACCTCGGCGTGGGCATCGGCTACGCGCTGATCGCGTATCAATCCACCCTGAAAGGCGTGAGCAAGCTGGAGCTGAATCAGGACCGCCTGCTGGATGAACTGGACCACAACTGGGAAGTTCTGGCCGAGCCGATTCAGACCGTCATGCGTCGCTACGGCATCGAGAAGCCGTACGAGAAGCTGAAAGAGCTGACCCGCGGCAAGCGCGTTGATGCCGAAGGCATGCAGCAGTTCATCGACAGCCTGGCGCTGCCGGAAGCGGAAAAAGTTCGCCTGAAGGCCATGACCCCGGCTAACTATATCGGCCGCGCGACCACCATGGTTGACGAACTGAAGTAAACCTTTCCACCCTCTTTCCGCCGGGAAAGAGGGTTATTTTTCCTCCCCCTCATCTGCTCGTCGTCATCCCCCGGGTTATTAACCAGAACAGCAGCGCCAGCAGACTGACCGAAGCCCCCAGCAGGCAAACGCCCTGCCATCCCGCGCGCGCATATACCGCTGTCGTACTCACCGCGCCCAAACCGCTGCCAAGCGCATAAAACAGCATATACAAACCGACCAGCCTGCTGTGCGCTTCGGGACGGGTACGGAAAATCATGCTTTGATTGGTGACATGCAGCGCCTGACCGCCGAGATCCAGCAGTACAATGCCAACCAACAGCGCCGCGGGCGACCATGCCATCAGCGACAGCGGCCACCAGGCTATCAGCAACATCGCCAGGGCCGCGGCGCTGGTACGCTGCCCATATCCGCGATCGGCCCATTTACCGGCACGCCCCGCTGCCAGAGCGCCGATGACCCCGACCAGGCCCAGGGCGCCAATCTCAGTATGGGAAAAGCGAAAGGGCGGAGCGCTTAATGGCAAAACCAGCGCACTCCAGAAGATATTGAAAGCGGCAAACATCAGTAATGCCAGCACGCCGCGCACCTGAAGCACTTTTTCCTGGCGCAGCAGAGCCAGCATGGATATCAACAGCCGCGGATAGCTCAGAGGGTTCGGCGCAGCCGCCAATACCGGCAGCCGACGCCACAGCGGAAGCGCAATGCCCAGCATCAGTAAAGCGGCCAAGATGTACACCCCGCGCCAGCCGAAGAGATCGCTAATCGACCCGGAGAATACCCGCGCCAGCAGCAGCCCGATAAATACTCCGCTTTGCGCAGCGCCCACCACGCGTCCCTGTTCATGGGGCGCGGCGGCGCTGGCGGCATACGCGATTAGCCCCTGGGTCATCGCGGTACCCAGCAGGCCAACGGCAAGCATACAGCCCAATAGCATCACGGCGGTGGAAGCCATACTCACCGCCGCCAGGGCAGCGATCAGTAAAATCACCTGCGTCGCCATCAGGCGGCGGCGATTCACCCTGTCGCCCAGCGGCACCAGCAGTAGCAACGCCAATGCGCAGCCAATCTGGGTCGCCGCAATCACCCCGCCAATCGCGGCGTCGCCGATCGCAAAATCTCGCGCTAGCGCGTCGAGCAGCGGTTGCGCGTAATACACGTTTGCCACGCTCAGGCCGCTGGCGATAGCAAACAGCCAGACCAGGCTGCGAGGCATAACCGTTTGCGGATCGCTTAGCACTGGAGATATCAGTGTCGCTTTCATGATGCCCACCTTGGTTATATGGTTTCAAAATAAAACCAGTTGAAGGCTAAAACATCAAGTTTTAAAATGCAACTACTTACCAGGCCGTTCGGAGAGCCCATGCCAGCGCGTGAAAAAATGAAAAACGAAACCTGCCCCGTCGCCCGAAGCGTGGATATTATCGGCGATCGCTGGTCCTTGTTGATTGTACGCGACGCCTTTGATGGCATACGCCGCTTCAGCGATTTTCAGCGAAGCCTCGGTATGGCGCGTAATATTCTCTCTGACCGTCTGCACAAATTGGTAAACTCAGGTATTCTCACTATGCAATCCGCCTCGGATGGCACGGCTTATCAGGAATACATACTGACGGCAAAAGGAGAGCGTTTGTTCCCCGTTGTCGTTGCGCTACGCCAGTGGGGAGAGCTGCATCTGTTTGCCCATGGGGAACCCCATTCCGTACTGATCGATAAACGTACGCTGCGCCCGATACCGATGATGTCGCCCGCGGCCGAAGATGGACTCGTCCTCACCGCCCAAGAGACCGAGGTACAAAAAATCGAATAAAATTCTTTATTTAACAGCTGTTTATATTAAAGGTGTATAATAAACGCTAAACTGTTCAATATCATAAATAAAATGGAGAACTGGCATGCGCGTACTCGTGGTTGAGGATAACGCTCTGCTGCGCCACCACCTGAAAGTTCAGCTGCAGGAGCTGGGACATCAGGTCGATGCGGCGGAAGACGCAAAGGAAGCGGATTACTATCTGGGTGAGCACGTTCCGGACATCGCCATCGTCGATCTTGGCCTGCCGGATGAAGACGGCCTTTCGCTGATTCGTCGCTGGCGCAGCCACGACGTGTCGGTACCGGTGCTGGTGCTGACCGCCCGCGAAGGCTGGCAGGATAAGGTTGAGGTCCTGAGCGCCGGAGCGGATGATTACGTCACTAAGCCGTTCCATATCGAAGAGGTTGCCGCCCGCATGCAGGCGCTTCTGCGGCGTAATAGCGGCCTGGCATCACAGGTTATCTCCATTCCGCCTTTCCAGGTGGATCTGTCGCGTCGCGAGCTGTCGGTCAACGACCAGCCCATCAAGCTGACGGCATTTGAATACACCATTATGGAAACCCTGATCCGCAACCGGGGCAAAGTGGTCAGCAAAGATTCGCTGATGCTGCAGCTCTATCCCGACGCCGAGCTGCGCGAAAGCCATACCATCGATGTGCTGATGGGACGATTGCGCAAAAAAATACAGGCTGAGTATCCGCAGGATGTGATTACTACCGTGCGCGGTCAGGGCTATCTGTTCGAACTGCGCGGATGAAAGGGGTGCTGCGGCATATTCTGCCGCTGTCGTTACGCGTTCGCTTTCTGCTGGCGACGGCCGCCGTGGTGCTGGTGCTGTCACTCTCCTATGGCATGGTCGCGCTGGTGGGGTATAGCGTCAGTTTCGATAAAACCACCTTCCGCCTGCTGCGCGGCGAGAGCAATCTGTTCTATATGCTGGCGAAATGGGAAAACAACACCATCGATGTTGATATCCCCGAAAACCTGAATATGCAAAGCCCCACGGTGACGCTCATTTACGACGCCCGCGGCCAGCTGCTGTGGGCACAGCGCGACGTACCCTGGCTGGTAAAACGTATTCAACCGGACTGGCTCAAAAACAACGGCTTTCACGAAATTGAGGCCGACGTTGACAGCAGCAGTATGCTGCAGCACAACAACCATGAGATTCAACAACAGCTGGACGCCATTCGGCAAGAGGACGATGGCTCCGAAATGACCCACTCGGTGGCGATCAATATCTATCCGGCCACCAGCACCATGCCGCAGCTCAGTATCGTGGTTGTCGACACCATTCCGGTAGAGCTTAAGCGCTCCTACATGGTGTGGAGCTGGTTTATCTATGTCCTCGCGGCTAACCTGCTGCTGGTGATCCCGCTACTGTGGGTCGCGGCATGGTGGAGCTTGCGCCCTATCGAATCGCTGGCCAAAGAGGTGCGCGAACTGGAGGAGCATCACCGCGAGATGCTCAATCCGAATACCACCCGCGAGCTGACGCGGCTGGTCAGCAATCTCAACCGCCTGCTGAAAAGCGAACGCGAACGCTATGATAAATACCGCACGACGCTGACCGACCTCACCCACAGTCTGAAAACCCCGCTCGCGGTGATGCAGAGCACGCTGCGTTCCATGCGCGGTGAGAAAATGAGCGTCAATGAAGCAGAGCCGGTGATGCTGGAGCAGATTAGCCGCATCTCGCAGCAGATTGGCTACTATCTGCATCGCGCCAGCATGCGCAGCGGCGGTTCGCTGCTCAGTCGCGAGCTGCATCCCATCGCTCCGCTCCTCGATAGCCTGACCTCGGCGCTGAATAAGGTCTATCAACGTAAAGGCGTGAACATTACCCTGGATATCTCGCCGGAAATCAGTTTTGTCGGTGAAAAGAATGATTTTATGGAGGTTATGGGCAATGTGCTCGATAACGCCTGTAAATACTGCCTTGAGTTTGTGGAAGTCTCCGTCCGACAGACCAACGACAACCATCTGCATATTCTGGTTGAAGATGATGGCCCGGGGATCCCTGCCGCGATGCGCAGCGCGGTGTTCGACCGCGGCCAGCGCGCAGATACGCTGCGCCCCGGACAGGGCGTCGGTCTCTCGGTTGCCCGCGATATCGTAGCCCAGTACGATGGCCGCATCCTCGCCGAAGAGAGCCTGCTCGGCGGCGCCTGCATGGAAGTTATTTTTGGTCGCCAGGCCCTGGAAGATAAAGAGAGCTAAAACAGTCGGTTTTTTAACGGCGCCTGCATCATGCTGGTGCCGCATCCGTTATAATCCCTAACAGACACCTGCTGTGGAATATAAATATGGATTATCAATTAACGCTTAACTGGCCCGACTTTATCGAACGCTACTGGCAAAAACGCCCGGTGGTGCTGAAACGGGGCTTTGCTAATTTCGTCGATCCGTTAAGCCCGGACGAACTGGCCGGACTGGCTATGGAGAGCGAAGTCGACAGCCGCCTGGTCAGTCATCAGGACGGTAAATGGCAGGTCAGCCACGGCCCCTTTGAGAGCTACGATCACCTGAGCGAGAATAACTGGTCGCTGCTGGTACAGGCAGTCAATAACTGGCATCAGCCAACGGCGGCGCTCATGCATCCGTTCCGCGCCCTGCCCGACTGGCGCATCGACGATCTGATGATCTCGTTTTCCGTCCCTGGCGGCGGCGTCGGTCCGCATCTCGACCAGTACGATGTGTTTATCATTCAGGGTACCGGCCGCCGCCGCTGGCGCGTGGGTGAAAAAATGCCGATGAAACAGCACTGCCCGCACCCGGACCTGCTGCAGGTCGACCCGTTTGAAGCCATTATTGATGAAGAGATGGAGCCGGGCGATATTCTGTATATTCCGCCGGGGTTCCCGCACGAAGGCTACTCGCTGGAAAACTCGCTCAACTATTCAGTTGGCTATCGCGCGCCTAACGCGCGTGAGCTGTTCAGCGGCTTTGCTGATTATATTTTGCAGCGTGAACTGGGCAGCCAGCGTTACGCCGACCCGGACGTACCGTCTCGCGAGCACCCTGCGGATATTCTGCCCGCGGAGCTGGATCGCCTGCGCGATATGATGCTGGGGCTGATTAATCAGCCGGAGCACTTTAAGCAGTGGTTCGGCGAATTTATCACCCAGTCCCGGCACGAGCTGGACGTGGCGCCGCCGGAGCCACCGTACCAGCCGGATGAAATTTACGATGCCCTGCAGCAGGGAGATAAGCTGACGCGTCTTGGGGGCCTGCGCGTGCTGCGGATTGATGGCGAGGTATTCGTCAACGGCGAGAAGATCAACTCTCCGCATCGTCCGGCGCTGGATGCTCTGGCAACCCACCTGACGCTAAACGCTGAGCATCTCGGCGATGCGCTGGAAGATCCCTCCTTCCTCGCCCTGCTGGCCGCGCTGGTCAACAGCGGCTACTGGTTCTTTGAGGACTGAGTCTTCGACTGCCCGGTGACGGCTGACGCCTCACCGGGCCCGTAGCTTATAGCCTTCATGCGCCTCGTTTCGCCGTCAGCTCCGCAATGCGTACAATCACCTGCACCGCCTTCTCCATGCCTTCAAGCGTCACAAACTCATGCTTGCCGTGGTAGTTATAGCCGCCGGTAAACAGATTCGGGCACGGCAGACCCATAAAGGAGAGCTGCGCGCCGTCGGTACCGCCGCGAATCGGCTTCATCTGCGGATCGATCTGGCAATCCACCATCGCCTGGCGGGCAATCTCCACCACGTGCGGGTGCGCCATCACCTTTTCATGCATATTGTAATAGCTGTCTTCGATGACCAGCTCAATATAGCAATCCGGATGCAGCCCCTTGCCGACCTTTTTGGCGATCTCCATCATTTTGCGCTTGCGGGCCTCAAACTGCTTGCGGTCAAAATCGCGGATGATGTAGTGCATATCGGCCCGATCGACCGTGCCTTTGATGCTGGCCAGATGGTAGAAGCCCTCATAGCCTTCGGTGGTTTCCGGCGCTTCGTCCGCTGGGACTTCGGCATGAATGCGCGCCGCCAGCGACAGCGCGTTGACCATCACCCCTTTCGCCGTACCGGGATGAACATTGTTGCCAACGATCTTAATCGTCACCGACGCGGCGTTAAAGTTCTCGAACTCCAGCTCACCCACGCCGCCACCGTCGACGGTATAGGCCCAGCAGGCGTCAAACGCGGCAACATCGAAATGCTTCGCCCCTTTGCCCACCTCTTCATCTGGGGTAAAGGCCACGCGAATATCGCCGTGAGGAATATTCTTCGCCTTTAGCGTCGCCAGCGCGGTCATGATCTCTGCGATACCGGCTTTATCATCGGCGCCGAGGAGCGTTTTACCATCGGTGGTGATCAGCGTCTGCCCGAGCAGCTGGTGCAGTATCGGGAACATCACCGGCGAGAGGACCTCATCGCCAATACCAAGCGCGATATCGCCGCCGCGATAGTTTTCTACGATCTGCGGATTCACGTTCTTGCCGCTGAAGTCAGGCGACGTATCGACATGAGAAATAAAGCCAATGGCCGGAATATCACCCTCAACGTTAGCTGGCAGGGTGCCCATGATCGTCCCTTTCTCACTCAGCGTTACATTCACCAGTCCCATTTCTTGCAGCTGCGCCTGAAGCAGACGTAGCAGCTTCCACTGACCTTCCGTGCTCGGTACCTGACGCACGCCCGGTTTCGACTGCGTGTCTAAAGAAACGTACTGCAAAAAACGCTCAAGCAATTTATCCATGTAGCCACCCTCTTCTTTTGTGACAACATTATTGATAAGCCGGAAAAACCAAATATTGCGTCAGGTCATTTTTAGCCCGGCAAATGAGAATTTAATACATTTCACACGATAATGTTGTAAAGGTAGTTCATCATGGCGCATCAATCATTGGCGATTACAATCGTTTGCCGTAGAATGCTCGGCCTTATTATTTTATGTGCAAAACCAAAGGTGGTTAACCACAAACCCCGCATCGGTAAGCTTTCCGCTGCGTCTACATGGGACAGAGTCGAAAATTGAATACACAACCGCGTTCGCGTTCTCCGCTGGTTCAGCTGGCGGGAATTCGCAAAAGCTTTGATGGTAAAACGGTTATCTCCGACCTCAATCTGACCATCAACAACGGTGAGTTTCTCACCCTGCTTGGCCCCTCTGGCTGCGGTAAAACAACCGTTCTTCGTCTTATCGCCGGACTGGAAAGCGTCGATAGCGGCCAAATCCATCTCGAAGATCACGATATCACCCATATCCCGGCGGAAAACCGCCACGTGAACACCGTCTTTCAAAGCTATGCGCTGTTTCCGCACATGACGGTGTTTGAAAACGTCGCCTTCGGCCTGCGTATGCAGAAAACCCCGACGGCGGACATCGCTCCCCGCGTCCACGATGCCCTGCGCATGGTGCAGCTTGAAGCGTTTGCTCAACGTAAACCGCATCAGCTCTCCGGTGGCCAGCAGCAGCGCGTGGCGATTGCCCGCGCGGTGGTGAACAAACCGCGCCTGCTGCTGCTTGATGAATCCCTCTCCGCCCTTGATTATAAACTGCGCAAGCAGATGCAGAACGAACTGAAGGCGCTGCAGCGTAAGCTCGGCATCACCTTCGTCTTCGTGACCCACGATCAGGAAGAAGCGCTGACCATGTCCGACCGTATCGTGGTGATGCGCGAGGGTAAAATCGAGCAGGACGGTACGCCGCGCGAAATCTACGAAGAACCGAAAAACCTGTTCGTCGCCAGCTTTATCGGCGAAATCAACATTTTCAGCGCCACGGTCATTGAACGGATTGACGATCGGCGGGTGCGCGCCAGCGTCGAAGGCCGCGAGTGCAATATCTACGTCAACTTCGCCGTTGAAAAAGGCCAGCGGCTTAACGTTCTGCTGCGCCCGGAAGACCTGCGCGTGGACGAGATCCACGACAGTAATGACGCCGATGGCCTGATAGGCTATATCCGCGAACGCAACTATAAAGGCATGACGCTGGAATCGGTGGTTGAACTGGAAAACGGTAAAATGGTGATGGTCAGCGAATTCTTTAATGAAGACGATCCTGATTTTGACCACTCTCTCGACCAGAAAATGGCCATTAACTGGGTAGAAAGCTGGGAGGTTGTGCTGGCCGATGAAGAACACCAGTAAATTCCAGAATGTGGCGATCGCCACCATCGTGGGCTGGCTTGTGCTGTTTGTCTTTCTGCCCAACCTGATGATCATCGCCACCAGCTTTCTGACCCGCGACGACACCAACTTCGTCAAGCTGGTCTTTACGCTGGACAACTACGCGCGCCTGCTCGACCCGCTCTACTACGACGTGCTGCTGCATTCGTTGAATATGGCGCTGCTGGCGACGCTGGCCTGCCTGGCGCTCGGCTACCCTTTCGCCTGGTTCCTGGCCAGGCTACCGGAGAAGGTGCGCCCGCTGATGCTGTTTCTGCTGATCGTGCCGTTCTGGACCAATTCGCTGATTCGTATCTACGGCCTGAAGATTTTCCTCAGCACCAAGGGCTACCTTAATGAATTTTTGCTGTGGCTGGGTATCATCGATACGCCGCTGCGCATCATGTACACCCCCTCGGCGGTGATTATCGGCCTGGTCTATATTCTGCTGCCGTTTATGGTGATGCCGCTCTACTCGAGCATCGAGAAGCTCGACCGCCCGCTGCTGGAAGCGGCAAAAGACCTTGGCGCCGGTAAGCTACAAACCTTTATCCGTATCATCATTCCGCTGACCATGCCGGGGATTATCGCCGGCTGCCTGCTGGTGATGCTTCCGGCTATGGGGCTGTTCTACGTTTCCGACCTGATGGGCGGCGCGAAGAACCTGCTGATTGGTAACGTGATTAAGAGCCAGTTCCTCAACATCCGCGACTGGCCGTTTGGCGCGGCGACCAGCATCACGCTTACGCTGGTGATGGGCCTGATGCTGCTGATTTACTGGCGCGCGGCGCGTTTACTGAATAAAAAGGTGGAACTGGAATGATCGGTCGACTGCTGCGCGGCGGCTTTATGACCGCTATTTACGCGTATCTCTATATTCCCATTATTATTCTGATCGTTAACTCGTTTAACAGTTCACGCTTTGGCATTAACTGGCAGGGTTTTACCACCAACTGGTATAGCCTGCTGATGAATAACGACAGCCTGCTGCAGGCGGCGCAGCACTCGCTGACCATGGCGGTGCTCTCGGCGACCTTTGCTACGCTTATCGGCTCGCTGACCGCCGTGGCGCTGTACCGCTATCGCTTTCGCGGCAAGCCGTTCGTCAGCGGGATGCTGTTCGTGGTGATGATGTCGCCGGATATCGTGATGGCGATTTCGCTGCTGGTGCTGTTTATGCTGATCGGTATTCAGCTGGGATTCTGGTCGCTGCTGTTTTCCCACATCACCTTTTGCCTGCCCTTCGTGGTGGTCACGGTATTTTCGCGCCTGAAAGGTTTTGACGTGCGGATGCTGGAAGCAGCGAAAGATCTCGGCGCCAGCGAACTGACCATTCTGCGAAAGATCATTTTGCCGCTGGCGCTGCCCGCGGTGGCCGCAGGGTGGCTGCTGAGCTTTACCCTGTCGATGGATGATGTGGTGGTCTCTTCATTCGTCACCGGGCCGGGTTATGAGATCCTGCCGCTGAAGATCTATTCGATGGTTAAAGTTGGGGTATCGCCGGAGGTTAATGCGCTGGCGACCATTCTGTTGGTTCTGTCGCTGGTGATGGTTATTGCCAGCCAGATAATTGCACGTGATAAAACTCAGGGGACGTTAAAATGAAAAAATGGTCACGCCACCTGCTCGCTGCGGGCGCTCTGGCAGTCGGTATAAGCGCCGCGCACGCGGACGATAGCAAAACGCTCTATTTCTACAACTGGACCGAGTATGTCCCGCCGGGGCTGCTGGAGCAGTTCACCAAAGAGACCGGCATCAAGGTGATCTATTCGACCTACGAGTCGAACGAAACCATGTACGCCAAGCTCAAAACCTATAAAGACGGCGCCTACGACCTGGTCGTGCCTTCCACCTACTTCGTCGACAAAATGCGTAAAGAGGGCATGCTGCAGAAGATCGACAAGAGCAAACTGAGCAACTTCAGCAATCTTGACCCTGAAATGCTCAACAAACCGTTCGACCCCAACAACGACTACTCCATTCCGTACATCTGGGGCGCGACGGCCATTGGGGTGAATAGCGAAGAGATCGATCCGAAGACCGTCACCAGCTGGGCGGATCTGTGGAAACCCGAGTATAAGAGCAGCCTGCTGCTGACCGACGACGCGCGCGAAGTGTTCCAGGTCGCGCTGCGTAAACTGGGCTACTCCGGTAATACCACCGATCCGAAAGAGATTGAAGCGGCCTATAACGAGCTGAAAAAACTGATGCCGAACGTCGCGGCGTTCAACTCCGATAACCCGGCGAACCCGTATATGGAAGGCGAGGTCAACCTTGGCATGGTATGGAACGGCTCCGCGTGGGTTGCGCGTCAGGCCGGTACGCCGCTGGAAGTGGTGTGGCCGAAAGAAGGCGGCATCTTCTGGATGGATAGCCTGTCGATTCCGGCAAACGCCAAAAACGTCGATGGCGCGCTGAAGCTGATCAACTTCCTGCTGCGCCCGGAAGTGGCCAAACAGGTCGCGGAAACCATCGGCTACCCGACGCCAAACCTTGCCGCGCGGAAGATGCTAAGCCCGGAAGTCGCTAACGATAAATCGCTCTACCCGGACGCCGCAACGATTCAGAAAGGCGAATGGCAGAACGATGTCGGCAGCGCCAGTACGCTTTATGAAGAGTATTATCAGAAGCTGAAAGCGGGTCGTTAATCACCTCACAGGTCGGGTAGCATGGTGCTTACCCGACCGCTTCAGGAAGTGCGTTTCTAGCTTCTCAACGGATGAATTCTTGATTTAACCAGCGCGTCTTCAACGTCAAAATCGGCCAGCGGGTAGTTGGTCGCCACCAGATAAAATCGCCCATCCTGCGCCGGATATTCATGGACATTGTAGTTCACCATTTTTGGCTGCTCGGCAGAGGTATCTCCCCGGACGGAACAGGCGGCGTATTTCGAACGGACCCGGAGAGAGTGGCTTTTAATATCCCTGTGGATTTCGCCGTGATGCTCGTCGCCGAGGATCAGGTAGTCAACATATTCAGTGGCCATGGTGTTATTCCTTCTCTGTTGTCCGAGTGAAGAAACATGCCACAAATGTCTGTCTGATACTGTTTTGTTAATCACAGCGTTACATATATGTGAAATGCAAAATCAAAATATTAACGGCCAAAATAATACCAGCGCTGCCGCTCTGGCAACGGTGTGAGGCACGGCGAAGACAGGCTTTTCCCCCGGAGGCGGTGCTGCGCGCCTGTCCGGGCTACCCGACCGCGCTGGCCCGTAGCCCGGAGGCGGTAAAAGAACTACAGCAGCGCTTTCGCTTTCGCGACCACGTTGTC